>Ga0265797_10000012_pt1 | contig 497842 bp, 437 predicted proteins | sample P2T30metagenome_FD_192433 | JGI IMG/M metagenome (GOLD analysis project Ga0265797, IMG submission 192433) | Plant litter microbial communities from East Loma Ridge, Irvine, California - P2 T30 | ecosystem: Environmental > Terrestrial > Plant litter > Unclassified | place: USA: California...
GTGGGTTGGATGGCAGTTGGTGATGGCAGTACAATAAGACGTAATTCTGCAACATCAAAACATTCTGTATCTGCCGATTCTACACGTACATAAAGGGTTTGAATTCCACTAATCGTTTCATTTTGTAAATTATCATACCCATTTATCTCAGCCTGGGTTAACGGATTCGTAGCGCGGTCAGCATCATTCGGCGTAGTGTGTACACTTAACATTACATTGCCCATAGCTGCCGTAATAACATCCAATGTCGGCTGGATATTAAACGTTGCTACGTAATCGTTGTCAGGGTCGCATTCTTCAATATCCGCAAGTAATGGGGCTATTGGGGCACCCGGTGCCGGATTAATAACTTCTGTAACTTCAGGATAATCACATCCGTTTGTATTAATAACATCTATTGTGTATGTATCTGCATTTAAGGCTGCAAAAATAGGGCTGGCCTGTGGTGTACCGCCATTAATGCTATATGTAAAGTCCGCGCCTCTTGGACTAGTAACAGTTATGGTACCGGTTGAAGTAGTACAAGTAGGCTGCACGACACTAACAACAGGCGTAACAACAACAGGAGCTGCAGAAACAGTAGCTGTAGCGCTGGATGAACATCCATCGGTATTTATAACAGTAACGGTATGGCTACCCGGATCCTGATTCAAGAATACAGGGTCTGCCTGCGCAGCACCACCATCAATACTATATGTATATTGGTTTCCTAAAGGAGATGTAACAGTCACACTACCCTGTTGAGTAGCACATGTTGCCTGGCTGGTAGTAAGTGTTGGGTTAGGTAATAAAGGGGCAGCCGAAACTGTAACGGTGCTACTGGCACTACACTGACCATTTATAACAACAATTGTATGTGAACCGGGATTAACATCGTTGAAAACAGGATTAGTCTGAGCAACGCCTCCATCGATAGTGTAGGTATATTCAGCGCCAAGCGGCGAAGTCACCGTAATACTACCTTTTTGCGTGTTACAATCGGCAGCAATTGGGTTAAGAACCGGTGATGCAAGAACTGGAGCAGCTGCAACAGTAGTTGAATTACTCGCGGTACATCCGTCTGGACTTGTTACTGTTATAGTATAAGTACCTGGATCTACACCATTAAAGACAGGGGTTGCTTGTGGCGTGGCTGTACCAATTGCATATGTGAAACCTGCACCTGTAGGCGAAGTAACTGTAATACTACCTTTTTGTGTTGCACAATCGGCAGCAGTAGGTGTAAGTATTGGAGTTGCTATAGCAGGAGAAGAAGTAACAGTAGTTGAATTACTCGCTGTACATCCGTCAGGACTTGTTACTGTTATCGTATAGGTACCTGGATCTATACCATTAAAGACAGGGGTTGCTTGTGGCGTGGCTGTACCAATTGCATATGTAAAACCTGCACCTGTTGGCGAAGCAACAGTAATACTACCTTTTTGTGTCGCGCAATCCGCAGCAGTAGGCGTAAGTATTGGAGTTGCTATAGCGGGAGAAGCAGTAACAGTAGTTGAATTACTCGCGGTACATCCGTCCGGACTTGTTACTGTAATTGTATACGTGCCGGGATCTACACCATTAAACACAGGGGTTACCTGTGGAATTGCTGTACCTATAGAATATGTATAGCCCACCCCTGTTGGCGATGTAACTGTAATACTACCCTTTTGTGTTGCACAATCGGCAGCAGTAGGTGTAAGTATAGGAGTTGCTAAAACAGTCGCCGGAGCAATAGTTGCAGTTCCAGTTACCGTACAATTTCCGTTAGATGCAGTTATAGTATAAGTATTTGCATCAAGATTTGTAAATACAGGGCTAGCCTGTGTTACACCATTAATTGTGTATGTATATCCTGCCCCAACAGGTGCCGTAATTGTAATTGTACCTTTTTGCGTAACGCAATTAGCCGGTATAGTTTGTGTTGCTACAGGTTGGGCAGCACCAAATACGCGCAATTGAGCAGTATTAGATCTTATTGTACAGCTAGACGATTTTATCTCGCAATAATACTGATTATTATCAAACCCGGCAGGTGTATTATTTATTGTTAATGTAGGTGTTGTAGCACCTGTATAGTTTACACCATTAGTAACATTTACCCAGGCTCCCGCAGCGTTAAGTACTTTCCATTGGTATGTATACCCTGTTCCCGTTACGGCAACAGTAAAAGTTGCTGTGGTACCCTCACATACTGTTTGTGATTGGGGTTGTGTAACATTAGGAACCGGTGCGCTAACAATGTTTGTAGTATGCCTTCCTAAATCTGTACACGATTCTTCATTATTATTATTCCAGTCGGCAGCGTTATAACTTGCCCTTGGGGCAATTGCATTTGGCCTCCTTATTAAAGTATAACCTCTACCTGAAGGTCCATCGCCAAAGGGGGCTTGAGAAACATCAATTACTGCACCATCTTTCCTTAATTTGAACTCATCATTATCATTGATTCCGTTGTCAAATGAAGATCCAAAGGCACTATCGGGCAGGTTACATGGATTTTGACCTGTCTTTACTAAATAGGTCTGTCCGGGCCCTATAGAGCCCAGGAGAGTTAGTTTGTAACTATCCGTAGTATCTGCATCGCCAATATCGCCATACCTTTCAATTACATAACGACCACCAAATGTAATGGTAGCCTGTGTTGGGTTGTATAGTTCGATAGCACCCGGCACACCCGTTAATTGATCGTAAACCTCCGATATATATACCTCACCTGCTGTACAATCTGACTCCAGCAATGTAAATACGGCGGCAGATTTGCCTTCGCATCCATCAGTCGCAGTTACAGAAACTATACCGGTTGTAGTGCCGGCAGGAACTGTTGCTTTAATCTGGGTGTTGGAAACCACAGTATAAGCTGATGCGTTTATACCATTAAATTTAACAGCAGTTGCACCCGTAAAACCTGTACCATTTATGGTAACAATTGTATTTTGAGGTGCCGAAGTAGGAATAAATGAACCCACCACCGCAGTCGAACACACAGGTGCAACGGCGCCATATAATGCAAAATCATCTAACCTGAAAACTCCGCCATTGTTTGTTGCTCCAGATAAAATCAACCTAACTGTTATTGTACCTGTAAGGCCAGCAATAGGTGTAGCAACGGTAGTCCTCGGTATTTGTGTACCTGCTGTGCCTGTATATGTGCCGCCGCCCACGGTAGTGCCATTAATAGATAGTTGCCAAATAGACGGTGCAGCGTTGCTTCGCCTCATCCAGTAATCAAATTCTGTAACATTTAACTGATAGCCATTTGCTACCCTAAATGTAAGTGTTAAAGTTGTTGACCCTGCCTGAATATCCTCAACAACTATGGCCATACCGGTATTTCCCGTATTGCTTGTCCACGGGCCAACACTGTTCGTCCATGATGAATTGGTAAGGTTTGGATTAATTACAGGTGGCGCAACATTATATGTTGTGCCTGAGATGGTGGTAGTACCAAAATTATGCCTGTAAATTTGGGCAAGGGAATTTTGAGAAATAAGCAACGAAACAAAAAGCATAAAGAGCATTAAATTTACTGAATGCTTTTTATTTGATAGTAACATCTTCAACTTCATTTTAAGACAATTTTAACGGCACGAAATTAATGGTAATTATGTATAAGATAAATTTTAATGTGTTAATTAATTAATATTTATCGCAAACATAACCTGAAACAATTTAGAACTGAAAAACCCTACTAAAAAAAACATAACGAGTTTATAGTTTAATAGATTTATGCGGGTTAGATCGAGAGGTAATAGGCGTGGAAAAATATAAAAGGCGCATAAGCGCCTTTTATAAAATAAATAATATGTTATTGTACAACAATTTTTCTTACTTCTTTACGGTCGCCATCCTGTACATTAACTAAATATATACCTGCCTGTACACCTGTAAGATTTACATTACCTGTAAATGTACCTACATTGGCGTATTTATTATTAAACACTTCTCTGCCTCTTACATCATAAACAGTAATATCTATATTGTTTTGGGTTGAGGATGCAAATGTTACTGCAAAACTACCATTGTTCGGGTTAGGATAAATTGCAAAATCTTTAAGCCCGAAAGTATTAGCGCTAAGTGGGCCGGTTACTGTAAATGCTGTTGTATTTAACGCATAAAAAATGTTACCAACTGCCTCAACCATAATTCTGCAATTGTTAGATAACAAGCCGCTTGGTACAGTAATGGTTTCGGTACCATCATTTGCAGTGGCGGTGGCAAGTACTATTGCAAATGTAGCTCCTCCATTAACAGATAATAATATATTTACTGCAGCAGTGTCAATACCATTTGCATTTGTACCGGCAACATTCCAGTTAATAGTTTGTTGTGTATTGGCAGCCCATGTTATCCCCGTAGTATTTTGAGAATTTACTAAAAAGGGCCCCGCAATATTACTTATAGTCACCGCCATGTTTGCGCTACTTGTTTGGCCACCACCTGCGCGGTTATCCCGTACGGTATATGCGAAATTTAGATCGCGCCCTACCGAAGGAACTTTCTCCCATTTTGGCGCAAGGTTATTGCTAAGTACGCTACTTAATGTAGGCATGTAGCGATTTTTAGAAGTGGTAGGAGGCAAAGACCTAAAGTTAGGGCCTTGTGTTGATGTAGTTGTAGGTACATCCATTTGAAAGCTACGGCTTGGAACACCATCAACCTGCTCCCAGCAATATGTTAAAGCATCTCTTTCACCATCTGTAACATCACTACCTCTTAAAACAAAGGCAGTACTTTTTGGTATAACATACGATTGTAGATCACCAATTTCGGGTGCAGAGTTATTTAATGTAGTTAGTGCAGCACAGCTCGTGCCGCTTATATAATTATATATTTCGTCGAGCGAAACTGTATTAAAATACGCATTCGAATTGTTTTGTATATCTGCAGCACCACATATACCGGCGTAAGCCATAATGGTAGTACCTCCTCCCGGCTCTACCGCGGTAGAATTATTGTTATTACCCCCGCAATTACCACTAACACCGTTAAAGGTATGGTCGGCGCCAAATTGATGGCCCATTTCATGTGCTACATAATCAATATCATATGGGTCGCCTACAGGAGAATCGCTACCAGTAATACCAGATGCTTTCTCTGAATTAAGGCAAACAACACCAAGTAAAGCAAGACCTCCGCCCCCGGTACTAACCGTATGCCCAATATCAAAGTTATTTGAACCAATAGTATTTGTAATAATTCGCTGTGACTGACTTAATAGCCTCTCAGCATCATTGTTATTCAAACCATCATCACCACTAACAAATATAATAGACTCATTATTTGCTACAAGTTTCATGGTTATAGCAAGTTCATTCTCATATACAGCATTTACACGGGTCATAGTAACGTTCATAGCAGCCAGTACAGCAGCTTTTTTTTGAGCATCTGTACCATTACTTACTCCCGCCGCCCTTGCGTGAAATGAAGCATACTCTATTGTACAAGCCATGGCCAGCCTAAAAGTTCGTAACACACCATCGTTACTAAATGCTTTTTTTAGTGGAGCATCAGCTTCTCCCGCCCCTCCATTAAGCGAATGGCTTTTTGCCTGGCATACAAAGCCTCGTTCCTGCACAAGGTCAGTCTTTTTATACGTGATATAATTTTTATTATCTACCGTATACGGGTCTGTATATACCGTACCTTCCGGCGATAATATAATGGTATGAAGGCCGAAGATAGTAGTACTAAAACGTATTGTTGCAGCCGGGTTATCAATTCCCTGTCCTACGTACGATTTTATTTCCGGGTGTTTAGCTGCTAATTCGGCATCCATAACACTTGCTTCGTAAATTCGGTAATTTTGCAGGTTACCATCTCCATCAGGAAAAGATATAATCAACGACGATTTACCGGTATTAAATTCAGGAGCTGTGGCTAAAGTTGTTTTTAATTTTGAAAGGTCTAAGCTGAAAAGATGATAAGTGGCGGGTATTGCAACTCTATCGGTTTTCTCAAGCCGTGCAACCTTATCTTTGTTAGTTATGGGTAGCCAAAAATTGTTTTGAGAATATCCGGCAGTGTAAATAACAAATGTTGCGAATAATAGTAAAAGTTTTTTCATAATTTTAGTAAAAGGAGGAGCAAAGTTAATTGCAAAAACTGTATTGATATAAGTTTTGTAGTTAAATTTTTAGAGTTACAGGTATATTTCATGTAATATTTAACAAGAGTATCAGTAAAATTAAAAAGTTGATGCTTATAATCTTTTTTAAATCGATATAATTTAACTTTGCTTAACCCTTAATATCACGGTTTGAAAATTTTTAATTCTATACAGGAGTTTAGCACCCCTGCAAAAACCATACTTACCTTAGGCACTTTTGATGGTGTACATAATGGACACAAAAGCCTTTTAAAAAAACTAATAAGTGGCAGCAACGAAACGGGCTGTGAGAGTGCGGTGCTTACATTTTTTCCGCATCCACGGATGGTGCTGCAACAAGCTGCAGACGTGAAGCTGCTTAATACCATGCAGGAAAAAGCACAGCTGCTTGAAGATTTTGGCATAGATAACCTAATTGTACATCCGTTTAGTGTTGAATTTTCGCGCCTTACGGCCGAAGAGTTTGTTAAAGATATTTTGGTTGATACACTTAAAATTTGTAAGATAATTATAGGACATGACCACCGTTTTGGCCGCAACCGCACAGCAACCACTACAGACTTAGTACGTATGGGAGAGCAATACGGTTTTGAAGTTGAACAAATTACTGCACTAGAAATTAACGAAACCTCTGTAAGCTCTACAAAAATACGCAATGCTCTTTTTGAGGGTAATGTAGATATGGCAAATCAATATTTAGGATATCCTTATTTTATAAATGGTACTGTTACAACCGGAAAGCAACTGGGCAGGACCATAGGTTATCCTACAGCTAACATCGAAGTGCCCGAAACATATAAACTTATTCCGGCGCAGGGTGTCTATGCAGTATCCGCTAAATTAAATGGTGCAACTGTTTTAGGAATGATGAATATAGGAACCCGCCCTACGGTGAACGGGACTAACCAGACTATTGAGGTTAACTTTTTCGACTTTAACAAAGATATTTACGGTTTAGATTTACAGGTTAATATCTATCATCGCCTACGCAGTGAACAAAAATTTGAAAATCTTGATTCTTTACGAATGCAATTGGCAACTGATAAATTACAAGCGCTGGATTACTTTAAACAAAACATCTTTTAAGCATGACCAGCCGCTTATTCAAAGCCATAGATAATGCACCCTTAATACTTTTCCGAATATTTTTTGGGTTTTTGCTCGCATGCGAAACCTTTGGCGCCATAGCTACCGGTTGGGTTAAAAGCAATTTTATCGAGCCTAAGTATACTTTTTCGCATATTGGTATGAATTGGCTACAACCCTTTCCTGGTAACGGTATGTACTACTACTTTGTTGTAATGGGCCTATTAGGTCTACTTGTTATGGTAGGCTATAAGTACCGTTACAGCATGGGCTTGTTTACAGTTTTGTGGGCTGCGGTATACTTTATGCAAAAAACATCATACAACAACCATTACTATTTGCTGGTGCTGGTATGCCTTATGATGTGTTTTTTACCCGCGCACCGTTATGCATCAGTAGATGTTAAACAGGAACCAGAATTAAAAAGCCTTACCATGCCACAATGGTGCTCGTGGGTTATGATAGCCATGGTTAGCATTGTGTACTTTTACGCCACGCTGGCTAAATTTTACCCCGACTGGCTAGACGGAACTTTTACCCATAATTTACTAGACAGGTCAGTCACTATACCCACCCTGCACAATATAATGTCGCAAAAATGGTTTGCATTGTTTATTGCCTACGCCGGTATATTGTTCGATTTATGTATTGTGCCGCTCATGTTATATAAGCGTACGCGCACTATCGCATTTGTAGCATCACTCATCTTTCATATCTTTAATTCTATTACGCTGCAAATAGGAATCTTTCCGTTTTTCGCGCTAAGCTTTGCCGTGTTTTTTTATCCACCTGATAGTATTAGAAAAGTATTCTTCAAGAAAAAACCATCCGTTGAGACTGGCGACCGTGAAATTATTACTTATGAAAACCTAGCTGCCTTAAAATACTTTTTTGTTCCATTCCTTATCATCCAGCTTATGTTACCATTACGACACTATTTTATAAGAGGCGATGTATTATGGACGGAGGAAGGACATCGCCTGAGCTGGCGCATGATGCTTCGCAACCGCTCGGGCAGTACATATTTTACCGTAGTCAACAAAAAGGATGGCAGCCGTTTATTTTATAACGACCTTAAAGATTTTACTCAAAAACAAATTAGCAGCATGGGTACGCGCCCGGATATGATTTGGCAAATGGCACAACATATAAAAAAGGATTATGCTGCCCAGGGTGTAGATGTTGCTGTTTACGCGCGTACAAAGGTTTCGGTTAATGGATCACCTTATAAAGACCTTATAAATCCTGAAACCGATCTCGCCAGTGCTAAATGGGATTATTTCTTTCATTGTGACTGGATATTACTGTACGATGGTAATAATAATCTTATTAAATAATTACGTGATTTTATCGCAACTGTTTTATTAAAATTTTATTAATTGATATGTGGTTGTAATGTATTATGGCTAATTTCGGGTAATAATAGTTCTGTAAGCGATTTCCACATAAAAAACATACTTGCTTACTATTATTAGCCTAAGACAAATTAACTGAATACAAACACAAAATTAAGTACTTATGAAAGCTTCGAGAATTATTATAAACGGCATAATCATATTTATATGTATAGGCCTTTTCTTCCTTTTAATGGATGCCATTGGCGCATCGCACATAATTTACTTAAGGTTGGTAAACTTTGTATTTGTAATATGGGGAATTAACAAGACCATTAAATCTAACTTTAACGATAACTTAAACGGATATTTTTCTAACATAGCGTCGGCAATACTTACCGGTCTTGTTGGCCTTGTATTAAGTGTTTTAGCGTTCATGATTTATAGTGAATATAAAGGTGGTGAGAAATACCTGCAAAACTTTGCGTCAGATTACATTTTTGGTGGTGGCAATCCGTCACCGTCTCAATTTGGTATCGGTTTATTTATAGAAGGCCTTGCGGCATCTGTAATTGTATCTTTTGCGCTTATGCAGTACTGGAAAGATAAGGTAGAAAAAATCAATACTGTAGATGACAGGGCGCATAACCCTCATTAATCTCAAAAACATATTACCCTTCTATAACTAAAGCTTTCCGGCAACGGGAAGCTTTTTTGTTTAGTAATATTTGCATAGCTAATCATACAATCACTACAAAATTTACTTACAAAAATGCAGCAACTTATCAGGAGTACAGTGTAATAAAATGTTATCCTTATATTTGGCGTATATAATCATATAGCAAAATGCGAATTACCAAAACATATACCAAAATAGTATTCCTTCTGCTATTCCTGTTTTTTTGCATTTCGTCTTCTACGGCAGCCACTATTACGCAATGTGACTCGCTCATTCAGCGTGGTATTGATGCAATGTGGAAAAAAGATTACGTAAAGTCGCTGGAGCTTTTAACCGAGGCCAGGACTATGGCAGAGAGAAATCGTTGGTACAAACAGCAATTTTTAGCGATAAATAATATTGGTGCTAACTATTACAACATGCTTGATTATGGGGTGGCTCTAAATTATTATTTAGAAAGTTATTCTATAGCGGTTAAAGAACTGGAGCCAAAGTATGAAATGGTAGTGCTTAACAATATTGCCATTTTGTACAGTAAAGATGATAAGTATGACAAGGCTAAAGAATATTTTTTAAAAGCCTATACTATTGCTAAAGAAAATAATGATAGCGTTAAAATAGGTATGTATGCCATGAATTTAGGCAACGTGGCTAACGAGATTAAAAATGCTGCTGAGGCTAAGGCTTATTTTACAGAATCGCTACCTTACTTAAAAACCAGCCCTGATTTATTAATTCTTGCAGAGATAGGGATTGCCGAGAACGACCTTTTAGTTGGCAATGCTAAACAGGCACGCAACAAGGCGCTGCAATTATACAAGGAGGCTAAAAACCCCGACTTTAACGATATTGGGCTCTCTTTAATGTTTATTATATGCAAGAGTTATTTACAGGAAAAAAACTTTGAGCTTGCAGCAAGCAGTGGTAAAAAGATACTGGCCACAAATCCGAATTTAGAAACTAAAAGGATATGCTACGATTTGTTATCAGACACCTATACTCAAAGTAAACAGTATCCTGACGCATTAATCTATAAAGATTCTGTTATAATAGCGGAAAAAGAAATTAATGATATTAAAAACGGAAAGCTTTTCCAGACCAATAAGGTTAAATTTGAAATTCAGAATTATAAAATACAAATAGCTGTAAACCAAGAAAAGCTAGCGGCAGAGCGTAAATTACTGTATTACATATTAGCTTTTATAATTGCTATTGTTACTATAATAATTTTAGTATTGCGCAACCTTGCTGTGAAACAAAAGCAAAAGCAGCTACAGGCCGAGGGAAACGAACAAATTATGGCATTGCAGCTTGAAAAAGAAAAGAATGAAAACCTGTTACTGGAGCAGCAAATTAAAGAAAAGGAGACTACTGCCCTATTGGAGCAAGAGCGCCTTAAGGGTGAGATAGAATCGCGCAACCGCAAGTTATCTGCAAAGGCGTTATATCTTTCCGGCAGAAATGAACTTATTGAAGATATACTATCATCGATTACTAACAGTACTGAAATTTCTAAAAATCTGGATATCACAGCGCGTATTCAATCGCTTAAAACACATCTTAAAACGAATGATGAGTGGGATAGTTTTTTAACGCATTTTGAAGAAGTAAATCACGGATTTTTAAGCAGGCTTAAAACAGCACATCCATCACTTAACGCTAACGATATTAGGTTTCTGGCTTATATCTATATGAATTTAAGCACTAAAGAAATCGCGTCGATGCTTAATGTAACAGCTGAGGCGTGCCGTAAGCGTAAGGAGCGTCTTGCTACGAAAATGGATTTGCCGGAAGGAACATCGCTTTATGATTACTTATCATTTATTTAACATTGTTAATCAATAACAAACTTAATCATTTAGTAACCTTCTAATTACATTATTAAATACCTAATTATTAAATGGTTATAAAAAATGTCACGCTTATATTTGTACTATGTCACGCTTTGTCCGCGTTAAAAGAGTTGTGGTTCTTAAAAAAATGGCAAAATTTATCGAACTAAAAAACATCGATATGAAAAAAATTACTATGCTTGCCGGTGTGCTACTATTAGGCCTACAGCTAACGGCACAAACAAAGTTTGAAAGTACAGGAGATTATGCCAGGCTTTATGACATTACTTACGATACCACCGTTCAGGGCAAACTATACGCGCTCTCATTAAGTAACCATCTTGTAACATCGTTAGATGATGGTGTTACGTGGGATGTACTTTACTCATATCCTATCGAAATGAGTAATTTACAATGGCTACCCGGGCATACAATGCTAAGTTTTACCACTGCAGAAGGTCTTGTAATTTATAACCCTGCCACAAACGCTGTTATTGCATCTATGCCGGTACCACCGAGCAATATACAAGATGCAGGCCCAAGCTATATACAAAGTTATGACATATATGATTCGGTTGCCACCACTATTGTACTAAATACCGGGTTTAGCGTAGGCTTTTCAAACTACGGTAAAACATTTTACAGCAATAATGCCGGCGCAACATGGAAAGAAATTTACTTTACATTTGATCATGACAACGTTTTTGTTAACGATGTAGCTATAGCACCAAACAATCCTCAAAAAATATTTTTAACACGTGGCCACGGCGATACTGAAGTTGATGGCGGCCTTTTTGTATCTACCGATGCAGGAACTACGTTTACAGAATTACTTAATGGAGTAATTCTGGATCCTATAACCTTCAGGCCATCTAACCCCAACGAAATACTGATTGGTACAGGTATAGCATTTGGTCAGACACCGGAAGCTTTATACAAATCTACAGATGGCGGAGCCACATGGACTAAGGCAACTATTAAATGGAATGATGTTACACTTAATAACATTATAAAAATTGAATACAATCCTAAAAACGAGAATGAAGTAATTCTTCTGGAAGAAAATGAAATAGTCACTACTACTGATGGGGGTACAACGTGGCAAAATGAAGTATATAGCGATACCGCTAAAGATTACGTATATGGGCTTAGCGCCAGCTTTAACCCATTTAGTCAAAAAATTGTTATAGGAACTGACTATTTCCCTCAGTATACCTTAGACCATGGCAAAACGCTTACACAAATAAAAGCACCGTTTACACCTACAATAAACGTATCGGTAGCGCAAACAAGTGCCGGTACAGATTTGTATTATGGCAGCCAGGGCGGTTACTTTCATAAAAATATAGCTACCGGACTTACTGAAGGATATGGCATTTTGGGTCCTGATGTGTTTACAGCAAATTACAAATATGCTGTTGCAGATCCTGCTGTACCGGGTCGCGTGTTTATAATTGTTGGTGGTGGCTTTAATGGCTCGAGCTTTACCGTAAGTACTGATTATGGAGCGACACTCACACCAATTACATCTACCTTTTCTACAATAATAGATGGTATTACTACCGGACCTGGAAATAATAATATTGTATATGTATCTACACGTTTAAATGACAGCGGAACACTATATAAAGTAAACTTCACGAATCCGCAAGCAATTACGTTTGAAGAGATTATTTTGCCGGGCGATACCGGCGTGGTAACAGGCGTAATTGCTACAGATGCAAATAATGTTACTATTGCAAAGCTAACCAGCTTTTATAAATCTACAGATGGTGGCCTTACATGGACGGAACTTACTACGAAAGGCTTAACTATTAACCCGGAAAGAGATATTATATGGGATGTTGTACAAAACAAAATTACCCCTGGTAACTGGCTTGCAGCTACTAATGTCGGGATATTTAAATCGGTAGATAATGGTGCAAACTGGACAGTATCTTTACCGGATGTTAATGTAAGAAAGGTGTCTTATTCTCCACTAAATGCAAATGATGCAGTTGCGGCAGTATATACTGGCGAATTTACTGATGCAGCTTTAATGGCGAGCACTAATAATGGCGAAAGCTGGGATACGGTAGGTATTGAAAGGCTTAACCAGGTAGCTTCAGGATCTGTTGATTTTGCATTTGACGGCAGAACGGCAACCGCGTATCTATCAACCTCAGACCTTGGCGTTATGAGCTATGTAATGTACCTTGATAACCTTAGTACAAACAATCCCGCAGCTGCTAAAAACACTATTTTAGTGTATCCTAATCCAGCAGTAAATGTAATAACCGTTGCATCAGCCGCTAACTCTGTTAATGTAATAGGTACTGCTATTTACTCATTAACCGGACAAAAAGTTTTAGAAACTACAAAAACAACTATCGATATATCATCGTTAAGTAAAGGGGTTTATGTAGTAAAAGCTACAACAACATCGGGTACTTTTTCTCAAAAATTGATAAAACAATAATAAAATTATATATTAGCGTTAAAGGCTATCCTTAACGGATAGCCTTTTTTTAATTTAATTAATTCAACTTACAATTGTGTAAAATTTAAGATTGTCACATTTTACATTTTGCTAACACTTTATTAATTTTGTAGCTGTAAAACAGCCGCTTCTTATGCCTTTAAACCTGACTGAAATTGAACGTGTAAAAACGATCTCTAAAGAAGATTTTTTTAATAACTACGTTAAAAAACAAAAGCCCCTGGTTATAGAGAGCCTTACCGAAGACTGGCCTGCTTACAACAAATGGAAGCTTAACTACATTAAAGAAATAGCAGGAGATAAAACTGTACCATTGTACGATGACCGCCCGGTATCGCACAAAGATGGTTTTAATGAGGCTCATGCTAAAATGAAAATGGCAGATTATATAGACTTACTACAAAGCAAGCCTACCAATTACCGTATATTTTTATACAACCTGATGAAGGAAGTACCATCGCTTAAATACGATTTTAAGTGGCCGGATGTTGGGCTTCGCCTGGTAAAACAGCTGCCGATGTTATTTTTTGGTGGCGAGAACAGCAAAGTTTTCATTCATTACGATATAGATTTTAGTAACATACTGCATTTCCATTTTAATGGGAAGAAGCGCTGTATACTGTTTGCTCCAGATCAAACTCCGTATTTATATAAAGTTCCTCATGCCTTAATTTCGAGAGAAGATATTGATTTTGATAACCCGGATTTTGATAAGTGGCCTGCACTGCAACGTGCGAAAGGCTTAGTAGCCGATTTAGAGCATGGCGAAATGTTGTATATGCCCGAAGGCTACTGGCATTACATGAAATATGTAACACCGGGTTTCTCGATGAGCTTAAGGGCATTTCCGCGCAAAGCATCAAACTTGGCAATGGCTATTTACAACGTTACCATAATGCGTTATTTCGATAACCTTATGCGCCGTTTAAAGGGTCAGCAATGGATAGATTATAAAAATGAGCAGGCAATTATACGCACACACAAAAACCTCAACATTCCGATATAAAAATGGATAAGGCTTCTCTTAAAAAGGAAGCCTTTATTTTTTTTTTGCCACACATTATCTGCCATACTTCGTCATAAAGGCCTCGGCTTTTGTAACCATATTGCTGCTTCCGCAGAAAAAGGGTACACGTTGGTGCAATTCGGTAGGGACGATCTCCATTATGCGCCCAAATCCGTCAGATGCCTTACCCCCCGCCTGCTCTGTTATAAAGGCCATTGGGTTGCATTCATATAGAAGACGCAATTTTCCTTTTGGCGCTTTAGCACTTGTTGGGTACAGGTAAATTCCTCCCTTAATCATGTTACGGTGAATATCGGCCACGAGGCTTCCTATGTAACGCGATGTGTAGGGTCGGTTCTCTTCTTCCAGCTGGCAATACTTAATATAATCTTTAACACCTTGCGGAAAATGCACATAATTACCTTCGTTTACAGAATAAATAGTGCCATCTTTAGGGAACTGCATATTAGGGTGCGAAAGGTAAAATGTACCAATAGCCGGGTTTAATGTAAAACCGTTTACGCCATGCCCGGTTGTATATACCAACATGGTAGATGTACCGTAAATAACATAACCTGCTGCTACCTGCGCTTCGCCGGGTTGTAAAAAATCATCAATAGTTACGGGCGACCCTACCGGGGTTACCCGCCTGTATATCGAAAAAATAGTTCCCACGGGAACATTAACATCTATGTTGGATGACCCATCCAGCGGATCCATCAATACCACATATTTGTTATTGTGGCATTCATCTTTGCCTTTTATTACAATAAAATCGTCATTTTCTTCGCTGGCAATACCACAAACAATTTCACGGTTAATAAGGGTTTCCATGAAAATATCATTGGCATAAACATCCAGTTTTTGCTGGTCTTCACCCTGAATATTTTGTTCGCCCGCAGCACCCACGATATCTACCAGGCCTGCTTTATTAACTTTATAATTAACCACTTTTGCGGCAAGCCGAATTGAATTGATAAGCCGCGACAGCTCGCCGGAAGAATATTTAAAATCTTCCTGCTTTTCAATTATAAATTCTCCTAAAGTCTTGTTTCTTTCTTCCATACTATAACGTTGTAGTTGAGTTGTAGCACAAATATCGATATTTTTGTGATATGATTATAAATTATTACCTAGCTGTATTTTTGAGTGTATTTTTGCGCAAAATTGGCTTATGATTATCCGTAAAGGAACTAAAGAAGATATGCCTGCAGTGCTAGAATTGATTAGAGAACTTGCCGCTTTTGAAAACGAGCCGGATGCCGTTGTAGTGACGATTGAAGAACTGGTTGAAGACGGTTTTGGCACTAACCCATTATTCGATACATTTGTTGCAGAGGTTGATGATACAATTATTGGTATGGCGCTATTTTACTATCGCTACTCTACCTGGAAGGGTAAAACCATACATCTTGAGGACCTTATAATTACCGAATCTATGCGTGGTACCGGTGCAGGTAGTGCTTTATACAAAGAGGTAATTAAGTTTGCGAAAACAAAAGGTGTGCGCAGAGTAGAATGGGCCGTGCTGAACTGGAATAAGCCTGCCATTACGTTTTACGAAAAATCTGGTGCGAAGGTGTTTGATGACTGGCGAACTGTACAAATGGATGAGCATGGCATTACAAACTTTACGCTTGACTTATAAAAAATAAAAATTTATACTGCTAAAGAAACAGAGAAGGACAAATGAAAGTATTTAAATTTGGAGGAGCATCGGTTAAAGATGCAGAGGGTATTAATAATGTTTACAGTGTTTTACAACAGGTAGGCCATGAAGATGTGCTGCTTGTAATTAGCGCAATGGGTAAAACTACTAACGCTTTTGAAGTTGTTATTAAAAATTACTTCGATAAATCGGCAGAGTTGCAATCGTCTATCCAGGAAGTGCGAAAGTACCACAACCAGATATTAATGGAACTGTTTGATGATGAAAGCAATGGCGCCTTTGCAGCTGTAAATAAAATTTTTACTGATTTAGAGGGCTTCCTTAAAAACAATAAATCGCCTAACTACAATTTTGTCTACGATCAGGTGGTAGGCCTTGGCGAAGTACTCAGTACCACTATTATAAGTCATTACTTTAACCATCTTGGCCTTAAAAACCATTGGCTGGATGTGCGTGAGTTTATCAAAACCGATAACACGTACCGAGACGCTATTGTTGACTGGGATGCGACTCAAAAAAACATTTCTAAAAACGTAAAGAAAAAAAACCTCAACATTACACAGGGCTTCCTGGGGTCTGACGAAAATAACTTTACAACAACACTGGGCCGTGAAGGATCTGACTATACAGCTGCTATTTTTGCCTATTGCTTAAATGCCGAAAGCGTTACCATTTGGAAAGATGTACCGGGTGTACTTAACGCCGACCCGCGTTATTTTGAAAACGCGATACTGCTTAACCAGATATCTTACCGTGAGGCTATTGAACTTGCTTTTTACGGCGCAACGGTGATTCACCCAAAAACACTACAGCCATTACAAAAAAAGGAAATCCCGCTATTTGTAAAGTCGTTTGTTAATCCGCTATTACCGGGTACAAGGGTAAGTAAAGGTGCTGATTTAGAGCCACAGGCATCTTGCTATATTGTCAAGAAAAACCAGTTGCTTATATCACTTTCATCGCTTGACTTTTCTTTTATTATGGAAGAAAACATCAGCGAGATATTTATGCTGCTGCACAAGTATAAAATTAAAGTAACCCTGATACAAAATACGGCTATTAGTTTCTCGGTTTGTGTGGATGATAAATTTGGAAACTTCCCGGAATTGAAGAACATTCTATCGAAAAAATTCCACGTTACGCATAACGAAAATGTGTCGCTATATACAATAAGGCATTTTACCGAAAAATCTGCCGATGCCGTTGCACAAAACAAAACGGTACTGGTAAAGCAAATAAGCCGCGAAACTTTGCAGTTGGTAACTAAAGACGCTAACTAAATTATAAAGGCTCCTTAACCCGGGAGCTTTTACTTACAAGATCTCTGTGAAATAAAAAACCTGCAGTGGGGGCGCTGCAGGTTTTTTTGTAGTTGTTTAAAAAATATTTCTGGGGGCAGATTTATTTTTATAGAAGTTTTTTATGGTAAGCCTGGGGGCCTTATTCCATATTTATAGTACAAATATACACAGGCTTACAAGTCCTTCTTGTTACTATTCGACAAGATAATACTGGTTATAGTTTAATGGAATAAATGTATCGACGAAATGTATTTTTGTATAACAAATAAGCCTGCAAAAATGCAGGCTTATTTGTTATTATGTACTTCGAGTACTTGAACGAAAGCTAACGTAATTGGATAAATTAATCTTTTTTACCCAGCTTTATTTTTACTTTGCCCGTTTCGTCATCTGCGGCTATAAGGTGCACCACTATACCACGATTACGCCTTTTTGCAAGCTCTTCTTTATCATCAATATCTTTATCTTTTTGAGGGTTACGCAAAGGCACATCTACGTAAATCTTAGTTCCTAACCCAAAAGAATATACACCCTCCATATCCATATTAAGCACGCTCGAATTTATCTTCATAGGATGAATGGTAACCTTATCACCCTTGACATCAAAATTGCCTTTAAGATCGTAAAATTCAATATTCTTTAAATCCCGGAAAGGAAACGCCAACTTACCCACCGTTAGTATAGGTTCAAAATCTACCAGCCGCCCTTTTTTAAGGTTAAAGTTTACAGTACCATACATCGATCTGGAAACTACTTTTCCAGCATCTGTTATACTGCCCGTTAAATTTACTTTAGATGAGAATAAGCCTTTTAAGTTAGCAGAGGTAAGGCTCTCCATCCCAAAATTATCAAAAGCGTAAAAGAATTTTTTCACATCAACATTATTTACTGCGGCATCCATATGGTAGCGGTTAAGGCTGCCCTGGGTCATAGTACCATTAATAAGGAGCGTACCCCCAGCGTGGTTTAAGCCGGCATTTTTTAAAAGTATCGATCCTTTATCGGTAAGCATTACCTCAGCTTTTGCATTGGTGGCGTAAAAGCGGTCGTAAAACAGTTTGTCTACCTTAAGCTTCATGTTCACGTTGCTTTTTTCGAACAATTGGTTTAAATCATCGGTAAAATTGCCTTTACGTGCTTTTTTAATCGCGACCTGTGTTTTTTTACGGGTACCTAAAAAGCCCATAAATTCGCCTATGTGCAATTGCGGACTATAAATATTCCACTGCAACACCATTTTTTCGGGCGCGGTGTAATACAGGTTAAGAAAGTTTTTAACGCTGCCCTCCATGTTTACGATGCTCTTGCCGCTGGCAAGTACTATTTTACTTATATATAAATCATCTTTATTAAAATTAAGTGCTACAGATATATCTTTAAAATCGAGCTTGCGGGGTACATAGGTAACATTTGCATTAGCAACATTTATTAGCCCGTTTACAATAGGCTTGGTAAGTTTATAATTTACAATATCTGCAGTAAAATTTACCTTTACCGTGCCTGTACCCTTGGTAAACTTTAGCAAGTCGTCATCGACCAGCCCTTTAAGTTTTTCCATTTCAAACTTAGACGAAAATGTGCCTATCGCTAAAGGCTTTTCTAAGTTTTGTATAAATGCTTTATCCATAACGAAGGGTATACCGGAATAAGCTCCCTTAAAATTGTAAAGCTTAATAGCAGAGTTGGCATCGCTAAACCCATTTGCTGCTGTGTTATTATTGGTAAATACCCCAAAGAAATTACAATCAGTTACCTGCCCCCCGGGCGTATCGAGTACATTATTTTTAACGCCCGCATTAACCCGGATAAGTGGGTCGCCTTTTTCATTAAAATCGCCCACAATGTCGCACTTTACCAAAATAGGCTGTGACAGGTTAAACATCATAAGCTTTTTTGTAATGTTAGGCGAAAGCAGGTTAGCGGCATTCTTCCATAAAATACTCTGATTTTCTATATTAATAGAAAATTTGGTGTTATCACCTACGCCAATGTTAGCCGCAATATAAAAATGTTCGCCACCTATATCGAGTCGGCTCTTAGCAAAAACAATAGCATCATCGTCATACGTAACATCAAAAGCACCATCAAGTTCTTTGTCTTTAATAAAGCTGCCGCGACCTGTATTAAAGGCCATACTTTCTGCCAGTGCTTTTAACGATACGTCAGCATGCCATCCGCCAATTAAACTATATTTGGTAGTAGCCCTTAAACTACTAACCTTAAATTTATACAGTTTATTAGTTTTCCTATTGTCTGCAATAAAGGTTACGTCATCCAGAGTAATTTTTTTCAGTTGCGGGAAAGAACCACCACCTTCCTCAGCCTTTTCTTTTTTTGATTTTTTTCTAAAAATTGAGGCGTTGCTGTATCCGTTAGTATCTGTATATAAGTCAATCACGGCGTTGCTGATGCCGATTTTTTTAATATCTACCGTTCCGCGTAAAAGTGCCAATATGTTTACCGATACATTTACCTCTCCCGCGCTAAGCATAGTACGTTTGTGTACGCTGAAAAAACTGTCGCGTACTACTACATTTTCTAACCGTAAAGCTACCCTTGGAAAGCTCTGAAAAAATGTAGGTTCCATGTCGCCTACCTGTAGTGAGCCACTCATACCATCGTTAAGCTGTTTGGTTACTGCGGCCATAACCTCATCTTTATGAGTGTTAATATACCAAGCCAAGCCTATAAACGCAACGGTTAATAAAATCACCAAAGCAGCAAAGCCGCGTAAAAGTATACGTGCCCACCTAGGCAGTTTAAAACTCCAATAATTTTTAGCTTTCTCGTAATTTTTATTCATAATATCCCGGCATACCTAATTAGCCTTTCGCGACTAAATTAGTTAACACCTCACAGAATAGAATATAATCTTTGTTAAATTATTGAGCATTGTATTGTACTAAATAAAAATGCGGGCTGTTATACCCGCATAGTCTCCCCTAAATACGCTAAGCGTTAAAACCGCATATTAAAATACACATCTTATATTAGCTTGAACCAATAGTAAGAATTGCAGCGCAAAAATAGGATTTTCCGCACATGCCGGCTTCTAAACCATATAGACAAACTATAGACGACCCCAGCATTTGCTTATGTTTTTTGACATTAAGCACCTAAACGCATTTAATAGTTTAGATATGTGTAAAGTAATTCTGTAATTGTTATAAGATTATTAACTTTAGATAAAATATGATCTATGAGCCAATTTACAAACTTGTATTTTATAGCAATAATTCCACCGGATTCGATTTGCGATGAGATAACAGCATTTAAAAACGATATTGCTACGTATTATAATAGTAGTAAAGCGTTAAGGTCTGTACCGCATATAACCTTAAAAGCACCGTTTACCATCAATGCAAATTTGCATAACCAGGCTGTAGACTGGTTTACAACTATACATATAAATCAACCGCAGTTTGAACAGCAACTTAATGGTTTTGGAGTATTTGATAATCCTAAACACCCGGTGCTGTATGTAAAGCCGGTACTTAGTAACGCCCTCTTAGCTTTGCAACAAACTATCATTACCGAATTTGAACGAGCCTTCAATTTTATACCTATTCATTATTTAGAGCGTAATTTTAACCCGCATATTACCATTGGGTATAGAGATCTGGCATACGCCGAATTTGAAAAGGCCTGGCAAGTCTACCAATACAAAAAATATGATGCAGCTTTTAGCGTTAAGAACATCTGTTTGTTGAAGCACGACGGTGCAAAATGGAATGTAATTTCAAAAAGCAATCTTGAATAGTACTTTTGCTACAACCCGACTTACCTATAAAAACATTCCGCCAGATGCTTCAATTCTTTGGGCATTTATCCAACGGGCATCATCAGTACATAAAAATGCCACTACCCCACCAATATCATCCGGCAGGCCAACGCGACCTAAGGCGGTTTGGGCTGCAATATGAGCGTTTACGTGCTCGTTATCGCGCACTACACCACCACCAAAATCGGTTTCTATAGCTCCCGGAGCCACAATGTTGCTACGAATTCCGCGTGCTCCAAGCTCTTTGGCCTGATAACGGGTAAGCACTTCCATACCGCCTTTCATAGCTGCATAAGCAGCATATCCCGGTAATGCAAAGCGCGCTAACCCAGTAGATATGTTAATAATTCCACCACCATCAGCCAGCACGATTAACGCCTTTTGCGTAAGAAAGAAAGGCCCTTTAAACTGAATATTTACAAGTGTATCAAAATCTTCAACCGTAGTCTCAGCAAAAGCAGCATTGATGCCAATACCCGCATTATTAACTAAATAATCTATTTTATCAGCTTTAAAAGTCGCCGACAATGTTTTTCCCACCTCATCAAAAAACGCGTCGAAACTAGCAGCAGCTGCCACATTTAGTCGCAAAGCTGCAGCTTTTTGTCCTAAAGCTTCAATTTGTGCAACTACGTCTTCGGCTTCTTCCTTTTTACTGTTATAAGTAAGTATAACGTCAAGCCCCTTTTTTGCTACTGCTATAGCCATATTTTTGCCCAGCCCGCGGCTTCCGCCGGTAATAAGTGCTATTTTAGATTGTGCCATTGTGTTTTTTTAAATTGTTATAATGTAAAATTACAATGCAAGGGATGCGGAAAAATGATGTAGACTTCAGTATTTTACTAAGTCAAAGGTCGAAAGTCATAAAGTCAAAAGATACACAGATGACTTTAAATTTTATGACATGATGACTTTATGACTTTTTCTATACTGCAAGGGAGTTACGCCAGCCATACTTTTAAAAAACTTGGTGAAATTAGTAGCTTCGTTATACGCAAACCGCTCGCCAATGTCGGCAACAGATAATGTAGTATCAAGCAACAACTTCTTAGCCTCCTCAAATATCCGACCCTCCATATATTCGCAGACTGATGTATTAATAGCTATCTTTAAAGTGGTAGTTAAATGCCTGGGATGAATAAATAACTTTGATGCAAAGTCGGATGCATGAAATCGTCTCGTTGCCTGCCCGCTCATTAAATCAGCCAGATGCTGCTCTGCAAGCTGTATAAAATTAGTGGCTATTTCATCTTTTCGCGTTAAAATTTTTTCAGGAATTACAGTAGTGGCAACAGGCATATAAACAGATTTTATTAAAGTATGTATTGTGCACATTAGGCGTTACTAATTTACGAAAGAAACTGTATTTTTGTGCTACAACAACCTGTAATGGCTAAAAAAGATACTTCTCAAATGAGTTTATTTCCCGAAACGCTGTACGAATACCACGTACTGCTTTCGCCAAGTGACGCCATAAAAGAGGATGTTGATAATCTTAAGCAGCAATTACATGAACTTATAGGCATCGCGCCACGCGATTTACAGTCTATAGCACATATTACTTTGCTAAAGACGGAAGGCTACGAATCGATGAATTTTGCAGCCGTTTTAAAGAAAGCTTTGGGTGACCAAAAAAAGTTTACCGTAAAAATTACCGGGCATGATGTTTTTAAACAAGGCAGCGAGTACACCTTCTATTTAAAAGTGGATACCCCCGATCCAATTAACGACCTGGTTGAAATTATAAAAAAGCCGACTAAAAAGCGCGCCCCAAAAGTACGTTACAGGCAAACCAGCATTATAGATAAGCCTGTTCGTAAAGCCAGGAGAGCCACAGATATCATACCGCATATTACAATTGCAAGAAACATTGCTGTTGCAGATTTTGAACGTATTGAAGATTTTACTCCGTTTGAATATGAGAACGAGTGGGTTTGCGACCGTATTACCATTCGCCGCCGCATTGCAGGAACCGATAAACACTTTTCGCCTACCGGTGAGATTAAGTTGGGTTGATTGTATAAATTTCCCAATAGAACATTTCCAATTAAAAAATTTGTAAGATAAACTTATTTTTAATACTCAATTTTCTATATTTGAGTCTATGGAAAAAATCGCTGAAACTATTGATTTTAATGCAGTACAGGCACATATACAGGCCTGCACCACGACATTGCATGAATATGTTTCAGGCCATAGTAATACACAAATTAACCCTCTTAAAATAGTACCCCAATATTGGGAATCTGCTTTCCCGGGGCTGTCAGCATCAGATTTATCTGACTTAACATCTACTATACAATTACTCGAAAAGGAGGCTGATGCAATTATAATCCAATTTTCATCAGGTAATTATATAGAGGCACAAAATGCCCTGGACATCTTTAAGCTTAAGGCAGATAATTTATCGCTTCAGTTTGAACTGCTTCACCTAAAGCAGGATAATCACACACAGCAAACTTTTAACTACGAAACAGAATTTTATAAAGTGGTGATGCAATCGCCTATTGCTATGTGTATTTTTAGTGGGCGCGACCTGATTATAGAAATGGCTAATAAGGCTATGGAAGGCTTATGGCGAATGGAACTTGCGGCAGTTAAAGGGCTTCCCGTATTAGAGGTGTTTCCTGAATTAAAAGAGCAAAAGTATGCCGAGCTGCTGCATACTGTAATGGATACAGGAATTACACATCAAGAATACGAATCGCTTGCTTATGTAACATCGCACGATGGTACGAATGCGTATTACCTGGATTATGAATACAGTCCGCTTTATGATAATAGCGGCGCTATTAACGGTGTGATGTGCACCGTAGATAATGTTACTGATAAAGTAAATGCCCGGCAATCTAAAGAAAAGGCTCAAAAGCGCCACGCCCACCTTATACAAACGCTACCCATAGCTATGTATACTATAGACGCTAACGGATATATCGATCTTTACAACCAGGCTGCTGAAACATTATGGGGACGCAGGCCAAAACCGGGTATAGACCGATGGTGCGGATCGTACAAACTTGCAACCCTGGATGGTGACGATGTTCCGCACGACAAATGCCCTATGGCAATGGCTTTTAAAGAAGGGCGCTCGATACAGGAAGAGATATACATGTACCGCGAAGATGGAAACCGCCGCCATGTAATTGTGCACCCACAGGCTTTGCATGATGAAAATGGTAATGTAGTAGGTGCCTCTAAGGTAATGATTGATATTACCGAACGTATTGAAGCAGATGACGCCCTGAGGCGCAGCGAGCAAAAATTCAGGTTATTATCAGAATCTATTCCGCAATTTATCTGGACTGCAGATCCTGAAGGAATTATAGATTATTATAGCGATTCGGTATCACGTTATTCGGGCATATCGCCCCAACAGCTCTTAAAGCATAATTGGGAAGAAATATGCCATCCGGATGATTACGAAGAAACCATTAACCGATGGGAGCATTCTATAAAGACCGGTGACGATTTTATTGTAGAGCACAGGTTAAAGCATTATAATGGCGATTACCAATGGTTTTTGAGTCGCGCAACAACGCAGCGTGATACGTATAATAACATTGTGCAATGGGTTGGCACCAGTACGGACATTGACGAACAAAAGGCTTTCCAGAAAACCTTAGAAACCGTTGTTGAAGAGCGCACCTATGAACTTAAGAAGGCTAATATCGACCTGCAAAACATGAATAGGGAGCTGTCGTCTTTTGCTTATATATCAAGCCATGACCTGCAGGAACCGCTTAGAAAAATACAAACATTTGGCAGTATGATAATGGCCAGTGAGGAAAAGAATTTAAGCGAAACCGGCAAAAAAAACCTTACCCGTATGCAGGTGGCCGCTGCCCGAATGACAAAGCTTATTCAGGATTTGCTTACCTACTCACGCGCTAATGCCACAGAAAAAGTGTTTGAGGCTACTAATCTTAACGCCATTATGGCCGATATTACCACAGAACTTACCGAAACCCTAGATGAAAAAGGCGGTACAATCTCGTGCTGTAAATTACCGGTTATTAATGCTATTCCGTTTCAGGTACGGCAGCTGTTTACTAATTTAATTTCAAACGCCATTAAATTTGCCAAAAGCGATGAGGCACCCGTTGTAACAATATCTGCACAAACGGTAATTGGGTCGGCAATTAAAAACCCAAATGCTTTTCCCAAAAAGAAATACCTGCATATAGCGGTAGCGGATAATGGAATTGGGTTTAGCCAGGAATATGCTAATAGAATTTTTGAGGTGTTTCAAAGGCTTCACGGTAAAACAGAATACGAAGGTACCGGTATTGGCCTCGCCATATGCTCTAAAATAGCCGAAAATCATGAGGCAATAATAGATGCCGTATCTCAACCCAATCGTGGGGCTACTTTTAATGTTTATTTCCCTTTATAAGTATTTGGTTAAAAGTTAATTTTATATTTGCCCTACAAATTAACCACCATACTAATGAAACCTAAAATTATTTTAGCCTTATTGCTACTATGCAACGTAGCCTTTTCACAAAGCCTGATTACAAACAGCTTTGATAAAAAAACCGGAATACGCACTATTGCCACCAGAAGCATAAAAGGCTCTGAAGTGAGTTTAGACGATACTGTAGCCAGAAATGGGGTGCTGATGTTTTCGGCAGGATATCAGGAAATCAAACGCAACGATAAATCTACCGAGACTTATTTTATCGAGCTAAATATTGTTCACAGAGACCCAAGGTTGGGTTGTGTACAAAATGGAATAAGTAAGGTTATCTTGTACATGGCAGACAAATCTCAGATAGAATGCATACAAATTTCCGATACAGACTGTGATAAGGTAGGATTTATTGCGGCTTTTGCACTTATGCCAAAAGGAGGTAAACCTGAAGTGATGAAACAAAATTTTGACAAGCTGCAATCAGTTGATATTTTGAAAATGGAAATTCTTACTTCAGAATCATCAATTACATATGCAACAAAAACTAAATCGAGGCCTTATATTAAAAGTCATTTAGCTTTAATAAGTAAAACAATTACGCAGCCTTATTAAATTTTACTGAAATTAAAAACTGACAATCAATCACTTAAAATAAAGATTGAATTTTGTTTGGATTGATAGATATAATATAGTAATATTGCACCCACAAAACCGGTCCTATAGCTCAGCTGGTTAGAGTCCCTGACTCATAATCAGGTTGTCCCTGGTTCGAGCCCAGGTGGGACCACTGGTTTTACAGAAGCCTTCACAGCAATGTGGAGGCTTTTTTGTTGCCCTAAATTTTGGCTTAGCAAAAAAAATCAACTTTGTAAAACTAGCAATTAACAGTTTCAAATATGTAAATTCATTGAAGGGAAACTCAATTTTGCCAATTAAACCAGCTGTTTTCCTATAAAAACTAAAAATATTACGTTAATTAAAAAAAATAATTCATGAAACGTGCGGTTTAATCGTTTTATTATTACACATTTGCGTAATATTTATTATTTATTATTTTTATTATGGAATCAGGAAAAGTAAAGTTCTTCAACGACGCAAAAGGATTTGGATTTATTGTACCGTCAGACGGAAAAGCTGATGTGTTTTTTCACATCTCAGGATTAATCGACGATCAAGTTAGAGAGAACGATTCTGTTGAGTATGAAGTAGAGAATGGCAAAAAAGGTTTAACAGCTGTTAATGTACGTATCGTAGATTAATTAATGCTGCTATAACTGTACAGGTTTAATTGTACAGACTCATTATCCCATACAATTTAGCACAGAAGCTCCGCACATCGCGGAGCTTTTTGTTGTTTAACTACAGTGCCTTTTAAATAGAATTAAGCTTTTGACCTATTTGACGTTACTTATTCCTTTTATAAATATATTATACCTGAATTGACGACGGAGGTGTGAAACTGTGAATACTATACTTATTAAATAATATCAAGTCAAAAAATTATAGCCGTAAGAGCCAACGTGTATAAAATAGAAAAGGGAAAACGTGTAGTTTTCCCTTTTCCGGCCCCCAAAAATACCGTAAAATTTAATTTTACTAATGCTATTTTGGGTAAATATATAGGTATAAAACAAACACGGCAAATTTATCGGGTTAAAAACCAAAATAATCGACAAACTGCACGTTTTATTAAAATATTAGCAAGTTTTTAATCTACGCAAACCATGTAGTAAAAACGTATTGTAGATTATGTTGCGATTTTATTAGTAAGCCCTCGCATCGTTACCTTCGTAAAAATTGATGAATGCCTTGTTAACCACCCTGTTACCACCCGGTGTAGGATAATCTCCTGTAAAATACCAATCACCTAAATTTTTGGGGCATGCTATGTGAAGATTCTCTACCGTCTGGAATATAATTTTAACCTCAGCCTTAGTCTCTGGCGTGCTTAGCATCTGCGCAATTTTATCTGATATTTCCTGATCTGTAAACGGAGCGTAAAACTCAGTTACATAATTTGCAACCTCGGTATCGGGCAGGTTTTCCTGCGCTTTAGATTTGTTGTAAACATCATGAATAATATGTTCCATTCCACGCTCTTTAAGTAAGGCAAGCGTTGCCTGAAATGCAACAAGGCCTTCCAGCTTAGCCATATCAATACCATAACAATCAGGATACCTTATTTGAGGTGCAGACGACACTACCACAATACGCTTAGGGTTAAGCCTGTCCATCATTTTAATGATGCTCATTTTTAAAGTAGTACCACGCACAATAGAGTCATCTATAATAACAAGGTTATCTGTAGGCTTAATAACGCCATAGGTAACATCATAAACGTGTGCTACTAAATCGTCGCGGCTGCTATCTTCGGTAATAAAAGTACGCAGCTTAGCATCTTTAATAGCTATTTTCTCAGTACGTATTTTTACCGATAGCAACTCTTTAAGAGTTTCCTCGGTAAGGGTATTCCTATTCTCTAATATATGGTTGTTTTTACGCTGGTTCAAAAAGTCCTGGGCAGCCTCTACCATACCGTAAAACGAAGTTTCAGCAGTATTAGGTATATATGAGAATACCGCATTATCGGTATCGTTATCAATAGCTTTAAGCACTTCAGGCAATACTAAACGCCCAAGCTCTTTACGCTCCTGGTATATCTCGGCATCGCTACCTCTTGAAAAGTAAATACGCTCAAACGAACATGCTTTTTTAGTAACCGGTTCGATAATTTTTTCTACAGATATTCTTCCGTTTTTCTTAATGATAATAGCGTGGCCCGGTTCAAGCTCCTGCACATCGTCAAACTCCACATTAAACACGGTTTGTATTACCGGCCTTTCAGATGCTACAACAGCAATTTCATCGTCTTGGTAATAATAAACAGGGCGAATACCCGCAGGGTCGCGGAATACGAATGAGTCGCCATGCCCTAGCATACCGGCCATTGCATAACCGCCATCCCATTGTTTAGAGGCACGTTTAAGAATGCGTGCAATATTCAGCCTTTCAGATATTACCGGAGAAGCTTCCTGCTTGCTAAAACCTTCATTTTTACAATCCTGGTACAGCTCGCTAACTTCATCATCTAAAAAATGACCTATTTTTTCCATTACCGTAACGGTGTCGGCAAGTTCTTTAGGGTGCTGGCCAAGTTCTACAAGGCTGTCAAAAAGCTGCTTAACATTAGTCATGTTAAAGTTACCGGCAACAATAAGGTTACGGTGCATCCAATTATTCTGACGTAAAAACGGGTGAACGCTCTCTATACTGTTCTTACCAAAAGTACCGTAGCGTACGTGGCCCAAATATACCTCGCCCACATAAGGCAACTGGTCTTTTTGCAGCTGTACATCGTTAGCATATTCCGGGTGTGCAGTCATCTCTTCGTTAATCCTGTCGTTTATTTGCGCAAACACATCCTGTATAGGCTGCTGATGGTTAGAACGCACACGGCTTATGTAGCGCTGGCCCGGTTTAACATCGAGCTTAATGCTGGCAAAACCTGCACCATCCTGACCACGGTTGTGCTGCTTTTCCATAAGCAGGTACATTTTTTGTATACCGTAAAAGGCGGTACCGTACTTTTCTTTATAGTAATCTAAAGGCTTTAATAATCGTAACAGCGCAATACCGCATTCATGTTTTAAAGCATCGCTCATAGTAGTTGTTGTGTTGTAGTTATATTAAAAAAAGCCCCGCAATGAGGCCTTAGTATTCTTTACTCGTTATCATTTTCCAGTTCAATATCAAACTGGGTTAATGTTTTAAATTGTTGCAAACGTTCCTGCACTTCCTCCTTCTGCAGGCGTTCCATACGCTGGGTTCCAAACTCTTCTACACAAAATGATGCAAGATTAGAGCCGTATATAATCGCGTTTTTCATGTTGCTGAACGATATGTTTTCGCTTTGTGCTATGTAGCCCGCAAAACCTCCTGCAAAAGTATCGCCTGCCCCTGTGGGGTCAAACACTTCTTCAAGCGGAAGCGCCGGTGCGTAGAACACTTTTTTATCATGGAACAATAATGCCCCGTGTTCTCCTTTTTTAATAACAACAAATTCCGGACCCATAGCATGTATTTTAGCAGCTGCTTTAACTAATGAATATTCGCCTGTTAACTGGCGCGCTTCTTCATCATTTACCGTTATAACATCTACATGCTTAATTACTTGCAATAACTCTGCCAAAGCACAGTCCATCCAGAAATTCATAGTATCTAAAACCACTAATTTTGGTTTAGCAGTAAGCTGGTCTAAAACACTAATTTGAACCAACGGGTGCAGGTTACCCAGCATTACAACATCGGCATCTTTAAAGTTAGACGGTACCTTTGGCTGAAAATCGGCCAGCACGTTAAGCTGAGTATCTAATGTATCGCGTGAATTAAGGTCGTTGTGGTAACGGCCGCTCCAAAAAAACGTTTTACCACCGTTAACTACCTCAAGTGCAGAAATGTCGATATTCCTATTTGTTAGTAAATCGAGGTATTCTTGTGGGAAGTCATCACCAACTACCGACACAATTGCCGACTGTACATTAAAAAATGAAGCCGAAAGTCCGATATAAGTAGCTGCGCCACCTAAAATTTTGTCGGTTTTGCCAAAGGGCGTTTCTATAGCATCAAATGCCACAGTACCTACAATCAGTAATTTATTCATAAAAGAGGATAGATTTTGAAGCCGCAAAGATAATGCATAACTCCGACAGAAGCAAGATGCTATATATCAATTTAAGCTATGGTTTGATAGACGATATTCTGTATATTTATCTATTACTCAAACACAGGATATATGATGTCTCCAAATAAGAAAGCCATATTTACCGCACTACTAATTACCGCGATATACTTCGCCTTATCGGTTATGTATATGCGATTAGGATTTTGGGGAACATCTGAAATTTTAGATACGGTACTCCTTATGCCCGCATTGGCGACGCTATCTGTATTTACAAATACCGGACGAGGTGTAGTTGGCACCTTAGCTGCTGTACTACCATTTGTTATTATTTTCGGACTTATATATTGGCCTTTGTATATCAGATCCAGAAGAAGAAAATATTAATTATTAAAAAGGCAAAAGGCAGTCGATTACCAACTGCCTTTGTGTTTATATTTTAGACTTACTCCTTGTCTCCCTCAGGGCGGATAAATGTACTTTTTTCAGCGGGGAAAAAGCTTTTAGACTTTTTGTTGTACTGCTCGTAACTTTTATCACTCGGGTTTTCGATAATGGTTTTAATGTTTATTTTATCGCCCAGGTTAAAATTCATCGATACCTGTTGATAATCTAACAGGTAAGGTCCGCAAAAATAATTGCCCTGCTCATCTTTTTCTATAATGCCTGTATACAGGTTATCTTTTTTATCTTTTGCCATAGTATTTTGTATTAGCAGGCTTTCGCCTTTATTTTTTTAATTGTTATTCTTAAACTGATTTTTACGCTTTACTGCCTCGTTGTATTTAAAAACATCTACCACTACCGTTTTAGAGAACGCATCATGAAGACCTACAGGAATTCTGCCAAAAAATGAAATAAATTCAAACGGTATCAGCCTGCATAGCGTCCGTATAAATATTGCGGTACTTGTAGCTTTGGTACCATCGCGCATCACAACCATAGTATCTGTAACGTATTTGCCGAGGGAGCGTGAAAGTAAACTTTCTAACAGCCCGTAAAAAATGACAATAACTATGTAATCATAAATAACAAAATCAAAACTATTAAGTATTACTGCCCATTCTTCCGGTGTATTTATATTTGTATTTTCGTAAAGCCTGAACGAAAAGTAAAACGCAATTAGTGCTATTACATAAGTTACAAGCCTGTCTACCACATAATTTATAAACCGCTTGTTTCTTGGAGCAAGCATATCAAGGGTAATTTCTAACGTTTCTTCCATAATTAAATTTAGAGTTCTTGTATCACTCCTATTTCGTCGAAAGAATTTTGTAATTCTAACGCTGATTTATATTTCTTTGCATTTACTACAAAAGTGTCAGAAATGGTATCGTGCCAGCCCCTTGAATCGTCTCTAAAAAAAGAGAATGGTTCAAAAGGTATAAGCCTGCAAAGTGTCCTTTTAAAAATAACCCATGCACTTGGTTTACTTCCATCTTCCATAACTACCATTGTACCGGTTAAAAACTTACCGATAGTACGTTGCGTTGTTGCTTCAAGAATAAAATAAAAAATACTGCTATGTATATAGCCCCACAGTAAGTTAGACCAAAAATTGCCTTCAGATCCTGCGATATCTAAAATCCAGTCGGCGCTATAAAAATTATCATATATATAGCCGGCAGAGGCTATATATACCACACCTATAATCCACATAACAATACTATCTATCACTGCATTCCCAAAACGCACCCACTTATCTACATAAAACTCTTCAGTAATTATCATTTATTATTTTCGGCAAAAATAACAAAAAAAGGGGCAGTAATGCCCCTTTCTATATTTATAACCTTTATAATTGTAAGTTAAGAACCGCACATTTCGCAATCATCCGGCTCTGCGGCACGAGAGCGCTCAATCATCGCCTGAAATTCTGTTAATTCTACAGCAGATACTTCTACCGGGGTGGCAACCGCTTGTCTTGCAACAACCGGAGTAGCAAGTTCTGCAACAGGTTCTTCTTTTTTATCATTATTCAATGTAAATTTAATAGCATCAACCGCACTCTTAGTCCTTAAATAGTACATACCTGTTTTAAGGCCACTTTGCCATGCATAAAAGTGCATAGAAGTAAGTTTAGAGTACGACGCGTTTTCCATAAACAGGTTAAGCGACTGTGACTGATCTACAAAATAGCCACGCTGGCGTGACATATCTATAATATCTTTCATACTCATTTCCCACACGGTTTTATAAAGGTCTTTTATATCCTGTGGTATAACATCAATATTCTGGATAGAGCCATTCGCCCTCATAACCTCCTGCTTAAGGTTTTCGTTCCATAAACCTAAGTTTACAAGGTCTTGCAGTAAGTGTTTGTTCACTACAATAAATTCTCCCGAAAGTACCCTACGCGTGTATATGTTAGAGGTGTAAGGTTCGAACGCCTCATTATTACCTAATATTTGAGATGTACTTGCTGTAGGCATTGGCGCCATAAGCAGCGAGTTACGCACACCATGCTCCATAACCTGTGGGCGAAGTGCAGCCCAATCCCAACGGCCACTAAGGTCGCTGTCTTTTAAGCCCCACATATTGTATTGAAATTCTCCCTGAGAGATTGGCGATCCTGCAAAGGTAGAATATGGACCTTCTTCTTTTGCCATTTCCATCGATGCTGTTACAGCCGCGAAGTAAATAGTTTCAAAAATTTCCTGGTTTAGTTTTTTAGCTTCATCACTTGTAAATGGTAAACGCAATAGTATAAAGGCATCAGCAAGACCCTGCACTCCTAACCCTACCGGGCGGTGGCGCATATTACTGTTTTCTGCCTCAATTACCGGATAATAATTTCTGTCGATAACCTTATTAAGGTTACGTGTAACACGCTTGGTTACATCATATAAAAACTGGTGGTTAAACTTACCATCCTCTACAAACATTGGTAACGATATCGATGCAAGGTTACATACCGCAATCTCGTCGGCAGAGGTATACTCCATGATCTCTGTACATAAGTTTGACGAACGGATGGTACCCAGGTTTTTCTGGTTAGATTTACGGTTAGCCGCATCTTTATACAGCATGTATGGTAAACCCGTTTCTATTTGCGACTCCAGTATTTTTTCCCAAAGCTCACGTGCTTTAATAGTTTTACGGCCTTTATTTGCCGCTTCATAACTTAAGTATAAAGCATCAAACTCATCGCTGTGCACTTTGTAAAGGTCCGGGCATTCGTTAGGGCACATTAACGTCCAGGTGCTATCTTCCTGCACGCGTTTCATAAACAAATCCGGAATCCACATAGCTAAGAAAAGGTCACGTGCACGCATTTCTTCCTTACCATGGTTTTTTCTTAAATCTAAAAAGTCGAAAACATCCGCATGCCAAGGCTCTATATAAACTGCAAAGCTACCTTTACGTTTACCGCCACCCTGGTCTACATAACGGGCAGTATCGTTAAATACACGTAGCATAGGCACAATACCATTACTGGTACCGTTTGTACCGCGAATGTAGGAGCCCGTAGCCCTAACATTGTGTATAGATAAACCTATACCACCAGCCGACTGCGATATTTTAGCCGTGCTCCTTAGCGTGTCGTAAATACCATCGATACTATCATCTTTCATAGATAAAAGGAAGCATGACGACATTTGCGGCTTAGGTGTACCCGAGTTAAATAGCGTAGGTGTAGCGTGGGTAAAGAATTTTTTAGACATCAGCTCATACGTTTCTATAGCCGATGCGATATCGTTAGGGTGAATACCAACAGATACACGCATAAGCATGTGCTGTGGCCTTTCTACAATTTGTCCGTTTATTTTAAGCAGGTACGAGCGCTCAAGCGTTTTAAAGCCAAAGTAATCGTAGTTAAAATCCCTGTTATATATAATAGTCGAATCTAAAATATCTGCGTTAGCCATTATTGCCTCATACACCTCTTCGCTTAACAATGGCGCTTCCTGGTTAGTACGTGGGTTAACATAATGGTACATATCGCTCATGGTTTCAGAGAACGATTTTTTAGTGTTTTTATGTAAGTTACTTACCGCAATACGTGCCGCAAGCTGGGCATAATCAGGGTGAGAAATCGTCATAGAGGCAGCCGTTTCTGCCGCAAGGTTATCCAGTTCAGATGTGGTTACGTTGTCATATAAACCTTCAATAACGCGCATTGCCACCTTTACCGGGTCTACCAGTTCATTCAGTCCATAGCATAGTTTTCTTACTCTGTCGGTAATCTTGTCAAACATTACCAACTCTCTTTTTCCGTCTCTTTTTACTACATACATAATGACAAATATTTTTAATTAGCGGGCCGTCACCTTAGCGTGCGCGCCCATAGTATTTTTGTTGTGTTGGCTGTGGCTTTAGGCTTGATTAAAAATCAGCGTCGAAGCTAATTTTTTGCGAATCCTCACCATTGTTAATAACGCCTGCTTTTTGGTATTCTGAAACCCTTTTTTCAAAAAAGTTTGTTTTACCCTGCAGCGATATCATATCCATAAAATCAAACGGGTTACCTCCATTGTACTGCCTTTCACAGCTCAATTCTACCAATAACCTGTCGGCAACAAACTCTAAGTACTGAATCATCAGTGTAGAGTTCATACCTATAAGGCTTACCGGCAACGATTCTGTAATAAATTCACGCTCTATGTTTAATGCGTCAATAATAATTTCTTTGATTCTGTCTTTAGGCACTTTGTTAACCAGGTGATGGTTGTGTAAATGCACGGCAAAGTCGCAGTGTACACCCTCATCACGGCTAATTAGTTCGTTACTAAAGGTAAGGCCAGGCATAAGGCCACGTTTTTTAAGCCAGAAAATAGAGCAAAATGCACCCGAGAAGAAGATACCCTCTACTGCTGCAAATGCAATAAGCCTTTCGGCGAAAGAGTCGCTTTCAATCCATTTGAGTGCCCAGTCGGCTTTTTTCTTAATAGCTGGAAACACATCAAGCGCACGGAACAACTGGTCTTTCTCTACTTCATCTTTAACATACGTATCGATAAGTAACGAATATGTTTCGCTATGGATGTTTTCCATCATGATCTGAAAACCGTAAAAGAATTTAGCCTCGGCATACTGTACTTCGTTTACAAAGTTCTCTGCAAGGTTTTCGTTTACAATACCGTCAGATGCAGCAAAAAATGCAAGAATGTGCTTGATAAAGTATTTTTCGTCGTCGTTTAATTTAGTATTCCAGTCGTTCAAGTCTTGGTGAAGGTCAATTTCCTCAGCCGTCCAGAAACTTGCTTCCATTTTTTTATACCAGTCCCATATATCATGGTGTTTGATTGGAAAAATCACAAACCGGTTTTTATTTTCCTGAAGTATTGGCTCTATTGAAGACATAGTATGTTGACGTTTATTGTATTAGAAAATATGATGCGTAACCGCATAGATGATTACAAAGATTGTCATTTGAATTAGAAAATCAAGCGACAATCTTGTGGTACTTATTCACAATTTTTGCGAGTTTTGAACAAAGTCAGAAAATTAACAATGCGGCTGTAAGATGTTACAATTAGTTGATTTTTAAATAATTGAAAAACCAAACTAATATCAAAATTAGTGCATTTTTAAATAGAAAGCCTTGATTTTAAACAGGTTTATCTCCTCCTTCTCCTATCTATTGGATTGTCTTTTAAGTCGACCGCTACTTTCTCAAGTTCGGTATACCAATCAATACCAAAACGTCGAACCAAAGCCTCCTTTACAAATTTATAAACGGGCACTTCAAGCTCTGCACCAAGTGAGCAGGCAGGGTCGCAAATATCCCAACGATCGTAATTTACAGCCGAAAAATCAGAGAAATCTTTAACACGTATAGGGTACAGGTGGCACGAAACGGGTTTTTTCCATTTCACTATCCCTTGGTTATAGGCTTGCTCTATACCGCAAAGGGCGGTTTTGCCATCAAATATTACGTAAGCACAGTCCTTATTGTCTATAAGCGGGGTTTCGAGGTCCCCATCGGTACCGTTTACCCAGGTGCCCTGCGCCTCAATAGCCGCAATTCCTTCCTTGCGTAGAAATGGTTTTACTAACGGATAAATATCCTGAAGTATCTTGGTTTCCTCTTCATTAAGCGGTGCACCGGCATCGCCATCAACACAACATGCTCCGTGGCAGGCCGAAAGGTTGCACACGAAATCTTTTTCTAAAATGTCTTCAGAGACAATGGTTTTTCCTAATTGAAACATGCTGCAAAGGTAATAAACTTAACGTAAAATAGGTGTCTCTTAAATCCTGCTAAATTTTTAATTGTAATTATAGGTAGCCTTTTTAATTATAGGTAATTTTGCATTTACAAAACATAAGCGTATGGATTTTGAGTGGGCAATGAGGTTTGACTGGAGGCAGGTATTTACCATTACGATGGTGCTTTTTGCCGTTATAGATATTGTGGGCAGTGTACCCGTAATTGTAGATTTGCGTAACAAAGTAGGACACATACAGTCTGAAAAAGCATCTATAGTAGCTATGGTTATTATGATTGCTTTTTTATATGTAGGCGAAGAAATTTTAAAGCTTATAGGTATCGATGCAAGCTCGTTTGCAGTAGCAGGTTCGTTTGTGCTCTTCTTTTTAGCGCTCGAAATGATATTGGGCATACACCTTTATAAAGATGATAACCCTAGCACGGCATCTATAGTACCTATTGCTTTTCCGCTTATTGCCGGGGCGGGTACCATGACTACATTACTATCGCTACGCTCCCAATACGACAAAATAAATATTATAGTAGCCATTGTTATTAACATAGCACTTGTATTTATCGTACTGAAATCATCCGCCAAAATAGAAAAAATACTAGGCAATAACGGCCTTGGAGTGATACGTAAAGTATTTGGTGTTATACTATTAGCTATTGCTGTTAAATTATTTGGTGCCAACGTAAAACAGCTGTTTATATAATCGGTAATGTTGTAACTTTGCACACGGAATACTAAATTATATCTCCACTTAAAAGATATACTCATGAAAATTTTTATATACACTTTAATAACGCTTGCACTGGGCCTTATTATTTTTAATATTACCCAACTTGATTTTAGCAACCTTTTTGAAGGTGACAGCGTAATTGCCTTAATAAGCATTGCTGCATCGTTATGCGCGGTTTGCATCTTGCTAATATTCAGATCCTCTAAACTAATTGTTGAAAAAACTTCACGCCGATAATTTATGTTTGATTTACTTATTATAGGCGGTGGTGTTGCAGGAGTTTCCTGTGCACTTATCGTAGGCTCCGGCCTGAAACGCCCTTATGCCGAAGGAAAAAAAGTAGGCATTTTTACCCACCAGAAAGCATCATCGCTGGTAAACGGATTGTATAACAACGCCTATGGAATACCTGCCGGAACACACGGGAGGGATATTTTACTAAGCAGCCTGGAGCAATTGCATACCCAGTACCCCGAAGTAGAACAAATTGACGGCGAAAAAGTAATGGGTGTTACTGGTTCTGCGGGCGATTTTACCGTTACTACTAACAAAGGTACGTACCAGACTAAAATGGTTGTTATTGCCATAGGGTCGGGTAATAATTTTGATATAGAAGGCTTAACGCAATTTGTTATTCCTAACAAAAAAGCAATGCCCGAGAAAAACCGTATACAACTAGCTAATGATGACCACTTGGTTACTGATGGGGTTTATGTTGCCGGAACTCTTGCCGGAACTAGAAGCCAGCTTACAATTGCTGCCGGTAGTGGCGCAGCGGTAGGTGCAGACATCCTGTCGTTATGGAACAACGGTACGCACACGCAATCACACGATAGCTTACCCTTAGAATTGAGGGTTAAGTAAACTATTGCTATATTATAAAAAAAAGGAATGATGTGCCGATTGGTACATCATTCCTTTTTTTTATTTACTTATTTCTAAATTACTCCAGCCCTACCCACCATTTATTAAATACGTGGGTGGTGTCGTTAAGGTTTAACTTCTCCCCAATCATTGGGGTGGCAATAGGCATGTGTTGTTTTTCAGCTTCGGCAGTAACGCGGATAATAGGCTCATCCCAAGAGTGCAATCCTAACGAAAATTTAGCCCAATGCACCGGCATCAGCCTTTTGGCCTTTAAATCTTTGGCAGCCTGTACAACCTGCTCGGGCATCATGTGTATGTATTTCCAGTACTCGTTATACTGTCCGCATTCTAGTAAAACCAAATCAAACGGACCGTACTGGTCGCCTACCGTTTTAAAATGAGTATCGTAACCTGAATCACCACCTAAAAATAATTTGAACGATGGAGTTTGCAGTACAAAGGCTGTCCACATTGCCTGATTTCGTTTCGGGCCACGGCCGCTAAAGTGCCTGCCCGGCGCGGTGTGTACCGTAAAGCCATTACCTAAAGTAAAAGATTCATTCCAATCCCGCTCTTCGATAACTTCAGGTTTGTAACCCCAGTATTCTAAATGTTCGCCGCTGCCAAGTCCGGTAATTACCTTTTTTACTTTGCGTTTTAGTTGTAAAACGGTGTGGTAATCTAAATGGTCCCAATGGTCATGGCTTATAAACAGGTAATCTATTTCGGGCAAATCATCAACATTATAAACATCGGCACCGGCGTAAGCGCGGGTGGTAGGTGGTATAGGCGATGCCGCACCGCTAAAAACTGGGTCCACTAGAATTGTCTTCCCATCTACCTGCATAAAGTAAGACGAGTGCCCAAACCAAACTACAATATTTTCTTTCGGGTCTAGGTGTAGCAAGTCATTTTTCTGCGAAGGCAGTGGCTTGGCCGGCTTGCTACGGCTGCTTTTCCCGAAAAAGAATTTACGCATTACTTCAAAGTAGGTTGCGCCCTCGGAAAGATCGGGTGTAAAACTTTGGTTTTGAAACTGACCATCTTTATAATTAGGTGAGTTCACAATTTTGGCGAGCCTTGCGCCGGTAGGCTTTTTACCAAATATAGGATGCTGTAAAAATAAAAACACAGCCGCTATAAGTAGTACTAGAACGATAAGAAATTTCATTAATCAAGAATATTAGAAGTCCAAAATTACCTAAAACCTACCGGTTTAAGTCTTAGTATACTACGTTATTTTAGCTATTAAAAAGTATAGTGCAGTGCTTTAAGCAGGTTTATAAAATAGCTTACTGCCATAATTAATAAAATCAGCATATTTTACAATGCATTTTCCTGATAAATTGCCCTACAAATAATCCCTTTTTATATTTTTGCAGCATGGCAAAACAAGAAGATCAATTTAAGAATGTTATTTCGCATGCTAAGGAGTACGGATACATATTTCCGTCGAGCGAAATTTATGATGGATTAAGCGCAGTATATGACTATGGCCAGAATGGCGCCGAGTTAAAAAAGAACATCCGCGAGTACTGGTGGAAAAGCATGGTGCAAATGCACGAAAATATTGTGGGCATAGATGCCTCTATATTTATGCACCCTACTACCTGGAAAGCGAGTGGGCACGTTGACGCGTTTAACGACCCATTGATAGACAATAAGGACAGCAAAAAACGATACAGGGCCGATGTGCTTATTGAGGATTATGCCGAAAAGCTAAACCAGAAAGCCCAAAAAGAAATTGAAAAAGCGCGTGCCCGTTTTGGCGATGCGTTTAATGAGCAGGAATTTATTAATACTAACACACGTGTAGTAGAATACCTTGCTAAAAACCGGCAAATTTTAGAACGTATGGCACACTCTCTGGAAACAGAGAACCTTGCCGATGTTAAAGCCCTTATTGAGGAGCTTGAAATTGCCGACCCGGATACAGGATCTAAAAACTGGACCGAAGTGCGCCAATTTAACCTAATGTTTGGCACCAAACTGGGTGCTGAAGCTGCAAACGCTATGGATTTATACCTTCGCCCGGAAACGGCGCAAGGTATATTTGTCAACTTCCTGAATGTGCAGAAAACCGGAAGGATGAAAATTCCGTTTGGTATTGCGCAAACCGGTAAGGCTTTCCGTAACGAGATCGTGGCGCGCCAGTTCATCTTCCGTATGAGGGAGTTTGAACAAATGGAAATGCAATTTTTTGTAAAGCCAGGTGAGGAAATAAAGTACTATGAGTACTGGAAAGAAACCCGTTTAAAATGGCACCTGTCATTAGGGTTAGGTAAAGAAAATTACCGTTTTCACGATCATGATAAGCTGGCGCATTACGCTAATGCCGCTGCCGATATTGAGTTTAACTTCCCGTTTGGCTTTAAAGAACTTGAGGGTATTCATTCGCGTACTGATTTCGACCTCAAAGCACACGAAGAATTTAGCGGTAAAAAACTACAATATTTTGACACCGAAACAAATGCTAACTATACACCTTATGTGGTTGAGACTTCTGTTGGTTTAGACAGGATGTTCCTTTCGGTTTTTGCAACATCGCTTAAAGAGGAAACGCTGGAGGATGGTTCTACCCGTACTGTACTAAGTTTACCAAGTGTATTGGCACCTACTAAAGCTGCTGTACTACCTTTAATTAAACGTGATGGACTTCCTGAAGTTGCACGCCAGATTATTGAAGACCTCAAGTGGGACTTTAACGTAGCTTATGACGAGAAAGATGCTGTAGGCCGCCGTTACCGCCGCCAGGATGCATTGGGTACTCCTTTCTGTATTACGGTTGACCACCAAACGCTGGAAGACCAAACGGTAACCATTCGCCACCGTGATACCATGAAACAGGACAGGGTTGCGATTACCAAACTTCGTGGTATTATTAACGAAGAGGTTTCGGTTAGAAACTGGTTAATGAAAATGTAATATTATTTTACTTTATATTTAAACGCCTCCTATTGGAGGCGTTTTTTATTTTGTCGACCAAAATTGCCTAGCTTTATCAATGAAATATTGATCAAACATAAAAATGAAATATCCATTATTCATACTGTTTATACTAGCCCTTACAAGTTGCCTTAACAAAAGTGAAAAAGGGATAATAGGCAGATATAATGTTGCAACTTATAAAATACGTGAAGGTTTTAAGGATGTAAATACAACGTCCTACTCCTTACTTTTAAACGATGATAAAACATTTGTTTTTAACACAAAAAAGAAAAAAATTAAAGGTAACTGGAAAGCCCAAGATTTTCGGGGAGAAACACTTATTGAGTTTTATTTTGATGATTACGACTTCGATACACAGGGCAATGTCAACTCAGAGAACAATAATTTAGATATATTAAACGCGCATCATTTTCTGGATGAAAATATAGATGTTATTGCTTTTAAAAGATCAAATAAGTAAACGCGGATTGGGCGTATTGAATTTATCAGTGGCTCGTCGAGGTCTTAGAGGCCCTTGTAGGTAAAAGATTGCTCATACCTTACAAAGACATGCGGTATTTCATTAAAGAGAAGGGATCTTTTATATTAGATTCTTCGGCTACGTTGCACTTCGCTCAGAATGACAGGCTCACGTTCATAACAATAAATTAGATTTGCTTCATGCCTCGCAAAGATGTACGGTATGTCATTCCGAACGCAGCGCGGCGGAGTTGAGGAATCACAATAATTAAAAGAGATTTCTCCTATCGTCGAAACGGAAACCCGATTATATTTTTCGACACGCTACACTTCGCTGAGAATGACATGCATTCATAACAATAAATTAGATTTGCTTCATACCTCGCAATGGCACGAGGTATGTCATTCCGAACGCAGCGCAGCGAAGTTGAGGAATCTCAACAATTAATAGATATTTCTTCCACAGTCGAAACGGAAACCTGATTAGATTCTTCGTCTACGTTTTACTCCGCTCAGACCCGAGGGCTTTGCCCGAACGGACGAAGTAATGACAAACATTGAATATAGCAAACTACTGCAAACAAAAAAACGCATCCCGTTACAGGATGCGTTTTAATATAAATCAGTTTTTTTTGTTTTCTTATTTTACGCTAGCAAAAAGATATTCCCTATTCATACGGGCAATATTTTCAAGCGAGATACCTTTAGGGCATTCTACTTCGCAAGCTCCGGTATTGGTACAGTTACCAAAACCTTCATCGTCCATTTGGCGAACAATGTTTAGTACACGCTGTGTAGCCTCTACTTTACCTTGTGGCAGTAATGCAAATTTAGATACAATAGCACCCGCAAAAAGCATTGCCGAACCGTTTTTACAACTTGCAACACAAGCACCACAACCAATACATGCAGCAGCCTCGAATGATCTGTCAGCATCATGTTTAGGTACCGGTGTAGCATTAGCATCGATAGTATTACCTGATGTGTTTACCGATACGAACCCGCCCGCTTGTTGAATACGGTCGAATGAGCTACGGTCTACAATAAGGTCTTTAATAACCGGGAACGCTTTACTTCTCCACGGTTCTACATAAATGGTATCGTTATCTTTAAACGAACGCATGTGCAGCTGGCAGGTAGTAACTTTACTTGCCGGACCGTGCGCACGGCCATTAATGTATAGCGAACATGCCCCGCAGATACCCTCGCGGCAATCGTGGTCGAATGCTACAGGCTCTTGCTGAAGGTTAATTAACTGTTCGTTTAACTGATCGAGCATTTCAAGAAATGAGCTATCGGTAGAAACGTTATCCAGTTTATATGTTTCGATTGCACCTTTAGTTTTGGCGTTTTTTTGGCGCCATATTTTAAGGTTTATGTTTATATTTTGATTTGAAGCCATGATTGTTGTATTTTATTTGTAGTTTCTGGCGGCAATTTTTATGTACTCGTAATTAAGCTCTTCTTTATGTAACACCTCTGCATTGATATCATTGCCCTGATACTCCCATGCACCAACAAACGAGAAGTTTTCATCATCACGAAGGGTTTCGCCTTCTTCATCCTGATATTCTTCCCTAAAGTGGCCACCTGCTGATTCTTTACGTTGTAAAGCATCGCGTGCCATTAGCTGTCCAAGATCTATAAAGTCGGCCACACGAATTGCTTTTTCAAGCTCTGCGTTCATTTCGTCTGCACTTCCTGGTACATATACGTCTCTGTAAAACTCTTCTTTAAGTGCTGCAATTTCTGCAATAGCCTCTGTAAGACCCTGCTCGTTACGGCCCATACCTACTTTGTTCCACATAATGTGGCCCAGTTTTTTATGGAAAAAGTCAACCGATTTTGTACCCTTATTGTTTAAGAAACCATCAATTTGCGAGCGTACATTGTTTTCTGCCTCATCAAACTCCGGTGAGTTAGTAGGTATTTTACCCGTAGCAATTTCACCAGCAAGGTAATCAGATACCGTGTAAGGTAATACAAAATAACCATCTGCAAGACCCTGCATTAAAGCCGAAGCCCCAAGGCGGTTAGCCCCGTGATCGCTAAAGTTAGCCTCACCAGCTACAAAACAGCCCGGTATTGTACTTTGCAGGTTATAATCTACCCATACGCCACCCATTGTATAGTGTACCGCAGGATAAATTTTCATTGGCACTTCATACGGATTTTCATTCGTAATTTGCTCGTACATCTGGAAAAGGTTACCGTATTTCTCCTCAATCCAGGCTTTACCAAGCTTTATAATTTCATCATCTGTTGGGTTATGGTTACCTGTCGCATAAGCAGTTTGCCTTCCTTTACTGATAATTTCCGATGAGAAATCAAGGTAAACACCTTCTTTAGTATCGTTGTTTTCGATACCAAAACCGGCATCGCAACGCTCTTTTGCGGCTCTTGATGCCACATCTCGTGGCACAAGATTACCAAATGCAGGGTACCTGCGCTCCAGGAAGTAATCCCTGTCGTCTTCTTTTATATCTGTAGCTTTAAGCTTTCCTTCGCGGATAGCAGCTGCATCTTCTTTCTTTTTAGGAACCCAGATACGGCCTGAGTTACGCAATGATTCTGACATTAACGTCAGTTTCGATTGGTTACTGCCGTGTACCGGTATACATGTTGGATGAATTTGCACAAAACACGGGTTTGCAAAGTACGCTCCCTTTTTATGAATCTTCCATCCTGCAGTTACGTTACTACCCATTGCATTTGTAGAAAGGAAGTATACGTTACCGTAACCACCCGATGCGATAATAACCGCATGAGCCGAATGCCTTTCTATTTCGCCGGTAACTAAGTTACGTGCAATTATACCACGTGCTTTGCCGTTTACTTTAACAATATCCAGCATTTCGTGACGGTTGTACATATGCACACGCCCCTGGCCTATTTGGCGAGAAAGTGATGAATAAGCACCTAGTAAAAGCTGCTGACCGGTTTGCCCTGCCGCATAAAACGTACGTTGTACCTGTGTACCACCAAAAGAGCGGTTATCTAGCATTCCGCCATAATCACGTGCAAAAGGTACACCTTGTGCAACACACTGGTCGATAATATTTCCTGAAACTTCTGCAAGACGGTGTACGTTAGCTTCACGCGCCCTGTAATCGCCTCCTTTTATTGTATCATAAAATAGCCTGTACGTACTATCACCATCATTCTGGTAATTTTTAGCAGCATTTATACCGCCCTGTGCAGCAATTGAGTGCGCACGGCGTGGCGAATCCTGAAAACAAAATGCTTTAACATTGTAGCCCATCTCGGCAAACGATGCAGCAGCAGATGCTCCTGCAAGACCGGTTCCTACTACTATGATATCAAGCTTTGGCCTGTTGTTTGGGGCTACAAGTCTTAAATGGTCTTTATAATCTGTCCATTTATCTGATATGTTCCCTTCGGGTATTTTAGAATCTAACTTCATGGTATTGACGCTGATTATTTATGTAAAAAATGAATGTATAACGGTATAACAGCAAATAATAGCGGAACTATTATAGCAAATGCCTTGCCGAAATTTTTGATGAATCCGTTGTATTTTGGGTTATTAGCACCCAGCGACTGGAATGCGCTGCCAAAACCGTGGTATAAGTGAAAACCTAGTACTACCATAGATAGAACATATAATATGGTAGCAATTAAACCTGTTTGCGGATCTTTAAAAAACGCTACAGTAATAGTATGTAAATCTTTGTAGCCTTCTGCAAAATATGCTTTCTCAATATTATCATCTGTACCTTTAACATCGGTATCGTTATGATCTTTCTGGCCGATAACTGCATAAAACTTATTGCCTTCTTTAATAAGGTTTTTGCCATCTACCTGCGCTACCGGTATGTATCTTGACGATCCTGTACCTGTAGTTACATAAAACGACTGTTCCTGCCCCGGCATTTGCCCCTTAATAGTGATTGTCTGCAAAGGCATATCTTTATTGAAGTGCATTACTGCCCAAAAGTTAACCATGTGCGTTACAATAAATACCAGTATAAGCGTACCTAGAACTGCCATGTTGCGCGATGCCCATATGGTGTTTTTTTCCGGCTTGTTCATGGCGTAGCCAATTGGCCTTGCCTTGCGGTTTTGTATTGTTAGGATTATACCGTCTATTGCGTGAAACAGGATAGAGATGTACGTAACATAAGATAATATTTTAACCGCCGGATTAGTTGTCATGAACAACGCATACAGGTTAAATGCCAAAGCATCAGAAAAAATAAGTTGTAAGTTACCCAGCAAGTGCCCCACAAGGAACAGGCAGAGGAATAAACCTGTTAAAGACATCCAGTACTTTTTGGCTATGGACGACTTCAAAAGTGCAGATTTTGCCATAATATTTGATTAATATAGATAAAGGTTTAAAAAATCAAACAAATTTAAGGCTAAACAATTTTGCTCACAACCCCAAACCACTAATTTATAATGAATATAAAGTGGCTATTTTTTAAAGTATTATCAGTTAAAAAATATAGTTTGTATTTATTTAAATTCACTTTATCTAAAAAATCGCAATAAATTTTGAATTTCGCATTTCAAAAGCTAAAACGTATTATACCGTTATATCGTTTTAGCGGATGTCAAAATAAAACTATATATAGCTTTATGGCGTTCGTTAGCTTAATTCCCGAGCTCGTATTACCACTAATATTTTGAGTTTAAATTGTTAAACTCATCTTAATAGATTGTATTTTGGCGTATTTATTTGCTTTTCATCGATAAATCAAAAATATTTAATGTTTCTTTTTGATACAATGATACATAAGTATACATTGCGCCAAAATAGCATTCGTAAAATTAAATTTTACGGTATTTTTGGGGGCCGATAAAGGGAAAACTTTTTAGTTTTCCCTTTATTATTTTATACACGATCTGCTACGAACATTGTTGTGCATAAAACACGGGGTACGCTTTTTGATTTAACTTAAAACACCTATATTTGGTTTAAATTTAAAGACAATGGAATTCAAATCTAAAAACCCCTTTTTAAATAATAAGTCGTTCACTGCTACTTCGGCTCAGGATCGTACGTATAACGCAGAAGTTATTGATTATAATGACACCATGACGGTTAGTGGTACCATAAATAAAACACTAATTATGTTTGTGCTGCTTTTGGCAGGTGCTGGCGTAACATGGTACATGGCATTTAACGGCCAAAACCCGATGGTACTAACAATTGCGGGTGCAATTATCGGTTTTATTATGGTTATTGCTTCTACATTCTCACCAAAAAATTCAAGGTTTCTTGCACCAGCATATGCGTTGTTCGAAGGTTTATTTATTGGTGGTATATCTGCCATATTCGAAATTCGCTATCCGGGTATCGCTATTCAGGCAGTAGGCGGAACGTTTGTTACGTTTGCAGTATGTATGGCGTTGTACAGGTTTAAAATTGTAAAAGTTACCGAGCAGTTTAAATCGGTTATTATAGCATCTACATTAGCTATCGCAACTTTTTATCTTATATCTATGGTTGCTACATGGGCGTTTGGAGTACAAATGTTTCACCATGGTAACTCATTAATGAGTATAGGGTTTAGCGTAGTTGTAATTGTAGTTGCGGCACTTAACCTTTTCCTGGATTTTGATATGATAGAACAAGGCGCGAAACGCAGCATGCCTAAATACATGGAGTGGTATAGCAGTATGGGCCTAATTATTACCCTTGTATGGCTTTACCTTGAATTTTTAAGGCTGCTTAGTAAACTACAGAGCAGGAACTAAAACAATTTGTTTTATATAATAAAAACCCCGGTACATAACGTATCGGGGTTTCTTATTATATGTTGTTTGTTACCTGGGTTAAACATGTTGGCCTGTACCAAACTTCTCAAGAATTTGGTCGAGAACGGCATAAACATCTATAGCATAATCGTGCGTTACAAGTTTTTGGCGGTATTCTTTAAAGTTAGGTATACCTTTAAAATAGTTGGTATAATGCCTGCGGGTTTCGAATACTCCTATGCGCTCACCTTTCCACTCGATAGCCCAGGTAAGGTGGTTTCGGGCAGCTTCTACCCTATCTTCTAATAATGGAACCGGTAAATGTTCGCCAGTCGCCATATAATGTTTTATCTCATTAAATATCCACGGGTAACCTATGGCGGCACGGCCTATCATAATACCATCTATACCATACTCATTTTTATATTTAAGAGCCTTCTCGGGGCCATCAATATCCCCATTACCAAAAATCGGAATATTGATACGAGGGTTATTTTTTACACGGGCAATCTCCGTCCAGTCGGCTTCACCTTTATACATTTGTGCACGGGTACGCCCATGAATGCTAAGTGCTTTTATACCTACATCCTGCAGGCGTTCGGCTACCTCGTATATATTAATAGAGTCGGAATCCCAACCTAAACGGGTTTTTACCGTGACCGGAAGATGTGTACTATCTACAACAGCTTTGGTAAGGCGCACCATTAAATCGATATCTTTAAGTACGGCCGCACCGGCACCTTTGCATACCACTTTTTTTACCGGGCACCCAAAGTTAATATCTACAATATCCGGTTTAACGGTTTCGACAATCTTTGCAGATAGCGACATTGCCTCTTCATCTCCACCAAAAATTTGTATACCTACCGGGCGCTCATAGTCAAAAATATCAAGTTTCATACGGCTTTTCATTGCATCACGAATAAGCCCTTCGCTCGATATAAACTCGCTAAACATTAAATCGGCACCATGGGTTTTACATAACCTTCTAAAAGGGGGGTCACTAACATCTTCCATAGGGGCAAGCAGCAAAGGAAAATCCGGCAGCTCAATATTTCCTATTTTAACCATCTCATATTATTTTGTGCAAAATTACACTATTTATTACAATGCTTAAAATGGCTTCACATCGATTCGATTTAAATTGTGATACTATTACTTTACACTACCTTAAGATAATTAATTCGTAACTATTATATCAATTAAGTAATAGCTAAAAAATAAGTAATGCTTTACCTACAACTAAATCGATATAGATAATTTTATTAATATAAAATTAGGTAAAAACGGCAAAACGTTAAACAAATCACATTAAAAAGTTCATTAACAGACTTTAACTTGCACATAACATAATATTGGTTTTTAAATAATGTCCTTTGCATTGAATTAAAAAATAGATATTATGATGGTTAGAAAAATTACTAATTTAAAGACTTGCCTACTACTTGGCGCTGTATTATATCAAGCCTCGGCTTTCGCATTTTTACCTGCTTCAACATTAAATACTATCAATTTTGCTACTTCAAGTAATGTCGATGATACGCTTAACCAATGGACCGGTGCGGCAGATAGTAACTGGAATAACGCCGCAAACTGGAGCAAGGGCACCGTACCCACCCAAAAAGATAATGTTGTAATTGTAAACACGGTAAATCAACCCATTGTTACACCCGAATATTCTGCTCACGTATTATCTATAACGGTTAACGCAAATGCTAACCTTACAATTGTAACCGGCGCTACATTACGAGTAACCGAAGCTATAAATGTAGATAACAGTGCTACCGTAATTGTTGAAAATAACGCCTCATTAAGACAAGACTATAACGTAGGTAACACAGGTAATGTTACAGTATACAAAAGCACAAACCCACTTTACAGGTTAGACTACACTCTTTGGTCGTCTCCGGTAAGCGGACAGCAACTTCAGGCGTTTTCACCGGAAACATCTTCAACCCGCTTTTATGAATATACTTATGGTTTTGACGGATCATCCGGAGGAAATGGCGAGATGTATTTACCGGTAAATGCAAGCACATCAGTTTTTCAGGCTGGTAAAAGTTACCTTATACGTATGCCGAATACAAGCATAGTAGCAGGTTATAATGAGGGGACAAAAGCTATCGCTTATAATGGTGCATTTAATGGCGTACCTCACAATGGTGAAGTTCTATTCCCATTATCGTCAGTAGGCCAACGTTATAATGCAGTAGGTAACCCTTATCCTTCACCTATCAATATCGCTCAGTTTTTTGATAAAAACTCAGATGTTTTAGACGGAACCTCTACACTTTACCTTTGGAGAAAGAAGAACGACAACTCTGTATCTACATATGCAAGGTTAACTCAGGCTGCTTACGTTGCTAATGCTGCGACAAATAGGAGAACCGGCGACACTACAAATGGTTATACAAATGGTGGACAGGACCAGGCCGGCTTTTTTGAAGGTAGTTACTTAGATTATCAGTTAGCACCGGGACAAGGATTTTTAATTCGTACCAAAGCGGGTTTAACTAACGCACATCTTTCTTTTACTAACGTAATGAGGGAAGATGCCCCAACCGATGGAAAAATGGCGTTTTTAAGGCAGCAGCCGCAAAAAGCATCACGCCTTTGGTTAAACTTAACAAGCGATAAAGGAGGTTTTAGCCAAATTGCGATTGCTTATATGCCTAATACTACTAATGGGATTGATTACGGCTTCGACGGAGCGCATCTTGCAGAAGCTGCAGTAGCATCATTATACTCAATTTCTCAGGAAACAAACCTGACTATTCAGGCAAGAAGTGAATTTAAAGACAGCGACGCTGTAGCACTTGGCTATGACGCACCGCAAGCTGGGAACTACATAATTTCATTAGATCATACCGATGGAATTTTTGCTAAAGATCAAAACATTTATATTAAAGATAATCTGCTTGGCCAACTACACAATATTAAAGATGGCGATTACAGCTTTATTACAGATGCCGGAACATTTACTAACCGTTTTACGGTTGTATATACTACAGATGCGGCTCTGGATACCCCACAATTTAATGCTAATAGCGTTGTAGTATTTAAGCAAGGCGCAGAAATAAATATTACATCCGGAACTCAGGAAATGACAAGTGTAACGGTTTATGATGTGCGCGGCAGGGTATTATACAGCCAGAACAACATTAACGCAACACAAACTACCGTAAGCGGACTTGAAGCGCAACAACAACTTTTAATTGTAGAGATCGCTACAGCTAATGGTAAAACAAGCAAAAAAATTATATTCTAAAATATAATTATCAACACCTCCCCAAAGTATTTACAGCAGTGCATAGCAATATGCACTGCTTTTTAACGCACACTTACTGCATTCAATAATTAAAAATATTTTATTATGAAGGTTCAAAAAACTACTATTATATTTAAAAAAATCGCGTTGTTGGGGCTATTTATTAGCCAGGCACCTTTATTTGCGGGTCCGGCTGCTTTAAAGGCACCAACATACAAAGTGGCATATGCTCCACAAATAACATCACAGCCAACATCGATAGTAGCATGTTTTAACGATTCGGCAACTTTTACTGTAGTCGCTCAGGGTACAGGAATTACTTACCAATGGGAAAAAAACGGCACTGTACTAACCAATAATTCGGGCGTAAGCGGTGCAACTACTGCTACGCTTACTATTATATCTGTTAGTGAGAGCGATGCTGCCGCATACCGTTGCCTGGTGACTAACGGTACCGGCAGTGTTTATTCAGCGGCTGCTTATTTAAACAGTGCAATAACAGCCACTACTGCAAATGCAACATGCGTAGGCCAGCCATCGAGCATAAGCGTAACTGCCCAAGGCAACTCTCCCGCTTACCAATGGTATGATAATGGCAAATCAAGCACTATTACAGCCGATGCTAAACCTATAGCAGGCGCGACTAATGCAACTTATTCTCCATCGGTAGCAACCGCGGGCACACACTACTACTTTGCAAAAGTGTATCCGGCAGGTAATGAGTGTGCCACCGCAACATCTGACGTAATTGCCTTTAGCACAGATTTTGCAAATGCAGGTATGATAGTTGGAGAGCAAACGGTATGTGCAGGCAATGTTTTTCTGCTATCTGTTTCCGGGTCGGCGGGTGCTATACAATGGCAGCAGTCAACGGATAACGGAGCAACGTGGACTAATGTGATAGTAGATAGCGCAACAACTGCGACTTTAATGGTTGACGATATTGAATCTACCACACTATATAGGGTGGTAACTACCAGTGGCGGGTGCAGTGCGATATCCGATTCTGTTACAGTTACTGTGAAAGAAACAAACATTTGGACGGGTGCAAGCGACACATCTTGGAATAATTCGGCTAACTGGGATTGCGGATCGGTTCCAACTATATATATTACTGCATTAATTCCCGCAGGAATACAAAATCAGCCTAAGATTACAGGTGAACCTGCTCGTGCTAAAAAGCTTGAAATTGCAAATGGTGCATCGGTAACTGTTGCAACTAAGGCTACGCTAAATGTGGTTAATGCGATAAATGTCGCTACTGGCGGTATATTAACTGTAGAAGATAATGCATCGTTAGTTCAGGAAGAAAGCGCTGCTAATACAGGAATCATCACAGTAATAAAGAATAGCAATGAATTATTCAGGCTTGATTACACATTATGGTCATCTCCGGTAGAAGGACAACAGTTAGCTGCATTTTCTCCGGAAACGGCACCAACGCGTTTTTACGAATACAAATATGGATTTGATACTACAGTTAATGCGACCAAAGAAAGCTATTTCAAGGTGGATCCTTCAGCTAATTTCGAAGCGGCAAAAGCATACTTAATTCGTATGCCTAACACAGATGCCACCCCAGGATATAACGAAGGCACTACAAAAATTACTTTTAAAGGTACATTTACAGGTGTGCCACACAATGGTACGGTTACAAAATCACTTTCAATCGATGGTAATGGTATTACAGCAATAGGGAATCCGTACCCATCTCCTATTAATGTGTCAGACTTCTTTACTGCCAATGCTTCAGCTCTAAACAACAGCTCAGCAATTTACTTCTGGAGAAAAAAGAACAATAATGCCGAGCCTACTTATGCAATGCTAACGCTTGCAGGCTATACTGCGAACCCGGCTCCGGGCGGAGGTGCAGAGCAGGCAGAGTTTTATGCAGAAGAAAACAGTGCAGAATGGACTATTGCCCAAGGTCAGGGATTCTTTGTACAGACTGCGGCAGGAACGTTAAATCCTAACGCTACATTTACTAATAGCATGCGTAGAGCAGCAGACAGATCTGGCAGGCAGGGATTTTTCAGGTCATCTGTAACACCTCCATCACGCCTTTGGTTAAACCTTACAGTTAAGGATGGCGCAAGCCAGGCAGCTATAGCTTATATAGATGGCGCCACAACTGGTATAGACTACGGTTATGATGGTGCTCAACTTAATAAAGATGGTATTGCAAGTATCTACTCTATCGCAGAAGAAACAGACCTTGGCATACAAGCAAGGCCGGCATTTACAGATACAGATGTTGTAGCATTAGGATACATTGCAAAAACAGCAGGCGAGTATACATTATCTATAGACCATGTTGATGGCTTGTTTAAGGACGGACAGGAAATTTTTATAAAAGATAATACATTAGGTTTATTACATAACTTTAAAGATGGTGCCTATACATTTACTACAGATGCAGGAACTAATAATGATAGGTTACAAGTAGTGTACAAAGCTACTGAGGCGCTTGATACTAACAATCCTGCCATAACAGCAAACAACGTTGTTATTTATAAAGAAGGAAACACCATTAATATTAATACCGGGGCAATTGCAATGAATGCTATAACAGTGTTTGATATTGCCGGTCGAAAATTATACAGCAATCATAACATGAATGTTTCTGAAAGTAGTATATCCGGTATTACTGCAAAAAACCAACTCCTTATTGTAGAGGTTAGCACAGAAAAAGGAAATGTAAGTAAGAAAATTATTTTCTAGACTTTCAACATAACTCCTATTTAAAGCCCCACAACTTGTGGGGCTTTCTTATTGTGGTAATAACATAATTCATTAGACATCAATATGTTAAAAATTTGTTAATATAAATTTATGCTTTGCGATGGTAAATTGTTGTGTTCTCAGACGGGTTAAATTCCGATTTAAAAATTCTGAAAATGGTCACCATCTGACGTTTTTTTGATATTTAATTATTAACTAATGTCAAATCGCATCAATAATCGACGAAATGCATTAATCATCGACGAAATAAAGGTGTTAAAAATTACAGGATGCCTTAATAAATTTGTCAAAAGATAAAATAACTTCATAAAAATGTTCGAAACGATAGATAAAATGTATTTCTTTCTAACACATAAAATTTGTTTTGGTTTGATAGATAAATGCTTATAATTTTACCAAACCTAAATCACCAACAATAATTAATTAATTACTAATGATGTTGTTACAGCATTATTGGTTGAGTTTATAGAAAAGTTGCGCCTTAGCATCATCTATAAAAACTGTTGCTAAAAGTAGTAAGACATTTACGAAAATAATATTTTTTTAACATTCGTATTATCTTTCTAGGCACGGTTTAAAAGTTTATCTTAATTGCTTAGCGTTATTAAATTTAGGTTAAAATATAATTTATTATTAATTCAACTAGTTAAAATTTAAATACCGTTATGATTAGAAAAACTACCTTTTTAAAATGGCAGGCCTGTATATGGCTGTTATTATTTCAGGCCTTTGCCTTCGCGCAAGCGCCTACATTTACATCTTACGCTCCCGTAAAGATTACACAACGATCATCTGTAGTAATTACAGGTACTAATTTTACCGGCGTAACAGCTGTAAAATTTAATACTGTAAATGCTACCAGTTTTACTGTAAATACTAATGGTACTGCAATTACTGCACTTGTACCGGAGGTAACTGGATCATCAACAGTAACAGTAAGTGTTACCAAAGGCAATCCTGCAGTTACAACTACAGCGCCATCATCAATTACACTTACTTATGTTGCTCCTGCATCTACTCCTGCCGGCGCTAAAATAAGCCGCGTAATTACAAACTGGAATGGTTACTGGAGTTCTACAGCTACAAGTAACGTAGCTTCTAACCAACCTGACACTGAGCATAGTGTTGTCGCATTTGAATACAGAGGCGTACTTTACAGCACAGGTAATGAGAGCGAAGTTACAAGCCCACTTGCTACCGGTAACGTTACAGGCTACACTCAAGGAAACTTTAGAGCTTTACCAATAAACAATATTTTAGGCACTACACCGGCAACTTCAACCAGCGACCCAAACTTAATAATATTAGGAAGCAAAGTTGATGGAAGCACAACAGGAAGAGTACACACAGCACCAAGTGTTGCGGGCCTTACTGTAAGAAACGTTTTAATTGACGGTATCCGTGGCCTTAACATCGGTTCGGGTGTAACAAACCTTCCATCATCATCTGTATTAACTTTTCAGGCAAGCAATATTATTGGCCAGGGAATTGATGATGCTACACCGGATATTATCGTATCTCAGGTGGGCACACCCGATCAAACCTTTGATATCTATTCATTTATCGATGCTAATGGTGATATCGTAGGTACACCTATCCAGGTTAACTTTACAAATATTGCCGCTATTGGTACTTATAAATCTGATTTATTTACGTTACCTGCAAACACTGCATTAAATACTGCAACTGTAAACGGATCTACTGTTGTAGGTGGCAACACCAGAGACATGAGAATTGTTGCTTACAAACTTTCTGATTTTGGTATTGATACAACTAATAAAGACAGAGCTGTTCAGTTTAAAGTTATGCCGGGTGGTACAAGCGACCCTGCGTTTTTAGCATACAACAGAAATACATTTTTAGTACCGGCTCCTGAAATCACAGGTCAGCCAGTATCTCAAACAGTATGTCCTGGCAGTCCGGCTCAATTTACAGTTACTGTAGAAGCCGACGGAACTGAAACTACATACCAGTGGGAAAAAGACGGTACTGCTCTTACAAATGGCGGTAACATAAGTGGCGCTACATCTCCAACTTTAGTGATAAACCCGGTAATGGCTTCAGATGCGGGTATGTACCGTTGTGTGGTTACTAACCCATCGGGCGCGGCATTTACTAATGCAGCTTACCTTAACTCTGTAATACTATCTGTAACAGGTGCATCTACATGTGTAGGTACTCCTACAACTCTTGAGGTTGGTGCACAAGGTGTAAACCTTCAATACCAATGGTACTACAATGGCCAAAACAACTCGAATACAGGCGGACAGGCTATTGTTGGTGCTACATCTACCACTTATCAGCCACCAGTTGGCACAAACGGAATAAACTATTACTATGTAACGGTACAAAATAGTGGGTTTCAATGTACGCTAACTAAATCTAACCCTATAGCTATCGTAGTAAGCCAGCCTGTTGCAGGCATTGTTACCGGTACAAAAACTATATGCCAGGGCACTTCTACTTCGGTATCTGTGTCTGATTATTCAGGACTTTTACAGTGGGAGCAGTCAACCGATAACGGTGTAACATGGACTGCTGTAAATGGCGACGGTACAACTGCCACCTATAATACAGGTGCGGTTATTACAACAACTCAATACCGTGTGGTAGCTAGCAGCGGAACTTGTACAGATACATCTGGAGCTGTAACGGTAACTATAGATGCTGATATTACATGGTTAGGTACAACTAGTACAGCATGGAATAATGCTGCTAACTGGGCGTGTAATGCAGTACCAACAGAAATTACAAACGTAACTATACCTGCAAACACTTTGTTTCAGCCAGCAGTTTTAACAGGCCGTGCTTACGCAAAAACTGTAACTGTACTAGCAGGTGGAACGCTTACTGTTGCAACAGGTGCAACGCTAGATGTTGTTAATGATATTAACGTAGCTGCTACAGCAACATTTACTATTCAAAATAACGGTGCACTTGTACAACAATCAGATGTTGTTAATATGGGTAAAATCACTGTAAATAAAAACAGCAATAACCTTTACAGGTTAGATTACACAATGTGGTCTTCACCGGTTGCAGGTCAGCAATTGCGTGCTTTCTCACCAGAAACTGCACCAACACGTTTTTACGAATACAAATACGCATTTGATACTGCTACAGGCAGAGATAAGGAATCTTACTTTACTGTAGACCCAAATACAAACTTTATGCCTGCAAAACCATACTTAATACGTATGCCAAATACAAGTACAGTAGCAGGTTATAATGAAGGCACTACTCAAATTAGATATAACGGAGTATTTACAGGTACACCTCATAACGGTACTATAACTTCGCCAATGTCTATACAGGGTAATAACTATACTGCACTGGGTAACCCTTACCCATCACCAATAAACGTTAAAGAGTTCTTCGAAACAAATGCCAATGTTATAACAAACGGTTCGGCATTATACTTCTGGAGAAAAAAGAATAACAACGCGAATTCTACTTACGCATCGTTAACTTTAGCAGCTTACACTGCAAACCCTGCCACAGGCGGTGGCGCAGAACAAGGAATTTATTACACAGGTAGCAACAGCAACTGGGTACTATCTCAAGGTCAGGGCTTTATTGTTAGAGCTACTACCGGATCTATAAATCCTGTAGCTACATTTACAAACAGCATGCGTAGAGCAGCTCCTGCATCAGGCAATTTAGGCTTCTTTAAAAATGGCGAAGCACCTGCATCACGTCTTTGGTTAAACCTTGTTGGCCAGAACGGATTTAGCCAGGCAGCTATTGCTTACATCGATGGCGCAACTACAGGTATTGACTATGGTTATGATGGTATGCCTCTATCAGATGAGAGTGTTGCTACACTTTACTCTGTTGCCGCACAAACTAACCTTGGCATACAGGCAAGACCGGCATTTGATAATAAAGATGTTGTAACAATGGGCTACGAAACTAAAGCTGCAGGATCTTACACACTTTCGTTAGATCATACAGATGGTGTATTCGAACAAGATCAGGACATCTTTATTAAAGATAACCTGCTTGGTTTAACACATGATATTAAAAAAGGTGCTTACACATTTACTACAGAGGCAGGTACATTTAATAACAGGATTGAAGTAGTTTACGCTGCTAAAGATGCTCTTGGAACTGATAACCCTGCGTTTACAGCAAATAATGTAATTATCTTTAAACAAGGTAACGACATAAGTGTTAACACCGGTACTGCAGATATGAGCAATGTTACTATATATGATGTACGTGGCAGAATCTTATTGAGCAAAAACAATATAAACGCTACACAAACAACTATATCTGGCCTTACTGTACAACAGCAGGTACTTATTGTAGAGGTTACTACCAACAAAGGTAAGGTGAGCAAAAAATTAGTGTTCTAACAAACATTTATTTAGGTTATTTTTTAATGTTATTTCAGTGCATGTACCCCCTCAAAACGCATGCACTGTTTAATCGGGTTTTTAAATTTGAATTGTAATGGTGTGTACGGCATGTAATTGCCCCCAATTACCACTAACATTCTCCCCCAAGAAGTTTTATATAGCCAGCCACAACTGCTACAATTACTTTTAAAAACCCTCTATTTTTATAACAGCGCATACAGTTCCCCAAAAACTGATGCGCTGTTTTTTTATTTGGTATACACCCGCTTTGCAACTCGCTAACTTTAACTATATTTGCCGATTAATACCTACCTTTATTGGTAAGCCCTGCGTGAGTGATTAAGGCGGTATCCCCCCGCAATGCAATGAAGGGATAAAGCCGAAAGCACGGCGCGAAACGCAGTGAAGCGGCACGCTCTAAAAAATTGATATACGAAGAAGATGAAGCATATTAGGAATTTTTGCATTATTGCCCATATCGACCACGGTAAAAGTACCCTGGCCGACAGGCTGCTAGATGCTACCCAAACGGTTACAAAACGTGAAAGCCAGGCGCAATTGCTGGATAACATGGATTTAGAACGCGAACGTGGCATTACTATTAAAAGCCACGCCATACAAATGGAGTACACCTATAAGGGCGAGCAGTATATACTTAACCTTATTGATACCCCGGGGCACGTTGATTTTAGTTACGAAGTATCACGATCTATAGCTGCCTGCGAAGGTGCGCTGCTTATTGTAGATGCTGCACAAAGCATACAGGCACAAACCATATCTAACCTTTACCTTGCGTTAGAGAATGACCTGGAAATTATTCCGGTGCTTAATAAGATAGATTTACCAAGCGCAAACCCTGAAGAGGTAAGCGACGATATTGTAGACCTTTTAGGCTGCAAGCATGAAGATATTATACCAGCCAGTGGAAAAACCGGCCTTGGTGTAGAAGAAATTCTGGCTGCTATTATAGAGCGCATCCCTCCGCCAAAAGGCAATCCGGATGAGCCGTTACAGGCATTGATATTCGACTCGGTATATAACCCTTTCCGTGGTATTGAGGTTATATTCAGGGTAATTAACGGATCGATAACCAAAGGCCAGAAAATTAAATTTATGGCTACCGGTAACGAGTATTATGCCGATGAAATTGGTACGCTTAAACTAAACCAAGTGCCGAAACAAGTGGTTGGTGCCGGCGATGTTGGCTACTTAATATCGGGTATTAAAGAGGCTAAAGAGGTTAAGGTAGGCGACACGCTTACCGATGCCAAAAACCCCACCCAAAATATGGTAGGTGGTTTTGAAGATGTTAAGCCTATGGTATTTGCCGGTATTTACCCGGTAGATACCGAAGATTATGAAGAGCTTAGAAACTCGATGGAAAAACTGCAGCTAAATGATGCTTCACTGGTATTTACAGCCGAGAGTTCAGCGGCACTTGGTTTTGGTTTCCGTTGCGGATTTTTAGGAATGCTGCACATGGAAATTATCCAGGAGCGTTTAGAACGTGAGTTTGATATGACGGTTATTACAACAGTACCCAACGTATCGTACCATGCGTTTACTAAAAAAGAGCCTGAAAAAATACTTATTGTAAATAACCCAAGCGACTTGCCCGAACCATCTAAATTAAGCCATGTTGAGGAGCCGTATATTAAGGCAACCATTATTACCAAGGCTGACTTTGTGGGTAACGTAATGGGACTTTGTATTGAAAAGCGCGGACAGATTACTAACCAAACCTATTTAACTACAGAGCGTGTAGAGCTTAATTTTGATATGCCATTGGCAGAGATTGTATTCGACTTTTACGACAGGCTTAAAACAGTATCTAAAGGCTATGCGTCGTTCGACTACTCTCCTATAGGTATGCGTACCTCAAAGCTTGTACGTTTAGACGTGTTGCTTAACGCGCAGCCGGTAGATGCGCTGTCTGCATTGATACATGAAGATAACGCTTACACTATTGGTAAAAAAATGTGCGAAAAGCTTAAAGAGCTTATCCCACGCCAGCAGTTTGATATTCCTATTCAGGCGGCTGTAGGTGTTAAGGTTATTAGCCGTGAAACGGTTAAGGCACTTCGTAAAGATGTTACCGCAAAATGTTATGGTGGTGATATCTCTCGTAAACGTAAATTGCTTGAAAAACAGAAAAAGGGTAAAAAGCGTATGCGCCAGGTTGGTAATGTAGAAATTCCGCAAGAGGCGTTTATGGCGGTACTTAAATTGAACGACTAACTATTAGTTTAAATATTAGATATTAGAACCCGGTACTACGTGCCGGGTTTTTTGTTATGTTTGATAAAACAAATTATGGAAATAAATCTAAAATCAGAATTACTGAGTGGAAAGACGGAATTCACACAGGATATGATAATTATTGATGGACCTGGTGAATTTTTTAGTGATTCCTATTTCCGAAACATATCTCTCATTACCTTTAATAAATGCATTTTCAGAGGAAGTTATTTGGAGTTAGAGAATATAAAAAACTCGAGGCTAAATCTAAAATTTTTGTACTGCACTTTTGAGTGCACTTTAGTAATAAAAAATTGCTCTTTAGAAACTTTAGAATTTATTGATGTCAAAGGGATTAAAAATTTGGACATTATCGGAAACACTTTTGATAATTTTTATTTTAGAAATAACCACATTAATACCAATCCTCTATCTGGAAATATAGACATTACGCAAAACATTGTGTTACAACTATTAAAGTTTGACAACCTAAGATATGAGGGAGAAGAATTCCGCTTCTCATTAAGAAATAATTTTGAAAATGAGCGACATAAAAAGTTGAGATCAAGTTTTCAAAATTCTGTTTTTACGAGTCTCATAATTGACAACTCAAGTTTTGGATATGAGACCAACTTTCAGAAAATAAAAATAAGCGATAGTTTAAAATTTAAAGATTGCAAGTTTTATAAGGTAGACTTCAAGTACGCTACATTTGGAAGTTCTGTAGATTTCGACGACTGCAAAGTTTATTCAAAATTTGAATTTACAAATTGTAAGAGTGTCCCTTCCTGTGAAATGAAGTTTCATCGTTGCTTATTTAAAAGTTTTTCTCACTTTAATGAGTCAACATTCGGTAGGCTTAGTATTACTTTTACGACTTTCGAAAGAAAAACCTCGTTTGATAGATTAGTTGTAAGCACTTTAAAACTTCATCAAGTAACATTCTTACAAAACACTTATTTTGACGAACTTAAAATTTTGGAAATTGAAAGGTTTGCAAAAATTGATAAAGAGGATGCTATTGAGAGAAAACGAACCTTAAGATTAATAAAACAAGAGTTACAGAAATCTGATAATAAGATTGACTATAACCGTTTCAGAGTTTATGAATTCACTGCTTATAAGCAAGAACTAACTCAACATCTAAAGGAAATGAGAGCACAAACTGGATTGATTAATCGTGTATTTACTAAAGACAGAAATTACTCAAAAATTAAGAGAGACTTATTGATACTAAATCTGAGCGAGCTAATTTCTGATTATGGTACAGACTGGAAACGAGCATTAAAATGGACTATATTACTTGGACTTTTGCTTTATATACCTTTTTTTATATCTGAAAATTGGAATAATTCTGTAGACTGGGATAATTGGCAAATTTTTCCAATAGGATTTCTAAGATTCTTCATCCTTACCGATTTTTATAATCCTTTGGCAGATGGCAAAACATACATAGAAAACGATGGTTGCAACCATTTGATAAGTTGGTTACTTTTCATTCTCGGCAAAATAGTAATCGCTTTCGGTATTTATGAAATGATACAAGCCTTTCGCAAGTTTAAAGCCTAACCCTACTTATTATAATCTTCAGGCGTAGTCTTATTAAAATAAATTTTAGTACCCTCGCCGTTTACAAAAAAGTCAGGGGTGGTGGTTTTAGTTTTAGTAAAGTCACCATCGGCATATACGGCATTGCCAAAGCCGCAGTCAATATCTGCACCAGATGTAACTTTAATTGCGTTGCCTGTAAACGCAAAGTCAAGCTTACAAGGTTTCTCGGCATAATCAAATTGATTATTATAGGTTGCTTCACCATCTTTAACCGTTAGCTTCCCGTATATAGAACCCATATGGTACGATGGCGCTCCATTGCTCACATCAAGGTAGAACAGGTATGTGTCAGCAGTTTGTTTGTATACCGTTAGCTGCCCAACCGGTTCTTTCTCTACATCTTTTCCGTATTCGTAAACACCGGCATAATTTGTTGCATCGTTATTGGCGGTCGCTGTCGCAGGCGATGAAGTAGTTACAACAGTATCTGATTTTGCAGTATCACTTACAGACGACTCATCAGTTTTTGTTTTGCCGCAGCTTAGTAATAGTAAAAGTGGTAGAATGGCAAGTAGTTTCATATCGGGTTTGGTTTGTTTGTATAAATATAATAAAATCAGCAGTACGCATTTTACCCTGTTCGCATAATTCTCCTTAAATTTGGGTTTCTTAAAATATGTTACCATGAAATACCACCAGATAGACCGCAACCTGTTTATTAAAAACCGTAAAAAATTTACGGCAGAGATGAAACCTAAAAGTGTTGCCGTTTTTAATTCGAACGATATTTACCCTGTTAGTGCCGATAGCACGTTGCCTTTTGCTCAGCACCGTGATATCTTTTACTTAGCGGGTGCCGATCAGGAAGAGTCGATTTTATTGCTTTGCCCGGATGCTCCGTACGAGCATTTGCGTGAGATACTATTTCTTCGTGAAACTAACGATCATATTGCCGTTTGGGAAGGTGAAAAACTGACTAAAGACCGTGCTTTCGAAATTAGTGGTATTAAAAGTGTGTACTGGCTTCAGGATTTCGAAAAAATCCTGTTTGAGATTATGACGTATTGTGATACCATATATATAAATACGAATGAACACTACCGCTCATCGGTACAAACGCAAACCCGCGAAGACCGTTTTATTAAATGGTGGAAAGAAAAATACCCTGCTCACCAGGTGGCAAAGAGCAACCCAATTTTGCAACGTTTACGATCTGTAAAAGAGCAGGAAGAACTAGACCTTATTCAGCAGGCTTGCGATATTACCGAGAAAGGTTTCCGCAGACTGCTTAGCTTTACTAAACCGGGTGTGATGGAATACGAGCTTGAAGCCGAATTAGTGCACGAGTTCATACGCAACCGTTCTAAAGGTTTCGCGTACGGGCCTATTATAGCGTCGGGTAACAATGCTAACGTACTGCATTATGTAGAGAACAACCAGGAATGTAAAGCGGGCGACCTTATTCTGCTTGACGTTGCAGCGGAGTATGCTAATTATTCAAGCGACCTTAGCCGTACTATTCCGGTTTCAGGCACGTACACAGAGAGGCAGAAGCAAGTTTACAACGCTGTGCTTAACGTAAAGAACGAGGCTACAAAAATGCTGGTTCCGGGTACGCTTTGGAAAGAATATCATATTGAAGTGGGCAAGCTGATGACATCGGAGCTTTTAGGCCTTGGCCTTTTAGATAAAGCCGATGTGCAAAATGAAGATCCGGCTTGGCCTGCTTACAAAAAGTATTTTATGCACGGTACATCGCACCACATGGGGCTTGATACCCACGATTATGGTTTACTTACCGAACCTATGCAGGCCAATATGGTATTTACTGTAGAACCGGGTATTTACATTCCGGCGGAAGGTTTTGGTATTCGTCTTGAAGATAATGTAGTGGTGCAACCAAGCGGAGAACCGTTTAACCTAATGCGCAACATACCTATAGAAGCCGACGAAATTGAAGAGCTGATGAACGCGTAAGACAGTGTTCAGTGTTCAGTCGAAGTTTGCAGTGAGAAACTATATATAAAGAGGGATGATACAATTGTATCATCCCTCTTTTTTAGATTTATAAACTGAATTTACTTTTTCTCTAATACGGCCTTTACCATATTATCTTCTTTCAGTATCATTTCGTAGTATGCTTTATCCGTTAAGAGCTGGCGCGCAAACTCGGCCGCTAAGTAACGTTTTACCTTGTCTTTATGTTTTTCGAGTTTAAATACCAGTCCGCTTTTTGCCAGGTAGGTATTAAACGCCATATAGTAAATATCGTTAGCCATAATTTTTTTAGTAATACCATCGGCATCAAGGCCGGTAAAACCTTTACGGTCTTTATCAAGCTGTTCAAAAACAAAGTAGCTTACAATACCGCTTTGCATAACCATGGTAATGGCCTCATCGCCGTGTTTGCCTTCCAGCGGAACAAACACATCGGGCACAATACCGCCACCGCCATAAACGGTACGCCCTTTTACGGTTTTAAATTTAAGGGTATCGGCAACTTTAATGCTATCGGCAGCATACAGTTCGCCACTTTCATATCGCTTCTGGAAATCATTGTTATACTCGGTATCACCATTAGCATAACTGCGCTGTATCGAGCGCCCTGACGGAGTGTAATACCGCGCTACAGTTAAACGTACCGCACTACCGTCGCCCAATGGCATTTCTCGCTGCACTAGCCCTTTACCAAACGATCGGCGCCCTACAATAGCCCCTCTATCGTTATCCTGAATAGCACCTGCTAGAATTTCACTGGCCGAAGCACTATTTTCATTTATAAGTAAATACAACTGCCCGGTTTCGAAGATTCCTCGGTCGGTTGCATCAGTTTCTTCTACTTTATTTCTTTTGTTTTTAGTTTTTAAAATCAGCTGACCATCCTTTAAAAACTCATCGGCAATTTCCACCGCTTTCTCAAGGTAGCCGCCGCCATTATCCCTAAGGTCAACTATAAGAGAAGTTGCACCTTGCTTTTTTAAATTTTCGAGGGCTTTATGAAATTCGTCTGCAGTAGTTTCGGCAAAACGGTTTACTTTAATGTAACCAATACCTTTGTTAACCATAATGGCCGCATCTACACTTTTAATAGGCACAACATCGCGGGTTACATTAACCTTAAACTTTTTGTTATCACTTTTCCTAAAAACGGTAAGTGCTATTTTACTTCCTTCTTCACCCTTAAGTTTAGAGAACAAAGTATCGTTAGGTAGCTTACGCCCATAAAGCTTATAGTTATCTGCAAATAATATACGGTCACCCGCTTTAAGTCCTGCCTTGTCAGACGGCCCACCGGGAATTGGTTTGATTATCGCTACAGAATCTTTGTACATGTAAAAGTTAACGCCAATACCCACAAAGTCGCCCTTCATGCTTTGCGATACGCCTTCCATTTCGTTTTTAGAAATGTAAACCGAGTGCGGGTCAAGCTTTTCGAGTATGCTGTTAACCGTGAGGTCGACAATAGAATCTGTATTTACATCATCTACATACTCGCTCTCTATAAAGTTAATGAGTTTGTTCAGCTTAGTTTTATGCGAACCTGCGCCTGCCATTATCCCGCCCTGCTGCGCCGGAAAGTTAAGCAGGCTGCCTAACACAAGACCTATGGCTAATGCCAGAGATAGTGCAATAGGTAAATATATTTTGTTTATTTTCATTTTATAAATCCTCGTCCAGGTGAGGGATGCAAACTACCTCTACCCCTGCTTTAATTAAAAAGTCTAATCCGGAACCGTCTTTGTATGCATTTTGGTATACCACACGGTTAATACCGGCCTGGTATATCAGCTTACTGCAATCTTTACAGGGCGATAGTGTAATGTATAACGTAGCACCCTCACAGGATTGTGTAGAGCTCGCCACCTTTAATATAGCATTAGCTTCGGCATGCAAAACATACCATTTTGTATCGCCACCTTCGTCTTCGCAGCAGTTTTCAAACCCTGATGGCGTTCCGTTATACCCATCAGAAATTATCATCCTGTCTTTTACAATAATTGCGCCAACTTTTTTGCGCATACAGTGCGATAACTGGCTCCATTCGCGCGCTATGCGCAAATAGGCCCTGTCGTATTTATTAAGTTTTTCTTCTATCATTTCTATGTTAAAACCGCACCCTAAGATAAGGTGTAGTGAAGTATTGATTAGTTAAAGAGTTACCAAATTTCGCTTTCTATTATCATGGGTACAACCACCCCAGCCACAAAGGCCGATGTTACTAAAAGCCACTCGCGCTTTGATTGCTTTAAAACATTTATTACGAGGTATGATAATAGTAATACTGTCAGTACAACCGTTATTTGAGCACCTTCTATACCCAACGCAAATTCTAACAAGGGTAACAACTTGTTTCCGGAACCTGCTATTACAATTTTAAAATAATTAGAAAAGCCCAGACCATGTATAATGCCGAAGAACAATGTTGTGAATGCAACAAAATTAATATTGTCGGTTTTTACCTTTTTTTTAGAGGCCGTAAACAAATTATACAAGGCAGTTGCCAATATAGTAATAGGTATTAAAAACTCTACAATAGCACTATTAATAGCAACTACTCCATAAACCGATAATATAAGCGCGGTGGTATGCCCAATAGTAAACAGCGTTACCAGTAGCAACACTTTTTTCCAATCCTTAAAAGTATATGGTACCGTTAGGGCAGTTAAAAACAGCACATGGTCGTAAGCGTGAATATCGAGCACATGGTTTAAACCTATGCTAAAATATAACCAAAAATCAGGCATGGTAATGTAGTTGAAATCAAAATGTAAACTTACATTATTTTGCAGAAGTAAAGAAATATGAAAGCCTTATACTAATTGCTCGCTGCAAATCTTTTGCCAAAAACATTCACGGGCTGAAATATAAAAGTATATTTGCAAAAAAATTAGAAATAAATTAAACACATGTCGATTTCAGATTTATTTGACAGCGGATTTAAAGAAAGAAACCAGGGCCACTTTGCATCTATTGTAAGGGTTGCTATGGAAAACGGACACTTAAGCGAAGAAGAGCGATTGTTTTTAGACAAGCTTGCCAAAAGGCTTGAAATATCCGGACAGGAATATAAAGATATTTTAGCAAACCCATTTGCTTATCCTATTAATCCGCCCCACCTTTATGTACAAAGGCTGGAGCGTTTGTATGATTTGTCGCGCATGGTATATGCCGATCACATTTTAGGGCCAAGACAAAAAGAAATTCTTACACGATTTGCGCTTGCGCTGGGTTTTACTCCTGGCAACGTAAATTATATTGTAGACAAAGCACTATCGCTACTGGTACTTAATGTAGACAGTGATACTTTTGTATACGAAATGCAACACATGAATAAATAATAAAAAGGCTGCCACTGCAAAGGGCAGCCTTTTTACTTTACCGCATATGGGCGAAACACATAAAAGCTATACTGTTGAAGAGGCTAAACGAAAACTGGAATACTATTGCGTATACCAGGACCGTTGCCATGACGAGGTATACCAAAAGCTGAGGAGCCTGAATATGATACCCATTGCCATAGATACTATTATGGCACATTTAATAGAACATAATTTTTTAAATGAAGAACGCTTTGCCTGCAGTTTTGCGCGAGGAAAATTCCGGATAAAGCAATGGGGTAAGCGAAGGATAATTCAAGAACTTAAGTTTAGAAATATTACTAAGTATAATATTGACCGTGCTCTTAAAGAAATTGATGAAGATGAATATCTAGAATCTTTTAACCTTTTAGCCGAAAAACAATGGCAGGGATTAAGCGGTACTACTTTAAATAAACGAAAAAAACTTACTGACTTTTTACTTCGAAAGGGTTATGAAACCCAACTTATAAATGATAAAGTTTATGCGTTAGCGCATCAGTAACAATATAAGCGTGAGTATTTTGTAACTACTAAAATTTTGTTAAATTAGCGGCTCGAATATATGCCCCACATATACCCGTACAATTTAACGATATGAATTTTAAAGTATTCTTTGCTATTTTATTAATTAGCACACTTGGCTATTCACAAAAGTCAGGTTTTGATTTTGTAAGAGCCGAAAAAAAAGCCCGATCGCTTATTAGTAAACATCCTGATAGTGCTATTGTATACGTTAGGCAAATACTATCGCATAAAAACCTGCACGATACCATTTATGGTAGCAGCTACTTTTTATATGGTGTGTATAGCGGCTTTAAAGGCAACAAGGACTCACTTATATACTATCAAAAAAAATCGATAGCCTATTTTGCTAATTACCCTATAAGCAAAGCAAAAAGTTTGCTTAACCTTTCTATTGGCTACCGCGATAAGGCCGATTACAAAACCGCGATTAAACATTTACATGAAGCACTCGAAATTGCTCAGAAAAATAAGAACAATCTGGGCATTGCAATGGTTTATGGCGAGCTGGCATCTAACTATACCTATATGCTGGAGTATGATAAATCGATTGACTACCTGCTTAAAGCCTTACACATTTTAAAAACCGATAAAAACGTTAAGCGTGCAACCCCTATAAAGCAAAAGTTAGGTAACACTTACCTTAATAAGAAAAAATTTAAGACCGCAATAGACCTGTTTCGTGAGAGTATGGTAGAGTTTAAGCAGCAGGAAGCTATGAAAAACTACTATATAACAGAAATAAATCTTGCCGATGCGCTTATTCAAAGTAAAGACCTTAAGGGTGCCAGGACTGCCCTTAACGACGCACTTGCGGGCATGAAAACTTTTGATGATAAGGCCATGATAGGCATGTGCTATGCAAAATATGGCAATTTAGAACGGGATCGAAAAAATTACGCCGGTGCGGCAGTTTATTACAAAAAGGCATTAAGTTATTTGACATCAATACGGTCTAACTGGATTGTTGCCGTTGCGGCAGATTATATTAAGCTACTCAATGACCAGAAAAAGTATAATGAGGGGCTTGGAGTTATAGCTACTATAGAAAAACTCAAAGTTTTTAATACCGCCAACCTTGAAGAAAAAATGCTGTATAATAAGGCTACTGCCGATACTTATAGTGGTAGCGACCGCGCAGGTAAGGCTATAGATGCCTACAAAAGGACTATAGCTATAAAAGATTCAATATATAATCTTGAAAAGAAAACGGCCATTGAAGAAGCTCAGGCAAAATTTCAGACGGAATTACAGCAGGAAAAAAATGTGGTGTTAGAGGCAAATAATAAAGCTTTGCAAAAAACTATGGAAACTGAAAAAGCCCGTAGATGGTTGTACGTTATATTACGTGTTTCGATACTAATATTTATTTTGCTTATTTTAAGAAGCTACTGGTTAAAAAATCGCCTGCAAAAAGTAGCTCTTAAAGCCGTAGCCAGCGAAAAAAGCTTGTTAGAGCAAAAACATCTGCATGAGCAGGAACTTACAACCGCCCAACGCGAAATTATTAACGAAAAGCAACGTGAGCTCACTGCGACCGCTTTACGCATGGCTAGCTACCAGGATGGCGTGGTAGACGTAATTAATAAGTGTGACGCCACTACTAAATTAGCCGATGTTAAAAAAGACCTGCAGCAACTGGTAAAACAGCAGGATTACTGGAAACAATTTGAAACCAGGTTTAATAGCCTGCACCCGGAGTTTGGCTACAACCTTAGCGCTAAATTTAATAAGCTTACCAAAAACGATATTGAGTTTTGTTCGCTTTTAAAACTAAATCTTTCAAATAAAGAAATTGCATCGCTACTGCAAATTTCGCATGAAAGTACGATTACTAAAAAGTACCGCATTAAAAAGAAGATGGAAATTAACGACGATGAGGAATTTGAAAAGCTACTGAGAGAAATTTAATTCTTTAAAGAGCACCAAATTTTACAGATTGTCATGGTTACGAAATTGTAACCGGAACGGTTTGCATGATATGCAGTAATTAACGTTTAATCTATGCTTTTTGTCTATAATTTCTATGTATCATCTATAATCTTCTGATTTTCAGATAATATTTTTTACCTTTGTCTATGTTTTGTCTATTAAAAAAATGTTAATTTTTAACATAAATGCCATTTCTTTGCACCACTGATAAACACAAATACTGCACGGTTAAATCTTAAACCAACCGTTCGTCGATAAATAACAACAGTTTAACGTTAGCAAAATCACGCCGAACGAATAGTTAACAAAAACTTAAATAAGCAGGGTACTTTTGTACTATCAAAATGATTGATGTTTTGCAACCGGCATCATAAAATAACTAAGAAAGCTAAAACACAAAATAATGAATACAATGATTACCCATTAAGATATTAGAATACATTTTTTTCTGATGCTATTGATAAAAAATTCCGCCCCCGGTTTTTTATTATCGTTCAAACCAACTTCAATAGAAGTTAAAGCTACAAAAAGTAGTTAGATTTAAAAAGTTCTCTAAAAATTAAACAACGAATTTTTACCTTTTTGGAAACTCTGCCCCCAGAATACCAAAATTAAGTTATGCCCCCATAACTACCAAAAAATTAATTTTATCAAAATGAAAAAATCAGTATTATTACTAATGCTATTGCCTTTTTTTGCCCTTGCTCAAACAGGAAAATTGAATGGAACATATAAAGTTGGTGCAAACCAAACGTTTAAAACCATCTCAGCTGCAACAAATTACCTTAATACAAATGGTGTATCTGGCCCGGTAACATTTTTACTTACCGATTCTTTTTACACTAACAATACCGAAACTTTCCCACTTACTATAAATGCAATATCTGGTGCTAACGCAACTAACACCGTTACCTTTAAACCAGCAGTAGGTAAAAGTGTAAACATTGAGGCATCTAACATAAACAACTATACAGGTATACCTGCTGTTTTTATACTTAATGGTGCTGACTACGTTACTTTTGATGGTAGCAACGCTGCGAATGGTACAACAAGAAACCTTACTATTAATAATAAAGATGTTGTAAGTTATGTAAACCGCAGTGTTATATGGGTAGCATCTAACGGTAGCGATGCTGCAACACACATTACAGTAAAAAATACAACACTTAAGCAAACTAACAGAAACGATGGCAGTAATTATTGCATGGGTATTTACTCAGGTAATAATACAGGCGCCAGCCTTAATATAGCTGAAGCATCGGCAGACAACAGTTTTATAACTGTTACAAATAACAAATTTACAAACCTAAAACAGGGTATTTATATTAACGGCGGATATGTGGTTACTACAAACACAGTAGTAAACAAAAATGATTTGGGTTCTGAAAACAATTTAGAAACTACAGTATCTCCGGCAACACTAAACAATGTTAGTACATTTGAATATGCTGACAACTATGTTTACAATCTTATAAGAGATACAAATGCAGGCAGCCTTCCATCATCGGGCGTTACTGTTACAGGTGCATCTGTAAACGGTTTTATCGTTAGAAATAATATGAAAGATCTTACTAAGACTACCAGCGATCAGCAACTTTTCGCAGGTATAGTTTTAGCTTCTACATCTACAAACTCTAATATACTTGTAGCTAATAACTTTATATTAAACGTAACAGGATTTGGTAGCGGATCTACTCAGGAAAATGGCCACGGTATTGCAGTAACAAACGGTGGTGGTTACAAAATTTATAACAATACCGTTTCGCTAAATACAAGCCAGCCTAATGGTGGTTTCTCATCAGCATTTTTTGTTAGTGCAGAAGGTAAAAACCTTGACGTAAGAAACAACATTTTTTCTAACAATCAAACTAATACTGCTACTAGAAGAACTGCAATTACCATAGTAAACACTGTTGAAAACATCAATTCAGTATTTACAAATCTTGACAATAACGATTATTGGAGTAACGACAGGTTAGGCTATATTGCTTACAAAAACGGTACTTATAATGTTACTTGGGCAGGAAATGGAGTTCCGGGAAGTTATGACGATAATCCTGATTATTTTTACACCCTTGATGCTTTTAGAGGAGTAACTAAAAAAGATGCAAAATCTATAAATGTATTGCCAGGTTTCATATCAGCAAAAGATCTTCACATCGATGGCAACAACTCGGTTAACGCTAAATTAAACGATGGCGGTGTTGTAATAGCCGATGTTAAAAGAGACATCGACGGGCAAATAAGAAACACTACAGCATATGATTTAGGTGCTGATGAATTTGGAACAATTGCCTCTCCTAACGCCGGTCAGACTGCAGGCATCTATTGTAATGAAACAACTACATGGAATGGTACTGCTTGGAGCAACGGCACGCCTGATACTAATAAAGATGTAATTTTTAACGGCCCTTATACCGCGAAAAATACTACTTTATATGCATGCTCTATGCACGTAATTAACAATGCCAATGTAAATTTTGTAGGTAACGCAACAGCAGTTATTACGCACAGTGTGAATGTGAGCAGCACAGCAAGCCTTACTTTCGAAAGCAGCTCTAACCTTATTCAAATTGAAGATGATGCTAATACTGGTACAGTAATAGTTAAAAGAAACGCATCAAACTTAAAAAGGCTGGATTATATATTATGGGCAGCACCGGTTTACGACGCTAGGGCTACAGGTTTCCAATCTTTACAATCATTTTCACCTCAAACAGCTTCTACACGTTTTTACGACTATAATACTTTAGAGAATACTTACACACCGTTAGCATCTCCTTCTACAACTAAATTTGCTAAAGGTAAAAGTACACTAATACGTATGCCTAACACAGATAGCACACCTGGTTATAACGAAGGCAACACAAGATTAACATTTGCAGGTTCGTTTGAAGGTACTCCAAATAACGGAACTATTAGAGTAGCTTTACCATACGCAAGTGCTACAAATAATTATAGCGCAGTAGGTAATCCATACCCCTCGCCTCTTAACGTTACAGAATTTATCAATCAAAATCTTGATGTTATAGATGGTACTTTATGGTTATGGAGAAAAACAAATGACAACACTAAATCTACTTATGCAACTGTAACCCTTGGCGGATATGTAGCAAATAGTGCACCGGGTGGAAGTGTTACCGATAACAATTTACTTTCTGATCCTTATTCTATTGCAACAGAAGGTTCATTAAACACCGCTCAGGGCTTTATTGTAAAAGCAAAAGGAGCTAACAAAGAAGTTGTATTTAACAATAGCATGCGCTTAAAAAATCACTCTACTGCTTTCTTTAGAGGTGTTGCTGAAACTGAAGAGACTGCAGTAAAATCTGATTACGACCGTGTATGGTTTAACGTAGCAAGTGCTAACGACGATTTTACACAAACACTTGTAGCTTATAACGATAAAACTACTGTTGGTTACGATAATGGTTATGATGGCGCATCATTTTTAAATGGTGGTATCAACTTTTACTCGGTATTAAAAACAGATTCAGAAAACATTAGCCTTGCAATACAGGTGCGTGGTAAATTTAACCTTACCGATGCGGTAGTTATGGGCTTTAAAGCAATTAACGCTGGTACATACACATTATCGATAGATCATACAGATGGCTTATTAGCCGCTAACGACACTAACATTTTAATAGTTGACAACCTTACAGGTACAACTAAAAATTTAAAAGATGGTAGCTATACATTTACATCTGAAGCAGGAACCTTTGAAAACCGTTTTAAAGTAATTTATGCTTCTAAAAGCGCAGAAGGTGCTCTTGATACTAACACCCCGGAGTTACAGGCTAAACAGGTTATGGTATATAAAAGCGACAGGCAGGTTAACATTCAGGCACCGTCTGATATCAAATCGGTAGTTGTTTATGATGTTTTAGGAAAAGTATTATTCCAAAAAAGTAACATAGGTGCACAAACGTTCGCTACATCTAATATCAACGCTGCGCAACAAGTTATAATTGTAAATGTAACTTTAGATAACAACACTGTTATTTCAAAAAAAGTAATGAATTAATTTATATAAAGAGTTTAGTGATTTTTAGTTGGATGCTAAGACCCCGGTGGATGATAGACCGCCGGGTATCTTTTTCTAAGCTTAAAATTACAATGCTAACGATCAATTGTAAGGTCTATAAGCACAAACCCAAATTATATCAGCGTGATTTCTGATATAATGTTTTAGTAATTTTTTAGTTGGATGCAAGTAAAGGAGGCCTTAGGGCCTCCTTTACATTTTTTATATAGTTACAGATATAATCACAGAAGATAATCTAGATTTTACTCACAATATTTTAATATAATATTATCAAACTTACTTTTAATAATAGTTAATTTTGAAAGCAATCAATGGCTATTTTAACACCTTTTTTCTTATATGGAAACCTTAAAGATACCTAATTATATAAAAACTGTTTTTATAGCGTTGCTAATTATCATAATTGTATTTTTTATGATAGTAGCAAAGGCTATACTAATCCCGTTGCTCATCTCCGGTTATATTGCAATGCTGCTTACATCGGCATGTAACAGATTAGAGCGGCGTAAAATTCCACGATCGTTTAGTGCAGCTATTTGCCTATTAATTTTTATGGCCGTTATAGGGGGGATATTTTTTATAATATACCTGCAGCTACGTGGTTTTATGGACGATTTAGGAGGTGACATAACACAAAAACTTAACTCATTTGTAATTAACATAAATCGCTGGTGTTTAGAAACCTTTGGGTTCGACCTGGGTATGCCCAACGGCTTCGAAATGAAAAAAGCGGTTGATATTGTAAAACCTGTAGATGGTAGCACAACCCAGCTTGTTATGGGTATGCTAAATACAATATCAGATATTATATTGCTGCCCGTGTTTATATTTTTCCTGCTTATATACCGCGATCATCTTGCAATTTTTGTTACAAAAGTATTTAGTAAACAGGACAACAACTTTTTGCTGGAAAAGCTTACATCTATCCGTAAAATAGTACACGCTTACATATTTGGTGCAAGTAAGGTAATGCTTATATTAGCCGTAGTTAATACAGCAGTGTTGCTAATATTAGGAATTAAACATGCCATATTTTTTGGTGTTGTAGCCGGTATGCTCAACATAGTTCCGTACCTCGGGCCATCACTTGGAGTTATAATGCCTTTCTTTTTCGCATTAATGACTAAGGACAGTCTTTTTTATCCTGTAGCGGTAGCTGTTTCATTTATTTTCATACAACTGTTAGAGGGCGCCTTTTTAACGCCGAAAATTACGGGTGGTAATGTTAACCTTAATGCGCTGGTTACTTTTTTAGGATTGCTTATAGGTGGAGCTATTTGGGGTGTATTAGGGATGATTCTTATTATACCTACAATTGCTATTATGAAGAAGCTTTTTGAACTAAGCCCTGATACCCAGCCATACGCCTACTTATTTGGAGAGGAAGACGATAACTGGTTTAAAAAACGAAACCGGAAAACCAATAAAGCCAAAGCAGAGAAGGTAGAGCGCAATGCTAATGATGAAAAGGTGAAAGACATTATGGATAAAGAATAGCCTAAATATTTATGAAAGGACTTAGCGTACTTAAAACATTAATCACATTTCTATTTGCACTTTGCGTAATTACCATATTTTTTGGCGTACCGTTTATATTGGTTTTAGCTGTGATGCCGGGGCAAATACCTTTCGATATTAACGGTAAGCCCACAACGCAGCTAGGTATTGAGACTATTTCCTTAATAATTGCGTTTGTAATAGGCATTTCTTTTTTAACCTATGCACTATACCATTTCAGGAAACTGCTTGCCTTATTTGAAAAGAAGAAGATTTTTCATGACGATGTTGTTAAAAATCTTATTCGTATTGGTTATTCCATATTAATTGGCTGTATCCAATCTTCTCTTACCTTGCTAATGTTGACCGATCTGATAAAAGGCTCATCGATGGTAATTTTTATAATTTATTCTGCATTTGCAATCTGTCTTGGCTTATTTTTTATAGTGCTAAGTGATTTGTTTGCATCGGCCAAAAAAAGTAAAGAGGAAGATAAAGTATAATGCCATTTAAATTATAATAAGATTCGTAGATATGAACATCCTAAAAGCAACAATCATCATTGCGTTACTAAGCCTTTCTGCCTGTAAAAAATCTGATGAAAAAGCTACAACCCTAACTACTTCTCCATCTACTTATTCCACTCAAAAAACTACTGAGAAAAACGATAAAACTGTCATTGAAACTCTGGTAAAGAATATGTACTTGTGGAATAGTAAACGCAATTATGATAATGAATTTCAACCAGTAGTGAAAGGAAATAGGGTAATAGGGTATAATGCTGAAAGCCATAAACTTTTTCTAAAAGAACTGCGGGATTCAGGATACTTTGCCGATGAGTTTATAAAAAATATTGACAAAATTTGGCAAGACCAAAACAAGCTTATTACGGATGGAAAAGTTAAATGGAGCAAAGGTGATATGGGGCCTTTTGCCGGCGATGTTAATGTTTGGTGCGGCTGCCAGGATGAGCCAGCAGAATACACTAAAATCGCGATACATTTTGATGAGCTTAGCAATACAAATGCCAGGCTATATTGGAACTGGGAAGGCTTTGGTGCCGACTGGGAAACTACCCATTATAACATGCGCTGTGTAAAGGAAAATGGTAATTGGAAGATTGCTTACATGCAGGGATGGGATTATGCGGCCAGTTTAGGCGTAGAGTAATCGGCAATTTATCTTAAACCCCTTTTATTAACTTTTACCGGAGGCAGGCCTCCTGTCTCAACCACAACATGGGGCGTTATCCAAATTTTATTAAATGGGTCAGTAGCATCCAGCATGTCAATCTTTAGCCGTGAGGCAATGTATAGTGCCATATTATACGCTGGCTTTTGTTCTGCATTAGTGTATATAGTAAAATGTTGGTTTTTGCCGTACCAAACATTTACATTGTATACGTGGCCATCATCTTCGCCCGGCAATATTACAGCCTGCCTGAATACCGACACATATTCTATATCCGGCAATTCTTTCCACTTCCCTACCCTTACAGGTCCAACCTTATATTCTCTCTTATAACGGCACCCCTTCATATCAAACCATACACTCGTAATAACTGAGAATCGCAGGCCTAACGCCATCATAAACAAAGCACAATTAAACGAACTTACAAAAGCTTTAAACTGCTGCTTGCCGGTGTAGGTGTAAATTCCGTAAACCATTAATGCTAAAAATAAAAACATTATTGTAAACGACAAGAAAGCTAAAACGGTCTGCCAGACCGGACGCTTTCTTTCGCTAATAATATTATCATTTTTAATGTTTGCCATATTTATAATACTTGTACATCTTCAGGTTCGTAAGATATCTCTATCCATTCTCTATTATTTTGATCTGTCGAATTTAATAAATCACATTCAAGGTAAATTGCAATTTTAGTTGCCACCCGCATAGCTTCTTCCGGAGTGTATTGGCTACACAACTTTATATGTTTATTGCCATACCACGCATTTACATCATATATATAAGAATAATTTACATTGCCTTCATTATCGCTATCACTTTGAAGCTGGCTAAAGGCACATACATAATCAATTTTTGGTAAAGGTTTCTTCTGGAATGCAATTTTAAAAAATGCAAGTAGATATTCCGTATGAATCATCAACCCGTTTGAAGACTTAGAAATAACTAACATTCGTTTTGGTAGAAAAACAAATGCGAGTATTAAGCCGGGACCGACAACTTTTAAGGCCATTAAATAATCGAAACCATTTACATAGTATACCCTGTAGTTGAACGCGATGATTATGATGATTGATATTGCGGCTACTAAAAGACCTAAAATGCCAATAGCATAGTGGCTCGTTGATGGCCTGTATTGCTGAAAGCTCATTTTCATAGTACTAAGATAAAAATTAATTGCAAAAAAAAGCCTTTCCGTTGCCGGAAAGGCTTTTTAATAAGTATAGACGAATTTAATCAACCAATATAATGATTCTGTTGTCTTTAAGCTCCAGTGTACCTGCTGTAATTGGCAGGAGGAACTTTTGGTCCTTGTCTGATCTTGTAAAACGCTCAGAAAACTGAGTATTTGCTTTAAAATCAGGAACCGCTATTTTAATGCTTCCCTGCGCCAGTATCGAAACAATGTTGGCGTGGTTATTAAGCATCTGGAATTCACCATCTAACCCGGGAACGGTAACCGATGTTACTGTACCTTTAAATAAATGGCCTTCCGGCGATACTATTTCTAATGATAACATAGTTTATAATTTGTTGGTAACTATTATACTTCAGAAAGTATTTTTTGTCCTGCCTCAATCACGTCTTCAATGGTACCTTTAAGGTTAAAGGCCGATTCTGGTAAATGATCCAGCTCGCCATCAATAATCATGTTAAAGCCTTTAATAGTATCTTTAATATCTACTAATACACCCGGTATACCTGTAAACTGTTCTGCCACGTGGAATGGCTGAGAAAGGAAACGTTGTACACGACGTGCACGGGATACCGAAAGTTTATCCTCATCACTTAGCTCTTCAAGACCTAAGATCGCGATAATATCCTGTAGTTGTTTGTATTTTTGTAAAATTTCCTTAACACGTTGCGCACAGTTGTAGTGCTCATCGCCAAGAATTTGTGGTGTAAGTATCCTTGATGTAGAATCTAACGGGTCTACCGCAGGATAAATACCAAGCTCAGCAATTTTACGAGAAAGAGATGTAGTAGCATCTAAGTGGGCAAAGGTTGTAGCCGGTGCCGGGTCGGTTAAATCATCCGCAGGAACGTAAACCGCCTGAACCGATGTAATAGAACCTCTTTTTGTAGATGTAATACGCTCCTGCATAGCACCCATTTCTGTAGCAAGTGTAGGCTGGTAACCTACCGCTGCAGGCATACGGCCTAAAAGACCAGACACCTCAGAACCCGCTTGTGTAAAACGGAAGATGTTATCAACAAAGAAAAGAACGTCTTTACCCTGTGCTTCACCAGCTCCGTCACGGAAGTACTCTGCAATTGTTAATCCTGAAAGTGCCACACGTGCACGAGCTCCAGGTGGCTCATTCATTTGCCCGAAAACAAATGTTGCTTTAGATTGCCTCATACCGGCTTTATCTACTTTGCTAAGGTCCCAACCACCGTTCTCCATAGAGTGCATAAAATCGTCACCATATTTAATGATGCCCGACTCAAGCATTTCACGAAGTAAGTCGTTACCCTCACGTGTTCTTTCACCTACTCCTGCGAATACAGAAAGACCACCGTGACCTTTAGCGATATTATTAATCAACTCCTGGATCAATACCGTTTTACCTACACCTGCACCACCAAATAATCCAATTTTACCACCTTTTGCGTAAGGCTCGATAAGGTCGATTACTTTAATACCGGTAAATAAAACTTCTGATGAAGTTGAAAGATCTTCAAATTTTGGAGCCGAGCGGTGAATAGGTAAACCATTCTCACCTGCTTTAGGCAGGTCGCCAAGGCCGTCGATAGCATCGCCGATTACATTAAACAAACGTCCGTAAATGTCGCCACCTATAGGCATTTGTATAGGAGCACCTGTACCGGTTACTTCTGTACCTCTGCTTAAACCATCGGTAGAGTCCATAGATATAGTACGAACTGTATTTTCGCCCACGTGCGACTGCACCTCAAGTACTAGTATAGTACCGTTTGGCCTGGTGATTTCTAATGAGTCATAAATTTTCGGAAGCACGGCGTTTTCAGTGTCAAACACCACATCTACTACCGGCCCGATAATCTGTGCAACTTTTCCTATTACTTTAGACATTGCTTATGTATTTATTAAACAGCTATTTATCGATTGCGGAAAAACCTGTTTTTTCCGAGTGCAAAGATAGTTTTTTAAATGTGAATTATCCAATACCCAAATTGCGTTTTTTTCAATAAACAGAGGTTTTTTAATATATTCGCCCTTTAAAAGTTATTGAGCAGCGGATTGTTTTGATGATTGTGGGGATTATCAAAAGCTTATTACCTGTATCTTTTTTCCTTCTTTTAGGTTAAACACCTTTGCAAAATAACATAAAGTTCCGGATCCTAAAAAGATTAAAGTTCAAGGATTTTGAATTTTCAAGCATTATCATTACTTTGTTTATTGACAAGCGACTGAAAAAAATCATCTCTCTTCTTAAACGATTTCTTTGTTCCGATGACTTTTCCTTCATTTGTTATTAGATAATTCATCTCCCAAGTTTTTTCTTCATTTAAATAGAATTGAATTTTTTCTGCTCCTAAATCATTTATCGCCACTCTGATATCTCCTATTAAATTGCTTATAATCGATTTGTCAAATGCTTTAATTGCTAAATCAGGATTTCGAGTTGTTACTATAAGTTCAGTAATTGTTTCACCAATCGGGATTTCTACAACAAAATGTATTGGCCTATTTTTAGGAAGCAATTCTGTAACTGACTTTTTTATTACTCCACTTAGTAATTTATAAAATTTTACTATATCATCTGCTACTGCATCACCTATTTTTTCAGGAATTTTTTTAAGTCCAAAACCTAATGCAATCGCCAAAACTTCAGTCAATGTAATTACAATTTCGGGATCAGGTATCTCGGATTTTCTAATAAATTCTGAACTTTTAAAGTTATATTCAGTTTCTGCTTTAAGTTCAACTGCAAATTTTTTACCATTATTGTAAGAACCTAAGTTAACGAAATCATATTTCACCTCCACAACGTCTACGGGTTTAAATTTACACTCAACAAATGGATAATTTTCATTAAGAAAAGATTCTCTTATCAGCTTCAAACCACTTGCCAAAGTCAAAGTCTCAATTACATCAAAGTATTCTTGATATGCTACCAAATAATATTCCCCATCTTCTCCTTGAATTACTTCGCCATCGCTAATCCGACCTAAAGGTGGAAAAGTTTTATTATGGTCTAATCCAAATCTTACTTTACGATCACCATTTAAGAATGGTAAAGCACTATAAAGCGCTTCTTTCGTGATTATATGATTATGCTTATCAATATGAGAAGAACTCACTATTATTCTTTTACGAGATGATGAGTTTTTGTTTTCCATATTATTATTATTGTTTAAATTACTATTAAAACAGATACTATCTTGACTTATATTTAGTTATTATATATTTAAGTTTATCAATATTTATCCTCAGCTCCTCGCTCGAAATTCCAGTAGGATTATGAACCAATTTATTTCGGAAGTTTCTTAAATAATCGAATTCCTTCAAAACTTCAGATTTATCATTACTATATTTAACCAAAACCAAAATTGCGTCACGAATAGTATGAACTATAACATCGTTCTTTCTGGCATCTGTTAATAACATTTGTTCACTAGTCGTCCATAGTTTAAAAAATTCTCCGATAGATGCTGACCCAATTTCTACGACGAGTTTAGCCGCAATTTGTTTACATATTTTTTCTATAATATCATTTATAGGATAAAGTGCACTTTCGGGTATTTTGTTGAAGTCATCACCCCAAAATTTTTCGGAATTCGGTATTTCGAACTTAGCAATCAACCTGTTATTTAAATCAAGTTCGTTCTTATATGCATAATCGTTAGTAACATCATCTGTACCGACCAAATAACCTTCTTGAAAGTAAGGCCTTAATGCTTGAGGAGGGCATATGCTCAATAATCGTATATTAATCAGATCATGTTCGGAATTTGTCGAAATTCTATTTGTATAATAAGGAAGTCCAAAAACATAAATAAATGCTGTGTCATCGTTGTTATCAAGATTAGCGAAAGAACATGCAACACGTAAAGATTGTGTGAGATCAATAAGTGGCGTCTCAGTTACTTCATAGTGTTGTAGCAAACTCCACTGTATTAACTTCTTTCTTTTGATTTCAGAGATTCCATCAACCTTATTTTCAGACAGCAAATCAACTAATATTTTACTTGCACTGTCTAATTTATCAAAACGAAAATCTAATTCAGCTTGGGTAAGATATTCACCTCGATAAATTGTTGGATAAAAAGTTGATTTGTTTGCTTTATTTTTATAATCATATTTTTGCCCTCTATAAAAAAGCAAAAAGTCTTTGTTAAGAAAAGAAAGTTTCGCTACTTGCTCCACTAATTCTCTAAATGTTTCAATTTTAAATCCTTTGTCAACTCCTACCATTTTAGGAGTAGTATGTTTTGAAAGTTCGATTGTAAGTTTTCCTGAAATATTTCTCATTGGACATCGAGATATTAACCATAAACCTACAAAAATTCCCACACAAAAAAAGCCGCTAAGAAATTTATTCTCAGCGGCTTTCAATATACTATAAATGCTGGTTACTCTACCGTAACCGATTTTGCTAAATTTCTTGGCTGGTCTACATTACAATCGCGCATTACCGCTATGTGATAGCTTAGCAATTGCAACGGAATAGTAGCCAATAGTGGTGATAAAGCATCGCTTGTTTCCGGTATTTCGATAACGTGGTCGGCAAGGGCTTTTACCTGGGTATCACCTTTAGTAACCACGGCTATAATTTTACCGCTACGTGCTTTAATTTCCTGAATGTTACTTACAATTTTGTCGTAATGCTCCTGTTTAGGCGCAATTACCACAACCGGCATGCGCTCATCTATAAGTGCAATAGGGCCGTGCTTCATTTCTGCAGCAGGGTAGCCTTCGGCATGTATGTATGATATCTCTTTTAGTTTCAGCGCGCCTTCTAAAGCAACAGGGTAATTGTACCCACGGCCTAAATAAATACAGTTAGGTGCATCTTTATAAATGGCGGCAATAGCCTGTACGTTATCATTAGACTTCAAGGCTTCTGCAACCAGTTCCGGTATATGCTCAAGTTCTTGCAGATATTGGAAGTACGTTGCCCTTGCCATAGTACCTTTCGCACTTGCAATACGCAATGCCATAAGGGTAAGCAAAGTAATTTGAGTTGTAAATGCTTTTGTAGAAGCCACTCCAATTTCCGGACCGGCATGGGTGTAAGCACCACTATGCGTTTCGCGTGAAATAGACGACCCTACCACATTACAAACACCAAATACGAATGCGCCACGCTCTTTAGCCAGTTTAATAGCCGCAAGGGTATCGGCTGTTTCACCCGACTGCGATATGGCGATAACCACATCGTTAGGGCGAATTACCGGGTTACGATACCTAAATTCAGAAGCATATTCTACCTCTACCGGTATGCGTGCAAACTCTTCAAAAATATATTCGGCAACCAGGCCTGCATGCCAAGATGTGCCACAGGCAATAATTAATATCCTGTCGGCATTTAAAAATTTCTGAAGGTTATCTTCCACACCCGATACTTTTACAATTCCCTGTTCGGCACGAAGCCTGCCACGAAACGTATCTCTAATAGCATTAGGCTGCTCATAAATTTCTTTAAGCATAAAGTGGTCGAAACCGCCTTTTTCTATCTGCTCAAGGTTCATTTGCAGCTCCTGAATATAAGGATCTACTAATGAGTCATCTTTAATTTTACGGACAGAAAGTGGTTTGCTAAGGCTAATGATCGCCATTTCTTCGTCATCAAGATACACTGCGTTTGGCGTGTACTCAATAAACGGAGAAGCATCTGAAGATACAAAAAATTCGCCTTCACCCACACCAATAGCAAGAGGGCTTCCCAAACGGGCTGCTATAATTTCATCGGGGTTTTGTTTATCAAAAACCGCAATGGCATAAGCTCCCACCACTTGGTTAAGCGCAATTTGTACCGCTTTACCCAGCTTTATATTTTCTTGTTTTTTAACCTCTTCAATAAGATTTACCAATACCTCTGTATCAGTATCCGAATGGAATACGTACCCTCGTTTTATAAGCTCTTTTTTAAGAGGCTCATAATTTTCGATAATACCGTTATGCACTATAACCAGGTTACCCGAGTTAGAAAGGTGCGGGTGCGAGTTTACATCGTTCGGCACACCATGTGTAGCCCAGCGTGTGTGGCCTATACCTATGTTACCTGTAGTAGTTATTTCTTTTTCGGCACGGGCCTCTAAGTCAGATACCTTGCCTTTTGTTTTACTAAGTTTAAGTTCGGTGCCATCATACAATACCACACCAGCACTGTCATAACCCCTATATTCGAGTCTTTTAAGACCTTTAATAACAACAGGGTATGCCTGCCTGTGGCCTATATAACCTACAATTCCACACATAATTTATTGTTTAGGTTTTGTGTAAAAAATCTCCAGTTTTAAACGCTTGTCTGCCGGCACATCAGATGTTCCTCCGAATAATACAGTGCCAAACGGGTGCATTACAGACCCTACAGGGAATATACTAACATTCTGCCCAAGCTCTGTAAGCGGATTTTTTAACGATGCGTTAGTGACTACATTAATAGTCTCAGTCACTACAAGCCCTAACTGGATATTCTCAACATTTGCAAGCGAATCTTTATTAACGATATTATTAATAAAATCGGTTACCCGTATTTTGTATCGTATAGGTTGCCTGATAATTTTTCCCGCTTTATCACGATTATATTCTGCAATTCCACCGTGTACTGCTTTATTTTTTTTAGGAAAGATAGTATTAGTAGTTACATCGGTACTATAATCAAACAAAGGCCTCCTGTTTTTTAAATCATACAAGTAAATGCGCTGTGGTTGTACAATAGTGTCGTTAGGATTTGCCACATTAACCATCTTATCAACATCTACATTAAATACAATATTTGCTTCATTAATAAGAACCCTGTTACCGGCGTTATTCTCACGCATTAAATCTTTAAGAGAGTTGCGTGATATATTTACAAAGCCCATAGAGCCTTCACCACCCTTAATATACAATTTGCTGTCACCATCGGTAGTATTAGATGTTGCTAAAGCCGAAGTAAACTCACCACTGTTTTCGTTTTCGAAAAAGTTGATAGAATTACCTGTAAGGTTAAGCGTAAGAGTTTTTGCAGTTTCAACTACTTTAGATTCGCCATTTACTGTAGTAGGCACGTCATCGTGATACTTTATTGTTATAATGCCTTTAGCAAAGTTAGGTGTACCCATAACACTTTGTCCGCCACCTGTTTGTTCTGCTTTAAAGTAGATACCCCTAAAATATTCGGTAAAAATACTATTATTAAGCAACTTACCCGATGGTGCCTTGAGTATGGCCTGCTCAAAAGCTGCCTTATTCAGGTTAATAAACATTCCCGGGGCAAGCTTTTCAACCACTTTAGGCGTACCATTTTTAGGCGTTGCTGTGCGCTCTATTTCTGCGGCACTAAAACTAAATGATTGGCTTTCTTTCCCATCTGCTAATAACGACACGCCGGCCTGCGCATCTACAAGACTTTTATCAGACGAATAATATTTCTGACCTGCAACACCGCCACTAGCAGCATCGGCTCCTCTTAAAAAGAAACCGTTTCTTTTAATACTTAGGGTAAGTTGAGCATCTTTACTCCCGAAAATAGAATCTAACTCATAAGTAGTTTTACCCGTAGTAGCATCTGCGCCGGTTAGCCTGCTATAGTATGGCACATATAGATACACAGAATCTAATTCTAGACCCCCGTAGAACGTAGGGTTAGGTGAAGCTAATGATACTTGTGTTACATATGATGCTGTTGTTTTACCAAACACAGGGTTATTATAAACGCCGAGTGTATTTACAGTTAAGTTGTTAGATTGCACCGGGCCGGTCGCTCTGTCATATGCTACCAAGCTGGCATCCAGCTTTACAATATCACTATGCACATCGCCACCCACAATATCAGCGCCAACATCATTAAACTCATCATCGCACGATGCGAAGATCACTATACTTAAAGCGCAAATTAATCTCTTTATAAGGGATATTTTGTTCATACAATTTTTTTAGATTTACTATAAAACCTGATTTCTATAGAAATTAGTATACGAGGCAGCAAAATTTTCTTTACCTACAAACGGTAAAAATGGTTTTCCTGATGCCTCAACAAATTTCACAAGCTCGTCAGACAGGTTTTCAGATGCGATAATTACCGCGTCAGAGTGAGCTATGCTAGCCTTCATTATATTAGTATAATCAGGCACTGCAAGCACACTTACATCGGCCTCCGGCACGTTATCAAACAATACTTTTTTAAGCATGTTCTCATCCAGCGTACCATCAAACGATTGGTTGTAAACAGACGTCACAATTTTTGTATCAGCAAAAAGTGCTTCATCTTTATAGTAATGCTTCATGTAAACAGGCAGCATTGCAGCAAGCCAGCCGTGTACGTGGATGATATCCGGTACCCAGTTTAGCTTTTTAACAGTCTCAACAACGCCCTTTGCAAAAAATATTGCGCGTTCATCGTTATCAGGGTACAACACCCCTTCTTCATCTGTAAAAGTAGCTTTGCGTTTAAAGTATTCGTCGTTGTCTATAAAATAAACCTGAATCCTTTCTTTGGGTATCGAGGCAACCTTAATAATGAGGGGCATATCCATATCGTTAACCACAAGGTTCATGCCCGATAGGCGAATAACCTCATGCAATTGGTGCCTCCTCTCGTTAATGTTACCATAGCGCGGCATAAATATGCGTATTTGCCCACCTTGGTCATTAATCATTTTCGGCACGTCGTAAGACATTAACGACACTTCATTTTCGGCCAAATAAGGCACAACCTCAGATGATACGTACAATATCCTCTTATCCTCCATCTTCAATACTATAAGTTTTATTTTGGTATAAAAACAGTGCAAAATTAAACATTTTTGCCCAGTTTATAACTATATATTAAATTTGCCTGTCCTTAAATATTACTTTGATGCTGATTTTCAACAAAAAAACCGACCTTCAAAACCATTTGTTGCCCCACACCACTGGTAAATCTGCCATTGGGTTTGTGCCAACCATGGGCGCTTTGCACAGCGGCCATTTATCGCTTATGGAGCGTTCCGTTAGCGAAAACAACATAACTGTGGTTAGTATTTTTGTAAACCCTACCCAGTTTAACAATGCGGATGACCTTGAAAAGTACCCGCGAACCCTTGAGGCCGACGCCCAAAAAATAGCTACTCTTAGCGAAAACATAATTATTTTCGCACCATCTGTAGATGAAATTTACGGGGGTAACACCGCACCTGTAAGTTATGATTATGACGGGCTGGAGCACCAGATGGAAGGCGCACACCGTCCCGGGCATTTTGATGGGGTTGGCACAATTATCACAAAACTATTTGATATTGTGAAACCTACAAATGCATACTTTGGTGAAAAAGATTTTCAGCAATTGCAAATCGTAAAAAAACTGATTCAAAAAAGTCAGTCACCGGTAAATATTATAGGTTGCCCTATTACCCGCGAGCCAAGCGGACTTGCAATGAGTTCACGTAACGAGAGGTTAAGCGCAACTGAAAGACAACAGGCAGCATTTATTTACCAGGCACTACAACAGGCCCAAACAGAGTTTGCCACACATACCGTGGAAGATGTAAAAGCAAGCGTTAACGCGGCCTTTTCGCAGCACCCGGAATTTACACCAGAATATTTTGAAATTGCCGCAGAGGATACACTTTTACCCGCTACAGCAAAGGAAAACACAAAGTACAGGGCTTTTATAGCAGTTTTTTTAGGTAATGTTAGGCTTATAGACAATATTTCATTAAATTGATTACCTTTGCGCCATGCAAATTCAAGTTGTAAAATCCAAGATTCACCGTGTTACGGTGACGGGAGCCGATTTAAACTATATAGGCAGCATTACTATAGACGAAGCGCTTTTAGAGGCAGCCAATATTATTGAAGGAGAAAAAGTATCTATCGTAAACATTAATAATGGCGAGCGTTTAGAAACTTATGCGATTAAAGGAAACAGGAACAGCGGCGACATTACTCTTAACGGCCCGGCAGCACGCAGGGTACAGCGTGGCGATATTATAATTATAATATCTTACGGTATTTTAGATTTTGAAGAAGCCAAATCGTTTAAGCCTACTATTGTTTTTCCTAACGAATTAGACAACACGCTAACCTAGTTTTGAAAAAAAAAATAACCCGGATATTAAGTATACTACTCCCACTAGCACTGGGAGTTTTTTTAATTATATACAGTTACAACCAGTTTACGCCACAACAACTGGAAACTATAAAAGGCTATTTTAAAAATGCCGATTATACATTTGTATTAATAGCAATGTTTATAGGTGTTAGTGGCTTTGTGGCACGTGCCTATCGCTGGAAGTACACCCTTGCCCACATGGGTTATACTGCATCTTTTCCGGTAAAGTTCTCAGCCGTTTGTATTACCTATTTAATGAATATTACCATACCACGATCTGGCGAAGTTAGCCGGGCACTGGTACTTAAAAGATACAGCGATGTACCTTTTGATAAAGCCTTTGGTACCATAATATCTGAAAGGGTGGTTGATTTAGCGCTCCTGATATTTTGCATATTTGGTACAGTCGCATTACAATTTGGCACATTGAAAGAATATTTGTCTGAGAATATCCCCTACCAAAAACTTATATTTTACGGGCTTATAGCGGCCATCTTGTTTATAAGCGCGATTTTATTCTACATGTATTCCAGGGCTAAATGGCTTAAAAAACTCAAGATAAAAATAAGCGGACTTACCGAAGGGGTGCTTAGCGTAATTAAAATGCGCAATAAATGGCCTTTCTTATTGCTATCGGTTTATATATGGTTTAGTTATGTACTGATGTTTTACATTGCCATATTCGCATTGCCCGAAACTTCTCACCTTAGCTTTGGTGTAGTAGCTGTAGCCTTTGTTATAGGCAGCCTTGCTATAACATTTAGCAATGGTGGGTTTGGTGTTTTTCCGGTTGCGATAGCCAAAGTATTAGCGTTATATGCCGTTACTGAAGAAGCCGGAACTGCCCTTGGCTGGATAATATGGGCATCGCAAACCGGCCTTGTTATCATATTAGGAAGTTTTTCTTTATTATTGCTTCCGCTCCTTTACAGAAAAAAATAAGTGCTATCTTGCTTACGTATTTTATCCCCTTAAAATTCGTAAATATATGAGAAACATTACATTGCTATTGCTGCTCTTTGCAGCGGCACCTTCTTTTGCCCAAACCATACCCGAGGAGGTCACATCTGCAAAACTAAACACAACACGAGAAATTACCGTTGTACTCCCACCTTTTTACAAACAAAATAAAGACAAAAAATATCCGCTGCTGCTGGTTATGGATGGCGAGTATTTAATTGATGCCTTTAAAGGCACCTTAAATTATGCTGCATATTGGGATGAACTCCCTGAAACAATTATAGTAGGTATTAACCAGAATTACAGTAACCAGCGTGAGGAAGACTGTGCGGTAAACGAAGAAACCGGGCTTCCCGTTGAAACCGGCGATAAGTTTTTCGAATTTGTCAACGATGAGCTTATGCCCTACCTCACAAAAAAGTACCGCATATCATCTTTCAGGATTATCGCAGGGCATGATACCACTGCCAGGATCGCCAACTTTTTTATGTACAAAGCAACCTCCCCATTTACAGGTTATATTTTATTTAACCCCGAGCTTGCCGCAGAGATGGAAACCCGTATACCGCAAATGGCTAAGGCGGCAAAAAAACAGGTTACGTACTACGTTGCAGGTGCAGGTGCCGATGTAGAGCGTATTAAGAAGAAAATTAAAACGCTTGATGAAAACCTGAAAGCGATAAAAAATGCTAATTTTAAATATGTGTACGAAGAATTTCCTGCGGCGTCGCACTTTTCGGTAATTCCCTACAGTGTGCCGGGAGCTTTATATACAATGTTTGCATCTTACAAGCCTATAACAGCTACAGAATATCAGGAAAAAATTGTTACATTGCCTTCAGGTTACGTAAAGTATCTTAAAGATAAATATACCGTAATTGAAAAAGACCTTGGCGTAAAAATGACCATTCGTCTTAACGATTTTAAAGCTATAGAAGCTGCTATTATAAAGAATGGTGTTTATAATGAATTAAGAGAGCTGGCAGAATTAGCCAGAAAAAATTACCCGAAAAAAATAATAGGCGAATATTACGAAGGGATGTATTACGAAAAAACTGGCAATGCTAAAAAAGCCAAAAAAACCTATACCAGCTCGTTCGCGATGGATAACATAGGCGTATACACCAAAGACATGATGATGGAAAAAGCCGCAAATATTAGTGAATAGTTAATGGCCAAAGTTAAAACCGTTTTTTATTGCCAAAACTGTGGTGCACAGTATGCTAAATGGCAGGGTCAGTGCAACTCCTGCAAAGCCTGGAATACCATAGCCGAAGAAATTATACAAAAAGAAGATAAGCCTGCCTGGAAAATAGGATCAGGCGAAACTTCTAAAAAGGTAGTTAAGCCCCTACGCATTACCGAGATTGACAGTGGTAGTGAAATACGCCTTGGCACTGGCGATGACGAACTGAACCGCGTATTGGGTGGTGGCCTTGTACCGGGATCGCTAACCCTTTTGGGCGGCGAACCGGGTATTGGTAAGAGTACATTGCTGCTGCAGATATCGCTTAAACTGCCCTACCGAACATTGTATGTAAGTGGTGAGGAGAGCCAGAAGCAAATAAAAATGCGCGCCGAAAGAATTACACCTTCGGCCGATAATTGCTACATCCTTACGGAGACCAAGACCCAAAATATATTCAGGCAAATTGAAGCTTTAGATCCTGAAGTAGTTATTATCGACTCGATCCAGACCCTGCATACCGATTTTATAGAATCTTCTGCCGGAAGCATCTCGCAAATACGCGAAACCGCTGCCGAGCTTATGAAGTTTGCTAAAGAAAGTAATGTTCCGGTGTTACTTATAGGCCACATTACTAAAGATGGCAGCATTGCAGGCCCAAAAATACTGGAGCATATGGTTGATACTGTGCTGCAGTTTGAGGGCGACCGTAATCACGTTTATAGAATATTACGCTCGCTTAAAAACCGTTTTGGGTCGACTGCAGAGTTAGGTATTTACGAAATGTTGGGCACTGGGCTCCGAGAAGTAGCCAACCCCAGCGAAATACTAATATCGCATAAAGAAGAAGAGCTTAGCGGTACCGCAATTGCTACTACTATGGAAGGTATGCGCCCTATAATGATCGAAATCCAGGCATTAGTGAGTTCGGCAGTTTATGGTACACCACAGCGTAGCACAACCGGTTATAATGCAAAAAGGCTTAACATGGTGCTGGCTGTTTTAGAAAAGCGGGCCGGTTTCAGGCTTGGTGCTAAAGACGTTTTTTTAAATATAACGGGTGGTATAAATGTAGACGACCCTGCGATAGACTTAGCTGTTGTAGCCGCAATTTTATCGAGCAATGAAGATATCCCCATTAATAAAGATTTCTGTTTTGCAGGCGAAATTGGCCTGTCGGGCGAAATAAGGCCTGTTAATAGGATAGAACAACGCATTTTAGAAGCCGAAAAGTTAGGATTTTCCACTATTTTTGTATCTAAGTACAACAAGATCTCTTTAAAAAATACGTTGATAGACATCAAGCTGGTTGCAAAGATAGAAGATGTAGCCGCACAGCTTTTTGGTTAATAATTACATGCGAAAAGTCAATATAAAAAAAATAGTCCTCTGGACACTCGCTATAGTTGTAGTGCTTATTGCCGCTGCGGCTATATCATTTTACGCCTTTCGCGATGCGGCCCTAAAAAAAGCGGTTGTAAAGGCTACCAATAAAATGGAGCGGGATTATAATACAAAACTTACCATTCAGAAGGCATCTTTTAAAGGGCTATCGGGCATCGAGATGCAGGGCATTACCTTAGTGCCTAAAAATGCTGATACTCTGTTGCAAATTAAACAGGTAAGTACCAGCATCAACTTATCCAAATTATTGGTGGGTGATATTCAGCTGGGCACACTCGAAATGAAGAATGGGTATGTGCAGATGGTTAAGAATGAGAGTGGGTGGAATTTCAGGTCGCTTCTTCAGAAGAAAGATAAAAATGAAGAGGATGACGATACCAATACCCGAAGCTATGCCGATAGAGCATACCTTATTCTTACCAAAGCACTAGACCTTGTACCTACAGATATGGTATTAGAGAATCTTGCCCTGCGCGTAGATGATATGGGCCGAAAGATAAGCCTGAACATGACGCAGCTTAAACTAGCCGATAAACAGTTGGAAAGCACCATTCATGTTACCGAAGATACTATTGCACAAACCTGGAAGGTTGCCGGTATGGCCGACCCGAGAAATCATAAGGCGGACCTAAAGTTTTATAATACCGATACTACCCGAATTGCTGTACCGTACATTGCTAAACGCTACGGGTTAAAATCAGGCTTTGATGCTATACAGCTCAACGTTGATAAGATTGAAATGGAAGGCGGTGAATTGCATGTAAATGGTTATGCATCCATCAAAAACTTTATGGTTAATAACCGTCGAATTGCCAACAAAGATGTAGTTATAGATAATGCACGCTTTGATTACCGAATACTTTTTGGCGACGAATTTGTTGCGCTAGACAGTACCTCTACCGTGCAGCTTAACAAGCTAAAGTTTAACCCTTTTGCAAGGTACAGTGTAGAGAAAGACACTACCTACCAGTTAAAAGTGGTTATTCCTAAAATGCCGGCTCAGGATTTTATAACCTCGCTGCCCAAAGGTTTATTTACAAATTTTGAAGGCATGGAAGCCGAAGGTAATTTTAGTTACAAGCTCGATTTTCTTTACAATAAAAATAAGCCTAGGGCTTTGGTTTTTGATAGCAGCATTAAAAAAGACGGACTTAAAATAACCAAATTTGGCGAGGCAAATCTTTCTAAGCTAAACGGTAGCTTTGTGTATCGCGCTATAGATAATGGCCGAGCGCAGCGCCCTGTATTAGTTGGCTCTGCTAATCCTAACTACACACCAATAAGCGAGATTTCACCATTTTTACGTAAGGCAGTATTAACCAGTGAAGATCCTTCATTCTTTTCGCACCGTGGTTTTATAACCGAAGCGTTCCGCCAGTCTATCATCCAGAATATCAAAACAAAAAAGTTCTCCCGTGGTGGCAGTACCATAAGTATGCAACTGGTTAAAAACGTTTTTTTAACCCGCGAGAAAACCCTTTCGCGCAAGCTTGAAGAAATACTGCTTGTTTATATATTAGAGAATAATCGCATTGCCGGTAAAGAACGCATGCTCGAGGTATATTTTAATATTATTGAGTGGGGACCTAACGTGTATGGCATAGGCGAAGCTTCCCATTATTATTTCGACAAAAGCCCGTCGCAACTTACATTAGATGAATGCGTTTTCCTTGCAAGTATAATTCCCCGCCCTAAAGCATTTATGTGGCAGTTCAATGATGAAGGCCATTTAAAGAGCCATGCGGTAAGACACAATAATTATATAAAAAATATAATGCTGAGGCGTGGGCTTATAGCATCTGAAGATACTATCGCTCAGACCGGACAGGTAAATATTATTGGACGTGGACGTGGACGTTTACGCCTTAATACGAAAAGTATTTTCGCCGCGGACTCGCTGGCAGTAGACCAGTTTTTACTCAACCTGAGTAAACAGGCATTTTAATAAAATCTAATTTCAAATAGATTTATAAGCCGGGCAATGCCCGGCTTTATTGTTTTAAACCCTTAAAATAAAGTTAAACACTATATCCTTTCTTACAAATTGTGACTAAGTTTACTAAGTTATACAACTAAAAAACAACCAATTATGAAATTAAAAATACTTTATGTGGCATTGCTTTGCTATTCGCTTAGCTTTGCTCAAACCATTGCACTGACACCCTTTGCGGAGGGCTTTACAGACCTTGTTGAAATTACACACGCCGGTACAAATCGTATGTATGCTGTACAGCAAACCGGACAAATTAAAATTGTTGAAGCTAACGGAACCACGGTCGCTACTCCCTATTTAGATATAGCCTCTTTAATAAAATCAAGTGGCGAACAAGGCTTTTTAGGTTTAGCATTTCACCCAAATTATGCCACAAACGGATACCTTTATGTAAATTATATAAATAAGCAAGAAAATACTGTTATTGCACGTTATACCCGTAGCGCAACTAACCCTAATGTAGCTGATCCGGCCTCCGCATTAGTATTGCTTACTGTAGACCAACCGGCGAGTAACCATAATGGTGGCTGCATGCGTTTTGGCCCCGATGGTTATCTTTATATATCATTAGGTGATGGCGGCGGTGCAGGTGATCCTAATGGTAACGGACAAAATATTAACACCCTGTTAGGCAAATTGTTGCGTATCGATGTAAATTCAGGTTCACGCTATGGCATACCTTCAGGTAATCCTTTTGCAACTACAGATGGAGCTGATGAAATCTGGGCAACCGGTTTACGTAATGCATGGAAGTTTTCATTCACACGTAACGGAAGCGATCTTTGGATAGCTGATGTGGGGCAAGACGTAGGCGAAGAAATTAATAAGGTAAATGCCGCAACACCAGGACTAAATTTTGGATGGAAATGTTACGAAGGTACTCGTGTATTTAGCACATCGGGCTGTGCACCGGCAAGTATGTTTAGCATGCCTTTTGCAGAATATACCCATGCGGCCACAGGCGGATGCTCTATAACAGGCGGGTTTGTATATACCGGAACAAAATATCCCAAGCTTACAGGGAAATACCTTTTTGCCGATTTTTGCAGCAATAAGATAGGTATGTTAGATACCGCCGGGGCAATAACCTGGACACCCGCCTTTGCAGGAAATAGCTTTACAACTTTTGGCGAAGATATTGATGGCGAACTTTATATAGCCGGAGGAAACAGCGGTAAAATTTATAGAATAACCGATAGCAGTGTTGCAAGTGCAGATGAATTTTCAAAATCAAATATCACTATGTATCCTAACCCTGCGAGCAATGAGTTGTTCATTGATTTTAAAAATGGCATTGCAGGATCTAAAGTTATAATCTATGATTTGGGCGGAAAGTTGTTATTACAACAAAACGTAAACAGTACCTCAAATACTATTAACACTAGTGCGTTACAAGCTGGCTTATATTTTGTGGAAGTTTCATCGACTAACGGAAAACTTCAACAGAAGCTGGTTATCAATTAAACTTAGCTTTTGGATAAAATAAAAAAGCCCTGCAAGAATTTGCAGGGCTTTTTGGTATAGGATAAATTACTAAATTTCGTTTAGCAATTTTGAGATTTCATCCAGTTTAGGTGTAAGGATAATTTCTATTCTTCTGTTTTTAGATTTGCCTTCGGCAGTGTTATTTGGGGCAACAGGGGCAAATTCGCTACGCCCTGCGGCGGTTAAATTTTTAGGATCTACGCTTCTATTTTCCTTAATTATGGTCACAATAGCGGTAGCACGTTTAGTACTTAAATCCCAGTTATCAGCAATTGGGCCGCTGCCTACATAGGGTGCGTTATCAGTATGCCCTTCAATAAGCACTGCAATATCCGGGTTTTCACCCAATACTTTAGCAACTTCAACAACGGCCTTTCTACCCTCTGCACCAACAGTCCAGCTACCGGAGCCAAACAGTAGTTTGTTTTCCATAGAAACGTATACTTTACCGTTTTTTTGTTCAACCGTAAGGCCTTTACCCGTAAAACTGTTAAGCGCTTTGCTCAGTTTGTTTTTAAGGGCGGTCATTCCGGCTTCCTGAGCGGCCATTTTGCCTTCAAGCTCGTCTACACGTCGCGAACGTTCCTGTAATTCGCTCTTAAGCTTGTTAAGGCGCTCCTGCTCGGCGGCGAGAGCTTTGCCTTTTGCTTCAAGTTCTGCAAGCAGTTCGCGGTTCTTTTTAACGTTAGCATCAAGCGCAGCACTGCTATCATTTTCGAGCGCAGCATATGATGATTTTAAATTATCAAGGCTCGATTTTGCAGCAGCATAATCCGTAGCCAGCTTATCACGCTCTGCTTTAAGTTTATCTAACTGCGACTGCAAATCTTTCGATTTTAAATCGAGTTCATTACGCTCCTTGGTAAGTTTTGTATTCTCGCTTTCGGTAGCGCGGTTTTCCTTTTTAAGGTCGGCATATTTTGTTTCAAGGTCTTTGTAAACCTTTTTAGAAACGCACGATGTTGTGGTTAATGCCAGTGCCAAAAGGCCTATGGATACTCTTGTGATCATTTTTATGTATTGTTTTTATGGTCTAATTTATTCAAACTCCAGCATTACGGGGCAATGGTCGCTGTGTTTTGCTTCGGGTAAAATTACGGCACGGGTAAGCCGGTCTTTCATAGGCTCCGTAACCAGGGCATAATCTATACGCCAGCCTTTGTTATTGCCGCGTGCACCGGCACGGTAACTCCACCAACTGTAATGGTGGGGGTCTTTATTAAAATGACGGAAACTGTCTACAAAACCATTATTAATAAATGCATCCAGCCATGCCCTTTCTTCCGGAAGGAAACCCGATACTTTAGCATTTCGTACAGGGTCGTGAATGTCAATTTTTTCATGGCAAATATTATAATCGCCGCAAATAACAAGGTTAGGAAACTCCTGTTTAAGATTATCAATGTATTCCGCAAAATCGCGCATGTACATAAATTTATGGTCGAGCCTTTGGATGTTAGTTCCGGATGGCAGGTACAAACTCATCACCGAAAACGTATCAAAATCGAGACGCAGGTTACGGCCTTCAAAATCCATGTGTTCTATACCGGTGCCATAAACTACATTGTTAGGTTTATGCTTGCTGAAAATAGCCACACCGCTATACCCTTTTTTTTGTGCAGAAAACCAGTAATGGTATGGATACCCGGCAGCCTCTATCTCGGCTATAGCAACCTGGTCGTGCGTTGCCTTAATTTCCTGAAGGCAAATAATATCCGGGTTGGCCTGTTGCAGCCACTCTATAAACCCCTTTGTAAAGGCGGCACGTATGCCGTTTACGTTATATGAAATTATCTTCATTGTTATAATTTGAGTGCCAAAATTAAATTAAAATTAGCTATCAACAATATGTTTTACTGCTTTTGCAGATTAGGGCATTATTGATCTTTTTAAATAAAGAACCCCAAGAGCGCTACGGCTTTCGGGGTTATAGGGTTAAGCGAAACTACCGCTTATTTTTCGCTTAAAAATGCTTTTAGTAAAAAGGTAGTTGAGCTATCATGTTGTTTAACTTCGCCTGAATTTATTTCATCAAGAATAGAGTTCGCTAATTGCTTACCTAACTCTACACCCCACTGGTCGTAACTAAAGATATTCCAAATAACGCCTTGAACAAATATTTTATGCTCGTATGCAGCCACTAATGAACCAAGAGTTTCAGGAGTCAGCTTTTTAATAAGGAACGTGTTTGTAGGCTTATTGCCCCTGAAAACTTTAAACGGAGTTAAGTACTCTGCCTTCTCTCCTGTTATACCTGCATTGTCAAACTCTGCTTTAACCTGCGCTTCGGTTTTACCATTAAGTAAGGCTTCTGTCTGGGCAAAGAAGTTTGACATTAGTTTATCATGATGGTCCTGGTTGCCATAAAGTGGCTGCGAGAAACCAATAAAATCGGTTGGGATTAATTTCGTTCCCTGGTGAATTAACTGGAAGAAGGCATGCTGCGAGTTCGTACCCGGCTCTCCCCAAATAATAGTACCCGTTTGGTAATTTACAGGGTTGCCATCGCGGCCTACGCTTTTACCGTTACTCTCCATAATACCCTGCTGTAAGTAGGGAGCCAGTTTTTGAAGGTACTGTGTGTAAGGAATTAACGCTTCGCTTTCTGCGCCAAAAAAGTTATTATACCAAATGCTTAGTAACGCCAATACAACCGGTAAATTCTCTTCGAAAGGTGCAGTACGGAAATGCTCATCCATATCGTGAGCGCCCTTTAACAGGCCGTCAAAATTATCAAAACCTACTGCCAAGGCAATAGAAAGGCCTACCGCGCTCCATAATGAAAAACGTCCACCCACCCAATCCCACATTGGGAAAATGTTATTTTCGTCGATACCAAAAGCGGTAACGTTTTTAATATTTGTAGAAACTGCCACAAAGTGTTTTGCAACATCGGCCTGAGTAGCGTGTTTAAGGAACCACTCCCTTACCGTTTCAGCATTAGTAAGTGTTTCCTGTGTTGTAAAAGTTTTAGATGCTATTACAAAAAGTGTAGTTTCCGGGTTTAACCCTTTAAGGCTTTCGGTTACATGGTCGCCATCTACGTTAGATATAAACCTTACGTTAAGCGGGGTTTTATAATACTTAAGCGCTTCTACAACCATGTTTGGGCCAAGGTCAGAGCCGCCAATGCCAATATTTACAACATCGGTAAATGCTTTACCTGTATAACCGGTGGCAGCACCACTAAGCACAGCTTCGGTAAAGGCTTTTATTTTGTTTTTTACTTCGTAAATTTCCGGCATTACATTAACCCCATCCACCTTAACATCGGCAGATTGTGGTGCACGCAAAGCGGTATGCAGTACTGCCCTTCCTTCGGTACGGTTTATAGTATCGCCGGCAAAATAACTATCAATAGCACCCTTAAGATCTACTTCGTTAGCTAAATCATTAAGCAGTTGTAATGTTTGTTCTGTAACTATGTTTTTAGAATAATCTACCAAAAAATCCTGCCACTTTATATGAAATTTCTCTGCCCTTTGGGTATCGGCAGCAAAAAAATCCTGCATAGAGGCAAATTGCATATCTGTAAAATGTTCGCGCAACGCCTGCCACGCTGCCGTACCGGATGGATTAGTATTTTGTAAAGACATTATGTATTTTAATTTGGGTTAAATTTTATGTTTGATATACTGTCAAGTTGCTTTTTAAGTGGAGCACTGTAAGCCATGAATTGTGACTTGTATCTGCCATCCATTGGTATAGATGTGGGGAGTTTTTGCCTTAGCGCATCTACCTGTACACCGTTTTTCCAGAAGCGGTAACAAACGTGCGGGCCGGTTGCTAAGCCTGTACTGCCTACACGGCCAATAACATCGCCCTGAGTTACGCGTTGCCCATTGCGTACCAGTATTTTAGACATGTGCAGGTACTGTGTAGAATAGGTGCCGTTGTGCCTTACTTTAACAAAATTACCGTTACCGGATGTATAGCCTGTACGCTCTACCACGCCACTTGCAGTTGTCATAATAGGTGTACCTGTAGGTGCAGCGTAGTCTGTGCCATTATGGGCCTTCCATCGCATTTGCACAGGATGAAAACGCCTTGCGGAAAACTTCGAGCTAATGTGACTGAATTTTAAAGGCGCTTTTAAAAACATGGCCTTTAACACCTTTCCTTCGTCATCAAAATAAGTTTTTTTTGACTTCGCATCCTGCTTAAATGGGAATGCGTATTTCTTTTCGCCTTTATATTCAAAGTAAGAGCCTTCAATGCTTTCAACTCCCGCATAAATTGTATCGCTTATGTATCGCTCGTTTACAATAACCGCAAATTTATCGCCCTTTTGTATTTTAAAGAAGTCAATACTCCAGGCATAAATTTCAGATAATTCGTGTGCCAGTGCAGGGCTTGCTCCGGCCTTGCTCAACGTTTCAGATAACGATCCTTCAATTTCTGCCGCTATCACACGTCGTTTTACCGTTACCGGCTTTACGGTTTTGGTAACTTTAGCAATAGAATCTCTCAAATCTACCACATAGTAACTAAGGTTATCGGCCTCGTAAACAAACATCCTTAATGGGTTAGGCTGCTTTTTATCTTTAAATAAAGTATAAGGCCTGCCTACCCTTATATCCCTAAGGTCGAAGGTATCTTTAATCGACTCTGTAATAGTATGTATTTGTGCAACATTATAACCTTCTTTGCCCAAAATGCCACCAAAAGTATCGCCGTTTTTAATGGTATCGTGCACCACTTTAAAATCGTTGGTTACAAAACCAAATTCTTTAACTATTGCAGCTTTTTTTGCAACTTTTGTTACAGGGGGCTTTTGTTTATCTTGCTCTTTATTACAGGCTATTAAGGTTAAAAATGTTAGTATGATTGCAATATATCTCAAAAGTATTCGGTTTATTCGGTTACAGATTTTCTCCCCAGGTGCGTAGTTCTTCTTCAGACCACAGCTCCGGGAAAAATATCCTTCTTTGATATTTTGGGTGCATGTACTTTTTCCAGTCGCTGCCGCCGGTAGCTTCCTGCGGACCGGATTTACTCTCAATATACTTTTTTGCAGCGTTAAGATGACCCATAACCCAGGTAACATTTACGGTATAATCATAATGGCGCATGGCCTTAACCAACTCTGGATTGGCCTGGCTTTCAGGAGAGAGCTGCTTAAATTTTTGCCAGATGTTTATGGTATTGTACTCTTCCATATAACGCAAAAATTCGCCCTTGTATTTACGTTCAAATTCAAGTAGCAAATAGCTTTTTTCTCCGGTTTTATAGTCCTTGCCGGCTGCTTGCCAGTACAAATGGTCTAGTGCATGCTCATAAGGAGTGTTGCGATCTATAGTAGCCCTAAAACGGTAATCGATAAGGTTTATAAGATCAGTGCTAGAAAACTCGATAAGGCGGTATTGGGCGCTTTGGAAACCGCTTGCCGGTGTAAGCGTATTACGAAATTTCATGTATTGGTCTACTTCCATCCCATCGCCCATAATATCAAACGATGTGGTAAGCATATCAAAATAGCGGCTAATACGGGTAAGCCTCTCAGTAAAAAATGCAGTAGTCAGCGTCTCGGTGTGGCACAACTGGTGTGTTTCCCACAAAATCATTTTAAACAAAAGCTCGTTTACCTGGTGGTACATTATAAACACCATTTCATCGGGCAATGTAGTACGCTGTGTTTGCAGGCTTAAAAGAGCATCAGTATTTATGTAGTCCCAGTAGGTTATTGGTTTAGACCAAAGCAGGCCTTCTAAATGGGTAGCCGTTTTTTGGTTTATTGCCTGAAACTTTTCTTCCAGGGCTTCCAGCTTTTCAGCTATTGGGGATGTTATATCCATTATTTTTACTTAGATTTTACTTTAAGCGTACTCACAAGCCCGCGAAACTCCTCAAGATCTGCCTTGAGCGAACCTACAGCAAGGCTTGCTTTAATTCTTAAAGGTACTTTATTCTCATCGTCTGATATCCAAACGGTTAAACTTTCCTGTTCCTTAAATACACGGCCGGCCTGAACCATTGGCCTGAATACCATTGTAGAAACGATGCCAAATTTAGTTGATATATCTTCCCTCCCGACAAATTTGAGTCTAAATTTTGTAACTTCTTCGTCAAAAAACATATCGATTGTAATCGACTCGCCTACTTTAAGCTTCTCTACCGATGGGTGATTTCTTAGATAGTAAAACGTCGAAACTATATCCTGAACATTCTCTGTAACTGCTATAGTCTTTTGCTTATTGTTTTTGTAGTCCTTTACTAAGACGGTATTAGAATTTTGGTTAAAAAAACCTTCCTGGTTTTTAATGTAACCGCCTTCATTAATCTTACGAACATATTGGTAAGGCTTACCGGTAACTTTATCAAAATAGCTTTCGTAAACATCTTTTACATTAAAGAAAAATTTTGTCATGCCCGATGTTACCCCGTTGCCCACAACATGGTGCACCTTCTTGTTATTTCGTACCGCATCTTTAACTTCTAAAGTGGCATAACCAGCATTTACAACCCCGTAGTGTATCCTGAATTTAAAATATTCGCCCGTTTTAAAAGCATCCTGGGTAAATGCATTACCGGCTACGAAAAACATAATAATAGCTATTAATTTTTTCATTATACTTTTAAGTTTATTGGTGGTTAATGGCAAGATACAATTTCTGTTCCAAAAATAAGCAAACAAAAAAACCCAGTCAAACGAATGACCGGGTTTTTATGCTATTAACCAACCAAAAACTATAAATTTTGAAAATTTACCACGCAAAAAAGATTGATGTTGCTTATCTTCTTATTTGCAATTGCAAAGGTACTCCTATATCTGACTTTTATTAACATAAAAATCTACTTTAACAAGAATTATTCAAAAAATACACGTATAACTGGCCTAAAATTATGATATATTTAAATTTGACACGTTATTATAACGTACCCCTTAATTCCTGCTCACGCTCTATACTTTCAAACAGTGCTTTAAAGTTACCGGCACCAAATCCACGTGCCCCCATTCGCTGAATAATCTCATAAAACAGTGTGGGCCTGTCTTCTACCGGTTTTGTAAATATTTGTAGCAGGTAGCCTTCCTCGTCGGCATCAACCATAATGGCCAGCTTCTGAATTTCTAATATATCTTCCTTAAAAGCATCCTTGTGCGCGCCTAGTCTACCCGGAACCGCATCATAATACGCTTGTGGCGGTGCCGATAAAAATTCTACACCCCTGCTTTTTAAATCGGTAACCGTTTTAATAATATCATCGGTTGCAATGGCAATGTGCTGTACCCCGGGGCCGCCGTAAAAATCAAGATACTCTTCAATCTGAGATCTCTTCATTCCTTCAGCCGGCTCGTTGATAGGGAATTTAATCCTGCCGTTACCGTTGCTCATTACTTTACTCATTAATGCAGAGTACTCTGTATTAATTTGCTTATCATCAAACGAAAGGAAGTTTACAAACCCCATAACATCTTCATACCACTTAACCCACGTATTCATTTCGTTCCAGCCTACGTTACCTACCATGTGGTCTACATATTTAAGGCCGGTTGGGGCGGGGTTGTAATCACTTTTCCACTCGCGGTAACCCGGCAAGAATACGCCATTGTAGTTTTTACGCTCTACAAAGATGTGCACCGTTTCGCCATACGTATAAATACCAGAGCGTATAACTTGTCCGAATTCATCACTTTCAACCGTAGGCTCCATAAATGGTCTTGCGCCACGTTTAGTAGTTTCTTCGAACGATTTTGTTGCATCATCAACCCAAAGGGCCACAACTTTAACCGCATCGCCATGCTTAACAATATGGTCGTTAATTGGGTTATCTCCCGTTAGTGGTGTTGTTAGCACAATACGAATCTTATCCTGCTTAAGTACATAACTTGCCCTGTCGCGCACGCCGGTTTCTAAACCTGCGTAAGCTAACGACTGGTAACCAAAAGCGGTTTTATAGTAATGGGCTGCCTGTTTTGCGTTACCCACATAAAATTCTACATAATCCGTCCCCATTAAAGGAAGGAAATCCTGAGCGCCCTCGAATATTTTTTCAAGACCGTATTCTACATTTTTTATTTCGTTACTCATAACTTATATTTTTAATTCGGCAATTGCCAATGTTCTTGTTTGTTTTACATCTATTCTTTTGTCTTGAAACAAAAGAATCAAAAATTCAAGGCTCGCACCCTTTTACGCTACAAATTATTTCTTTCGTCTAAAAAATTTGAACTCGCTTTGCTCAAACAGCAAATATTTTTTAACGCCTCTCTCCAAAATTTGCTTAACGCTAAAAGGCTGATGCCTTAGCTTCATTCAAACCTGAATATCAGACCCCACCTAAACGTTCTTGAAGCTGTCCCCTCTCTTTTGGAGAGGGGGTAGGGTGAGGCTGTTACTCTACCCACGATTTATAATACTGCCCATCATCTAACCCCATAGCGACTTCCGTAACCATCAATGGGCGGAAGGTATCTACCATTACCGCAAGTTCTTCGGTAATGGTTTTGCCTATGCTACGCTCCATAGCACCGGGTGCCGGGCCGTGCGGAATACCTTTAGGGTGTAGTGTAATATGCCCCTGTTCTATATTATTACGGCTCATAAAATCACCATCTACATAATACAGTACCTCATCGCTATCTATATTGCTATGGTTGTATGGTGCCGGTATCGATTTTGGGTGATAGTCGTAAAGCCTTGGGCAAAACGAGCATACTACAAATGCAGCTGTTTCAAACGTTTGGTGTACCGGTGGCGGTTGGTGTACACGGCCTGTTATAGGTTCGAAGTTATGAATACTGAAAGCGTACGGAAAATTGTACCCATCCCAGCCTACAACGTCAAACGGGTGTGTGGCATACACCACCTCATGTATCATGCCCTGTTTTTTTATTTTGATAAGGAAGTCACCTTTTTCGTCGTGCGTTTCAAGGTGCGTAGGCAATTTAAAGTCGCGCTCGCAAAATGGCGAATGCTCTAAATGCTGGCCGCTTTCATTTTTATAACGCTTTGGCGTATAAATAGGCGATGTAGACTCGACGTAAAACAAACGGTTTTCGGTAGTGTCAAAATCAATCTGGTAAATCATGCCACGTGGAATGATAAGGTAATCGCCGTATTCAAACGGAATGTTACCCATAAAGGTACGCAGCGTACCCGTACCTTTGTGTATAAAGATCATTTCATCGGCATCGGCGTTTTTATAAAAGTAACTGCGAAGAGATTGTTGCGGAGCGGCAAGCCCAATTATACAGTCGCTGTTAACCAGCAAAGCTTTACGGCTGTCTAAAAAATCAACTTCGGGTTTCAATTCAAAACCCTTCAGCAATAATGATTTTATGTTTTTATCAATGGCAATTTTAGGCTCTACTGAATATGATTTAAGTATCTCTTTTACCTGTGTAGGCCTGTGTACATGGTACAGCAATGCCGAGTGTCCGTGAAAACCTTCGGTGCCAAAAAGCTGCTCGTAGTACAGGCCGCCATTTGGCTTTTCGAACTGTGTGTGACGTTTTTGAGGGAAATCCCCCAACTTGTGATATATAGGCATATGGAATTTGTATTAATGATTATTAAAACAGCAAACGATTGCGCCTCATTCCGGATTACGTTTAATCAGAAATTTTAAATAGCCTAATAAACCCTGCCATTGTATATTCATAGAACAAATATCGTAAAAATTTAATTTTCGGTTTGTTTTTTTGAGAAAAATTAAATTTAAAGAAATTTTAAACTGATTTGGCTGCGCCATAAGTTACAAAACTAACAGATCAACCCTACTTACGTACTATTAAAAACAAAAACTGCCCCAAAAAGTTGGAGCAGTTACTATAATTTAAACTATTGTATTATTTAGTGAAACTGAAAAAATAATCTTCCAGGCCTTTTAATTCTTCATCGCTAAATGTTTTTGTAAGATAAAGGTTGGTTTTCATTACCTCATATTGCGCAGGGTCTACTATCGGCTTAGCTTCCTCTTTTAAAAATTTAACCATTTCTCCCGGCTTACCTTTATATGCATTTGCAATTTGCTCAATGCTCGGGCCAATGGCTTTCTCACCCGATTTATGGCACGTTAGGCAATTGCCTTTACCATCAAAAATTTCCTGACCTAATTTGGCTGACGGACTCAGGTCTGCAGCGGCACCTTCGGATACCGATGTGCTATTAGCTTCAGGATAAACCGGCTCTTTTTTTTCTTCGTTCTTACAGCTAAAAAAACTAATAGCTATAAGCAGTGTAAGTAATTGTTTCATTTTAATATTGTAATGTTGTCTATATGTTTGAGGGTTTGGAAAGGTGCAAAAAAATTTAGCCACGAATTACACAAATTAAACGAATTCCAATTCTCATATGAATAAGTTTCTTATTTAATCATTCTACAAATTTGTGAAAATTAGTGGAATTCGTGGCTAAAAAATAGACCGTTATCTATTTAGAATGATGGCTGCCTCTTTAGCGAAATACGTCGAAATAATATCGGCACCTGCCCTTTTTATGCAGTACAGCTGCTCTATCATTACCTTGTCATGATCGAGCCAGCCTTTTTCGGCAGCAGCCTTAACCATAGCGTATTCGCCCGAAACCTGGTACACCGCCACCGGAACATTAACCGCGTTTTTAACTTCGCGCACAATATCAAGGTAGGCAATACCCGGTTTAACCATAACAATATCGGCACCTTCCTCAACATCATGCAGGGCTTCTTTAATAGCTTCAATACGGTTGGCATAATCCATCTGATAAGTTTTTTTATCACCAAATCCGGGTGCGCTATCCAGCGCGTCTCTAAACGGACCATAAAATGCCGAGGCATATTTAGCGCTGTAGCTCATAATACCCACATCATGATACCCACTTTCTTCAAGCGCTTTACGAATGGCATACACGCGGCCATCCATCATATCGCTCGGAGCCACAAAGTCGGCACCGGCTTCGGCATGGCTAACACTCATTAACGTAAGAGCATCAACTGTAGCATCGTTAATAATCAGGCCATTCTCAACAATACCGTCATGCCCATGAATAGAATAGGGGTCGAGCGCCACATCGGGCATTACAATCATTCCGGGTACGGCATCTTTAATTGCACGAATAGTTTGCTGCATTAGCCCGTCTTTATTCCACGCTTCCTTACCGGCGTTGTCTTTTAGTTTATCATCTACTTTTACATAAATGTTCACCGCTTTTATACCAAGGCTCCACAGCTCTTTAACCTCTTTAATTGTAAGGTCGAGTGAACGTCGGAATAATCCCGGCATCGAGCCAAGGGCAACCTCAACACCTTTGCCTTCAGCCACAAACATGGGGAACATAAAATCGTTTGGGCTTATAGTTGTTTCACGTACCAGCGATCGTATCGATTCGTTAGTGCGTAGTCGTCTGTTTCTGTGTATTGGGAACATGTGTTTTTGTTTAAAGTTTAAAGTTTTTTCAAGTTTGAAGCTTTAGAGCTTCTCCTTAATTTTTTCGCGTTCTTTTTGTACAACCGATGGTGCATCGAACCGGTACCCAAAAAATGCGGTAGCATAATTTATGGTATCGTCCATGGCCGTATTGCCATCGGCTTTATGGTTAGACACAATTCCTTTTGAGTATACGCCTCCGTAAAAAGTATCTGAATTATAACCTAACGAAATACTTAGCGATGCCTGGGTTAAAAATGCAGTTGGGTTTTCTTCATGGTCTACCGTTTTTGTAAAACCGGCACCTAACGATACACCGCCTGCCACGAGGAATTTTTTAGCTATTACCCAATTGTAATTATACGCAGGCGAAAGGGCAACATCTATAAAATAGGTGGTATCGCCTGAATCAGGCACACGTTTGCCGTTAAGCTCGGTATAATAATAGGATAACGTAGGCGCAAAACTACCCACACTTTTTAGCTGCCTTTCACTTTGAAACGAAAGCGCGCTAAACGAAAAGTTTTTATTGAAAACGTATGATGTTGTTCCGCCAATTTTCATGGTTTTAAGCTCTGGGAAATAAATAATCGATACATCGTTAGCCTCAAGCGTTATGCCTTTTTGATAGTAAAAATCAAGATGCTGCACCCATCTCCCGGGAAAGATGTTGAATGAAAAAGCCGTCATTTTAGAGTCTTTATTATCTCTATTATTCGCGAAGAATTTAGGCGCGACACCAAAACTTACCGAAACAATATCGTACTGAAAACCAATATTCAATGTGGTTTTTTGATTAGGAACAAGGTCTATCTTTATCTTATCCTGCTGATAACTAAGCGAAAACTGGTTTGATGTATTAAGTAAAAACACCTGTGCAGAAACCTTATCCGGAAATTTTTCGATGTACGGATTGCTCAGGCTATCAGTTTGAGCAAAACAACTGCCACCTGTAAATAATAGTGCTGCTATGTGCTTTTTTACATTCACTTACACCCACGCTATAGGATTAGCTAATATACTAATTAGTCGCTCTTCTTCACTTCCCGTTTCCGGATGATGATCGTACACCCACTGCACATGCGGTGGCAGGCTCATTAAAATACTCTCAATTCGCCCATTCGTTTTTAACCCGAAAAGCGTGCCTTTATCATGCACCAAATTGAACTCTACATAACGCCCACGACGAATTTCCTGCCAGGTGCGTTGTGCATCGGTATATTCTAAATGTTTTCTTCTTTCTACAATCGGTACATAAGCTTCCAGAAAACTGTTACCAACTTCCGTTACAAAATTGTACCAATCCTCCATACCAAAATCATCAGTAGCTTTACAATTATCGAAGAAAAGACCACCTATACCGCGGGCTTCTTCACGATGGGCATTCCAAAAATACTCATCGCACTGCTGCTTAAATTTAGGGTAAAATTCCGGATTATGTTTATCACAGGCTGTTTTACACGTTTGATGAAAGTGGGCTGCATCTTCATCAAACAAATAATAGGGCGTTAAATCCTGCCCGCCACCAAACCAGCTATTTAAAATTGCACCTTCTTTATCATACATTTCAAAATAGCGCCAGTTAGCATGCACCGTAGGCACCATTGGGTTTTTAGGATGTAGCACCAGGCTTAAACCGCAGGCAAAAAAATCAACGTCGCCTACTTTAAAATAAGTCTGCATAGCTTTAGGCAGCGGCCCATGAACCGCCGATATATTTACGCCCCCCTTTTCGAATACCGCGCCATTTTCTATCACACGCGTGCGGCCACCACCACCCTCGGGGCGTTCCCAAAGGTCTTCTCTAAATATAGCTGTACCATCAGCTTTTTCTAATCCCGCAGTAATAGTGTCCTGCAGTGTTTGTATGTATGCGTAAAATTTATTTCTCATTATTTGCTGTAAAGTTTATAGCCGTACCAAAATTCCTTTGCGTTTTACAATATTTTTATAGTCCCACTGAATATCGGCCGCTTTAGCTAGCCAACGTTTAACATCTTCAACATCAACCTGACTCACTTCAGTGTACCCAATTGCGGCATCCTTAAACTTTTGCCCATGCAGATTCAGTGCTTTCTCTTCAAACGACTGCCCGCTCCAGAACATCAGCCTTAGCTGAGTCTTAAGCTTGCTATAACCCACAATGGGGCTACCTTTTAAAAACCAAACCGGGTGCGCGTGCCATATTTTGCACTCTGCATCGGGCAGATTATCGTCAATTATTTGTGCCAAAAGACTGGCAATCGCTTTATCCGTATCGGTAAGGGCGTTATTATAGACCTGTATGCTTGTGCTATCGTTCATTTTTATAATCTGATTTCAGCAAACCAAAACACATTACATCTTCCAGCTTGCCATGACCGTTCCTGAACTCCTGCCTAAAAATACCTTCCTGTACAAAACCGTGTTTTAGCGCGACTTTCTGGCTCGCTGCATTAATAAGCGAAGTACATATAATCACTTTATTCATATTCAATTCACCAAAGCAAAACGCCAACGCTATAGCCACTGCTTTTGAGGTAATGCCTTTACCCTGAAAATCTTTATCTATAAAATAACCCAGTTCGCATTTAGCAATGTCCGGCTCGATATTTTTTATCATTACATAACCTATCAGCGTACCGCTACTTATATCCCGAATATAGAAATAATAGTTCTCGCCCCAGGTTTCGTTATCAATGGCCTGCTCTATAAATTGTTTTGTTTTTTTTAGTGTGGCACAACCGGACAACGTAATAGGGAATGCATCAAAAATATGATCCCTGTTTTTATCTATCAGCGCATAAAACTCTTCGTGCGTGATATTTTTAAGGGTATCTATTTTATAGTTTGCTTCCATATTCTTAATTCACCGTTTCGATTAGTTTATATTGAAACTTAAGGCTTCAAGGCATTTACTTTACCCATAATTTCAAACGAAAACATTTTGCTTTCCTGCTGAATAAAATTATACAATGCCGCTGCTTTAGGTTTTAAACTTTCATATTCTGCTTTCGCAGAAAAAGCAACAAGCAAATCGGCGAACAACTCCATATTCGCCCAGTCGAAGTTATAGTTGCGCAGGTAACTGTTTAAATCATCTGATTGTATATTTACAAGCGTTTCTAACGGTAACCCGATTTTTTTAAGCTGGGTAAGTATATCGGCATCACTCCAGTCTTCCGGCACAAAAGTAAGCGCTGTTAATTGCTTAAGCACACTATTAATACGTTCATTTTCTTCGTTACGCATTCCAAAACTTACTGGCATAATTTACTTTAGTTTTAACAGCCCCCTAACCCCCAAAAGGGGGAATAAACTTCACTCTTCCTGCAAGTATGTTATTCGTAAGAGTGAAGCTGCACCCTCTCCTTTGGAGAGGGCTGGGGTGAGGCTTATTTATACTCTTTAACGGCATCGATAAACGCCCTGGCGTGGTCTACCGGAATGTGCGGCAGTATACCGTGGCCTAAATTTACAATATAATTGTCTTTACCAAACTCGTCAATCATTTGGTGTACCATTTTTTTAATAACCGGTATTGGCGATAACAGCCTGCTTGGATCGAAATTACCCTGAAGCGTTATTTTACCACCCGACAGGTAACGTGCATTGCGTGGCGAGCACGTCCAGTCAACCCCTAATGCCGATGCTTTACTTTGCGCCATATCGCCCAATGCAAACCAGCAGCCTTTACCAAACACAATTACGTGTGTTTCATCGGCCAATGCCTCAACAATCTGGTTAATGTATTTCCAAGAAAACTCCTGGTAATCTACCGGAGAAAGCATACCGCCCCAACTGTCGAATATCTGTACGGCATTAACGCCCGCTTTTACTTTTTCTTTAAGATAAGCTATTGTAGTATCGGTAATTTTTTGAAGCAATACGTGCGCCGCTTCCGGATGCGTAAAGCAAAAACCTTTAGCCACATCAAAACTTTTAGAGCCTTTACCTTCTACAGCATAGCAGAAGATAGTCCACGGGCTGCCGGCAAAACCTATTAGCGGTACCTCATCGTTCAGCATTTCTTTGGTCAGCTTAATGGCATCCATTACATAGCCCAACGTTTCATGAATATCCGGAACGATTACCCTTTCCACATCTTGTGGGGTACGAATCGGGTTAGGCAAAAACGGACCTACACTTTCTTTCATTAGCACCTCGATACCCATTGCTTGCGGCACTACCAAAATATCGCTAAACAATATTGCCGCATCCGGACCTACAATCCTAATTGGCTGTACCGTAATTTCGGCAGCAAGTTCGGGAGTTTGGCAACGGGTAAAAAAGTCATACTTATCGCGCAATGCCCTAAACTCGGGTAAGTACCTGCCTGCCTGGCGCATCATCCATACCGGTGGGCGCTCTACAGGTTCGTTACGTAATGCTTTTAAAAAAAGGTCGTTTTTAATGCTCATATTTTTGTTTTTTCCAACCTGCAAGGTCTTCGAGACCTTGTAGGTTTATTTGTTCATTGCTATTTTTTATACCTACAAGGTTTCATAAACTTTGCAGGAACTTACTGTTGCTTATAATAATTAATGCACTGTACTATTACATTCTCTACACTGGGTTTGTTAGCCAGTACTATATTTTCAGTCACACCATTAAGTGCTGCTGCGGTAGTAGTACCAATGCAAAAACAGGTTTGGTTTGTAATGGCATTTTCTTTTAGATAACTCTCAATACCCGACGGACTATAAAACAATATGCCATCTAACTGCGGGTTTATTTTCTGTGGCGTTAAAATCGTTTCATACACTTCAACTTCAACATAATTTACATTAGCTTTCGCCAAAGCATTAGGTAAGGTATCCCTGCGCATGCTACCTGAAAAGAATATGAAATTGTCACCAGCATGTCCGGCTATAATAACCTCAGCAAGGTATTCAGCATACTCTGCGCTTGCAAATACTTTATAACCTTTACTTTCAATAAACTGTTTCGTTTTACTGCCTACGCAGAAAATTTTGCTATCCTTAAATTCCTCTGCATCATCATTCAGCAGAAAACTTTTAAACGCATTCTGGCTGGTAAATATAATGTTTTGAGTTATCGTTTGTATTTCGAAAGGCTTGTAGCTAATGCCTATAAAATCAGTCTCAACAACTGCTAAACCTGCATTAAGCAAATACTGCTTTTGGTTGGGTTGCAGTTTTTTGGTAGATAATATACGCACGGCAGCCATTAGTTTTTAAGGTCGGCTTTTATTTGCGCCATTAGCCCAGCACCGCCGTTTTGCAATATTTCATCGGCACAGTCATTACCAAAATTCATGTAATTGCTTCCTGCCGGGAGCACCTTATCTATATGTAATTTTTCCTTGCCATCTATAGAAAGCAGCACACCTTCTAACCTAATTTCGCTATTAATAAAAGTGACTAATGCCCCAATTGGAGCAGTACAACCACCTTCTAACCGCTTTAAAAATTGGCGCTCTATGTACGTAGCAACATCGCTTGGCCCGTGATTTAGTTTAGCAACAGCTTCGTAGCAAAAAATATCTTTTTCCATAGCAACTACCACCATAGCGCCCTGCGCGGGTGCGGGTATCATCCAATCGAGTGTGGTATAACTATCCGGCAGTAAATCAATGCGCTCTAACCCGGCTTCCGCAAAAATAGCACCGTCCCAGTCGTTTTCTGCCAGCTTTTTAAGGCGGGTATTTACGTTACCACGAAGGTCTACTACGGTATGGTGCGGGTAACGGTTAAGCCATTGTGCCTGGCGGCGAAGCGATCCTGTTGCAATAGTAACCGCATCAATAGCAAAATCGGCATAGCCTTTAGTAACCAGTATATCACTAACGGTAGCACGCTCTAAAACGGCGGCCTGCACAATACCTTTTGGCAATGCGGTAGGCACATCTTTCATAGAGTGTACGGCAATATCTACCTGACCGTTAATCATGGCAACATCGAGCGTTTTTGTAAAAATGCCGGTAATACCTAATTCATACAAGGGCACATCTAATATTAAATCGCCGGTAGATTTTACTGCTACAATCTCTGTATGGTAGCCCATAGCATTAAGCTTACGCTCTACTGTGTCGGCCTGCCATAGTGCAAGTTCACTATCGCGGGTGCCTATCCTTATGGTTTTGCTCATTTTACTGCGGTTTCTATCCTAAACACCTTTTCAATCCATTCAATACTATCATCTACAACAGTATCGCGGTCTTTAAGGTGATTGGCAAAATGGGTTGTAATTTTATGAATAATACGCTGACTGATAATCTCGGCCTGCTCTTCATCAAAATTAGTTATTTTTTTACGCTGAAAGTTAAGTTCGTTATCAGCAATGGTATTTAATTTTTCTTTAAGCGCGTTAATAGTAGGCGCAAATTTACGGGCGTTGGTCCAATCGGTAAATTCTACCATTGCCTCTTCAATAATCGCTTCGGCAGCCGGAATGTGCTTTTTACGATTTTCAAGCGTACTATCGGTAATTTTGCTCAGGTCATCTAAATGCACTACGGTAACATTAGGTAAATCAAGCACATTAGCATGTACATTTTTAGGCACCGAAAGATCTAATATCAATAAAGGCTTATCGAGCACTAAAATATCTTTATCAATAGTAGGCAGTTGCGCACCGGTAGCCACTACAAGCACATCGGCATTAGGTACCTCCAGCGGAAGCAAGTCATAATCTTTAACTACAAGGTTAAATTTGCCGGCAACTTTCTCTGCCTTTTCTTTAGTACGGTTAATAAGTACAATATGATCGTTTTTGGTATGCTTAACCAGGTTTTCGCAGGTGTTGCGCCCTATTTTACCGGTACCAAAAAGTAGTATGTTTTTATTTTGAACATCGGCCACATTATTTAAAATGTATTGTACCGATGCAAATGAAACTGATGTTGCGCCCGAGCTTAACTCAGTTTCGTTTTTAACACGTTTGCTCGCCTGTATCACGCTGTTTACCAATCGCTCTGTAAAAGCATTGGCAAGCCCATGGTTTTTAGATTCGGTAAAACTTAATTTTATCTGGCTGATTATTTCAAAGTCGCCAAGTATCTGGCTATCCAAACCTGTGCCTACGCGAAACAAATGGTTAATAGCCTCATTGTTTTTATATACAAAAGCAGCGCGCTGAAATTCTTCCACCGTGCCGCGACTGTTATCTACTAATAATTTAATAAGCTGAAAGGGGTGTTCGGCAAAACCGTAAATCTCTGTACGGTTACAGGTACTGGTAACAATAAGGCTGCTAATCCCCGTTTGTTTTGCCTGCTGTAACAGTGTTGTTTTGGCATTAGTATCTAAACTAAATTTTCCCCTTGTCTCCGCGTCAGCTTTCCTGTAGCTAAGTCCCACTGCATAAAAATACTGGTGCTTCGACATGTTGTTGTTATCCATAATACGGTCTCCTCCTAAAAGTGCTACAAAATTATAGCTAACTCCTTTTAAAAAGTAACGCTGTAAGTCCTATTTGTGTCGCTGTGGGATATTTAGCGCCAAATTTGCTTTTTTAATCCGAAATGCCCTAAATTTGCAATGAAATCAATGCCTTACGAATTATTAGTTTAGAACTATTCTAAATAAAAATAAGCCTTGCATTTATTCGGGCATCAAAAAAAACACCGCTATGGGTTCTCACGAAGAGATAATGATTGAGGACGGTTTTTACGTGTTGCGTTTTCAGAACGACAGCGACGAAACCTCCCACTTTGAAAGGAAAGTAGATGTAGACCTCATACAATTTCACTTTGGTATAAAGGGTCGTGCCAAGTTTATTTTTAACCAGGGCCGCTATGCGCTCGACCTGCGCGAAGAGGTTTCGTTATTTTTATACAACCCTCAAAAAGAGCTTCCGGTACACTTAGAAATCGCTCCGCACAGCTGGGTAATATCTGTACTCATATCGATTAAAAAGTTTCATGGCTTTTTTACAGAGCAGGCAGACCATATACCGTTCCTTAGTCCGGATAATAGCGATAAAAAGTATTATAAGGATGAAAAAATAAGCCCGTCGATGGCTATTGTGCTAAGCCAGCTATTTCACTTTAACCTGCACCCATCTATTAAAAAATTATATTTTAAAGGGAAGATATACGAATTGCTAAGCCTGTACTTTAACCGTACCGAAGATCCTAACGCAGAGCAGTGCCCCTTTTTAATTGATGAAGAAAACGTACTAAAAATACGCAAGGCGAAGGATTATGTAATTGCTAATATGGCTGAGCCTCCGGGACTTCAGCAACTGGCAGACGAAGTAGGCATTAACCTTAAAAAGCTTAAAATGGGCTTCCGCCAAATTTATGGCGATACCGTGTACAGCTTTTTATTTGATTATAAAATGGACTACGCGCGCAAAATGCTCGACAGCGGATCGTATAACGTTAACGAGGTAGGACTACGCATAGGCTACAGCACATCGAGCCATTTTATTGCCGCTTTTAAAAAGAAATTTGGCACTACGCCAAAAAAATATCTAATGACCATAAATGAGAAGGTTTAGTTATTCAGAATAGATTGCTTCGGAGCAATCGTCACTCCTGCAAGGTTTTTGAAACCTTGTAGGTGTAAATACAACGAATAAATTACACCTACAAGAACCGAAATATTAATTGAAATAGTATAAATTGAAATTAGAGCCATTAGCAACGGATAATATTTATCACATTTATAATAGAGGTATAAATGGTGAAAACATCTTTGCAACTGCAGAAAACAAATCTTATTTCCTAAAACTTTTAGATAAGCATTTGGGTAATAGTATTTCAGTTCTTGTATTTTGTTTAATGGATAATCACTTTCATTTATTATTAAAAATTGAAGCTGATGGAGATATCGTGACACAAAATTTGTCTAATCTATTTAATGCTTACGCCAAGGCTTTTAATAAAGCTACAAATAGAACGGGAAGCTTATTTGAAAAACATTTTAAAAGGATAAAAGTTAATGATGAAAATCACTTAAGACAATTAGTGGTCTATATTCATTTAAACCCGAAGCATCATTTTGACCTGGATTTTACAAAATTTAAGTACTCGTCTTACAATGCTTTTTTATCTGACAAAGAAACCAAAATAGATAGAGGCGAAATACTAAGGCTTTTTGAAGACAGAGAGAATTTTATATACGTTCATCATCATAAAAAAGAATTATTAGATGAAAAATTAACATTAGAGTGATGAGCAATTTTGGCTCTTACAAGGCATTGAAACCTTGCAGTGTAAAAAAATCGCAAAAAATTAAAACCCTACAAGGTTTTGAAAACCTTGCAGGTTGAGAACTCATCTCACAAATAATTGGGTCATAAATATAGTAGCAATGGTGGCTCCTGCAAGGTTTTCAAAACCTTGTAGGTGTAAAAATATAAATGAATAAATTAAAACCTACAAGGTTTCCAAAACCTTGCAGGTTGGGAAAGGACGATGTAAATCTCAACCAAACCCAACATTACGTTAAATAAAAATATACGCCAAATTGTTGCACGATATTTGAATTAGCAACGCAGGCGTTAAGCAAACAAACAAAAACACAGATGAAAGGAGTACTGTTAGTAAACCTGGGGTCGCCCCAAAGCCCTGAACCGGAAGATGTAAAACCGTATCTTGACGAATTTTTAATGGACAAATATGTTATAGATGTCCCGTACCTGCTGCGTGCACTGTTAGTACGTGGGGTAATATTATCACTTCGTAAAAGGCAGGAATCATCGGCGGAAGCCTATAAAAAAATATGGTGGGACGAGGGCTCTCCACTAATTGTACTATCTGAAAGGTTGCATAACAAAGTACAGCAAAAGGTAGAAGTACCTGTTGCACTTGCAATGCGTTACGGCCAGCCGTCTATTGAGACAGGTTTACAGCAACTGGCAGATAAAGGTGTTACAGAGGTGATGCTTTTCCCGCTGTACCCGCAGTATGCTATGGCATCTACACTTACTATTTTGGTACAGGCAGAAGAAATTCGTAAAAAGAAATTCCCGCAGATGACGTTTACCGATGTCCCTGCGTTTTACAATAAGCCTGATTATATTACAGCACTTGCAAACTCTATTAAAGAGGGCCTTAACGGTTTCGATTACGATCACTTGTTGTTTTCGTACCACGGTATTCCGGAACGACACATTCGTAAAACCGATGTTACCAAATCGCATTGCAAAATAGATGGTAGCTGTTGCAGCACACCATCGGCAGCACACAAGTTTTGCTACCGCCACCAGTGCTACGAGACCACACGTTTGGTAGTAGAAGAATTGGGTATACCTAAAGAAAAATATTCGCAAACTTTTCAGTCGCGCTTATCCGGAGACAAATGGCTGGATCCGTATACGGATGTTGAAGTAAATAAAATGCCCGATATTGGTATTAAAAACCTTGCCGTGGTTACCCCGGCATTTGTATCTGACTGCCTTGAAACCCTTGAAGAAATTGCCGTGCGTGCCAAAGAAGACTTCGAAGAACACGGCGGTGGCGAGTTTCATGCAATACCATGCCTTAACGATCGTGATGAGTGGGTGGGAGTATTAGCAAACTGGATTAGTGAATGGGCCTATGCAGAAACTCCTGTAGCATAAATGGCCGTAACATCTAACGATCTTGCAGAAAAAGACATTCGCAGCCTGCTTATAAAGCAGAGCATTCCATCATCTATAGGTATTTTGTTTATGAGCGTAAACATACTTATAGATGCTATTTTTGTTGGCCGTTGGATTGGTTCAATCGCCATTGCAGCACTAAGTGTGGTAATGCCCATTACATTTTTTATATCGAGCTTGGGTATGGCTATTGGTATTGGAGGCAGCTCGGTGCTTTCCCGCGCACTTGGTGCCGGCGATAAAAAGAAGGCATTTATTACTTTTGCCCACCAGATAATGATGACGTTTTTAATATCATCAGCATTTGTGGTCGCCGGCCTTGTATGGGGCGACGAGATATTGTACGCCTTTGGTGCAGCCGGCAAAATTACTGCCCCTGCTAAAGAGTTCTTTTTTCCTATATTGTTGTCAGTGCCATTTCAGGCGTTTTGTATGATGGGTAACAACGTAATCCGGGCCGAAGACAAGTCGAAACATGCCATGAACGCCATGATCGTGTCGGCAATTGTTAATGTAGTTTTAGATATTTTATTTATAAAGATATTCGGGTGTGGCATTATGGGGGCAGCACTGGCTACAGCCTCATCATTCTTTTTGTGTTTTGTCTATATTGCATGGTTCTTTTTGTTTAAAAGTGAGCTTAAGCCTTCTTTAAAGCATTTTGTTTTCAACAAAAAAATATCGGCAGAAATACTTTCTATGAGTTTTGTCACTTTTGCACGCCAAGGGGTCATAAGCTTATTAACGGTAATAATTAACCACACCTTATTTGCACAAGGCGGGGAACATGCGGTAACTGTTTACGGTATTATAAGCCGGATGCTAATGTTCGCATTATTCCCGGTGCTGGGTATTACGCAAGGCTTTTTACCTATCGCGGGTTATAATTTTGGCGCAAAAAACTACGGCCGCGTGCGCGAATCTATTACCACTTCTATAAAATATGCCGGTGCATTAGCCATATTGATATTTATAGTAATACTGGTATTTGCCAAACCTATTGTAGCGGTATTTACTACCGATGCACAGGTTATAAACGATACTCCGGGCGCATTGCGCTGGGTATTTGCCGCATCGCCTATTATAGCAGTACAGCTTATTGGTGCAGCCTACTTTCAGGCGGCGGGCAAGCCGATTAAGGCAACTATGCTCACGTTAAGCAAACAGGGCTTTTTCCTTATACCGCTGGTGCTTATATTGCCGCGATTTTTTGGTATCTTCGGGGTATGGGTTGCGTTCCCTATTGCAGATGTACTGAGTACAATTGTTACAGGCATCTTCCTTAAAAAAGAAATGAGTACTGATCTTAAAGAAGCCTAAATGGATTACAACTACATAAAATCGCTGCACCTTATTTTTGTAATAACCTGGTTTGCCGGGTTGTTTTACATTGTGCGACTGTTTGTATACCATATTGAGGCAGACAGCAAGCCATCACCGGAAAAAGAAATTCTAATTAAACAATACAAGCTTATGGCATACAGGTTGTGGTATATTATTACCTGGCCCAGTGCGGTGCTGGCAAGTATCTTTGCCTACTGGATGCTGTTTTTTACCCCCACCGGGCAGGCATGGCTACAAATGCCGTGGATGCATGTTAAGCTGGGTTTTGTGTTTTTGCTATATTTATATCATCTTAAATGCCACCAGATTTTTAAGCAGCTGCAGCGCGACGAGGTAAAGCACACCACCGGCTTTATGCGATTGTGGAATGAGGGTGCGACCTTAATTTTGTTTGCCGTAGTATTTTTAGTAATTTTAAAGAGTGCCGTTAACTGGATTTATGGGGTGATTGGCATTATGGGCTTTAGCATATTAATTATGCTGGGCTACAAATTTTATAAAAAAATAAGGGAAAGAAACCAGTCTTAACTTAATGAAGGAAAAACTCAATATAAAACGCTGGTCGCTACGGGTGCGGATATTTTTATCTATGATATTCATTACCCTTATTGCCTCGTTGCTTATTGCTACGGTTTCTATCTACCAATTTAAAAAAGAAGCTAAAGAGTACCATCAGGATAGGTTAGAGCGCAAAGAAAACTCGATTAAAGAACACATTAATTACGTTTTAGCCAATACCACCTACCCCCTTAATACCGAAAATCTTCCGCTTATATTTCGCGAACGCATACACGAGCTTGCCAATATACACGGACTCGAAATCAATATTTACGACCTTAACGGACATCTGCTCAAATCATCAAAAGCAGCCTTTTCGGTCGATACAATCAGCCAAACCATTTCTCCGGCTATACTTCGAGTTGTAAGGTCTACCGCCGAAAAACGGTATGTAGATTTAAAATCGGAAAACGGCAAAAAGTATCGTGCCTCCTACAGCTATATTAAAGACACTAAGTTTAAACCGTTGGGCATTCTTAACCTGCCGCATATTGAAGATGACGGCTATTATGAAAAAGAGCTTAACAACTTTTTGATGCGTTTTACGCAGGTGTACTCCTTCATGCTGCTTATCTCAGTTATTATTGCCTATTTCTTATCGAGTTATATTACCAAATCGATTAAAGAGGTATCCGACCGTATTAAGGAAACCCGCCTTAACGAAATAAACCAAAAAATTGATATGGGTGATTCTCCTCAGGAAATAAGCCTTTTAGTGCAGGCTTACAATGAGATGGTAGAAGACCTGGATGAAAGCGCCGCCAAGCTAGCACAAAAAGAGCGTGAAGAGGCCTGGCGCGAAATGGCCAAGCAGGTAGCACACGAAATCAAAAATCCGCTTACGCCTATGCGCCTCACTGTGCAGAGTTTTCAGCGTAAGTTTGACCCTGCATTACCTAACATTCGTGAAAAGCTTAATGAATATTCAGATACCCTTATTCAGCAAATAGATACCATGACATCGGTGGCATCAGCGTTTTCGAGCTTCGCCTCTATGCCCGCACAGCAAAATGAAACTCTTAATGTGGTTAAAATTGTACAGCTGGCACTTGAAATATTTAACGAAGATTACATTACTTTCCAAGCCGATGAGCCGCGTATTGTAACCCGTATGGATCGTACCCAGCTAATACGTATTATTACCAACCTGGTTAAAAATGCCACACAGGCCATATCTGAAGATGAGACAAACCCAATGGTAGATGTACGAGTGTACCGTGAAGGCGACACCGCAAAAATTGTAGTGAAAGATAACGGTAAAGGCATTACCGGTACCGATATGAACCGTATTTTTGAGCCTAAATTTACCACAAAATCAAGCGGAATGGGATTGGGTCTTGGTATTATAAAAAACATTGTAGAGAATTATAACGGCACAATTACATTTACGAGTCAGCCGGGTTGGGGTACTGCTTTTTTAGTCACGCTGCCAATTATAGATACTGAAGAACAAAACGACGAAACAAACCAGTAAATAAAAAATACTATGTACGAAAATATTATTACCGCTGTAGAAGATGGTATTGGCATAATAACCATAAACCGCCCTACTAAATTAAACGCGCTTAACCGCGCTACGATTATTGAGCTTAACGAGGCATTTACCGCACTTAATGATGCTGAAAACGTAAAAGTTATAATAGTTACCGGCAGCGGCGAAAAGGCCTTTGTTGCAGGTGCAGATATCGCCGAATTTTCTGAATTTAGTGAGGAGGACGGTGAAAAGCTTTCGGCATTTGGTCAGGAGCTGTTGTTTGATTTAGTTCAGAATTTACCAACGCCGGTTATTGCTGCCATTAATGGTTTCGCGTTAGGCGGAGGCTTAGAGTTGGCTATGGCAGCGCATTTTCGTATCGCTTCCGATAATGCAAAAATGGGTTTGCCAGAGGTTTCTCTCGGGCTTATTCCCGGGTATGGCGGCACACAGCGTTTACCTCAGCTTGTAGGGAAAGGTCGCGCTATGGAGATGATAATGACTGCAGGAATGGTATCTGCTGACGAAGCCAAAGCTTACGGACTGGTTAATCACGTGGTACCACAGGCTGAACTTTTAGAGTTTACAAAAGGTATCGCCAATAAGATATTAAAAAATTCGCCTGTAGCAATTGCTAAAGCGATTAAAGCGATTAATGCCAATTATGAAGATGGTACTAATGGATATAACGTAGAGGTTAAAGCATTTGGAGAATCTTTCGGTACTGAAGATTTTAAAGAGGGCACTACCGCATTTTTAGAGAAACGTAAAGCGTTTTTCCCGGGTAGGTAATAAACCATATATGAGATACGAATTGCACTTATTGACATAGAGTATTTTGTGATGTAAGTGCAATTCGTGTTTTTAGTTTATACCGATATTTTAATTATTTTTACCCTTATGAACAACCCGCTACTGCATATAGATCATGTAACCATTTCAGCTAAAAAGGAAGGCAACTGGACACCTATCGTAAAAGATAGCTCGTTTACGCTAAACCAAAATGAAATATTGGGTATTGTAGGCGAATCAGGTTCGGGTAAATCTGTTACATCGCTTGCTATTATGGGGCTGCTGCCAAAAGGCATCCTTGAAATCACATCGGGTAAAATTGAATTTGAAGGCAGGGATATTTCGACTTTAAGCCAAAAAGATTTGCGTAATTTAAGAGGTAATGATGTGGCGATGATATTTCAGGAGCCTATGAGTTCGCTTAACCCATCGCTAAAATGCGGTTACCAGGTAGAGGAAATTCTAAGAGAACATACACAGCTTTCTTCAAGAGATATTAAGACGAAAGTACTTTCATTATTCGAAAAGGTAAAACTGCCAAATCCAGATAAGATTTACAACCGCTATCCGCACGAAATTTCCGGTGGGCAAAAGCAACGTGTTATGATCGCTATGGCCATTGCATGTAAACCTAAACTGCTTATTGCCGATGAGCCTACTACCGCACTTGATGTTACGGTTCAGAAAGGAATTATACTGCTGCTGAAAGAACTACAGAAGGAAACTAAAATGAGCATCCTGTTTATTTCGCACGACTTATCATTAGTATCGCAAATAGCCAACCGGGTTTTAGTAATGTACCGTGGCGAAATAGTAGAGCAGGGCTTTGCGAAGGATATTTTTACTAACCCAACGCACACTTACACCAAGGCATTAATTAGTTCGCGCCCATCATTAAATGTGCGCTTACAACGCCTGCCAACAATTCAGGATTATTTGCAGGATACTGTAAACCCTACCGAGGTTACGCCCCAACAACGTGCTACAAGATTAAATACATTATACAACCAGCCACCATTACTGGAAGTTATAAATGTCGAGAAAGAGTATGTATCGTCAGCCGGTTTGTTTGGCAAAAACGTAAGCTTTAAAGCGGTAGATGATGTAAGCTTTAAAATTTATGAAGGCGAAACTTTAGGTTTGGTTGGTGAATCAGGCTGTGGTAAGTCTACCCTTGGTAATGCAATATTGCAACTGGATAAAGCCACTGCCGGTAAAATTTTATACCGCGGACAGGATCTTACCAAACTTTCTCAAAAAGAAATACGGGCGCTGCGTAAAGAGATACAGATCATTTTTCAGGATCCGTACTCATCACTAAACCCGCGTATAACTGTTGGCAAAGCGATTATGGAACCTATGCAAGTGCATAAATTATACAACGATGATACGGAACGCAGGCAAAAAACACTAGAGATATTAAATCGCGTAGGCCTTGGTGAGGAACATTATAACCGCTACCCTCACGAATTTTCGGGTGGGCAACGCCAGCGTATTGGCATTGCTAGAACCATTGCGCTACAACCCAAACTTATTGTTTGCGATGAGTCGGTTTCAGCATTAGATATTTCGGTACAGGCACAGGTGCTTAACCTGTTGAATGAACTTAAAGAAAACTTTGGGTTTACCTACATATTTATATCGCACGACCTTGCTGTGGTTAAGTACATGAGCGACCAGGTACTGGTTATGAATAAGGGCAAGATAGAGGAAATGAATGAAGCCGATGCTCTGTATGAGCATCCGCAGAAAGAGTACACTAAGAAACTTATTGCTGCCATTCCTGGGGAGTAGTAGTAATTTGCTATGTCACATCTGTCATTTTGAGCGAAGTGCAACGAAGTCGAAAAATCTTTATAATGCATCAAGATTGCTGCGGTCGTGCCTCCCTCGCAATGACGACACGCAGATATCCTTTCGTCCGGATGAGAAAATAGCTGAAACAAAACCCTTAAACCGCTTCCGCTTCTTTAGCAACACCCTCTAAAAAAGCGGTAAAGTTATCATCGGTCGCTACATTAAGCTTCTTCCTAATCCGGTAGCGGGCATTCTCTATCCCTCTAAGCGAAATTCCCAGAAGGGGCGAAATCTCTTTATTGCTCAGGTTCATTTTTACAAATGCACAAAGGCGTAGCTCACGTTTGGTAAGCGACGGATTTAACTCCTTAAGCTTCTCGAAAAAGTTGTGGTGTACTTTCTCAAAATTAACGTCGAACACCTCCATGTACTCCTCGCCTATTTTGTGCTGGTTCAGTTTCTGAAAAATTTGCAGCAGCTTTTTACGCGAGTCTTCATTCTTAACGTATTCTTTAAGCTCTTTAAGGTCAGTTGTAATTTCTGCAAACATATCTTTCTTTTGCACCAGCAGGAGTGTATAGTTCGATAATTCTTTACTCTTATTAATTACATCTTCCTCCAATACTACCCTGTCGCGATAAAGAGCCTCTTTATCACGTTGCAGTTTAAGTTGCTCCAATTCAAGCTCCAGTAATTTTTTAGCTTTTTCAGCATCCCGTTTGCTCTTTTCCCTTTCGCTTTTAATACGTTTTTTAACCAACGCCCTTATCCCTAAAACCATCAAAACAGTAAGTACACCATACATAATGTAAGCAACCGTAGTTTGGTACCACTTGGGCACAATAGTGAAATTATATTTGGTTACTTGGCCTAACAGTCCGGCGGTATTTCGGCTTTTCACCATAAAGGTATAATTACCGGGGCGCAGGTGAGTATATTCTTTATACGGTATGTTTTGCCAGCTGCTCCATCCGTGGTCTACATTTTCGAGCATATAACTGTACTCTATTGTGGTACCATGCGTCATTTTTGGGGCGGCGAAATCAAACCGCAATATATCTGTTTGGTTGGGCAGTATTTCTGCTTCGTTATTTCGATTGGAAAGCGGGAGTAAATCCTGTTTCTGGTTACGCGAGTAAGATACTTTAGTAATAACAGTATAAATACCCGGATTAGATTTCGCATTATCTATAGTATATAAAAACAATCCATTGGTAGTACCAAACAACATTTTGCCATTTTGTAAGCTCACAATGCTCTCCATCCCGCGGTTAAAACTCCCTTTTAGGTTTAAGAAAAGGCCCTTATGTAACTCCGGATTTTTATAGTTCGTATTAAAAAAACCGGCTTCATCGTCCTGAACAAACCACGTTCGGTTGCCAGACTGCAATAGCTTCCGGGTATTTTTTGATGGGTCTAATATTGCATTAAGCCTTTTATGGGGAACAAATTTATTTAGCTTTTGACTATATGTGTAAATACCGGTATTGGTGGTAAAAACCGTTTCGTCCTGCCACTTAAATACATTTACATTGAAGGAATTTGGCAATCCATTCTTATTTGTAAAATGATCAACAGAACTAATTCGACTATAATCTGCATTTATGCGTATCCTGAAAATTCCCTGATAGCCGTGGCATATCCAATACGTGCCGGGTTCTTCAGCAGGCACAATATCCCGCGCCGACTCGTTAAACCCTGAAATTTTATTACGCAGTATCCACTCATCACCCTTTTTCTCTAATAAGTATAGCCCGTTATAATGCGATGCTAGGTAAAAATGTTCTCTACCTGCTAGGGGTGTAATCTTCCAGAAACCATTTACATTGCCTATCCGGGTTGCTGCATCATCCTCAATTTTATAAAGCCCACTGTCGTGCGATGCGATAATATCGCCCTCTGCTAGTTGTACCGCCCATGTCTGACCCTGCAATCCACCCAGCTTTTTGAAATCACTTGGCGATGATGGGTTCGCTTCATTAAATGGCGCGTAATAGACACCCTGCGTGGTTGCCAGGTACAAATTATCCTTTGCTACCAATGCATCATATACCGAAGCCTTATTAAATAAGTTAGTATAGGGTGACTTAAAGTCGATGTATGCCAGGCCGTTATTTTGAAGCACCCAAATGTTATTGTCTTTAGCGCGGTACAAATGATGTATAACCGACTCCTGCAATTGTCGGAACATGGCAGGGCTCGTTAACACCTGGCCGTTTTTAGTGACCATTATAATTTTAGAACTTACCGTACTGATAAACAGGTTTCCGCTGTTATCCTTTATTGCTCCCGAAACCTGATCATGCAGTCCGTTGCTAAAAATATTAGTAGTCAACTGCAGCTTACCCGTAGTATCGCCTTTATAAATCGCACCTTGCGTGGTAATTGCAATAATTTCGCCAGGTTTATCTCCGGGAAGTAGTGCGCTTAGGGTTTCATTATTATATTGTGAAGCTTCGAAAACACTTACAAGTTCATTACTGCGTGAATCGAGCATTAAAATACCGTGTCCTTTTTCCTGTACAAAATATTTATTGCCTACCAGAGCTGAATAAATAAAAGAGCCGGTGGCGGGAATGTGCGTGGCAGTTTTGCCAGATGTTATAATAATATCGTTATAAGCTCGTAAAATCAATCTATTGCCTAACGACTGAATATCCCAAATGTTCTCGATATTACGCCCTTCTAACTGAAGATCAGCAACTATCGATTTGTAACGATATTCTCCATTTTTATCTTTTTGTAACGACCCAACTTCATTATATCCCCCTGCATATGTAACATCGTTTTTACCGGTAGCTAAACTACGCACCGACGAATTGTTAGGCAAAATCACTTTTTGCCATTGCTCACCGTCAAAAATAACTACACCGTCATTATTACCAAAAAATAATGTACCCGATGTATCTTCACATACTGCCCAAAACTGCGGGTCGGCATTAAAGTCAAATTTCGTATACTGGCGAATTTTCACATTATTGCTTTGAGATAAAGCCGTAATATGAAAAAGTATAAGCGATAAATAAAATAAGAAACTCCTCATTGTTAAGATATCAGATAAGCTTTTGCGAAAACGATGTAAAAATAGTAGTTTTCAACTGATTTAAGATACTCAAACCCGAAAAATATGCGAACTTTTAAGACTTATAAGTTATTGTTTATAAACAACTTATAAAATATATGTAATATTTTGAGTATACAGTTGTAGCGATGGAGTAACTAAAGTGTACGGTGTCATTTTTTCAACATGTTTAATAACACTAATTTAGCATCAATAATTATTTGAATCATTTAAACACAGCATTAATAAATACAAGTATGCTTTTAAACACTAACAAATTATTCCGTGCGCTTAGCCTATCATTAGTATTAGGCGGTATGGTAGCAGGATGCGGTTCTGCAAATACTAAACAAAATGGCAAAGCAAAGTTGTGGGTTACCATGCCAGATAAATCATTGCTTTTACAAGAGCAGCCTATTACAGGTATTTCATCGGTAAATAATATCCACATCAATATAGACCCTTCCGTAACTTTCCAGACTATGGATGGTTTTGGCTACACCTTAAGCGGTGGTAGCGCAATGCACATTAGCAAGATGTCGGCCCCGGCACGTGCCGCCTTGCTGCAGGAAATATTCGGTACCGGTAAAAACGATATTGGCTCAAGCTATATTCGTATAAGTGTTGGCGCATCTGACCTTGATGAAAAAGTATTTTCATATAATGATTTACCTACAGGCCAGACCGATGTAAATATGGAAAAGTTTGATTTGGGTTATGATAAGAAATACCTTATTCCGGTATTGCAGGAAATACTGAAAATAAGCCCTAAAATTAAAATATTAGGTTCACCATGGTCGCCACCAGTATGGATGAAAACCAATGGCGATACCCGAGGAGGCAGCCTTAAGCCGGAGTACTATCAGGCGTATGCAAAATACCTGATTACCTACATTCAGCAAATGAAAAAGAACGGCATCACTATCGATGCGCTTACTGTTCAAAACGAGCCACTGCACCCTGGTAACAACCCAAGCCTTTTAATGCCGGCCGACGAGCAAAAAGCATTTGTTAGAGATGCCCTAGGGCCACAATTTGCAAAAAATGGGATTAAAACCAAAATTATAATTTACGACCATAACGCCGATAGGCCAGATTACCCTATATCTATTTTAAACGATAAAGAGGCGGCTAAATATATCGACGGATCGGCTTTCCATTTATATGGAGGTACTATTGACGCAGTTTCTAAAGTTCATGATGCACACCCTGATAAAAACCTTTATTTTACAGAGCAATGGGTTGGCGCGCCTGGCGACTTTAAAAAAGAGCTTAACTGGCATATAGAAAACCTGATAATTGGTGCTCCGCGTAACTGGTGTAAAACCGTTTTAGAGTGGAACCTTGCTGCCGATGAAAACCAGGACCCGCATACCGACAGGGGTGGTTGCGACCGTTGTCTTGGCGCAGTAACTATTACCGGAGACAAAGTAACAAGAGAACCTGCTTATTACATTATTGCTACTGCTTCTAAATTTGTAAGGCCAGGATCTGTAAGGGTAGCTTCTAACCTACCGGAAGGTTTGCCTAACGTGGCCTACAAAACCCCGGATGGCAAAATTGTAACAATTATGCAAAACACATCTAAGCAGGATAAAACTATAGATGTAATTGTGGACAACAAATCAACAACAACTATAACACTTAAAGCAGGTGGCGTAGCAACACTGGTACATTAATTATGAGATTACTATATAAAACACTTGCGCTAAGTACACTTTTAGCAGCAGGACTATCAGCAAATGCCCAACAAAAACAGGCTGATATCGAGAAGAAAGTTGAAGCGCTTATCAGCAAAATGACGGTTGAGGAAAAGGTGGGCCAGATGGCACAAATTACCATCGATGTTATAGGTAAAGGTGGCGATCGCTTCAGCACGCCTTACCCGCTTTCGCTGGATGCTGCCGAAATGAAAAAAGTATTTGGCAAATACCATATTGGGTCGGTGCTGAATACGGCAAGCAACCATGCACTTACACCACAGGAATGGTATAAGATAATAAGCGAAATTCAAAAAACAGCTTTAAAAGAGGACACCCATAAAATACCGGTTATTTATGGCGTTGATGAAATTCACGGTGCAACGTATACTGATGGTGCTACAATGTTTCCGCAGCAAATTGCACAGGCGGCAGCACGCAACCCAAAACTTACCGAGCTTGGCGCATCTATAACCGCTTATGAGACCCGCGCAAGTAACATCCCGTGGAATTTTTCTCCCGTTTTAGACCTTGGTATGGACCCTCGTTTTAGCCGTATGTGGGAAAGCTTTGGCGAAGACCCTTATTTGGGTACAGTACTCGGAGTAGCCATGATAGATGGTTACGAAGGGAAAGACAATAATATTGGAAGCCCCGTAAAAGTTGCCAGCAGCTTAAAACATTTTTTGGGTTACCATGCAACAGTAAGCGGTAAAGACAGAACGCCTGCTTACATAAGCGAAGATGCATTACGCGAATATCACTTACCGGCGTTTAAAGCCGCGATTGATGCCGGCGCACATACCATAATGATTAATTCAGGTATCATCAATGGGGTTCCTGTACATGCTAATTATAATATCCTTACCAAACTTTTAAAAGAAGAGTTGGGCTTTAAAGGGCTTGTAGTTACCGATTGGGCCGATATTGAGAACCTGCACCGTCGTGATCGATTTGCGGCGACCCACAAAGAAGCGGTTATGCTGGCTATAAATGCCGGAATTGATATGAGTATGATTCCGTACCAGTACGAAGTTTTTTGCGATAACCTTATCGCCTTGGTTAAGGAGGGAAAAGTAAAAGAATCGAGAATTGATGACGCTGTTCGCAGAATTCTTAAAGTGAAATACGCATTGAATCTTTTCGAAAAGCCAAATACCAATCCTAAGGATTACCCAAAATTTGGTAGTAAAGAACACGAAAAAGCATCTTATGATATGGCTGCAGAGGCAATTACTTTACTTAAAAACGAAGGTAATGTGCTTCCGCTAAAAAAGAATGTAAAAGTATTGGTTACAGGCCCTAATGCTAACAGCATGCGTACCCTTAACGGTGCATGGACGTACAGCTGGCAAGGTGATCGTACCGAACTTCATGCACAAAAATACAACACAATACTTGAGGCTGTACAAAACGAAATTGGCAAAGCTAATGTAACTTATGTACCGGGTGTGAGCTATAAAGAAGGCGGCCAGTACTATGATGAGCTTGCTGATAAAATGGACGAAGCCGTTGCTGCTGCTAAAAATGTTGATGTAATTATTTTATGCCTTGGCGAGAATACGTACACCGAGAAGCCTGGTGACATGAACGACCTTTACATGAGCGACCTGCAAACAGAATTGACCAAAAAACTGGCTGCAACGGGTAAAACTATTGTATTGGTTTTAAACGAAGGACGCCCAAGAATTATAAGCAAATTTGAGCAGGATATTAAAGGTATTGTTCAATCGTATCTGCCGGGTAACTTTGGTGGCGATGCTATTGCAGATGTTTTGTTTGGCGATGTAAACCCATCGGGTAAACTGCCGTATACCTATCCACGTTATCCTAACGCGACTATTGGTTACATACACAAGCCAAGCGAAGAGCAAAAAAAGGCAGAAGGTGTTTATAACTACGAAGCCGATTATAATCCGCAATATGCTTTTGGCTTCGGATTAAGCTATACAACATTTGATTATAAAGATCTTAAAGTAAATAAATCGTCGATTAAAAAAGGCGAAAACGTGCAGGTAAGTGTTACCGTAACCAATTCGGGCAAACTTGCAGGCAAAGAAGTAGTACAGCTTTTCACGTCAGATCTTTACGCAAGTAGCGTAACCCCTGATGTAAAACGCTTGCGCCGCTTCGAAAAAATTGAGTTAAAGCCGGGAGAAAGCAAAACACTTAAGTTTGAGCTTAACCCTAAAGACCTTACTTATGTAGGCCGCGACGGAAAAGATATTCTTGAAGCGGGCGACTTTGAAGTAATGGTTGATAAACTTAAAACCCAATTTTCATTATCAGAATAATTTTTGTTTTTCGCAATAATTAGAGTTTAGGTTAGTACCCTGAGAGCCGGAGTTGTTTCCCGGCTCTTTTTTTGTATTTGCCGCGAGAGTAACAATGTTATATAAAGTTTGAATGAGCATTCCTTTCTTTGGAGTGTACCTATAGTGGCGGCTTTATCTCCAATGCATTTATCTTTCTTTTGTCTTGAAACAAAAGAAACAAAAATTCAAGGCGATAACTTCTTATACTACAAAATAAAAATCTCATCTAAAAGATTTGAACTCGCTACGCTCAAACAGCAAATCTTTTTTAACGCCTCAATTTTCTATTTTGCTTTACGCAACGAAGTTTAATGCCTTAGCTTCACTCAAGACTTTTATGGTTTAACTGGTTTTGTCATTCTGAGCGCAGTGCAACGAAGTCGAAGAATCTATTATGGTAAAACGGGGGATTCCTTAGTCAAAATGAAATTTTGTAAGTCATAAGTGTCATCATAACTACTTCTCAGCTATTTCAGCAATTTTGTCTGACATTACAATAACCTCAGGATAAGGATTGTTTGCCAGCCAAACCATAGTTTTAGCAATGGCAGATGCCTTAATACTTTTAAATTTGGCTGCCCCGCCAAATAATAAGGGGTTTAACAGTTGCATAAAGCCGGCAGCGAGTTTTTCCATAATGCGGGAGTCTTTTCGTTTTGCAACAATAAGCGATGGTTGCAGCAAGTGTGTATTAGCGATATTTTCGTTTAAAACTGCCTCTTCCATTTGGCCTTTAGTGCGGTTGTAAAAAATACGGCTGTTTTTATCAGCTGCAATAGCAGACACCACTATAAAATTAGCAATGCCATTGGCTTTTGCCAGCTTTGCAGCTGTGGCAGGTATGCCATAATCTATTTTATAGTACGTGTTTTTATCGGGCGTCTTCGCCTTGGTGGTGCCTATGCAGCAAAATACATCATTAGCAATAAAGCTGTCAGCGTATTTATCAAGGTCGAACATATTAATAATATGCTCTTCAACTTGGGGGTTATTATTATCTATATGGCTTCGCGAAAAAAGTTTCACCTTACTGTAACGGTCATCTGCAAGCAATAGTTGTAGTACTTCGCCTCCTGTAGCGCCGCTCGCTCCTAATAATATTGCTGTCTTTGGCATGGCTTTTTTGTTTACATGTAAGTTACATATAATAGTTTTGGGAATAGTTTTTGTTTACTAATGTTTAAGATTTTCAACAGAAAACATCCGGAATCTTACTAATAAAGAGTTGATATATCTACTCAAAAAATAGAGTAATTTTACACCATGGAACCCCAACCTCAGATACCACAGCGTAAAATAATCCATGTAGATATGGATGCTTTTTATGCATCGGTAGAGCAGCTGGATGACCCAAGCCTGCGCGGTAAGCCTATTGCAGTTGGTGGAGGTGAAAATCGAGGTGTTGTGGCAGCAGCAAGTTATGAGGCACGAAAATTTGGTGTGCGCAGTGCTATAAGCGGCTATCTGGCTAAAAAACGTTGCCCAGAACTGATATTTGTACGCCCGCGCTTTGAGCGCTACCGCGAGGTATCGCAAAAAATTCGATCCATCTTTCATGAGTTTACAGATCTTGTTGAGCCTTTATCTTTAGATGAAGCCTATCTTGATGTTACCCATAACAAAAAGGGCAGCCCCAGCGCATCGCTTATTGCACAGGAAATAAGGCACCGCATTTTTACCGAAACCGGGCTTACGGCGTCGGCGGGAATTTCTATTAATAAATTTATTGCTAAGGTTGCCAGCGATTATAATAAACCTAACGGACAAAAAACGGTTAATCCTGACGAGGTGCTTACTTTTTTGGAAGAACTTCCTATCGGCAAATTTTACGGCGTAGGTAAAGTTACTACAGACAAGATGTACCAGCTGGGTATTTTTACCGGGGCTGATTTAAAAAGCAAACCTGTAGAATACCTGGCTGAACATTTTGGTAAAGCAGGCACCTACTATTATTATGTGGTGCGGGGCATACATAACAGCGAGGTAAAACCAAACAGAATCGCAAAATCTGTAGGGACAGAACACACGTTTGACGAAAATTTGGTATCGGAAGTTTTTATGCTCGAAAAGCTGGAAGATATTGCCAAGGAGCTGCACAAGCGGTTGCAAAAGAAGAACACTGCCGGTAAAACGGTTACCTTAAAATTAAAATTCAGCGATTTTACCGTACAAACGCGCAGCAAAACCCTTCCCTACTTTATATCTGATGTTAGCCTTATTTTGGATACCGTTAAAGAATTGCTGTTCCAGGAACGCCCAAAAGATTCTGTACGGCTTCTGGGTATTTCGTTAGGAAACCTTAATAATGATATTGGCGAAAAAAAAGCGGTGGCGGTTCAGCTTAAGTTCGACTTTTAAAATCGGAAATGATATAATAATAAAAACCTGCATTGTACGTGCAGGTTTTTTAATTCGGGACATAATAAATAACGGGAAATTATTTTAACTATGCCATCAAATAATTCAAACTATCTAAAATTAAATATTAATTTTAATTCAGGATGGTACAAATGTATCTCTTAGTAAGAACTGAAATATTTATTTTAGTTTACTCAAACTTTTATAAAGCTGGGTAACAGCAATGGTTCGACCAACATCGTTTTGGGAGATTGTCGATAAATCCTGCATCTTGTCGGTAGCCATCCAAACCATAAATCGACGGATGTTTACCACTCGTCGAACTTAAACAACCACTAACCGAACCTAAACACCGAGTTAAACGAAAAACAGTATCAAATTTGCATCTATAGGCTTATTTTTGTTAACAAGATATACACACCACACCAATGTCCAGACAATTGAACATACTACTGATTGAAGATGATGCCATTGAAATAATGAAATTCAACAGGGTTTTAAAAAGCATGGAGCAAAACCACAAAATTACCGAGGCTAATAATGGCGAAGAAGCTTTAGTAATTTTAAAAGAAAAAGGAATTATTCCTGATATTATAGTGCTCGATTTAAATATGCCAAAAATAAATGGTATAGAATTTTTAGAAATCCTTAAAAAAGACGACGTACTTAAATACATACCTTCTATAATTTTAACTACAAGCAACAACCATAAAGATGTTATGGACTGCTACCGGATAGGCATTGCCGGCTACTTGCTAAAACCCCTTAAATATGAGGAGTATACAAGCCGCGTTAAAAAACTTATTGAGTACTGGAGCACTAACGAATTGATATCGCAATAACCATAGGCCATTATGTACGGAATTGTAAACATTGCCCTTAAAGATTTTGTATTAGATAGTTATGGGGCAGAAAAATGGGACATCATTCGCGAAAAAAGCGGTGTAGATGTTGATTTTTCGCTTACAGAAAATGCCTATAGCGATAGTAACATTTACAAAATTGCCAAAGCAACATCTACCGAGATGAATTTGCCTATTAACGAAGTGTTAGAACAAATTGGAGAAGCAGTAATACTTACTACAAAGCTAAAATTTAATGGCTTTATGGATGCCAGAGGAAGCACCCTTAAAGATTATTTGCTAAATTTACCTAACTTTCACAACAGGATCATGTTGATTTATCCTGAGCTAACGCCGCCCGATTTTAGAATTAGTAACAATACCGGCAACAGCTTGCTTGTACATTACATTTCTAAAACACAGGGAATAAGAGAGTTTATAAGAGGATATTTAAAGGGGCTGATGAAAATTTTTGATGAAACTGCTACAATAGAGTTTATTCAGTCTAAAAACGATGGTCGCCAACAGGAAATTTTTAAGATTAGCTGGTAACATAACGTATGGATACATTTACTTTTAAATTTGATGAGGAAGATTTTAGTAAAATTTTTCCGTTTTATATTTTGCTGGATAGCGAAATTACCGTTACCGCACAAGGTAAAAGTATTAGTAAAGTATACAAACCTTTAAAAAAAGGAATACGTTTTGCCGACCATTTTAGAATAAAACGCCCTTTTGTAGAAAGTTTTACCGCTACCGCCTTATCTGAAATTATAAGCCAGCTGGTAATTTTAGAGTGTATTGATAACTGCGATATTGTGTTGCGCGGCCAGTTTGAACAAATGGGCACTTGTTTTTTATTCGTTGGCTCGCCCTGGATAGTATCTATCGAAGAGGTTAAAAAGAAAAACCTAAGCATTTTTGATTTTGCTAATTACGATCCGCTACTGGATTTACTTCAAATATTAAAAGCTAAAGAAATTGCAACTGTAGAGCTTAAAGAACAGCTTATAATTAACGATGAACAAAAGGAAGAACTAAAACGCGACCGCGAAGAGCTTAACAGGCTATCGATGGTGGCCAGTTCTAACGATAATGCTATTGTATTTACGCACCCCAATGCCGAGATATTTTGGTGTAATGATGCATACCTGAAGCTAACAGGCTTTAGCCGCGACGAAATAATAGGGAAAACACCTGTAGAAGTTGGTAAAACTGATATAACCGATGAAAATGGGCTTTCTGAAATGGTAGGGCGTTTTTACAGGGGAGAATCGTTTGACGTAGAGCTTGTACACGGCCGTAAAGATGGGTCGTTTTTTTGGACACGAACTAAAGGCCAGCCTATTTATGATGATAATGGAAACATTATGCAATACTTCGCCATGATTGAAGACATGACCGAAGAAAAGGAGAAGGAAGAGCAGCTTGTGTTACTATCATTAATTGCAGAAAAAAATATAAATGCGGTAATTATTTGCGATAATCAGGGAAAGATAGAATGGGTAAACTCCAGTTTTAACCAGCTATCGGGCTATACCAACAGAGAGCTTTATGGCAAAAGCGCCGCAATGCTTCAAGGTCCCGAAACTGATTTAGAAACTATTAAGTATATATCTGACCAAATTGTAAATGGGAAGGCGTTTAATTGCGAGGTGGTTAATTATACCAAGCAAGGTACTAAACAATGGCTTAGGGTACAGGGCCAGGGTATTTATGATGGTAACGGAACCCTTAGCCGCTTTTTTGCTGTTGAAGAAGATATAACGAACCGCAAAACGCTGGAAGACCAGAAGGAAGAATTGCTTCGAAGCCTTGAGCGAAGTAACCATGAACTTGAGGATTATGCCCAGATAGTATCGCACGATTTAAAGTCGCCCCTACGAAGCATTAATTCGCTTATTGCCTGGATTAAAGAAGAAAATGAAGGCAGGCTTGAGGCCCAAACACTTATGTATTTTAAAATGATAGATAACAAACTCGAAAAGATGGAACATCTTATACAGGGCGTGCTTACTTATTCTAAAATTGATAAGACTGATTTAGCTAAAGAAGATGTTGATGTACAAGAGGTTGTAAATAATATTATAAATATTATAGATATCCCTAAACATATAAACGTAAGTATAAATAACCGCCTGCCTATTATTCGTGCAGACCGTTTCAGGATGCAGCAGTTATTTCAAAATTTAATTAGCAATGCCGTAGCTTATATCGATAAGCCTCTTGGTGAGGTTGAAGTAGGTGCCGAAGAACATAAAACTCATATTGTTTTTTATGTTAAGGATAATGGACCTGGCATTGCAAAAGAAAATCACTCAAAGATTTTTAAGATGTTCCAGTCGCTGGTTAACAACGAAAAATCGACCGGATTAGGGTTATCTATCGTTAAAAAAATTGTAGATAATTACAATGGCAAACTATGGATTGATAGCGAAGTAGGCACAGGATCCACTTTTTTCGTTCAATTACCAAAATAACCGATATTCTACATACACCCGCGTATTGTAGTTTCAGGCAAAATCTTAAATTTATCCCAAATAAATTATGGAAAAGCCTAACCTAAACTACATTAATGACCTTGCCGGAGATGACGCAGACTTTCGCACTAAACTGGTAGGCGTTATAAAAACAGAACTTCCCACAGAAATTGCGGAATACACTACATCGATTTCGCAAAATGATTACCCAAAGGCTGTCGCCCATGTACATAAGCTTAAGCATAAAATTAGTGTAATGGGTATGGAGGAAGGCTACCATCTTGCCGAAAGCTACGAGCAGGAGCTTAAGGAAAACAAAACCGGCCTGGCCCCGAAATTTAATGAAGTACTTACTTTAATGCAGGAGTTTGCTACTGCTTTATAAATTATAAATATGAATTGTATAGTTATAGATGATGAGGCAATGGCAAGGGCAATTATTGCACAAATGGTATCTAAAGATCCTGAGCTTAGTCTTGCACATGAGTTTAGTAATGCCATACAGGCTATTAAATTTTTAAATCAGGATAGCGCCGCCGCCGACCTTATTTTTTTAGATATACACATGCCTGATTTTACAGGCTTTGATTTTATACAAACCATTAAAAACCCGCCTGCGGTGGTACTAATAACATCTGACAAAAACTTTGCAACCGAAGCTTTTGAATACGATTGTATTGTTGATTATTTAGTAAAACCCATTACAGAGGAGCGGTTTTCGAGAGCTGTGCGCAAAGCAAAAGCATTAAGGGGTGTTGCGGTTGCGGCACCAGCAGCCATGGCTATGGCTCCTGCATTTGCCGGTGGTGGACCTGAGGTTAAAGAGGCACCTGCAGATACAGCATCTGAATTTTATGTAAACATCGATCGCAGGTTAATTAAGATAGATATTAACTCGGTTAATATTGTAGAGGCTAAAGGCGACTACATTCATATCAAAACTGAACAGAAAAATTATATAGTACATTCTACTTTAAAAAAGATAGAAGAAAAACTACCCGTATCGTTATTTTTAAAGGTGCACCGTACCTATATTATCAACACAAAAAAAATTGTAGATATAGAAGATAACAGCGTACTTATAGGTAAAGATGTGGTACCAGTAAGCCGTGCTAACCGCCCGGAACTTATGAAGCGCCTAAACATGCTGTAAGTTGATAACAACGTTGGATAACTCATATTACCTGTCTTGCTTAAAGGCAGGTTTTTTTATACCTGAACTAAAATTTCAATCTTGAAATTTAGCTGCTAGAACTGTTTATGTGCTTAGAAATACCACTTACCGAACCATAAGTACCAGTAATCGAAAAAAAAAGACGACAAGCATGTAAGAAAGTACTTTTGATGTATAAATAAACAATACAATGTCGCAATTACTAAACATACTGCTGGTTGAAGATGACGCAATTGAAGTTATGAAATTTAACCGTGTTTTAAAAGGCATGGGTATTAACCACAATATTGTTGAGGCTAATGATGGCGAAGAGGCATTGGTTACCTTAAGAGACAGGGAGGTTACACCAGATATAATTGTGCTTGACTTAAATATGCCTAAAATAAATGGTTTAGAGTTTTTAAATATTATTAAAAAAGATGCGCTGCTTAAATACATCCCTACAATAATATTAACTACATCTAACAATCATAAGGACGTGTCAGAATGCTACAAATCGGGTATTTCGGGTTACTTTTTAAAACCTCTGAGATATGCCGATTACGAAGAAAATGTAAAAAAACTTATAGGATACTGGAGCCAGAACGAATTAATGCTTCAATAAAGATATGACACGGTGATAGTGTGATGGTGAGTTGGTTTTTGTAAAATCTTCTGTTGGGATGAGGCCCGACAGGAGATTTTTTTTGGTATAAACACTTGTCAAAATACACTCACGCCATTAGGAGAAAGCCTGCTGCCTATTATTATAACTGTATATCAATGAGGAGAACAAAATAGAATAATGCTGGAACGTGATTAAACTTATTTAAAATGAAATCGCATTATCTTCTAATATTTTTGAAGCCTCTCAATTTCTTCAATTAATTCCGGCAGTGTATTTCGTGCAATTGCAATAAAATCCTGGTCGGCATCTCTTACAACTACAAGTTTAATATCATAGTCTCTGTCAATTTCATTTCCTGTCATAATAAAAGATGAACCCCTGGTATGAACGCGACCTTCGATATATGATTTTCACTGAGCTTTAGCTTTATGAAATATTGCTTTTATGCTGTTTAAAGCCATAATATGAAATGTAAATCGTGAAGTTTAATCGAAAACCTTATAAAAACAAAAAAGCCGGTCATAAGAATACCGTCAATTTTCGACTTGTATTCAAACTAAACTTAAAATTTCTGTAAGTAAAAAGAGCCTTCAAAATCAATGATTTTGAAGGCTCTATAAAATTAGGACACCTTAACTGGTTAAGCAAAAATGTAACAGATCCTCTATCCGTAAAAATTATAATTTAAAACACAATTCTCTTACTTACTTTACCCCTTAGAGTGTGTATTTCTACAATAAGCACCTGTTGCTGTACATACAATTCGTTTACAACAGCTTCAGTTGTATCTAGACCCGATTTGGTATACAGTTTCCTGCCGCGGATATCAAAGATACTTATCGAAGTCATCTTTGCCGTTCCTGTATTAATGTTTATGGTATTACCATCTTTAAATACCATTACACTGTTCGGGTCAAGCTTTAAATCATCAATGCCAAGGGCCTGTGGTGCCACATACACTATCTCAAACCTCTTACTAAATGTACCTGCTTCGCTGGTAAAAGTGTAGTCTGTTTCAACGTTTGTTACTGTACCTAAAAGGTTGTCTTTTAAAAATATTAGCTGCCCCTGCCCAAATAAGCCATCCGCATGGTCAAGGTTTATAGTGTACTGCCCAGCCTCTGTAACTACAAAGCCTACCGGAACCACGTCTGTACTTTCAAACGCCTGCCTTGCCTGTATACTAAGGTTAGTATCTTCTGCTAAAGTATATAATGCTACCCGGCCACTATCGCTAAGCAATTTACCGTCGTAGCCATAGTCCAGGCTTCTTGTAGTAGTATTGCTATAAGCTATTAGTGCCTGGCTAAAGTTGCCCTTCGCATTGGTTAGATTTAACCAGAATCTTGACATAACCGGCGCTGCTGACCTGAAGAATGGCTGCTGCCCGCTTGCCGGTGCTGCCCTCCTCATACTGTTTGTAAAAGTTATATCTGTCGTGGTTGGGTTAGCTTTAGTTTGCACTATAAAACCCTGAGCCGCACCTATTAACCAGTTTAGGTTATCATTGCTATTAACATAAAACCCTGCCTGATCCTGGCCGCCGGTACTATTGGTTGATTGTCCTTGGTTAGCCGTAAAACCGGTTAGGTTTAGCGATGCGTATGTAGATGTATCATTACTGTTTTTCTTACGCCAAAAGTAAAGAGACGATGTAGTGTTGATAACACCTGTATTACCATTAAAGAAATCTACTACGCTTATAGGCGATGGGTAAGGGTTACCTACTGCCGTGTAGCGGTTGCCCTGTAAAGATGCTACTGTTGAAATAATACCATTATTAGGCAAACCTGTAAAGATACCCTGATAAATTATTTTTGTTGTACCCTCATTATAACCTTCTACGACGCTTACGTTAGGCATACGTATAAGATATGTTTTTGCCGGCACAAAACTATTGTTAGCCGCTTCTATCGGAAAATATGATTCACGACTAATATTGGCAACATTATCATAAGCATATTTATACTCATAAAAACGGTTGGGTGCGGTTTGCGGTGAAAAACCAAGAAGGTTTTGACCTGTTACCGGAGATGACCACATAGTATAGTCTAACCTGAATAACGGATTGCTATTTTTAACTACAATTATATTTCCGCTGTTCGTAGCTTCGGTTAATTGCACAAGGGCTGCATTATTTTGTATTGTAAAACTACCCGATTGTACCGTTACCGCCCCGTTTACTGTTATCGTAAAGCCCGTAGGCACACTTACTACAGCATTATTATCTACCACTATGGTACAGATATTTAAGTTTGTAGCAGCTGTGTAATTGCCATTAAAAACTACCGCATCTGTAGCAGTAGGTACGCCATTGCTCCAGGTGTTTCCATCCCAGGTGGTGGTATTTATTTTTATTTCTATAGCATTAGAATATACAACATCGCAAGAACCGTTTTGTATAACCGCCCTTACATATCTTGTAGCGGTAAGTGCAGTACCTATCTCGGCACCCGTTAGTATAGCCGATGTGTTAGCAATAAATGCCGGATTAGCAAACGCAGTTGTAGTAGAGCGTTCCCAACGCACAATGTTACCGGTATAACCACTTAGTGTTATAGCATTTGGTGTTGTGTTAGCGCATATAGACTGGTTACCTGTAAGTGTTCCTGCAACAGGGGCAACAGTAACAACTATTGTAGCATTAGTTACAGCGGTAATACCATTGGCATCTTTTACCGTTAGGGTATATGTAGCAGAGCCCGCTGTATTTGTTGGCGGCGTAGCTGTAGCATCAGTACCCAGCCCGTTAGACCATGAGTATGTATAAGGTGCATCGCCACCAGTAATTTCAGATGACAGAATTACGCTTGTGTTGGCGCAAACAGTTCCGGCACCAATTATTGCAGCACTGATACTTCCTCCCTGTATTGCTGAAAATACAGATGTTTGACCATTAGTAAGTGAGGCACCGGTTGCGGTAAGCGTAGTAGATGACAAAGTACCAAATTTAACCCAAGGGTTGCTGTTTACGTTAAATGTACCGTTAAGCTGTGCCGCCTGAAGGTTGCTTTCGCCGCCTACTGCATCGCCAATTCTATAATTAGCATTAACAGATACTACTGCATTTGTAATGCCTGTAGGAGTAACATTCCAATAACGGGTTAAGTAGCTGCCGGTACTGGAGTTATTAGGGTGTACCGCATCTTTTACATTTACACTTATATATCCGTTAGTAAACGATGATGCCGATGTTACATTTACAGTAATTGGAGAATATGTAGTGTTACTAAAGCCTTCACCAATAGGGAACAAATAAGATCCCGGTCCTGTATATGGCCTTCTAACGACCCCATTATCTTCTGCTTCTATCATTGTAGTATCCGAAAATGGTCCTGCAACAGCATTAGTCCCCAGGGTAAGATTGTAATTTCCGATGTCTAAAATTCCGGATGTTAACGTTAGCGTTCCTGATACTGTAGCATCTGTTTGCAATAAAACGCGTGTTGGTGCTTTGTTTATTATAAGGTTGTTGAATACAGGAGTTACACTTCCTGCTATATTTTGCTCGTCGGTACCAGATAGGGAAATAGTTTTTCCTGCAAAGTTTACCGCTTGGTTTGTAGTAAGATTACCATTAACATTTAAAGAGGCAGGAAAAATTGCACCAGTTCCGTTAATGGTTAGGTTGTAATAAGCTGTAGTAGCACCGTTAGGTACAACAAGCGTTTGATTAGTACCGCTATATATCACTGTGTTGTTTACACCGCCTGCTATAAAACTTCCTGCATTTGTAAAACTCCCTGCAATATCAATTACATTATCGCTAAGCGGCCTTAAGATTGTACCCGATACTGTGCTAAGATTGTTAAAGGTTGTGCTGCCTGCTATTGTTGCATCGCCAGTAAAGGCTGGGTCTCTGTCAAAAACCACACTGCTTGTACCTGTACCTGCATTAAAAGTACCAAAATTAATCCATGCACCCGTAGAACCTTTTACTGTAAGGGTAGCATTTGCCGGAGACGTTATTACAGCCCCTGCCTCTATCGAAAGCGATTTCACTTCAGATCCGGGATTGATAACAGGGTCAAAATTTGTGCTACCGGCATTAGGTATAATTACGTTTGTAGTGCCTGATGGAACACCATTGGGCGTCCAGTTTGGGGCATGTATCCATACGTCGCTTACAGACCCGTTCCATACCGCGCCTGCTAATTGCGAGTTGGCCAGCGTAAGTTGCTTCACACCAAATGAAGGAGAGAAAAAGTCTACAGCTACGTTAGCAAGCTCTACATAGTTTTGTGTTGTATTATAGTTACTACGGCTTTGCTCTATCACCGCTACAGTTGGAGACAAAACCACTACCCAGTCTACAAGCCTGTTCTCGATATTATTATTAAGTTCACTATCAAGATAATGTGCTGATATAATTGCCTTAGTAGGCGCCGCAGCCGACGCTCCTGTTTGTGTAAAGTCGTATGTCCTTAATATTCCGTCGGTTTTGTTAGCAGGTGCTGTACCCAAAACCGTTTTCATGCTTAGTGTGGCGGGCAACGTTCCTTGAGTGGCAAATGTAATTGCCGTATGAGGGTGGCCAAAAGTATATAATACATTTGGTACAAAAGATGTCCTTGCAATTATACCACTTACATCACCAATGCCGGTATTCGTCGCATTAGCGCCCATGGTAAGTGTAAAAGTGCCGGTGTTAAAACTTCCCCTATTCCAAGCAGGATTAGCATTTGGAAGATGAAAAATGCCGTTTGTAGTTATATTCCCTGTTGCAGCAGCACCGCCTGTAGTGCTTACTGTTACGTTATTATACGTTCCAGCCACAAGCGTTTGGGCTGCTGTTGTTGCATTAAGTACCACAATTCCAAATCCTGTCCAGTTTTTACCGGCGGCAAAAGGCGTAAGTGTAGTGTTTTGTGTTGTAACAGTACCATTGTTATTAATTGCAGCAAGGGTACCGGTGAGTGAACTGGTAGCAAGATTTAATGTTTGCTGTTCATTTACCGTTAACGTGCCATTTACAACCAGGTTATTACTTAAAGTAACCGTGTTGCCAGCTGTAGTATTAATACTTAAACTATTAACCACGTTATTGCCTGTAACCTGGTCAAAACTTAATGTTGGGCTAACAGCACCGCTAATAACAAGATTAGAATTAGAATTCCCTTTAATTCCACCTGCTACAGTATTTGTTACCGTACCATTAAGCGTAAGCGTATTAGCATCTATGTTTACATTACCATTAGTAAAGGTAATATTTTCATTTACGGTTGTATTACCTGTTAGCGATGCGTTACCTGCAAGTACAAATGTCTCGGCAGTACCGCTAAAGCCTGCATAATTTGTATCGGGGTTAGCTACTATAACAACATCATCAAGCGCTATTTCGTCATAAGCAGAGCCAGAAACCGGGGCACCGCTCCAGCGTATGTAATAATAACCATTGCTTGCTACGTTTAATCCTGCAAGGGTAATAACTTTGTAATAAGCTTTCCAACCAGGAGCCGCATCATCTGCAGCTGTTGTAGTTAGATTAATAGCTGGAGCAGCTATATATGTACTGTTATTTGCCGAATAACTAAAGTTATAACTATTAGAACCGGGCTCATCGTTATATACATACACTTTATAACCAATGCTTAATGTTGTTATTGCAACACCCGTTTGGTTCTGAAAACGCAATGTAGTACTGCCGGATGCGTATTCACCCGTAGGCTGTATACCAAGGGCATAGTTGTTTTCTGCAACTTCAAAAGCATACAGTCCGCCATCGGTAACTCCACCTTCAGAAGTTCCATTACCAAATGACGGGTCGTCTTCAACTGTTTCACCACCAAAGGTTACAGCGCCTGTAGTTGAAGGGCCTGCAACAAAAGCGTTAGAGTTTAATTCACCATCTTCGGGAGTGGCACTAAAGCCGCCTCCGGAATAAGCCCCACTATTTACACCTTCTACTGTAGTGTCAAAGTTTATTGCATAACGGGTGTTTATGGCACTTATCTGTAATCCTACAGGAGCATTAAGTGTAGTGCGGCTATTGGTAGCCGGCGTCGTGATTTTATAATTTTGTGTACCTGCTGTGCCATTATACTCATACACAGCAGCATGATAGGTTGTGGCAGGAGATAATCCGGTTACAGTAACAGTGTTTGCTGTGCCGTTATATACCACATAATTATCATCGCCAATTTCTGACCCGGCACCAAATTGTGCAGATGCCACATAGGTTGTTCCATCTATCGGTGTGCTGTTAACGGCGCTGCCGGCCCTTAATACAACAATGCGACTGGCACCGTTTCCTATGGTTAAACCGGTCGTAAATGATATCGATGTTACATTGCTAAAGGTTACTGCCGTGGCCGATGTTGTAGGTTCGGCTGCATAAACTGTTGCCGCAACAGCAACTTGTTTCGTCGCTCCGCCCTGTGTCGCTAAAGTTATAGTACCGGTGTAGATACCCGCCGGCGCTGTAGATCGCACCCTTACTCCTATAGTACTTGTAGCAGCAGTAGCAGCTACGCTCGCGCCATAAGCACCGCCATTTAAAGAAACCTCAAAGTTGGCAGGAGGGGTTATGGTAATGTTACCTGTAAGGTTAGACCCTGTAGAGGTAAAACTTTGTACTGCAGATACTGTACCTGTAGTTGTAGTAAATGCCGACAATGTATTTGTAGAGGTAGATATTGATGGTACAGCAGCCGGATCTATAGTAAAACTTAACGCATTTGATACTGCAGCACCGGTAGCTATTGTTATAGAAGCTGAACCAGCAGTAGCAATGTTTGCTGCAGGTACTGTCGCATTGAGCTGTGTGGCCGATACGTAAGTAGTGGTAAGGTTTACCCCATTCCATCGAATAGTAGAGCCACTAATAAAATTAGTACCGGTTACCGCTAGTGTAAATGCACCTGTTCCGGCAACTTTTGAGGTTGGAGAGATAGATAATAATGTGGGTACCGCAACGGTAACTTTTACATTATCAAAAAATGCGGTTTGCGCACTTCTGGCTGCTGTATTCCAAAAAGCCCCTATTAACGGAAGCGATGTCGCCGTAGAGCTATTGTTTACGGCAGTACCCTGAGAAGTTAAGTTACCAGTCGCCGGATCCTGAAAAACCGTTCCGTCGTTCCTAACATATAATTGCCATGTATTTGTAGAAGGTGTATATGCCACTTTTACGCTTAAGTACTGATTACCAAAATCAGATAACCCACTTGTATTTGAAGCAATTATATCGGTAGATGTTCTTAAACCTGCAGTGTAGCGAATTAACCTTAACCGGTCTGTAGTGCCCGACTGACCCAAGATTACCGCATATCCGGAACCTGTTGTTGCTGTAGTGTTACTGGTTCCTGCTATTACAAAAGCATTACTATAATAACCATTGGCAGGGTACGAAGGGTTAGACCGTATCTGGCGCATATTAAAGGTCCAGGTTACAATACCTGGATTTGTATTTAGCACCGGTGTATACGGCGATGCCGCACCCTGAGATGAATAAGCAATTGCCCATCCATTCACATTAGAAGAACCAGTAGCATCGTTAGTAAGGGACAATATACCAGAATTGATACGGGCACCCATATCTGTACCGCTCCTTACAAGCGACCAGCCTGAACTACCTATTGGCCCATTACTAGTACTGTAAGCAGTACCTGCAGATGTATTGAAATCTGAACTAAACACTGTAGTTTGCGCCAGTAGAGGGCATGATAGTGTAATTAACAATGACAGGTAAATCAACCTGAGCATTGCATTAGGTAATGTAATGTTCATTAATAATTTTTTTATGGATAAAGTAGATAATGAAGTAAGCGACTGCTTATATTAGTTGATAGTAATGCCTATATATCTTTAAATTGGAATAAATTTAAAAACGTTTTTATAGAATAATTTGAAACAAAGTAATTGAATGTCATAGTCATCTCCCTTTTCATTTTAAAACAAATTAACAAATATTTAGCATAGTGCAAAAATAAAGTTGTATAAAAACGATTAAAGCATATTTTATATCGATAAAATGAACATTATGTAATAGTATGATTTATATTTCTTACAAAAAAGTTGAGGCTGTCATCTAGCATGGTCGCTAAATAATAGTTTTAATTAACACTTCATCAATTCTTGGTAAATTTAGATTTAAGACGGGGAATTATAATAATCCGTATAAGCCTTGTTAACCAATTACGATATATCGTTATCTAATCCATTACGCCTCTACTAGTTCGTTTTAACCATTACGTACAGAAACGGAATATCCGAGTATTTATTAAACTTTATAAAGAAATATGGGGTTGATATTTTAACTGAGTAATGTGTAGTTGTTTTTCTTAAAAAAGGGTCACGGAAATAGATAGCCTACGCGATGCGGGACAAACTGTGCAGTAATGTGCGCGAAGCAATCACCAATACATTGCCACTGTAAATTGCTAATCGGCGATTACCTTTACAATAAAGGCTACGAGGGAGCACATATCGATACAGATGGTAATATTTTCAACGAACTTACTAAACACTCCTTTAAAACTTTGTTAGGGGAAAGTATATGGCTTACTACTGGTAAGCACCAGAAACAAGGGTTATCAGGATTAGGCATAGAAGCACAAAAATCGTCCGTTAGGCGCTTCTCAACCCAATAGTATTCTTTTGCATGAATTCACCGACTAACAAAGAAAAATCATGCCTTTCTTTTAAATATGTTATTCTACATCTTAGAGCATTTCCACTATATACTTTTTTGTTTTGAGGTAGAATAATAATTAGTTTATGGTTTTATTGATTGAGATTATGGCATACCTGATAAATTTTGGTACACCTTTTAAGTGTAATAAAAAGAGAAAGTAAGGAAGGAAATAAAAGAGATGAAGGAGAATTAACTTGTAACACCAGTAAAGTATACGCATAAAAAAAGCCTCACATTGCTGTAAGGCTTTAAAAAGCTCCCCCTCTTGGGCTCGAACCAAGGACCCTCTGATTAACAGTCAGATGCTCTAACCAACTGAGCTAAGGAGGAAACTGTATATTGTATGCTGTAATTATTATTTGGCCAGAGCCGCTTTAATTACACCTTGTTTAAGAACTTGTTTTCAATAAAGTATTTCGCCTTTATTGCGGTGCAAATATATAATGTTTTTTAGTTTCTACAAATAAAAAATGCAAAAAATTAAAAGAATTTTCGCGCCACTATTTCATAAATGTCTTTACCAAAAACTAACGCCATGAGCGTAAGCAATATAACCATACCAACGGTTTGCACAATACCCGCGGCTTTATCGCCTAAACGGCGGCCGGTAATCATCTCGGCAATGGTAAATATGGCATGACCTCCATCCAGACCCGGTATTGGCAATATATTCATAAAGGCAAGGCCTATAGAAAACAATGCTGTAAACTTCCAGAAAAACTCCCAGTCCCACGTTGTTGGCAGTTTAGATGCTATACCCACCACACTCGTCACGTGCTTGTATGCGCCGGTACTTGGTCGCAGGATAAGCTTAAACTGTTTTACATTATATACAATAAGGTTATACGATTCTTCAACCGCCTTAGGCATTGCACCAAAAAAACTATATTTTTCTGTAACTATATAATCTCTTTTATCGGTACTGCGGTGAACCAGACCTACTGTACCTTCTGCACTAACCTTTGCAGGTACGGCAAGTGCCTCACCGTTTCTTAAAATATTTAATGTAACAGAGCCATTAATATGTTTAGCCGCAACTTCGTTAAACTGGGCTTTGTATACCATTGGCGCGCCGTTAATACCGGTAATAACATCGCCCTTTTTAAGTCCGGCTTTCTCTGCATTGCTGCCCCGGTTAATAGAGTCGATTACCGTTTGCTTAACCGATGGGTGAATAAACTCACGGCCCTCTTTATCAAGTATGTCTTTTTTATTCTCATCCGTAAGGTGCACAACTACTTCTTTACCGCCACGGTCTACCACAACATCATCGCCAAGTAGTATGTCAAGCAGCATCCAGTCGAAACGTGGCTGGTACTTACCGTCGGCGCTGATAATTTTATCGCCATTCTGAAAGCCCGCCTTTTTACCCACTTCGCCAAAGGCTAGACCATCTTTCTGAATTTCGGCTGTAGACACATATTTTTTACCATACGTGCTAAACACTGCCGTATAAATAATCCAGGCTAAAAGTATGTTTACAATAATACCACCAAGCATTATTATAAGCCTTTGCCATGCTGGTTTAGATCTAAATTCCCACGGCTGTGGCGCACTCTTCAACTGCTCAGTATCCATGCTCTCGTCAATCATACCACTTAGCTTAACATAACCGCCTAATGGCAGCCACCCTAAACCCCACTCGGTTTCGCCTATCTTCTTTTTAAATAAAGAGAAGCCCGCATCCATAAAAAGGTAAAACTTTTCTACCCTTACCTTAAACATTTTTGCGGTAATGTAATGACCAAATTCGTGCAGTACCACCAGTATAGACAACATTAGTATCAACTGGGCAATCTGAATGAGTGTATCCATTTTAAAATTTTGATTCAATAAAATAACGCACAAAAATAGTGTTTTCTGATTTACTAAGGCTTATTTAAATTTTTACGTGCCTATTTAAATGTTTGTTAATAATTACAAATTGCATTCGTCATTAATTATTGGTGGGGTAACTTTACAATTACTAAATTTATTCCGTAAGATATTTCGGCTAAATTATGCCGCTTTCACCTTAAAATAGCACATCAATGGTAAAGCCACTACCCTATTTATTACTAAGACTGCTTCTCGGAATGAGTTATTTCGGTCACGGACTGGTGCGCCTGCCCAAGCTCGAAAAATTTAGTGGGTGGATGGTACTATCATTCGAAAAATCGATGCTGCCATCTGCACTTGTAACCCCCTTTAGTTATGCACTGCCTATTGCCGAATCAATAACAGGCATTTTGTTATTAATTGGATTATTTACCAGAACGACTTTAATTGCAGCGGCTGTTATAATGCTGGCACTTATATTCGGGTCATCTATGATTGAAGAATGGAGTGCAATACCCAGCCAGCTTATTCATGGCGCGATTGCAGTATACTTACTTAACTACATCGAAAGCAACCGCATTTCGGTCGACTATAAACTTAAACACTAAAATTGTATGTCATCATTATTTTCAATATTTCAGCTTAAAAGCCTTATCCTCAAAAACCGCATTGTGGTGTCGCCCATGTGTCAATATTCTGCCGACGACGGGTTTGCTAACGACTGGCACCTGGTACATCTTGGCGCCCGAGCCATAGGTGGGGCAGCACTTATTATACAGGAAGCAACTGCCGTATCGCCCGAAGGCCGTATTTCGCCATGCGATTTAGGGATATGGAGTGACGAACATATAGAAAAATACAAACAGATTACCACCTTTATATTAAAAGAGAACGCCTTCCCGGGCATACAACTGGCACATGCGGGCCGCAAAGCCAGCACCACGCCGCCATGGCAGGAAGGGCGCAAACTTACGCTTGAAGAAAACGGCTGGCGCACCGTTGCCCCTAGCCCTATACGCTTTGGACATGACGAAGAGCATCCGCCATTAGAGTTAGATAAAGAGGGTATTGCTAAAGTAGTGGCAGATTTTAAAGCTGCTACAAGACGGTCGCTGGAAGCTGGTTATAAAGTAATCGAAATTCATGCTGCGCATGGCTACCTCATCCACCAGTTTATGTCGCCCTTAGTTAATGAGCGTACCGATGAATACGGCGGAAGTTTTGAAAACCGAATCAGGTTATTGTTAGAAGTACTGGAAGCGGTACAAAGCCAATGGCCGGCAGACCTTCCTTTATTCGTCCGCATCAGTGGTACGGATTGGGCCGAAGGCGGTTGGGATGAAGAACAATCAGTTGCATTAGCGAAAATATTAAAACATAAAGGTGTTGATGTTATCGACTGTTCATCGGGCGGTGCGGTTTCGCATCAGCAAATTCCGGTTGGGCCTAACTATCAGGTGCCTATTGCTGTTCGTGTTAAAAAAGAAGCCGGTATTGCAACGGGTGCGGTTGGTTTAATTACCAATGCGCAGCAGGCAGAAGAAATTGTTGCCAAAGGCGAAGCCGATCTTGTATTTTTTGCCCGTGCATCGTTACGCGACCCTAACCTGCCGCTTAGGTTTGCACACGAGCTTAATGCTAACATTATATGGCCAAAACAATACGAAAGAGCAGCACAAAAACAAGGCAGGGAGTTTTAGAATAGTTTGCAGTCGCAGTTATCAGTAACAGTCGATTGATATGTCATTCTGAGTGCAGTGCATGCAGTCGAAGAATCTCACTTTTCGCAATTGCGATTAGTCCAAGACTGCTCTGTCATTCTGAGCGAAGTGCAACGTAGTCGAAGAATCTCACGCTCCTTCAATGCGAGAAGGCACGAAGAAGCAATAATACCGAACTGTCATTCTGACGAAGGAAGAATCTCTTTTATATTTTAGATTCTTCGACTACGTTGCACTTCGCTCAGAATGACAGAAAATGTAATGAAGTTACCCTTTGTGGCTAAATAAATACCCTCTCCTACTAGAGTTGAGGTCAAAACAATAAAGAATGAAAGTAATAAAAGCAGCACTTTTATCATACGGCATGTCGGGCAAAGTATTTCATGCTCCGTTTTTACAATTGCACCCGGGTTTCGAGCTTATTGGTAGCTGGGAGCGCAGCAAGCAGTTAATCCAGCAAGATTATCCTGAGGTTAAAAGCTATGCATCTTTAGACGAAGTTTTAGCATCTGATGCCGAACTGGTAATAGTAAATACCCCTGTAGATACTCATTTTGAATATGCTAAAAAAGTACTCGAAGCAGGTAAGCATGCTTTGGTAGAAAAAGCTTTTACAACCACAGCTGCCGAAGCGGAAGAGCTGATGCATTTAGCTAAAGACAAGGGACTAAAGCTAACGGTTTTTCAGAACCGCCGTTGGGACAGCGACCTAAAAACGGCGAAAAGTGTTTTGGACCAAAAACTTTTAGGCGACATTGTTGAAGCCGAAATAAGGTTCGACCGTTACAACCCAAACCTCAGCCCAAAAGCCTGGAAAGAAGGCACTAACGCAGGAGCGGGTGTTCTTAAAGATCTGGGTCCGCATATTATCGATCAGGCACTATATCTCTTTGGGTATCCCGAAGCTGTTTTTGCCGATATTCGTACGGTGCGCGAAAATTCTCAGGTAGATGATAATATTGATATTCTGTTGTATTATGCAGATAAAAGGGTTCGGCTACATGCAGGCTTTTTCAATAAAGAACAATTACCTGCTTACGTTTTACAAGGGCGTACGGGTACTTTTTTAAAAAATCGTGGCGATATACAGGAAGATACTTTAAAGACCGGAGCCAAACCCAATCTTGACAAGTGGGGCACAGAGCCTGCCGAAAACGCGGGCACATTAAATACTACAATTAATGGCGAACATGTTAAAAAAATTATCCCAACATTACAAGGCAATTACTACGACTTGTTTGATGGCGTATATAAATCGATCATTCAAGACAAACCAGAACCTGTTACTGCCGAAGATGGTTTACGTACTATGAAAATTATAGATGCTGCCTTAGCGAGCAGTAAGCAACAACGCGTTATCAAATTATAATACACCTATTATTATGGAAAAGAGACAATTAGGATCTACCGATTTATATGTATACCCTGTAACTTTTGGAGGCAATGTTTTTGGCTGGACGATTGATGAAAAGCAGTCGTTTGAAATACTTGATGCTTTTACAGGCGCAGGATTTAATTTTATCGATACTGCCGATGTGTACTCTCGTTGGAAACCCGGTAACGAAGGCGGCGAAAGTGAAACCATTATAGGCAACTGGCTCAAAAAGAATAAAAACCGCGACCAAATTGTTATTGCCACTAAAGTAGGCAGCGATATGGGTAACGGCAAAAAAGGCCTTGCCAAAAAATATATTATTGAAGCTGCGGAAGCATCGTTAAAAAGGTTACAGACCGATCATATCGATTTGTACCAAACGCATTTTGATGACGAAAGCACACCTATTGAAGAAACACTTGAGGCTTATGCCCAACTGATTAAGGAAGGCAAGGTACGCCACATTGGAGCCTCTAACCTATCTGCAGAAAGGCTTAAGGAGTCGCTCGAAATTGCTGCTCTAAACGGCTTGCCTGCTTATCAGACTTTTCAGCCGGAGTACAACCTGTATGAACGGGAGAAATTTGAAAATGGCCTGGAGCCGCTTTGCCTGGGCAACAGCCTTGGGGTTATAACTTATTTTTCGCTTGCCAGCGGATTTCTTACGGGCAAGTACCGCTCTAAAGATGATTTAGGCAAAAGTGCCCGTGGTGGCGATATGGACAAACACTTTAACGACCGTGGCTTTAAAGTTCTTGCAGTGTTAGATGAGGTTTCTAAAACATTAAATACAACCCCCGCAACTGTGGCACTGGCATGGCTTATCCATCGCCCGTCTGTTACCGCGCCTATTGTTAGTGCGACCAGCATTAAACAATTGGATGCTATTATTAAAGCACCTGATCTGGCTATGACCGCTCACGAAATTGAGTTATTAACACAGGAAAGTGCGTGGTAAAATTTGCCGAAAGTCTTAAAGTCATAAGGTCGAAAGTCAGAGTTTTGAACTAAAAAAATTTATCCTGGCACCTCTCCTTTGGAGGGGGTTGGGGGTAAGGTAAATAAAAAATTATGAAACTATTTTCAACACGTCAATTACCAAAAGCCGGTACCGATTTACTAAAGGCTGAAGGCATTGAACTTACGGAATGGGATAAAGACCGGGAATTAACGCTCGATGAATTTGTAATCTATAGCAAAGCCGCCGACGGTGTAATTGTATTAGGCCGCAGTGCAGTTGATGCTGACTTTCTGGAGGCATGCAGCCACTTAAAGGTAATATCATTATTTTCGGTGGGGTATGATAACGTAGATGTTGAGGCGGCGACAAAATTTAAGATACCTATTGGGCATACGCCCGATGTGTTAAGTAAATCAACTGCAGATACTGCTTTTTTGTTGTTACTCGCCACTGCGCGTAAAGCGTTTTACCACCATAAAAGAATTGAAAAAGGCAACTGGGATTTTTTCGATCCTAATGCCGGTCTGGGTATCGATATTCATGGTAAAACTTTGGGCATACTTGGCTTGGGTAACATTGGTTACGAAATGGCGAAGTTGTGCAAAAACGCTTACGATATGGATATCATCTACCACAACCGCAGCAATAATGATAAAGCCGAGGACGAACTGGGCGCCAAAAAAGTATCTTTTGAAGAGCTGCTGGCACAAAGCGATGTGATATCGGTACATGCAAATTTTAGCGACGACTTAAAAGGTATTTTTAATAAAGATGCCTTTAGCAAAATGAAACCTAACGCAATATTTATAAATACGGCACGGGGCGGCGTTCATAACGAAGAAGATTTAAGGGAAGCCTTAGAAAACGGAACCATTTGGGGAGCAGGCCTTGATGTTACCAATCCGGAACCGATGGATAAAGACAACCCACTATTAGATATGGAAAATGTGGCGGTGCTGCCCCATATTGGGTCGGCGGTAAAGGAAACGAGAGATGCTATGGCGGTGCTTGTAGCCCAAAATGCTATCGCCGGACTTAAAGGTGAAAAACTCCCGGCTTGCGTAAACCCGGAGGTTTTCAGTTAACCGATGTTCCGTTCGGGACAAGCCCTCGGGTCTGAGCGCAGCGCAGCGTAGTCGAAGAATCTTTTATAGAGATTTCCATTTCAAAAGTAAATAAATACCACTTACCAATAATCTTAATCAAAAAAATGCAAATAACAACCCACCTGTTTAAAGATGATGGCAGCCTACCAAACAGCCATTTACCGCTATTGGTCTATGCTTTCGCGTTTCCGGTTGGTGACAGCCTTGCCGATGTGATGGAAGAAACTTTTGCCAGCCATAATTGGACTAACTCATGGCGCAATGGCGTGTATCCCTACCTTCATTACCACAGTATTACGCATGAGGTAGTGGGTGTTTATAGAGGATCGGCAGTATTGCAAATGGGTGGCGATAACGGTGAACAAATTGAAGTTGAAGCCGGCGATGTTTTAGTTATTCCGGCGGGGCTTGGGCATAAAAAGCTATCGCAAAGTGATGATTTTGCCGTATTGGGTGCCTATCCGGATGGCAGAGATTATGACCTACTAACAGGTAAAGAAGGCGAGCGCCCAAAAGCCGACGAAAATATTGCTGCTGTACCGCTACCGGAAACAGATCCGGTGTTGGGTAAAGAGGGCGGCATTGCAGAATACTGGAAGTAGATTCCATCAAAAATATATAGATATGAAAAAGTTACTTTTACTTATAGCCCTGTTAAACGTATTGATAGTATCGGCCCAGGATAACAAATTAGAGGTATCCGGATTGATGCTCGAAAACATAAAGTACCCTTTCCAGGTAAGCGAAATCAATCTTAAAGTGCAAGGTCAGGACTTAAAAATGGCTTATATGGATGTAAAGCCGGCAAAGCCAAACGGCAAAACCGTAGTGCTTATGCATGGCAAAAACTTTAGCGCAGCGTATTGGGAAGAAACCGCAACCGACCTTGCTAAAGACGGCTACCGCGTTATAATGCCAGATCAGATAGGTTTTGGGAAATCATCTAAACCTACCAATATTCAGTACACTTTTCAGTTACTGGCACAAAATACTAAAGCTGTTTTAGACGAACTTAAAATCACAAAAATAAATCTTTTGGGTCACTCAATGGGTGGTATGCTGGCTACACGCTTTGCACTCATGTATCCGGAAACGGTAGAAAAGTTAATACTTTCTAACCCAATAGGATTAGAAGACTGGAAAACCGTAGTGCCCTACCAAAGTGTAGACGATTGGTATGCCAGCGAGCTTACGCAGGATTACCAGAAGATGAAAGACTACCAGCTTAAATTTTACTATGATAATAAATGGAAATCGGAATACGAACGCTGGTTAAACATTAATGCTGGCTGGACCTTAAATAAAGAGTATCCTGTTATTGCTAAAAATGCAGCCTTGACTTACGATATGATTTTTACGCAACCGGTAGTGTACGAGTTTCAAAATCTTAAAATGCCTGTGCTGCTACTTATTGGGCAGCGCGACCGAACAGCTTTAGGTAAAGGAAAGGCGCCGAAAGACGTTCAGGAAACTTTAGGTAACTACCCTGTGCTGGGCAGGGAAACCGCTAAAAAAATAAAAAATTCGACTTTGGTTGAAATTGACAACGTAGGCCACTTGCCACACATAGAAGCTTACCCTAAATTTATTGTTCCGCTTAAAGAGTTTTTAAAGAAGTAACGGTGTAAATTTTTACTACTATGGATACCGAAATAAACCTGTCCCGAAAGGTAAGGAAGCCGCTAAAATCATATAAAGTTGCTAAGCACAGCTACCTGGTTCGCATGCGTTTAGCCGTGTCGCTATTTTATTTTTCTACCGGGCTTACTTTTGCTACATGGGCCAGCCGCATACCCGATATTAAACAGGCATTACACCTTAGTGAAGCCGATTTAGGTACGCTATTGTTTTCTATACCCTGCGGGCAATTGGTCATGATGCCTTTCTCGTCAAAAATTGTAGTAAAATATGGCAGTAGCAAAACTGTTGTTGCGGGTATAATTATGTATATCGCCGCAATGGTTTCGCTTGGTTTTGGCACAGAGCGCTGGCATATAATGTTATCGTTATTCTGCTTTGGGGTGTTTAGCAACTTTACAAATATATCTGTAAATACTCAGGGCCTGCTTACAGAGGGTATCTTTCGTAAACCTATAATGTCATCATTTCATGGCGGGTGGAGCCTTGCCGGTTTTACGGGCGCTTTGATAGGTTTATTAATGATGAATCTTGGCTTGCCGCCACACATCCATTTTATGTCGGTAGCAGCAATACTCTATATTATCGTTGCATTTAACTACCGCCATTTGGTAAAAACCAGACCTGCCAAACCTAAGGCGGTAGAAGAAGAAAACAAACGTACACTTTTCCCTAAACTTAATCCGGCATTGGTATGGCTAGGCGTAATTGGGTTTTGCAGTATGGTAAGCGAGGGCATTATGTTCGACTGGAGTGGTGTGTATTTTAAAGAGGTTGTAAAAGCACCGGCATCATTAGTAGTTTTGGGCTATACATCGTTTATGATCATGATGGCCGCAGGCCGTTTTATAGGCGATAAAGTTACTACACGCTTTGGCCGTAAAAGAGTACTGCAGGTAAGTGGTGTGCTTATAACAGGCGGTATGTACCTGGCAGTATTTTTACCGTATGTTATACCCTCGGCTATTGGGTTTATGCTGGTAGGGCTTGGCGTTAGTACTGTTGTACCGGGAGTGTATAGCATTGCCGGACGCACACCGGGCATAGAGCCAAGCAAAGCGCTTACCGCGGTTTCGAGCGTTAGCTTTTTAGGCTTTTTAATAGGCCCACCCGTTATTGGATATATTGCCCATGCGGTGGGGCTAAAAATGTCGTTCGCCCTCATAGGGATATTTGGTATTGGCATAGCATTTTTGGTAAACCGGGTGAAAGCGATAGACTAAGTCGCAGCTGCAGTCGCCGTTTACAGTAGCTACATTTGAAGCAGAATAATCAATAAAAACTTAGTTAAAATAATATAATAACCATAGTTTCGATCCGTTTTTAAATAGCGATTGCTTCTGAAAACTGTGACTGAGACTGAAAACTAAATTAAAATGGAATACAGAAAAATAGGAAATTCAGATCTTGAATTATCAGTAATTACCTTTGGGGCATGGGCTGCCGGAGGATGGATGTGGGGCGGTACCGAACGTCAGGGTTCGCTTGATGCGATACGTAAATCGTATGATGAAGGCGTAACATCAATAGATACGGCGCCAATTTATGGCCAGGGCGATAGCGAAGAAATTGTTGCAGAGGCTATTCAGGGTATCAGTCGTGATAAAGTACAGCTGATAACTAAATACGGCATGCGCTGGGATTTGGCCAAGGGTACGCTTGCTATGAAAAGTAAAGATAATAACGGCAATGATATTGACGTGTACAAATATGCAGGTCGCGAAAGCATTATTAAAGAGTGCGAAGACAGCCTGCGCCGATTAAAAACCGATTATATTGATTTGTACCAAATTCACTGGCCGGATGTTACCACGCCAATACAGGAAAGTATGGAGGCCGTTGCCCAACTTATTAAAGATGGTAAAGTGCGCCATGCAGGTGTGTGCAACTATAGCGCCGACCAGGTTAAAGAGGCCAGCAAATATGTAAATATAATAAGCAACCAGGTACCCTACAGCATGGTTAAGCGCGAAATTGAAACCGAGCTGGTACCTTATGCTATTGAAGAGGTAAAATCGATACTGGCATACAGCCCGCTGGAGCGCGGATTGCTTACCGGAAAGATGGAACCGGGTCATAAATTTGAAGAAGGCGACCATAGGGCAAACCTATACTTTTTTAGAGAGGATAACCTGCGCCGCATTAATGAGTTTTTAGATAAGCTACGCCCACTTGCTACTGAAAAGAATGCAACTATATCTCAATTAGTGCTGCGCTGGACTATTGAGCAGCCGGGAATCACGATTGCTTTGGCAGGGGCCAGAAATGCGCAGCAATCAGTACAGAATGCTCAGGCAGTTAATGTTAAGCTTAACACTGAAGAAATTAGCTTTATTACCTCCCTGCTAAATGAGGTGCATTTGGTAAAATAATCAGATTTATAAAGCTTATTCCTTATAATTTTAATCTGCATACAAAGAGTTCCGGAAGGGTGACTAAATAACACTATTCTGGAACTCTTTGTTTTATAAAGTAATGTTAAACACATAAATCTGCTGCTCACCTACCACATTTTCCTAATTGTTTCCTATTTGCCCTTATAGTTTTGAGGTAAATAAAATGATTATGAAAAACGCACTTACTGCCCTGCTATTGGTTTTTGTTACAATTACTGCCTCTGCTCAGAATTTAATCGATATTGCTACGCCTACGTCAGATGTACCAAAGCGCCTGCTAAAATTGCATCATGCGGAACCACTTTACATAGACCTTATTCGCGATCTTGGTGCACGCAAAGGCGAGCATGAGCTGAATGTTGGTTTTGGTATGAATGATGAAAAGGACTACCTCACCTATACTGGTTTTGCCGAGTATGAATTTGCAGTGGCAGACAGACTGGGGCTCGAGATAGAAGTACCTTTCGAAATTTACAGTCATACAAATAATAATCGAAACCAAAGCCTGCCGGGCAATAGGGTTGAGGGAATTAAGATAGCTACCCAATATACGTTTTGGGTTTCAGAAAAACACCAGACTTCAATGGCAGTGGGATACATACAAGAAATGGAATTTTCTGCCCTTACGGATATAGACCATAATGGTAAACTTTTTGAAGGCACCGCATACAACCCCATTTTTATTGTGGCCAAAAGGCTAACGCCTAACATCCATACACTATTATATACTGGTCCGGTAACGAAACAAAAGTTTGAAAGCAACCAGTTTAAAACTATAATGGATGTAAATGCCAACCTGCATTATGTGTTTAACAACGGCAACTTTGTGGGTTTGGAAACGAATATGGAATTTGCCGGTCATAGCAACCCATCTTTTATACTACGCCCACAGTTTAAAGTTGCTTTTTCTAACAAAGTAAGCCTTGGGGTAGTGGCAGGCATACCGGCATCTGGCAGTAACCATAACATAAGTGCCATGACCCGAATGATTTGGGTGCCTTAAACAACTCCTAAATTTTTACTGTTGTAAAACAGCCCATTACCTTTTGTTTTATCTTTGATACGCAACACAATATATAATAGCATGAATCCGATAAACACTGAGTTGGCCGCTAATCCGGATAGGGAATTTACCAACATTGAAACCGACAGGATTATTGAAATGGCCTGGGAAGACCGTACACCATTTGATGCCATTTACTTTCAGTTTGGGTTAACCGAAGACCGCGTTAAGGCTTTTATGAAAAAGCAACTTAAGTTTAGCAGCTATACCTTGTGGCGTACCCGAGTAGAAAACTGTAAAACCAAACATGCTAAAAGGCGTGCAGATGATATTACCCGTTTTAAATGCAACAGACAGCGCGCTATATCTTCAAACAAAATATCTAAACGATAATGGCACAAAAAACATACGTATTTGCAGGTGCTTCATCTGCTATGGCAATCAGTGCTATGACCCAACTTAAAGAACAGGGGCATAAAGTAATTGGTATTTCTACCAAGCAGGATAATCCGGGATACGACAGCTTTCATACTATAGCGAGTTATGGCTTTAGTTCATTTCCTGCGATTGATGAGGTAATTGATGGGCTGGCTTATTTTCCGGGTACTATAAACCTAAAACCTTTTCACCGCATTAGCGAAGCCGATTTTAATAACGACTACACCATAAGTGCTTTGGGAGCTGCGGCTTTTGTTCAGGCGTACTTGCCTGCGCTTAAAAAAGCAGAAAGTGCATCAATACTCTTTATAAGCACTGTTGCTGTGAGTACAGGTATGCCATTTCACGCATCTGTAGCTATGGCTAAAGGGGCGTTGGAAGGCTTAACACGGTCGCTTGCCGCAGAATATGCACCAAAAATACGAGTCAATTGCATTGCGCCTTCGCTTACCGCAACCCCACTTGCTGATAAACTTTTAGGTTCTGAAGAAAAAGTAGAATCAGCTAAAAACCGTAATCCACTAAAAAAAGTTGGAACGCCAGATGAAGTAGCGCAGGCCGTTACTTTTTTGCTTAGCGATAATTCTTCATGGATTACAGGGCAAGTGTTGCCGGTAGATGGCGGAATGGGGTCGCTTAGGTTGCTATAAATAGAAAGTCAATTTGAAGATAGAAAAGCATTAGTTGACAACTTCGTTGTTTTAAGACCATTTTTTTACGTACTCTATAAATTTAACTATATTTGGAAGGTTATTCATAATTTGATTATGAAATAGTCCTCGAATGAAGAAACTTCTACTTTTTATAACTTTGCTAATTATCAGTCCGGCGGCATTTGCTACCGAGACTGATTCGCTACTCCTTGTTCTAAAAAGGCAAATGGCCAAGCGGCAGAATTATGATGATGGTAAAGAGAATCGTATAAACCATCTTAAGTATGTACTTGCGCATAAAAAACTTAGCGATGATGAAGTTTATAACTTAAACGATAAACTTATACTGGAGTACATTCCGTACAATTTTAAGCAAACGCTGCTTTACATTAATAAAAATATTGAACTGGCGTCAAAAATGGGTGATGCTGCGCTGCTTAATAAGGCGAAGTTATACCAGGCTGCAACGTTATCATCATCCGGCAACCTTTCAGAATCCCGTGACTTGCTTGCTAAAATTAATAAGGATGCACTTCTTCCTGAAAGTGTAAACCGCTACTATTACACTCAAATGTGGCTGTATTATCGCCTGCACTTTTACGGACAGGTGAATGCCACTAGGCAAAAGTACAAGGCACTTTACATAGCTTATGCCGACACGCTTTTATCGAGATTAAATCCTGAATCTGAAATGTATCTTTCTATCAAAGAAACACAGTTTAGAGATGCAGGAGATTATTTAAAGAACAGAGAAACCAACCTAAAGCGACTAAAGCTGGTAAGGCCCGGAGTAGACCGCTACTCGAGCACCACCTTTTTCTTAGCCCAAAGCTACCTGCCAGAAAATAATATCAATCAGTATAAAAAATACCTCATTCTTTCGGCACTTTCAGACATTAAGGCTTCGGTAAAAGATAATGCCTCGTTAGCAGAGCTGGCTGTTCAGTTTTATAAAGAAGGAAATATCGAGTTGGCGCACCATTACATTAACTTCGCTTTTGAGGATGCCTCTTTTTACGACTCCCGTTTAAGGTTATCGTCATTATCCAGCGTGCTTCCGCTTATAAATAAATCTTACGGAACTGCGGTTCAAAAACAAAAAGAGCGGTTACAGCTTTATATCATTTTAATTAGTGTGCTTGGCCTGTTGTTATTGCTAATGCTTTTTTACATTTGGAAACAGGTAAGGAATTTATCTAAGGCGCGTAAAAATTTGCAGGAAGCTAATGATAGCCTTAACGCACTTAACGCGCAACTTACACTTGCTAATAGCGAACTTAAAGGTTTGTATACAGAGCTATCTGACACCAACCGTGTAAAAGAATATTACATAGGCAACCTGCTTAACTTATGCTCTGAATATTTGGATAAACTGGATGTGTACAGAAAAACGGTTAAAAAAATGATTATCGCAAAACAAATAAGCGAGTTGTTGGAGAAGACAAAATCAGCTGAATTTATAGAGGGCGAGATAGAAATGTTTTATAAAAACTTCGATACTATATTTCTGCATATTTATCCTGATTTTGTGAAGCAGTTTAATAACCTGTTACTGGAAAATGAATGCATTGTTTTAAAGAAGGGAGAATTGTTAACTACCGAATTACGCATTTTTGCCCTTATCCGTTTAGGAATAACAGACAGTTCTAAGATTGCAAAACTGCTCCGCTATTCGGTGAATACCATCTATAATTACCGGGTGAAAACTAAAAATAAAGCGGCAGTTTCTCGCGATGATTTCGAGAATTTAGTAATAAAAATCGGCTCGCCAAATAGAAACATCTAAATTTTTTAGTCACATATTGACTTAATCAGGTAAAAAAAGGTCAATATAATGATTATTCAATCCACTTTTTTAGAGTCAAGTCATTTTTACAACTTGTTAGATATCAGTTAGATAAAAAATATGTGCCGTTAATATTATCCACTTATTCACTATACAATTAATTTTACCTCTATATTAGTAGTTTCTTCGCAAACGATATAGCTATAATTAGCTTCTAAATTTTATCACACTACTATGAAAAAACTTTTACTATTAGCAGCCCTCGTCCTGGGCTTTGTTAATGTGCAGGCTCAGACCCTCGGTCAGACGATGTATATTGACTTTGGTGTTACCGGTGGCTCTAAAGGGGCCGTTACTCCCAACCCTGACAAAAATGGGCATTACTGGAACAATACAACCAATAAAGCAGTTGGAGGATTAACCGACATCATTAACGGTGCAAACGTTGACACTGGCGTCGATATGGAGGTAACAGATGATTTTGTTGTAAATCTTGCAAGCAACTTTGGGCCTGATGTTAACACCAATACTCTAGGTGACCTTGATATCGCAACGGCATATCAGGATTATTTCTATCTTGAGTCGACTAACCCGACCGGACAGCTAACATTTAAAAATCTAAATCCCGCTAAACTTTACAAATTCTCGGTTTTTGGGTCAAGGATTGTAGCTAACAGCGTTCGCCAGTCGAAATATGTATTTACTGGCGCAACTACGGTTACGGGCGACCTGTTTACAAGCGAAAATGTAAGCAATTTATATACTACCACATTAATGGCACCTACTGCTACAGGTACGCTTACTTTAAACTTATCGATTATTCAAGGTGGCTTTGGTTACCTTAACTTAATGAAAATTGAGGAGTACACAGTAACTGCTGTAGATGCTCCGGTTGCAAATGCAACACAGTCATTTTGCCAAAGTAGTAATCCTATTGTTGCCAGCTTAAATGCTACAGGCGCAGCGGGCAGTACTTTAAAATGGTATACTGTTGCAACAGGCGGTACAGCCTTAACGGCTACAACTGCCCTTGCTACAGGTAATTATTATGTATCTCAAACTGTAAACGGCACAGAAAGCCCAAGAGCTATGGTTGCTGTTGTGGTTACACCTATACCGGTTACCCCAGTTATAACTGCGCAGGGAGCAGCTACTTTTTGCGTTGGCGGAAATGTAGTATTACAATCTGACACTCCAAGTGGTGCAGTTACCTACCAATGGTATAACGATAACGTTGCAATTACAGGCGCAACATCTCAAAACTACACTGCTACAAAGGCGGGTAATTATACCGTAATGGTAGCTACAAGTGGCAGCTGCTCAAGTGCTGCAAGCACGGCAGTAGTAGTAACTATAAATACTTTACCGGTTGTGGCATCTATTACCGGCGTTGCAAGCGTTAAAAAAGGAGCTACTACGCAATTAGCATCTGTAACTACAGGCGGTATATGGTCATCATCAAACACCGCAACTGCTACAGTCAGTGCCGATGGTAAAGTTACAGGTGTGGCACCAGGTAATGCTACCATTACCTATACTGTTACAGTTAATGGATGCAGCAACACTGCATCTGTAGATGTTACAGTTACCAATGGTGAAACTTTAGAGCAATCAATGTACATTGATTTTGGCCCTAACGTAGGGAATAATGCAGCTATAACTGTGAGTCCCGATGTTTTCGGTCATTACTGGAATAACCCTACCAATGGTGCTTTAGGCAGCATGTATGATATTATCAATAGCAATAATGCTGATACAAGCATTGATATGGAGGTTACCGATAACTTTGTGGTAAACCTTGCTGATAATTATGGCCCTAATTTAAATTTAAACCTAAGCGACCTTGGTATTAGTACTGCGGCTCAGGATTATTTTTACATAGAAAATACTAACCCTACAGGAAAATTAAAATTTAAAAATCTTGATACTTCTAAGGGTTACAAATTTACAGTGTTTGGTTCACGCCCTACAACAGCAATACGTAAAACTGCTTATTTGTTTGAGGGCTTAAATTCGTTCAACGGACAAATACAAACCAGTAATAACGCAGGTGGTAACTTAGATACTACACTTACTACTACACTACTTACCCCTAATGCAGCAGGCGAAATAACTCTGAGTGTTTCTATAGCGCAGGAAAATTTCGGGTATCTTAATTCAATGAAAATTGAGCAGTACAGTAACCTATCTACAGTTAATGTAACATCTATAGAGGTAACAGGTGATGATATTACTGAAAACGGTAAGACATCTCAAATGGCTGCGGTTGTAATGCCAGCTGATGCTACATTTAAGAATGTAAGCTGGAGTGTTGATAATCCTGCTGTAGCTATTATAAGCGCGACTGGAATACTTACACCTGTAAGCAACGGTACTGTTGTTGTAAAAGCTACAAGTGCACAAAGCACCGCTGTCTTCGGCACGAAAAGTGTAAAAGTTAGCAACCAGATTACAACCTTATACTTTGGCGGAACGGCTACTGAAGGTGGTGCTAATATAGCAGCGGCATTACCTATGCGCATGGTAACCGGTCGTAACGGTGCGATAAGTTCAACCTTCGAAATTTATACTTCACTTAGCGAAACTGGTACCTTTAATTTTTACACGTCTACAGAGGCTAATGCAGGTACCGTTTATGGTGCAGGCACGACAGCAGGATCGTTAACGAGTAATGGCAGTGCTATAGACCCATCGTTAAGCGGCCCGGTACTTATAACAGTTAATCTTGCAAACAATACCTACACTATTATTCCAATGGCATGGAGCGTAGTTGGAAGCTCTATATTAAATGCATGGAGTGGCGATGCCCCGTTAGCTTATAAAGCTAAAGGTGTATGGCAAGGTGTTATTGATATGAGTATTGTTAACGCAACAGATACTAACCCTCGTTTTGTATTTAAAGCTAATAAATCGTGGGATTATGTAATGAAAAAAATTGCCGGCACTAAAAACTCTTTAATTAGAGAAAGTATTGCTAACGAGTTTGGCATAGCTATGCAAGACATCGACCTAAAATACGGCAAGTACATAATTACGCTTGACTTAAGCAACTATACATACGGTATTGAATGTACAGATATTGATGAGAATAAAATTTCGTTCATGGGGTCATCTGTAATGAACGGATCAGGTGCTCCTAACATGCAGGGATATGCTTATCTATACAACAATATTTTAGCTGAAAGAGCTAAAAAAGGAAGCTCTCCATTTTACAGATCAAACATTTCTATAGGTGGTAATAACACAACGGCTTTATTAAACCGTTTTGATAAAGATTTATTAGGAGATTGCAGCAACTATGTGATTTTTGGACTTGCTCTTGGTAATGAAGGTCTTCATGAAACAGGAACTGTTGCTAACGAATCGTTTAAAACCAATCTGCAAATGTTAGTGCAAATGGCACGCGATAATAATAAAGTGCCGGTTGTAATGAACAGCTATGTACGTAATGACTATAATGCTACAGACTATGAGTTCGTAAAACAAACTAACTTACTTATGGCACAATGGGATGTACCGTCTGTTAACACACTTGGTGCTACAGATGATGGCACAGGTAAATGGGTAGATGGCTATTGGGATGATGCATTACACCCTAATGCTGCAGGCCATGCTGAGCTTGCTTATGCTATGGTACCATCATTATTTGATGCGCTTGAAGCTAAAAAACCTCAGCCTACTTTATCAACAGGTACTTATGTTACTCCAAGCGCTACAAAAGCAGGTGAGCTTACGTATACTCCAGATGCAATAACACACTCGTTTACAGTATCGTTTAATGTAAAAACTACATCTACTGGTAATGTAATGGCGTTTACTACAACAACTACTAACGGTACAATTGCTGTAGATGCTAACGGATTTGTTAAATATACTGCTCCATCGGGTAGTACTATCACAGGCGCTGTTGCTGTAAATAATGATGCATGGCATAACGTAACGCTAACACATTACTACTCACGTGGTGAAACGTTATTGTATACAGATGCTGTACTTGCCGGTAAAACAATAGGTAAAATGGAGCCAAAAGTATTTACACTTCATGGTGCGGGTGCTCCTGCAAACGTAAGCTACGGTAACTGGTTCTTCTACCGTGCTGGTATGAACGATCTTGAAATTAGCGCTATTAATAGTGGTAAAATGCTTAAATCAAGCCTTGAACTGTATGCGCCTTTAGATGGTACAAGTGCAACTCCGTTTACTAACCTTGCGCAAAGTACTACTGCAATAAACGCATCTAATTTTACTTTAGGAACTAAAAATGTTATTGCAATATCTAACAATATGACTGCATACCCTAACCCGGTAAACGATGTGTTGACAATTGATGTAACTAACAGCTTACCTATAGACAGCCTTGAAGTTTATAACACTCTTGGTATGCTGGTAACTAAAGCGACAAAAGCAAAAACTATAAACATGAGTTCGCTTTCGGCAGGTATGTATATTGTTAAAGTAACTACCGCTAAAAATTCTCAAACCATTAAAGTGGTTAAACAATAATTTGTGTGATATTTTTTAATGCTAAAGGCCGCGCAATTTGCGCGGCCTTTTGTTTTTAAGTACAATCCGTTATAAGTTATACCTCTACACTATCAATTGCTTTTTGTAAAGCGAAATCCTGAATGCCCGGTATTTTAGTACCCTCGGCGCGGGCCACCGTAATGTCGGTGATTCCCATAAACGAAAGTATACTTTTTAAAAATGGTACCGCATGGTCATACGATTGCATAGGCCCTTCAGAATATATTCCACCCGATGATAAGGCTATGTACACTTTTTTACCTGTAATTAAACCTTTAGGCCCTTCTGCACTGTAACTAAAGGTAATGCCTGCACGGTTAATAGTGTCAAGCCATGCCTTCAGAGTAGATGGTATCCCGAAGTTAATAAACGGCAAGCTAATTACGATAGTATCCGCGGCCAACAGTTGCGCAACTGCAATGTCCGATTCTTCAAGTATTTTGTTGTCCTTATCAGTGCGAAGTTCAGCAGGAGTAAACATCGCTTTTGTAAATGCCCCGTCAGGATATGCTAACGGTTGCTGCTCTAAGTCGAGAGTTGTAACTGTACTACCCGAACGTGCTGCTAAAAGCTTAGCAACAATGCTGTTACCCAGTTGTGTGCTAATCGATTCTGCACCGCGCGTGCTTGATAGTATGTGCAAGATATTTGCCATGATTATAATTTAGATTTATAAATAATTACAGTCCAAAATTACGTACATTAGCTTTCGAAAAGTTAGTAGTATACAAAACGTTAGTGCTAACATTTTGGTTACTCAAAGTTGAATACTATGGAGATAGAGATAGAGACAGACACAATAGCACCATTAAGCACGGCAGCATGTACAGGCCATCTGGCGGCTGTAGGCGATGCACTATATGTAATTGGCGGCAAATGGAAGCTACGGATTATAATAGCATTAAGTGAGGGGGCGCGCAGGTTTAACGAGTTGCAACGTTCTATCCCAGGTATCTCGGCGAAGATGCTGTCTAATGAATTAAAAGACCTCGAGCTGAATGGATTTGTAAAACGTACTGTAAATACAGGCACGCCCGTTGTTGTAGAATATGAGCCTACCGATTACAGTAACACCTTGCGAGATGTATTAAGGTCGCTTGGTGAATGGGGTAAGATGCATAAAGAAAAACTGCGTCAGGAAGGGCAATAATAATTGCCGGATAGATAGGATAAAAAAAGGGATTCCGATAAATATCAGAATCCCGTTTTTTTATAGAGTAGTTTTGTTTTTTAATCTATCTTCTTAACCTGAAAATTTTCAAAAGTTACAGGAAAACTTACTTTACCCGGAGCAGCAGCAACCATACCTACCTGTACTTTTACGTTAGGTGGAAAATAAGCCAACCTCAGCATCTCAAAATTTTTGCCGTCAAACGAATATTTAATCTCAGCATAATCGCCTTTACGAAGCAGCTTTAACCAAACCGATTTCGGGCTATTATTTCTTGGGATAACCGACCAGTCAGACACTTCCCTTGTTACCACAGCACTTACGTTTTGCTTACCATCTACAAACTCAATACCCGTTTTAATCCAGTTTTTTTCATCTATCCTAATCATAAGCCCCGCCTGATGAAACAACTCAGTATAGCTGCCCGTTACTTTAACGCTAACTTCAAAGTCGCCTTCAGTTTCAACAAAAGTAAAGGGGCCGTTATCGCGCTTAAAGCCGTAATGGGTAACCTGCCAAAAGTCGGTACCCGGCTCTACTGTAAAAGTTAGCTTTTGCGCATTGCCACTAAATTTTTTAGGCTGATTAAACCATTGTAGCTCCTGCTTTTGCGCAAATGATGACACAGTAGTTAGAAATAAAAACGATAAAAATAAGTTTTTCATTATGTGATAATTGATGATTTGAAATGTAAATATAGAAACTTTTACAATTATCCGTCGAGCAAATGTTATAGATGTAACTAAGCGATTTTACTATTTACCTCAACAACATCCTCTTTAGTTATCACATAACAAATATCGCCTTCAGTGGGCTCCATAACATAGGTGCCGGTAAATTCGCCAAAGGCAGGTAAAATCATTTGGTATGGCGAGCGGAAAAAACATGGCAGCTTTAAAAACTGGCGGCCGCGTCCTGCCAAAAGCACCGCCGGGTGAATGTGTCCGCATAAGGTAAATGCACCTGCGCGCTCTTCGGGATGGTGGGTAAGCAAAAAGCCATCATGCAACCATTCGCTTACAATGGTAATATTAATGTCGTGGTATTTTACGGGAGATATTATATCGTGGTTGCCCGCAACAAGCACTATAGGCAAGGCAGTACGCTCAACCCAGTCTTTAAACAAATCCCACTCGTTGTTAAGCGTGCTATGAAAAAGGTCGCCCAAAAAGCAAATACTTTCGGGTTCGAAATAGGCAACGGCCGAATCCAGCTTACTGAAATTTTTAAAAATTGCGCCGCTTGGTAACGCCGACCCGTATTTTCGAAAGTGCGATATCTTGCCCAAATGCGCATCAGATATTAGCAACATCCTTTTTTCTATCCAGTACAATGCTCCGGAGCAATGCAGTACAAATGCCCGGCTATTAATTTCTATCTCTAAAGTCATTTAATCTCCTTCATTCAAGCACAAAGATACTTATTTTGATGATTAGTAGCAATCGTGGTATAACCCTCAAGATGGAATAGTTTCACTTATATTGGTAAATCCAACAATCTAAACATCCAATAATCCGGATCACTTCATATAACTGGCTGTCATTTTCTTAATCCTGTCGGCGAGGCTTTCGCTTGATAATTTTTCACGCAGTCGATCGGTTATAATAGGGAAGCTCAACGGCGTAGGTTTCTGGCATTGTTTCCAAACAATATTTTGTCTTTTTATGCGCTCCAGTACCATTAGCAAACGGCCTTCTTCCAGCTGGTGCTCAAACGTTTCGCGGTACGCTTGCTGAAAGAGTAAATTTTCAGGCTCATAATCTCTAAATACTTCAAATATAAGTTGCGACCCACTTTGCAGGTGCTTTGTTTTTACAACCTTGCCAGGATAGCCCGTAAAAACCAATCCGGCTATTACGGCAATATCCCTAAACTTTCGGCGGGCCATTTCGGTAGCGTTAAGGCTCTGCTGCAAATCAGCATGCAGGTGTGTTGGGGTAAATAACTCATTATCGAGTACCTGCTGCATATCAATTTCCTGATCGGACAACAGCTCAAAACCATAGTCATTATACGCAAGCGAAAAGGTAATGGGTGTAAGCAAACTAATTCGGTATGCCATTAAACTTGCAAGGGCCTCGTGTACAAAACGCCCTTCAAACGGATAAAATATAGCATGGTAACCCTCACGGGTTTTAAAAGTTTCAATTAAAAATTCGTCTGCATTAGGCACTATCGATTCCCTGCGCTGTCGCGTAAATAAGGGTGTTAACGCACGCATTTCACGAGTCATGGTATCGGTATTGGCTGCGTATAATTCTTCTCGCAACAATTCGCTCATTTGTGCCGAAAGCGTCATCCTGCCCCCCATCCAGCTTGCATGCATGGCTTTCGCCGACGGGTCGGCACGGCGCACTAAAACCTCCATGTTTTTCACGCGGTACAATTCGAGTTTCCGGCCTGCAAAAATAAATACATCACCGGGGTTAAGCTTCGATATAAACCATTCTTCTATGGTGCCAATGTAGCCTCCACCAAAAAACTTAACGTTCATAACCGCGTCGCCCACAATGGTGCCCATTTGCATGCGGTGGCGCAATGCAATTGACCTGCTGTTTACCTTAAATTTGCCATCGGCTTCTATATCTACCCGCTTGTATTCGTCATACGCCTGCAGGCTCTGGCTGCCTTGCGTAATAAAGTTAAGGCAAAACTGCCAGTCGGCATCCGTCATACCCTGAAAGCAGAAGGTGCTTTTTACCTCTTTATAAATTTCGTCAGGGTAAAAACCATCTGATACTGCAAGGGTCACTAAATATTGCACCAATACATCCCAGCTATTCAGGTACGGAACCCTATCTTCTACCACCGTTTCCTGAACCGCCCTGCGCAACGCCGAAGCTTCGATTAACTCGATAGCATGGGTGGCCAAAAAGTAAATGTTACTCTCCTGCCCCGGCCTATGGCCACTACGCCCCGCACGCTGCAAAAAACGCGCGACGCCTTTTGGCCCACCAATTTGAATTACCGTTTCTACAGGTGCGAAATCGACCCCAAGGTCAAGGCTAGACGTACATACTACGGCGCGCAACTGCTCATCGCGAATGGCCTGCTCTACCCACTGCCGGGTTTCGCGGGCAATACTACCATGGTGCATTGCCATATCTCCGGCAAACTCCGGGTGTGTTTCTAATAACTTCTGGTACCACAATTCGCACGATGCGCGTACATTTGTAAATACCAATGTAGTCCGGCTACTTTTTATAATTTTTGCCACCTCATCAACCAGATGTAGCCCCATGTGACCACGCCACGGATAGGTGTCCATTTTATCGGGAATTATCGAGATAACGTTTATTTTTTTGTTGATGTGTGCCCGTATCATTACCGAATTATCCAACGCTTCTGATTCCGGACCCAGTAATACTTCCATAGCCTGTTGCAGGTTGCCAATGGTTGCCGAGATGCCCCAAATACGCATTTTTGGCGAAATTGCCCGAAGGCGGCTTAACCCTAATTCGGTTTGGACGCCCCGTTTGGTACCCAGCAGTTCGTGCCACTCATCTATTATTATGGCCGAGCAATTTTTAAACACACTTTCGTAACCTTTTGAAGCCAGCATAAGCTGAAGGCTCTCGGGCGTTGTAACCAGCAAATCAGGTATCGATTTTTTTTGCTTCGCCCTTTCGGAAGCTGAAGTATCTCCGGTACGGATGCCTACAGTAAGCCCTGTCTGTAAATCATCGGCAACACGTTCAGCAGCCTGTTTAATTTCGACCGATAAAGCGCGCAGCGGCGTAATCCAGATAGCCTTAAGCCCCGGGGTGTGCTTTGTTTTATAGTTGGGATTTTTCTTGATATAGTCTAACACCACAGGCAACCACAGTGCATAGGTTTTCCCGCTACCCGTTGGGGCATTAAGTAAACCGTGCTTGCCCTGCAAAAAGGCCGTCCAGGTTTGTGTCTGGAATGGAAATGGTTTCCACCCCTTACTCTCAAACCATCCGGCGGCTATATCAAAAAGCTGTTCCCTGTTCATTTTTTTTTGTTGAAAGTTTAAAAGTTTAAAGTTCTGCACTCATTAGATTAGGTTTCTTATTGCAAATAGAGAATCGGAGCGTGCAATCTTTATATTTAAAGCTATTAGATTGCTTTGTGCCTCGCAATGACATCACGTGAAGAGCAAAATCGAATATGTCCCATTTGCTATAAGGTTACAGTTGATTGAAGCTACTGCTTACTGTCACTGAATACTGCTACTTTTACTTGGGAATCAAATCCTTTAAATCATCTATGCTATTGGCTTCATCAATTTTTTTATCGTGGCGCCAGCGCAATATCCTGGGGAAGCGTGTTGCTACACCACTTTTATGCCGACCCGAAAAGGCTATCCCTTCAAAGCCAATTTCAAAAACCAACTTGGGGGCAACACTGCGCACGGGGCCAAAACGGTCTAACGTATTCTTTTTAATGTAATCATCTACCATGCGGAACTCCGCATCGGTTAAACCGGAATAGGCTTTGGCGAAAGTTACCAGTTCTTTAGTGCCATCATCATTAGTTTGCCAAAGTGCAAAAGTATAGTCGGTAAACAGGGTGGCACGGCGACCACTCCCCCGCATAGCGTAAGTTAATACGGCGTCGATGCTAAAAGGTTCCAATTTCCATTTCCACCAGTCGCCTTTTTTACGGCCTACCAGGTAGGGCGAATCTAATCGTTTAAACATCAACCCTTCGCTGCGTAGTTCGCGCGACTTGGCTTTTTCGAGCATGGCATCATCCCAACTTTCAAAGGTGATCCTTTCGGATAGCTGGATGGGAAGTTCAAACTCTTTAATGCTCTCGCATAATTGCTCTAAAATCTGTCGGCGCTCAACATAGGGTTTCTGGCGGATGTCTTCGCCCTGCCATTCTAAAACATCGTACGCTTTTATAATCACAGGAGTTTTTTTAAGCAGTGCTGCCGATACTGTTTTACGGCCTATTCGGGTTTGCAGGTCGTTAAACGAACCTACGTTGCCCTCTACCCATGGTAGTATTTCGCCATCTATCACAGTACCGTCAGGAATAATGCCCAGCAGTTTTTCGAACTCAGGATACTTATCAGTTACCAGTTCTTCACCGCGGCTCCAGACATACAAATGCCCATTGCGAATGATGGTTTGCGAACGGATGCCATCCCACTTATGCTCTGCGCTCCATTGGCTAACATCGCCCAGAGCTTCGGGTTCACTTTCTAAACCGTATGCCAAATAAAACGGAAACGGTTTAGAGTAGGCATCCTGCGAACGCTCATCGATAACCAAACTCTGGAAGCTAATCGTTCTCGGATCCCAGTCGCCCATAAGTTTATAGGCTAATATATCTTCGTCAACACCCGTAGCTTTACTAAGGGCACGTGTCATTAATTTTTGGCTTACGCCGATACGAAAACTACCCGTTATAAGTTTGGTAAATACAAAACGCTCGTAGTAATTAAGCCCAAGCCAGTTACTATGCAGGTACTCGCGCTTATCGGCATCTGATTTCTTTTTAAGGGAAATCATTTCCTCCACAAACTCGGTCAGGCTTTTATCGCTTTGGTTTTTAGTAGTAGGAATTACCAGTGCAATCGTTTCGGCAAGATCGCCCACAATATGGTACGACTCCTCAAACAACCAAAGCGGAATGTTAGCCAACTCTGAAGCCCACATACGTAAAAGTGTAGTGTTTACAGGGCGCGGCGGACGGCGGTGCGAGAGTATAGCAATTGTCCAAACCCTATCGGTATCGCTGGCATTCAGAAAATACTCCGTTAGCGCATCTACCTTAACCGATGTTTTATTAGAGCTGTCGAGGGCTTTTATAAGTTGGGAGAAGTTTTTCATACCTGCTCGTCCGTTTCGGCATCAGCCTTGGTTTCTACTTCGCCTTCGTCGCCCTCGTATTGTGTTTTTTCGGTGCGGGCATCATAGCCCTGTTCACGCAGGTAAGCGCTGAAAATATCGCTATACCCGTGGGTGCAAATTATCTTTTCGGCACCCGTCGCGGTTATGCTTTCCAATAATCCCTGCCAGTCGCAATGGTCACTCATTACAAAGCCTTTATCTATAGCGCGTCTTCTTCGCGCCCCGCGAAAAGCCATCCATCCGCTTGCCGACCCCGTAACATATGGCGTCATTTTACGTATCCAGGTGCTGCCGTGCGCACTTGGCGGAGCTAATATAATACTACCGGGAAAGTTTTCCTTTTTAGTGTCACTGGTTATGCGTTCCGTTTCAGGGAAATCAACAAATTGCCTCAGCACCTGCGTCATGTTCTCTACGGCACCGTGCGTATATATTTTACCAATATTAGGGTCGAGGTATTTAAGCAGGCGTTGCGCTTTACCTAAAGTGTAGCCAAACAAAACCGATGCTTTGCCTTCGGCACGGTTTTGCGCCCACCAGGTGTTTACGTCATCCATTACCTCCGCCTGCGGAAGCCACTTAAAAGCCGGGAGTCCAAAGGTGTTTTCGGTAATAAATGTATTGCACTTTACTACTTCATAAGGCACCGATATGCCATCGTCTTCGGTTTTATAGTCGCCGGTAAAAACCCACACCTCTCCTTTATATTCAACCCTTATTTGAGCACTGCCTATAATATGGCCGGCAGGATGCAGCGAAAATGTAACACTGTTTATGGTGAATGTTTCGCCCCAGTCTTTACCCGTAACATTTATGGCTCCCAAACGATGTTGTATGATGGGCACGTTTGTATGATGGGTAATATAATTGTTGTGCCCCCAGCGGGAGTGATCGCTATGGCCGTGGCTAATAATCGCATTGTTTACCGGACGCCATGGGTCGAGGTATACATCGGCCTGCGCGCAGTAAATGCCTTTATCGTTAAATGCCAGTAGGGGCTCTCTCATACAAATTGTTGCTTTACCATAAAGTTACATATTGTACGATTTTTTTTAATACTGATTGACGGAAGTTTAACGTTTGTGCACCCACGAATCGAACACAAAATATTAAAAATATATTAAAATAAATATTTTGGGTATAATATGGCGCAATTTTGGTTAGGCTGTAAGAAAGCCTTACAATTATAGTTTACATTTGATAACATTAAAACGTATAAGAGTCATGAAAACCATCAAAAAATTATTGTTAGGATTGTTGCTTACAACAGGCTCGCTAACGCAGGCACAAGTATCGGTTAATGTAAACGTGGGTACGCCACCCGCCTGGGGACCTGCCGGATACGCCCCTGTGCGTTATTATTACCTACCCGATATTGCTACTTATTATGATGTTAATACATCGCAATATATATATGTAAATAACAAAAAGTGGATTCGTGCCCGTGCCCTGCCCCGCGCCCACCGAAACTATAATTTATACAACGGCTATAAAGTTGTTATGACCGATTATAATGGTAACGCCCCTTACGTATATCATAATACTTATATTACCAAATACCCCCGTGGCTACCGCGGTGTAGCCCAACATAGCATAGGTAAGCCACGCGCTTATGCTTACAAAGGAACACCTAACAAACACTATAAAGGTGTAAAATATAAAAATCGCGGTAACGGCCATTATAAACATAATGGGAAAGGCCACCACGGAAAAGATCATGGCCACAATGGCCGACATTAATTTTCAACAAGCTTATAACTATAACAGTAATAATCTTACGAAAGTTTAGCTATATTAGAGTACGATTTCAGCTCATATAACAAATGCTGATTAACTTATAATAGAAATCATGAAAACATTAAAACAACTTTTATTAGCATTTGCATTTTTTACTACAACGCTATCATTACAGGCACAAGTAACCATTAATGTAAACGCGGGCTCTCCACCTGCATGGGGTCCATCCGGCTATACTGATGTGCAATATTACTACCTGCCCGATATTGATACGTATTATGATATTAATACAAGCCAATACATCTACCAAAACAATAACAAATGGGTTCGTATTAAAAACTTGCCACCCGCTTACCGCAGTTACGACCTGTATAACGGTTATAAAGTGGTAATGACCGATTACCGTGGTAACGCGCCTTACACTACATATGCTACTTACAAGGTTAAATATCCTAAAGGTTATAAGGGAGGTTCGCAAAAAACCATTGGTGCAAAGACTAATAAAGGAAATACTTATAAGTCAAAAGGCAACTCTGGAAAGGGGAACGGTAATGCAAAACATGCAGGAAACAAAGGCAAGGGTAAAAAAGATTAATCCTTTATTTATTATATTGAAGAACCGGCGCAAGTCGATTTTTTTTATGCGAAACGCTGACTGGGAGGTTGGCGTTTTTTATGCCTATATATTACATTTTTTTATTTATAAATCTCAAAGATGAGGCCAATTGTAGGCGGGAATGTTCAATTTCTATCAATACTTTTGTTATTTAGGCTATAACTTACCAGCTTACGTTGCAAGAAATGATATTATTTAAGGTTGCCAAATGCTATGGAGCTATCGCAGACACATAAATGTTATATAAAATTGTAGACTTGAATTTGTCGCAAACTAATTGTAATCTACTATTATGGAAGAAGAAAAAAGGAGACTTTGGACTAGGGAGGAATATATTTTGGCATTTAATCTTTATCTAACTATTGAGTTTGGAAAGACACATTCCGGTAATGCAAGAATTATTGAACTTGCAAAACTTATAGATAGAACGCCAGCATCAATAGTTATGAGGCTAGGAAACTTTGCGAGTATAGATCCTTACCATAGTAATAGAGGTGTAGGCGGATTGAAAAATGCAGGCAAGCAAACCCAGGTAATATGGGATGAATTTTTCAACGAGAGGGAGGATTTAGTTTTTGAAAGTGAACAAATTTTAGCACAAAAGCAGCATCTTACAATCGAAGAGAAATATAATGATGTACTTTTTGACATTAAAGACTTAAAAGGAGAGACCAGAATTAGAGCCGTTAAAACGAGAGTGAACCAATCGGTTTTTAGGCAAATGGTAATGGTTAATTATTCCTCTAAATGTGCGATTACAGGTATTGATATCCCTGACTTATTATTCGCCAGCCATATCCTTCCGTGGTCTAAGCATGAAGAAGAACGCTTAAATCCTGAAAATGGAATATGCCTTTCTGCACTTTATGATAAAGCATTTGATAAAGGATATATTGGCTTTGACAAAGATTACAAGGTTCTCTTTTCAAAATCTTTGAAGAGCAAAATCAGTTTGGATTATTATTCAAAATATTTCGCGCCAATAGAAAATACAGTAATAATTCAACCATTAAAATATCGACCTAAATTAGAATTTCTGGAATATCATAGAGATACGATTTTTGATAAGAAATAAAATATGAACAATATCAAATTTAATTACCTGTACCGTGACGGAAGTAATTACAAGCAGTTTGGTTACATAGTTTTTTGTAACCCTAGCAATGTTGATGTAGAAGTTATTGAAAGCATAATTCGCAGTGAGCTAATTGATGGCGAATTTTTTATTGCCGAAAATTGGGACATTCCTACGCTATTTTTTGAGGTACACAATGAAGACGATCACGCATGGCATGAGTTCTCATCCATAGAAATTACAGATGAATCGCCCACCACAAATATAGCCATGGAAGATTTTATTTTAAGGTTGAAGAAATAGACTACTGCAAATCTATCCTTAGTTTATTAAGCGTAAAAGCTTCAATGCAGGTAACGTAATCTACCTCATCCCAATTAGTATCTTCATGAACGGTTTCGAACTCATTGGCCCATCTAATAAATTCGGCGATATCTTCACGCGAATCTCCAGAGAAAAATCCTTTTTGCCCTGCAATAAAAGCAATGTCGGCAATGGCTTCAAACAATTTGGTGGCCTCAATATTTGTCATTAATTCATTCATACTAAAAGTTTTAAATGAGTGTTCTATTTACGGATGCAAGGTTGTAAAAAAAATGAAGCAAAATATAAAATCATCAAAAATTTATTAACTATTTTTTAACAGTTTAAATCAGGTGTATTCTCTTACCTTATTGGTTTCTAATAATGTACATTTATAAATTAACCATTCAATCAATATAAAAATGCACCTCATCCTAACTTTAATAAAATTAAATAAAGGTTAACATCCCCCCATTATCTATACCTACACATTCAAATTAATTTTATTTTTATACTTTTGACCCTATAAATTATAGGGTGTAATGGAAAAAAAGTTAAAAAAAAGATGGATAGCAGCTTTTTTTATGGTCGCAGCAGTCACCATAACAGGATTATTTTGGGATCACAGTACTGTAAGTTCCCCTAACGGTCAGTTTAACTCGACAGACACCATTAACCCAGCCGATGTCGCATGGCTACTAACAGCGTCCTGCCTTGTTTTGCTAATGACGCCCGGACTCGCCTTTTTTTACGGCGGTATGGTTGGCCGAAAAAACGTAATAAGCACCATGCTAAAAAGTTTTATCTGCTTGGGAGTTATTAGTTTATTATGGGTTGCAGTAGGGTTTAGTTTATCATTTGGTGCACCACTCGGGTTTGAAATCAACGGAATTCATTATGGCATTATAGGCAACCCGCTCGATTTTGCTTTTTTCGACTTTGTAGATGAACATCCAAACGCTAAAATGGCCAGTACCATTCCGTTTGTTTTGTTTGCACTTTTCCAAATGAAGTTTGCGGTTATTACCCCTGCTATCATTACTGGCGCATTGGCCGAACGTATTCGGTTTATCTCATTCTTATTGTTCATTTGCCTATTCTGCATATTTATATACACGCCTTTATGCCACATGGTGTGGCACCCAAATGGGCTACTGGGTAGTTATTTCGGCGTGAAAGACTTTGCCGGCGGTACCGTTGTACACATGAGCGCGGGTTTTGCCGCTATCGCAGGTGTACTTGTTATTGGCAAACGAAAAAATGTGGGTCATATACCTACTAATATTCCGTTTGTACTTTTAGGCACTGGTATGTTATGGTTTGGTTGGTTTGGTTTTAATGCGGGGTCGGCTCTTGCGGCAAACCATACGGCAGCTATGGCTTTTGCTACTACTACAATAGCATCGGCATCGGCAATGCTTACCTGGGTGTTTTTCGACAGGCTAAATGGCCGCAGGGTCTCTGCACTCGGTGCCTGTATTGGGGCGGTAGTAGGCCTTGTAGCTATTACTCCTGCTGCCGGATTTGTATCGATACCAAAAAGTATGTTTTTTGGCTTTATTGCCGCCATTGTAAGCAACGCGATGGTTAACTGGAAAAGCCTTAAAAAGTTTGACGATACGCTCGATGTTTTTGCCTGCCACGGTGTAGGTGGCATAATGGGTATGATACTTACTGCTATTTTTGCCGAAGGTGAAAACGCAAGCCTACTACACGGCGGGTGGAATGTTTTTGGTCATCATATGATGGCGCTTTTATTAGTAGCTGCATTTTCTTTCTTTGGAGCGATGATCTTATATAAAGTAACCAATTTTTTTATTCCGCTTCGTGTATCTGTAGAAGCTGAGGAACAAGGGCTCGACCTTTCGCAACATAACGAGATGCTTGGGTAATCCTTCTCAATTTAAAATGCTTTATGCTTTGTCAAAACTTTTTTACATATTTGTAGCAAACCATTTTTCATGAAAAAGCTATTTCTATCGCTATCTATTATTTCTTTAGCAGCAAGTTTATACTTGAATATCCCGTCAACTGTAAACACCGCTGACGAAACCAAAACTGTTGCAACTTTACTAGACAACTGGCATGCCGCTGCAGGGCGCAATGACTTTAAAACCTACTTTGATAAAATAGCCGAGAACGGCCACTACTTGGGTACCGATCCTACCGAAAATTGGGATACGAAATCGTTCGCTATTTGGGCAAAACCTTACTTTGATAAAGGCAAAGCATGGAATTTTAAAGCTTTAGAACGCCATGTGTTTTTTAGTGCTGATGGCAAAACGGCATGGTTTGATGAGCTGCTTAACACTCAAATGAAGATATGCCGTGGGAGTGGTGTTCTTACCAAAGATGGAAAAAGTTGGAAAATTCAGCAGTATATATTATCGATGACGGTACCTAACGAAGTGGTAGATGATGCTGTACCCTTAAAATCTAAATACGAAGATGCCATTATCGAAAAGCTAAAGGCAAAAAACAAGAATTAAAAAAACCGGCGTAAAGCCGGTTTTTGGTTATAGTAACTGGGGTTACACATCATCAAAATCAATGTATAGTTCTGCCGATGTTGGGTGTGCCTGGCAGGTAAGTATAAGTCCTTCTGCTATTTCACTATCTGTAAGTATAGCGTTCTTTTTCATCTCGGCAGTGCCATTAGTAATACGTGCCATACAGCTGCTGCAAATTCCGCCCTGGCAAGAATATGGGGCATCTACACCTTGTTTTAAGGCAGCATCGAGCACCGTCATTTGTTGCGACATTACAAAAGTAGTCTCTTCATCATCTACTAAAACCGTAATTTTAGTTTGCCCCTCCAAGTTCTCTGTAATTTTCTTCTCGGCGATAGGTGTCGAGAACAATTCGAATTTAATGTTCTTTTCCGGTACGTTGTGCTCTTTAAGCACATCGTTTACTGTAAGTATCATCTCTTCGGGTCCGCATAAAAAGAATTTAGAAAACTCTTTCTCCTTATGCTTGTTTTTAATCACAAAATTCACAGCCGATTTTTCTATACGTCCAAATAACGAACCTTCTTCGCGGGCTTTACTGTATACAAACTGTACAAAAAAGCGGCCTACATACTGCTGTTGTAAATCGTGTAGCTTTTTATGGAATATAGTTTCTTCCGGCGACTTATTACCGTAAATAAGTACAAAGGTGCTTTCCGGCTCACCTTGTAAAACCGACTGTAGTATTGCCATGACGGGCGTTATACCGCTACCCGCAGCAAAAGCAGCATAGTTACGCTGGCGGTCGGGGCTGGGCTCAAAAGTAAATTTACCTTCGGGCGTTGCCACTTCCATAGTATCGCCTACCGCAAGTTTTTCATTAGCATAAACAGAAAACCCCCCGTTTTTAACGGCTTTAATTGCTACGCGCAATTCGCCACTACCGGGTGCAGAGCAAATTGAGTATGCCTTGCGTATTTCCTGGCCTTCAAATTCGGTTTTAATATTAATGTACTGGCCAGCAACAAAATTATAGTCGCCCTGCAACAGTGCGGGCACCTCAAAAGCAATAGAAACTGCCATTGGGGTTTCCCTGGTGATATCTTTTATTTTTAACTTATGAAATGTAGACATAACAATATATTTCCTGCAAAAATAAGCATTACAATCAGGTAAATAAAATCTGTTTAACAGAAATTATTATCTGCCATTGTTTATATACCTCTAAAAATATAATTTTAGATATTTTATGTTAAAATATGTAACTTTATTTAGCTAAACGGTACAAATACTATAAAACCAAACACCATTACAATGTTTACAAAATTCCTCTGGCTCGAATGGAAGGCATTCCTAAGGGCATCATCTTTTACAGGTAATGTAGTCATGAAGATATTCATGATTATTGCCGCCATTTATTTTAGCTTAATATTTTTGGGAGCGGGCGTAGCAACCTTCTATTTAATTAAAAAAGAGTTAGGCCAGGATCCGCTTGTTTTGGTAAGTAAGTTTTTAATTTACTACACCGTCGGCGATTTGCTAATGCGTCTCTTCTTTCAAAAAATTCCTATTATTAATATCAGGCCGCTCTTAACATTGCCAATTAAACGAAGCACCATTATCAACTTTGCCATTGGTAAAACCATGGTTTCGTTTTTCAACTTTATCCATGCATTGTTTTTTGTGCCTTTTTGTGTAGTTCTTATTAAAGAAGGCTACAATCCGGTTAATGTAATATTATGGCTATTAGCAATTTGGTCGCTCACCTACTGTGTTAACCTGCTTAATACCTTACTTACTAATAAAGATAGCTTACTTATAGGTTTTGTAGTAATTGTACTTGTACTGGGGGCACTTCAGTATTACAACTTATTTGATATTACAACTGTAACAGGTAGTTTTTACTATGGTTTTTATACCACCTATTATTTATTTTTAGTACCTATTGCCCTATTAGCTTTCTTATGGATTGCCACTTTTAAATACTTCCGTAAAAACCTGTATTTAGATACCGGGCTTAAAGGCAAACACGAAGAAGCCAAAACAGAAAATTACACTTGGCTAAACCAGTTTGGTACTATGGGTACGTTTCTTAAAAACGACATTAAGCTTATTAGGCGTAACAAACGCTCTAAAACTACTGTAGTCATGAGTGTCCTTTTCCTTTTTTACGGAATTTTATTTTTTAGTAGTGGTATAGAAGCGTATCAGGGGCCAATGATGCAAATGTTTGCCGCTATATTTGTTACGGGTGGATTTTTGTTCACTTTTGGGCAATTTGTGCCGAGTTGGGATAGCGCTTACTACCCGTTAATGATGAGCCAGAATATACCATATCGCGACTATATAGCATCAAAATGGTGGCTTGTAGTTATAGGCACGGTAATCAGTATGCTGCTATCGGTATTTTATATGTACTACGGGTTTTCTATATATTTAAGTATTCTGGTAGGTGCCATATACAACATAGGCGTTAATTCGCACCTTATACTTTTGGGTGGAGCCTACACTAAATCACCAATAGACCTTGCAAGCAGCAAACAGGCTTTTGGAGACAAGAAAGCTTTTAACGTTAAAACGCTATTGCTTACAATACCAAAGTTGTTAGTACCTATGCTATTGTATGGAGTTGGTTTTTACCTTATAAGCCCTGAGGCTGGTCTCGCATTTGTAGCGGCAGCAGGCATACTTGGCTTTGCCTTTAGAAACAAAATGTTTACCATTATTGAAAGGGTTTACAAAACCGAGAAATACAAAACCATTAACGCATACAGTCAAAAAAACTAAACCACACCAACTTAATACAATTATACTATGATACAGGTATCTAACCTTAGAAAAACATATAACGGAGTAACCGTACTTAATATAGGCCATTTAGAAATTCCGCAGGGCGAAAGCTTTGGCCTTGTGGGTAATAACGGCGCAGGCAAAACTACCTTCTTTAGCCTCTTGCTGGATTTGATTGAACCATCTAACGGGCACATTACATCAAACCACGTACAGGTAAATAAAAGTGAAGGTTGGAAACCATTTACGGCTGCCTTTTTAGATGAAACCTTTTTGATAGGTTACCTTACACCCGAAGAATATTTTTACTTTATTGGCGAATTACGCGGACAAAATAAGGCTGATGTTGATGCGCTGCTTAAAAAGCATGAAGACTTTTTTAACGACGAAATTTTAAATAAAAAGAAGTACCTGCGCGACCTTTCTAAAGGTAACCAGAAAAAGGTGGGCATTATAGCTACGCTTATTGGCAACCCACAGGTAATTATTTTAGATGAGCCTTTTGCTAACCTCGACCCGTCTACGCAGTTCAGGTTAAAAAAGATAATTAAAGATATTGCAGACAATAGTACCACTACAATTTTAGTATCCAGCCACGACCTTGCCCACACCATAGAGGTTAGCAACCGTATTGTGGTTATGAACAAAGGCGAAGTGGTTAAAGACATAAAAACATCGGCAGAAACGTTGCAGGAGCTGGAACAGTATTTTGCTGTGTAATTATTTATATCCCTTGCTTACCGCAGGGGATTTTTTTGCGCTTGTTTTTAAGCTAAATTTTATCCACTTAACAAAAAGAAGCGTATTTTTACCCCTCCCTATACTAAAAAGGGATTTTAAAAGTTAAGGATAAAAATCTTTTGCATTGAAAACCAGCACGTATAAATATTTTCTTATAGCGGCAACCATAACTGTGGTTGTTGCCTGCTCTACCAAAAAAGACTCTTTTGTTAACCGCAACTTTCATTCGGTTAATACTAAATATAATGTGTTGTATAACGGCAACAATGCACTTACAACCGGAGTTAACGACCTTAAAACCACTTATTCTGATAACTATTGGGATGTGCTTACCATAGAGCGGATGCAGCCCCCGGTTGAAGAAATGGAACCTACAGATAAGCGTAATGCGAATTTTGAAAGGGCCGAGACCAAGGCAACTAAGGCCATACAAAAACACTCTATGTACATAGGCGGTAGCGAGCGCAATCCGCAAATAGATGAAGCGCACCTGTTACTCGGGCAGTCGCGCTACTATGATAATCGTTTTGTACCTGCTCTTGAGGCTTTTAACTATGTTCTTTATAAATATCCGGGAAGCAGCCGTATAGATGAAGTTAGGGTTTGGAGGGAAAAGACTAATATCCGCCTTGAAAATGATGGCCTTGCTATTAAAAATCTAAACAAGCTTTTAAAAGAAAAAGAAGGTAGGATGGATAGCGAAGTGTACAGCGATGCCAATGCCATGCTTGCTGAGGCTTATCTTAAAACCAATGTGCCGGACAGTGCCGTAGCCGCACTTAAAAATGCTGTAATTACCACTAAAAATAACGAGAAAGAAGCCCGTTATAACTTTATACTGGGTCAGATTTATGGCAAAATAAAACAGCCTGACAGTGCCTATGCATATTACCAAAAGGTAATAGATATGAAGCGTAAATCACCCCGTGTTTACACCATACAGGCACATGCCATGCAGGCTGGCCAGTTCGACTTTAAAGCCGGCGACACTCTTGCCTTTATGGAAAAATACCGCGACCTGCTTGAAGATCGTGAAAACAGGCCTTTTTTAGATGTTTTAAATCATCAGGTGGGTTTGTTTTATGATAAACAAGGTATTAACGATAAAGCAGTTGAGTATTACAATTACTCACTACGACGCAAATCGGCAGACCGCTATTTAACAGCATCCAATTACAGAAATATTGCCGAGATAAAATTCGAGGAGGCCAGGTACGTAAATGCCGGTAAGTATTACGATAGTATTATGGTGTACATGGATTTTAAAACCCGCGAATTTAAAAATATCAAAAAGAAAAGAGATAACCTTGATGATGTAATTAAATACGAAGCTATAGCCCAAAATAACGATAGTATATTGCATGTGACATCTTTATCTAAAGAAGCGCAGGTTACTTATTATAACGATTATATTGTAAAGCTTAAAGAACAGGACGAGTTGCAACGCTTACGATTAGAAGAAGAAGCCCGTCGACAAGCTAATATAGCGGCTAATGGAAACGTTACAGGGGGCAGCGCACTAAGCGGAATAAACGGGCAGCCGCAGACATTTAATAGTTTAGAGGGTAGATCTGTGTCCGGTGCAAATTTGGCAAGAAGAAATAATGGAAATGTCGCTGCCGAATCAGCTATAAGTTCTGTAGGCAACTCCCCACAACCGGGAGCTACAGGTCCGTTTTACTTTTACACGCCTGCCACAGTAGCATTTGGTAAATCAGAATTTGCTAAACGATGGGGCAACAGGCCACTTGCAGATGACTGGAGGGTTGCAACTGAAATTAGAGGTAACAGAGACGCTGATGCATCGGGAGATGATGATGCGCTAAATGCCGATGGAACAGTTGCAAATAAAAAAGAAGCGGAAAGTGTAGACCCGCGTTACACTTCTGACTACTATATTACCAAGCTGCCTACAGAGCAAAAGGTGTTAGACAGCCTTGCTAAAGAGCGAAACTTTGCATATTACCAGTTAGGGTCTATCTATAAAGAAAAATTTAAAGAATACCAGCGTGCTGCAGATAAGCTTGAAAAGCTGTTGCAAAACAATCCGGAAGAACGACTTATTTTACCTGCTAACTACAATCTGTACAAAATTTATGAGATTATAGACCCGGCTAAAGCTGCTGCTTACAAAAACCGCATTTTAACCAAGTATCCTGAAACCAGGTATGCCGAGATTATTCGTAACCCAACATCTGATGCTGTAGCACAGGGCAGCCCCGAGGCTATTTATGGTGCCTTGTTTAAAAAATATGGCAATGGCGAAGTTCGTGAAGTTGCGATACAGGTTGAAGAGTATATAGACACCTATGCAGGCGAAGAGATTCTGCCAAAGTTTGAATTGCTTAAAGCTAAAATTAACGGCAGGCTACAGGGAGTTGATGAGTATAAAAAGGCACTTAGTTATGTTGCGTTAACCTATCCTAACGCATCTGAAGGTAAAGAAGCCGATGCTACCTTGAAAAAAGATATTCCGGCATTAGAAAAGTTGGTGTTAGGCCGTACGCCTTCCAGCTATAAAATTATGTTTAAGTTTGATGCAAACGATGCCAAAATTAAACCGCTTATGGATAAAATAACTAAGTTTATTAAAGATGGCGGTAATAATAACATCACGGTTTCCAACGATATTTATAATGCTACAGAAAATATAGTTGTTATCCATGGCCTTATAAATAAACTGGCAGCGGTAGATGCAGTTAGTATTCTTAGAGATTATAAATCGTATAAAGTGGCAGAAACACCTGTTATAATATCTACCGAAGATTATAAAATAGTACAGCTTAAAAAAAATTATGTTGCCTACTTAGCAATACAATAAGCCATGTTTGAAAAGTCGCAAAAATCATATACCGATTTGCTGGGTAAAACCAACCGCATTGTAGAAGGCACGATAATTAAAGGAGATATAGTATCTCAGGCGGATTTAAGGCTCGACGGCCAGCTTACCGGAAATATAACGTCGCCTGGTCGAATTGTTATTGGGCCAGCAGCCAGTGTTACCGGAGATATTAAATGTAAAACGGCCGATATTGAAGGCCGCTTTAACGGTAAAATAGAAGTTGAAGAATTGCTAAGCATCAAATCTAAAGCGAACATTAATGGCGAAGTAATTGCCGGCAAACTGGCGGTAGAGCCGGGTGCAGTATTTACTGCAAGCTGTACCATGAAAAATGCTGTAAAACCTACATCATCCCCAATAAATGAGCGATAATAAACCAGAGAAGAAAGGCCCAAACAAATGGCTGGCACTAATAGGCATCCCGTTCCAGATGGGTGTAATAATATTTTTGTTCTCATGGTTTGGAAGCTGGCTTGATGATAGTAACAATAACACATCAAAACTGTACTTTACTATTTTTACAATGTTGGGTGTAGCCTTAGCGTTGTACAATGTGATAAGGCAAGTTAATCAAATTAATAAGTAATGATCAAAAAGCATTTAGGCTTCTTTATAAAAACCGCTATCGCGGCAGGTATATTTTTAGCTATCAACCTCCTTATTTATCAAATACCGGGCATCGGCGCGCAGACTTCTGATTTTGCTTATCCACTTCCGGTAACTTACCTTTTCTTCTTTGCATTTAGCATGGTTATCCTGTTAGTTCTGGCAATAGTAAAAGACAAAAACGAAAGCCAGTTAGGTTACGCATTTTTGGGCTTAACAGCACTAAAAATGGCCATAAGCTACGTCTATGCAAAACCCATCATTTCGAAAACGATTTCAGACCCTACGGAAAAGGTCAACTTTTTAGTGGTTTTTATTCTGTTTTTGTCAATAGAGGCTTACTTTACAGCGCGTTTGTTAAACAATAAGTAGTAAATTATAGTTTACCCCCTAATTATCTCAAAAAAATTTATCAGCCCGCATTGATATATTAATATAAAATGTACCTTTGCACCAAATTTTAGGACTGTAAAATTAAGATAGTTAACAAGATGGTGTTTTCCGGAAAATTAATCAAGAATACAATAACAGCCCTTTTTGCTGTACTACCCCTTATTTCTTTTGCTAACGCATCTCAGGACACTGTTCATGGGCATGCGAGGGCAGAGGCTACACAAAATCCACATGGTAAGCACCATGAGGTTGCAAATAATACTATATCTAACAAACAAAAGATAAATAATTACATAGGTCATCACCTTCATGACTCTTATGATTTTGTTTTCTTTTCGGATGAAGTAGAGCACAAACATTATGGCTTTTCGTTGCCTGTAATTTTATTTGATAATGGCCTTAAGGTTTTTTCATCGTCTAAATTTAATCATGGCGAAAGTATTGCCGAAGTTGAAGGCAACCATTATGCCCTGCACCATAGCAGGATATATAAGACAGATGCTCAGGGTACTATTAATTACGATGAGCACGGACATGCAACTAACGAAAAACCTTTAGATTTTTCGATTACTAAAAATGTAATGTCTCTTATCATCACATCAATAATAATATTTATACTTTTTACAAGCCTTGCAAGAGGTTTCAAAAAAGGTCCAAATGCATTGCCTACAGGTTTTAACCGTGTGCTTGAGCCGTTAGTGCTTTACGTTCGCGACGAAATTGCAAGGCCAAACATTGGCGAGGCTAAGTACAAAAAATTCATGCCGTTTTTATTAACTGTATTCTTTTTAATATGGTTGCTAAACTTAATAGGCTTAACACCACTGGGTATTAACGTAACGGGTAACATTGCCATTACATTATGCCTTGCTGTATTTACATTTATCATTACACAGTTTAGCGCAAGCAAAGATTACTGGAAACACATTTTCTGGATGCCGGGCGTACCTGTACCTATGAAAATTGTTCTGGCTCCAATAGAGGTATTAGGTATGTTTACCAAGCCATTCTCGCTAATGATTCGTTTATTTGCAAACATTACAGCGGGTCACACCGTAGTAATGGGGCTTATAGCAATTGTATTTTTAATGAAAGAGCAATTAACCGTTGGTGGTAGTATTGGTACATCATTAGCATTAACGTTGTTTATCTCTATCATCGAGTTACTTGTAGCATTCTTACAGGCGTTCATTTTCACTATGCTGTCATCATTATTTATTGGTATGGCGGTACAGGATCATGAGCACGACCATGAACACCACCATGGCGACGGATATGTAAAAGATCCGGAAGTTCCTGTAATCTAATCAATTATAGAACTATATTTACAAAAACACATTTTTTAGAAATTTAATTAAATTACTTATATATCATGGAAATTCCAAATTTAGTAGGTGCTGGTCTTATCGTTATCGGAGCAGGTTTAGGATTAGGTAAAATCGGTGGATCTGCAATGGATGCTATTGCTCGTCAGCCAGAGGCTGCTGGTAAAATCCAGACTGCAATGATTATTATCGGTGCTCTACTTGAAGGTTTAGCATTTGGTGCGCTTATATTAGGTGCATAATTAAAACAGGCAATACCTGTAACGGTTGGTTACAGGTGTTGCTTATTATTACAAAAAAAAAAATAACAGCTATTTAATAAGATATAATGGATAAGTTAATTAATGATTTTTCGTTTGGTTTGTTCTTTTGGCAGGCCATTATATTAGTAATCCTTATTGTTTTACTTGCAAAATACGCATGGAAACCAATTCTATCATCGCTTGCAGCAAGAGAGGAAGGCATTAGCGCAGCATTAGTATCTGCAGAGGCTGCCCGCCTTGAAATGCAAAACCTTAAAGCACAAAACGAAGTGATTTTAAAAGAAGCACGTGCCGAGAGAGATGCAATGATGAAAGAAGCACGCGAAATAAAAGAACAAATTATAGCCGATGCCCGTAATGAGGCACAGGTGCAGGGCGATAAACTTATTGAAGCTGCTAAGGCAACTATTGCAAGCGAAAAAAATATCGCTATTGCAGAGCTTAAAAGCCAGGTTACTAACCTGTCTGTCGATATTGCCGAAAAATTACTAAAAGCAGAACTATCAAACAAAGAAGCCCAGAGCAATCTGGTTGAGAAAATGCTTGACGACGTTAAACTAAACTAAGAGAAATCGTTATGACAGGTTCAAGAGCTGCAATACGATATGCAAAGGCAATACTGGATATGGCATTAACTACAGGCGCAGCCGCGCAGGTAAATGATGATATGGCACTTATTGCTCAAACCATAAACGAGAATAAAGAGTTGCGTGATTTTATTAACAGCCCTACTACTAAGGCTGCAGTAAAAGAAAGCGCTTTAAAAGAGATATTCGCAAATACGCAAAACGTTACGCAGGGGCTTTTTCACCTGCTTACAGAAAACAAGCGTTTTGAGATATTAAGCCAGATAGCAAGTCAGTACACACTTCAATATGATGCGGCTAATGGTATTGAAGTTGCCACGGTAACCACTGCTTTTGAAATGACACCGGAACTTGAAACTAAAGTGCTGGCTAAAATTAAAGAGCTGTCTACCAAAAAAGTTACGCTTAAAAATATTGTAGACCCTGCTATTATTGGTGGGTTTATTTTAAGAATAGGCGATATGCAGTACAATGCATCTATTGCAAGCAGGCTGCAAACATTAAAAAGAGAATTAAGTAATTAGTATTTACCACACATTTAAGTGTTTAAATTATAACTAAGCTATGGCAGAAATTAAAGCTGCTGAGATTTCAGCAATATTAAAGAAACAATTGTCCGGGTTCGAATCGGGAGCTACACTTGAAGAGGTAGGAACCGTTTTAACTGTAGGTGACGGTATTGCCCGTATTCACGGATTGGCTAACGCACAATATGGTGAGTTAGTACAGTTTGAAAGCGGGTTAGAAGGTATTGTATTAAACCTTGAAGAAGACAATGTAGGCGTAGTATTGCTTGGCTCTTCTAGCGGTGTGAGCGAAGGCTCTACTGTAAAAAGAACACAGCGTATCGCTTCACTTAAAGTAGGTGAAGGTATTGTAGGCCGTGTGGTTGATACCCTTGGCGCACCAATTGATGGTAAAGGCCCTATTGAAGGCCAGCTGTATGAAATGCCACTAGAACGTAAAGCTCCAGGTGTTATTTTCCGTCAGCCGGTTACAGAGCCGCTACAAACAGGTATTAAAGCGGTAGATGCCATGATACCGGTAGGCCGTGGCCAGCGTGAGCTTGTTATTGGCGACCGCCAAACTGGTAAAACTACTGTATGTATCGATACTATTCTTAATCAAAAAGAATTTTACGATGCTGGCAAACCAGTATACTGTATATATGTAGCAATTGGCCAAAAAGCGTCGACTGTTGCAGGTATTGCAAAAACATTAGAAGAAAAAGGCGCAATGGCGTATACTACAATCGTAGCTGCCAATGCATCAGACCCTGCACCTATGCAGGTATATGCCCCATTTGCAGGTGCTGCAATTGGTGAGTACTTCCGTGATTCAGGCCGTCCGGCTCTTATCATTTATGATGATCTTTCTAAACAGGCTGTTGCTTACCGTGAGGTATCGTTATTACTTAGAAGGCCACCAGGACGTGAGGCTTACCCGGGTGACGTATTTTACCTTCACTCAAGGTTACTGGAGCGTGCTGCTAAAATTATCGCCGATGATGATATTGCCAGAAACATGAACGACCTACCAGATTCGCTTAGGCCAATCGTTAAAGGTGGAGGTTCATTAACAGCTTTACCAATTATCGAAACTCAGGCGGGCGACGTTTCTGCATATATCCCAACAAACGTAATTTCGATTACAGATGGCCAGATATTCCTTGAGTCAGATTTATTTAACTCAGGTGTACGTCCGGCTATTAACGTAGGTATCTCTGTATCTCGTGTGGGTGGTAATGCACAAATTAAATCGATGAAAAAGGTTGCAGGTACGCTTAAGTTAGACCAGGCACAGTTTCGTGAGCTTGAAGCTTTTGCGAAATTTGGATCTGACCTTGATGCAGCTACCCTTAACGTAATTGAAAAAGGACGTAGAAACGTTGAGATACTTAAACAAGCTGTTAACGACCCTTATGCTGTTGAAGACCAGGTTGCAATTATTTACGCAGGATCTAAAAACCTGTTACGTAATGTGCCGGTAAACAAAGTAAAAGAGTTTGAAAGAGACTTTATCCAGTACCTTAAAGCTACTCATAAAGATACGCTAAGTGCTCTTAAAGCAGGTAAATTTACAGATGAAATTACAGACGTACTTGAAAAGGCAGCTGTAGAGGTTTCTGCAAAATATTAATTTTAGATATTAGATTTTAGTATTGAGATGTGGGCTATCTCGCATCTCAATACTTTATACTAAACGAGGGGTGTTATGAGATACAATCTCAATACTAAATTCTCACTACTCAATACTAAACAAAATGGCAAACTTAAAGGAAATACGTAACAGGATTGCTTCGGTTTCATCGACTATGCAAATTACAAGCGCGATGAAAATGGTATCGGCAGCAAAGCTGAAAAAGGCACAGGATGCCATTACAGCTATGAGGCCATACTCTCAAAAGCTTACCGAACTATTACAAAATCTTAGCGCTACCCTTGAGGGTAACACCGGGGGTGCATTTGCCGATCAGCGACCGGTAAACAAAATTCTTGTTGTTGCTATTACATCAAACAGAGGTTTGTGCGGTGCGTTTAATGCTAACGTTATCAAACAGGTTAAACTTGTACAGGATGCCTTTCCGGGCAAAACTGTAGATGTTTTTGCTATTGGTAAAAAAGGTAACGATGCGCTTAAAAAAACCAGTACTGTTACTGCCAATGAAAGCCAGGTTTTTGATGCCCTTACTTTCGAAAATGTTGCCCATATAGCTGAAGAGCTTATGCAGCAATTTGTTGCCGGCGAGTATGACAGGATTGAGCTGGTATATAACCACTTTAAAAATGCAGGTACACAAGTAGTACTTACAGAGCAGTTTTTACCACTTGCCCCTATTGCTGCTACCGGCACAAAAGAGGATGCTGCTGCTACTGATTACATTTTTGAACCATCTAAAGAGGAGATCGTATTAAGCCTTATACCGCTATCGTTAAAAACACAGTTGTACAAAGCAGTGCGTGATTCTTTCGCTTCAGAACACGGTGCGCGTATGACGGCTATGCACAAAGCTACCGATAACGCAACCGACCTTAGGAACCAGCTAAAACTGACCTATAACAAAGCGCGCCAGGCTGCCATTACTAACGAAATCTTAGAGATTGTAGGTGGTGCAAACGCGCTTAAAAGCTAATAAACAAAACAAACATAGTGAAAAGGCTGCCTATAACGGGCAGCCTTTTTTTATGTATTTTTATACCGCACTAATACCTAATGGATGGCTCAATTTTTAAAATTTGAAGTGATTTGGAAAGACGAACACATATTCGAACTAAAGATAGTAATGACTAATGGCTTATTTTCGGGTACTACACAGGTCTATAGCATGGAAGAAATCTTATTAGACTTTTCTAAAGAACTTGATACATATTCGTTAGATGATGGCACGGTTACTTTTAACGGCGGCATTGATGAATATAACTGCAAGATAACATTTGATTATCTTGACAAAGGCGGTAGGATAATTGTAAAAGCATTACTTGAAGAGGAAGGTTTAGCCTGCTTAAATAGTGCTTCGCTTCATATTATTACAGAACCTGCTTTGCTAGATAATTTTCAAAAAGAGCTGAGAGTACTTTCTGTACGTCAGGAAGGCACAGCAGTGTTGCAAGGGATACTATAACAACACTGTCCCCCAGATCGGCATATTGCATATGTCTTTTATAAACCAGGCAATCGTTTATCAGACGTATTCAATAATCTACTTATTTAAATGATACAGCAAAAAACTGTAAAACTCTGATTTTTCGGCAAGCCTATCGTCATGGTTAGTTGTAACACCGTAGTGCCCGGATTTTAATCTTGTTTTTAAGTAGACAGGATTTGTCTGAGCAGCCCTACCCTGTAGCATAGCCGCAAATTTATACGAGTGTACCGGCGGTACCCTATCATCATTATCAGATGTAATAATAAGCGTTGTGGGATAGTTTACATCTTTTTTAACATTGTGGTACGGCGAATACTCCATCATAGCGGCAAACCCTTTCGGGTCATCCGGGTCGCCATACTCATCAAGGTGAAAACGGCCAATACTGTAATCATAAAACTTAGCCATATCATATACGCCTACTTTTGGTATCGCAACTTTAAAGAGTTCAGGATGCTGTACTAAAGCAGAACCCACCAACAACCCGCCTTGCGATGCGCCAGTTATACCAAGCCTGTGAGCCGATGTATAGTTTTGTTTGATAAGGTACTGTGCGCCATCAATAAAATCGTTCAGCGTATTTATTTTTTTAAGGCGGCTGCCCTGCCTGTGCCACTGCCTGCCCTTCTCACCTCCACCACGTACTTCAGCATACGCGTATACGCCGCCGTTGTTTAAAAAGTAAATAAGGCCATTATCATAATCCGGCTGGCTAACCACTCCAAAACCCCCATACGCTTCCAGCAAGGTTGGGTTATTGCCATTAAGTACAATCCCTTTTTTATGCACAATGGTTATCGGCACCTGCACGCCATCTCGACTGGTATATGTAGTAGCAGTGCTAACAAAATAATCTACCGGAAAGGGTGCTGTGGTTTTGTTGAACGTTTTGCTCACGTACCTGTCGTAAGCCGCAGTTTCTAAATTAAGCTTGAATAATATGGGCGGAATTGTGTAGCTTGACACATAAAAGAAAACCTCTTTATCAAAATAATCATTACCCGCCATAACAACATCCATGGCTTTGGGTGTCTGAATTTTCTTGATGAATTTGCCTGTATAGTCAAAAAGCATTAGGTAGTTTCCATCTAAATTTTTGTATTTACACACAATACGGCTCTCAAAAAAGTAAACCTTATCCAGCAGCTGGTTTTGGTATTGGGGTATTACCACTTTTACGTCAGCAGGGTTATCGGGATCGAAACTTCGCACATCGCCCCAATTCGATTCTTTAGATGATATATATATCCTGCCGTTATTATAACCGGAAATCTCAAAGTCGGGCGGAACATCGTTTAAAAATTTCTTTAGTACCGTTTTATCTGCTGCAAGGTCGGCGTAATAATAATCAACATGCCTTTCGGTTTTATCAGCTACATCTAAAAAAAGCCGCGTGCCATCATTTGATGTAAAGTAATCAACCTGGCCTTTTATAGATGTGGCATCAAACACAACTTCATCTTTAGCCACATCAGTACCAAGTTTATGGTATAACACATGGTAGGTAGAGTCGGCCGCGAACTGTGATACATTTGTATTCTTCTTATAAAAAACACCTTCATCTGCCTTCCAGGCAATCGTACCAAATTTTGCATTCTTAATTACATCATCATACTTTTTGCCGTTGCTGATACCTACAAAACGTATTTCGTGCTGATCGCTACCATTAATCATTAATTTGTAGGCCAGTATTTTAGAACCAGTAGAGGGTGTGTAATTAAGAATATTAACCGTTTTACCCTTATAAAAATAGTTTGGGTTTATCAGATCGATAAAAGCACCGTCAATATTTTTTTTATAGGCCAGGGATGGTGTCTGTTTTTCTTCATCGGTGTAACGCAAAAGCGAATAATAAAAAGACCTTTCCTTATTAGGTATCCTAAATTCAGTCTGGTTTTCATACTTCTGCAAGGTGGGTAGCGGGTATATCTTTGTAGCTATAGATGCAAGATGCGCATCAGCCAGTTTATTTTGGGCGGTAACCCAGGCAGTAACCTCGGGGCTGCTCATTTTTTCGAGCCAGGCATAATCATCATTATAAGTTATGCCATGCTTTGTAATACTCTGAACTACTTTATTAGTAACAGGGTATTTTTGCGCAAAAGACAGAAAGGAAATTAAGCTACAGCTTAGCATTAAAAAGTGTTTCATGGTGGTTGGTTATATGGCAAAGATATAACTCTTAGCGTAATATCAAATTTGCTGCAGGTTAAGCTAATACTATACTATAGTACCGCTTTTAATTCGTGTAAAATATACTACTTTTGCTTATCTATAATTAAGGCAAACTTTTGAGTCTATATAAAAACTTATTTAAGCAAACCGCTGTATACGGCATAGCCACGGTTGTGCCGCGCATATTTAGCTTTTTGCTTACACCGCTGTATACGGGTGTGCTTCCGGAAAAAGAATACGGAGAGACGTCGCTGGTATTTGCAGGTATGGCTTTTTTTAATGTTATTCTGGCTTACGGAATGGAGACGGCTTTTTTCAGGTTTTATAACTCTGATGATAAAAAGAGTGTTTTAAGTACAGCCACTATATCGCTGTTTTGGACGTCTATAGCATTTTTAGTATTTGCCTTATTAGGCCGAAAATACCTGGCCTTAGCCGGCGGTATTGATACCGAATATATTACGTACACAATTTGGACTTTAGCACTCGATGCGTTAGTAATTATTCCGTTTTCTAAACTACGCGCCGAAGGAAGGCCAATGCTCTACGCCGCAGTAAAAATTGGCAATGTAGCGGTAAACCTTTTGCTTAACGTATTCTTTTTAGTTTGGCTTAAAGATTTGGCCGCCGCTTCGCCTAACGGATTTTTATCTACCATTTACATACACGATTTTGAGGTGGGCTACATATTTGTATCAGGACTACTATCGAGCCTGCTTACTTTAATTGTACTCCTGCCGCACTATTTTAAAACCAGCTGGCATTTTGACGCACCCCTTTGGAAACGCATGATGCAGTACAGCCTGCCTGTGCTAGTAGCAGGTATAGCTTTTATTATAAACGAAACCTTCGACCGGTTTTTTCTTGAGCACCTGCTGCCGGAAAGCATTGCCAAGGCCGAAATTGGTATTTATTCAGCCTGTTACAAGCTGGCCATATTCATGACTCTTTTTTCTACGGCTTTCAGATTGGGCATTGAACCCTTTTTCTTTAGTCATGCAAAAAGCGAAAATGCGCAGCAAACATATGCAACTATTACCAAGTACTTTGTGATCTTTGGGTCGTTCATATTATTAAGCGTGGTGGTATTTGCTGATTTACTTAAGTTATTAATGCTACGCAAAGAGGTGTATTGGGAAGGCATGAAGGTGGTTCCGCTTATCATTCTGGCCAACTTTTTTCTTGGTATTTACAGTAATCTTTCGGTATGGTATAAACTATCCGATAAAACAAAAATTGGAGCTAACATCTCGATAGTAGGAGCAATAATAACCATTGCGCTCAACTTTATACTAATACCGTATATGAGTTATATGGGGTCGGCCATTGCAACAATTGCAGCATACGGCACCATGATGACGATATCGTACATTATGGGAAACAAGTACTACCCTATACCGTACGACACTAAAAAAATTAGCCTTTATTTAGGGCTGTCTATATTACTTTCATGCCTTTCGTTTTACATACCCATTTTTAGGCAAACCTATATTTTCGGTATAGTATCTTTAATAGGATTTATGTATTTAATATACCGTAACGAAAAGCAGACGTTGCTAAGAATCATCAAAAAATAAACATTAAGAATACATTTATGACGGTAAAAATAATAAACCAGTCGGGTCACGCATTGCCTAATTACGAGACACTTGCCTCTGCAGGAATGGATCTAAGGGCGCATATATCAGAATCGATTGTGCTTAACCCACTGGAAAGAGCCATTGTAAAAACAGGATTATTTATAGAGTTGCCTATAGGTTATGAGGCCCAGGTGCGCCCACGCAGTGGCCTTGCCGCTAAAAAAGGCATTACGGTACTTAATAGCCCCGGAACTATTGACGCCGATTACCGCGGCGAAATTGGTGTAATTTTAGTAAATTTATCTAATGAGGCTTTTACGGTAGAAAATGGCGAGCGTATTGCGCAGCTTATTATTGCCAAACACGAGCGTGCCGAGTGGGAAGAAGTTTTAGTACTAACCGATACCGTGCGCGGTGCAGGTGGCTTTGGCAGTACCGGTGTAAAGTAACATTTTTAAGATTACTGTCGTTGTAAGTAATATGCTTGGCGATGGCAGATCTAACCAATATTAAGAATACAGCAAACACATAATGAAGATAATCGTACCTATGGCAGGCAGGGGATCACGCCTGCGACCACATACACTTACAATACCTAAACCATTAATACCTATAGCCGGTAAGCCCATTGTGCACCGCCTTGTTGAAGATATTGCCGGGGTTATTAACCAGGATATTGAAGAAATAGCGTTTATTATCCATAAAGATTTTGGTAAACAGGTAGAAGAAGACCTAATTGCCATTGCAGAGAAATTGGGTTCAAAGGGTACTATATATTACCAGGAACAACCACTTGGTACTGCTCATGCTATAATGAGTGCGAAAGAATCTATGAGCGGGCCTATTGTTGTAGCGTATGCCGATACACTTTTTAGGGCCGATTTTACATTAGATGTTACAGCCGACAGTGTTATTTGGGTACAGCAGGTAGACGATCCGAGTGCTTTTGGCGTTATTAAACTTAACGATGCTAATGAGATTACCGATTTTGTTGAAAAACCAAAGGACTTCGTATCTGATTTGGCTATTATTGGCATTTACTATTTTAAGAGCGGAGAAACCCTGCGCCAGGAACTACAATATCTTTTAGATAACAACATTGTTAAGGGTGGCGAATACCAGCTTACCGATGGCCTTGAAAATATGAAACAGAAAGGCATGAAATTTGTGCCAGGTAAAGTAGACCATTGGATGGACTGCGGAAATAAAAACGTTACGGTAGAAACAAATTCGCGCATGTTAGGCTTTTTACACGCCGACGGCGAAAAGATGATAGCCGATAATGTTGTATTAGAGAACAGTACAATTATAGAGCCCTGCTTTATTGGTAAAGGTGTTGTACTTAAAAATAGTAGCGTAGGCCCTAATGTATCATTAGGTGAAAATACAATAGTAGAGAACAGCACGATAAAAAACAGCCTCGTGCAAACGCATGCGGTAATTAAATATGCAAACCTCGATAATGCCATGATAGGTAATCATGCGGTGTTTAACGGTCATTTTACCGCTATTAGCATTGGCGATTATTCGGTTTTAGAATAAACCATACATGAAGTTTAAAATTCTTTTTTACGGTATACTGCTTTCAGGGTCTTTAACAGGCCCTTTGGGCATTTACGCCCAGCAAGCGCCGGAGGATATTGCTTTGGCTAATACTGAGTTTGAAGACAGCTTTTATGAGGCGCTTAAACAAAAAGGAATTGAAAACTACGATAAGGCCATACAGTCGTTACAACGCTGCCTGGTTAAAGAGCCTAATAATGCGGCCGTATACAATGAGCTGGGTAAAAATTACCTCGCCATGCGTAACATGCCCGAGGCAGAAGATGCTTTTTTAAAGGCCACCCAAATCGATCCTAAAAACCGTTGGTACTGGCAGGGGCTTTATGATGTGTATTACGAAAATAAAGACTTTAACAGGGCAATATCTACGGTGCAGAAACTGATGGAGTGGCGCAAAGCCTACTATCAGGAAGACCTTGTTTCGCTATATATGTATACTCAGCAATACGACAAAGCGTTGGTTTTGATTAACGAGATGGAGGAAACAGTAGGCGTGTCTGAAAGGCGTGCCATGTACAAATTACAGATACTTAGCGACAAAAAAGTTGCTAAACCGCAAAAGGAAACGCTTGAGGCAGCCATCAAAAAAAATCCGAAGGATGAGGAAAGTTACCTTGAACTGATTTACCTCTACTCTGAAAGTAACCAAGAGGCTAAGGCCGAAGAGATAGCCCGCAAGTTAGAGAAGGAAATTCCGGAATCTGACTGGGTGCAGGTAAGCCTGTTTAAATTCAACATAAACGCTAATGATGGCGATAAGGCGGCACAATCTATGTACCGGGTTTTAGAAAGTAAAAAAATTGATACCAAAATAAAGCACCGTGTACTTAATGAGTTTCTTATTTTTGCTAACAATAACCCTAAGTACAGTAAAGACCTTGACAAGGCTATTGGCTATTTTGCCGATGATAAAAGCGTAAACGTTGCTAAAGAGGTAGGAAAATTTTTCTTTGCAAAAAAGAAGTATGCTGAGGCTGCCCGGTATTTTGAAAAAAGCCTGGCCGCAAAGCATGACGATGTTGAGAGCATTGAGTTGTTGTTATACACCTATGCCGAGAGCAACCAAAATGATAAGCTACTAAAAACAGCTACTGACTATATTGATAGTTACCCAACCCAACCCCGCCTGTATTACTATGCCGGTTTAGGGTCTAACAGGTTAAAGCAGTTTGCAAAAGCTAAAGACTGGCTTAGCAATGGCCTTGATTTTGTGGTAGATGACACAGATCTTGAAGCAAATATAAATCATGAGCTAGGAGAAGCTTACGGTGGTTTAGGTGACAATACAAAAAAACAAACCTATTTTGCCAAGGCAGAAAAACTGGTTAAAACAAAAAAGCAATAAATGAAAAAGACCATCATTATACTATTTGCACTATCGCTGCTTGTATCGTGCAAAAGCAAACAGGCGGTTGTACAAGAGGCAGCTGCAGAAGATGAAAAAGGCGCTAAGGAAATTATTACCGGGCATTACAATAATCCTAAAAATTACCAGACCTTATTAATTAAGGCCAATGTTGATTATAAGGACAAAAAAATATCGCAGCCGGTTACTGCCGAAATCAAAATTAAGAAAGACGAGACTATATTGGTTAGTATCCGGTTTTTAGGTATTACTATGGCGAAGGCACTCATTACTCCTAAAAGGGTAAGCTATTACGAAAAGCTTAATGGTACTTATTTTGATGGTGATTATGCAGTGCTTAGCCGCTGGCTGGGTACCGAACTTGATTATTCTAAAGTGCAAAATATGCTTACCGGCGAAGCAATCGACGATTTGACAAAAGGCAGATACAAAGCAACGATAGATGCTTCCAACTACAAGTTAGTGGGTAAAGAGAGCAATGGCACCATTAAAGAGTTTTTATTTGAAGGCGCTAACTACCTTCTTAAAAAAGAGCATATAGAGCAAGGGGGGCAAACGCCACGCACACTCGATATACAGTACCCTTCGCACAGCCCTTACCCACAGGCGGTACTGCCAACTGAAATTAAAATCGAGGCGCAGCAAAAAGATAAGGTAACTATAAACATACAGTATTCATCGGTTAAGTTTGACGAAAAAATGAGCTTCCCGTATGAGGTGCCCCAGGGTTACGACCAGATATCTATTGATTAAATTACTATAAAACCAAACATGAAACGATTATTCCTTACTATTTTCCTTATCGGCATAAGCACTCTTGGCATGGCCCAGGGCGGCGACCAGCAACGACAACTGGAGTTGCGCAAAGCCGAGATACAAAAAGAGATCAGAGAGCTTAATGCGCTTATTAAAGGTGAAAATTCTAAGGAAAAAACAGTTTTAAGTAAAATTGCCGATAGCAAAACCAAAATTCAGTTAAGCGAAAAACTTATTGCTACAACTAATAAGCAAACTCGCCTTATCACTGATGATATCTACCTAAATCAGCTTAAAATAAACAAGCTTAGGCGCGAGCTTACGGTACTTAAAGAAGATTATGCCGATATGCTAGTGCAGGCCTACAAAAGCCGTGGCGACCAAAGCCGCATTATGTTTATCCTTTCGTCGCAAAACTTTTTGCAGGCCTACAAAAGGCTGCAATACATGAAACAATATGCAAGTTTCAGGAAAATTCAAGGTGATGAAATTCGTGGTAAAATGACCGACCTTGATGCGACTTTGGCGAAGTTGGAAAGCCAGAAAAAGGACAAACAAAAATTATTGACGGAAAGCGAGCAGGAAAAGAAGAATCTTGAAAAAGACCGCCAGGAGCAGGAGCAACTTGTAAAAAGCATACAAAAAGATAAAAAACAGTATGCCGCTGAGATTAATAAAAAGAAAAAGGAATCGAAAGAAATTGAACGTAAAATTGACCGCATGATACGCGATGCAATCGCCGCAGCCAATAAAAAGACAGCAAAGAAAACCTCAAGCGAATCTAAAGCTACAACTAAAGCTGCTGCTGCTGCGCCAGCTAACAAAATTGTACTTACTAAAGAGGGTAAAATAGTATCTGATAACTTTAAAAATAATAAAGGCAGGTTACCGTGGCCGGTAACCAGAGGTACAATATCTGACAGGTTTGGTACACATGCCCACCCTATATTTAAAAACCTTGAAACGCATAATAACGGTGTTGATATTACTACTGATTCCGGTGCCGGAGTACGGGCGGTATTTGGCGGAGAAGTAATGAGTATCCAATTAATATCGGGTACCCGCAATAAAATTGTGTACTTGCAACACGGAGACTTTATAACGGTATATTACAACCTGGCATCGGTTAATGTTGGCAAAGGCGACAAAGTATCGTTAAAACAATCTATAGGTACCGCGGCGAGCAACCCTGTAACCGGAGAGTCGGTAATTAAATTCCTGGTGCTTCAAAATACCACGTATTTAAATCCATCCTCATGGATAACAGCACAATAAAATAAATGCTCCCCTATTGGGCAGCATCATTATAAAAAACAAAACCGGCCATTGCGAGCTGGTTTTGTTTTATATAACGATGCAGGAATAATTTATAAGAATCACAATATTTATGCAACCTATCTTTTTTAGCCATAAAAACATAGCCTAAAACTATTTTTCCTTAGGCCATTTCTCAGGGTCATATAACCCCACATAACCCGAATGCATAGTACAAAGCACAATGTGTTGCTGCCCTTTATGTTCAAATAATATGGCCTTAAAATAGGATCTCAAAATTTTAGAATACAATACCCTTACATCATCAATATTAAACGCTGAATTGCCCTTTAGGGCTACTGCTACCATGTGGGCATCGGTACTATTTATACCCGCAGGGCGCAGGGGTATTGGGTAAAAGTTATATATGTTATATGTTTCCTTGTCAAATTCATCAATCTTTTTAGACCAGGATAAAATTTTACGATCTTTGGCAGCATTGCCATTGCTCATGGCTAAAATTACTTTATTACTTTCTGCCCTAACCGCATAAAGGCCAAGATCTTTTTTAGGGGCATAGTCTTTATGGTTGCAATCTCCTGTAACCTTCACTCTTTCAACTATAAACCTTATATGTGTAGCATCGGCCCATATATACCTGCCTTCAGAAAGTGTAAAACAATCGTTGCCACAATCGGCACTATAACTAGTGGTAAAAGTACCATCGCTTTTAAAAACGGCACTGTTACCATAAAAATTACCCCCGGCTGGCACAAATTGCAATATATACTCGTTAGCCGGAGCATCGGTTATAAGCAAATTAATGCTATAACGGCCATCCAGTTTAATATCTGGTTTTATTGCCACTGCAGGTTTATTAACAGCAAGCACCTGCGGATCTTTACTACAGGCAAGAAAGGCAAAAATCAGCAGGATAAGACTTTTCATGATAATTGAAACTATTTTTATTCTTCTTCACTATCGTTTAAATCATCGTCTTTTTCTTCCGTATGATTATCTTTATAATCCGGGTATAAAAAGTTGTTGTACGGGAAACGGCTTATATGAATTTCTCTTACAGCATTGTAAACGTTCTCTCTAAATTCCTCAAAGTTCTCTTTATTTACTGCCGATATAAACAGGGCTTTGTTTTCGCCTACCGCAGCCATCCACGTAGCTTTCCATTCTTCGAGAGTATAATGGCGTGTGGTTTTTTCAGTCATTAAATCATCTGCATCAATAGTAAGCGGTTTATAGGCATCTATTTTATTAAATACCATTATTACCGGCTTATCGCCACTTTTAATATCCTGTAACACCTGGTTAACCGATGCAATGTGGTTCTCAAACTCCGGATGCGAAATATCTACAACATGCAATAGTAAATCAGCCTCGCGAACTTCATCAAGCGTACTTTTAAACGAGTCGATAAGCTGTGTAGGCAGTTTGCGTATAAACCCTACAGTATCAGATAATAAAAACGGAAGGTTTTTAATAACAACTTTACGCACGGTGGTATCCAGCGTTGCAAAAAGCTTATTCTCTACAAATACTTCGCTTTTACTAATTACGTTCATAAGCGTACTCTTACCAACGTTAGTGTATCCTACAAGGGCTACACGCACCATAGCGCCACGATTGCCACGTTGTACGCCCATTTGCTTATCAATACTTTTTATTTTCTCTTTAAGCAAGGCAATACGGTCGCGCACTATACGCCTATCCGTTTCAATCTCCGTTTCACCGGGGCCACGCATACCAATGCCACCACGCTGGCGCTCAAGATGCGTCCACATACCCGATAATCTTGGTAGTAAGTAAATACACTGTGCCAGCTCAACTTGTGTACGTGCATACGACGTTTCGGCACGCTGAGCAAAAATATCAAGGATAAGGTTTGTACGATCAAGCACCTTGCAATCAAGTTCCCTCGTTAAGTTTTTTTGCTGCGATGGCGTAAGCTCATCATCAAAAATAAGCGTAGTTATACTATTCTCTTTAATGTAAAGATTGATCTCTTCTATCTTACCGGTACCTAAAAAAGTTTTAGGATTAGGGCGTTCCATTTTTTGCGAAAATCGTTTTACAACCTGCCCGCCTGCGGTGAAGGTTAAAAATTCGAGTTCGTCTAGATATTCTTTCAGTTTTTCTTCGCTCTGGTTTTGTGTAATCACACCGGCGATAACTGTTTTTTCAAAATTTGTAGTTTCTTTTTCGAGCATATTATTTGTCTATCTTCACAAATTTACGAAATTTTGAGCTATAGTGACTTCGCAACATGTTAATGATTTTATAACACCTGTTACATAATAACGGTTATATGATGCAAAAAAAAACCGGGTCATTTGCATGACCCGGTTTAAATTAATTGATATTAGTTACTCGATTTTAAAGTTATCAAGGTGAATATCGTAAGCAGCTGTTTTGCCAATTTTTAAAGCAAATATATCTGCACTTGTATTTGATACGTTTAGGTTAGTTATACCCTTAAGATCTAAAGTTACTAAAATCCATTTACCGCCAGTATCAATTGTACCTGTGTACTGATTATTTTCTGCTACAGCTAAGGTAGTATTCGTACTTACAGTACCAAGATTAAAGGCATAAAATGTACCATCTGTTTTATAAAGATTGATAGATAAACTTTTTGCAGCTGTACCTTTTACATAAAAAGTTACTTTACTGTAGGTTGATGGTAACGCAGCAGAAGGTTTAGAGTTAAATACGTAATCGTTATTTTCTGATCCTGCTGTGTTTATTTTTAACGATGCAGTACCATCATAACCTGTACCTGCGCTAATTGTAGCATAAGGCTTAATACCAAAAGAAGCATTAATACCTGCGTTAAATGCAGCACTGTTTTCAAAGTCACTACCTGCAAATAATAAAGCTGCATTTGCTCCCTGGCCCGGAGTTTCGCCTCCTGGAGTTTCTCCACCCGGATTTTCTCCTGCTTCTTCACCAATTCTTGGTTTGTCAAGTTTGATGTCAGACTCATAACGAGCAACAAACTGATAATCGTCTCTAAATTTAGTAAGTACACCTCTCACAACACCAGAACCTTTAGGAGCTACACTACCTGCGTAGGTTGCAAAGCTGCTTGTTCTAAAAATAATTCTCTTACCACTTGCATCTTCAATATAGCGGTTTGTAGCACCACCTATTGCATTAGTTACATCATAATATGGTTTGCCAACAGCATCTGTAGCAAACTGAACATTTTGAAGTTCGATTAATGTATTTACACGCTTATCGTTAAGGGCATCTGCAATGCTGATTTTTTGTACCAGCTCTTCTTCATTAACTACAGTACAAGAGCGGTTAAGTACCTTTGCATAATCCGCGGCAGTAAGCCTTCCAACAGCACCTTCAAAAGATGCTCCTATTCTTGTAGAACCATATATAAAATCAACAAAAGTACCATCAAGTTTAATAAGCACTTTTCTACCCGGCTCAAATTTACTTGCGTATGACGCTACATCTACAGGCACACTAAAACCATATGAACCATCTAATGTTTGAAAAGATATCGATTTAAAGAAGTTACCACCAAGATCGCTCGATGTTACATAAGCTTCAATGATACCATCGCCTTTATACTGTGTTGCAACCGCTGTTGCAGTTACAGCCTGAGGCTCCATATTTTTAACCAACGATGTTTCTTCGCAGGCAAGTGTAGGAGTTTTATAATCGTCATCATTAATACAGCCGGCTAATAATCCTGCTGCAAGTAGTGCGTACAACGTTGTTTTGTTAAATATTGTTTTCATAGTATATAATTTTATTTTTTTAGAAATTGATGTAAAGGTTTACGAAATAAGTTCGGCCGTAGCCATAAAAATATTTAGGACCAAATGAAGGCGACCCGCTGCTTACACTTTGATTAAGCTCTCTATACGTTGCGCTTCTTGACTGCTCAAAACCACCTGTTTTATATGTTTTGTTAGCTAAGTTATTTATACTTGCAAAGAAACCAACTGTTTGTCCGCCAATTCTCCAAGATTTACCACCCTGAAGGTTGAAAAGGTAAAAGGCATCAAATTTTTCCTGCTTAAGTAATTCTCTTGTCCTTGCCTCCGTAGCTTCAGGAAAAGCAAACCCAGTTGCAGGGTTTTGTAAAAAGTTACTGGTTCTTACTAACGCAGAAATATCAAGGTAATTGTTTGCAAGGTGGTTTGCATTAGCGCCAATCCACCAGTAATGAGGGTCCCTGTACTCAATACCTACAGAGTAAGCTTGTTGTGGCATACCCGGTAATTTGTAATCTTTTAAAGTAGATTTACCAAAATCAACAAGTGAACCTGAAACCGCCTGGCCCTGGTTATCCAGTAAATCTGCGTAAGCATCGTTATTGATAGTTACGTTAGGATTATTATCATAAGTATACTGGCCATAAGCAGCAGAACCTGATACTTTAATAGTTGAAGTAAGGTTATACTCAATACCAAATTCTCCACCCATCATTTTTTTATCAATCCCGGTTACAGTCTCTGCAACAAACGCGTTAGAGTCTGCTGTTGATTCACCGTCAAATACACCTTCGGCAAAGAAGAATGATGTCTCTGTAGCTTTCTGTATTTTAGAGAAGAAACCTGTAAGCCTTGCTTTAAGTCTCGGAGCTCTTATAACATAGCTACCATCTACACTAAAAATTTCTTCGCTATCAATATCGTTCACAATATTGTTATTAAGCCTTGCATTAGGAAACGTATTTCTTAATGTAGGTGCTTTTGTAAGAAAGGCACCGTTGAACACAAGTGAATTTCTACCGTCAATTTTATACGTTAAACCACCTTTTGCCCCAAAATTATCAAAAGTCTTTTTTTCACTTTTACCGTATGAATTATCGGCATAAATACCATTTTGGTATAAACCGTCTCTTTGATAATCAGAACGTGAATAGTTTACAGCACCATAAAAATCAAATTTGCTGTATGTAAACCTCGATTGTACAAAGGCATCATAGTAATCAGCATTAAGGTTGTAGTTGTAACCAAAGGTATCACCCACACCTACTTGCCTGTTAGGGTTTCTTAAATCGGCCTGACCTTGTGTACCTTTATAAAAAGGGTCTACGTCATTATAATAAGCACCACCTAATAAATCTAAAAGATTCTGGAAGTTGTGCGATTTTAATTTTTTAAAAGTAACACCTGCATTTAAAGCAATATTATCTGATAATTGAGAACGATAGATACTGTTAGCAGTTAATGTTTTATCGTCTGTTCTGTCTTCATACAAAATATATCGGCTTACTCCCGGTGCTCTACCTATCTCTTTATCGTTAGCATCTGTAATAGGAGTTGTATTAGTCAGGTAAAAATTATCCCAGTTAATTTGAGAATTTGCCAAAAACGACTCACGGTTACTTGCAGCAAGTGCGGGGTTGTTACCCTGGTTACCAATAAATGTACCTCCAATGCCGCCCGGTAAAAGTGCAGAAGGGTTTACATTAGTTAAGTTTTCATACTGCGAGCTGTAATAGCTTGGCAGGTTACCATAATAGGTAGGGTCAGGGTTTCTTACGTTTTGGTAATCAATCCTGCTGTTACCTATTTCTCCAAACTGGTACGATACATTAGTATTTAATGAGTTATTTTCGTTAATAGTCCAATAATGGCTTAACATAAAAATAGGCTCTTCAACATCTTTATCGCGCGAGTTGCGTTTTTCTCCATCCTGGTAACCCCAGAATGAATTATACTTAATACCTTTTAAATCGGTTACTTCTTTTGTATTAGGCGAGTTCTTTCCGCGGCTGTTTTGCGCGTAAATAGATGTAAAGTTTAAGCTGTGTTTATCGCTGAATTTCTTTTCTAACGATGCAAAAAATGAATTCGCCTGATAGTCAGATCCTTCAAAATAACCTTCCTGCGCCCACCTTCTTGAACCTGATATCACGTAAGCCCATCCGTCTTTATCCATACCAGATGCGTATGTTGCCATACCTCTCCAGCTGTAGTTTGTATTAGTACCTGAGAATGATACCCTTGCACCCGGCCTGAATATAGAGGCACGTGTATTAATTTCCTGTGTACCTAATATACTACCAAAAGTATAATCTGATGGTGCAGATCCCATTGTAAACTCCTGGTTACGTGTAGCGTCGTTCAAACCACCCCAGTTGCTCCATTGTGGCCTTCCGTCGTATAACTTATTCATGCTAATACCATTAATCATGGTTACACTGTATTCGTTATCTAAACCTCTAATTCTAAAACGCGCCTGGCCCCAGTTAAATGCTGCTGCCTGCTGAAACACGTCTCTGGATGCCTGTAGTAAACCTGCAGTGTTTTCAGATCCGCTGTTGTCATCTCCAAGGTCATTTTCTGTAATAGTAATAAGGCTTAGTTGCTGCTCCGAAGTTATATCTTCTTCAAGCGATACAACACCTATATCAAGAGGCTGCCCCTCGGCAACTTCCAAGGTAAAAGTTTGTTGAGCAAAGCCTGCGCTGCCCACAGTTAAAACATGGCTACCTGCAACAATGTCGTTAAAAACAAAAACACCTCCTGCATTAGTCAAAGCGGTTTGCCCTGTAGCCTGCAAAGTGGCAACCACATTTTCCAGCGGTTTCTGCGATTTAGAATCGACCACCTTGCCCTGTACAGATGCGGTTTGCTGCGCCCAGGCACATACCACCTGCATCACGAATAAAAGACTGAGAACTAGTTTTTTCATAAATAAAATTAAATTATTTTAACTTGACTGTTAAGTTAAATATTTCTTAACGGCGGCAAATGTACATCATTTAAAAATATTATATACTTTTGGCATCCGGTTTGTTATAAAACTTGATGTTAAAATAATATTGTTAAAATCATTGATGATGAAATCATTCTATTCCTTATTTATTTTCCTGTTAATTGTATCTGCGGGCCACTCTCAGGACAAAAAATTTAAAGTGCACACTATTGCATTTTACAATGTAGAGAACTTGTTCGATACTAAAAACGACCCAAAAATTAACGATGAGGAGTGGCTAGAGACGGGTGCGCAGCACTGGACTGACGAAAAATACAAAAAGAAGCTTGTAAATTTGGCAAGGGTTATATCGCAACTAGGCACTGCCGAAAACCCAAATTCACCTACAATTTTAGGTGTTGCCGAAATTGAGAATCGCGCCGTATTAGAAGACCTTATTAAAGAACCGCTACTGGCAGATAAAGGATACGGAATTGTGCATTATGATTCGCCTGACCGCAGGGGTATTGATGTAGGCCTATTATACCAAAAGAAATATTTTAAGCCAACAAGCTCTAAAAATATTCCACTCATTATATATAATAAGGATAAGGCTCGTACTGTAACTAAAGAAAATAATAAGGAGAAAGAGGCTGCCGCTAAAAGTGGCGATGCCGATGAGCTTGCAGGAGTTACCATTAATGTTGACTATACAGGAAGAGTATTTACACGTGACCAGTTGTTAGTTACCGGAATGCTGGAAGGTGAAGAAATTAGCTTTATTGTAAACCACTGGCCATCACGTTCGGGTGGAGAAAAGAGAAGCAGCCCTTTTCGTGAAGCTGCTGGCGCGCTTAATCGAAAAATTATCGACTCGCTATATAAAATAAACCCTAATGCCAAGGTTATTACTATGGGCGACCTTAATGATGGGCCATACAACAACAGCCTTAAAAAATCGCTTGGCGCAAAAGCGCATAAGGAGGAAACTAAGCCCGGTGATGTATTTAACCCTATGGAAGAGATGTCGGCTAAAGGTATGGGTACACTTGCCTACCGTGATGCCTGGGATATTTTCGACCAGATGATAATGACAGAACCACTTATTAGAAAAGATTATACCTCGTTACGTTTTTGGAAAGCAGGTATCTTTAATAAAACTTTTGTTACACAGCCAACAGGTCAATATAAAGGATATCCGTTACGTAATTCAAATGGAAATGTAGGATTTAGTGACCACTTTCCGGTATATCTATACCTTATTAAACAAATGTAACAGGTAATTTTAACACCAATACAAAAAGGTTAGCTTAGGCTAACCTTTTATTTTTATATATACCTGATAAACAAGCACATAATAGCGTTTGACTTAACCTAATAGATCAACTATTTTAACTTTAGAATCGTTCTAAACAAGGCGTTTTCATCGTCGTAACATAATCTTAATGGGAGTTTTATTACATGTATTGCTTATATTTGTTTTTCTGAACAAATAAAAAACTATGTATTCATCTCTTAAAGATTTGCATTCTTACTGGGCTTTTGCCGTACTGGGAATTCTGATTATTGCTATTTTAAACTCCTTTGCAGGGCTTAGCCAAAGAAAGCCATTTTTAGACAGGGATAAAAAAATTGCAATGTTTGCTTTAATATTTGCGCACGTTCAGTTTGTTATTGGTGCAATCATGCTTTTTACATCACCTTACTTTGAAACTGCCAAGCAATTAGGCATGGGCGCAGTTATGAAAGACAGTACTTTAAGGCTGTATTTAGTAGAGCACCCACTTATAAACATCATTGCAATTACGTTGATTACCATAGGATGGTCTCAGCATAAAAAAGCGGCAGATGACGCTGCAAAATTTAAAAAACTAGCTTACTTATATACCGCAGGATTGTTACTGCTTTTAAGCAGAATTCCGTGGAGCGCATGGTTAAGTTAACCCAATATAAAAGCCTTTCGGGGCTTTTGGTATGTCTAATGGCATGTTATTTGTAAAACCCTAAAAACTTAAAGGAAAAAAATATAATAATTATGAAGAATAGTATTATCATTTTCGGTACCACAGTGTTGTTGTTTGTTATAACAGGCTTTTCGTCGGGCAGCCCTGCTGCCACAAAAAACACTAATGAAAATGGAGTAACTGCAATAGTAATTGCAGACACTACTGAGACAAATACCACAGCAGTTAAAACTGCAGAAAAAGTGGTAGCTAAAGAAGAAAACCTTACTCTTTACAAAGAGAGCGCACTTGCAACTTACTATGCTGACAGGTTTAACGGACAAAAAACCAGCAGCGGAGAGCGTTTTCACAATTCCAAATATACTGCCGCACACATGAAGTTGCCAATGGGCACTATAGTTAGGGTAACTAACGAAGTGAACGGCAAATATGTAGATGTAAAAGTAAACGACCGTGGCCCTTTTAGTAAAAAACTTGAAATAGACCTTTCTAAAGCTGCTTTTATGGATATCGCATCTAAAAAAGGGGCAGGCAGTTTTAAAGTTAAGCTTGAAATTTTAGATAAAAAATAAAATTGGATGGCTAAGCGCATTGTATATTTCCTTCTCATAGCGCTGTTACTTGTAGGTTGTTCATCTTCCCGCAATGCCGCTTACAGCAGCTACGATAAAAAAGCTACAGCCAGTTATTATGCCGATAAATTTAACGGCAAAAGAACCGCCAGTGGCGAAAAATTCAGCAACAGAAAACTTACCGCAGCACATAAAAAGTTAGCCTTTGGCACCAAACTGCGGGTTACCAATATTGCCAACGGCAAATCTGTAATTGTTACCGTAAACGATCGTGGACCTTTTGGTGGCGGCCGTGATATCGATCTTTCTAAAAAAGCCTTCATGCAAATTGCTGATAATAAAAACCATGGCGAAATCAAGGTGAAAATTGAGATTGCCAAGTCGTGATTTTAAGTTTTCAGTCTCAGTCACAGTCACAGTCTCATTTAAGAATTCTAATACAATAGAAAACACCTTTGTCATTCTGAGCGAAGCGCAGCGTAGTCGAAGAATCTATTTATATAATCGCAATTTAATAGTCTCTATAATTTCTTTACAATATAAAAACCCCACGAACTTCAATTTAAAAGTTCCTGGGGTTCTATATTTAATTAATTATTACAGTGACTGTGACTGTTAACTATCTACTCATAGCCCAATTTCTCACGCACCCTGCTTAAGGTAGCACTGGCTACATTACCCGCTTTTTCTGCACCTATGTTAAGCAGCGCATCTACCTCCGGTAAGTTTGCCATATAGTAAGCATACTTTTCACGTTCGGTTTTAAAGTTTTCAACTATTAATTCAAACAAAGCCTGTTTAGCATGGCCGTAGCCGTAGTTACCACCCAGGTAATTGGCACGCATTTGCTCGGTCTGCTCTGGTGCTGCCAGTAATTTATAAATAGCAAAAGTATTATCAGTATCCGGATTTTTAGGTTCCTCAAGCGGAGTGCTGTCCGTTTCAATGCTCATAACCTGCTTTCGAAGCGGCTTATCGTCCTGAAAAATATTTATAAAGTTATTAGCCGATTTACTCATTTTACCACCGTTAGTGCCCGGAATAATTTTAGTATCATCGCCGCTAATGCCTGTCGGTAAAACAAACGTTTCGCCCATTTGGTGGTTAAAGCGCGAAGCCACATCTCTTGTAATCTCTATATGCTGCATCTGGTCTTTACCCACAGGTACAAACTCGGCATCATACAAAAGTATATCTGCCGCCATAAGCATCGGGTAGGTAAATAAGCCGGCGTTAACATCATCTAACCTATCGGCTTTATCTTTAAACGAGTGCGCCAGCGTAAGCCTCTGGAATGGGAAGAAGCAGCTCAAATACCAGGATAGTTCAGCCGTTTGAGGTACATCGCTCTGGCGGTAAAAAGTTACACGGTTAACATCAAGTCCGCAAGCCAGCCATGCAGCGGCTACGCTGTACGTGTTTTCGCGCAGGGTTTTGCCATCTTTAATCTGCGTGGCAGAATGTAAGTCGGCTATAAATAAATAAGAGTCATTTTCTGGTTTGTTAGCCATTTGTATGGCCGGCAGTATAGCGCCCAGCAGGTTACCTAAGTGGGGGGTGCCTGTACTTTGAACGCCTGTTAAAATTTTTGCCATGTACGGTGCTATTGATTTTTGCACAAAGGTAATTGTTTTGGTATAAAAATACAGATCGAATTCTTACATTTGGGCTATATGAAACCCGTAAAATACTTTTTTTGGACTCTGTGGCGCATTTGGTTTTACATACTTATGGGCATACCCATTATTATTTTATCGCCCATACTTGTCCTTTCCGTTGCGTGGGATAAAACTTATCCGCTGTTCTTTACAATAGCGCGCTTTTGGGCAAAGTTTATTCTTTTGGGTATGGGGTTTCATTACCGGGTGGAGCGCGACGAGCAAATGGCGCGGGGCAAAAGTTATATGCTGGTTGCCAACCATACATCGATGACTGATATTATGCTAATGCTCGTAATTTGTAAAAACCCTTTTGTATTTGTAGGTAAGGCAGAACTGGCTAAGATACCCATATTCGGCTTTTTTTACAGGAGAAGTTCAATACTGGTAGACCGCAGTAACTCTAAAAGCCGTGTAGAAGTTTTTAAACAGGCACAGGACAGGCTTAACCGGGGACTGAGTGTTTGTATTTTTCCCGAAGGCGGTGTTCCTGACGATGAAACTGTACTTTTAGACGAATTTAAAGACGGCGCTTTTCGCCTGGCAACAGAGCATAAAATACCTATTGTACCCATGACGTTTGCTGATAATAAAAAACGTTTCTCTTTTAAATTTTTTAGCGGAAGCCCTGGTATTATGCGCGCTAAAGTGCACCATTTTATTTCTACCGAAACTATTGGCCCCGAGAAAAAAGACCTTAAAGAACTTAAAGATAAAGTGCGCCAGATTATTTATAACCAACTGGTAGAATTTGGCGCAAAATAAAAGCGCTCTATAGAGAGCGCTTTCAAACTTAACTAAAGGCCTACCACAGCCTAAAAACTAAAACTAATGCCTGAATACAGGCCTATAAAATAAGGTTTGAAGTTACCCGCGTCTCTGCTAAATGTATTTACCTGGTATTTAAACATCGGCTCAAAGTTAGCTTCAAAGGCTTTAAAAAAGCGATATTTAAACCCAACACCCACGTTTGTACTAAAGTGTATATTATTTAGGTTTTGTGCCTCTCCTACATTGGTACTAAGCCCTTGTTCTGAAACCACACTAACGTTATTCTGATTAAGAAATAATGTACTCACACCTCCTATAATATCAATCCCGAATTTTTTGTTTAGAAGCGCATACGACATTTCTACCGGAACCTCTACATACCCTGTTTTTTGAAGCATCGAACCGGAGTATCTGTCAGATGCATTGTTAGCAAACAATAACGAAGGGTCTACCACATTATTTTTTTGATCCTGAACCACAATATTCGCGTTAGATGATCGTGCTGCTACGTTTTTAGTCTGCCCGTCGAGCGAGGCATAGAACTGAACATCTTGGGTAGCATAATTAAGGTTAACAGTATTAATACCACTTCGCACTTTTAAACGACTTGTTATAGCATAATTTACACCAAGGCCTACGCTCAGGTCGTTATCATAGCTTTTGGCATTACCGGCAAACTGACCATCTATCGGCGATCCGCTGGAAAGCGAATTGTAAAACACCGGCGCAAGCTGCGGCTTAATACTCCATTTATCCTTAACATCGGTGGTGGCAACGGCCATCTCAGCGTCTTCTTTTTTGCCCTCTTGTTTTTCCCTTAATAATTTTTCAAGTTCGTTTTCAGGCGAAGCTACCGTATCCACAACAGTTTGTGCTATTGCTTGCTCATTTAGCGGCACCGAAGCATCTATAACACCTGAGCCTGAATTGTCAACCTCTTCACCTAAAGTGCCGTAAGACTTGCCAGTCTTGGCATCCGCATTATTTTGTGAAGCTATAGCGTTATTTTTATTTTTACCTGATGCTATAACATTAATAGTCAGATCGGTATTTTGATTAACACCATTTAACGTGCCACCGGAATTTGTTTTACCTGATGCCTTATTATTTGACGCAACTTCAGATTTGCTATCTCTTCCGCCCGACTTATTGCTTTTAGAAGTGTTAGCTACAGTGTTATCAGACTGAACTGTTAAACGATTTTTATTTTTACCACCTTTATCGGCGCTATGTACAATAGCATTATTTCTTACACTACCAGATGATGATTTGGTAGCTGATGATCCATTGGCGTTGCCTGAATTGTCAAAGTCCTTTTGATTGTTTCCGGATGCGTTTTCATTGCCTGCACTAACTCCATCATTATATACAATGCCGGAATTTGCATTTATGTCCTCGTTGTAACCATCAGGGCTAGCATTTATAGATGGTTTTACAGGCGTGCCGGGTACTGGGTTGCCCCCGCCCGCACCGTTATCTATCACAACAGGATTGTCGTTTGTGTCGATTGCGTTAAGGTAAAAGCCGCCCAATAGCAAGCCCATAATTAATAAGGCTGCTACACCAGAAAGTTTAAACCAAAGCGGTATAACCCTTCGTTTCTTTTTCTCCTCAAGCTTTTCGCGTATGTTATCCCACACGAAATCCGGAGGTAGTTCTTCAAAATCCTTAAACTTTTCCTGGAAAAGCCTGTCTATGTTTTTTTTCTCACTCATTTTGCGGTAGGTATACTATTGCCCTGCTGAGCCTCAATTTTTTCTTTTAATATCATTCGGGCCCTGTTAAGGTTCGATTTAGAGGTGCCATCACTTATGCTAAGCATCTCTGCAATTTCTTTATGCGAATAGCCATCAATAACATAGAGGTTAAATACCATGCGGTACCTATCGGGCAATTGCTGGATGATGCCCAGCAAAAAATCCATCGATACGGTTTCAACTTCTATCTCCACATCGGCCTCTTCGGGCAGGTTCTCGGTCACTATTTCAAACACGCCCTGCGTGCGGTACTTTTGCAATACATTATTAACCATTACCCGTTTGGCCCATCCTTCAAAACTGCCTTTAAACTGGTACTGGCCTATCTTACTAAATATTAATAGAAAACCATCTTGTAAATTGTCCTCGGCATCGGCGCGGTTGCGCGAATATTTAAGGCAGGCCGAAAATAGCTTCGGGGCAAAAAGCTTATATAGCTGCTCTTGTGCCCGGATGCTGTTTTGCTGACAGTCTTTTATGAGGTCATCTAAACCCAATAGTTTCCTTGTTATATATTATAAATGCATTGGCACCTTAACCTCCATAAATTGCTGTCTGCCATTAATATCTGTACCTTTAAAAAACTTGAAGGTATAGGTGTCCCCGCTTTGTGACAGCGGACAGGCAAAATTAAAAATAACCGACTCCGTTACAGCAGTTGCGGGTGTTTCGCACTGCTCATTTTCTAAAAGTACCGACTCGATAGCTATTGTTAATGCCGACTCAGCTTGAGCGGTATAAAAATTATTGTTTAAATAATAACAGGTGTTAGGCCTGTGGTAATACAATTTTATAGCGTAGGTTGTTCCGGGAGTCATGAACTCCGGTACCTCAACCTTATCTACAGGCAGGTACTGTATGGTAAAATCAACCTTGTTTTCGTCGCCTTCAAGCGTGCAGCCTGTAGCTAAAAAAACAAAGGCAAAAAGTAATAAAAGCTTCTTCATAAATCTGTATAAAAAAACATAAGTGTTTAGTAAACCATTAGATGCAAAAATCCTACAAAGGTTGCGTTGTTAAGGTATAAAAAAACCCGATTGTAAAATCGGGTTTCATTTGTTAGGCCATATTTTGCTTAATGGCATCTTTTATTTTAAGTTCGAGCTCTTCACTCATCTCCGGATTGTCCTTAATTAACGATTTAACAGCATCGCGCCCCTGCCCTAGTTTAGTATCGCCGTAGCTAAACCATGAACCTGACTTTTTAATAATTTCGAACTCTACAGCAAGATCCAGAATCTCCCCTGTTTTGCTTACTCCTTCGCCATACATAATGTCGAATTCTGCCGTTTTAAACGGTGGTGCAACCTTGTTTTTAACGATTTTTACTTTGGTACGGTTACCAATAACATTTTCGCCATCTTTAATTTGCGATGAACGACGGATATCGATACGTACCGAAGCATAAAACTTAAGCGCATTACCACCTGTAGTAGTTTCAGGGTTACCAAACATAACCCCGATTTTTTCACGCAACTGGTTAATAAAGAAAACCGTACAGTTGGTTTTGCTAATAGTACCGGTAAGTTTACGTAAAGCCTGACTCATAAGGCGTGCGTGCAGACCCATTTTAGAGTCGCCCATTTCGCCCTCGATCTCGCTTTTTGGCGTAAGTGCCGCTACCGAGTCGATAACCACAATATCTATAGCGCCCGAACGGATAAGGTTTTCGGCAATTTCTAGTGCCTGCTCACCATTATCGGGCTGCGATATAATTAAATTTTCTACATCTACATTTAGCTTTTCCGCATAGCTACGGTCAAAAGCATGCTCAGCATCAATAAATGCCGCAATACCACCCGCTTTTTGAGCCTCGGCAATAGCATGTAATGTAAGTGTTGTTTTACCCGATGATTCCGGACCGTATATCTCGATGATCCTGCCACGAGGGTAACCGTTTACACCAAGCGCAAGGTCGATACCTAACGAACCCGATGGTATCGATTCTACCTCCTCAACGGCACGGTCGCCAAGTTTCATTACGGTACCTTTACCGTAAGCTTTGTCTAATTTATCTAATGTTAACTGTAACGCTTTTAATTTAGCTTCTTTTTCTCCACTCATGGTGCTTTGTATATTTTGAGTAAAAATAATTCTTTTATTTGATATTGCAATATTAAGAAAATAATCTTAGACAACAAATATTTAGGAGAAAAAAATATAAGAACTATATCCTACCTCTCCCCCAACACCTCAAACAGCAATTCCGGTTCGTTAGTCGTAATGTATTCTACGTTTTGGTTAATCAGGTTTTGCATCTCCGGTTTGTCGTTTACCGTCCATGCATTAACGGTTAAGCCTAGTGCTTTAGCCTCTTTAATCCAGGTAGGGTGCTCTTTGTACACGCTAAAGTGGTAATCAAGGCCGGTGTAGCCATCTTTCTTGGCAACGTCTGGCGCAACATCGCCGGTTAGGTAGGCTACTTTAGCCTTTGGGTTAAGCTCATGAATTTTCTTGCCTACATCATAACTAAAGCAAATGTACTCTACCCATTTTTCGGCTTTAAGCTTCTTTACCAGTGCCACACATTTGGCCGTAAGTTCCAGCGAACGCTCCGGGCTTATGGCAGATGTTTTAATTTCGAGTATCAGCTTGGTTTTTGTCTGCTTCATGCCCTCGCGAACGTAGGCTTCCAGCGTAGGAATCTTTTCGTCATTAGGGTGTTGCTTGGTTAACAGTTCGGCATAAGTAGATTTTTCTATAACGGTACCATAAAAATTATCGTCATGGTTAACTACAATCACACCATCTTTAGTAAGGTGCACATCAAACTCGGCACCGTGGCAACCCAGGGCAACTGCATGGTTTAACGCAGCAATAGAATTTTCCGGAAGGCCGGCCTGCTTCCAGGCACCGCGGTGGGCAATTACTATGTTTTTATTAAACTGTGCAAAACCGTTAACAGCAAACAGCAGGTAAACCAATACGTATAAAGCCAACTTCTTCATTCTGAAATTATTTTAATCATCACAAAAATAAAAGATTTTTTGAATTGGCTGGTTATGGTAGGGTTAACGAGGTGCAGCAACTTCAACTTTAACATCACCTCGAAAATAAATTGGCAAAAGCATAACACTTCAATTACTACATTTATTGCTTACAAAACCAGCACCATGAAAAAAATAATTACGCTACTTGCATTCCTTACACTTTTTAGCTGTTCTAACGATGATGATTCCGGCAACGACAACAGCGGTTCAAAAACTAAAAAATATGTGGACAGAATATCACTTGTTAGCCAAAACGGCTCATTTGATATTTCCTTAACCTACAATGCCGACAAACAAATTGCCAGCTATACCCGTGGTACTACTACACGATTATCTTATGAATATCAGGGTGGACGACTAGTTCGCGTTAACGATTTAGATTTCCCCGATAGTCCGTATCAGTTTACGTATAATGACGGCATTTTATTTTCGTTAAAGCATTATAACGAAACGTATGCTGTTACCTATAACAAGGCAGATAAAAGCTATTTTTTCGATGGAATTAGTACCTTAAAATTTGGCTTTAGTGGTAAAAACATTACTTATGTAGAAGAAGGCAACAGTGGCAGACAAACATTTAGCTATAATAACTCTAAAAAAGGCCCGCTGTATAATGTAGATATGGATGATTTATACTTTATTCCGTTGCTTTCTGATTACAGCTATTCATTTCTTTCAGCATCACCACTATCTGAAATTAAAATTGCATCTGAAAATACAACAACGTATAAAGCAGAAAATACGTATGACGATAAGGGCTACTTAACGTCTACCGTAATGCGTTCCGGTAACGATCAATTATATAGTGCTACCTACCATTATATAAATTTATAAAGTTTGAAAATTGCCTGCTATACATTTTAAGTTTGCAGTATAAATTGCAATAGTAAAATTTATTACTTTTGCAGCGGTTCCGCCATCAGGAGCCATAGATACTGAAAATACTCACTTAAAAATTGTATAGCATGCAACTGTTCAACACTTTAAGCGCAGAAGAAAGAGCCGAACTTATAGAGCAGTCCGGTAAACAGCGCCTTACGCTTTCTTTTTACGCCTACACCCACTTACAAGATCCGCAAGAATTTAGAAATATGCTTTTCCTGGCCTGGAACCCGCTTGAGGTTTTAGGGAGGATATATGTAGCTACCGAGGGTATTAACGCCCAGCTATCGTTACCGGCCGATAATTTTTACGCCTTTAAAGACCACCTTGATACCATTCCTTTTTTAAACGGCATTCGCCTTAATGTTGCTGTGGAACATGATGATATGTCGTTCCTGAAACTGACTATTAAAGTACGTTCTAAAATTGTAGCCGATGGGTTGGATGATGCCTCTTTTGATGTTACCAATAAAGGCATTCACCTTGGTGCTAAAGACTTTAACGAAATGCTTTCCGACCCTAATACCATAGTGGTCGATTTTCGTAATCATTACGAAAGCGAAATTGGGCATTTCCGCGGAGCCATAACACCCGATGTTGATACATTCAGGGAGTCCCTGCCGGTAATTGAAGACCAACTGGCCAACCATAAAGAAGATAAAAACCTGTTGATGTACTGCACCGGCGGAATCCGTTGCGAAAAGGCTTCGGCATTTTTTAAGCACAAAGGTTTTAAAAACGTGTACCAGCTTGAAGGTGGTATTATAGAATATACCCGCCAGGTTAAGGCCGAAGGGTTGGAAAGTAAGTTTATTGGTAAAAACTTTGTGTTTGATGCCCGCCTTGGCGAACGCATTACCGATGATATTGTTGCCCAGTGCCACCAGTGCGGCAAACCGTGCGACAACCATACCAACTGTGCTAACGAGGCGTGCCACCTGCTGTTCATTCAGTGTGATGAGTGTAAGGAGACCATGCATAACACCTGTTCGTCAGAATGTTTGGAAGTAGTACAGTTACCTGAAGAAGAGCAGAAAGCGCTTCGACGTGGTATTATGAAAGGCAACATGATTTTTAAAAAAGGAAAATCTGATAGCCTAACCTATAAAAACAGTGGTGAACTAACCGATGTTGCTTTGGCACCGGCACCAAAGGTTAAGGTAAAACCAATTGCAAGGCCACGTATTAAAAAAGTACTGTTAGGCAAAGGGCAGCATTACTTCCCAAAAGCACAGGTAGGTCAGTTTTTAATCGAAGAGCATAAGCTTAATGTAGGCGACACCATATTAATTAGTGGCCCTAGTACCGGCGAGCAACAGCTTGTGGTAGACCGCATGATGGTTAACGGTAAAGAAAGTATGGTAGCCATAGCCGGCGACAAGGTTACATTTAACCTGCCGTTCCGCATTCGCCTTTCAGATAAATTGTATAAATTGCCCAACTAAACCAAGCTAATGGATATTTATAAACTATTAAAGTTTAACCAATACATAAAAAGCCACCGAGTTAAATTCCTGGGGCTTTGGGTGTTATCGGTACTTAATAAGCGTTATTTATCCATACAAATGGATCCTGTTTTTGCCTGTAACTTAAAGTGCAAAATGTGTTATTTTAGCGATCCGGAATTTGTACGTAATAGCCCAAAAGGCATGTTTAAGGAAGACGATATGGAGCCACTGGCAACAGCCGTATTTAAAAACGCGCTTAAACTACAAATAGGCTGCGGTGCCGAACCTACACTTTTTAAACACAATGCACGCCTTATAGAAATTGCCAAAGAGCATAAAGTGCCTTACATAAGCATGATTACTAATGGTAACCTGCTAAGCCCTAAAGATATTGAAGCCTTTGCAACTGCCGGCCTAAACGAAATTATACTATCATTACACGGTGTATATAAAGAGCGGTATGAAGACCTTATGGAAAATGGCAACTACGGAAAGTTTCATGAAATTTTGGAGGCCATTACCCAGCAAAAAAAGCATACACCACAGCTTCGGCTTCGTGTAAATTATACGTTTAATAAAGATAATTTTTATGAGCTCAAAGACTTTTTTAAAGTATATGGCAAGTATAGTATAGATATTATTCAGCTGCGCCCCATTGATAAAATTGGCGAAACTGTATACGACGAATTCAGCCTTAAAGACATTGAAAACGATTATTCGAGAATAAGCAGGGCTATGCAGGCAGAGTCGGAAAAAAGGAAAATTACATTATTGTTCCCTGCATCTGTACTGCGTGACGAAACACAGTCGCTGAAAGTAAAGACCTCTAACGACAGTTCGTACCTTATACCGTATACCTATTTTTACATTTCGCCTAAATTTTCATGGAAAGATGATTATAACTGGCGCGAAGAGACTTTTGCCGACTGGAAAAAACGAAGCCACTGGAATTTAGAACTGCTTAAAAATGTTTTTATGTCGCGTGAATCGCTAGATAAAACCAATCGCAACATGCTTAATTATACAGTAGATATTAATTAGGCTGCGACACAAACTTCAATCATAAAACATGAACGACTATATATTAAAGTGGAATGCCGACCCTGTACTATTTTGGGTAACCGATAACTTTCCGTTTAAATATTATGGTATGCTGTTTGCCCTAGGCCTTATTTTGGGCTACAACATTGTAAAACACATTTATAAAAAAGAAGGTGTACCCATTGCCGACCTCGACAGGCTGTTGGGTTATATAGTTGTAGGTACAGTATTGGGCGCCCGATTGGGCCATTGCCTATTTTACGACTTCGATTATTTTTGGCAGCATCCGTTAGAAATATTAATTCCTATCCAAAAAATAGACGGTGCTTACCAGTTTGTAGGCTTTCGTGGCCTTGCAAGTCATGGGGGTGCTATGGGAGTACTGATTGCTATCGCCCTTTATTGCAAAAAATACAAGCTTAACCTTTTATGGGTTTTTGATAGGGTTGCTATAGGAGTTCCCGTTGCCGGCGCATTTATTCGCTTTGGCAACTTTATGAATTCAGAAATTTACGGCAAGCCTACTAATGGCCTATGGGGGGTAATTTTTATGCAGGATGATGCCTCATTACTACCAAGACATCCAACCCAATTGTACGAAGCATTTGCCTACTTACTTATCACAGCCTTATTACTTTACTTATACAAAACCAAAATAACCCGCCGCTCTAATGGCATTATCTTTGGTACATTTATGATACTGCTGTTTTCGGCACGCTTTATCATCGAGTTTTTTAAAGAAAATCAGGAAGCATTTGAAAGCAACATGATAATTAATATGGGGCAGCTACTAAGTATCCCATTTATTTTAGTGGGCCTCATACTTATTATTTTCAATAAGCATAAGCCTGTTGCCTATACTTTACAATAACAAAAAACGTTATGATTTACGTAAAGGGTACTGGGTTGCAGCACATTTGCCGGTGTAGCAATCCCGCAAAAAAATAGTATCTTTACCCACAAAATCGTTTTAACAAAACAAATTACGAACCGTAGTGGCCCGGCCACGATCTATATATACAACAAATAACTATGGCATGTACAAGCTGTTCTACGGGAACCAAAGATGGTACCCCGAGAGGATGTAAAAGTAATGGTACCTGCGGGACTGATAGCTGTAATAAGCTGACAGTGTTCGACTGGCTATCTAATATGACCCTACCCGGAGGCGAAGCGCCTTTTGACTGTGTAGAAGTACGTTTTAAAAACGGACGAAAAGAATTTTACCGCAATGCCGAAACGCTTACTTTAAGCATTGGCGATGTTGTGGCAACAGAGGCATCACCAGGCCATGATATTGGTATCGTTACCCTTACCGGCGAACTGGTAAAAATGCAAATGAAGAAAAAAGGTGTTAAGCCTAATGGCGAAATACTTAAAATATACCGTAAAGCATCTCAAAAAGATATAGACATCTGGAGTGATGTACGCTCTAAAGAAGAGCCAATGAAGGTTGTTGCCCGCGAAATAGCCATAAGGCTTAAGCTGGAAATGAAGATATCTGATATCGAATTTCAGGGTGATGGCTCTAAGGCTACTTTTTATTATACGGCTAACGACCGTGTGGATTTTAGGCAGCTTATTAAAGATTTTGCCAGAGAATTTAGTATACGTATCGAAATGAAGCAGGTAGGTTTCCGTCAGGAAGCATCGCGTCTTGGAGGTATAGGCTCATGCGGCCGTGAGCTTTGCTGCAGTACCTGGCTAACCGATTTTAGGAGCGTTAATACAAGTGCCGCACGTTACCAACAGTTATCACTTAACCCGCAAAAACTTGCAGGACAGTGCGGCAAACTTAAATGCTGTTTAAATTACGAATTAGACACTTATCTGGACGCCCTTAAAGGCCTGCCGGATATGGATACTAAAATTTATACCGAAAAAGGCGATGCATTTTGCCAAAAGGTAGATATTTTTAAAGGTCTTATGTGGTTTGCCTATACTAACGATATGGCGCATTGGCATGTAATTACCGCAGAGCAGGTTAAAGAAATGGTGTCGCTTAATAAAAATAAAGAGCGTGTAACCGCCCTTGAAGATTATGCGGTAGAAATTGCTGCTATAGAGCCTGAGAAAAACTTTCAGAATGCCGTTGGGCAAGACAGCCTTACCCGTTTTGATGCGCCTAAACCTAAAAAGAGAAGGCCGGGTAATCGTGAAGGCAGTACCGCGAACAACGCGAATAAAAAGAAAAAACCTGCAGGTGGTGCACCGGCTATAACTCCGGGCAACGCTAATGCTGCTAAAGGGCCTGCTATAACATCATCAAATAACAACAGGCCGGCACCATCTAACAAAATCGTGCCTAACAAACCTGCGCAACCGGGTCAACCGGCACAGCCAAACAATAGTAACAAAATAACTCCAGCTAATAACAAAGATGCGAACAACAAAAAATAGTTTATTGGCCCTGGGGCTGCTGTTTTTAGTTTGCTCCTGCGATAAGGCAAGGGTTTTTGACGAGTATAAAGAACTCGACGGTACATGGAGTAAGGATAGTGTTCTTACATTTAATGTTGAGCAAAAAGATACGGTGGCTAAGTACAACCTGTTTGTAACTACGCGCACCAACAATAACTACCCGTACAACAACATGTTTTTAATTGTCCAGATGCAACAGCCGGGCACGAGGCTAACTAAAGTAGATACTCTGGAATACCAGATGGCTAACCCCGATGGTAGCCTTATGGGCGATGGCTTTAGCGATATTAAGGAGAGTAAGTTGTGGTATAAAGAAAAAATAAACTTCCCAAAGCCGGGTAAATACACCTTTAAAGTAAAACAGGCTGTAAGGCAATCAGGCAAAGTAGGCGGTGTGCAACAGCTTGAAGGTATTACCGAAGTGGGTTTTAGAATAGAATCAACAGAATAAGAAATTATTATGGCAGTAAAGAATAACAATAATTCTAAACAGAATTATTCGCGTTACGTTAAAAACTTCTGGAAGTTAATGGGCTTTGGCTTCCTGTTCATCATTTTATTTTTCCTTTTGGCATCATGGGGAGTATTGGGTAAAATGCCAAGTTTTGACCAGCTTGAAAACCCTAACTCTAACGTAGCTACCGAAATTATATCATCTGATGGGCAAACGCTGGGTAAATTTTACCTTCAAAACCGTACCCCGGTTAAATATGCCGATTTACCTAAACATCTTGTAGATGCATTGGTTTCTACCGAGGATGAGCGCTTTTACGACCATTCCGGTATTGATGCCCGCGGTACATTAAGGGCGGTGGCAAGCTTTGGTACAAGCGGCGGTGCGAGTACTATTACTCAGCAGCTGGCTAAAAACCTTTTCCATGGTGAAGGTTCTAAAAATATTGTAATGCGTGTGGTTCAAAAGGTTAAGGAATGGATTATTGCTATTCGCCTTGAACGCCAATATACTAAAGATGAGATTATTGCCATGTATCTTAATACTGTCGATTTTGTTAATCAGGCGGTAGGTATCAGGTCGGCATCAAAAACCTATTTTGGTAAAGAACCTAAAGATTTAACTGTAGATGAAGCTGCCGTAATTGTAGGTATGCTTAAAAATCCTTCGTACTACAACCCGGCAAGGGAGTCGAAACGTAAACTGGTTACCGACAGGAGAAATACTGTTTTAGCCCAAATGGTTAAAAATGGTAAACTGACTGAAGCCGAAAAATCAAAACTGGAAGAGAAGCCGTTAAAACTTCACTTTTCGGTTGAAAGCCATAAAGATGGTATTGCCACCTACTTTAGAGAATACCTTCGTGGTTTTATGGAAAAATGGGTTAAAAACAACCCTAAGCCAGACGGTACCGATTATGATATTTATACCGATGGTTTAAAAATTTACACCACTATCGATTCTAAAATGCAAACGTACGCAGAAGAAGCGGTAGATGAACATTTAGCCAACCTGCAGGAAGAATTTTTTATTCAGCAGAAAAAAAACACTAATGCGCCCTTTGTAAATATCTCTACAAAAGAAACGCAAGGCATTATTAACCGTGCTATGCGCAACTCTGAGCGCTGGAGGATATTGGCCGACCAGGGCAAAGACGAAGATGAGATTATTAAATCGTTCAGCAAAAAAACCGATATGACAGTGTTTACATGGCATGGCGACCGCGATACCATTATGACACCTATAGATTCTATACGTTACTACAAACACTTTTTACAGTCGGGCTTAATGTCTATGGAGCCGCAAACAGGCCATGTAAAAGCGTGGGTAGGCGGTATAAATTACAAGCACTTTCAGTACGATCACGTAGCACAGGGCGCGCGCCAGGTAGGTTCTACCTTTAAGCCGTTTGTGTATGCAACCGCAATTGAGCAACTACATTATTCGCCTTGCGACTCGATATTAGATGGGCCTTTTAGCATGCCTAAAGGCAAATATGGTATTGACGCTAACTGGAACCCGCAAAACTCTAACGGACAGTTTAGGGGCATGGTTACGCTTAAACAAGCGCTTGCTAACTCTATTAATACAATATCGGCAAAGCTTATAGACCGTGTTGGTCCTAAAGCCGTGGTAGACATGACCCAGAAATTGGGAGTATCTTCTAAAATTCCGGAGCAGCCTGCAATTGCATTGGGTGCGGTTGAAATTACCGTTAGCGATATGGTGGCGGCCTACAGTACATTTGCCAACCAGGGTATGTATGTAAAACCTATGGTTATTACTAAAATTGAAGATAAAAATGGTGTAATATTATACCAGACTCCCCCTGAAACCCATGAGGTTATAAGTAAAGATATATCTTACGCAATTATAAAACTGTTAGAGGGTGTAACCGAAACAGGATCTGGTGCCAGGCTTAAATGGGGCGGCGGAGGCGGTACCGGTTATAATCGTATGACGGGTTACCCCTACAAAATTGTTAATCCCGTTGCGGGTAAAACAGGTACAACACAAAACCAGTCAGACGGTTGGTTTGTTGGTATGGTGCCTAATCTTGCTACCGGTGTTTGGGTAGGTAATGAAGACAGGTCGGCACACTTTAAAGGCCTTATTTATGGCCAGGGTGCTACTATGGCACTGCCTATTTGGGGTATTTATATGCGAAAAATGTATGATGATGATAGCATGACGTTCAAGGTGTCTGAAAAGCCATTTGAACGCCCTGCAAACCTTTCGATAAAAGTAGACTGCTGGAAACCGCCGGTGCGGGATACAACCAAAGTTGACAGTTTAAGTATAGACGACGAATTTGGAATATAATTTATAAAGACCTTCAATTGAAGGTCTTTTTTTATATATTTATACGCCAATTTAAACTAAAATTGTATGATTAATAAAAAAGTACAAAACGTAGCTGAAGCGCTAAAGGATATAAATAACGATGTAACTATAATGTTAGGCGGCTTTGGCCTTTGCGGAATTCCTGAAAATAGTATAGCCGAACTGGTTGTAAAAGGAGTATCAGGATTAACCTGCATTTCTAACAATGCCGGGGTAGATAACTTTGGCCTTGGCTTGCTGCTGCACAAAAAGCAAATCAAAAAAATGATCTCATCTTACGTGGGTGAAAATGCCGAATTTGAACGCCAGATGCTAAGCGGTGAGCTTGATGTAGAGCTTACGCCACAAGGCACACTTGCCGAAAAATGCCGTGCGGCTCAGGCTGGTATCCCTGCCTTTTATACACCTGCCGGTTATGGTACCGAGGTGGCCGAAGGTAAAGAAGCCCGTGAATTTAATGGCAAAATGCATATTATGGAAGAGGCTTATAATGCTGACTTTGCAATCGTTAAAGCCTGGAAAGGTGATGAGGCGGGTAACCTTATTTTTAAAGGCACAGCTAAAAACTTTAACGCCTGTATGGCCGGCGCTGCAAAAGTTACTATTGCCGAGGTGGAAGAGCTTGTTCCTGCCGGAACGCTTGACCCTAACCAAGTGCATGTTCCCGGTATTTTTGTGAACCGCATTTTTCAAGGCGAGAAATATGAAAAGAGGATAGAGCAGAGAACGGTGCGTCAGCAATAATTTGTTAATTCGGGTATTTGTTAATTCGGAAGACTAACTTTTATACAAATTATTGCATAAACAATCCACAAACCAACATTAAAAATCATGGCTTTAGGAAAAGAAGATATAGCAAAAAGAATTGCAAAGGAAGTTAAAGATGGTTACTTTGTTAACCTGGGTATAGGCATACCAACACTGGTTGCCAATTATGTACGCGACGATATTAACGTTGATTTTCAAAGTGAGAATGGCGTACTGGGCATGGGTCCGTTTCCGTTTGAGGGAGAAGAAGATGCTGATATTATTAATGCGGGTAAACAAACCATTACAACCTTGCCGGGAGCCTCGTTTTTTGACTCCGCTACGAGTTTTGGAATGATTCGTGGGCAGCACGTAGACCTTACTATTCTAGGAGCTATGGAAGTTGCGGAGAACGGCGATATAGCCAACTGGAAAATTCCGGGCAAAATGGTTAAAGGCATGGGCGGCGCGATGGATTTAGTAGCGTCCGCAGAGAATATAATCGTGGCAATGATGCACGTTAACAAAGCAGGCGAATCGAAGCTGCTTAAGCGCTGTACGCTGCCATTAACCGGCGTAGGCTGCGTTAAAAAAATAGTTACCGAACTGGCCGTTTTAGAAATTGTTCCTGAAGGGTTTAAATTATTAGAACGTGCACCGGGCGTAACGGTTGAAGATATTATTAAAGCTACCGAAGGTAACCTTATTATCGAGGGCGATATCCCCGAAATGGTTATTGGGTAAAACAGCCTCAGTTTTTAGAATTAATACAGACCCTGCACTTATGCAGGGTTTTGTATTTACGCTTTCTGTCATTGCGAGGGAGGCACGACCGCGGCAATCTCTTAAGACAGTTCGCTAAAAAAAATTAGAGTGCTTCTTGCCTCGCAATGACGGTACGTTTTCCATTTCGACAGTAGGTAAATATCCAAGTATCATTGAGATTATTCGATTTCGTTTACTTCGCTCAGACCCGAGGGCTCGCCCCGAACGGACGAAGTGATGACATATTGTTTGTTATGACGAAGTAAAAATCTAGATAGATTTGAGATTATTCGACTTCATTCACTTCGCTCAGAATGACAATAAAAAAAGAGAAACCACTTATCAGCAATTTCTCATCGTTTAAATATATTCTAAAAAATTAATTTGTTTTTTCACTTAAATGCACCAGCATATCGGCAGTCATGGTCTGTAAATCAAAGTCATGTTTCCAGCCCCAATCTTTGCGGGCACTGCTATCGTCTATGCTTTGCGGCCAGCTATCCGCAATTTTCTGGCGGAAGTCCGGCGCGTAATCAATTGTGAAATCAGGAAGCTCTTTTTTAATTGCATCGGCAATTTCAACAGGTGTAAAGTCCATCGCCGAAAGGTTGTATGCCGAACGAATTTTGATGTTTTCGGCAGGTGCCTGCATGATCTCGATCGTGGCACGAATGGCATCGTCCATATACATCATTGGCAAACGGGTATCTTTGCTTAAAAAGCAGGTATATTTTCCATCGCTCAATGCTTTGTGGTAAATATCAACGGCATAATCGGTAGTGCCGCCACCCGGAGGAGTACTCCAGCTAATAAGTCCCGGATAACGTATGCTTCGCACGTCTACTCCATATATGTTGTGGTAGTACTCGCACCAGCGCTCACCACTTTGCTTAGATATTCCGTACACCGTACTTGGCTCCATAACGGTGTACTGCGGTGTGTTCTGTTTGGGTGTAGTTGGGCCAAAGACAGCGATGCTGCTTGGCCAGAATATTTTTTTAATTTTTCCCGCCTTAGCAATATTAAGTACGTGAAAAAGCGAATTCATGTTTAAGTCCCACGCAAAGGCAGGATTTTTTTCGGCAGTTGCCGAAAGTAGCGCCGCCATAAGGTAAACCTCGGTAGCGTTGTGTTTTTCTATAATATCTTCAACCTGGTTATAATCAAGAGCATTAACAACTTCAAACGGGCCCGATGCTACAAATTCAGGATCACCCTTACGTACGTCGCTTGCTATTACATTTTCGATGCCATAAATGCTGCGAAGTTTCTTAGTCAGTTCGGTACCAATTTGCCCGCAGGCGCCTATTATAAGTATTTTAGCCATAGTTGTTGTGCGTGTTTTATGTTGCAAATATACTAGTTTACAATTATCAAATTCGTTTTTAATAAGCATGATTATAACAATGCTTTGAAAGATTGTGATGTATGATAACCTAATATCAGTAATTTAATAAGTTATTGAAATATGCCTGCCCAGATAAATATGTCACTATTCTAGATATTACTTATATTAATCTTTACAAAATAGCGATAAAACTTTGCCCTAACATTTGTAAATTTGTCTGGCAATTACAAAAACATGAAATATCTTAAGTTTGTAGTACTCTTTGGTTTATGCATTAGCTTGTTTTCTTGTCAGGACGACTCAGAAAAGCGCATTGCCGAAACACAAAGAACCCTGAAACAAAACGATGCTATACTAAAAATTATTAATAGTAACTGGAAGTTTACTGTGCCTTCGCCAGCGCCAAAAGTAGCAGGGCGCATTGCTGCATGGAACGAGTGGCAGCAATTTGCCACCGAATTGAGGCAAAAACCTACAGGTACTATTAATGCCTACCTTCAAAAGTCGAAAACGCTGGTTAATAAGGCTGATGCGCTTAAAAATAATCTGCCTGCCTTTTTTGATAAGCCACAAGTGCGAAGCCGTATAGGCGTTTTGGTTACCAAAATAAAATCGCTGTACACATTTATTAGCATCGAAAACATACCGGCTGATAAAGTAGTAAAAATTATTGGCGAAATTAGCCATGAGGTAGACGCGCTTCAAAACCAACTTGATGAGCTTGTGCGTATTAGCGAAATACCTAAAGAAGAAGGCGAAGTAGAAATGCTTCAGCGTGCGCGAGACACTACACGCCTCGCAAATCCGGGCACCATGCCGGAGCAGCCATAGTTTAATGAAACAATTTAGGCAACCAAATTAAAAAATCCGGACAGTATCCGTAACTATTTAAACCGCAATTGAAAAACGAAATATTACATAAATACGAAGAGTTAACTAAGGTAAAACAAATTGCCGCTGCACTACAGCAGCGTGAAGGCAAACTGCATGTAAAAGGCCTTATAGGGTCGGCATTGTCATTTGTTGTCGACCCGTTGTTTAGAGAAAGCGAGTTACCTTTTTTACTGATTTTTAGAGATAAAGAAGAGGCAGCCTATTACCTGAACGATCTTGAGCTACTTGTAGGTCAGGAAGATGTTTTGTTTTACCCAGGTTCGTTTCGACGACCTTATGAAATTGAAGAGACGGATAATGCCAGTGTGTTATTGCGTGCCGAAGTTCTTAACCGTATCAATTCGCGTAAAAAGCCTGCCATTATAGTATCGTATACCGAGGCATTGTTTGAAAAAGTAGTTACCCGAAAAGAGCTTGACAAAAACACTTTGAAGATTTCTTCGGGCGACCAGGTATCAATCGACTTTATTAACGAAGTGTTGTTTGAATATGAGTTTCGCCGTGTTGATTTTGTAACTGAGCCGGGAGAATTTTCGGTGCGTGGTGGTATTGTCGATGTATTTTCGTTTAGTAATGATAACCCATACCGTATAGAATTTTTTGGTAATGAAGTAGATAGCATACGTACGTTTGATGTTGCCTCGCAGTTATCATTAGAAAAAAAGAAAAAGATTACCGTTATACCTAATGTTGAAAACAAGCTTTTAACCGAAAAACGTGAGAGCTTTTTAGAATATATAGCCGAGAGAACGGTATTGTTAATTCAGAATACCGATGCCTTACTAACGCAGCTTGATGTTATGTTTGGGAGGGCTACCGAAGCTTTTGATAAGCTGAGCAAAGATATTAAGCATGCTGCACCCGATGAACTGTTTTTAAACCAGCGCACCTTTGTAAAAAAAGCGCTTGATTTTACCATTGTAGAGTTTGGTGCCAAGGCCATTTTTAAAACCGAAAAAGAATTTGAGTTTTACATACAGCCGCAACCATCGTTTAATAAACAGTTTGATTTACTGCTTAATAACCTGAGCGACAATGTGCGCAATGGGTACAAAAACTATATTTTCTGCGCTAATGAGGCACAGGCGGCACGCTTTCACGATATTTTTGACAGCCTGGACGAAGCCGGCCACGAAAACATTCGTAAGCAATATAAAACTATCGTCTTCCCTATTTACGAAGGGTTTATAGATGAAGAAAACCTTGTTGCCTGCTATACCGATCATCAGATTTTTGAGCGATACCATAAATTCAGCATAAAAAACGGCTACTCAAAAAAGCAAACCATTACGCTTAAAGAAATCAACTCACTTTCGGTGGGCGATTATGTAACGCATATCGACCATGGTATTGGTAAGTTTGGTGGGTTGCAAAAAATTCAGGTAGAAGGCAAAACGCAAGAAGCCATTAAACTGGTCTACGCCGATAATGATATTGTGTATGTAAGCATCCATTCGCTGCACAAAATATCGAAGTATAATGGTAAAGACGGTGCTCCGCCCAAGATATATAAGCTAGGGTCTGGCGCGTGGAAAGCCCTTAAAAACAAAACTAAGGCACGGGTTAAGCACATTGCGTTTAACCTTATTCAGCTTTATGCCAAGCGCAGGCTCGAAAAAGGGTTTAAATACGCGCCCGACAGTTACTTGCAGGCGGAGTTGGAATCATCATTTATATACGAAGATACGCCCGACCAGATTACCGCGACCCGCGATGTTAAGGCCGATATGGAAAGCGACCGCCCTATGGACCGCCTTGTATGTGGCGATGTAGGCTTTGGTAAAACCGAGGTGGCAATTCGTGCCGCCTTTAAAGCCGTCGATAATGGCAAGCAAGTGGCTATTTTAGTACCCACAACCATATTGGCATTTCAGCACTTTAAAACGTTTACAGAGCGTTTAAAAGACATGCCGGTTACGGTAAGTTACGTAAACCGCTTTCGTACTGCTAAACAAAAATCTGAGACTTTAAAAGACCTTGCCGATGGTAAGGTAGATATACTTATTGGTACGCACCAACTGGTAAATAAAAACGTGCAGTTTAAAAACCTCGGTTTGCTGATTGTAGATGAGGAGCAAAAATTTGGCGTAAATGTAAAAGATAAGCTAAAAACCATCGCCCATAATATTGATACCCTTACCCTTACGGCGACGCCTATACCGCGAACGCTTCAGTTCTCATTAATGGCTGCAAGGGATTTGTCGGTTATTACCACTCCCCCGCCCAACCGTTACCCTATTGAAAGTCAGGTGGTAGGTTTTAATGAAGAGATTATACGCGACGCTATTTCATACGAAATTCAGCGTAGTGGGCAGGTATTCTTCATTCATAACCGCATCGAAAATATTAAAGAGGTAGCCGGTATGATTCAGCGCCTTGTTCCGCATGCTAAGGTGGCCGTAGGTCACGGGCAGCTCGACGGTAAAAAGCTTGAAGAATTAATGCTTGGCTTTATGGATGGTGCTTTTGATGTGCTTGTAGCTACAACTATTATTGAAAGCGGACTTGATGTACCTAATGCCAATACCATATTTATCAACAACGCGAATAACTTCGGACTGTCAGACCTGCACCAAATGCGTGGCCGTGTAGGCCGAAGCAACAAAAAGGCGTTCTGCTATTTTATAGCACCGCCATATAGCGCCATGACTGAGGATGCCCGTAAGCGTATCCAGGCATTAGAGCAGTTTAGCGATCTTGGTAGCGGTTTCAACATTGCCATGAAGGATTTAGAGATTCGTGGTGCCGGCGATTTACTGGGTGGTGAGCAAAGTGGTTTCATAAACGAAATTGGCTTTGAAACGTACCAGAAAATTATGAACGAGGCTATTGACGAGCTTAAAGAAAATGAGTTTAAAGACTTGTATGATGAAGTGGAAGGCAGTAATGATGTTGAAAAAGAATATGTAAAAGACCTGCAGATAGATACTGATTTTGAGCTACTATTCCCGGATGATTACATAAATAGTATTACTGAGCGCCTTAACCTGTATAACGAAATGGGCGCTATTAAAACCGAAGACGACCTCATTGCTTTCGAACGCAAACTGGTCGACCGGTTTGGGCCACTGCCTAAAGAGGCACAAGCACTACTTACCAGTATGCGTATTAAATGGCTGGCCACTAAGATGGGTATCGAGAAACTGATATTAAAGCAAGGCAAGATGGTGGGTTACTTTGTATCCGACCAGCAATCAGAATACTACCAAAGCGGTACATTCAGGATGGTGCTTAAGTTTGTTCAGCAATTCCCAACAATATCTAAAATGAAAGAGAAAGAAACCAAAAATGGCCTTCGCCTGCTGCTTACCTTTGAGAATGTAAAGTCGCTTAAAAAAGCGCTGGATTTGCTAAATATGGTTTTTGAAAAGTAGGTTTTAAAAAATTTAAAGTCGCAGTCGCTATTTTCAGTAAGCAATAGTGTGTTCTGGTTCTAGTGGGTGCAGCGTAATCAAGATACAACCTGGTATTGTCATTGCAAGGCACGAAGCAATGTATTACATATTTAGATTGCCGCGCTCCGTTGCACTACACTCGCAATGAAGAGCTGTGCATTTCGAGCGAAGCGGTTTTAGATTCTTCGACTTCGTCGCACTTCGCTCAGACCCGAGGGCTTGTCCTGAACGGACGAAGTAATGACAAAAATAATGTATATAATCGACCTCTGTATTTTAGTACGATTGCTTTGCGACTTGCAATGACGGATTCACTGAAAACTGCGACCGCGACTGAAAACTCATTTAACCAATAACCTCATACACTTTATCTACAACCATTGTGGGTGTTATGGTTCGCATAGCATCTTCATAACCGTCAACAACTTTATTACCATAAATGGAAGTAGGTAACATAGGGAACTTTTCCCTGTCGGAAACTAAAGTATTTTCGAACGGTTGTGCATATGGCGCAAAGCCCGCATAAGGGTGGGTCGCGCCCCAAAGGGTAACTACTTTAATGCCGTACATAGCTGCCATATGTGCATTTGCACTATCCATACTAAGCATTAAATCGAGATTGCTGATAAGCTTCAACTCTTCTTTTAATGAAAATTTTCCTCCCGCAATGACTATAACATTAGCACTTGTACCGGCAAAATTTTTAAGCTGTTCGGCTTCTGCCTTACTGCCTCCAAAAAGAAAGAGCGTGTTATTAACATCTTCTGCAAGGGTAGTGATAACTTCTTGCATTAAATCTGCCGGGTACACTTTACCACGATGCTGAGCAAATGGCGCAATACCTATCCAACTACCTGATTTGGCACCTACTGTATTACTAATATCTTCAGGAATCGATTGCTTTTTTAAAAATACCGGGTGGCTTAAATCTACCGGAAATCCTAATTTGGCAAACACATCGGCATGGCGTTGTGTTACCGGAGTTATCGGTTTAAATACTTTATTTACTAATGCTGTGAGTTGTTTACGCTGTTCGCGAAGTTTATCTGTAGTAGCAGTCTTTTTACCTATAACCGCAAAAAGCTTTGTAATTATCTTAGACCGAAGCACGTTATGCAAATCGGCCACGGCATAAATGTGCTGATTATTTAATCTCTTAAATAATTTAAGCAGGCCAAAAAAACCTTTGTGGGTAGTATTAAAATCGGCAGTATAAAAATTTACGCCGGGTATATCATCAAAAAAAGGCTTAAAAGTACTGCGCGATGCAACGGTTACTTTTACATCAGGATGTTGCTGTGTTAGCGCCAGTAACACCGGCACCGTCATGGCAACATCGCCCATGGCAGAAAAACGCAAAACCAGAATGTTTTTTGAAGATGTACCCAGCATAGGGCCTATTTTTTATTTTGGTACAGCACCGGGTTAAGTTCTTCGTCGTTGTACATTTTCATTTGTTTGTACACCTTCATAAATTTATTACCAGCCTCAATATCTGCTAACAAATCATCAATAGCGGTACTAAGGTCTTTTTTCTGCTCTAATAAAATATTCAATTTTTCCTGGCATTTTTGCCTGTGTTCCGGTGTAGCTTCAGGGCGTGTAGCTTCCTCAGCCATATGGAAAATTTTAAGTGCCAATATAGACAATCTGTCGATTGCCCAGGCCGGGCTTTCAGAATTTATTTTAGCATCCTCTTTAACAGCAACGTTGCTATAAAGCTGTAAAAAGTAGCTATCTATAAACTCCACCATATCAGTACGTACCTGGTTAGAAGCATCAATTTTACGTTTAAGAACAAGGGCTGCAACAGGGTCTATTTCAGGATTACGAATTATGTCTTCATAATGCCATTGCACCGTATCTACCCAGTTTTTCGCATATAGCAAATGCTCAATTTTATCTTTATCAAACGGATTTGTAAGAGGGTGGTCTACATTATCATGCATATGATAATCGTTGATACTTTGCTCAAAAATTTGGAATGCGGTACCTGAAAACATACTTTTAATTTTTTTACAAATATAGTTTTAATACTTTTATCCTGCCAATACAAATTTTTTGTTAAAATGACGCTTCATAACCTATCTGAAAATAACAGTATCTTAAATCATTTTGTAGCTCAGCTGCGCGATGTAAATGTGCAGAACGACAGCATGCGTTTTAGAAAAAATATGCACCGCATTGGCGAAATAATGGCGTATGAAATTAGTAAGCACCTCGATTTTAAACCTGTAGAAGTGACTACGCCATTCGGTATTAAAAATACTGCCTATTTAAAAGATGAGGTTGTGGTATGCTCAATCTTGCGTGCGGGTCTAGTATTGCATGAAGGTATACTGTCCTTTTTAGATGACGCGGGTAACGGATTTATATCGGCTTACCGACACCACCCTAACGATGATGATTATTTTGAGATTAAGACTGAATATAAAGCAGTTCCGTCATTAGAAGGGAAGGTTTTACTACTAGCCGACCCTATGCTTGCCACAGGGAAGTCGCTGGTAGCTGTGTACCAAAAGTTATTGGAAGAAGAGACCCCAAAGGAAATTCATATCGCAGTAGTTATTGCTGCGCCGGAGGGTATTGCATACCTGCAAGAGCAACTACCTGCACATTGCAATTTATGGATAGCCGATACCGACAGCCACCTGAACGATAAAAAATACATTGTCCCGGGCTTGGGCGATGCCGGCGATTTAGCGTACGGCCCTAAGTTATAACTGCATTATGTAAATAAATACTGCAATGGCTGTTATACCCCAAACTACAGCCTCGCGCACCCATTTATTATCTTGGCCCTCTAAATAATTGCCACCCATAATTGCCAGTGGCGCAAAAGTGAAGGTTAAAAAGCTATTATTCTTTCCGGCGGATAGCGCATATATCGCAATACCAATCAAAAAAGAAAACAGAACTTTTTTATGCGATGCCTGCAAGTTAAGTGGCTTACTGCTAATAGATACTATATACGGCCCGGCAAACAATGCCGCTATTGATGCAAATATTGCTAATGCAATGTTCTGGTAAATGTTCTCGAAATAAGTAAAGTCGAAGCTGGGGATTATCTCATTTTTAATATGGCTAAAAAACGTATGCCCAGTTATAAGCCCAACCATAGAGTAGATTACGCCAACAGCGAAAAAGGCGATAAATGGTATTATCCAGTTTCTATAATCGCGTGAAACGTGAAATACTATCGATATGAAAACCAGCACTATATATATAATACACCAAAAGTGAAACAACGATGCGGCGAATATCCAGAAAGACGCATCGAATATTTTTTCTTTAGGGGAAATAAGCGATTGTAACGATATTAGCCTGCGTAAAGCCAGCAGCAAAAAAAAGTTTGCTACAATAATGTTCTGGTTTATAAGCGTTGTAGGGAAAAGTACCAAAAATAGCAGAAACAATACAATGGCGTAACTGTTTGCTTTTGTAAGGGTATTCTTTAAAGTTATAAAGCCAGTCACTAGTAACGAGCCACTTAGTAATAGCAACAAACCTAACTTTTGAGCAATCAGGTAATAGTGCTGCACCCATTGCGTATCTTTAAGCAGGTACAAAAAGTAGAAAACAACAAGGCTAACCCCTACTAAAACATAATTTATAGGCCTTGATTTACTAAAAATACTTGCTAGCATGTGAATATTTTATACATTTGTGACTGTAAATATAATACTTGTCTAAAAATGAATACATTTTTTGAAGCTATAGGATACCTTTTTACAGATATCCTTTTTATACCGATGGACTTTTTCCGTAAACTGGAACTTTCTAACTGGTGGACTGCAAATATCGTTACCTGGATTTTCATTATCATTTGCTGTGCAGCATTTGTATACTGGTTAAAGCAAATCAGGATTTTTGATGAAACAGGCGAAGACAAACAAGATACTACAGCCCACTCGTTCTTATCATAAGTCGAAGCCAATATCTTTTCTAAAATACATCTTATCAAAATGTAGTAATGCTATGTTTTGATAAGATTTTTTTATGGCCTCTTTAAAATCATCTCCGTAAGATGTTACCGCAATTACGCGGCCACCCGCAGTAACTGCACTACCATCCTTATCTGTAGTACCGGCATGAAACACTAAAGATCCTTCAACTTTATCAAGCCCGGTAATTACCTTACCTTTTTCGTAATCTTCAGGATATCCACCAGAAACCAGCATTACCGTAGTAGCACTCCTTTCATCTATTTCTAAAACTGCTTCATCCAGTTTTTCATTAGCTACCGCTACAAACAATTCTACAAGGTCGCTCTTTAACCTTGGTATAACCACTTCGGTTTCCGGGTCGCCCATGCGCACATTGTATTCAATAACAAATGGGTCGTCGCCCACTTTTATAAGGCCAATAAACACAAAGCCTTTATATTCTATACCAGCATCTTTAAGCCCCTGAATAGTAGGCTTAACAATACGGCTTTCTATCTTTTCCATAAATACGGCATCGGCAAAAGGCACCGGAGAAACCGCACCCATACCACCGGTATTAAGGCCGGCATCGCCCTCACCTATCCGTTTGTAATCTTTAGCAGTAGGCAATATTTTATAGCTTTTACCATCGGTAAGTACAAAGCAGCTAAGTTCTATACCGTCTAAAAACTCTTCGATAACTACCTTGGCACTTGCTGTCCCAAATTTTTCGCCCACAAGCATGCTCCTAAGCTCCTTTTGGGCTTCGGCAAGGTCTTGTAGTATCAGCACACCTTTGCCGGCGGCAAGGCCATCCGCTTTAAGCACGTACGGTGCTTTTAAAGTTTCCAGAAATTTACAGCCATCTTCAACTGTATCTTTTGTAAAACTATCGTAAGCCGCTGTAGGGATATTATTTTTTATTAGAAATTTCTTCGCGAATTCTTTACTGCCTTCAAGCTCTGCACCGTGTTTAGATGGGCCTATTACAGGTACTGCAGCTAAAGCCTCATCGTTTTTAAAAAAGTCGTACACGCCCTTTACTAAAGGGTCCTCAGGGCCTACCACTACCATGTTTACCTTTTCGGCAAGCACGAAGTTTTTAATAGCATCAAAATCGGTTGGGCTAATGTTAACATTCTGAGCGATTCCGGCAGTACCTGCATTACCCGGCGCTACAAAAAGTGTATTGCATAATGGGCTTTGCAGCATTTTCCATGCAAGTGCATGCTCCCTTCCTCCAGAGCCTAGTAGTAAAATATTCATAGTGTTGTGTGTTTAGTTGTGCAAAGATACATTAATAGGCTTTTTCTTCGCCCATAAAAATATTAACCACTGTTTGTATAATAATTTTTAAATCCAGCAACAGCGACCAGTTTTCTATATAAAACACGTCGTACCTAATGCGATTTATCATATCATCATCGTTAGTAATTTCGCCCCTAAAGCCCCTTACCTGGGCAAGACCGGTAATTCCAGGTTTTACATACAGGCGCGACATATACTTTTTAATTTTTGTGCTGTATAAATTATTCTGCGACCACAGGTGCGGCCGTGGCCCTACAATAGTCATTTCGCCCCTTAAAACGTTTAAAAACTGAGGCAGCTCATCTATACTGGTTTTGCGTATAAACTTACCTATACGGGTTACACGAGGGTCGTTACGTGTTACGGACTGCTCAGTAGTTTCGTTAATTTGCATCGATCTAAACTTATAGCAAAAAAACTCTTGCCCATTTAGCCCCGGCCTGCTTTGTTTAAAAAATACCGAACCTCGAGATTCCAGCTTTATAAGCAGTGCCATTAAGGGGGTAAACCACGATAAGAGCAATATCATTACCAATGCTGAAAATGCAACATCAAAAATTCGTTTTACGACCTGGGCAGCAGGCTCATGTAAGGCTGTTTTTCGAAGTGATAATACCGGGAAAAACTCGTAATAGTCTATGCGAAGGTTTTTAGAGAAAATCTCTTTACTATCCGGTATAAACTTTATGGTTTTATGATTAGTATCGGCAAAATCAACCAGATCCTTTAATTCGAAATTTGAAATTTCATTTAAGGAGCAGTAAATCTCATCTACATTATTTTCAATCACATAGCTTTTAATGCCAGAAATGCCGCCCATTATTTCGGGATTTGAAACTTTATCTGAAAAGAATCCGGAGAAACGGTAACCATACTCAACCTTGTTATCAAAAAAGTCTTTAAGTTTTATGCTATCAGGTGTGTATCCGATTATAATCGCACTACGATAGTTGCTTCCTGTAGCTACACGGTATTTTTTAAGATAGTAAAAAAGTAAAAATTTAAACGACCCAATTATTATAAAGGATGCTATTAAAAATAATGCCAATGCCTCGCCGCTAAAAATGGTTTGCTTAGCGAAAGGGAAAAAGGCAATATCTACAAATAAAAATATTATGCCCTGCTTAAATAACTTAGATGTTAATTGTACCGGGGTTGTATAGCGATACACTTCATAAAATCCCGAAAAATAAGAGATAGTGCACCAGCTTGCAAACTGGTATGCCGCAAAATGTACTGCGTTTAGTTGAAGCTCTTCGGTAAAAAAGGCAGGAAATAAAAGCGTGATAACCAAAATATCTACTGATAAACTGATAAGCTTTAAATATTTAGAATAGCCAGCCCTTCTGGATAAAATCATTGTATTAATATATATTACTTAAATCAGGCTTTAGCTACACCGGGCTTTTTTATAGTTTTATCTACATATTTGTCCATAAAATTAACGGGCAGCAAGCTATTAAAAAGACAGTAAAACAGTGTAAAAAATACCACGCCACGCTGCCTCCATAAAAATGATTCGGTCAAAAATAAGCTTATCATAAGAATTGCAAAAGCAATATGAACAAAATATTTAGACCTTATGGCCATTATTAAATTGATAAGCACCAGAAGTACTGTAAAAACAAAGCCCAGGATACCCAAATCGGCAAAGGCCTCTATGTATTGGTTATGAAAATTTAGCAGGCTGTACCTATTTCCGTCTTCATCGGTATGTACTACATTGTGCTCTATGCCTTTTTGCTTAACTTTAAGCTTCGATGCGTTAAGGCCATAGCCTGTAAACAAAATAGGCTCTTGGGTTATCATTTCTTTAAATATCCTGGCTTGATATACCCTGAATGAAATTGCAGTAAACTTATCTTTATCAGAAAAATAGTTATTATTCCATGCCTGATTGATTGTTACATAAGATTCCTCGCCCTGCGTTGTTTTAAGGGGTTGTATTTCATAGACATATTTGTTGTAAAGACCGGAGGTGTACCCGATAAGTATAACAATGACTGCACTACTCAAAATAGATGTAAACCTTGTTTTGCGAGTTAAGCCATGAGCAAACAGGTAATAGCTAAAAATAAGAATAATGTTTACAAATATTGTTATCTTAGAAGAGAGCAATAAAATAATTATCAATAAAAAGTACATAGCTAAATAGCCCCAAAACGTTTTGTTTTTTTTACCTATAAACACAAAAAAAGCAAGGGAAAAGAACGCCGACAGGTAAACAATATTTATTTGATTGATACTTAACTCATCCTCAAAAAATACACCTGTTCCCTCTCCTAAAAAAATAAACCTAAAAATTGCCCTGCAAATAATATAAAAACCAATAAGGCACATGGTGGTGGTGTAATTTTTAAGCACATTATTTACGCTGCTTTGCGGCAGGCGCCTGTGTAACATAAAACTAAGCGGTATACAAAGTACAGAAGCCTCTTTACTTAATGCCATTAATGAGCTTTTAATGTCTATAGTCCAAAAGAGGGATAGTGCCATTAGCGCAAAAAGGCTTACAGGCAGTAATAGCGATACCCTAAGCGAAACGTTAACCATTCGCGCTGCCAGTATAGAGTAAAGCACAAAAAATATAATTGCCAGGCTGTTATAAATGTAGCTAAGGGGTATGGTGACAACTACTAACGATACTAAAAAAACGGTAAGCTTATTAGCTGGCGCAAGTCCTATTCTTTTTAATAGTGCGTTTCTGGAAAAGTTATAATTGTTAGACATGGGTGTGGTTAATAACGCCTTTATATAGTGCGTGCATAACTGGTATAAATTTGCTCCAGTTTTTTAATATTGATACTTAAATTATAATTTTCTTCAAATGACATTTTTGCATTAACCGAAAATGTTTGTAACAGGTTATCGTTATTTAAAAGTGCCATTATTTTTTGGGCGTAATCCATAGGGTTTTCAGAATTTATAATGTAGCCATTATAATTATCTACTATTAAATCCTTATTACCATCGCAGTTGCTTACTACACCCGGTATACCCAGAGCCAGGCTCTCTAAAACAGCGTAGGGCATACCCTCATAACGCGACGTAGAGATGTACACTTTTGCCTCGCTTACAATTTTCAATACATTTTGCCGGTTAGTCCACTCTATTAATGTTACATTGTTTTTTAAATTGAGCGTATCTATAAGAGATAGTACACTGCCTATACGATCCTGAACAATGCCCACCCCTAATAATAAAAGGTGTATGCTGTGGTGTTTTTTTATTTCGCTTACTGCATGAAGCATCAATTCGATATTTTTTTGATAACTGGGCCTCGCTACTGTGCATATGTATGTGTCCGGCCAAGTTTTAGGTATTGTGAGCGGTGGCAAATTACTTATAGGGTTTATACTGTTATTTAAAACAACAGCTTTTTTTGGCATATACCCTACCTCATTAACACCTCTCTCATATTCTGAGGCCGATGTGGCTACTAACACGCTGTTGCCATTTGCCAGAAGCTTTTCTATAACAATAAAAATAAATTTTTTTATGCTGGCGTCTGTACTTAAGTAAGAAAATGCATGAGGGGTGTACATTACAGGTATGCCAAGCAGCCTGCCTGCAATTCTGCCTATAACACCACCTTTAGCACTATGTGCGTGGATAAGATCAGGCTTTTCTTTTTTTAATGTTTTGTAGGCAAATATTATAGCCCTGATATCATGCCATAAAGAAAGGTTACGTTTAATAACAACTTTATATTCTTTAACGGGGTTACCTTGCTCGTCTAAAAATTCATGGTTTGTATCTTCGGTTCCATGAACAATGACATTTTCAAACCTTTCGCTGTTAATCGCATCTAAGGTGAGGCGTACCCATACATCGAGCCCGCCTACAGAATTAAGAACGTGCGCTACCTTAATTTTTTCCATCTAATTCGGTTATTTTCGAAAGCCCTACAATTGTTGCGAAGGTAATAAATATATAACACCCCATTTGCCGGTGCAATACATTCTCTACTACAAGAAAAAGCACTAAGCCCACTGTTATAGCGGTATATGTAAAAGATTTTCTCGCATAAAATATTAAATAACCCATAAAGCCGCCCAACAAAAATAAGCCTATAAAACCATGAGCGAGCAGGTAATCGTTAAACTGATTGTGCGAGTTAAACTTTGTAGTAATAAACCAGTTACGCTTTGAGGGATTATCTATTTTTTGAGAGTAACAATCTAAATAATTATCCTCGATAATTTTATTAGAAGAGAAACCAAACAGGCTGTTAAAATTGGAATTTGAAAGCATATGATAAGCACAATCCCATATTACCACGCGTGGCTCATAATCGGAAGCTGTTTGCAGTGACTTATTAACGTAAAACCTTTCAGCAATATTTTTGTTAAACATAAATAATAGCAAAACAGCAAGGGCGCCGCCACCAATAATGCCGAATATTATTTTTTTTGAAATTTTTGCATAAAATAAAAGGTATAGTGGCACGCAAAGTAATAACGATAGGAACGACATTCGGGCAGCAACAAATACAATAAATATTGTACATAGCAGTATGCAGGCTATGAGTACTTTTTTATACTTAGGCAGGTATTTTATTAAATTGAAAGATAATAGTGCCCCTGCAAAAGCATAATAGCCGGCATATGGCCTTTCGAGAACCATTAGCGTATTTACGGTTTCGCCGGTGGTAAAGGGCAGGCTGCCAAACTGAATATAATAACTTAAAGCCATAAAAAAGCTCACTATTACAGTAGCCAGAACACTAATAAGAACTGAGGTTTTAAAGAAAATAACATCTTTAACTTTTAGAAACAGCACCGGCATTATAAACAGAATTATAAGCTTTTTGTAAATTGAAAACTCTGTAAACAGGCTTTGGTTTATAGCTGCTTTTATAAATAGATATAATAGCATTATGTATAACAGCACGATAGGTCGCTGTAACAGCCTTTTAAAATTTACGTTTTTGTAGTCTACTATTAACAATACTGCGAGTACACCAATAACAATATTTGGTAATGCTTTTGAAAACGGAAATAGTAGTATAAGTAGCGCAAATGCGTAATGGTATATTTTATCTTTTAACGTCATTTAAGGTTGGTTTTTACATATTTTATAACAGAATAGGGCATAATGTAAAGTACTACGCTGCGAGCCAGCCCATAAATTGGGTAAAAACCAAAATAAAAATTATCTTTCATTACCCTCAACCTGCTACTAACCTGTTGTTTTCGCTGTGTTAACGATATACCGCCAGGATTCACTTCATATTTTATTAAAGATTGCTGCAGATTTGCTGTTTTATATTTTTTTACAATCTTAAAAAAAAAGGCATAGTCTTCGGCAGCTTTGTAGTTTGTAGGATAATACCTAATGTTTGCAATTACATCGCTGCAAAACATAACAGAAGGATGTATAAACATAGAGTTTAAATACATTTTATTTTTTATTTCCTCACTGCCTTCCGGGCGCACCATATTGTATAAAAACGTGCCTTCAGTATCTACAGCAAAGGCATTACTGCCTACAAGCTTTACATCAGGATTGCTTTCCAGGTATTCCTGTTGTATGGTAAATCGCCTCCCAACGCACTGGTCATCGCTATCCAAACGGGCAATATATTTATAAAATGGCTTCTGACTTATATACTCCATTCCCGTGTTCAAGGCATACTCTATACCTTTATTTGTTTCCAAATAAATATAATGTATCGTACCCTTTGCCTTAAAAGAGCTCTTTAATATCTGTTCATCAAACAATTGTTTGCTACCGTCATCTACAATTAAGACATCAACACAGTCTGATGGGTCTATAGATGCAAGCGATCGCTCCAGCCCTTTAGGATTGTTATAATGCGGTATTAATACAATAGCCTTATTCATTTGCTTTAACTTTTGTGGCGGCTGTAAGCTTTATTAATAACGCAAGACAAAGCCAAAATCCATATATTCTAAACGAGTCAAATTGCATCCAGTTAATAATAAGGCCAATAAAAGATATATAAAGAATTAACGCGAGCGTATGCTCTTCGTTAGCAGTTATTCTTAATAAACGCCTCGATTGGACTAATACACTAATTAACAAAGCTAAAAATAGAACTATACCAATTGTACCGGTCTCTGCCAATAATCTTGTATAGATATTATAACCCGGCGGAAATGATTTTTCGTAGATGTTTTTATAGTGATCTGTAAACTCATAATTATCTTTAGTAGCCCACCGAGGATAATGATGCCTGCTGTGATAGGTTTGCTGACCGAAACCCACACCTACAACCGGATTCTCTTTATAAACCTGTATGGATGCATATTGAAGGCCAAAACGCGATTTGTTAGAGTTAGTTTTGGTAAGATTATCGCTAAAGTTAAGCGACTCTAGCTTTGTTTGTACCGATGTAATTACCTTATTTGCATTTACGGCAAGTAGTATTACAGTAAAGAATGCTATAAAAACGGATGCATATATAATATACTTTTTATATTGTTTAGATTTATATAAAAACGAAAAGCAAATTACTATTTGAAGTGTTACCACAAGTAAGGCGGTACGCGAACCCGAAAAATAAGTTAGCAACAGCACAACCACCAGGGGTATAAACTTGGTAATTTTACTTTCGGTAATTATATAGCTAAACATCCACCCCGTTATTGTAATCAGGTAAATTGCTAAGAAGGGTGGCTCTGCAGCTATAGACGATATTCTGGTTGCATTAGGGTCTATATCAACTTCTAAAAAAGGTAAGTAGCTAAACAGATTTAATAAAGGATATGCCTGACTAATATGAAAGATTACTACCATGGCCTCAAGGAAGCCATAAACTGCTGCTACCGTTAGTGACAATAAAAAGATTTTCCTTATCTTAAAAAGTATTTCTTTAGAACTCATGTTTATCAACACGTTCCAGTACAAAACGAAAAATACGATGCACGAAAGCATAAGCGCAAAATATTGCCTAATAAACCTATTTATACCAGTGGTAAATTTAAAATAACTTGTAGCTATTGTGGGCAAATTGATAACACTTGTTATTGCGCACCATAGTAAAAACAATAATAACAAATTAAAGTAGATGCTTCTAATAGGTATACTTATCCTACCAGACAATAGCAATACAATAAAGCCCGCCAGCAAAAAAAATGATCCTGCCTCACTTTGAAATTCACCTAATGCGGATATGCCCTTAAATTCATTAAAAGGGAAAAAGAAAATACCTATAAAAAATAGTAGGCTATATATTTTTTTTAATGACATTTTGTTGCTCGCCTGTTTTAGTTTTATTCAATGTCCTTAAAAATTCTGATAGCTTGGGGGTATAAAATAGTTGTAGCATTTTAATAACTACACCCATTATTATAATTGCCTGTGATTTAATTATAAAAAATACAACTCGCTCAAAATAGCCATTAATACCAAGTGTGTGGGTATTGTATTTAGCTGCCACATTGCGAACCAAAGGGTTAGTAATCATGTTTTTAATATAATTATACCTTGTTTTTTTGCCTGCAAAGCCATCTAAGGCGCATTTAAAAAAAAGATAGAATACCCGATGTATAAGTCTTATAGCCGTAAGCCGGGCAATATCCTCATCTTTAGTAACTAGTCCCACTTCTTTCTTATAGTCAAAAAGGTAGCGTTCTATCGCCCGGGCAAAGTAATCTCTCTCGATTAATTTTCTGGATTCGTTAACTACTACATCTTTATAATAATAGCCACTATATTCTGTAAATATAACTCTCGATGCTTTATTAAAAGCCTGAAAGTTAAACATGCTGTCTTCTTCAATATTCCTGTTTTTAGGAAATCTCACGTTAAACTCATCTATATGGCTACGCTTGTACAACTTGTTCCATACAGCAAATAAGTCTTCGGCTTTAAGCAGATTTGTAATAATATTATCCTGTATAAAAGCATTGTCATAAACCAAGCCCGCAGGAAAAATACTGTCTTTTATAATGTACTTGCCATCGCGCCCTAAGATAGTTTTAGATACTATAATATCTGCATTGTTAGCAACGGCATCGTTATACAAAGTTTCAAACATATCAGGTTTTACATAATCATCATTATCCATAAACCCAATGTATTCTCCCGTGCTGATATTTACGCCAGAATTCCTGGCTATGCTAATGCCCTGGTTAGCCTGATCGATTACAACAATACGGGTATCTTTCACAGCATACCTCTGCAAGACCTCAAGGCTGTTGTCTGTAGAACCATCGTTTACAAAAATATATTCACAATCTGTAAGTGTTTGGTTCAGCAAAGACTCTATGGTTACACCAATAAAACCTTCGGCATTGTAAACAGGTATTATTATACTAACTTTTGGCACTATTTATTTTTTATGAAGGTTTTATTATCTGTTACTATACATTTTTAATAACTTAGTATATAACCGCTTTACAGCAAAGGGCTGCTTTTCCAGACTTATGAATTTATTCAAAATCTTTAAGTCTGCTAAACTAATATCACTTTTATAAGTATTTTTAAACTCTTTAGCTTGTACTATGTTATTATTGAGGTAGTTACTTTTACTTTGCAACTCTGTTTTTATTTTCGAAATTATCCCTCTAAGAGGTATCTTTTCTGTCACACTTCCCGTATGCGACCTGTACAGCAAAAGTGACTCGTTTACAAAGGCAGTTTCGCCAAAACTGTTTGCAATTAAGGCTATCCAATGATCGTGCATCATAACTCCCTGTACGGGCATTTTCATAACCTCATCCTTCATTTTACTATTAATTAATGAGGAGCATCCTATTATAACATTATCTACTAGTAGCATTTTTAAACCATAATTCGCGGGCTTTATTTTCCATACATCCTTATAAACACTTTTGGCCGTAAATGTATCGTCGCTCTCTATTAGAGACGCGTCCGAGTAAGAAACCACCGGCTTTAATTGGTCCTTTAATAAGTTTGCCTCATACAATCTCTTTATCTTATGGGGCAACCATATATCATCCTGGTCGCAAAGTGCAATAAAGCTACCACTGCACAGCCCAATGGCCTTTTTAAAATTGGCAACCGGCCCTAAATTAGTCTCGTTTTTGTAATACCTGCACGCTATAGGCCCAAAATCAAAATTCCTGATTAACTCCTCTGAATTATCTGAAGAAACATCATCTACAATAACAATTTCTATTGGCTGCAATACCTGATCTTTTATAGATTGTAATTGTTTAGCCAGATACCGCTCGCCATTATAAACAGTTAAAGCTACAGAGATGTTTATTTTCATTATAATAAAATACCGCTTAATTGATAAAATATCAATCGATTATATGCCTAACACTACCCTAATTATTAATACGCAGCTTAAAAATAGCCAACGCCCGCAAATATACTATTTTAGCCAGAGCCTTTTAACCTGTAATTTGCCACAAGCACCAGCACTTCTTTAACCGTTGTTTCGCCCAGTAAATACAAAATTGCTATATAGGCAAACATACCTGATGCAGAGGCCACGATTATATGAATAAATGGCGACAAGCCAGCAAAAGAGAATAAGTATATAATGCCCGCCATTGCAAACCCCGCTATAAGATAAATAACATTACCGGGTTTAAAAAATCCAGTTTCTACAAGGCTTCGTCTTGATACTACCATCATTATGGCAAGGCCGGTTACCTCTGCTATAAGGGTGCCAAGGGCCGCACCATCCTGCTGTAAATGTTTTATAGCAAAAAGATTAAAAATAAAGTTTACCGCGGCCGCTATAGTGACAGATATTGTGTAAACCCTCTCTTTACCGGCAGGATATAACAACTGGAAGCCTATATAATAAGCAAGTGCGACTATAAAAATTAAAAAAGAGCTAATTCGTAAAGTTGCAATGGCAGGTATAAATTTTTCACCGGCCATTACTAATATTATTTCTCTCGCCAGCATAAAAAACCCTATAGTAGCCGGTACTGCAACCAGTAAAATGTATTTTAAAGATTTTTGCATATACTTAATATATTCTTCTTTATTGCTACTGTGCAGTAAATGTGATAGTCTTGGCAGCATTACCGCACCCATTGTAGTAACAATTATAAGCGCCTGACGAGGTAATTTTATTGCAACAGAATAGTAGCCAACAGCAACCTCAGATACCATGCTTCCTAACATAATTTTATCGAGCTGCATATAAATGCTGGTTGATATAGAGGCCAGCAAAATAGTTAGTGATGGTTTTATGTGCCTTTTTATATTAAGGTCGCTAAGAGTAGCCCTATCAAAGCGGATAAACTTTCTTAAATAAATTATATTAAAGATGCTGCCACCAAATGTAGATATTATTAAAAACAGGCCGTAATAGTAAGTATCTGCAGGGCTGTTTACAAGCATATACAGTAAAATTAAGGCTATAGATTTTATAACCACGTGTCTGATAGTTATAAACCTCTGATTTTCTATACCCATGTAAAACCACTCTACACCAAAATTAGAAAGTAGTATACCTATACTAAGAAAAGCAAGAATACTCTTAAAATCTGCGGTATAATCTGAAGCAAGCAGTAAAATATAAAGGCCTAAATACGCCAGCGACGTGGTTACAAAAAGTATAATAAGTAACTCTATAACCACTTTAGATCGCTCAACTACATTATCACGGCACCGCGCTATCTGGCGTATGCCATACATAGGTATGCCTAAAGCAGAAAACAGAAAAAAATATTCGATAATGGCGTAGGCATATTCTACCCGTCCTATACCTGCGCTGCCAAGTACGCGGGTAACATAAGGCATAGATACAGCAAGCACAAGTATATTTAATATTAAACGGGTAAGGTTTAATAAATAATTTACTTTAATACTACTGCTTTTTATAATCATAATTTTGTTGCCCCTTTATAAGGCCTGCACATCGTGCTTACCTATTAGTATGGTTTAGCAACTGTGTATTAAGCGATTCTTCCCAGCCTTTTATATTTAGGTTAAATACACTTTTTATTTTTTCTTTACTTAATACGCTATACTCCGGTCTTTTTGCAGGGGTTGGGTAAGCGCTTGTAGGTATTGGCTTTAGGTTTATGGTAATGTGGTGTAACTCAAATATTTTTTTAGCAAAGTCGTACCAGGTACACTGGCCTTCATTACTATAGTGATATGTTCCATAGTTGCTATCCTCTGGTTGTAATATGTTGATCTTAATAATGCTTAGTAAAGCTTCAGCAAGATCATTAGCATTAGTAGGTGTACCTATTTGGTCGTTTACTACACTAAGCTCGTCGCGCTCTGCACCAAGGCGAAGCATGGTTTTTAAAAAGTTACTGCCGTATTGCGAGTACAACCATGATGTCCTAACAATATAATGTTTATCAAGCACCTTTTCTATTTCCTGTTCACCCTCGCGTTTTGTAGTACCATACACACTCTGCGGACTGGTTACATCCAACTCCTTATAGGGCTGTGTCCCACTTCCATCAAAAACAAAGTCTGTACTAACGTGCAGTAAAATAGTATTGTGGGATTTACAAACCTCAGCACAATTTTTAGCTCCGGTTACGTTAATTGCATGAGCAGCATCGGGTTCGCTTTCTGCTTTATCAACAGCAGTATAAGCCGCGGCGTTAATGCAAAAATCTGGCTTAACTTTAGTAAAAATGGCATTTAGGCTATCAAGGCTTGCAACATCGGCCTCGGCAGATGATGCGAAATAAAATTGCAAATCGTTGTGTTGGGCTGCGACTGCCTGCAACGCCTGACCAAGCTGACCATTGCCTCCTGTTACTAAAACTACCATATGGGCCTGCTGTTTTGTAAGGTGGGTAATACTGTATCCTTATCAGATACAAGTAATTCGTTATCGTCTAACCCCCAGTTAATATTAATAGTGGCATCATTGTAAATAATCCCGCCTTCGCTTTCTTTATTATATAAATTATCGCATTTGTAAAAAAAGGTTGCGGTATCGCTTAGTACAATAAAACCATGAGCAAAACCTCTTGGTACAAATAGTTGCTTTTGGTTATCGGCAGTTAGTGTAATTGCCACGTGCTTGCCATACGTTTTAGAGTCTGGCCTTATATCTACAGCCACATCCAGCACCTCGCCCTGTAATACCCGTACAAGTTTTGCCTGTGCATGGTCGCCGGTTTGGTAATGAAGCCCTCTTAGCACGCCTTTAGTGCTGTATGACTGGTTATCCTGCACAAAATTTACTTTTACGCCGGTACCTGCCTCAAAACGAGCCTGGTTAAAACTTTCCATAAAATAGCCTCTGCCGTCTTTTATTACGTTAGGTTCTATTATAAAACATCCTTCAAGATTTGTGGGTATAAATGTCATTATATATTATAGATGCTTATGGGTTTACAATAACAGCTTTGCGTTTAGCCGATTGCTTTTTATAAAAATTAATGAATTTAGCAATACATAAAAACAGTAAAATAAATAATACCGAAATTATAAATTTCATTTTTCCATGCAAGCCTTCATCATCCCTAACATTAAGCTGAACACTGGCCTCTTTTACTATTTTTTCGTAGTTAATTTTTTTGACCCTGTTTATTTCCTGTTCCTTAAGCAACTGTTCCTTAATTCTTAGAATTTCGTGAAGCGGCCTATTGTCGTTATAATATGTAATGTTTGAAGAGCTTCCGGCTGCCGAAAAATTATTCATTACATTATCAATCTGCTTAATAGTACTATCATTAGCTATCATGGTTTGATCCAGGCTTATCTTGTATTGTTGTTGTACCGCTCTAAAATAAGGCTCGGCATTTAAATAAGCAAATAACGATTCAACGACATCACGGTTAGCAGCCTGCCCCACCGTACTAATTGTTATTAAATGGTTTTTATAATTTTTACTTGTAGGTTTGTCCTCAAGCATTTTTTCCATCTCACCACTTTCAGACAGCAGTTTAAATAGCTCAAACTTCCTATCGGTTTGCTGGTCACTCTTGCTATCATCTATAAACTCATAAATATCTACAATAGGTTCTATTTTAATACCGGCAACATTGCTATAATGTTTTAACCCTATAGAATTTAAAAAAACAGAGTCCTTGTCACCTATTTTTAAATTTATGCGCTCAATTTCGCCATATAAATAATCAACACTGTTAAAGTTAGGTATCGCTATTATTTTATGATTGTAAGCTTTGGTATTACTATCCTGATAATTACCCAACCAGTAACCCCCTACAAGCAATACTATTAAAATAATAATATTGCGTTTTATAAATAGTATAGCATCAAAAAAGGAATCGTTAACTTGGGTAATATATCCTTTTAACTTATTTTTTACATAAAAAAGATCTACTTCCTGGTTAGGATTTTGAGGTTGGATGTCCATAAAAACTATTGGATATTAAATATTTGTTCTAAAATTTTGATTGTGATAAGGTACGTAGGTTTTACACCGGTTGTGCCTAATCCTCCGGATGCCAGTGTACTACCCGTTTCAAGTGGATTATCTGACGCGTAATATGCGTAACGGACCTTTACATTTGGGTTGATGCTTTTTCTGATCTTGGATGCCGACTGTATAGCCTTTTGGTAATAGGCGCCTTCCATCTCAAGACCAATAACTCCCCACGTACTCTCATTAAAGAATTTAAGCAAATCACGGTTTTGTAATGAGGTACCCAGTACTGTAACCATAGGGCCACTATACACCGGTATGCCCTGCCCTGAAAGCAGCTCTTCAGTTAGCTCATTCTCGAACGGATAATTATCGCCCGTACCCTCGTTTATATGTGCCGACGGTATCATGATATCGCCCTTATTGCCTTCTAATATTCCTGCCTTGCCCATTATCGAAACCGACTCCACGTTTAGTAATGTTCTGTTCTTGCCTTCTTTAAATGGTTTAAGCAGCTCATCAATAGTTTCGTAAGCCTGTTCGCCAAAAGCATAATCCATTACCACAATAACCGGTTTGTCTTCGCCCAGTTTTGCAGTTGGGAAAGCCGTTTTGCTAAAGTCTATCTGCGCGGTATCAAAAATTTGAACATCTATATTAGTGCCCGATGTATCCGGCATATAGATCATTCCGTTTTTAAGGGCAAATTCTTCAACCTTATCCCTAATGGCATTGTTACCGGATTTACTCAACTCCTCAAAAATAAAAAAGTCGGTTTTATCTTTAAATTTGGTTTTAAGCATGTTAGGTGCAAAAACCGAATTCATAACACTGTGCATGTTCGCGCTAATAATATGTATTGGGCGCTCCAGTAAACCATTTTGTTTTAAAACGGCCTTAATATTGTCAGCCCAAATTTCGCCATGTATGTGGTGGCCCAGCCTTTCTCGCAAAATTGGGCTAAAGGTTATAGTGCGTTTTACGCCGCCTAAAGCCTCTTCTATCGCCAGCTTACCTAACCAGTAAATTACGTGTAAAAAACGATCTGGAGCCGTTGGTGTGCCAAAAGCATCATATATATCAGTAATCTCTGCAAAGGTTCTTCCTAATACATTAGATACATGCGATATCGCCTGCTCGCGCTCTATAAGCGTCAATTTTTCTTCAGATGCTATAACCTGCTCCAGCTTTACCCAGTCGCGGGCAATTTCGCCATTATCATCTATAAGCACACGGTCTTTAATTTTATGCGATTCGATAAAAATAAAGGTAAGGTGCGTAAGTATATCGTAAATGTCAGATCGGCCACGGGTAATCTCCACGTTCATCTGTTCATCATCAATGCGGTAGCAGTTACGTTTACGCTTTGGCGGAACAATGGCTTTAAAGTGTGACTTCGAGTATCCTTCATCACTTGTCAGGTTAATAAAACGGCATTGCTCTATACCTACCGGAAGGCGCTCTATAACATATAGCAAGCCACTTAATTCGGCTTTTTCTTCGGCAATAGAACCGTAAATTTCCGGGCGAAGCGATAGTAATGCTTCACGTAACGTATCGCCCGATATTCCCATTGGCTTGTAAAACCCACGGTTAAACAAATGCCTCATGGTTATGTATAGTCTCTCGACAGCGGCAGACGATTCCTGCGCGCGCGATCGTGATATGTTTTTTATTCCTTGCATAACTATAGTTTGTGGCAAATGTAGGATTTATTTTTTAGTTCGTTAAAATTAGGTTAAAGCCAATCCTCCTTTATTATAGCTTGTAGCTATAATAGTACAGAGATGCCAAAAAGTATAAATAGTTGCTTTAAAAATTATAATTTAATTTGAATTAATATTACTTTTTGCTTTTTACTGTTTTCGTAATTGCCAACTTATCTAACTGCTTTGCAATCCACTTTTCTCTTTCGCAAAATTATTACTTTCTACATGATATTGTAATGCTTTTAAAAGCCTTAGCATAATACCTTTCGTAAACATAGTAACCACGTTGCCATCACTAAACCTATCAAGCCTATAAATAGCGGTAAGCAATTTACAAATGGTTATAATTTCAAGGCTTTTAAAATCAATATCGCCTTGTAGTAAAGTTCTTCCTTCATCCCATTTCATCCAGTCGAATACCGGTAAAATATCAAGCTGGTTTATAACCTTGCCCACCTTCGTAACAATTTCAGATTCTACCCAGTAGGGGAAGGAATAACTTCCATCTTCCAACTCTTTTCCGCCTCCTAAAGTGCCGAAAACTTCAGTATGTTCTATTTCCGGTATCAAGCTGAAAAGGGTACTCCATTCATTTAGGGTTATTTTTTTAAGATTTTCCGATAAATATCAAGATTAGTCATTGTATATCTACTTAATACTATTTTAAAACATCGGCTATCTTCCTGTCGTTGCTAAGACGGGGCAATTTATTTTGCCCACCCAGCTTGCCAATAGATTTCATATACTCCTGGAAACCGTTTTTGCCCACCTTGGTAATTACAACCGTGCGCAGCACGCTGCCTACAACTAAATCATCATAATACATATTTTGTTTGCGCATGGCAGCATCTATAGCCAGGGCAAAAGCATTTATATCATCCGGCTCATTTTCAAATTCAATAAACCATTCGTGATACGGTAAACCTGTTTCCGGAGCAATTTGCGGAGCGACAGTAAACTCATTAACGCTGACTGATGTTCCTTCCATAGCCTCTTTAAGGGCACTTTCTACCTCTTTACCAATTACATGCTCGCCAAAAGCCGATATGTAATGTTTTATCCGTCCTGAAACAATTACCCTGTAGGGCGCCAGCGATGTAAACTGAACGGTATCACCTATGTTGTATGCCCACAAGCCTGCATTGGTAGAAATAATAAGCGCATAGTTAACGCCAAGTTCTACCTCGCCTATAGTATAGCGTTTAGGAGTATCGGTAAAAAATTCATCAGCTTTTATAAATTCGTAAAAGATGCCAGAGTTAAGTAACAGCAGCATTCCTTTTTCGGTTTGCGTATCCTGATAGGCAAAAAAACCTTCCGAAGCCGGGAACAATTCGATGCTATCTACTTTGCGCCCTATCAGGCCTTCAAACTTTGCGCGGTAGGGTTCGTAATTTACGCCGCCGTATATAAACAGGTTGAAGTTTTTAAAGATGTCACCCACCTTTTTACCTTCCTTTTGCTGCAGCTTATCAAAATACATTTGCACCCATGATGGAATGCCCGATATTACACGCATATCTTATGATATGTTTCGGCTACAATAGCATCTACTTTGGTTTCCCAATCATCAATAATATTGGTTTCCCAACTGGGCATTCGGTTTTTTTGAAGGTACGCCGGCACATAATGCGCTACGATACCGGATAAGCGTCCCAGTTTAATTCCGTACTTCTCATCAAGCTCCGGGCTGCCCTGTAAAAATATCATTTTGCCATCTACAAAATCAGCCTTACCCGTTTCATGTATGTAAGCCAGTATGGCATTTCGAGCTGCCTCAATATGGTAGGGCATCGACTCTTTAGTTAACGGAATATACTTCGCGCCACTTGTAGTACCCGATGTTTTTGCGAAATACAAAGGCTTTCCTGGCCATAGCACATCTGCTTCGCCATGCACTACCCTATCTACATAATTTTTTAACCCTTCGTAATCACGAACAGGTACTTTTTTGGTAAAGTCGGCATGGTTAGTTATGGCTTCAAAATTATGGTCGATACCAAACTGTGTGTTCTTAGCCTGCCTTAATAGCTGCTTTAATACCTTTTGCTGTGTAGCCACCGGGTTATTAGCCCATTGTTTTGTTTTGCTGTGTATAACAGCCGCGAATATTTTTGCACCAAATGTTTTTAACGACATTTTATAGTTTTAAGATTCTTTAAATCGTTTTTTCAGTTCCCGTTCAGTAGAAAGCATAATGTATACGGCGCCCGAGATAGTTATTGCCAGGCCTCCCACTAATTGGGTAATTTCAGTGTTGGGTAACACTTTTCCGATAGCCGACAGCGACCCCATAATAAACCCGGTTCTAATCATTTGAACCGCTGAGTACCGCTGTGAAAAATCCCAGCGTTCCTGCGATTTCATCGAGGCTGCTGTGCGGTAACCATACAAATAATTTATTTTTTTAGGCGGAAACACATATACTACCCAGCCGGCCAGTATAAAAATAACACCGCAAAGAGCAGATATGCCTAAAACATTTTCTAAAAGTTTTTCCATACTTAAACCATTAATTAGTTGCTACAGGTTTGCGTTTGTATCTATTCAAAATTAATAAAATGCGTTGGGTTTATAGGGTAGCCATCTTTCCATAATTCAAAATGTAATTGTATGCCTTTGTCCTGCGTACCACCTGGGCCGGCAAGTGCTATAACCTCTCCAGATTTTACCACATCGCCCTGCTCTTTGGTTAAACTTGCTGCCTGTTTGTAAACCGATAGAATACCATCGTTATGGCGCAGTACAATTACGTTACCGTAACCAGGTGTCCAATCGGCTAAGATTACCGTTCCGCCCGCAATTGCTTTAATTGGCGTATTGTTTGCCAGCGCAATATTTACCCAATACTGTTTTTTAACGGCATTATAGGCCTCTGTTATATGCCCTTTAACCGGAGCGAAAAGTACCAGGCCAACTTTTGGCTGTGCCTTTTCGAACAGGTTGTATTTATCTTCCAGCGCAACTTCTTCACGCAGTTTTCGGTCGGCTGCGCTTGGTTTCATCTGTTCCGGTATAAGCTCTTTGGGAGTATCGGCAACTATAGAATCCCTGCTTAACTTTGTATGATCTAAATTGCCTGTAAGTACTTTTTTAACCGACTCAAGATAGGCCATATTCTGCTCCATTATTTGTAAAAGAGAATCCGATTTTATAGCATTCTCCGTAGCCTCCCTTTTAAGTTTTGTAGATGCGTAACCCGGTATATACTCTCTAAGTGGCGTAAAGGCAATGATATAAGTGGTAAGCGCAATCATAATGATGCTGATACTGGTAAGACCTACAAAAACATTCATAAGGTTAAGCCGAAGCGAAAATAGCTCTTCAAAAGTATCTTCGTTAAGTATTACCAAACGGTTTTTGTTGAACAGTTTTTTTTTAATTACCTGCTTTTTAAGCCTTTTTGCCATAAGTACAGTTTGATTGACAAATATACTAATACTACCTAATTTTACTGTTTAGTTAGCACTAAACGTTGTTGAAAAATAAAGGCTTTATAAAAATTTTATTTAATTTAACGCAAACCATAATCAAATAATTGTCGTAAATAGTTTTGGTAATATAAATAATAGTTAACTTTGTATAATAAATTAAAACGTTTGCTGTCATGGGAAAATTAGGTTTAACAGAAATCCTTGTAATACTGGTTATCGTTGTATTGCTGTTTGGCGGAAGAAAAATCCCTGAACTTATGAAAGGGCTTGGTACCGGTATTAAAGAATTTAAAAATGCCGCTAAAGAAGGAGACGATCAGCCAGCTACATCTAAAAAAGCTGCTGAAGAAAATAAATTATAATTGCTATAGTTTATAGCGTTATTATAACTACAAAATCCCTTTAAGACTTCGGTTTTAAAGGGATTTTTTTATTGTAAAAATTTACTTTCTCAGGATGGTTATACTACTTTATATTTTGTCATTCTGAGTGTAGTGCAACGAAGTTGAAAAATCTCTGGTAAGCAAAATTTATCCACTGCGCTGCGGTCGAAATGGAAAACCTCAACTCCAATTAAATAACCAAATCCACCATCAACAAATCAACTATAATTATAAAATCATAGTAAGCTGTACCCTCTTTCGGGATTCGTCTACCTCAACCACTTTTACCTGTACGTGCTGGTGTAGCTTAATCACTTCGTTTACGTCGCTCACAAAGCCTTCTTTAAGCTGAGAGATGTGTACAAGGCCACTTTCTTTAGTGCCTATATCTACAAAACAGCCAAAGTTGGTAATATTGTTCACAATGCCCGGCAAGATCATGCCCGTGCGAAGGTCGGCTATGGTTTTAACGTTAGGGTCAAATTCAAAAACCCTGGCAGCTTTACGAGGGTCTAAGCCCGGTTTTTCGAGTTCTTTTAAAATATCATTTAACCCAAGCTGTCCGATATCTGCCGTTACGTAACTTTCGACTTTTACTTTGGCAATGGCCTCTTTATTAGATATTAAATCCGATGTTTTTAGCTTAAGGTCTTTAGCCATTTTTTCGACAATGCTGTACGCTTCGGGGTGCACGGCACTGTTATCTAACGGGTTTTTAGCATTCGGGATCCTTATGAACGCCGCTGCCTGCTGATATGCCTTTTCCCCCAGCCTTGGCACTTTTTTAAGCTGCTTGCGCTCTTCAAACGGACCATGTTCGCTGCGATAGGCTACGATATTTTCCGCCAGCTTTTCGCCAATGCCCGATACATAACCCAACAACGATTTACTGGCAGTATTAATGTTTACCCCTACCGAGTTTACGCAGCGCATTACCACAGTATCCAACTCGTTTTTAAGGTTACCCTGATCTACATCGTGTTGGTACTGCCCTACCCCTATTGCTTTAGGGTCGATTTTTACCAATTCCGCCAAAGGGTCGCTAAGGCGGCGGCCAATAGATACTGCCCCCCTTACCGTAACATCGTATTTTGGGAACTCATCCCTCGCAATTTTTGACGCTGAATATACCGATGCCCCGGCCTCGCTTACTACAAATACCTGAACGGGTTTATCCCACGCGATTTTTTTGATGAAATGCTCGGTTTCGCGGCTGGCGGTGCCGTTGCCTATAGATATCGCGTCGATTTTATAGGCGTTTACCATCGACCTGATTTTTTTCATGGCAATGGCACTCTCGTTTTGCGGCGCGTGCGGAAAAATGGTTTCGTTATACAGCAGGTCGCCTTTTTCGTCAAGGCATACTATTTTGCACCCACTTCGAAAACCGGGATCTATAGCCAGTATTCGCTTTTCGCCCAGTGGCGGCGCTAATAATAACTGACCCAAATTGCCGGCAAATACCTGTATTGCAACGGCATCGGCTTTTGCCTTAGCCTCCTGTAATACCTCATTGCTAATGGCCGGAGCCAGTAAACGCTTGTAACTATCGTCTATCGCTTTTTTAAGGTGTACGGCAGTGTCGCGCTTATTTTTTATAACCGACTCTTCTATAAAATCTAGTACCTCATCAGTCTCTACCTCAATTTTTAGTTTTATAATGCCCTCGTTTTCGGCGCGAAGCATTGCCAGCAATCGGTGCGATGGTGCCTTTGTTAAATTTTCTGACCAATCTAAATACTGCTCAAATTTTTTAGCTTTTTCCGAGTCGGCCGATTTGACTGCCTTTGTACTTAAAGCCGCTTTGCGGCCAAAAATTTTGCGCAGGTTTTTACGTATGTAAATATTCTCGTTAACCCATTCGGCAATAATGTCGCGGGCCCCTTGTAGGGCTTCGTCTTCGTTAGCTACTTTATCGTTCAGGTACTTGGCTGCTATAAAATCGACATCATCGGCGTTTTGTGCCATGATTATTTTAGCCAGTGGCTCCAGCCCTTTTTCGCGGGCAACATCGGCGCGGGTTTTCTTTTTCTTTTTAAAGGGCAGGTATAAATCTTCCAGTTCTACCAAGTCTAAACTGGCGGTTATTTTCTGTTTTAATTCGGGCGTAAGTGCCTTTTGCTCGTCGATGCTTTTTAGTATGGCATCTTTACGTTTTACTATGGCATCATACGCCTGGCTTAGTTTTGCTATCTGCTCTATAACTACCTCGTCGAGGTTACCTGTTTTGTCTTTACGGTAACGTGCAATAAAGGGTATGGTGCAGTCTTCGGCCAATAATTCTAAAGTGTTTTCTATGCTTTTTTGCGGGACAGCAACCTGAGTCAGTATGTATTGTATGTTTGTCATGGTTTGTAAATAAGGGGTACAAATATCAAGAAAAAGTTTTTGTAGTTTGGGAGATTTCTAAAGTTTGTAGTTTATAATCAATACTTTTACATATTCAAAATAGTTAACTTGATACGATAATCCAGTACGTTTGAGAATTTTGATCTATCTGTTACTGTAGAATGGGCAATATCTTTAGTTGAGAAAGGAGAGGAAACTCCTATATACTTATGCTTGCGTATTTTTTGAGTTGACGATTAGTATATCATTAATCTGTTTAAAGCGGATTTTTATATAACCTGACTTTAGGCTGTTACAAATTTCTCAATAATGCTACTAATAGCTTAAGCCACAAGATTATGAAAAAATATATATCTCTATTTTTGCTATTTGCCACTGTATTTACTGCAAAAGCCCAAGATGCAACTGTGTATAAAACCGTTGTTGAAAAGATAACCACCGGTTTTAACGCAAGAGATTTCATAGCCGTTTACAACCTGTTGTCACCCGAATTCAAAGCGCAGATTGACCAGCAAAGTTTTATAGGATTTTTAGATCATCAGGCTACTTTAGGTAAAATAACAGCAACAGAATATAAAGAGAATAAAGACGGTTTCAAGGTATATAAAACCACGTTTGATAAGGGTATTTTAAGACTGCTTTTGGCCTGCAATGCACAATCACAAATAATCGGTTTTTCTTTAAGCCCCTACGAAGAAAAAGCCAGCAGGAACTCGCCGGTTGCATCCGATAATAAAAAAATTAGCCCATTAGATAAGGAAGTAGATAAAGCCGTTAACGAATTTTTTAGCAATCTTAATAACGTTGGTGCCGTTGTAGCTGTGATTATAGACGGGAGTACTTCATATTACCATTATGGGGAGGCTGAGAAAGGGCAGGGAAAACTTCCGGCTGATAATACTATTTTCGAAATTGGCTCAATTTCGAAAACCTTTACGGGCATACTGTTGGCACAGGCGGTACTGGACAAAAAGCTATCACTGGAGGATGATATTCGTAAATTCCTGCCTAATGAATGCGAAAATCTGGAGCTTGATGGCAAACCTATTTTGGTAAAACATTTATCTAATCATACATCGGGGCTGCCAAGGCTAACCGACGATCTTGCTACTACACCCGGCTATAACGAACAGGACCCTTACAACCATTATAGTGCCGCAATGTATTATAACTATTTGGCAAGGGTAAAATTAGAATCTGTTCCCGGTACAAAACAGGAGTACAGCAATACCGGTGTTGCTATATTGGGTTTTATTTTAGAGAAAGTATATGTTAAAAGCTATGAGCAGTTGTTAACAACGTACATCACAAATCCGTTAAAAATGAGCAGCACTCTTGTAACCGTCCCTTCAAAACAGGAAAGTAATTTTGCTTCGGGATACGCTGACGGAAAGGAAACTCCACACTGGAACCTTGCACAAACAAGCGCGGCAGGAGGGATACGATCTACTGTTTCGGATATGGTATTGTACCTAAAGGCTAATATGGCCGATGCTACTCCTGCCATTGCACTATCACATAAACAAACTTTTAATAATGGGAAGGATGCTATTGGCCTTGGTTGGTTTTTATACCAAACAAAAGGTTATAGCCTTATATGGCATAACGGCGGTACAGGGGGCTTTACAAGCTACACCAGCTACCTAAAAGATAAAAACGTGGGTGTGGTGGTACTAACAAACTCTTCGTCTCAGGGAGGCCCTGATAAAATAGGCAACGCTTTAATGCTGTATTTGCAACAGTGAGTATTATTTATAATTAAAATTCCATCAGTTGATTGACGGAATTTTAATTATATACAGACGGAAAACTAATTTATGCACACGGCATTTTATCAATTCGTGCCTGGTGGCGGCCACCTTCAAATTCGGTATTTAAAAAAGTAGCAACCATATCTACAGCTTGTTCTATAGAGGTGTAACGTGCCGGTATAGCTAATATGTTAGCATCGTTATGCAGGCGTGCCAGAGCAGCAATTTCTTTAGTCCAGCACAGCGCGGCACGAATTTTTTGGTGTTTGTTGGCCGTCATGGCAGCACCGTTTCCGCTTCCGCAGATGATGATGCCTAAATTGGCAGCGCCATTCTCTACATCGGTAGCCACGGGGTGTACAAAGTCGGCATAATCAACACTATCAAAAGTATTGGTACCATAGTTAGTAACGGTTATTCCTTTATCTTCAAGATATTTTACAATGGCTTTTTTATACTCGGGCCCGGCGTGGTCGTTACCTATCGAAATTTTCATAATATAGTATAGTGTTATGTTGTTAGTACAAAGGTATTAAACAAATAGGAGAGTGCCAATAAAGGGTTAATAATTAGTATTATTACCATTTTTAGTGCCTATAATATATTGTATTAATTGTTAAAAACCTACATTGTTAGTAAGTATTGAAATGTACTGGAAACAAACAAGATAGAAAACTGCCAACTTTGTTGATAACTAAATAATGAAAAAGAAAATATTTTTTTGATTGGTACGCTAATTTTTATAATGCAAATCGCAATCGAAAAATCCTAATTTAGTTTCGGCAATTTGTATAAAAGTTATCAGCACTCAAACTGTCATTATTAACATAAATTAACACTACGACTTATTAAACAAACGCATTACAAAGTTATAATTAACCATTGTTAATAACCTTTTACGAAAATTACGAAACTGCCTCGTTTTAATCTGTTTACATTTACTTAACATTGTTGAAACAATTGTATAAGATTGTATAAGTGACAAATCCCACATTATACTAAAAAGTTATAGGCCTTATTAACACGCTATAATAACCATCAAAAAAATTTAATTTAATTAAAACCTTTTTTTTATTATTTAATAAGTGTTGATAACCTTTTTGAAGATCGTATAACTGAAAATATTTTTAAACGATTTGTAAATGGTTACCGTTGTTAAATTGGGTCAGTATTTCTTTTACCGTTTCAAGATCGTTTTGGTGCACCTTAAGTTTAATGCCACCGAGTGCCTGAGAATACATGGGAACTACAGATGTCATTGTTTCGTTTTCAAAATAAAACTGTAAGCCGGCTTCGAGCAGCAGGTGTTTAAGTATGGTGATTTCGTGAGGATAGCTAAAAATAGCAGCAGTAACAAAGTGTTTCATTAGTATATAATTATGCAAATGCCTTATAAAATTAACGCTTCAAAGTTATTATTTCATTAAACACTGTCATAAATCTATTTGTAATTTGTAAATTTCAGCATTATTTAAAATGTATGAACAAGAGAAACGGAAGACCGTCAGCGAAAAAGGAAAGTGATTTTTCCGGTAAGATTTACAAAATACTTGCCAAAGAGCCTAACAAGGCATTTAATTACAAACAGATTGCCGCAATACTGGGATTAGACGATACCCAGAGCAGGAATGAAATTATTAAAGAGCTAAAGCTTTTAGCCTCTAAAGAAAATATTCAGGAGATAGAAAAGGGTAAGTATACCGTAGTTGCCAAAACAGATTATGTTGAGGGCAAGATTGATATGACCAGCAGAAAAACAGCCTACTTTGTATCGGCAGAGCTGGAAGAAGATGTATTTATACCTACCAACAACCTTAACAAAGCTCTTGATAAAGATAAGGTTAAGGTATATATTTACAACAGGCGTAAAGGCAGAAAGCCTGAAGGCGAAGTTGTTGAAATTATAGAACGCTATAAAACAGAGTTTGTAGGCGTGATAGACATACAAAAGAATTTTGCTTTTGTAAGTACGGCCAACGCTAAAATGTATACCGATATTTTTATACCGCGCAACAAATTAGGCAATGCCGAAAATGGTGATGTGGTTCTGGTTAAAATGGACGATTGGCCTGCTAAAGCAGATAGCCCTTTTGGAGAGGTTATTAGAGTATTAGGAAAACCTGGAGAACACAATACGGAGATTCATGCGATATTAGCCGAATACGGTCTACCGTCGGATTTTCCTGTTGATGTAGAGGTATTTGCACAAAAAATTAATACCGAGATCGATCCGGAAGAAATTGCAAGGCGTAGGGATATGCGAAACGTACTTACGTTTACCATTGACCCTAAGGATGCGAAAGACTTTGATGATGCCTTGTCTTTTCAGGTATTAGAGAACGGAAATTACGAAATAGGTATCCATATAGCCGATGTGTCGCATTACCTTCAGGAAGGGACGATATTAGACGCTGAGGCCTATCAAAGGGCAACATCTGTGTACCTGGTAGATAGGGTAGTGCCTATGTTACCCGAAGTGCTTAGTAACTTTGCCTGTTCGCTTAGGCCAAATGAAGAAAAATATACGTTCTCGGCAGTGTTTGAACTGAATGAAAAAGCAGTTGTGGTAAACCAATGGTTTGGCCGTACGGTTATTTATTCAGATCAGCGGTTTTCGTATGAAGAGGCACAGCATATTATAGAAACCAAAGGCAACACGATTGCCGAGGAAGTATCGATTACCGGTGCCGAATACACAGTTAGTGATGATATTCAAAATGCTACGTTAAAACTTAATGAGCTATCTAAAATATTACGCAGCAAACGTATGGCTAATGGTGCCATATCGTTTGATAAAGTAGAAGTTAAATTCCATTTAAATGAAGCTGCAGAGCCTACAGGTGTTTACTTTAAAGTTGCTAAAGATGCGAACCACCTTATTGAGGAGTTTATGCTTTTAGCGAACAAAAAAGTAGCCGAGTTTATTGGTAAACAAAAACCTGAAAAAACTTTTGTGTACCGTATTCACGATGAGCCCGATGAAGAAAAATTAATGGGTCTGCAAACGGTTATTTCTAAATTTGGTTATAAAATCAGCTTTAGGAATAAGGGAGAAATCTCAAAATCGTTAAATGCATTACTTACTGATGTTCAGGGTAAAAAAGAGCAAAACTTAGTCGATACCCTTGCTATACGTACTATGAGCAAGGCAAAATACAGTACCGATAATATAGGCCACTACGGACTTGCGTTCGATTACTATTCGCACTTTACTTCGCCTATACGCAGGTATCCTGATGTTATGGCACACAGGCTGTTACAACATTATTTAGATGGTGGTACAACCGCTAATAAAGAGCATTATGAAGAGATGTGCGTACACTCATCGAGCATGGAAAGCCTTGCTGCCAATGCCGAGCGTGACAGTATTAAATATATGCAGGTTAAGTATATGTTAGACCATAAAGACGAAGAGTTTTTAGGTGTAATATCGGGTGTTACAGAGTGGGGTATTTATGTAGAAATTGTATCTAACAAATGCGAGGGTATGTGCCGTATTCGTGAAATTAAAGATGATTACTACACGTTTGATGATAAGCAATATGCTTTAGTAGGTGAGGTATCCGGTAACATACTACAGCTGGGCGATGAGGTGTATGTTAAGGTTAAAAATGCCGACCTGGTTAAAAAACAACTCGACTTTAGCTTTTTAAGAAAGAACGAGTAAGTATTTTATAGCCAAGAATTACACGAATTATCACAAATTGAAAAGTTGTTGAATTGGATAATTATTATCAGAATAAATGAAATTCGTTTAATTTGTGCAATTCGTGGCTAAATTTTTATATATCTATAACCACAAAGTTTACAGTTAGTTATATCTATTTTTTAAGATTTTAAAATTTTGTCAGAATACTGGCATTAAATTAGCAAAGCCTTATCAGTATAGTATAAAAAAAAATGTGAACTTTGTGGTTATTGTTTTTAAATATCATCATTAATCAAAACAAATTAATTTATGAAAAAGATTCTTTTAGTTGCCTTTATAGGCTTAAGCCAGTTTGTAAGTGCGCAGGTTACAAAAAACCTGGGCGATTTTAGTACCATAAGGGTATTCGATAAAATTAATGTTACGCTGGTTAAAGCATCAGAAAATAAAATTGTTATTACAGGTTCAAGGGCAGAGGATGTAGAGGTTGTAACTAAAAATAACGATCTTAAGGTACGTATGAAGCTTAGCAAATTGCTATCTGGTGAAGACGTGAGCGCTACAGTGTACTATAAAGATATAGACCAGGTTGAGGCAAGCGAAGGATCGTTTGTTGGCTCGGCAGACACATTTAAATCTACTGCTTTTGCGGTAAATGCTAAAGAGGGTTCTACTATCAAACTTACTATAGATGTTTCTAAATTAAGCTCTAAAGCTAATTCAGGAGGTATTTTACAAATAGACGGTAAAGCGACAAACCATGATATAGCCATTACATCCGGAGGTATTTTTAAAGGTAAAAGTCTAAAAACATCACAGACCGCCATTACAATAAGTGCCGGTGGCGAGGCCGATGTTTACGCTTCTGATTTTGTAGATGCTAAAACAAGGGCAGGTGGCGATATCAACGTATATGGTAACCCAAAACAGGTTAATAAAAAAACTACTGCAGGCGGTACAATCAATATAAAGAAATAGTTTAATAACTAGTAACTGATTATATCAAACCTCATAAGAGTAATCTTATGAGGTTTTTTGTTTTAAAACTGTAACGTTTAATAATTTATGCCGTCTTTTATTATAAAACCATCAATTATTAAAATTATATATTATGAAATCACTGTATGTACTTACTGCCCTGGCTGCTTTTAACCTTGTAGCCGCTCAAAAAACCACCGAACTTAAAGAGTTTAAAAGCCTTACTATAGGCGAGGATATGAAGGTTAAACTGGTAAAATCTAACGCAAATAAAATTGTGGTTAACAATGGTGAAGACGACGACGATGATGCTCTTCAAATCCAGAACGTAAACGGAATGCTGGTAATAGGAGGTGAGGATAATGAATTTACCCTTTATTACAAAGATGCTATTGAGATGATCGTTGTAGGTTCAGATTCTGACGTATACGGTTCTGACGAAATAAAGACTAAAGAATTTAAATTGGTAGCGGCAGAAGATGCAGTTGTGCATCTAAATTTAAATGTACAAAAACTCTCAACTGTTGCAGATGCAGATGCGGTGGTAGATCTTACCGGTACAGCAACAGATCATCATGCGGTATTAAGCGAAGACGCAGTTTTAAAAGGCATTAATCTTACCACTAAAAATACTAACATTCAGTTAGCGCCGGATGCCGCTGCGAGCATTACAGCAAATGGTGTTGTTGATGCCGTTGTAGAGGAAGACGGATCACTAAAAATATACGGTAATCCTAAAACCGTTAATAAAACAAGGGGCGAGGATGCCTCTATTGTTGTGGTTAAATAACATAGTAAAAAGTTAATTATTAAGGCATTTTTTAATTTAAGATTATAAATACTAACTTGCAGTCTTAAATAAAATTGATGCTACACGACATATTAAGTGCCATACCGGTAGGTTTTATTTTAAGCATTATGCCCGGTGCCGTATTTTTTGTATTGCTGGAAACCAGCGTACTTAAAGGATTTAAGGCCGCCCTGGCTTTTGATTTTGGTGCTATTACTTCAGATGTTATATTTATACTTATAGCTTATTTTAGCAGCTATCAGTTATTACAAAGCATAAAAGATGAGCCCGCCCTATTTATATTTGGCGGGCTCATTATGCTATTATACGGAATAATTTCGTTTGTCAGGATCAAGAAAATGTCTAAAAAAGAGCTGGTAGGTACAGCTGCCCAGGATATCATTAAGCGTAACTACTTTAGCCTTTTTATAAAAGGGTTTTTACTTAACTTTATTAATATTGGCGTGTTGGGTTTCTGGTTAACGGTAATTATTAACTGGGGCCCTAAACTCGATTTAGACCCTACCCGTATATTTATATTTTTTACCTCTATAGTAGCTACTTATTTTATAATAGATATTGGTAAAATAATGCTTGCTAAGCAGTTAAAGAGCAAGCTTAATGCTAAAAATATCATGAAGATAAAACGTGGTATTAGCGTAGTGCTTATAATTTTCGGCTTGGTATTGGTACTACAGGGCTTTTTTCCGGAGGGATTAAACGCAACTATAGATAAAATGGAACATCAGTAACAATTAGCTGATTATAAACATAAAAAAAGCCTCACTATTTAGTGAGGCTTTTTGATTGGAGGCATCTAGCGGATTCGAACCGCTGTACGAGGTTTTGCAGACCTCTGCCTAGCCACTCGGCCAAGATGCCATTAATTATGGTTGGCAAATTTACATATATTTTGCACTATCGCAAGAAAAAATACGAGAAAGTGAAAATAACTTTACGTACGGTACTCTTCAATTTGTACAGAAACCGACTCAACATCACCGCCAATTGGTGGGTTAAGTTTTGATACCGAGAGTAGTATCCTCGATACTTCCGGTAATTCGTTAAACGTTCTTACAATAATTCGCTGTGCTACATGCTCTAATAAATTAGATCGTATAGCCATTTCTTCGGTCACAATTTTGTTCAAATGCACATAATCTACCGTATCGGCAAGGTCATCCGTTACCATCGATTTGCGTAAATCGGTTTTAATTTCAAGGTCAACGCTATAATCGCTTCCTATTTTGCCTTCTTCCACCAGGCATCCGTGGTACGAAAAAGTGCGTATGTTATTAAGTTTTATAATTCCCATGAGTGTTTTTGTAAGTTACAAAGTTACTAATAAGTCATCAAGTCTTAAGGTCATAAGGTTAAAAGTCATTAAGTAATTATTATGGATCTTACATTATAATTTACGCGATTAAGACTTTACGCTTTCGACTCTATAAATTTAATTATCTTTGCAGTCTTATTCAACAAGCTATGTTATCCGAAGAGCGATCATTAAATTTTATTGAGCAAATTATAGAAGAAGACCTGGCTAACGGGTTACCTAAAGACAAACTGCGCTTTCGTTTCCCGCCAGAACCTAACGGTTACCTGCATGTGGGCCACGCAAGTGCTATATGCCTTAACTTTGGCCTTGGGCTTAAATATAACGCACCTGTAAACCTTAGGTTCGACGATACAAACCCTGCTAAAGAAGAGCAGGAGTATGTAGATGCTATAAAGAGAGATGTAGAATGGCTTGGCTACCAATGGGCAGAAGAGCGTTATGCGTCTGATTATTTTCAGGAATTGTACGATTGGGCAGTTACCTTTATTAAAAATGGTAAGGCCTATGTAGATAGCCAGAGCAGCGATGATATGGCCAAGCAAAAAGGTACGCCAACACAACCGGGTACCGATAGCCCTTTTAGGAATAGGAGCACAGATGAAAATCTTGACCTTTTTGAAAGGATGAAAAATGGCGAATTTGCCGAGGGAACGCACGTGCTTAGGGCTAAAATAGATATGACCAGCAGTAACATGTTAATGCGCGACCCCATTATGTACCGGATATTGCATAAGCACCACCACCGTACTGCCGATAAGTGGAGCATATACCCAATGTATGACTGGGCTCATGGAGAAAGTGATTATATAGAGGCAGTTTCGCACTCGTTTTGTACGCTGGAATTCGCAATGCACAGGGAGCTTTACGACTGGTTTTTAGACCAAGTGTATGATAATGCATCTACACGCCCTAAACAACGTGAATTTGCCCGCCGTAACCTAAGCCATACTGTTGTAAGTAAGCGTAAGCTGTTGCAATTAGTTCAGGAAAACCTGGTTAACGGTTGGGACGACCCACGTATGAGTACCATTAGCGGAATGAGAAGAAGAGGATATACTCCTGCATCCATTCGTAATTTTGCTGATACTATTGGTATTGCAAAACGTCAGAATCTTATAGATGTTTCGTTATTAGAATTTTGCGTTCGTGAAGATTTAAATAAAACTGCACCACGTGTAATGGCGGTTCTCGATCCGGTTAAGTTGATTATTACTAATTATCCCGAAGGAAAAGAAGAGTGGCTGGAAGCAGAAAATAACCCTGAAGATGAATCAGCAGGGAACCGTGAAGTACCTTTTAGCAGAGAGTTATATATTGAAAGGGAAGACTTTATGGAAAATGCTAACAATAAATATTTCCGTTTAACTATTGGTAAAGAGGTACGCCTTAAAAATGCCTACATTATTAAAGGTGAAGCTGTTGTAAAAGATGCCGATGGTAACATTACAGAAATTCACGCAACGTATGATGAAGATACCAAGAGTGGAAGTAACAGCGAAGCAAGTCAACGTAAAGTAAAAGGTACGCTACACTGGGTATCTGTACCGCATGCTATTAAAGCTGAGGTTAGGGTATACGACAGGCTGTTTACACACGAAAATCCGGATGGAGATAAAGAGGTTGACTTTAAAGCGTACATTAACCCAAACTCATTACAGGTTATTACCGGTTACCTTGAGCCAAGCCTAAAAAGTGCCGAAGCAGGCGAGCGTTTCCAGTTTCAGCGTTTAGGATATTATTGCGTAGATAAAGATACTAACGCCGAAAAACTGATATTTAATAAAACTGTCGGCCTTCGGGATACCTGGGCTAAGGTTGAAAGCAAAGAATAATCAGAATAGATTTTACTTATACAAACTCTCGCCCACAGCGGGAGTTTTTTATTATAGGTATTTTCAATTATCATTTCATAATATATAAATGTTAACTATTAAAACTTGCTGTTTTAAATCGTTTTTGAGGTATAATTTTTTGTAAGAATACATTAACCCTGTCTGTGCTGTTAAAAGCCTCTTAAAAAGGTTAATATTCTTTTTTACATTCTTTGGCTTTGAATTAACTACACCTTAACATCTTACAAATGTTAAAATGCTGTACCTTTATAAATATAAAAGCGAATCAATAAATATTAATTTAAAATACATTATTATGGCTGGTAAAACAGGAACATTAGTAGCAGTACTTGCAGGTGCTGCAATTGGAGCAGCAGTAGGAGTTTTATTTGCTCCTGAAGAAGGGACAAAAACAAGAAGAAGAATTAAAGAAGGTGTAGGATCTAAAGCTGACGAAATTAAAGACAAACTTGCTGAGCTTACTGAAGCTGTAAAAGGTAAATTTGGCGGAGCCAGGCAAGACCTTGAAAGCGGACTTGATACTTTAGTATCTAGCGTTACAGATAAAGCAGATGATGTTATTGCTACATTAGAAAGAAAATTAGAGACGCTAAAAGGCGGAGCTAAAGATGCGACTAACGATACAGCCGAGGCTAAATAAATAATACCCTGTTATGGCATTTGAAGAAATAAAAGAAAACGCGGAAGATCTTAAAAACGAAGCAAGAAGGCTTGTAGAATCTAATATAGAGTATTACAAACTTTGGGGCTTTAAGATCGCTATGAAATCGACAGCAATGATGCTTAAGCTATTTTTGCTTGCTATTATGCTTTTGATTGTTACTTTGTTTTTCTCGATTGCCCTTGCACTGGGACTAGGTTACTGGTTTGATAATTTTGCTTACGGCTTTTTAGCGGTAGGTTTTATCTACCTTACTCTTGCAATTGTGGTGTACAAAGTTCAGGACAAAATTGTTGAAGGCCCACTGTTAGGGACATTTTCAAGAATATTTTTAAAAAAATACTAATTTGCCATGAATCCTAATTATAAAGTATACCGCACATTTAAAGAGATTAATAAAGACCTTGAGATACTTAAGGTTGAAAAAGAACTTGCGTATGCCAGGTTAGTAAAAGACATTGGCGATACTAAAGAAAGCCTTAAACCCGGCAATATTATGGGCGAGGGGCCTAAAAAAGTAATGGGTGTAATAGGTGCCTTTAGTGGCCCTATTAAAAGCGCTTTGCTTACTTTTTTATTCAAAAAGATCTTCTAAAAATATAAAGGTTATTATTCAATATAAAGGCTTCCTGAAGAGGGAAGCCTTTTATTTTGCCTTGTTATTTTGATTTCTTTGTTGTTCTCTCAGCACGTTTTGCATTTTTGTACGCTTTAAGTTCCGGCTTATCAATAAAGCCATCTTTATTAACATCAATAGCGGCAAAGTTTTCGTTAAGCTTCCCTTTCTCAGCCTTATAAGCCTCGGCTTTACTTAATTTACCATCGGCATCGGTATCTAATTTAGCGAACATATTTTCGCGTTTTGGCTTATTGGCATCTTGTTGCTCCTGTGCGAAAGACTGTACTGTAGTAAACATGCTTATAAGCATAATTACTAATAATCCCTTTTTGTTCATAACGTATTATTTTATTTTATAGTAGGACTATCAGCTTTCTAAAAGGTTTAACGGCAATATACTATTCAACAAAGAAGCTTCCGGTTAAGGAAGCTCTATAAAAATTATTCTGGTAATTCAGTAGGAGGGATGTCCTCTGCCGATCTTATAATGTTTGGCTTTTTAAACTCATTATCGTCATTTGTCCTTTTCTTATGCTTGGCATTTTTCATCGCTTCACCTACCTGGTTACTTGCCGTGAACGAGGCTACCATATTGTTAAGCATATCGCTGCCTGCCTGAGGCGAATTTGGCAACAATATAAGGTTAGAGTTGGTATCTGCGCCGATAGCCTGTAGTGTGTCGTAATGTTGCGTTACAACAATTAATGCCGAAGCTTCCTGGCTGTTAATGCCCACTTTGTTAAGTACATCTACGCTTTCTACCAGTCCGCGGGCAATTTCACGCCTTTGGTCGGCAATACCTTGTCCTTGTAATCTCTTACTTTCTGCTTCTGCCTTAGCTTTAGCTACAATACGTATACGTTGTGCCTCTGCTTCATACTCTGCAGCCGATTTTTCCCTGTCTGCGGCGTTAATTCTGTTCATGGCATGCTTTACCTGCGGGTCAGGGTCAATGTCGGTTATAAGCGTGTTAATAATGTCGTAGCCATAAGTAGTCATTGCTTCGTTAAGTTCGCGTTTAACCGCAACCGCAATATCATCCTTACGCTCAAAAACATCATCTAGTTTAAGTTTAGGTACTTCGGCACGAACAACGTCAAACACGTACGATGTTATCTGGTCGTGCGGATATTCCAATTTGTAAAATGCGTCGTACACGTTTGTCTGAATTACTTTAAACTGTACCGACACCTTCATTTTCACAAATACATTCTCTTTAGTTTTAGTTTCGATAATAACATCAAGCTGCTGTATTTTAAGGTTAATACGCCCTGCTATTTTATCAACTATCGGAATTTTAAGCTGAAGACCCGCCTGGCGAATGCTGTTAAATTTACCAAAGCGCTCTACAATAACGGCGGTTTGCTGCTTAACGGTAAAAAACGATGATAGAAAAATAAATACTCCTATAACGAGTACAAAAATTAATACTACTTGTCCCATAATGTTTATATGTTGGTTATTGGATGGTAAGTTACAAATTTTAAAAGCATACAAAAAGCCTCCTGATCAGGAGGCTCTATATTACTTAAGCGTTTCGATTGCTTTATGTATTCGCTTGATAGTTTCTGTTTTGCCTATCAGAGCAATAATATCGAACAGGTGAGGGCCTTTTAAACCGCCCACAAGGCTTAATCGTAAGGGTTGCATTACTTTACCCATGCCAATGCCTTTTTCTTCCATCCAGGCTTTTGTTGCCGTTTCTGTATTGGCAGATGTAAAGTCTAGTACATTTTCCAGAACTGTTGTCAACTCAGTTAATATCTCGGCTGTATCGGGCTTCCAATTTTTAGCTGCTTTTTCATCATAGGCTGTTGGAGCCACAAAAAAGTAATCGCTTAAATCCCATAATTCATCTGCAAAAGTAGCGCGCTCTTTTACAAGGCCTACAACTTCTGTCACTTTTTCTATTGGCCAGTTAATACCTTTTTCTATAAGCACATGGCTTAGTTGTTTAGCCAATACTTTATTATCCTGTCGGCCAAAGTACTGGTGGTTAAACCATTTGTTTTTTTCAGGGTCAAACTTAGCACCTGCTTTATGAACACGCTCTAAATCGAACAATTGTACTAATTCATCTAATGTAAATAATTCCTGATCGGTTCCCGGGTTCCATCCTAACAGAGCAAGAAAGTTAACCACGGCTTCGGGTAAAAAGCCTTTCTCGCGGTAGCCAGAAGATACCGTACCATCAGGGTTGGTCCACTGCAGCGGGAAAACCGGGAAGCCCAGTTTATCGCCATCGCGCTTGCTAAGTTTACCATTACCTATAGGTTTTAATATAAGCGGAAGGTGTGCAAACTGTGGTGCTTCCCAACCAAAGGCTTTATATAATAATTCGTGCAATGGCATAGAGGGTAACCACTCTTCACCACGAATAACGTGGCTGGTTTCCATAAGATGGTCGTCTACAATATTTGCCAGGTGATAGGTAGGCATACCATCGCTTTTAAACAATACTTTATCGTCTAAAAGGTTAGTATCAAACTTAATATCGCCACGAATCATATCTTTTAAAAATAATGTTTCGCCTACAGGGGTTTTAAACCGGATAACATGTTCCACACCGCCATTAATTCGAACCTCTGTTTCTTCAGCCGAAATGTTTAACGAGTTGTCTAATGTTCCACGATTGCCATGGTTATAAATAAAAGTTTTACCGGCAGCTTCTTCGGTTTTACGTAGTTCGTCCAGTGCTTCTGCAGTATCAAAAGCGTAGTATGCCCATCCGCTATCCAGTAGCTGTTGTGCATATTGTTTGTAAATTTCTTTACGTTCGCTTTGGCGGTAAGGACCAAACTTTTCGTTTTTACCCACACCTTCGTCAAACGGAATTCCGCACCAGTTAAGCGCTTCAACTATATATTCTTCTGCACCGGGTACGTAGCGGTTTTGGTCGGTATCTTCAATACGCAGGTAAAAAGTACCGCCATGTTTTTTGGCAAATAAATAATTAAAAAGGGCTGTTCTTACACCGCCTATGTGTAAAGGGCCTGTAGGGCTTGGTGCAAAACGCACACGAACTGGCTTAGACATTGTTGATAATTTTAAGCGGCAAAGATAGGTATTATGTTTATTTAGAGGATTTGATAATGTGTGGATTTGGTTATTTGTTTAATTGGTTATTCTAAGTAAAGGGGATTTCACAATTCGTGGATTTGATAATTCGGAAAAGATGAGCATCTAAAATCCCGATAACAAATAACCGAATTGTCAAATCCACGAATACCCCGTTATATTTAACACCCATGCTAACAATAGAATTTGTAATTTTATCGGTTATTAACAATCTACAATTATTTGTAAACAATTTGGAAGCTAAAAACCTTATATACGCCAAGCTAGAGGGCTTTATAAAGAAGTATTATACTAACGAACTTATTCGTGGCAGCCTCTTTTTTGTGGGGCTGGGGCTCTTGTATTTTATAGTTACCCTGTTGGTAGAATATTTTTTATGGCTGCCTACAAACGGACGTATCACTTTGTTCTGGATATTTATTGCTGTAGAGTTTTTTTTGCTGTTTAGGTTTATATTGTTTCCGTTATTTAAATTGTTCAAATTACAAAGGGGAATAGATTACGCACAGGCATCAAAAATAATCGGAAATCATTTTAGCGAAGTGAGCGATAAGCTTATCAACTTTTTACAGCTATCGGCAGAAGCAAAACCGTCAGAATTACTATTAGCTTCGATAGAGCAAAAAGCCAATAGCCTGCAACCGGTACCATTTACTAATGCCGTTAATTTTAAAAAGAATTTAAAGTTTGTGCCGTACGCTGCTGTACCGTTGTTGCTTATTTTATTTTTTATGATAAGCGGTAACTCGGCCGTGCTTACAAAAAGTTTCGACAGGGTAGTGAATTACGATACGCATTATGCGCCACCGGCTCCGTTTGAATTTGTTGTGATTAATAACCCGCTCATGGCACAGCAGGATACTGACTTTGTTTTACAGGTTAAAACTAAAGGAACGGTAACGCCCGAGAATGCCATGATAACAATTGGCAACGAAAATTATTATTTAGAGAATGTTAAACCGGGTGTGTTTCAGTACAAGTTTGAAAAGCCCACTAAAGATATTCAGTTTCAGTTAAAGGCGAATGAAGTTATATCGCAACCTTACGAGTTGAATGTAGTTGCCGTACCTACCATTGCTAACTTCGAAATGACGTTACAGTTTCCGGGTTACCTTGGCCGCAAAGCAGAGGTGGTGCGTGGAACAGGTAACGCTGTTGTGCCTGAAGGGACTAAAGTTACCTGGAAAGTAAACGCCCTTGCCACTAATGCTATCGAGTTTATCAGTAACGGGAATACATCTGCCTTTGTAAATAACGATAATATGTTTAGTCTATCTAAAAACATTCTTCAAAACACAGATTATCAAATTCTTACATCGAATAGTAAGGTAAAACACCACGAAAAACTGCAATATCAGATTACAACGGTTAAAGATCAGTACCCAACCATTACTGTTGACAATGCCCCTGACAGTTTAAAGCTTAAAAGAGATATAGTTTTGGGTCAGCTTAGTGACGATTATGGTTTGACCAAGCTGCAAATTGTGTATTACCCTCAGGATACTCCGTCGGCTGCCAAGCGTGGAACATTGCCTGTTAAGCACGAAGCGTATGACAGGTTTTACTATACGTTCCCCGATGGGCTATCGGTTAAGGAAGGCGTTAATTACGAGTATTATTTTGAAGTTTTTGATAACGATGCCGTACACAATTACAAGAGTACGAAGTCGGGTGTGTTTTCTCATAGAGAGCTAACGAAAGACGAGCAGCAGGATAATGCATTGCAGGAACAAAACAGCAACATAAACAGTTTAGAAAAATCGATCAAGAACCAGGAGAAGCAGCAAAGCGAATTAGACAAGCTGCAAAAAATGGGTAAGGAAAAATCCAGCATGGATTTTAAAGACCAAAAAAAGGTTCAGGATTTCATCAATAAGCAAAAGCAGCAGGAGGAAATGATGAAGGAATATTCTAAGAAACTTCAGGATAACCTTGAGCAGTTTATGCCCGAAAAGAAAGATGAGTTTAAAGAGGAGCTAATGAAGCGTCTTGAAAAAAACGAAAAGGAAGCGGAGAAAAATCAGAAACTTTTAGACCAGTTAAAAGAACTTACCAATAAATTGAAAGAGGAAGAACTGTTTGATAAAGTAGATCAGTTTAAGCAGCAAAGTAAAAATAAAACAAAAAGCCTGGAGCAGCTGGTAGAACTTACCAAGCGTTTTTATGTTGAAAAGAAAGCAGAGCAGGTTGCTGAAAAATTAAACAAGCTTGCTGAAAAACAGGAGCAGCTTGCAGAAAAGCAGGATAATGATGCGCCAAAACAAGATGCCATAAACAAGGAGTTTGATAAACTTCAGGAAGAAATGCGCGAGCTCGATAAGCAAAATAAAGAGCTTAAAAAACCGATGGACATCCCTGTAGATGAAAAAAAAGAAGAGAGTATTGAGAAGGATATGGAAAAGGCATCGGAAGAATTAAAAAAACCGGGTGCCGAAAAAGATAAGAAAGATAAAGCGAAGCCTAAACAAAAATCTGCTGCTGAAAAGATGAAGCAAATGGGCAAGCAAATGGAGGCCGAGATGCCTGGCGGCGAGATGGAACAACTTGAAGAAGATGTAAAAATGCTGCGCCAGATTTTAGATAACCTTTTAGCATACTCTTTTTCCCAGGAAGAGGTAATGGGTCAGTTTAAAGGCGCATCATCCAGGTCGGCTAATTTTGCGAAGTATCTAAAAAAACAGCAGGACCTTAAATTACAATTTGGCCATGTAGATGACAGTCTTTTCGCTATGTCGTTACGTAACCCAAAAATTACTGATGAAATTACTAAAGAGGTGGGCAATGTGCATTACTATGTAGATAAAGCATTGACCGATCTTGCCGATAATGTAGTACCGCGTGGTGTAAGCAACCAGCAGTATGCTATAACATCGTCTAATAAACTGGCCGACTTTTTGAGTGATTTACTTAACAACATGCAAATGCAAATGAGCGGATCTGGACAAGGTAAAGGCAAGGGTAAACCGAGTTCTGGCGGCGAGCCGCAATTGTCGGATATTATCCAGAAGCAGCAAGGCCTTTCTAAAAAAATGCAGGAGGGTATGGCCAGCGGTAAGGGCAAGGGCAAAGAGGGTGAAGGCGAAGAGCAGGGCAAAAGCGGCAAGGATGGTAAAGACGGCAAAGGTGAAAAAGGAGATAAAGGTGGAAAAGATAAAGGTGGAAAGTCCGGTCAGGGTGGAGAAGGAGAAGGCGGAGAGAATGGAGAAGGTGATGCCGGTAAACTTTTAGAAATTTATAAAGAACAGCAGCAGCTTCGGGAGCAATTACAGAAAGCGTTAGATAAACAAGGCATGGGTGGCAACGGCCAGAATGCGGTTCGCCAAATGAAGGATATCGAAAAGCAGTTGCTTAATAAAGGCTTTAAAAACGAAACCCTGCAAAAAATGCAGAACCTTAAACAGGAGCTTTTAAAGCTTGATAATGCCATGAAGCAACAGGGCGAAGAAAACAAAAGGCAAAGCCAGACCAACAAAAAAGAGTTTAGCAACACGGCTACGCAACTGCCTGATGCCCTTAAAGAATATTTAAATAGTATAGAGATTTTAAACAGGCAAAGCTTACCTTTGCGCCCAAATTTTAACCAAAAGGTGCAGACCTACTTTAGGAAAGATGATTGAATTTAATTATGAAACCGATTTTGAATTAAAAGATGAAGCTGCTTATGCCGATTGGCTGGCACGTGTTATAGAATCGGAAGATAAAACTGAGGGTGAAATTAACTATATTTTTTGCGATGATGAATACCTTCTTGCAAAGAATATTGAGTTTTTAAACCACGACACCCTGACCGATATTATTAGTTTCGACTATACCATGGGCAACTTAATAAGCGGTGATATATTTATATCTGTAGAGCGGGTTAAAGAAAATGCTGCCGATTTCAACGTTACTTTTGAAGAAGAATTAAAACGTGTTATTGTTCACGGTGTGTTACACTACTGTGGCTATAAAGATAAAACTCCGGAAGACGAGAAGATAATGCGCACTAAGGAGGAAGAGAAAATTGCGTTGTTCCACGTGGAACAGTGAATAAATATTTAACTCAATTGATATTTGTTCCACGTGAAACATTTATTATTGAGTTTAAAAATTAGCAGTGTTCCACGTGAAACATTGCTTCCAAAAAAAATAATATTTGAATAACCGTTCCACGTGGAACAATGAGAGGAAAATACAATGTTTGATGTATATGATGTTATAGTAGTAGGTGCGGGGCACGCAGGCAGCGAAGCTGCAGCGGCAGCCGCAAATATGGGCAGCAAAACGTTGCTGGTTACCATGAGCCTACAAAACATTGCCCAAATGTCGTGCAACCCAGCAATGGGCGGTATCGCAAAAGGGCAAATTGTTCGCGAAATTGATGCTCTTGGCGGGTATTCTGGTATTGTGAGCGACAAGACGGCAATCCAGTTCAGGATGCTGAACAAATCGAAAGGGCCTGCCATGTGGAGTCCTCGTGTACAAAGCGACCGTATGCGCTTTGCTGAAGAGTGGAGGATGATGCTGGAGCGCACCCCAAACCTCGATTTTTACCAGGAAATGGTATCGGGGATGCTTATCGAAAATAATAAGATTGTCGGCATTCGTACATCTCTCGGAATTGAAATAAAAGCGAAATCAGTTGTGCTTACCAACGGAACATTCCTGAACGGACTGATTCATATTGGGGAGAAACAATTTGGCGGTGGCAGGGCAGGCGAGAGTGCTGCTTATGGCATTACCGAGGACTTGGTTAAAGCTGGTTTTACATCGGGACGAATGAAAACAGGAACGCCACCACGTGTTGATGGCCGTTCTTTGGATTATTCTAAAATGGTGGAGCAGCCTGGCGATGTTAATCCGGACAAGTTTTCGTACATGGATATTACCAAGCCGCTCACTACACAGCGCTCTTGTTACATGACGTACACTTCGCTTGAAGTGCATGATATTCTACGCGAAGGGTTCGATCGCTCGCCAATGTTTAACGGCCGTATTAAAAGCCTTGGCCCACGATATTGCCCATCTATCGAAGATAAAATAAATCGTTTCGCAGATAAAGACAGGCACCAGTTATTTGTTGAGCCCGAAGGTTGGGATACCTGCGAGGTGTATGTAAATGGCTTTTCGACCTCCTTACCGGAGGATGTTCAGTTTAAAGCATTACGCTCTGTAGAAGGTTTCGAGAACGTGAAATTCTTCCGTCCTGGTTATGCTATTGAGTACGATTACTTTCCGCCAACACAATTAAAGCATTCGCTGGAAACAAAACTGGTAGAAGGTTTGTATTTTGCAGGCCAAATTAACGGAACTACAGGATATGAAGAGGCAGCTTCGCAGGGGCTTATGGCAGGTATTAATGCGGCGCTTAAAGTGCAGGGCAGAGATCCTTTCATATTAAAACGTAATGAAGCGTATATCGGTGTCCTGATAGACGACCTTATTACAAAAGGTACCGAAGAACCTTACCGTATGTTTACGTCACGTGCGGAATACAGAACGCTGCTTCGACAAGATAATGCTGACTTCAGGCTTACCCCAATGTCATTCGAAATTGGTTTGGCAAAACAAGACCGTATGCGCCGCATGGAAAAGAAACGTGACCAAAGCGATGCCTTTGTAAACTTTTTTAAAGAAACCAGTGTAACGGTTGCCGAAGCGAACCCAATATTAGAGGCTAAAGAATCTTCGCTGATCAACCAGCCTGATAAAATGTTTAAGGTATTCTCTCGTCCGCAAATAGACTTAGAAGATATTTTAAAATTCGAAAAAGTAAGAGAATATGTTGCTGCTAATAATCTTGACAGGGAAGTGATAGAGCAGGCCGAAATACAGGTTAAATATTCGGGCTATATTGAAAAGGAAAAAGTAAACGCCGATAAACTTAACCGTTTAGAGGATGTTCGTATTCCTGAAGATTATGATTACGATAAAATTAAATCACTATCGTATGAAGCGCGTGAAAAAATGAAAAAAATACGTCCGGTAACTATTTCTCAGGCATCGCGTATAAGCGGTGTATCGCCAAGCGATGTATCGGTACTTTTAATACACATGGGTCGATGAGAAAATTGTTTCACGTGGAACCTATACTAAAAACCCTTTTTAACAGAGGGTTTTTGGTGTTTATAATAGTGGCATTTATATCAAGTTCATGCATCACGCAAAGGCATACCGTAGAGATAGAAAATTATATATTACTACAAAGGGGTAAAGTTGTATTAGGTCATGCAGATGGCTTAACTGCATTTATGTTCGAGAACAGTCCGCGTAAAATTCCGTTCAATCAATTTGTTGCAGATAAATATCAATTGCCTAAGTACAATGATATAGAACATACTGTAGATGTAGATGGTAACCGGTTTAAAATTTATGTATACGAAAATGCAGAGATAGAAAAGTACTTTGATACTTCTGAATTTATGGTAACCAAACAAGAGAATGAGGCAAATATAAAAGGTAGTACTGCCAAATTTATCGCGCTCTCGATGACTGACTCTAATAACCAGGATTGTCTCGCTGAAAAGTCGCTGTTTAAAAACATCTCCACAAAATACTTATTACAATTAAAAGACGAATACAATAACCTATAATGGATTTTAAAAACCCCACCAATTACATTACCGTTAAAGACCATTCGGTTTCCGGCGAGACATTTCAATTGTTGCTGGATGATGATTTGCAATTGCTAAAAACCACGCCACAGCCATTGGCCGAAAATTTAGGTAGGTATTACGAAAGTGATGACTATATTTCGCATACCGATGGTAAACGGTCGTTATTCGAAAAACTATACCACACTGTTAAGCAGAAAGCATTACGTGATAAAATAAAACTGGCGCAAGGTTTTAAACCATCTAAAGGAAATTTATTAGACATTGGTGCCGGTACTGGTGATTTTTTGGTAGAAGCTAAACAAGCGGGCTGGGCTATTACAGGTATTGAGCCGAGCCCAAAAGCAAAAGGTATTGCACAGGCAAAAGGTGTAAGTTTTGCAGACAGCCTGGATGCTATTGCAAATCATTCGCAAGATGTAATTACTATGTGGCATGTTTTAGAACATGTGTCCAATGTTGAAAAACAAATTGTCGACTTAAAACGAATCCTTAAACCCGATGGTGTTTTGATTGTAGCAGTGCCTAATTACAAATCGTACGACGCGCAATATTATGGAGCATATTGGGCAGCTTATGATGTGCCAAGACATTTGTGGCATTTTAGTAAAATAGCAATAAAAAAACTTTTTGGCGCACAGCAAATGGATTTGATAGAAGTGCTGCCTATGAAATTTGACAGTTTTTATGTAAGTCTATTGTCTGAAAAATATAAAACCGGAAAAATGAATTTTTTGAACGGTTTTTTAACCGGATTAAAAAGCAACCTTAAAGCAAAGCAAAGTTTAGAGTATTCATCACATATTTACGTGCTAGAAAACGCTAAAAAATTAATTTAAGGCTTTTTATTGTATGCTAATAGTGATAAATAAGGCTTTTGTAGGCAAATTTTTAAAAGTAGCTTAAAACGCTTTAATTTAAGTCAATTTCAACCTTGTTTATCTATAGAAAATTTAACAGCGATAAATAAAATTTATATCTAATAATTTAATAAAAAACAGAGTTTTGGTAGGTTATAACTAATTACTACATTTACCAAAATTTAAAAAATCTAAATCAGGAAATGAAAAAATCATTATTAATAATCGGAGTATCTTTAGCATTATTTTCTTGTAACAAAAATGAAGGCACAGCAGCGGCTGGTTTAAAAACGGCTTATGTTGATACTTCAAAATTATCTAAAGACTACGAGGCTTTTAAAGATCTTGATTCGCAAAGTAAAATCAAGCAGGAAGAAATGGGTCGTGAGCTTGATGCAAAAGTAAATGAACTTAAGCAGGATTATGCTGCCGCACAAAGCCAGGCTGCTGCTAAAGGGCCACAATGGGCACAGCTTAAAGCTCAGGAATTACAAAAAAGAGAGCAGGACATTAATGCTATGCAACAAAGCATGATGAAAACGCTACAAGATGAGTTTGGCGTTAAAAACGATAGCGCTGTAAGCACTATGAAAAAATATGTTGCAAGCTATGGGAAGAAAAAAGGTTACGACTATATTTACGGTACTGGCGATGCTTCTGTAAGTATTATGTATGCTAAAGATGGTTACGATATTACTGCTGAAGTATTAAAAGAACTTAACGATAGCTACAAAGGTTCTAAACCTACTGCTGCAACTACAACAACTACTACGAAAGAAGAGGCTAAATAATCTTTCTGTATATTACATAATTAAAATGCTTCCCTAATACGGAAGCATTTTTTTTATCTTTGCGACGCAATTTTTGTGGATTGTTCCACGTTTACCATATCCTCCAATGCAAGAATTATCAGCCGCCGCATCTTTCGCACTTCGTTTTATAAATCAAACTAACAAGTCAGTTTTTTTAACGGGTAAGGCAGGTACCGGTAAAACTACGCTGCTTAAAGAAATTATCCGTACCACCCACAAAAACGTTGTGGTCGTAGCACCTACAGGCATTGCCGCGCTTAATGCGGGTGGGGTTACCATACACTCTATGTTTCAGTTGCCTTTTGCGGGGTTTTTACCTACTGATGACCAACCTCCGCATGTGTCTGACTATATTCGTTTTGAAACTAAAAATACAATGCGTCGCCACTTTACCATGCGTGCTGAAAAGAAAGCAGTGATAACCGGAATGGAACTTTTAGTAATTGACGAAGTAAGTATGCTCCGTGCTGATGTTCTAGATTCCATCGATTATATGTTGCGTAGCATTCGCCATAAAAACAGGCCGTTTGGTGGGGTTCAGGTATTGTACATAGGCGATTTATTGCAGCTGCCGCCGGTTGTTCGTAATGAAGAGTGGGAAGTGTTGAAACACTATTACCGAGGCAAATTTTTTTTCCACTCGCAGGTAGTGCAGGAAGATGCACCTATGTATATCGAATTGGATAAAATATACAGGCAGACTGATTCGAAGTTTATTGATGTACTTAATAATTTAAGAAACAACATTATAACCAATGATGACCTTGCCGTACTTAACGAATTTGTAAACCCAAAATTCGATGCGCAAAACAATCCCGGTTACATAACACTTACCACACACAATGCCAAGGCAGATGCCATGAACGCAACATCGCTGGAAGAACTAGAGGGTAAAGAGTTAACGTATTACCCTGAAATTGTTGATGATTTCCCTGAGAAGATCTTTCCGGTAGATGGCACGCTAAAGCTGAAAGTAGGAGCACAGGTTATGTTTATTAAAAACGACCTTTCTCCTGAAAAGAAATACTTTAACGGTAAGATAGGCATTATAAAATCGTTAGCTGACGAAGAGATACTTGTACATTTTCCGGAAGAGAATGAAACCATTACGGCAGATAAGTACGAATGGAAAAACGTTAAGTACTATGTAGATGAGCTTACTAAAGAAATTAAGGAAGATATTTTAGGCACCTTTGTGCATTATCCACTAAAGCTGGCGTGGGCTATTACCGTGCACAAAAGCCAAGGATTAACTTTTGACCGTGCTGTGCTCGATGTATCGCAGGTTTTTATGCCGGGGCAGGCGTATGTGGCGTTATCACGTTTACGTTCGTTAAACGGCCTTGTTTTGCTTTCTCCTATGCGTATGAATGGTATTAACAACGATGCCGATGTAATGAGTTACAGCAACGGCCAGGCTGATAAAGATGAAATGGAGAAATCGCTTAAGCGCGAAACCCTGCATTTTACAGCTAACTATTTAAAAAATAGTTTCGACTGGGGCGAGCTGGCTACCGAATGGCAAAAGCACAAAATGAGTTATTTGAATGAAGGGGAGAAGGCGGTGAAATTCCAGTTTAGGGAATGGGCGCATAGGCAAGACGATACAATTCATAGCCTGCTGGCTGCTGCCGATAAATTCATGAAGCAGCTGGACAGCCTTTTCCGTCAGGAAAAAGTAGACCTTAATTTTATAAACGAGCGTGTTATAGCGGCTTCCGGTTATTTTTACCCAACTATGGATAAAATGGCCACTGGGCTTTTCAGCAAAATTGAAGAGGTTAAAAGATTAAAACGCGCCAAGGCGCTTTTTGATGAGCTTTCAACTTTAGAAGAATTGCAAACCGGTGCAGTGCTTCGACTTTTGAAAGCTAAAAAGCTGATGGAAGTAGTTACCGCAGGCGAGCCTATAAATAAAGAAAATCTTGCTACACCGGAGATACTGAGTTATAAGGCGGGCAAAATAGCATCTATTAAAGAGATCATGAAACTAAACCCGACTACGATGCTTGAAGAGGAGGGGGAGGACTATGCCGCGCAACGTTATACGCCTACCAAAAAGAAAAGTGGTGAACCTAAAAAAACTACTTTACAGGAGACTTACGAGTTGTGGAAAGAGAATTTAACCATTCCGGAAATCGCTGCACGAAGAAAGTTAACCGAGACCACTATTTTAAGCCATTTTGCCGGCCTTATACAAACCGGAAAGGCTAAGGTTGAAGATGTGCTTTCTGCCGAAAAAATAGCTGCACTAAGCGAAGCATTTAAAGATTTTGACGAGGAGTCGTTAAATGGCCTAAAAGAAAAGTATGGTGAGAAGTTCACCTGGGGCGAATTACGCCTGTACAAGGCAAGTATAAAATAAAAATGCGGCTCCCCTCTGGGCCGCATTTTTTATGAGTATTTTGTACTTAGATGTAAAAGGTCGGAATTTGAAATTATGTGTTGTCATTCTGAGCGAAGTGCAATGGAGTCGAAGAATCTATTAATACAGAGATCCATCCTTCGTCAGGATGACATAATTGCCATATTTAAACCTACAAGGTTTTTGAAACCTTGCAGGATGTGTATAAACTATTGCTTAGAAATCATTAGACTAGTTACTTTACTACCGGAGATTACCTTAACAACATAGTTTCCATTTTGTAAGCCAGACACATTCACTTTACCCTGATTAGCATTAAGGTTTTGCTGTAAAACTACCTGGCCTAGCATATTGTAAACAGCAAAATCTGAAATGAAATTATCCGACTGTATAGTAAACTCATCAGCAACAGGATTAGGGTAGACGGTTATACTCTTTTTTGTAAACGACGGTGTTGTTAAAACACCCTGGTTTTCAAAAGCTCCCATATCTATAATCCCATTTTCATAAAAACGATTGTTAGCGGCAAGATCTGTTATGATCGAGATAAGATTCGGAACTTTATCAACATCATAAAAAGTATTACTACCGGCATCAATAGTTGGGCTTTCCAGCTGCATGGTGTAGTTAGAAAGTTCTGTATTGGCAAACAGTGGGTCGGCGTCAATATTATTTCCGCCATTTATTCCAAACTTGCTCCATCCTGCAGCGCTGCCTTCCACTAAACTATAGTAAAATTTAGGTTGGCTCCCCTCGTAAAGGTCAATATTTGGGCTTTCGGTAGCAGTATTTCCGTAAATAATACTGTTTCTTACTTCAGGGTTTGATGTATTATTAGCCATTCCACCCGCAGCATCTACGCCTTTATTAAAAGCTATTGTAACGTTTGTAAGTATAGGTGATGATGCCTCCTGGTTAAAGATACCTCCACCAATATTAGCAGTATTTTCGGCAATTAGAATGTTTGTTAGTATAGGCGACGAATTTTTATAATTAGCAATACCGCCACCATTTAAAGTTGCCGCGTTATTAAGTATAGATACATTGGTAAGCTGAGGCAATGATCCGTCGTTATTTAAAATACCCCCACCAATTTGGGCAGTGTTTTCAGTAATCTCAGATTCTGTTATTATGGGTGATGAATTACTCCAGTTAGCGATTCCTCCTCCATAGGTAAAAGCACTATTTTGATAAATATCTGCTTTTGTTATTATAGGAGATGATCCGTCAATGTTATAAATCGCACCACCACGACCCGTTATAGCCTTATTTGTTGTAAAATAAACATCATTAAGTGTTGGAGAAGAGTCTGCATTGTACATACCTCCGCCATCAGCCGCTGTATTTCCATCGAAAGAAACGCTATTTAAGATGGGCTTTGATTTCGAATTGCTAAACATACCTCCGCCGGAAGTTACCGCACTATTTTTGGATAATGTAGATGCTGTAAGTGTAGGGAACGAGTTATAATTGTACATTCCGCCACCGCCGGCAGTTGCCGTGTTTAGCGATATCATTACATCATTAAGAACCGGTGCGGCATTATCATAATTATAAATACCACCGCCCGCGGTTGACGCATTTTCAGTAATGGTTACTGCGGTAAGTTGGGGTGCCGCGTGAAACCAGTTGGTAATACCTCCACCAGTTGTACCGCTGTTCTGAGTTATTATTACACTTTTTAAAACAGGGGCTGCATAATTTCTGTTATATATACCACCACCATAAGCGGCTGAGTTTGCAGTTAATAAAATGTTTGAAAACGTAGGTGCCGCGTAGTTATAAGTAGCTATTCCGCCACCATTGTAGCGCGCAACACTTTGGGTATTAACTACTATGCTTGTAAATGCAGCATCCTGGGCATTACCGCCTTTTATAATAAAACCATCTAATAAAGTATTTGGTGTAAGTGGTGTATCGGTAGTAGCAACAGCCAATACTACATGGTAAGCATTTTCGGTTGCGTTGGCAATTGTAAAAACTGCGCCAGTACCACTAACAACATCGTTATTGCTAAAGTCGCCGCTTAAGATGCTGATATTATCTGTATTATTTAAATCGCGGTTTGCCAATTCAGTTTCGGTACCTGAAAAGCCGCCGTAAATTTTTACGCCGTCTTTTAAAACAAAGGCGTTGTCTTTATTATTTTCGGTAACTACAGCTAAATCATTTGCCTTGCGAGTAGGTAGGTAAGTTCCGCCTGCAACCCAAATCTGATCGGTCGAAACAGCATTATTTATAACCAGCTGCAAATCGGCTGCAGCGTTTTCCCAGCTCGATCCGTCGCCGGTTCCGGTTGCTACAGGTTTTACAAAGTATGTAGTTTGTGCCGAAGCACTTACACCAAAAACTAAGCAACTTAAAGCTAACAAGCCACGGTTTTGGAATAACGCTAATAGAGAAGTAATTTTTCTATTCATAGATATGCTTTAAATAATTGAACAAGAGGAAGTAAACATTAAATTTAAGAAAAATAATTGTCGCTTATACATAGGGTATAATTTGTAGCGGAATATATTACAACCAGCTAAGCAACAGTATTGCCGGAATAAAATAGATAACAATGGTACGGGCACCATCATAATCTTTTGCAAGGCGTTGGCCGAGTAATAGAAACAATAGAGTAACGCACGATAGTATAGCCGCATGATAGGCAAACTGTGTCCCTTCGTTTACTAGATTTTCAATGATGGCAATAATGCAAAAAGCTCCGGCTACAACCTCTAAAACCAAAATTAGAAGTAACGATGCCGGCACCTGGTTTTTAATTACCGTATTAGCAAAATGACCTTTAAGCCAGCCTATGTTGCCTTTCCAGTCGGTTATTTTATCGTAGCCCGATTGAATAAACGTGATAGCGAAAAACAAAAGCGCGATAATAATAGCAGGTTGCAAATTCATAAGTTTTATTTTTTATGGATTAAACGTGTAAGTTTTATACTCAGGTCGGTTAAAATTATCTTGGCATTACCGTTACGCTCGATATGATACAGCGCATCGCTTAACTCTTTAAAAATTTCGTTTATATTAGTGCCGTTTACAAAAGGTGCAAAATTTTCGAGCTTAAATTTTTCTACCGATGGCTCCATGTATACCAGCTCTTTAGCATTGTAGTTTATAAGCAGCGCCTGTCGAAACATATCAATACAGAAATTTAAAAACTGCTTTTGTGCCTCACGCCCTATACCCGCAATTTGCTCGCTCCAGGCAATAAGGTCGTGTATGGCGGCGGCATTGCCCTTGGCCTTAAAAGCAGCACGAACCCAGGTAACAAACCACTCTTCAAAAGGCAGCTCATAATTACCTTTATGTAGTAGGTGTAAAGCCTTATTATAATTTCCCTGTGCCTGATGCGCTATTTTTAACGCGGCTTTAGGCTCCATATTCTGGCGGGAAACCAATGCATCGGCAATAGCCTTTTCCGTCAGTGCGTTAAAGTGGAGCACCTGGCAGCGGGAGAGTATGGTTTGTAAAATATCATCTTCACTTTCTGCAATCAGTAAAAACACCGTTTTTTGCGGTGGCTCCTCCAGCAGCTTCAGTAATTTGTTGGCGGTAGCGGTATTCATTTTATCGGCAGCCCAAATTATCATTACTTTGTAGCCGCCTTCATACGCCTTTAGCGATAGTGCCTTTACAATTTCGGTTGCCTCATCGACACCTATTTGTCCCTGCTTGTTCGCAATATCAATTTTTTTATACCAGTCAAACGGGCTGGCATATGGCGTAGTTGTAATAAACTCTCGCCAGTGCTTTAAAAAGTTAGCACTTACAGGCTTACTTTTTACTTCGCCATTAGGCGCTACCGGAAACACAAAGTGCAAATCGGGGTGCGAAAAATTGCGGAATTTAAGGTTGCAGGCATCGTTGCCGCCGTTATTGTCTGTACCTGTATTACCACATAAAATATACTGTGCATAGGCAATGGCCATAGGTAAAGTACCCGAACCTTCTGGCCCTATAAATAGTTGTGCGTGGGGTATACGGCCGCTACTCGCACTGGTAGCTAAGTGGCTCTTAATGTGGTCCTGACCTAATATTTCTGAAAAAAGCATGGAGCAAAGATATAAGAAATTAGGTTATGCAGATTAATACAGCAACTTTATAGGATATTAGCTAAATACGAAAAAGAATGAATTTACTATTACGTTTTCGTTTCCTCATACCATCCAAATTTCATTACAAAAAACTACCGTTTCGCGTAACATTAAAAACTTTAACACAGGTATAAGTTATTGTAAAATAATATATTACGTAGATAAAGCAAATGTTTGTCAACAATTAATTGGCGATTTATTAACAAAATGGGTTATATTTGCCTTTCGCGATTTTTAACAAACGTAAACAATTTTTATGAAAACCCTTTCTGACATTAATTTTAAAGATAAAAAAGCAGTAATACGTGTAGACTTCAATGTACCATTAGATGAGAACTTTAATGTTACCGATGATAACAGGATTACGGCTGCTAAACCAACAATCGATAAAATACTGAAAGACGGTGGAAGTGCGATATTAATGAGCCACCTCGGCAGGCCAAAAGGCAAGGAAGAAAAATATTCGCTTAAGCATATTGTTGCTAAAGTTAGCGAGGTATTAGGTGTTGAGGTAAAGTTTGTTGAAGACTGTATAGGTGACGTTGCCGAGAAGGCAGCTGCCGATTTACAACCGGGCCAGGTACTATTATTAGAAAACCTTCGTTTTTATAAAGAAGAGGAAGAAGGTAACGAAGAGTTTGCGGGTAAACTTGCAAAACTGGGCGATGTTTATGTTAACGATGCCTTTGGTACGGCTCACCGTGCACATGCTTCGACTACCATTATAGCGAAATTTTTCGCGGAGGATAAAGTTTTTGGCGCACTTCTTGCCAAAGAAATCGACAGCCTTGATAAGGTACTTAAAAATAGCGAAAAGCCGGTAACGGCGGTATTAGGTGGTAGTAAAGTATCATCTAAAATAACGGTTATCGAGAACATTCTTGATAAAGTAGATAACCTTATACTTGGCGGCGGTATGACTTTTACGTTTGTAAAAGCACAGGGCGGTAAAGTAGGTAATTCTATTTGCGAAGATGACAAGCAGGATCTTGCTTTGGAAATTTTGGCTAAAGCCAAAGAAAAAAATGTAAAGGTATTTATACCGGTAGATGTTATTGCAGCCGATGGCTTTAGTAACGATGCTAATACACAGGTGGTTGATGTTAGGGAAATACCTGATGGTTGGGAAGGACTGGACGCAGGACCAAAATCATTAGAAATTTTTAAAGAGGTAATCCTTAACTCTAAAACCATACTTTGGAACGGCCCACTGGGCGTGTTTGAGATGGAAAATTTTGCTAAAGGTACTATTGCCCTTGGCGAATTTATAGCTGAAGCTACAGAAAAGGGTGCGTTTTCGCTTGTTGGCGGAGGAGACTCAGTAGCGGCAGTTAAGCAATTTGGCCTCGAGCCTAAAATGAGCTATGTAAGTACAGGTGGCGGGGCCATGCTGGAAATGCTCGAAGGTAAAACACTACCGGGTATCGCTGCGATACAGGGAGAAAAGTGTTAAAGTTTATAATACAAAACAAATATTAAAGTTATACGTAACATTGTTGCTTTGCAATACGTTGTAATTTAACTTACTAACGAGTAAATTATGAATAAAAAAAGAACATTGTCAGTAGTGGCTGCTTTAGTTTCACTAGCGGGTTTTGCCCAAGAAAGTGCGCAGGCCGACATAAACCTTATTAAGCCCGAAGTTAAATTATCATTTTTAGATTCTTTAAAATTAACATTTGTTCGCCACGAAGAGATGGCGTGTATAGACAGCCTTTGGCTGAATGAATTAAATAATGATGATCTTTTTGCTAACATGCAGGAAGATTTGAAAAGCATTAATCCAGACGAAGAAGTTAGCTTTAACCTCGATACCGATTTGTTAAAATCAAGGCTTGCTAAACTAGATGCTAAGTCGCCTTTTAATATTGAATACAGTAAAGGTTTAGAGAACATTATAAAATCGTACCTAAAAAACCGCCCACGTTCTTACGAGCGTTTAATGGCAATTTCTGAGTACTATTTCCCAATGTTCGAAGAGCATCTTGCTAAGTATAATGTGCCATTAGAAATTAAATATCTCGCTGTTATAGAGTCTGCACTTAATCCAAGAGCAAAATCAAGGGTAGGGGCAACAGGCCTTTGGCAGTTTATGTATCCTACAGGTAAACAGTACAACCTTGAAGTTAACAGCTATGTAGACGAAAGAAGCGACCCTTTAAAAGCTACTGAGGCTGCGTGTAAATATCTTACGAGCCTTTATAACATTTTTGGCGATTGGGATTTGGTATTAGCATCTTATAATGCAGGCCCGGGTAACGTTACTAAAGCTATCCGCAGGTCTAACGGTTATAAAAACTACTGGAACATTCGCAAGAATTTACCCGGTGAAACCCAAGCTTACAACCCAACATTTCTTGCTACAATGTATATTTACGAATATGCTAAAGAGCATGGTATAAAAGCTAAAAAGGCACCGCTTACGTATTTTGAGACTGATACCGTTATGGTAAAACGCCAAATGTCGTTTAAGCAAATCGCTCAATTGTTAGAGGTTCCGGTTAGCCAGTTACAGTTTTTAAATCCTATTTATAAACTGGATGTTATTCCTTACACTACAGAGAAAGCCCATTTTTTAAGGCTTCCTAAAAATAAAATTGGTTTGTACACTTCTAACGAGCAGGCAATTTATGCTTACATCGACCATGAAGACAGCAAACGTGAAAGGCCTCACTATATAGCTCCGGTACGTGAAACTGCAATTGCAAGAAACTATGTTAAGCCAGACTATAAAAAGAAAAGTGTTGTAGCTACTAAAACATACATTGTAAAACGTGGCGATAACCTTGGTGCTATATCTAACAAATACGATGTTAGCGTAGCCGACCTGAAACAATGGAACAGGATTAAAGGCAACAATGTAATGGTGGGCCAGCGCATTAAAATTCAGACCAATACGGTTATTAAGGTACCTGTTGAATTAGATGCTACTGCTGTTGCTGCCAAGGTTGATAAGCCTGATACCAAAACAGCTGTTGCTTCTAAAACAACGAAAACTGAAGGTTTTGATGAAGCTCCTGTTGCTGAGGTTGATACCCCTGCTGTAACTGTAGAACCTAAAAATAATGCTATAGCATCTGCTGCAGCAAGAAGATCGAGAGATACGGCATACCAGGAAGCCAGCCTTTATATTGTTCAAAAAGGAGATTCATTATTTAGTATAGCCAGGCAACACCCTGGTGTTACGGTTGAGAACCTTAAAAAATGGAACGAAATTAAAGACGAAAGCATTAAGCCCGGAATGAAATTGAAAGTGGGCGACATTAACTAATGTCTTATAAAATATTACCTATCGTGAAAAGGGTGCAACAAATAATAGCTGTTACAGTAATTATTTGCTGCACCCTTTCGTGTACACAAAATAAAACAACTGCTGTTACAGATGGCAACATCAACGAGGTATCGGTAGTAATAAGCGATGTATTATGGAATGGGGAAGTGGGCGACAGCCTTCGTAAAAAACTTGCTGCACCTATTGACGGCCTTACGCAGGAAGAACCTCTTTTTACTCTGAATCAGTACCATGAGCAGGCTTTTGACGGTGATTTAAAAAAGGACCGGAATATTATTTATGTTGATAAAGCAAATAGCAAAACCTTTTATTACAAGCCACATAAAGATCACTCAACTCAAAACGTATTTACCATAAATGGGCGTAATACTAACGATTTGCTTGAGCTGATTCGCATGCATGCCGATGAAATTATTAAAACCATTAGGCAAACGGAAATTGCTGTTAACCAAAAGCGTAGCGAAAAAGCAGGGTTGCTTAATTCAGCAATGTTTAAAACAAAATACGGTATAGCTATTAAAATGCCTAAAACGTACAAGTACGCATTACAAAGCGACGAATTTTTATGGCTTAAAAAAGATATTTCCGGGGGTAATACTAATTTGCTGTTGTACCGTGTGCCGTATAATGTTATTGAGCGTGATAAGGATATGGTGAATAACATTATAAAAATGCGCGACTCTATTGGCAACCGTTTTATACATGGGCAGGAAGCAGGTACTTATATGGCGACCGAAGAAGCGTATTCACCTTATGTATTTATGACCAGCTTTAATGATAAGCATGCTTTTGAAATGCGTGGCAACTGGGAAATGAAAAATGATTTTATGAACGGGCCGTTTTTAAATTATACCATACGCGACGATAAAAATAAGTGCTACCTGGTTATCGAAGGGTTTATATACAGCCCGTCATCGCCTAAGCGGGATCTTATCCTTGAATTAGAGTCAATTATTAAGTCGGTTAAATTTATATGAGCATACAATTCGAAATAAAGGCTTTTAAAGAGCTTTCAACTACCAACCTATACCAAATATTGCAACTTCGTAGTGAAGTGTTTGTGGTGGAGCAAAACTGCGTTTACCAGGATATTGATGGTAAAGATGTAAAGGCTTTGCACGTATTAGGTATCTACGAAGGCGAAATTGTAGCCTATTCACGCATATTCGCGCCGGGTTATTATTTTGACAACGCATCTATAGGGCGGGTGGTAATAAGCGATAAGTACCGCGACCGCAAGTGGGGGCATAGCCTTATACAAACTGCTATAGCTGCAATTTCCGAGAATTATAATACTTCGAACATTACAATATCGGCACAGTTATACCTTAAAAAGTTTTATGAAACCCACGGTTTTGTGCAAGATGGTGAAGGGTATCTGGAGGATGATATTCCGCACATCAGGATGCACAGAGTTCAATAGAGTATTAAATTTCAGCATATTTAGATAAACAAAAAGCGGCATCACTACTGATGTCGCTTTTTTATTACTGTATACCAAATATAGATCGTTATTTAGTGTACATATTATTAGCTTTATTAACGTCGGCCATAAGCTCGGTAGGATCTATAACTACAACTTTAACCGCAGCCTTAGGCTTACTAATCGTAAATTCATAGGTTTGATGTCCCCAGTCCCAGTCTTTTAAAACGGTACGCTTAAGGTTAGGGTAGGGGTTATCTTTTACATAATGCATTAATTGCAACGGTACATGAAAACTTTCCTGCGTACCATCATCATAAACCACAATAAGGTCTATAGGCATGGGCATACGCCCGATACGCTCTAAAATTACCTTTGTATTTTTTCCATCATCTTTAAGCTCTTTAATACCATAATCGATGGTATTAGTAGTCTGGCACCAGTCAATTAAGTACCAATCAAGGTTAGCACCAGAAACCTTTTCGGCAGTACGCTTAATATCATTTGGCGTGGGGTGGGTAAACTTATAATCGGCATAGTAGCGTTTAATAGTTTCATCACGTTTCTTTTCGCCAATAACATAGCCTAATTGCGCTAAAAATATCTCGCCTTTACTGTATGCAGAGATACTGTAAAGCGTACTGGTATCAAACCTGTCGGCATGTGTGGTTAACGGCTGCTCTTTACCGGTTTTAACCATGTAAAAATAATTATCGTAAGCCGATTTAAACGGACTCTCAGGTTCTTCGCCTGCTTTTACTTTTTTCGGCAATACCGTTTCCATTGCTAAATCAGAAATGTAGCTTGTAAAACCTTCGTCCATCCATTCGTGTTTGCTTTCGTTAGTTGCCAGTATGTGCTGAAACCACGAATGCGCAAACTCGTGTGCCGTAACACCTACTAGGCTCCCATAACTGCGGTTGCCGGTAATAAGTGTACACATGGCATACTCCATACCGCCGTCGCCGCCCTGTACAATACTGTATTGCTTGTATGGGTATTCGCCTACATTTTTATTAAAAAAGTCTAACAGCTCTGCCACTTTAGGCTGCATCTTTTTCCAGTTTTCTACAAACTCAGTACCCTTTTTGTAAAAAAAGTGAAGCTCTACATTGTTAGGTCCTGTAATTTTATCGTGGATATAGTTGGGGTCGGCACCCCATGCAAAGTCGTGCACGTTAGGTGCTACAAAATGCCATGTAAGCGTTTTGCTTTTAGGTTTTGCAACCGTAGTACCGGCATCTTCATAGCCTTTACCAATTTCGTTTTTATTTTGAAGGTATCCGGTTCCTCCAATAGTGTAGTTTTTATCTATCGTAATTTTTACATCAAAGTCACCCCACACGCCATGAAACTCACGGCCTATGTAAGGGTCGTCGTGCCATCCTTCAAAATCATATTCGGCCATTTTAGGGTACCACTGGGTCATGCTAAGTGCAACACCTTCGTCAGAATTACGTCCGCTACGGCGAATTTGTAACGGCACCTGCCCGTCAAAATTCAGCGTAAATGTAGCCGATGCACCTGGTAATAACGGTTGCACTAAATCAACTATTAGCTCTGTGCCAGATACTGTAGTTTTAGCTGCCGCGCCACCTTGCTTAAAGTTAGTTATATTTAAGTAACCTATTTCGTTAGGCTTAAGTGTAGCAATACGGCTTTCTTTAATGGTAGTATTACCGCTCTTAAAGCTTTTTACCATACGTTTATCCGGGTCGGCAATGGTTTGCAAACGTGCATCCATTTCACTACCTGGCTGAAATGCGTTTGGGTATAAGTGGTAAAACACACGTTTAAGTGTATCTGGCGAATTATTGGTATACACCAACTCCTGCTTACCATTGTATTTATAGGTTTTTACATCCATGGAAACCTCCATTTTGTAATTTACATGCTGCTGCCAATAGCCCGGGTTTGGGCTTTTTTGGGCAAAAAGGCTCGATGCCGATAGTACTGCCAGGGCTAAAAATGTTCTCATGGGTTAAAAATAAACAAAGTTTTTAAAGTGAGAAAGTTGAATGTTTATAAAGTTGTGAAAACAATAGAATCATAATTTTGAAGAATATTTATGATGAGGGAAGCCGTAAACATTTGTACAATATTTTCAGTAACTTAGCACATATCATAACTACTTTATATCCTGAAATATTATATATAACATTTAACCAACCTTTTATGGCCCTACCAGAACAGTACCTAATTACAACCAAAAATTTGGATGCATTTTTAAATTCACTTTTAAACGCACAAGCGCCGCAAAGATTTACGAATAAATTTTTAGAACAATTAGAGTATAAAAGTACTAACGATAGATTATTTATTGGCGTGCTTAAAATGTTAGGATTTATTGATCCAAATGGTGTTCCACAGGATAGATATTTTAGATTTCTTGATCAAACTCAGTCCAAGATAATATTGGCAGAAGCGATTAAAGATGCATATTCAGACTTATTTACCGTAAATGTAAAAGCCAATGATATGTCTGAAAATGAAGTCAAAAATAAATTAAAAACGTTGATGCAAGGTTCAAAATCTGACGATGTTCTAAGATTCATGGCAAAGACATTTGTTGCTCTATGTTCATACGCAGATTTTTCAAAAGCATCTAATAAAGAAATTATTACATATGATAATAGCAGTAGTCACAATAACGCTAATACATCAGATCAAGCTACTGAATTAGATGATTCGCATAAAATGACACATGAATTAGTAAATAAGAAAATTACAACGGAAATGCACTATAACATTCAAATTCATTTGCCAGAAACGAGAGATATAACTGTTTATGATGCGATTTTTAAAAGCTTAAAAGAACACCTTTTATGAATAAAGACATTTTATATTCATTTGTATTTAAAGGCCTTTTAACTGAAGAGGCTTTAGATAAAACAGATAGGGTTAAGAAATCAAAATTTAATAATGAAGAATTTAAAAGAATTTATGAAACCTTAGGTATTAATGACCTTGATGAAGAGTTGGTTATTAAAGCTCAAAAAATGGCAATTGTTTATACGGCAATTTGCGCATTTGAAAATATGGTGAGGCTTTTCATTTCTAGAAAATTACTTGAAAATAAAGGAGAAAATTGGTGGGAAGAATGCGTATCTGAAAAAATAAGAACAAAAGCTGCAAGTAGACGAGATGAGGAAAATAAAATTAGATGGCATACTCCTCGTGGAGATATGATCATAAATTATACCGAGTTTGGAGATTTACTGACAATAATTAGACTTCCCTTAAATTGGCCATATTTCGAGCCTCATATCAATTCTATCGAATGGGCAGACCAAATTATTAAAACGTTAGAGCGATCTAGAAATGTTATAATGCATAGCGGAGAACTTGTGAATCAAGACATTGAACGTATAGGGATGTATATCCGAGATTGGATAAATCAAGTTGGATAATTAATTGCCTGCCTAAATAAATCAAAAACCCCACGAACTACATAGTAATTCGTGGGGTTCTAAGTATTTAAAACTGCTTATTATTTCGTTGATCTCGACATTTTGTCGGCAAGGATAATAGCATTGTAAGCATTTACAATTTTACCCGAACGTGAAAGTTCGCTAAAAGGTTTTACATTACTTTCATCGCCGCCAACGGTAACATCTAAATTTAATGCGATACCAGAATCCATTAAAATTTGTTTTACCTGTGCTGCCTTAAGCTGTGGGTAGTAAGCACGTACAAGTGCTGCTACTCCTGCCGCGTTAGGCGATGCCATAGACGTACCTTGTAAAAACTCAAAACTATTGTTTGGGGTAGTTGCATAAATGCGCACACCCGGAGAAAATACGTCTACTTTAGTTTTACCATAGTTAGAAAAATCGGCAACGATTTCTTTACCATAGTTGTAATCTAAAGCGCCAATAGTTAATATGTTATCGGTAAACTCTGTTAACGAATTTTTATCATCGTTAGGATAACGCTGGCTGCTATCGGCATCAAGGTCTGTACCTTCATTACCGGCTGCAAAAACAATAAGTACATCTTTATCAGCAGCATATTTTATAGCATCATACACCCAGTCGCTGTGTGTGGCATAGTATTTACCAAAGCTACCGTTAATAACTTTAGCACCATTATCTACCGCATAGCGAATACCTAATGCCACATCTTTATCGTACTCGTCGCCATCGGGCACGGCACGAACAGTCATAATTTCTACATGATCTGTAGCAACTCCGTCGCCGCCTACATTATTACCTCTAGTTTGTGCAATAATACCAGCAACGTGTGTACCATGTTTCGCACCTTCTTTTTCAGGTCCGGTTACATTATTGTTACCGTAGCTCTTTTTAGTAAAATCATCAGGGTTATCGCCAAGAAGTTTGCGCCCGTCATAATCTTTATTAAGGTGGTACCTAAGTTCGCTATCATAATGCTCCATAGCGCCGGCAAGCTCCTTGTCAAGCTGTTCTTTGCTAATGGTGCTTAATATCTGAGTAAAACGAGCTTTAACAGCACCCAGCATCTGGTCGCCATTAGTATTTAATTTTTCAAGATCTTCAGCAGTATAGTTTTTCTTGCCCAATTTGTCCTGGATAGACTTATCAGCTTTTAAGATAAACTCAATTTGCTGTTTGCCGGCCATAGCCTCACGATATTGTTTATCGTACTCAGCCTTAGCTTTTTTGTATTGGGCAGATCCGTCATCACCTTTTTTAAGGATACGTACAAACTCCATGTTCTCGTGCTCGATGTCGCCTAAAAAGTTCCATCCATGAATATCATCAATGTAACCGTTTTTATCATCATCTATACCGTTGCCTGCAATTTCTTTACTGTTCGTCCAAACAACAGGTTTAAGTTCAGGGTGCTCAATATCAACACCGCTATCTAAAACACCAACAATAATTTTAGTGCTCTTGCGGTTTTTAAGTAACTCAATAGCGCGGTCTACACTCATACCCGGAATGGTATCTGTAAACATATCCAGGTGACTCCAGCGTTTTTCCTGAGCATCAGTAAGTTTAGCTTTTTTAGCTGTAATTGTAGTAGTTATAGCAAGGGGGGTAGCTGTAATTTTTTTAGCACCACAACTTGCAAGAAATAATGCCAGTGCGGCAGAAAGGACAATTGATTTAAATTTCATTATTTTTATATGAATTACTATGTAGCAAATTTGTCTAAATTATCCCGAATTTGTTACATAAAAGTTTACATTAACATTATATTAATACATCAGCACAGGTAAAAACATCTTTAAGCCGTACACCTTTATCGGTATTTTGTACGGTAATAATTTCGTTATGGGCATCGTGGCCCAGCATTAAATAATATTCGTTATCGGCAGCTTCCTGTAAAAATTTAGCCTTTTCATCTATAGTCAGCAACGGCCTGGTATCATAACCCATAACGTAGGGCAGCGGAATGTGCCCTGCGGTAGGCAGCAAATCGGCCACATATACTATTGTTTTACCATTATAATTTATGTGCGGCAGCATTTGCTTTTCGGTATGTCCATCTGCAAATAGTATTCCAAAACCAAGTTCTGATTTTTCTAAGAAATTGCCTTGGGGCCTGCTAATAAAGTTTAATTGACCACTCTCCTGCATTGGCAAAATATTTTCTGATAAAAATGACGCCTTTTCGCGGGCATTGGGTTTCGTAGCCCAGTCCCAATGGTTATCGTTCGTCCAGAAGTGGGCATTTTTAAACGCAGGTTCATAACCGGTTCGGTCTTTATTCCACTGTATTGCACCGCCCACATGATCGAAGTGAAGGTGGGTTAAAAAAACATCGGTAACATCATCGCGGCTAAAGCCATGCTTCGCCAGCGATTTATCTATACTATGCTCTCCCCAAAGTGAATAGTAGCCAAAAAACTTGTCGTTTTGTTTGTTGCCCATGCCGGTATCAACAAGGGTAAGACGGTCGCTATCTTCTATAAGCAGGCAGCGTGCGGCCATATCTATCAGGTTGTTAGCATCGGCAGGATTGGTATTATTCCATATTGTTTTAGGTACAACGCCGAACATAGCGCCACCATCAAGCTTAAAATTTCCACTCTCTATTGCGTAAAGTTTCATAGTATGTAATTTATAGTGCCAAATTAACAATTTTGCAGTAAACAATTGGTATAAGTATTGCTTATAGTGGTATATGCATAAATACTATACCTATTATAGCTTTACACAAAAATATGGTATCTTTGCAAATCATTTAGATTAATATTAAGAAATTGAATTATGATAAAAGTATCTGATACAGCGAAAAAGAGAGCCGTCATGCTTATGGAGGATGAAGGTTTTAACGCCGTTACCGATTATATAAGGGTAGGCGTTAAAAGTGGTGGATGTTCAGGCTTGTCATACGAATTGAAATTTGACAATGCGCTTAGCGAAACTGATAAAGTGTTTGAAGACAATGGCGTTAAAATAGCCGTAGATAAAAAAAGCGTTTTATACCTGGCAGGTACCGTACTGGAATTTAGCGGTGGCCTTAACGGTAAAGGCTTTGTTTTTAACAACCCTAACGCGAGTAGGACTTGCGGGTGTGGAGAGAGTTTTTCATTATAGGCCCCCTAACCCCCAAAGGGGAAATTAAGGAGGGCTTTAACATATAAATTACTAACACTAATTCCCCCTTTGGGGGTTAGGGGGCAGATTATGAGTAAATACACAGAAGAAGAATTAAAGATCGAGCTCGAAACTAAAGAGTATGAGTACGGTTTTTATACTGATATAGAATCGGATACATTCCCCATTGGGCTGAGTGAGGACATTGTGCGCGCACTTTCTATAAAAAAGGAAGAGCCGGAATGGATGACTAACTGGCGCCTTGAGGCGTATCGTGCATGGATACAAATGACCGAGCCGGAATGGGCTAAAGTGCATTATGTAAAACCTGATTTTCAGGCCATATCCTATTATTCGGCACCTAAAAAAATGGATGCGAATAAAACATTGGATGATGTAGACCCTGAGCTATTAGCTATGTACAAAAAACTTGGTATCTCGATAGATGAGCAGAAGATGATGAACAATGTGGCAATGGATATAGTGGTCGACTCTGTGTCGGTAGCCACTACATTCAAAAAGACATTGGCCGAAAAAGGTATTATTTTTTGCCCAATATCTGAAGCTATTAAGGAGCACCCGGAACTGGTACAAAAATACCTGGGCAGTGTGGTGCCTCAAAGAGATAATTTTTATGCAGCCCTTAATGCGGCTGTATTTAGCGATGGTTCGTTTTGCTACATCCCTAAAGGGGTGCGTTGCCCAATGGAACTGTCTACTTATTTCCGTATTAACCAGGCGGGCACCGGTCAGTTTGAGCGTACCCTTGTAATTGCCGATGCAGGCAGTTATGTAAGTTACCTTGAAGGGTGTACCGCACCAAGCCGTGATGAGAACCAACTGCACGCTGCTGTGGTAGAGCTTATTGCCATGGATGATGCCGAAATTAAATACAGTACAGTACAAAACTGGTTTCCGGGTAATAAAGAAGGTAAAGGCGGGGTGTATAACTTTGTGACCAAGCGTGGTATTTGCGAGAAAAACGCAAAAATATCATGGACACAAGTTGAAACCGGATCTGCGGTTACATGGAAATACCCAAGCTGTATTTTGAAAGGTGATAACTCTGTAGGCGAATTTTATTCGATAGCAGTTACCAATAACTATCAGCAGGCAGATACCGGTACTAAAATGATTCACCTTGGTAAAAATACTAAGAGTACAATTATATCTAAAGGTATATCGGCAGGGAAATCGCAAAACAGTTACCGCGGACTCGTACAGATAGGCAGCCGTGCTGAAAATGCACGTAACTTTTCGCAGTGCGACTCATTATTAATGGGTAATAACTGTGGCGCGCATACCTTCCCTTATATAGAGTCTAAAAACACAACGGCTAAAATAGAGCATGAGGCTACAACCAGTAAAATTGGTGAAGACCAGGTGTTTTACTGCAACCAGCGTGGTATACCTACAGAAAAAGCTATCGCACTTATTGTAAACGGCTTTAGTAAAGAGGTATTAAACAAACTGCCTATGGAGTTTGCTGTAGAGGCGCAAAAGCTTTTAGAGATATCTCTTGAGGGGTCTGTAGGCTAAAAGAGTTTAAAGTTTAAGGTTTAAAGTTTGCTTACTCAGACTAATAGTGGCCAATGGCTTAAGTGTATAGTATGGCTACGATAAAAAGATTTGAAGATTTAGAAATTTGGCAGGAAGCACGTTTATTGGCAAGAGAGATTTATAATTATTTCTGTTGAAACTGCACTTAAAACCGATTTTAGACTTCGTGATCAGATTAAAGCATCGTCAGGTTCAGTTATGGATAATATAGCTGAAGGATTTGAGAGAAATGGCAACATCGAATTCAGGCAATTTTTATCGATTGCTAAAGGATCATCTGGTGAAGTCAGGTCTCAATTATATCGGGTTTTTGATTATAATTATATTGGAGAAGAAAAATTTCTTCACTTAAAAGAAAGATTTGAAAACTTAAGCGGAAAAATAAATAATTTTATAATCTATTTGAATAATAAGGATTTTAAGGGTACAAAGTTCCAATAGGCAACTTTAAACTTTAAACCTTAAACAAAGAAACTAATGTTAAGTATTAAGAATTTACACGCACGTGTTGAAGATAAGGAGATTTTAAGAGGTATTAATCTCGAGGTTAAGGCTGGTGAAGTACATGCTATTATGGGCCCTAACGGGTCGGGTAAAAGTACGTTATCATCGGTTATTGCCGGAAACGAAAACTACGAAGTGACCGATGGTACTATTTACCTTGAAGGTGAAGACATCAGCGATTTTGCTCCGGAAGAACGTGCCCACAAAGGGGTGTTCCTTTCGTTTCAGTACCCGGTAGAGATACCGGGAGTATCGGTTACCAACTTTATGAAAACCGCTATTAATGAAAATCGTAAAGGTAACGGCCTTGAAGAAATGCCTGCTAACGAAATGCTGAAGCTTATTCGCGAAAAAAGCGAATTGCTGGAAATAGACCGTAAGTTTTTATCACGCTCATTAAACGAAGGTTTTTCGGGTGGTGAGAAAAAACGTAACGAGATTTTCCAGATGGCAATGCTTGAGCCTAAACTGGCTATATTAGACGAAACCGACTCCGGCCTTGATATCGATGCGCTTCGCATTGTTGCTAACGGCGTAAACAAACTACGCAGCGAAAAAAATGCAGTAATTGTTATTACCCACTATCAAAGGCTACTTGATTATATTGTACCCGATTTCGTACATGTACTGTACAATGGTAAAATAGTAAAATCAGGCGGAAAAGAGCTTGCTTACGAACTTGAAGAAAAAGGCTACGACTGGATTAAATCAGAGAATACAGAGGTAAGCCTATAAAATTTGTTTAAGGTTTAAAGTTTAAAGTTGCCAATTAGAACGGTTACCGTTTCTCAACTTTAAACATTTAAACATTAGACTTTAAACAAAAAACTAATGGAATTAAAAGAAAAACTATTATCTTCTTTTATGGCTTTTGAGGAGCGAATTGATGTAAATGCAGATTTACATACTGTGCGTACCGAGGCTATTAAAAATTTTGAACAAAAAGGCTTCCCGACAAAAAGGGATGAAGCCTGGAAATATACATCGCTTAACTCGGTATTAAAATATGATTTTAGCGTGTTCCCTAAACAGGACAACGCTATTAATTTTACCGATGTTAAAAAATACTTTTTAAACGAGATAGATACTTATAAACTGGTATTTATCGACGGTATATTCAGTTCGTTCCTGTCGTCAACCACGCATGATGGTATTGATGTATGCTTAATGTCATCGGCATTAACCAAACCGAAATATAAAGAAGTAATTGATATTTACTTTAATAAAATTGCCAATACGCAGGATAGCTTAACATCGCTTAATACCGCATTTGCAAACGAGGGTGCTTTTATAAATATCCCGAAAAGCAAAGTGGCTGATAAGCCGATAGAAATCATGTTTCTTTCCACCGGTAACGAGGCCGCCCTTATGGTACAGCCACGTAACCTTATAATTGTAGGTGGAAACGCGCAGGTACAAATTATAGAAAGGCACCAAAGCTTAAACAGCAATCCGGTGCTTACTAATAGTGTGACCGAGATTTTTGTTCAGGAGCGCGCTATGGTTGATTATTATAAGATTCAGAATGACGTGCAAACGGCAAATCTGGTAGATAATACTTACATAGCCCAAAAAGGCCAAAGTAATGCCTCTGTTCATACATTTTCGTTTGGGGGTAATGTTACCCGGAATAATCTAAATTTTTATCACCAGGGCGAGCATATAGAAAGTACTCTTAAGGGTATTACCATAATTGGAGACAAGCAATTGGTAGACCATTACACATTAGTGCAGCACGCTACACCTAATTGTGAGAGCCACCAAAACTATAAGGGTATTTTTGATGGTAATTCAACAGGAGTATTCAATGGTAAAATTTTTGTTGAAAAAGAAGCCCAAAAAACAGACGCATTTCAGCAAAATAACAACATTTTGATGAGCGAAAAAGCAACTATTAATGCTAAGCCACAACTTGAAATTTTTGCCGATGATGTAAAATGCTCTCACGGTTGTACAATAGGGCAGCTTGATGATAGCGCTATGTTTTACATGCAAAGTCGTGGTATTCCTAAAAAAGAAGCTAAGGCGTTATTAATGTATGCATTTAGTAATGAGGTTATTGAAAGTATAAAAATACCTGAGCTTAAAGCCCGTATTACTAATTTAATTGCAAGCAAGCTCAATGTGAACATAGGTTTCGACCTGTAATCTCACTAAAACATATCAATTAAAGCCGCCTCTCATGGGCGGCTTTTTGTTTACAATCAACTTTTTAACAGTTGAGTTTAAATCTTATTTAGAATTAATAAAAATAATTTGCATATCTAAACTTCGCATGTTAGCTTTGCAATTTAGAATTAATCTAACTTAAGTTAGTGATGCAAATACGTACTATAGCTCTTACAACTTTATTTATCTTATCCGGATTTTCTGCCTTCTCGCAGCAAACAGATCCTGATACTATTGCATCAACTAATCTTGATGAGGTAGTGGTTACAGGGCAGATAGAGCCACAATCGGTTAAAAAATCTGTTTTTAACGTACGTGTAATTAGCCGTGCAGATATACAAAGGCAGGCCGCCAATAACCTTGCCGATGTTCTAAACCAGTACCTTAATATAATGATTCAGCCCAACTCCGGGGCGGGGCGGTCTACCGTATCAATGTTTGGCCTTGATAGTAATTACCTTAAAATACTTGTAGATAATATACCACTTGTTAGCGATACCGGCCTTGGCAATAATATAGATGTTACCCAAATAAACCTTGATGATGTAGAGCGTATTGAAATTATTGAGGGAGCTATGGGTGTAACGCATGGTGCTAATGCAGTAAGCGGAATTATAAACATCATTACCCGTAAAAACACAACCCACAAGTGGGAAATTAATACTACACTACAGGAAGAATCTATTGGCGATGAGTATGCCCCGGCTGCAAATAAAGGCAGGCATATACAATCAATACGGGTGGCGCATAACCTTAGCGAGAACTGGTTTGCAGCTATTGGTGCTAACCGTAACGATTTTACCGGTTTTAAAGATAATCGAGGTGGCCGTGATTTTACTGATTTCCCGACAGATATTAACCTGCAGCGTGGTTACAGCTGGCTGCCTAAAGAGCAATTGTTTGCTAATGCATTGCTGCGTTATCAAAAAGGTAACACAAGGTTGTTTTATAAGTTCGAATATTTTAATGAGGATATCGACTATTACGATCCTTCTATAAACCGCCAACTTGCAGGTAACGAAATTCTTTTATGGTCGCAGGATAGGCAATACAACACCCAAAAAATTTATAACCATTTAAATGCTGTGGGTAAGCTTTTTAATAAGCTGGATTATAATGTATCTGCCTCATACCAAAAACAGCAGCGTAATGTAGATGAGTTTAAATATTTTATACAAACTAGCCAAAAACAGCAGTTACGAGACGAAAAATACCAGGAAACCGAAGTGCTATACTCAACGGGTACGTTAAGCAACTTTTTTAAAAATGACACCGCCGATTTACAAATAGGGTACGAGGCGGTAAATACCAACGGGTATAGCTCCTCACTTTCCGGTAACTTTAATAATGACGACCAGCAGGGAAAAGACCTTAAAAAAAGGCTCGAAAATTATGATGTTTTTGCAGCATCTGAAATTAAGGTAACCAACCGTTTTTCGGTACGCCCGGGCTTTAGATACTCATTCCAGTCAAGGTTTGATGATCAATGGGCGGCATCTATGGGGCTTAGGCAACTGTATGATAATGGTTTCGAATCAAGGGCATCGTACGGCAGGTCTTACCGAACTCCTACTTATGATGAATTGTATACCTATATGGTAGATGCTAACCACAACTTGCAGGGTAACCCGGATCTTATTCCGGAAACAGGTAACAGCTACGATGTAAACTTTAAAAAGGTTACTGTTTTCGATACTGACTTTTCGCTAACAAATTCACTAAGTGCCAGCTATCTTGATGTTAACGACCGTATAGAGCAGGTTGTTGTGGCGGTGGTACCTTCATTACAATACAAGTACATAAACATCGACAAATACAAAATGTGGAATTTTACCACTACCCATAGTATAAGGTACAAAAATCTTGAAGCTAAAGCAGGCGCTGTTTTAATGGGAATATCACGTAAGGTAGATAGTGGTCTCTCGGTGTCCGATGATAAGTTTTTATACACGTACCAGATAAACGCAAACATCGCATACACAGTGCCACGATGGAACACTGTATTTAGCGCTTTCTATAAACTAAACGGCAAGCAGCAGCAATTTGTGTCTAACGGTTCTCTTGCAAACGAAAAATTCGAACTTCAGCAAATCGAATCCTTTGGCCTGCTCGATGCCTCTGTAAAAAAATCTTTTTTTAGGAACAGGTTAGATGCTACCATTGGGGCACGTAACCTACTAAATGTAGTAAATGTACGATCTAATATTGCATCTGGTGGCTCTGTACATACTGCCGGTTCAACCGACTTTTTATTAGGATATGGTCGCTCTTATTTTGCAAAACTCACGTATAATCTTAACTTTTAATATCATGAAAAAAATATTTTTACTACCCCTTGCCCTTTTAGCATTAGTGTCTTGCGGCGACGATGATAGCACTATAGCGCCTATACAGCAAGTATCTGAAGGTACAATATTTGGTACGGCAAACCACCCGCTTCAAGTAGGTGGAAGCAACCAGCCCAACCAGGTGTATATAGACTTAAGCGATGAAACTGCGACTCCGGTAGCACGCGATAGCTGGGAACTTGGCTTTTACAGTGGCAACGATTTTAAGGTAGTACTAAATAACTCGATAGCAATGGCTGCGAAAGCGCTTGAAACTACTGATATAACATTACCACAAACAGAAGAAGCTACTGTAGCGGTAGGTACTTTTACATCGACAAACCTTGCTTTTGTAGACAGGCCCGACGGTACAATTGGTAACACAGCTTTTGGCACAATCGCAACAACAGAGGCTACTGCAAAAGTATACCTGCTAAACCTTGGTAAAGCTGTGCCTACAGTTGCTGCAGATCCGGGATCGGCAAACGTGGCAGGTGCTGCAAGAGGATGGAAAAAAGTAAAAATTTGGCAAGATAGGGGTGGCTACATGCTACAGTATGCAGATCTTGCTTCTACAACTGCTATATCATTCTCTATTGCTAAGGATGCTGCTTATAACCATGTGTTTTTTAGCCTGACAGCCAATACAAAGGTTGCTGCAGAACCGGAAAAAGATAAATGGGACCTTAACTTTAGCACCTTTACAAATGAAGTATTTCAGGATGCAGAATCATTCGGCTCTTATTTTTATTCAGATTATACTGTTATCAACTCAAAAGCGGGGGTAACAGCGGCAAAAGTTACCGGAGATGCCGCGGCTTACGAGGCGTTTAACCTGTCATTTGTAGCATCAGGTAAGTTAACATTTAGTTCAGACCAACGCGCGATTGGCGCCGAGTGGAGAGACGTTATTACGAGAGTGGTTTTTAACGATGTATTTTTTGTTGTTAAAGATGCTGATGGTAATTACTATAAAGTAAAATTCATTTCGATGCTGGATGCTAATGGTAACAGGGGTTACCCGGTATTTCAGTACGCTATTCTAAAATAAATTTTTGTAAGTTAGTTTTTGTTTTATTCTCCCGGCAGTTTGTGTGTTTACACTGCCGGGATTTTTTTATTTCAGAGTTTTACAACGCTATAACTACCCTTAAACAAATTGCAATACCTGCTGCTGCAAGCCAAACAACTTACCTCAATATTTTGTATTTTTGCATAAATTCGAAATCCTGACATGATACAAAACCCGAAACGCTATACCGTTACCGCTGCATTGCCTTATACTAACGGGCCCATACATATTGGCCACCTGGCCGGAGTTTACGTACCTGGCGATATTTACGCACGTTACCTTAGGCTTCAGGGCCGCGACGTAGCATTTATTTGCGGTAGTGATGAGCACGGCGTAGCCATATCTATGAAGGCTAAAAAAGAAGGAATTACACCACAGCAGGTTATCGATAAATACCATGCCATCATCAAGCAAAGCTTTGAAGATTTTGGTATTTCGTTCGATAATTATTCGCGAACATCGGCCAAAATACATCATGATACCGCATCAGAATTTTTTAAGAAATTATACAATGCCGGCGACTTTATAGAAGAAGTTACCGAGCAGCTGTATGATGCGAAGGCCGACCAGTTTCTGGCCGACCGTTTTGTTATTGGCACGTGCCCTAAATGTGGTAATGATGAGGCGTATGGCGACCAATGCGAACGTTGCGGGTCATCTCTTAATGCAACCGATTTAATTAACCCGAAGAGTACCATTACCGGTACTGTGCCTATATTAAAAAGTACCAAACACTGGTTTTTACCTTTAGACCGATACGATGCATTTTTGCGCGAGTGGGTTTTAGAAGGCCATAAAAACGACTGGAAACCCAATGTTTTCGGTCAGGTAAAATCCTGGTTAGACGATGGTTTAAAACCCCGCGCTGTAACCCGCGATTTAGATTGGGGTATCCCTGTACCTGTTGAAGGTGCCGAGGGTAAAGTACTGTACGTGTGGTTTGATGCGCCTATTGGCTATATATCCTCTACAAAAGAATGGGCGCTGCGCGAAGGTAAAGACTGGGAACCGTACTGGAAAAGCGACGATACCAAATTAGTACACTTTATTGGTAAAGACAATATTGTTTTTCATTGCATTATTTTCCCGGCGATGCTTAAAGCTGAAGGTACGTATATATTGCCAGACAACGTTCCGGCAAATGAATTCCTTAATCTTGAAGGTAATAAACTTTCTACCTCTAAAAACTGGGCCGTATGGCTGCATGAGTATTTGCAGGATTTCCCTAACCAGCAGGATGTGTTACGTTACGCCCTTACCAGCAACGCACCCGAAACTAAAGACAACGATTTTACCTGGAAAGATTTTCAGGCACGTAATAATAACGAGTTAGTTGCCATTTTTGGTAACTTTATTAACCGTGTTGTAGTACTTACCAACAAGTATTATGAAGGTGAAGTACCACAGCCTAACGCATTTAGCGATGTAGATGAAGCTACACTTACTGAGCTCCGCGCCTACCCTGCTGTAATTGCAAGCTCTATTGAACGCTACCGCTTTAGGGAAGCCTTGGTTGAATTAATGAACCTTGCCCGCTTGGGTAACAAATACCTGGCTGATGAGGAGCCTTGGAAAGTTATTAAAACTGATGAAGAGCGTGTTAAAACGCAAATGTATGTAGCATTGCAAATTGCTACTGCCCTTGCTGTATTAGCTGAACCTTTCCTACCATTTACGGCAGATAAATTAAAAGGTATTTTAAAACTTAACGCCGCACCAAAGTCAGTTTCGGTACTGGGCATTGTAGATGAAACGCTTAGCATTAATGATGCTTTAAATAGCCCAAAACAACTGGCTTGGGGTGATATATCGGTTAAGGCAGAGCTTATCGCACCGGGTCATATAATTGGTCAGGCGGAATTGCTTTTTGCTAAAATTGAAGATGAGGAAATTCAGAAACAAGTTGATAAATTAGAAGCGACTAAAACCGCTAACAAAGCCGAAAACCGTGTTGCCGAACCTCAAAAAGACCTGATTACGTATGAGGATTTTTCTAAAATTGATATTCGTACAGGAACCATACTAGAAGCTGAGAAAATGCCAAAAGCCAACAAGCTTTTGGTACTTAAAGTAGATACGGGTATTGATGTGCGTACCATTGTAAGCGGCATTGCAGAAAGCTTTAAACCCGAAGATATTATTGGCAAACGTGTTACAGTGCTGGTTAACCTTGCACCCCGCAACCTGCGCGGTGTAGAAAGCCAGGGCATGATATTAATGACGCAAAACCCTGAAGGTAAGCTGGTTTTCCTTAACCCGGATACTGATGGCGTTGATAATGGCGAAGTGATTAGCTAATTAAGCCTGTAAAGTCTTAAAGTCGAAAGTCATAAAGCTAGGTGGTAGCAGAGTTGCAAAGTAGCAAAGTTTGTCATCGCGTTAAAAGTATGACTGAGCATTCCCCTCTTGAGGGGTGGCTGAAAGCCGGGGTGGTTTATAACATCCTCTTCGTTGCACTTCGCTCGCAATGACAGGCGTATGCTAGTATTTATTAATTTGTCATTCTGAGCGCAGCGCAGCGTAGTCGAAGAATCCAGATGAGGTTTATTACTTACTTATTATAAGCGAGATTTCTCCTTCGTCGAAATGGAAAAAGTGATCGTAAATATAACAAAAATGAAAGTAGGTCTTTATTTCGGGACGTTTAACCCTATACATGCCGGTCACCTTATTATTGCCAACCACATGGCAGAATACAGCTGCCTCGACCAGATATGGCTTATGGTTACTCCGCACAACCCGCTTAAAAAGAAAAGCACCCTTTTAGAAGACCATCACCGGCTGCAAATGGTGTTTCTGGCAACAGAGGACTACCCAAAGCTAAAACCGTCGGATATAGAGTTTAGGCTGCCTCAGCCAAGTTATACAGTGAACACGCTGGCACATCTTCAGGAAAAATTTTCAGGCCATGAGTTTTCGCTAATTATGGGTGAAGACAACCTCAACTCCCTACATAAATGGAAAAACTATGAGGTGATACTTCAAAACCATGATGTTTATGTGTACCCACGCATTAATACAGAGGTTATAAACGCTGATATCGCTGCACATGCACACATACATCGTGTTAATGCCCCTGTAATTGAGATATCGTCTACCTTTATTAGGGAAAGTATTAAAGAAGGTAAAAATGTACGACCGCTGCTACCCCACAAGGTTTGGGAATATATAGAGCATAACCTTTTTTATAAGAAGTAAAGGAATTTCAGATTTCAGAATGTAGATTTCGGATTGAGCTACATTAGTGCGTTATAACTTACATATAAATAGCACATAAGAGTGTGTTTCAATCTGAAATCTACATTCTGAAATCTAAAATTACTCTCTTAAAACCCATAATTCGCGGCTAAGCCAAACACCTGTCTAAGCTGGAAGCCGCGGTAAGCATTATCATCATAAATAGTTTGGAACGACAGGTTTGTAGTAAGGTACCGATTAATTTTCATGACGATGTTAAGTTGGTAATCAAGATCTACGTTTCCCTGGTCATCCAGATAATTTGCGTAGAGGTTCACGATATTTTCAAACGTTACATTGGCAATAACATCAAGCTTATAGTACATTGATGCATTAAAGCCAAGTTCGTAACGCATGGTTTTACCTTCTTCCACGCCAAAATAACGGTCGTTAGGCAAAGTAAAGTTTCTATCTACAAAAGTAAATTTTGATGCTGCCGGAGACAGGTTTATGTTTAAATTTTCGTCGCGTTTGTATTCCATACCCGGGCCTACAAGCAAATATGCCGGCGATAAAAAGCTGGTATACTCCCTGCGTATTTCGGTACCATTTTCATCTTTAGAATATTCATACCCTTTAGTAAACTGGGTCCTGAAGTTAGCAAATACGGTGTACGACCAACGGTCTGTAGCTTTTTTACCCACTACAGAGTTAATGTAAATACGGTCATCGGTTTTTTTGGCAAACGGGCTGTTACGGGTTTTTACAATACCGTAAGACGCTATTACTTTATTATCCCATGCCCAATCGCCCTTTTGGTAATTAAAGTCGTAGTTAAAGCCTGCCGTGCCAGATATATTGTTTTCACCGCCCGCAACCCAGTTAGAAAATGTTGACTGGTTAAATAACAGCGAGGCATTACCTTTTTTAGTCCAGGGGCCAATAGTATCATTATCGGCTTGCGCCGGAACAGGTATTGTATCTTGTGCTTTAGCGCTTAAAACGCAACCTAAGCTAAGCAATAGCAGTAATTTCCTTGTCATGATAATTGTGTTTACTACAAATATAACAAAGGCAGCTAAAAAAGCTGCCTCTTATACATAAAACCTATTTCTTTTTGTAAAGCGGTACCGATGAGCATGCTTCGCCAAACATTATGCTGCGGGCAAAAGGCAACAGCTTTTGGGTAGCCAGTGTGTAGGCTTCCTGCGGTACCGGTTTTCGACTACAGCCTTTAATAATTACAGGCTTACCGGTGTAAGGTTCATAATCCAGGCCATCTAAAATTTCCTGGTAAATAAGTACGTTTAACTGCTCTACACTACCCTGAATTACCTTTTGGGCAACCGGGTGCAGGTAAGTGGTAATCAGCATGTAAGCCCATGCAGGTACAATAGCATCTGTACTGCAGGTTAAGGCTACAAACTGACCCAGGTACTGTTGCCAGTCGTGGTTTTTAAGTGTTTCACGAAAATCTTTTTCACGCAATACAAAACCTTCCAGCAACCAGTTTGATATATCTAAAGTTACACGCTCTCCGGTAGGATAATAATCTTCAAGGTCAAAAACCTGAAGCGCGCTATTAGCTACCTTATTTACTATTTCCTGTTCTTCAATCATTTTTAAAGTTTAAGGGGTTAAGGTCCTTACTTTTTGGCTGTGTAGTTAGTTCTTTAAAATAGCAACTTAAGATTCTTCGACTTCGTTGCACTTCGCTCAGAATGACAATACGTTATAAAAGATTGCTTCGTGCCTCGCAATGACGCTCGCGAATGAAAACTGCGACTGCGACTGAAAACTAATTAAAGCATCCCCAATTCCAGCTTGGCTTCTTCGCTCATTAGGTCGCGGCTCCATGGCGGGTCGAAGGTAATTTCAACTTCCGCAGCGGTAACGCCTTCAATTTTTTTAATCTTGTCTTCTACCTCAACAGGTAACGTTTCGGCTACCGGGCAATTGGGCGATGTAAGCGTCATTAGTATTTTAACCTCATGATCTGTATTTACCATTACGTCATAAACCAATCCAAGCTCGTATATATCAACCGGAATTTCCGGATCGTAAATGGTTTTTAATGTTTTTACAATTTCTTCGCCCAGCTGTTGTGTATCTATTTCTTGTTCCATGTTGTATTAATTTTTTGCACTAAAAGCCAGTGCATACATTTTGATATTTTTAATCATACTTACCAATCCATTGGCACGTGTAGCCGAAAGATGTTCCTTTAGGCCTATCTCGTCAATAAAATCGGTGTTGGCTTCTAAAATAGCCTCTGGTTTTTGGTTCGAAAAAACACGTATCATAATAGCAATTAGGCCTTTGGTAAGTATTGCATCGCTATCGGCAGTAAAAACAATGTTGCCATTTTGCTGTTCAGCATGAAGCCATACCTTACTCTGGCAGCCTTTTATAATATTATCTTCGGTTTTATACTGCTCCTCTATAAGCGGTAGCGATTTACCCAGGTCTATCACATACTGGTAACGCTCATCCCACTCATCAAACATCGAGAATTCATCAATTATCTCGTCTTGTATCGTTTTAATTTCCATATACTATTACTGCTTATTCAGGGCCGACAATTCAATAATTTTATCCGTAAGCGCTTTAATTTCTGCCGGCGGGTTACCGTGGTCAAAGCTACTGCTAGTATTTTGCTGCCCTGCTACTATAATTTTTAAACTTCCTATCATGGCACCATCGTACGCTCGTTTATCGCTTGGTGCTTTTAAATCGCTAATTGCTGTTACACTTTTAATTTGGTCGTAAGCCGCAACAAGCTGTTTCCACTCATTGGCCTTTAGCTTACGGACAACAACATCTTTCATGTCCCTGTCTTTAACAGTTGTTATCGAATCGGGCGTTACAATTACTTTTTTGTAGGCACCACGGGTCATAGCTTCGTATTCAAAAGCAATGCCTGCGCTCTTTTTTTGTAATTCTGACTGCCTTGTGGCCGAACAACCCGCAGCTATAAGTACGGCAATAACAAGTAGCGAAAGTATTTTTTTCATAGTTTTTTTCCTCACCCCCAGCCCCTCTCCAAAGGAGAGGGGAGCAGCTACACATTACGTGAGCCAGGGGATTATTATACGTTATAAAATTACAATTTATTTTTATCCCAGCATGCGCTGCGCTTTTTTAACAGCCTCAACCAGTATATCGATTTCTTCTTTAGTATTGTAAAACGCGAACGAAGCACGTACGGTCCCCGGTATGCAAAAGCTATCCATAATAGGTTGTGTGCAATGATGGCCGGTACGCACGGCAACACCCATTTTATCTACAATAGCGCCAATATCATACGGGTGGATACCTGCAATGTTAAACGATATTACCGATGTTTTTTGTGCAGCAGTACCCACAATAGTAAGGCCTTCAATTTCTGATAACTTTTCAGTTCCATACACTAATAATTCATGCTCGTAAGCCTGAATATTATCTAAGCCTATACTGTTTAAATAGTCTATGGCTTTGCCAATTACAATACCTCCGGCAATGTTTGGGGTACCTGCTTCAAACTTATGTGGTAAGTCAGCATACGTAGTCTTGGCAAAAGTTACCTCTTTAATCATTTCGCCCCCGCCCTGGTAGGGTGGCAGCTTATTAAGCCACTCTTCCTTACCGTATAAAATTCCGGTGCCGGTTGGACCACACATTTTATGTCCGCTAAAAGCGTAGAAGTCGCAATCCAGCTCCTGAACATCGACCTTTAGGTGAGGCACCGCCTGCGCGCCATCTATTAAAACGGCTGCACCTACGGCATGGGCTTTATCAATAATATGTTTTACCGGGTTTATGGTTCCCAGCGCATTACTAATGTGGTTAACAGCAACAATTTTAGTTTTATCAGATAGCAGTATTTCAAACTCCTCCATAATTAGTTCACCCTTATCATTCATAGGGATAACAACTAAATTTGCGCCTGTACGTTCGCATAGCATCTGCCACGGCACAATATTGCTGTGGTGCTCCAGGGCACTTATCATTATCTCATCTCCCTCCTTAACAAACTTGGTAAAGCCGTGTGCTATCAGGTTAATACCGTGTGTGGTACCGCTGGTAAACAAAACTTCAAAAGCATGTTTAGCGTTTATGTGGGTCTGGATAGTAAGGCGCGAAGCCTCATAAGCATCTGTTGCAATCTGGCTAAGTGCATGCACACCACGATGAATATTAGCATTTATCGTCTGGTAATATTCGGCTATGGCATCTATAACTACCTGCGGCTTTTGCGATGTCGCGGCATTATCAAAATAAACGAGCGGTTTGCCGTTTACGGTTTGCGTAAGTATCGGGAATTCAGCTCTGATGGCTTGTATATCTAACATTTGTATCTCTTCTGTGTTGTTGTGTGTACTATACATAAAGTATACCATTTATACTGCAAAGTTACGCCATGTTTTTTTAAAACGCTCTTTTTGATGGATGATTTAAGATGGCTTTAAATCCTTTGTCTTATCTACTTTAAGTTTACCACAAAGAACACGAGGATAATAACAACCTTTATTCACAAAGGGCACAAGAAAAAGCGCTTCGCTTTAAGGCCACAAGGCTTTACCAAACAGCTTTGTGGTCTTCCTGATCCCGATAGCTATCGGGTCAGGTTATCTATTATTCTGTAAAACTCAGTGACCTTTGCGAAAGCTTGGTGACCTTTGAGGTAAAAATATTTCCTTATAAATCAAACATCTTTAAATCGAAAAATCAGCGGTTACACGAAACTTAATCGTTAAAGCTATCTTTTTTTACCTCATTATTTTTTCTCATTCTAAATAAAAGGATAAATTTGTGCCTTAATTTAGATTTAATAAAAACAAGCATTAACCAAATGAGAAAAATAAACACCCTTCTTGCCTTTACATTTGTAATCCTTTCGGCAGTATCTTGTAAAAAAGAGACTACAACCGAAACTACAGTTACCGAAGTTAATGATACTGTAGCACAACCGGCTACTGCTCAAAAAATTGTTTCGCTAAACGGCGCCGTAACCGAGATTGTTGCTGCCCTGGGCCACGAAAAAGAACTTGTAGGCGTAGATGTTACAAGTACTTACCCAGAAAGCGTTACAAAAACCGCTAAAGATTTAGGCCACGTGCGTACAATATCTATTGAAAGCATTATGGCGTTAAACCCAACGCTTATTATTGGTACTGATAAAGACCTTAGCCCGGAGCTTTTAGAAAAAATAAAATCATCTGGCGTTAAAGCCGAATTATTCAAACAAGAGTTTACACCAGCGGGTACCAAAAGGCTTATTGCCGATGTTGCAGGTGTACTTAACCACAAAGATTTTACTGCTCTTAACGAGAAAATTGACACCGACCTTAAAAACGTAAAGCCATTAGCTAATGCTCCTAAAGTATTATTTATTTACGCTCGCGGTGCTAACATGCTAATGGTAAGCGGTACCGGTACCCCTGTAGATAAAGTTATAGCACTTGCCGGAGCTAAAAATGCGGTTACTGACTTTGAAGATTACAAACCGTTAACGCCGGAAGCACTTATTAAAGGCAACCCCGATGTTATTTTAATGTTCGATTCGGGTCTTGAAAGCGTAGGCGGTGCAGCAGGAGTACTTAAAATTCCTGGTGTTGATAAAACCAATGCGGGCAAAAACAAAAAAATTATTGCCCTAGATGGCGGGTTGCTATCTGGCTTTGGCCCACGCCTTGGCGAAGCTGCAACGCAAATTAACAGCGAACTAAGCAAATAATGCAAAACAAGTTGCCCATATATCTATTTTTAAGCTTACTACTACTGGTTGCACTGGCGGTAGTTTCGCTGTATATGGGTGTGTATGTATTCGAAAAACATTCGTTTAGCGAAATATTTTGGGGCATTGTAAATAATGACGGCACTATTGATGCTGCCGAACGTTTTGTTTTGATGGATTTACGGTTGCCACGTATTGTAATGGGCATACTAATAGGCAGCGCGCTGTCGGTTTCCGGTACGTGTTTGCAGGGTATGTTCCGCAATCCGCTTGCCACGCCAGATTTGCTCGGTATAACCGCTGGTGCATCGTTACTCGCAGCCGTTACCATAGTAATGGGCGTTTATATTAAGCCGTACATTCCTGAATTTTTACATTATTCGCTCCTAAGCATAATGGCGTTTATAGGCGCACTGGCTACCATGATATTAGTTTATCGCATAAGTACTATAAGTGGGCGTACTAATGTTGTTATGATGCTGCTTAGCGGCGTTGCCATTACCGCAATGGGCTTTGCCATTATGGGTCTGCTTATTTATTTTAGTAAAGAAGAGCAACTGCGCGACCTTACCTTTTGGAATATGGGCAGCCTTGCCGGAGCTTCATGGACTAAAAACGGAATACTGTTAGTGGTAATTACTGTGGCGTATATCTTTTTGCTGAACAAAGGCAAAGCGCTTAACGCAATGATGCTTGGCGAACGCGATGCCCAACACCTGGGCATACCCATAGAGCGTATTAAAAAGCAAATAGTACTATTAACCGCATTAATGATAGGTACCTGCGTAGCTTTTGCCGGTACTATAGGTTTTGTGGGTTTAATAGTGCCTTACATTTTAAGGCTGATTTTTAAATCGAATTACCATATTATATTGCCATTGGCAGCAGTTTTTGGAAGCATCCTATTATTAACAGCCGATACCATTAGCCGGAGTATTGCCCCGCCAAGCGAAATACCCATTGGAGTATTAACAGCTTTTATGGGCGCGCCTATATTTATAACCATCTTGCTTCGCAACCGCAACTCTATGTAACTATGTTAACAGCACAAAACATATCCTACGCGCACCGCAAGTTTACCATACTCGAAAATATCGATGTTACGATTAACTACGGCGAACTGTTGGTTATTGTGGGGCCTAACGGTGCTGGCAAAAGCACATTGCTCAGCCTGCTTGCTAACGAAATAGGTAAAGATGAGCAGCCCATCTATTTTAAAAAGAAAACCTTTAAACAGTGGGATGCAAAAGAATTGGCACACGCCAAAGCTAAGTTTTCGCAAAGCAACAGCCCCGATATTCCACTTGCCGTTCAGGAAGTGGTTATGATGGGCCGTTACCCTTACTTTAACAGTATACCGCACAGTACAGATAATGCTGCCGTGCTTAAAGCCATGCAGGAAACTGATGTGGCTGCGCTTGCGGGGCGCGATTATAACTCGCTTTCGGGTGGCGAAAAACAACGCGTACACCTTGCCCGTGTATTGGCGCAGCTGGATAATGATATTGAGAACAAGCTTATTTTTTTAGATGAGCCACTTAATAACCTCGATGTATTGCACCAGCACCGCATACTGCACACTATAAAAAATTTAACCAAACAGGGCCATGCCGCAATTATGGTGTTGCACGACCTTAACCTTGCAGCACAATTTGCAGATAAGGTTATGCTGCTTAAAAAAGGCAAAATTGTAGCACACGATGTTCCGGATAATGTATTTACCAATGCTATTATTAGCAGTGTATACAACTTTCCGTGTACGGTGTGTGTAAACCCCGTTAACCATAACCCTTTAATTATTTTTGGAACTTAATAAACTATCGCATATGAGTACGATCACCAATTCACTTAAACAACAGTGGGACAACTTAAAAACTGAAAACCCGCATTTAAGGATACGCAATGCAGCAGGACAGCTTGGCGTAAGCGAAGCAGAACTTTTAGCTACACAAACCGGAGAGAATGTAACACGCCTTCGCCCGGAGTTTGCTGATATTTTAACCGAGGTGGAGAGCCTTGGTAAAGTTATGGGCCTTACCCGTAATGATGAGTGTGTGCACGAACGTAAAGGAATTTACCTTAACCCTGATTTTAGCAGCCCGCACGCCGGAATATTTTTAGGCGAAGATATCGACATGCGTATTTTTCTTACTCATTGGGCTAAAGCCTATGCTGTATCAGAAAAAAGTGAGCATGGCGACCGTAAAAGCCTTCAGTTTTTTGGGAAAGACGGCCTTGCTATCCATAAAATATACCTTACTGCCGATAGTAATACCGAAGCTTTTGATGCTTTGGTTTCAAAATATACTGCAGAAGATCAGAGCACTGAAGAAACTGCTGTTGCCGTACCGTTAAACATCGACGAAAAATCAGATAGCGACATTGATGTTGCCGGTTTTCAAAGCACATGGGAAAACCTTACAGATACGCATGAGTTCTTCGGGATGCTGCGCAAATTTGGTGTTACCCGCACGCAGGCATTACGCTTAGCCCCTAACGAAAATTTTGCAAAGCAGGTTGATAAAGAGGTTATAGTTAAAATGCTTGAAGGCGCTGCAGCCACAAAACTACCTATTATGGTGTTTGTTGGTAACAGGGGTAATATTCAAATTCATACAGGGCCTGTACGTAAAACTATGTGGCATAATGAATGGTTTAATGTAATGGACCCAGACTTTAACCTGCACCTTGATATGAGTAAAATTGCTCAGGTATGGGTGGTGCGTAAACCTACCGCTGATGGCGAAGTGACGGCACTTGAAGTGTATAACGAACTTGGCGATATTATCGTTCAGTTCTTCGGCAAACGTAAACCGGGCAACCCTGAGTTACAGGGTTGGAAAGATTTAGTTGCTTCTTTATAATTATCCGTTCATATCTTTTAATAGGGCCGTTACTTTAAGTAGCGGCTTTTTTATTAGCCGTTATAGCAATCTTTGAAAGTTTAATCTGATAAAATTCATTCAATTAACTAAAAATATTTTTATATAAAAGATTATTTTCTTATCATTGTGGCATAAAATAATAATCGTTATGGTATCTGACAGAATTAGGCAATATATCGAGGCAAAAGGAATTAGCTACTACGCATTTGAAAATAGTTTAGGCGCGAGCCGTGGCAGCGTATCTAAGGCAGTGAAAGACAATAAGAGTATGGGCAGCAATGTTTTAGAAAAAATTATTGCACTGTACCCAGACCTTAACCCTATATGGTTGCTTACCGGGCAAGGCGAAATGCTTACATCTCACGAAGGAACTCCGCCTGCCGTTAAAACATTCCGACTTAAAACGGATGTTGCGGTATTAAGCCAGCAAATACCTTTATATGAGTTGGAAGCTTCTGCCGGGATAGTGCCGTTGTTTGTAAATAATGCCTCGCTAAAACCGGTAGACCATATATCTATACCTCATTTACCAAAGTGCGATGGTGCTGTTTATGTTACGGGCGACAGTATGTATCCGCTATTAAACAGTGGCGATATAATTATGTATAAAATTGTGAATGATATTGCCAACAGTATTTTTTGGGGCGAAATGTACTTGCTGGGTATTGATATGGATGGCGAGGAGTATATCACGGTTAAGTATGTTCAGCGATCTGACAGGGATGGCTGTATAAAACTGGTGAGTGAGAACCCGCACCATCAGCCTAAAGAAATTTCGATGGAAAAAATACGGGCAATGGCGTTAGTAAAAGCCAGCATCAGGATCAATGCGATGATGTAAAGTTAAATAATTATATTTTTTATATTAAAAACAACAAATTAACTAATTAAATTTACATGATAAGTTAATTGTTATTGAATTTCTATATTTTGGTGCTAATATTGTACAAGTTATCTTAATAATTTAACTTGCATGATTATGAATAAACTAATGATAAGCGGAATGATGCTAATAGGTTTAGCAGCCGCTGCGCAGGAACCAGTAAAACAAGCTGACGGTACAAAAGTTAAAGACACTACTAACGATGTTAGGCGTTTTGTATCTACTAATACTACCGAAACCACTACAACTACTACAATACACGGCTGGAGAAAAAAGCAGCCAGCAACTATTAAAGATACTACTGCAACCATAAAGATAGATATGGCTGAAAGTAAGTCACGATTTTAACTCTAAACCAAACAGGCTTTTTAATTATTGTACATTTAAAAAATCTGGTTTACAAACCTCCGGTATCCAACTACCGGAGGTTTTTGTTTTAAATAACGTTGTTATCCCAAATATCCCTAATCTTGAAGAGCTTTTCCCCAATAAGTTCCACACATTTTCTACAACTAAAAATGTATTTCCACAGTTCATAGATCTCCACTTATATCTATTATATTTTTTATTACTCTGACTATCAGTTGATTATTGATCTAGATCTCTAAGCAAAGTAACAACTGAGAGATTCGGGCATCAAACTTGCCTTTATGTTAGTATAAGAAATTGATATAAAATTTAAAACCTATACAAATGAAAAAGTTACTTTTTACAGCAATGATGCTAACGGGAGTTTTAGCAACTGCACAAGAAACACAGACGACAACGCCGGCACAAACAACAACAACACAATCTACGCAGGTTAATAAAGCTGCATCGCCAGCCGCAGCATCTGCAACAACCACAACAAATTCGGCTGCACAACAAGGCCAGCCTGCTACCACCGCTACAGCACAGCCAGCAACGGTACAGCCGGCAAGTAGCATAAGCACAAGTGCTACATCAATGCAGACTGAGGCGACCACTACCGAAAAAAAGGCAGCCAAAAGAACTAGCCCTGCTAAAAAATCATAACTCTTTTTAGCGCCTATTTATACTCTAAAGCGGTTGTTTATCTATTTTAGCTGCTTTAGGAAAACCTCTAACATTTGTTAGAGGTTTTTTTGTTTATGAAGCGGAGAAGGGTATTCGTAATTTAAAAGCAAAAATCAGTGTACGCAAAAAAGGCCGCATTAATAGTAATGCGGCCTTAGTATATTAGAAGAAAAAAATTAAACTTTAGTAATTACAAGCTCTACACGCCTGTCGTATTCAGATCCTTTTCCAAGCGGCTTTGTGTTGCCATAGCCGGCATACGTCATACGGTTTTCGCTTATTCTTTTCGTGATGAAAAACTTATAAACCGTTAGTGCACGGTTTTTAGAGAGTTCCCGTTTGCGGGTAGACATATCAATGGCTTCTTTTTGAAAAGTTGGCGTACAGCATATATGCCCCTGTATTTCAAAGCTCAGGTTTTTGTATTTCTGTAGCAGCTTTGCTACTTTTTCAAGTTCAATTCGTGATTTAGCGGTTAGCTTACTACTGCCTTTTTCAAACAAAATGTTCTCGAGGTAAATATGGTCGCCTACAACGGCTTCTTTTTTCACCACATTATACATACCGGGCTCCATTTTTAATGGGGGCGCAGGTTTAAAGTTTACAACCACATCCACACGCCTGTTTTTAGATCGTGCCTCACTTACATTATCAATATCTTCCTCGAGCATTATGCGGCCCTTGCCCTCTATGGTAATAATGATTTTGTTTTTAACACCTTTTTCAACCAGTGCATCGCGAAGGGTATTTGCCCTGTTATTGCTGAGTTTATAATTATAGGCATCCTTACCACGATCATCACAATAGCCAAAAATCTGGATGGTTTCTATCCGAGCAGTATCAATAGCAGTGATAAACGAAACTACATTAGCCCCCTGTTTATCATCAAGATTAAATTTGTCGAATTCAAAATAAACCGAATAAACTGTTTCTTCCTGCGCCCAGGCGGCTACAGGCAGTAGCGCAATTAATAGTATGTAAACAAATCTCTTCATTTAACTCTGGCGTGGTTCCTCTATCCTGTTGAGGTTAATATCCTCCGGCGGATGAATAATTATAGGGTACTGCTCCACTTTAACCGAACTGCTGTCCAGTCCGAATGCACGGCCTTCGGTTAAACTTATCTTTTTAAGGAAGAAGTAAGCATCCAGTATAACCCTTTCATACCAAGGTAATTCGTTATCATACGACATGAATTTCTCAATAATAACAAACTTAAAGTCGCCAATAACGTTGTTACGGTTAAGCGATTCGTAACGGCTGGTAATATCTACCTCGCCTTTTTTAACCATATCGCGTACTACCTGCTTAAACATAAGGTTAATACGTGGCTGTACCCTGAACCCTAAGTAAAAATCGATACGGATAACATCATCCTTCATAATCTCCCTTACTCGGTAATCCATACGGTACGGCTCATCTACCACATTTACGTGTAGAAACCAGTAAATATCGGCACGCTTAGGCCTTTTTTGAAGGATAGAATATATAATTTTAGATTCAATTTCGTCACCTAAATGGGCGTTGGTCATGTATACCAGGTGGGTGGCATATTTAGGAATACTGTTATCGTTACTAAGTTCTGCCAGTACCGTTTTGTAGTTGCCTATTTTGGTAAATTCGGTATATTCGCTACGTATACGCTTAGCAGTGTGCCATATACCCATAGTTGCAGCAAGTAACCCAGCTATTATAAGCGATACATAACCACCATGCCCAAACTTACTCATGTTTGCAATTAAAAAGGCGAACTCTATGGTAAAGTATACTGTTATGGTAGCAAGTATAAGCAGTTTATTATAACGCTTCATAACCATGTAATAGCCCAGTAGGGTAGTGGTCATGATCATGCAAAGTACAATGGCAAGGCCGTAGGCAGCCTCCATATTGCCCGACTCTTTAAAGTGAAGCACTATAAATACACAACCCCAAAACAACAACCAGTTGATTGACGGAATGTATATCTGGCCTTTAAGCTCGGTGGGGAATTTAATAGATACTTTAGGCCAAAAATTAAGGCGCATGGCCTCACTTATTAGCGTAAACGATCCGCTAATTAATGCCTGAGATGCTATTACCGCCGCCGATGTTGCAATTGCAATACCAAAAGGCAGAAACCATTCCGGCATTAGCAAATAGAAAGGGTTACCTGGTGTGGCAGGGTCGCCGCTAAGGGTACTAAGTGTTTTACCGCTATGCTCCATAAGGTAAACCCCCTGGCCAAAGTAGTTAAGCACCAGCATACTTTTTACAAATATCCAGCTTATACGTATGTTGCTGCGGCCGCAGTGGCCCATGTCGCTATATAAGGCCTCAGCCCCTGTAGTACATAAAAATACAAAGCCAAGTACATAAAAACCATCGGTATGTACGCTTAATAAATGTATTGCGTAATAAGGGTTTAATGCTTTAAGTACTGATAGGTTATGAAACATTGGAATAATACCCAACACACCAAGCATACCAAACCAAAGCAGCATCATAGGGCCAAAGAACTTACCTAAAAATTTAGTGCCAAAACGCTGTATAGCAAACAATACGAAGATGATACCTATAACAATAGGTACAGTATCGAGTTCTGGTTTGTAAATTTTAAGTCCTTCGATAGCCGAAGAAATAGAGATGGGTGGTGTAATAATACCATCGGCTAAAAGGGCGCTGCCACCAATAATGGCGGGTACAATAAGTCCTTTCTTTTTAAGCCTTTTTACAAGGGTATACAGCGAAAAAATTCCGCCCTCACCTTTGTTATCGGCCTGCAGGGTAAGTATTACGTATTTTAACGTGGTTTGTAATGTAAGTGTCCAGAAAATACAGGATAATGCTCCTAGTACTACCTCCTGGTCTATGGGTGTATTACCCATAATTGCCTTCATTACATAAAGAGGAGAGGTTCCTATATCTCCGTAAATAATACCTAAAGTAACCAATAGGCCACCCATGGTTACCTTACTAAGGTTCTTGTGACTTCCGCTCACGATAAAATAGAGTTTTAAACAACAAAGTTACATGATTTTAAATCAATAGCTTTATTTAGAGGCTAATATTTACTTGTTGATAAAAAAGCGGATTTTGATATAATATTTTACGATTTGTACTTTAATCGAGCTTTATCTCTGACAATTATTTGTGTTTTAACATGTGGTGATAAATGTTGGTTTAAAGTTAATAAAGCATTCGAATGGGTGTGAGAGTATTTGTTAACAATTATGCTGCGGGAATTAGTAAACTGTCGCAGACTAAAGAATATTAGTTTAGGTAATAAGCTCCGGAGGAGCGATATATTTATAGCCTGTAAAATTAAATAAGTTTTAAAATTCTAGAGAAGCAGTATATCTTTCAATAGCCTTGAGCGAATTTAACCTCCCTATCGATGCTCATGAAATAAGTATTTGCCCTTTGAATGACAAACAAAGTGTCATTGTTTTTTCCTTTTCTTAAATCGAACGGCGGATTAATTTCATCTAAGCTTAGCGAATCACCCGAATGATAATTTTTCACCCGCGAATAACTACTAATACCAGAAGAATTGTAAATTTTGCCGTTAATAAACAGATCATTTCGTTCAAATGAAATTTTCTGAACCTTTATGTTCAAGCCTTCTTCAAACCTTATTTTTGGAGCGGAATTACGTTCATCTATGTCTCGCTTATTCATTATATATAGATATAGTATACCCAATATAAAAAGCGGGATATATAATAGATATAAATTCTTTTTTTTCATTTAAAGATTAATTAGTAACGGAGCGCTTTATATTAATATTCCAAAAAAATCCCCAGTTGTAAAACCGGGGATCATCATTATTTCTTTAAAAGCTTGTTATACTCGGGCGCGTTACTCAATAGGGCTGCAGCTTTTATTATTTCAGGGTTACTGGTAATATAATATTTATACAAACCCTCTTTATACTGGTAGCGTTTAATAAGTTCATCGGTAAGCAGCTGCTTAATTTCCTGTTTGTGGGCATTAAGCTCTTTGTCTTCGCTTCTTTGCAGGGCAGTTAGCAGTTGTTGGTATTCGGCAGCAATGCTGGCATCAACCTTTTCTTTTTTGGCAACCACGAGGGTTTCTTTAAGTGCCTTTTCAGTCTCGGTATCAAACTCAAACTTCTCCTTTTTTAGGTAGGCTTTAAACGCTTCGAAGTCAGCATCCCCCATTACCGGAATTTTGTTACCCAAAGCAGGGTTTTTATAGTAGTAGTTAGTAGCGTAATTAAAAATACCATCTTTACGCTCCAGCGCATCGGCAATGGCACTTTGCTTACTTTCGTCAAGCTGAACATCGGGTAAAATACCGCCACCATCATATACGGTACGGCCATTGCGTGTTTTAAAAGCGTTGTAGTTTTTCTGGTCGATGCGTATGGCTTTACCATCAGCATCTTTATGGGTATAATCTAATGCCTGAATACCACGGCCCGACGGTGTATAATACCTCGAAATCGTAACTTTTACCTGCGTTCCATAAGTTAAATCAAGCGGACGTTGTACCAAACCTTTACCAAAACTACGGCTTCCCACAACTACGGCACGGTCTAAATCCTGCAATGCTCCCGAAACAATTTCTGATGCTGATGCACTGTGCCCATCTACCAATACCACCAACGGAATATCGAGGTCTACCGGCGCTTTCTGGGTTTTATAGGTGTTGTTATATTTTTCGTTTTTCGACTTGGTGGTCACAATTACTTCGCCCTCTTTAACAAACAGGCCACAAATGTTTACGGCTTCGTTTAACAATCCGCCCGGGTTGCCTCTTAAATCCAGGATAATATTTTTTGCACCCTGTCCTTTAAGGTCTACAAGCGCTGCCTTGGTTTCCGCAGAAGCTTTGCCGTTAAATTGTGATAGCACAATGTAACCCGTCTCTTTACCCACAAGCGAATAGAACGGAACGGCTTTAATATCTACCTCGCTCAACACCAACTGCGTTGTTGCCGTTTTACCCTGGCGCACATAGGTAATATCTATCTTGGTGTTTTTAGAACCCCTTAGTAATTCGCCGGCATCTTCCTTAAAATCAGCTAACGATACATCGCCTATTTTAATAATCTCGTCGCCTGCTTTTAGCCCCGCTTTATCGGCAGGGTAATCTTTATACGGCTCTTTAATTATCAGCTTGCCCTCTTTACGGGTAATAAGCGCGCCAATGCCGGTATACTCTCCGGTATTGTTTATCTTAAATTTAGCAACATCGGCCTCATTAAAATAAACTGTATAGGGGTCCAGGTCGGCAAGCATGCTCTTAATGGCTTTATCCATCAATTGCCCTGGGTTGGTCTGGTCTACATAATTAGTATTAACCGTTTTATACAGAGTCGTAAAAATTTCTATTTGCTTTGCGATTTCAAAAAAATCGTCTTTAAAGCTGGCTCCAACAAATAAAAATCCTGCAGCAACGGCCGGCAGCACATATTTTTTATTCAGTTTTTTAAACATTGTTGTTTTGTTTTCTTTTAAATTTTTTGCGGAAGATAATAAACGCTATCACGAAAATAAGGATAAAAGGCCAAATGTACAGTAAACCCAAAAAGAAACTTGAAAGGCCATTAAAGCCTGATGCTATGGCGTTACCCATTTTAGACCCATACGATACTGTAGTGCCTGTTTCTACGGGTACATTTTTATAAAAGGTTATGGTTACCGTGCTAAGCGCTACCTGGTTTTTCATGTATCGAAGCCTGCCTTCCTGCGCTTCAATCTCTTCGCGTATTTCAGATATTTTTTTTTCAATTTCGAGCATATCGCTCATTTTGCTTGCTTTTTTCAATAGCTCGAAATAGCGTGCTTCTAATATTTTTTTGGCTTTTATGCGTGCATCAACATCAATATATTCTTCGGTAACATCCTGGGCAGATATGTCTTTCAGATCGAAATAAACTACACCTACGCTAATGTCGTTAATAAAGCTTTCGAAATAATGAGATGGCACGCGTGCGGTTATAATGCGCGAAACAGACCCTACATCTTTATTCTGGCTGTCGCTTTGTACCAATGCTTTGTATTTTTTAACAGCACCAAGTATTTTAGAAGCGGTGGTGTTAAGGTCGGGCGCTTCAAAGCGCAGGTTGGCATTTTTGATTATTTTTTGAGTGGTAATTTCCGCGGCGGGCGGTGGTGGTGCCAGGGCTGCTTCCTCTGCAACAGCATCTGCCGCAGGATCGGCTAACATCACAGCTTTGTCTGAAGTACTGGTGTCGTTAGGTTCTTTTTTACTGCAGGATGCAAGCGCCAGTAAAAGCAAAAGGGTGTAAAAGGTTGTTTTCATAATAGTGTTGGTGGTTTAAACCTACAACGCTAAATATCTGACCTATAGTATAAGTTAACGTGAAATAGAAATCAGTTGAGGTTTTTGCCATGAATTACACGAATTACACGAACTGCACGAATTTTTATCGGATGAAACACCTAATCATTTTATTACTGAATTTTTGAAAATTCGTGTAATTCGTGCTAAGTTTTATAATAACTCCTGCGCTGCAAACTTTTCGAAAAGCTGAATGGTTTTAGTATTTATCTCTTCAAAGCTAAGCCTGTCTTTAGTTTGATAAAAAAACATAAGTGCATACGGTTTATCAAGCCTGTCGATTAAAATATGCTTATGGTGGCGGTAGGTTTCGCGCAATACACGTTTAAAATAGTTACGATCGTGGGCACGTTTAAAGTGTTTTTTAGAAACGGAGACACCCATCTTTATAATGCCTTCGCTATCATCTTCAAGCGGTACATATACCAGGCGCAAAGGGTATTTAGATACCGATTTCCCCCCTGTAAACATAAGCCCAATTGTGGTGCGGCTTTTTAGTTTTTCTGCTTTTGGATATGTAAATTTCCTCTCTTCCATGTGAGCGCAAATATACAGGTTTTAATTTAGTCGGGCTAATTGGCGGGAGTTGTGATATAATTGAATTTCATGATTAGTATCATTACATAACTACTTTCAAGGTCCACAATATATTCGTTACTAATTACAAACCGCAATACTGTTTAAGCCGTATTAAAGTATAACAATTGACTGCGAAATAATTGTATATTTGTTAAAATTTAAAAAACTGTACTGTGCAGATAGAAGGATTTAATGCTGAAGAAAAGTTTGTTTTCCCTAAAGCGCCAACAGGAATTGATGGGCTGGATGAGATTACAGAGGGCGGTTTCCCAAAAGGGCGCCCAACATTAATATGTGGTGGAGCCGGTTGCGGTAAAACACTGCTATCAATGCAGTTTTTAATTAAGGGAATTACCGAGTTTAACGAGCCCGGCGTTTTTATGTCGTTCGAAGAGCCGTCTGACGATTTGAGCCTTAATGTTAAGTCGCTTGGTTTCGACCTTGAGCAGCTTAAGGCAGATAAAAAACTGGTGGTAGACCACGTGCGTGTAGAACGATCTGAAATTGAAGAAGCCGGAGAGTATGACCTTGACGGTTTGTTTATCAGGTTAGGTTATGCTATAGATTCTATAAAAGCAACGCGTGTAGTACTTGATACGCTCGAATCGTTGTTTTCAGGGCTGGATAACCAGGCTATTTTACGTGCCGAGTTAAGAAGGCTTTTTCATTGGCTTAAAGAAAAAGGAGTTACTGCAGTTATTACCGGCGAAAGGGGTGAAAGCACCCTTACCCGCCAGGGACTGGAAGAATATGTATCTGACTGTGTTATACTTTTAGACCACAGGGTTATAGAGCAGGTTTCTACCCGCAGGCTGCGTGTTGTAAAATACAGGGGGTCTACCCACGGTACTAACGAGTACCCGTTTTTGATAGACGAATACGGAATATCGGTACTGCCAATAACATCGCTTAAGCTGGATAACGAAGTATCATCGGATGTTGTTGCAACGGGCATTCCCGGCGTTAACGAAATGTTTGACAGGGGTGGTTTTTATCGTGGTAGTAATGTTATGGTAAGTGGTACGGCCGGTACCGCAAAAACTACAGTAGCCTGTTATTTTGCCGATGAGCAGTGCAAGCGGGGTGAAAAAACAATTTACTTTGCATTTGAAGAGTCACCTCAGCAGCTAATACGCAACATGAAATCGATAGGGATAGACCTGCAGAAACATGTAGATGATGGCTGTTTACTAATACACTCATCGCGCCCATCGTTGTATGGTTTAGAGTTGCATTTGCTTACCCTTCGTAAACTTATAAAAGAGTTTAAGCCTACAACTGTAATTTTAGATCCTATAAGTAATCTTATAAGCGTGGGTAGCGAGCATGAAGTACGCTCTATGCTGGTGCGCCTTATAGACATGCTTAAGTTTAATAATATTACTGCTATGTTTACCTCGTTAAGCAAGCAGACGGATATGATACGCCCGGACCTTGCTGAAGAATCGGTATCATCTTTAGTAGATACCTGGATAACCGTGAGGGATATGGAAGGTATTGGAGAGCGTAATCGTGGTATATTTATTATAAAATCACGTGGCATGGGGCACAGTAACCAGGTACGCGAGTTTATAATAACACAAAAAGGTATCGAACTGTTAGAGGTAGAGTTAGGCCCGGATGGTATACTAACAGGGGCGGCACGACAATCTAACGCGCTTAAAAATAAATTAACTGAGGTTAAGCTGCAAAGCGAGCTCGACCGTAAAGACCGTGAAATTGCCCGCAAGCGTAAAGTGCTTGAGGCAAATATCGAAGCGCTTAAAAATGATTTTGAATCGGTTGAAGAAGAGCTTAGTCTTTTAAAAGCTACCGAGGCAATACAGGAACAAGTGGGTTTAAATAAAAAGAGAAATGATTGATAGCGAAACAGCGTTAACGCTAAATGAAAATGATGGAGCCGAATGGCAATTGCTTTTGTATATAGCGGGGCAAACTCCAAAATCGATAAGGGCACTCAGCAATATTAAAAAATATGCCGAGGAGCACCTTGCCGGCAAATACAGCATCGAAATTATCGATTTGCTTAAAAGCCCGCAGCTTGCCGAAGGCGACCAGATACTGGCCGTGCCTACGCTTGTGCGCAGGGTACCGGAGCCAATTCGTAAAATTATTGGCGACCTTAGTAACGAGGAGCGCGTGCTCGTAGGGTTAAATATTAAACCCGTAACTAAGTAATTTTGGAAAACACACCGCAGGATTTTCAGGAAGATGGCAAGTACCATTTTCTATTATTTATATCTGGTATGTCTGTAAAATCAGTGCACGCCATCGAGAACCTGCGCGCTATTTGCGACACTTACCTTAAAGATAATTTTGAACTCGAAATTATAGATATCAGCCGCCATAAAGAGCAGGCTGTTGTGCATCAAATTATTGCGATACCTACACTTATTAAAACTAAGCCTTTTAATAAACGAACTATATTAGGAGATCTTTCTGATACGCAAAAAGTATTATCTTTGCTGGATATTACTGTATAATAATTGGAAGAGAAAGACTTACATATCAGTCAGCTAATGTCTGAAATTGAAGCATTAAAGAGTCAGCTTTTTGATGCTAACAGTATTATAGATGCTATTAAGCACGGTGAAGTTGATGCGCTTGTATTGCATGCCGATGGCAGCCCCCAGATATATTCGATGGAAAGTGCCGATTATACGTATCGGATCCTTATCGAAAAATTTGGTGAAGGGGCTTTAAGTATAGCACACAACGGGCTTATTTTGTATTGCAACGATTACTTTGGTAAACTTATTAATATAGCATCCGAAAAGATAACGGGCAGTTATCTTTTCAATTACTTTGATGACCCTTCAGAGTTTGATGATTTAATGGCTAACCTTAGCACGGAAGCCATAAAGCGTGAAATAACCTTAAACGTTAAAGGAAAAAAGATAACGGTTAATATATCTTTTACCGATTTAAATCCTACCGTTGAGGCTATAGGCGTTGTAGTGACCGACCTTACCGAGAAAAAACAAAACGAGCAGTCGCTGCTAAAATACCAGCAGCAGCTTGAAGAAAAAGTGGCCGAACTTAACATTACTAATGTTAACCTTGGGCAGTTTATTCATGTAATATCGCACGATTTAAAAGAGCCTTTACGTAAAATATTAATGTATACCGCCCGACTTAGCGATAACGCTAAAGTTGGCGAATCTACACCGGTAAGTGTAATACAGTCATCTGCCACAAGGTTAAATTCGTTAGTAGATGATTTAGTTAAATATGCCTTTAGCTCGGTTAAAGATGATGCCTCGCCGGTAAACCTTAATGATGTTTTAAAAGAGGTTACCGATGATTTAGAACTTATGATTACCGAGTACAACGCAAAAATTGAATATGCCGACCTGCCGGAAATTACAGGTACTAAAGTTCAAATGCGCCAGTTGTTCAGCAACCTGATATCTAATGCTATTAAGTATGGTAAAGAGGGTGTAGACCCGATTGTAAAAATTAGTTATGACATTGAACCTGATGGCGATAACTTTTATTTTAGGATTAGTGTTGAAGATAACGGCATTGGCATGGATAGTGCTCATCTTAACAAAATATTCACTATCTTTCAGAGGTTACACATGCGCAACGAATATTCCGGTAACGGAATTGGTTTGGCCATTTGTAAAAAGATTATGGAAAACCACCATGGTCGAATTACCGTAAGTAGCAACCTTAATGTGGGCAGTGTATTTAATTTATACTTCCCTATAAATTTTGACTTGTAGAATGCTTGAATCTAAAAATCTGCACATATTAATTGCCGAAGACGATGCCGATGATGCCTTTATCATTAAGGATAGTTTTGAGCAGCACCCTGATTTTAATAATGTGGTTGTAGTTAGTAACGGACAAAAGTTATTGGATTATTTAGATAATAATCCGTTGCCGGATATGATTTTAACCGATATCAACATGCCTGTTATGGATGGTATTGAGGCGTTAAAAACAATTTTTAGCACCAATAAATTTCATAAAATACCCTGCTTTGTATATTCTACAAGTATTAACCCATCACATAAAGATGAGTGTGAAAAACTTGGTGTAAAAGGTTTTATAGTTAAGCCTTACAGCCTTGAGGAGTTTGAAACCATACCTCAGCAACTCATCGATACTATGGCTGAGGCCGAGAGTTTTTCGTAATTCTAAACTTACCCAAAAACCAAATCCTTTATTTTGCTTAGCTTTGTTTCAATCCCAGAAACATTACTAAATGCGCATATCATTTTTAAGGCTACTATTCTCACTACTTTTATTCATACAATTTTCCGGAGTACTCTATGCCCAGGGTACAGTAAAAATTCCACCCTACTTAACTAAAGGCGATACCGTTGGCATACTGGCCACCGCTCGTAAAGTAGATTTGGCACCACTTCAGCCCGCTATTGCATTACTAAAAAGCTGGGGGCTTAATGTAGTTATAGGCAAGACTATTGGTTTAAGCGACAACCAGCTTGCCGGCGCCGACTGGCAGCGAGCAACTGATTTTCAGGAGATGCTTGATAATCCTAAAATAAAGGCTATTTGGTGTGCTAAAGGAGGTTACGGCACTGTTCGCATTGTAGACCGCCTTGATTTTACCAAATTTAAAAAGAAACCCAAATGGTTTATAGGCTTTAGCGATGCCACCGTAATGCACAGCCATATAAATAATTTTGATATTGCTACGCTGCATGCGCTTGTAGGCATAAGTGTAGGCAGGGCAACCCCCGCTGCTGTAGAGAGCTTCCGTAAGGCTTTGTTTGGCGAAAAGCTTAGCTATGCCTTACCCGCGCACAAATACAACCATGAAGGCAAGGCAACCGGCGAGTTGATTGGCGGTAATCTTTCGGTGCTTTATAGTATCATGGGCAGCAAATCGGAGGCGGATTATAAAGGCAAAATTATTTTTATAGAAGACCTTGATGAATACCTGTACCATATCGACAGGATGATGATCAACCTGGAGCGTAACGACTATTTTAAAGATGTAAAGGGTATTATTATAGGCGGAATGACTAAAATGCGCGATAATGATATACCGTGGGGCCATGATGCGCTGGATATCATTCAGGATATTACCAAAGAATATAAAATACCTATTTGCTTTAACTTTCCTGCCGGGCATATTCAAGATAATCGTGCGCTGGTAATGGGCAAGCAAATTACGTTAGATGTAACACCTGCCGGAACCAAAATTACTTTTGAATAATGGCAGAGCATAACGAGCTGGGTAAAGAAGGCGAGAAACAGGCGGTGCAGTTTTTGCAAAAAGCAGGTTACCGTATTTTGCAGACGAACTATATCTTTCAAAAAGCAGAGATTGATATTATTGCGCAATCTGGCAATACACTAGCTATTGTTGAGGTTAAAACACGATCTACAGTCGACTTTGGTCTACCTCAGGATTTCGTAAAGCCTAAAAAAATTCAGTTGTTGGTAAAAGCCGTGAATGAATATATAATGGCAAATGATCTTGATGTAGAAGTTCGGTTTGATATTATAGCGATAGTTAAAAATGGACTAAACTATGACATCGAACATTTAAAAGACGCATTTTTTCATTTTTAGATTGTTAAATATTTAACAATTTGTTTTAATTGTTATATTTGTACAACAATAACAACTACAACACAACTAATTACGCAATGAAAACTATTTCTTCTGTAGTAGAACACTACATTAAAACCAAACCGTTTTTACTGAGCGCGCTTTCACAGGGCATCATTAATCTTACATCACTGGCACGAAATATGATGCCGGAGCTTGAACAGGAATTGGGCAAAGATGTAAAGCAAGGCGCGGTGGTTATGTCGCTTAAACGTTTATCTGAAGACCTTGATTTTAGGGTAAACCATAAAATTGTAAAGGTTTTAAAAAGTATTGGCGAAATCACTGTACGATCGTCACTTACTGATTATACCTTTAGCGTATCTGATACGATACTTAACAAACAGGCGGAGCTAATTACAAACATAAATGCTACCCCTGATGTTTTTTATACCTCATCACGTGGTGTTAATGAGACTAATATAGTAGTAAGTTCATCAATGAATCCGGTTGTAGACCGCTTATTTGCTGACGAAAAACAAATTGAACGTACCGATAATCTGGCTTCTATTACCGTAAAATTACCGAAAGATAACATCTCTACTCCTGGCGTATATTATTACATTTTTCAGCGTTTAGCATGGGAAGGAATTATAATTATAGAGGTTATATCAACATCGTACGAGTTTACAATATTAGTAAGCGAGCAGGAGGTAGACCTTGCCTTTAAAGTTATCAAAGATTTAAAAAGCTTATAGAATACAAACTACACAAATTGATTTAGCGCCTTATTGGGCGCTATTTTTTTTGCTTAAATTTTAAACTACATCTATAAACAAAAAGCTCCGGACAAGTTGTCCAGAGCTTTAATTATTCAAATTATAATTGTTAGTCTACAATTATTTTTACCGTGTGTACTTTTTCAGAATGTATCTTTAAAATGTACGTACCTGTTGGAAGGCTCTGGTTGATTAATGAAAAGTTATAATCATTCACATTTTTAGAAGTGTAAAATAAATTGCCCGTCATATCAAACATATCAATCTGGTCAATACGGTACTTTGACTTTATGTACGTTTGTTCACCTTTTTTAACGGGGTTAGGGTATACCATTAGCGAGCCCTGTTTTTTAAAATCATCGGTATCTGCAGTAGGGTCAACCATTTTAAAGTTTATCCTGTTAGAAACCTCGTTGTAAGAGTCATCAGTAAAAATTACAATAAAGTATTCTCCGGCTTTGGTTGGCATATTCTCATCCGATATAGTTTTAGCACCTTCTGCCTGACCATCAAAATACGTATAGCTTAGCAACTGGTCTTTATTAGGGTCGTCGCCATTTTTATAAATACCTAACCAGTCTTTAATAATACCGGGAGCATCTGTCCATGTAGCAATAATATTTTCGTTTAGGTTATAAATAGTTTTATTAATACCCAATTGCGTTATTTGATCACCTACCTGAAAGAATACTTTATTACCGGCAGTTTTATAACCATCCTGTAAAAAATACTGTGCAAAGTAATACCCTTTAGCAAGGCCTTTATGGGTAAATGTTCCGTTGGCAGCTGTAACGTAGTTCCACTGTGTAGATGTTGGGCCGCCGCCCGGCGTTTGTCCTACTTTGTAAATACCTACCCAGTCTTTAGCTAAAACCGGAGCCTGATCGAATGTTATTACCACACTTTCGCCCTCTTTGTACGATGGCTTATCGGTAGTTACAGTAACATTAGGGCCTACATAAAAATATACCCGTTCGGCCATTTCTTTATAACCGTCGTTTTCTAAAAGTGTAACATAGTAGCGACCTGCGTTAGCAATACCTGCGGTAAAAACATGAGTTCCGCTAATCGCACCCTTAGTGTATGCCCATGTAAGCGATGGTGTAGCACTGCCAGGTGTCTGTCCGTCTTTATAAACGGCAACCCAGTCTTTCGCATTTCCGGGAGTATCAGAAAATGTAGCGGTTATAGGGGTGTTTTGACGGTACGAAAGCGTATCAAGCTTTACAAGCGTTTTCGCAAAGCGGCTGTTTATAACCGTGAACGATTTGGTGTCGCTCCATTCGCTCCAGCTAAGGTTTTTATCGCGTTGGCGCGTTCTTACAAAGTATTTACCGTTAGGTATTTCGTTTTTAGCAAGGGTAAGTTTTTTAATATCAACGTCCTTGTTAACATCTACAGATAGGTCAGGGCGGGTACCGGCACCAAACAAGTCTTCAAAATCACGGTACACATCTTTTTCTATAATATCAAACTTATCGGTTTTAGCTATCATAAACTGCGTAGAGTTTAATTCTTCTTTTCCGGTAGTAGTGAAATCTGAACTTGTTAGCGTAAACGGAAGCTCGATATCAACTTCAAAGGTGTTTGTAATTGCAGGTTTTGTTGGTGCAGCAACACCATTATGTTTGTAAAACTTATCTACAAGTTCGCTGTCCTTCCATTCGTAAATACTACCAATAGAATATGATTCTACATCAAACGTACCTTTGTTTACATCTACATCAATTATCTGGTAAATCCAGTTTGAGATGGTTTTTTGTACATCTTCAAAATTTTGTTCAGATGCCATGCCCCAGTACTGATCCCAGGCAACACCGCCCGAAATTATCTGGTAAGTTGGTGTATTTTTAAGCTGCCCCCTATGGTACAAGTGGTGGTGCGCGCCTATGTGTAGAATATGTTTAGGCGATGTAGTTAATATAGGCATTGCAGAGTTGCGTACCCATGGTGAAATATCGCCTACATATTGCTCTGCCTGGTATGGCCTGTGGCCTAAAGATACAATCCATGTAACTGTATTATCGTTGTTAGCCGCCTCAACCACCTGTGCTACCCATGTTAACTGCTGTACACTGGTATGCTCTGTATCCATCGCTATAAACAGTACGTTACCAACCTGGTTAGCATAATAATTCTCGGTGCCCGATGTTATGCCTTTGTACGCCATACCATCTAAAATGTAATGGTCGTAATAAGCTTTCATAGCCAGTGTACCATACGTTTCGTGGTTACCTACTAATGTTTGTATAGGCAGGTAGCCCGAAAGTTGTTTGTTCTTTTTAAAATGAACATTTTCGTAATGATCTAGGGTGCCAACATCTACCTGGTCGCCCATCATTACCGTAAGGGCAATGTTATCGGCAGGATCTAAGGTAGCTCCCCATCTTTTTGCAATTTTACGTTTTGCAGATGCTACAAGCGTATCAAAACGAGGCTCGTTACGCATTTGGTTGTCGCCCAAAACTAAAAATCGCAGGTGTCCGTCAGCCGTAGCAGCCTGACCCGGCATTGGCAAAGTTTTAAAGCTATAAACGTCAGATTGTGCATTACCGGTTTTTATCCTGTAATAGTACTTGGTATTGGCTTTAAGGCCTGTAACCGCTACCGAATGGTAGTAGTAATTTGCAGGGTATCCGGTATCGGTCATAATCTGGTTAGTACCGTTAACGGTAGTACTTAAAGTAGTAGGCGAAGCACCATACTCTACAATAGATTCTACATTGCTTTCGGTTTTCCAGTTTACGTAAATAGAGTTAGTTGTTGGTGCCTGCAGGTACGGGAACAGGGTCTGCGCCCTCATGCCCAAACTACATACTGCCATAAATAATAGTAAGTAAAACTTTTTCATGTATAATGTGTGTGTTGAATTGAGCCACAAAATTATACCGAAACAGTTTGGAACATTTTAAGCAGGATTTAAGGTTTTATAGCCTGCAGGTTAACAAAACAGCCAATTGTGAAGTTTGTACTACCTTAATATTAAGAATACCTTATTACACCGCTTTTGCCTTAATATCCGTAAACCAATCCTTTAAAACAGGAAAGAGCGTGTTAGACACTTTTAGCATCGGGTAAAAAAACAGGGAGTTATTAAGGGTTTTTTGCTCGGCAAACGTATTGTTAGCATTCAGCTTTAAAAAAAAGTTGAGCGATACACTTAGTATAAGTACCATTTTTATACCGCCAAAAAGTCCGCCTAATAATCGATTTACAATTCCCAACCCGGCCAAGCTTGCCAGTTTGGTAAATACTTTTGCCAGTAACACTATACCTACAACTACTGCAATAAAAGTAAGGGCAAAGGCTGTAATGCTTACATATTTAGGGTTGCTCACATGCCCGTGCAGCAAAGTGGCAACAAAGCCCGAAAACTTAACAGCTACATAAATGCCAATAAGTAAGGATACTAAAGCGGCAAGTTCGGCGAAAAGCCCTTTCCATAAGCCTTTGCCTATACCATAAAGTAGTAATCCTCCTAATATTATATCTAAAAATTCCATGTTTCGCAAAGGTAATAGTAATGGCTGATGCGTTAAACATATTTTAAAATAAATTATCAACTATTTGTATCACAGATATTTAATCGATACAATAGCTATACTTAGAGATAGCGTGGAGATTAAACAGTTGTTAATTTATTTAATTTTGTACTTATAAATCCCCCATTAGAATACATAATGAAAATAGCATTACTAGGAGCAGAAGGAAAAATAGGATTGCAAGTGTTAGAGCTTGCCCTGCAGAATGGACATGAGGTAGTGGCCTATTTAAAAAACAGCAACGATGTTACCATTTCGCACCCTCAATTAACAACAATGGAAGGCGCGTTAACCAATATACCAAAGCTTGGTGCCGCCATTAACGGTGCCGATGCTGTAGTGAGTGCGCTCGAAGTGCCCAACCAGCGTAGTTATGAAGGTATGCCGCTTTACTACGTTCATAAGGCGATAATCAGCCTTATGCGCTGGAATAATATTAAGCGTTTTATTACCATTGCCACAGCGGGCATGAAGTTTAATAAAGACAAGATAGGGTTTGCCACCGTAATGCCAAAAATTAAAGAGTGGCTCTTATTCCCTAAAGCCTATAAGGAAGAACTTGAAGTAAGCAAGGTAATGCAACGTGCCGCGGTAGACTGGACAGTGGTGCGTGTTATTGCCCCGGTAGATGCTACCACTAAACCGGCAAAAGTAACCTTTGGCGATGCGCCGGTATCATTCAGCATTTCACGTAAGCAAATTGCCCAATTTATACTTAACGAGCTGCAACAGGGCCAGTATATTAAATCGATGCCTATTATTGGCAGTTAAACACCAACCTACTACAATGGAGAGGGAAGAGCGGAACGGAGCAACTTATTTAACGATTTAGGGTTATAGTAATATGTGGCTGGTCTCCAATTTTCCATTAAATTTCTAGTTACTATCTTTGCTCCATAAAACATACCCATGTCTAGAGACGCACAATTAAAAGAACGCTGGGAACAGCTTGTAACCATACTAAGTAACCGTTTTGCCGACGGTGATACACTCGACCTTGATGCCATTATTTACCTTATAGGCGTGCAGGAATTAGGCCAGCTAAACCGTAAATTTAAAAAAGACGAAAAGCTGGATTTAATGCACATTGCAATTTGCCGCCTGTTAGAACCCTTTGGCTATTATGAGTTTGATTATTTCGACGAGCAGGGGTGGCCGCATTATATGGTTAAAGAACAGCTGCCACCTTTAAAAGCCGGAGAGCAAAGCATACTTATGAAAGGTGCTATTGTAGACTACTTTTTAGAAAAAGGCCTGATCAGCTAAAATTAAAACGTATTAATAACAGATTCCGGAAGTGGGCTTAGAGCCAGCTTCCGGAATTTTTATTTTAAGTAAATTATAGGGAATAAATAGGTAGTACGGCAATTTTAAAATGCCTAAATTTGCAGACTTTTACTAGAGAGTGATGATAGACAAAATTAAAGAATATATAGCCCAGGCAGACGCTTTTTCTACTCAGAATAAAGAAGAGCTGGAGGCTTTCAGGATTAAATTTTTAGGAAAAAAAGGTATTTTAAACGACTTTTTTGCCGAGTTTAAAGCTGTTCCTAATGAGCAGAAGAAAGAATTTGGGCAGGTTGTAAATACCCTTAAAAAAACAGCCGAAGATAAAGTTGCGGCCATTACCGAAGCGCTTGAAAGTAAAGAAGAGGCAGTAGGCATCTACGGCGATCTTTCGCGCCCCGGCGAGCCGTTTACTGTTGGTTCACGCCACCCAATATCTATAGTAAAAAACCAGATAATCGATATATTTTCTACCATTGGATTTAACGTCTCTGAAGGTCCGGAAATTGAAGACGACTGGCATAACTTTACGGCACTTAACCTACCGGAATACCACCCGGCAAGGGATATGCAGGATACATTTTTTATCCAGACTAACCCCGATGTGCTTTTGCGCACGCACACCTCATCTGTACAGGTGCGTTATATGGAGGAGAACAAACCACCTATACGTACCATATCTCCGGGGCGTGTATTTCGTAACGAGGCTATTTCGTCGCGTTCGCATTGTATCTTCCACCAGATAGAAGGTTTGTATGTAGATAAAGATGTTTCGTTTGCCGACCTGAAACAAACCCTTTTGTACTTTACAAAAGAAATGTTTGGCAAAAGCAAAATACGCCTTAGGCCATCCTACTTTCCGTTTACCGAGCCTAGTGCCGAGATAGACATTTACTGGGGGCTAAAAACCGAGACCGATTACCGTATTACTAAAGGTACGGGCTGGCTAGAAATAGGCGGTTGCGGTATGGTAGACCCTAACGTACTTAAAAACTGTGGTATAGATGCCGACAAGTATAACGGTTTTGCATTTGGTATGGGTGTAGAGCGCATTGCCATGCTGCAATATGGTATAGGCGATATACGCATGTTTTATGAAAACGACGTTCGCTTTTTAGAGCAGTTTAAAGCAAGCATATAATAACAGAAACCCCGCCATGGCGGGGTTTATTGTACTTTATGCAAAAGGTAACGGGCTGCGGGGCCTCCCTGCTCATCGGCGCTAAATTTATCCAGCTTTTTAAGCATGCCATAAGCGCCATCATCAATTATTTTAAATTTTAGGTGATCACCTTCGGCATCAAGCGTTACAACTTGGGTTGCTTCATCTAAAGAATAAGTTCCATTGTACGTTACAGGTTCGCCTTTGCCGGTATATTGAGATAGCAGCGTGTAGGTTTTATCTGCGTTAAGCGTAATTTCGGTTTTAATTCCGGCACAGTCACCGCAAGGCAGGTTTCCGGAGTATTTACCGTTCCATGATATTTTATTAGTTTTGCTAATCGTATCGGCTGGTACCGTATCGGTTTCAACGCTGGGTAAGGTACCCTGCTCCATTTGTTGTACAGAAGGCGTTTCAACTTCCTTCTTACAACTCGTGGCAAAGCTAAGTAATGCCGAAAGGCATATAATTTGCAGTACTTTCATAATTCGATATTATTACCTTAAAGGTACTTTTTATAAACAGATATAATCTTAAAGAAATGAAAAAAGATATTATTATACCACAAGTAGAAAACGTGTTTGTTGCTGCCGTGCAGGAGTGGAACGACGATTTTATGGCTAAAACATGGTATGCCTACCTGGTTAATGATAGCGATCATGACCTTGACACTGTTCTTGTAGTTAGCAATGCTAAAGGGATGCTTAACGGTGAAGAACGCAAAACGAGCCTGCTGCGTCATGCGTTTGTACAGGTGCCTGCCGTTACCGCTGTTAAAATAGAAATGATTGAAGATAGCGTACTCGTGCTCGATAACTCGTTTATGCTTACTTTTTTTATAGGCAACACACTATACGATAAAAACTATATATTTAAAGCTGGATCTATAGATGAGGCTCACGTTGCTGAGGTGCCGGTTATCTGGAAAGACGGTATTGTTGTGGAGTAAGAAGTCCGAAAATTTGGCTGTCACAAATTAATGTGGCAGCTTTGAGTGATAGTGCCCATTTTGTATACCATAGCACTATAGACAGATCATTTCATATTTTACGATTGATTGAACATATCGAATATTTCCTGTTCGTAAATTCCTGCTGTTAGAATTTCATCCTGACGGATTATAACATCAGTATTAAGAGTAATTGTACTCGTTTGTTGGTCATCAATGCTTGCAACATATTTATCTACAACTTTAAAATAATCCGTTGTAATAATCAGTTTTTTAGTGTCATTTTCCCGATAGCCACTTATCATCGGAGTTAGAGTGAGATAGTTAGTTTTTTGAGGAATTGGAATATCTTCAGAAAAACCAATATATACTTTGTTATTTTTTAAAGTAATTTGAAGAAGCACCCCTTCAACGGCTGACTTTTTAAATAATTTTTCAATTTCATCTCCATTCTTATCTACTGCCCATTTTATGGGTCCGGTTTTCTTGTAAATTGATAGAACAATTATATTGGACAACAGAACAATTATGATGGGTGCAACAAATGAAAAAACTCCGGTCCACAGATAATCAACCTTTTTAATTGGGACAATTTCAAGAAAAATAAGCAATTGCGAAATTAAATCAGGGAATAATAATTCTACTATAGTACGAATAATGAAACAAGTAAATATAATTATTACCGCGACAAACACGGCCTCAAAAATTAGTCTGTTTTGAGTAAAACGTTGGGTATTATATTTAAAATATACCGAATATACGAGGATAAAATATCCTGCAATAAGAGGTAGTAATAATAAGTTATATGGAATCAAGATTTAGCGGTCTCAATTTGTTCTCTTATTACAACAGAATCTTTAAGTTTCTTTATAACATTTTGAACATCTGCTCTCTTGTAAAAAACTGATTTATCAACATAAAGACGTCCTTCAAAGGTACCTCTTAAGCCGGTATCTTCTACAGTTTCAGTTTTATCTTTACCATTAAACCATTTCATAGTTTTTCTTTTTACAAAAGTACAAAAATATATTTACTTAGAATTATTTAGATATATTTTCATCGTATGAATAGCAGCTGCAAATCATGTGCCTTTTCCGTACTATTTATATTTTATATTTGCAGCCAGACCTATATTCCAATGAAAAAAATATACCACCTTGGCACGTGCGATACCTGCCGAAAAATAATAAAATCGCTACCTAATATCGAAGGCTTTACGCTACAGGATATTAAAAAAGAGCCATTTACAGAGGCAGAACTCGAAAAGCTGCACAACCTTGCCGGTAGTTATGAAGCATTATTCAGCCGCAGGGCTACTTTGTACAAAGAGCGTGGGTTAAAAAACCAGCAGCTTACAGAGGCTGATTATAAAAACCTGATCCTTGAGCATTATACGTTTTTGAGCCGCCCCGTTATTGTAGATGGCGATGCTATATTTATAGGCAACAGCCCTAAAGTAGTTAGTGCAGCCATAACGCATTTGCAATAATACTGCTTAACTATTGTAATTTGTGGCACATACAGGCTACTGCCTTATTTTTATTACCTTTGCTTTATAAAATTTTTGCATGATACAATCAATGACTGGTTTTGGCAAAGCATCTCTGCAGTTGCCAACTAAAAAAATTACCGTAGAAATTAAGTCGCTTAACAGCAAAGGGCTCGACCTTAATGTTAGGATGCCTTCGGTATTTCGCGAAATGGAGCTGGGGCTTCGTACTAAAATAGCCCAAAAGCTGGAGCGCGGTAAGATTGATTTTTCGTTGTATGTAGAAATTACCGGCGAAGAAACATCATCTAAAATTAATGTACCTATTGTTAAGGCGTACATTAAGCAAATGAAAGAAGTGGTAGATGGCGATGAAACCGAATTGCTTAAAATGGCGGTGCGTATGCCCGATGCCCTTAAAACGGAACGTGAAGATATTGACGAATCTGACTGGGCGCAGATTGATGGTGTGATAAACGAGGCACTTGATAATATTTACAACTTCAGGATATCGGAAGGGGTATCTTTAGAAAAAGAATTCTTACTACGTATAGGTAATATATTATCGCTAATGAATGAAACCGTTTCGCTTGACGGCGAACGTATTCAAACCGTTAAAACAAGGCTTTTAGCATCTATCGAAGAGCTTAAGGTTAATGTAGATGAAAACCGTTTTGAGCAGGAGCTTATCTTCTATCTTGAAAAAATGGACATTACCGAGGAGCAGGTGCGCCTTGAAAACCACCTTAACTACTTTTTAGAAACCATTGCCGGCAGCGAGGCTAACGGCCGTAAGCTGGGCTTCATAGGCCAGGAAATGGGTAGGGAAATTAACACTATGGGATCTAAATCTAACCACGCCAAAATGCAAAAACTAGTAGTGCAGATGAAAGATGAACTTGAAAAAATTAAAGAGCAGGTTTTAAACGTTCTTTAAAAAAGTTATTGGTTGATGGTTGTCAGTTGTCAGATTTTAGTTGACAATTGACAACCATTAACTTTAAAAACAAAATACGATTACTGTCAACTAACAACCGACAACTAACAACTATTACATGAAAAAAGGCAAATTATTGGTATTCTCGGCACCATCAGGGTCGGGTAAAACTACTATAGTTAGGTACTTATTACAACATCCTGAACTTAACCTTGCATTCTCGGTTTCGGCAGCAACACGCGAAGCGCGCGAGGGTGAAATTGACGGCGAGCATTACCATTTTATCTCTCTTGAGGAGTTTAAAAAACACATTAAAGGCGAGGACTTTGTAGAGTGGGAAGAGGTATACCGCGATAACTTTTACGGCACCCTTAAAAGCGAGGTAGAGCGCATTTGGGCTGAAGGTAAAAATGTAATTTTTGATATTGATGTAGCAGGCGGACTGCGCATTAAAAAGAAATTTCCGGATGAAACGCTTGCTGTTTTTGTAAAACCGCCAAGTATTGATGAGCTTAAAATTCGCCTTAAAAAACGCAGTACAGAGAGTGATGATAAAATCAACATGCGTATTGCAAAGGCATCGGTAGAGCTGGCAACAGCACCGCAGTTTGACACCATTATAAAAAACTACGATCTCGATACAGCTAAAGAAGAAGCGTATGAACTGGTTAAGAATTTTGTTTCTGGTTCTTAATTAAGCATTTTGTCATTCTGAGCGGAGTGCAACGAAGTCGAAGAATCTCTTTACATTATAAAATACACACGGCTTCCTGTAAGAAAGCTGTTTTTACAATATACTCAATGCCTACAAAGTTAAACCTTGATACCTGGACGCGTAAAGAGCACTTTGAGTTTTTTAGTAAATTTGAAGAACCATTTTTTGGTATTGTGGCCCCGATTGATTGTACAAGAGCATATGCCAGTGCAAAGCAACAGGGCGTGCCATTTTTTTTGTATTACCTGCACAAAACGCTGGTGGCCGTTAACGCTATCGAAGCCTTTAGGTACCGCATTAGTAACGGCGAAATATACATTCATGATACCGTAAATGCATCGGCTACGCTTACGCGCGATGATAATACGTTTGGTTTTTCTTTTATGGAATACCAGCCTGATATTGCCACTTTTGTTACCGGTGCTAAAGCAGAAATTGAACGGGTGCGCACTACTCCCGGTTTATTTACCCGAACGTTTGATGCCGATAATATCATCCATTTTTCTGCCCTGCCGTGGATCGATTTTACCTCTTTATCGCATGCACGCAGTTTTACCTTTCCGGATAGTTGCCCAAAAATATCAGTCGGCAAAATGACGGTTGATGAAATGGGTAAGCGTAGCATGGCGGTATCGGTACATGTTCACCACGGGCTTATGGACGGCTACCATGTGGGGCTGTTTTTTGAGGCGCTCCAGCAAGCTATGGATAGTTAGCGCTATTTTAAAATGCGGCATTGCTTTTGCTTAATAATTACTTAAACCTATGGGCTATTTCAGCTTAAAACCAGTACTTTGTAGTAGCTTAAAAAGCAATGTAATATGAAAAAAGTAGTAGCGCTTTTGCTTATTTTAAATGTTCAGGCTCTTTTTGCCCAAGCATTCTTATCTGAGCATCACCTTGAGCTTAAAAAAAATATGGACTACCATCAGTCGCTTACCGCGGCCGATTCGGCAAGTTCACAAATGGCGGTTTTTGTAGCCGATAAAGACAAGATAACCGCATTTTCACTTAACGGGGCGCTATTTTTTAAGGATAGCCTCACAGCTCCGCGACCTGATGATGATTATGAAATTATGGCCGGCTTTAGTTTTAGCAATAAGCAGCCATCGTTATTTTGGGCATCTGCCGATTATAAAAAAATACAGTCGCTGTATTTTGACTACGATACCCACCAGGTAACAGACTACAGTTTCGAAATGCCTTTTAAAGACGAAACTATTGTTAGCACCTATAGCGAAAACAATTCGTTTTACATTATTACACTTATGGGCAGTAGCGATAAGCTTAAGTTCTATATTTTTAATAAAGATAAATACACCGCACGCATAGTCGATTTTACAAAATACGACTTTACGAGTATCCAGAATAAAAAGCTAAGCCTCAACAGCATGCTGCAGGTATATCCGCTTCAAAAAATTGAGACAAAGGCTTATAATAATTTAGAGGCCGGGGCTAACCCGGTAAAAATGTACGTTACCAAAAACGAGACTATTTTTACCTTCGATTACAACAGCACTTTTACGCAAATGTTTGCCATAAACAACAGCACATACACTGTGCAGCAAACCATGGTGCCGCAGGTATTTTTAAAACAGGCTGCGAAGGCAAACTCATATTACTACAAAAACAAGCTGTACCAAATTAAGCTGAATGCAGATGAGTTGGCACTATCGGCGAGCGACCTTACCACAGGCGAGGTAATTAATACGTACCTGGCTAATAATACCGATAGCATTAGCTTTGCCAATTCGCCGTTGTTTTCGCAATCGGGCAGGCAAAGACCAAAGCCGTTTAAAGATACCAAGCGCTTTTTAAGAAAGGCGGCTACAGCAGATGCCGGCCTATCGGTGTATCAATTGCCTTACGACCTTTTAGTTACTGTTGGCGGCGTGCGGGGTTACGTACCTACGGGTAATATGATATTAGGCGTGGGCCTTGCCCTGGGTGGCTACGGTGGTAGTGGTTTGATGGAAGGCGAGGAAACCGAGCAACTGTATTTTGATAGTGTTTTCGATGATAATTTCAACCATAAAATTTACTCGCCTACTATGCTGGCGGTCGATCATCTATCTCAGTTTTTAGCCGGCAAAAAAAACATTACTCTACAAACGGTTACCCCATTTAGCGATTATTATGTGCTGGGTTATTATGATGCCAAAGCAAAAAAATACAATCTTAGGCGATTTATGGACGATGTAATATTTTAAACGTTCTGCATGCTGCCAATTGCTTTTCACCCTATATACAAACATCCTCTGCCCGAAGGCCACCGTTTCCCAATGCTTAAGTACGATTTGCTCCCGCAGCAATTATTGTATGAAGGTACGGCTGTAGAAAGTGATTTCTTTGAGCCCGGCATGCCTAATATGCAGCACATACTGGCTGTTCATACTAAAAGCTATGTAGATGATCTTTTAAACTTAACGTTAGATCCCAGGGCGGCACGTAAAACCGGCTTTCCACTTTCTGCGGAGTTGGTAGAAAGAGAGCTGCGTATTGCGCAGGGAACTATTCTGGGTTCAGAAATGGCCCTGCAAACCGGTATTGCCTTTAATATAGCCGGCGGAACCCATCATGCCTATGCCGATCATGGGGAGGCATTTTGCCTGCTTAACGACCAGGCTATTGCGGCGCAATACCTTATTAATACCAATCAGGTTAAAAAAGTCTTAATTGTAGACCTTGATGTGCATCAGGGCAATGGCACTGCTAAAATTTTTGCTGATAACACTTCTGTCTTTACCTTTTCTATGCACGGGCAAACTAATTACCCGTTTAAAAAGGAAGTATCAGACTTGGATATTCCGCTTAAGGATGGCACTACCGATAATGAGTTTCTTGCAATTCTTACCGAGACGCTGCCGAAACTTATCGACTCGCACAAACCCGACTTTATTTTTTACCTCAGCGGTGTAGATATCCTCGAAACTGATAAGCTGGGCAAAATTGGCTGTACCATTAACGGCTGCAAACAGCGTGATGAGGTAGTTTTATCGCTGGCGCATAAACTCGGTATACCTGTACAATGCAGTATGGGTGGCGGTTACAGTCCCGATATCAAAATTATTATAGAGGCACATGCTAATACGTATAGGGTTGCAAGAGGAATTTATTAGTTTTTAAATTTACCTGCGGGCGCGCAACATTGTCATCCTTAAACAGGTGTGACTCAGTTTTTGTCATCCTGAGCGAAGTGCAACGAAGTCGAAGAATCTCTATAAGTTCCCAATATAATTATCCTATGAGTACAAAAGAAAGTGAAACTCATATTGTATTTTTGCATTCTAATACAATTCGTACCCATGAGCGACGCGGCCCTTATACATGCTACCATAAATTTTGTAAAACAACAACTTGCCGGTGCCGAAGGTGGCCATGACTGGTTTCATATAGAGCGTGTGTACAATAATGCCCTGCTTATTGCTAATGGCGAGGAGTGTAATCTTACCGTAGTTAAGCTTGGCGCGCTGTTGCATGATATCGCCGACAGTAAATTTCATAATGGCGATGAAACCGTGGGTCCGCGTGTGGCTACTGAATTTTTAGAAGCACAGCATGTGCCGCAGGATGTAATAGAACATGTAGTAAACATTATAGAGAACATATCGTTTAAAGGGGGAAACTTCGATAAAACTTTTAAGTCGGTTGAATTGGATATTGTTCAGGATGCAGATAGGCTTGATGCCTTAGGGGCAATTGGTATTGCACGCGCCTTTAACTACGGGGGTTTTAAGGGCAGGGCCATGCACGACCCATCGGTCGACCCACAATTCAACATGACTAAAGAGCAGTATAAAGCAAGTACCGCGCCCACTATAAATCATTTTTATGAAAAGCTGCTGCTGCTTAAAGATAAAATGAATACCGAAACAGGTAAGAAAATCGCTCTTGGCCGCCACCAGTTTATGGAAACTTTTCTTGCTCAGTTTTATGCTGAGTGGGATGGGGAGAAGTAGTTAGCGCAACTATTTTGTCATTCTGAGCGAAGTGTAACGTAGTCGAAGAATCTAATTTTAAAAATTCGTTTCTTCATCAAAACCATGAAATTCAGGCACGATCTATTCCTGCATAAGCCGTATCGTAACCTCATAAACAGGTTTCTTCTCGGCTTTAGCCAGCAGCCATGCCAAAAAGCTTACTACAAAAATATCCTGCTTAGCATCAGCATCCAGTAGGGCGAGTATACCATGTTTAAAAGCAGGCTGTGCTGCAATCTCCGATTTTAAAATATAGCGTTCAACTAAAAGTGCAAAATTAGTTACGCGGTCTTCTTTTACTTCGGCGAGATACTTTTTGTAGCGTCGCTTGAAATTTTTAATACGCGACAAAGCCAGTTCGGTATTTTCAAGTCCGGTATGCATCAGTATTTCCAGCAAATTTTTACGGATGGTCCAAATCATGCCCAGCTTTTTTTCGTACCAGCTATCAGTATACGTAAACTGCGCCATGTATTTAAGGGCTGTACTGTTATTTTGCTGCACTAAAAACATAGCGAGGCAGGCACGCAGGTCATTTTCATCCACCGGATCGGCTTTTTTAGGCAGCTCCTTCAGGGCCTTTTCTGCAATGGTAATAGCAGTAGTAGCATCTCCGCTAAAATTTTTATTAAGTGCTACAAGTAAAAAATAGCGCAGGCTGAAACGCTGGTAGTACCGCTTGTTTTGCAGCAGCATCTGTTCCAGCATTTTATCAAGGTATGCTTCACTTTCGGTAAACCTGCGGTTCCTGAAGTGAATATTCGCCATAAAATACAAAATGTAAATATGGTAATACAGTTGGCTGTTATCTGTATTGGTTTTGCCGCTTATAAACGCATAGCTTTTTTGCACAAAGGGTTCTACTAAAGAGTAGTTGCTGTTAAGCGTGGCATACTCATTAGCAATAAATAGTATTTGATACAGCGATTTATAGGTAAGTACATCGTTTAGCGACACGCCAAGTTTTTGCATGGTGCCCATAATGAACTCCCTAAAATCGATAACCTTACCCTTAAGCTGAATTTCGGCCAGCTCACGGCGCAGTAAAGCATAGCCTAAGTTAAGCTGCTCTTCGCGATGCATGTTTAGGGTATTGGCTGTAAATTTTTCTATTACGATGTTTAAATCGAGCGCAGGGTTAAGGTGGGCGTATTGTATCTGGGTATGGTAAATTTCGTTTAGCAGGTTAAAATGTTCGAGCGTAATGGCTTTAACCTCGGCTTTAGTCAGGCATTTAAAAGCTGTTTTGGTAAGCTTATGTTCTAAAAACAGGCGGCTTACAACCAGCAGGCGCAATACGTCGTGCGCTTCGCCGGTATTGTTTTCAAACGTGCGGTTAGCCATAAAAAGTACCAGGTTATCATAGAGCCTTTTGCGCAGGGCATGATAAGCATCATTATTATTTTTATCAGAATATAAATTATTTAAACTGTTTATATCGTCAGTTTTTAATAATTTAAAAAGCTTGGTATTTTTAACATCATCACGCGTGTTCTTTTTTTTAAGATATGCCATAAAGGCTTTATTATCTTCGGTGTTCATTAAATTTATAATTTCTGATAGGGCATTCATGCTTTGCGTTATTTGCGATCATAAAGATATTAATTGTAATATGATATCGTCAGTTTTGTCGTGATATTCATTTTTACCACCCTTTTTTTTACCGGAGATTTGCTTCATAATTATAAACAACCAAACATTATGGAACCGCTAAAACCATTTGAAGTAAAAGAAACTTCGTCAACAACAAAAAAAGAATTTAACAACACGCCAAACCCTTTAAAACCAAGTAATGCCTTTGTAGGCGCAGGGTGGTTTGCACTGCTTACCGGTACAGTTGCCTATTGCATTGGGCTTTTTAACGCCGATATGCTACTTAACGAAAAAGGCTACTATTTAACGATACTACTGTTTGGGCTCTTCGCCGTAATATCGGTACAAAAGAGCGTGCGAGACAGGCTTGAGGGCGTGCCGGTAAGCGATATGTACTATGGCCTTAGCTGGTTTTCTATGGTAGCATCGGTAGTATTGCTGGTAATTGGCTTATGGAATGCAGATTTACTACTGAGTGAAAAAGGCTTCTTTGGTATGTCGTACACACTGGCATTGTTCTCGGCTATAGCCGTTCAAAAAAATACCCGCGATTTAAAATTGTTTTCAGATACCTTATAAACGCTTAGCGGTTAGCTCCATGGTTATTGTAATGATAATTGTGGGGCTATTTATTTTAAAATAAGCGTAAAGTTTTTATTACATTTAACATCAACCAATCAACAATTATGACACCTATACTAAAAGAACTTCCGCAACTGGTGGCAGATAACGTAATATCGGCACAAACCGCCGCCGATATTCAGCGATACTACGCCACTAAAAAAGTACCTGAAAGCAATTTACTACTCTCGGTTTTTGGAGTACTTGGCAGCGCGCTTGTAGGGCTGGGCATTATACTTATTTTCGCCCATAACTGGGACGACTTCCCCAGAATCACAAAAACAATGCTTGCCTTTTTACCGCTGGTAGTGTTTCAGGGGTTAACTGCCTATACGCTTATCGCCAAAAAAAGTAATGTTTGGAAAGAAGCCGCAGGCACACTACTGTTTTTTGCAGTAGGGGCATCTATAGCGCTTGTGGCTCAAATATATAATTTGCCCGGCAGTATGGGTAGCTTTTTATGCACCTGGATTGTGCTTTGCCTGCCCCTTATATATTTGCTACGCAGCAACGCCCTGGCAATATTACACCTGGTGTTTATAACATGGTATGCCGTTGAGGTGGGCTATAGTAACAATACACAACCTTACCTGTACCTGCTATTTTTGGCTGCCATAGCGCCCTTTTATTTTGAGTTGATAAAAACTAAAGCAAGCAGTAATATAACGGCAGTTATGCATTGGCTCATTCCGCTAAGCACCATTATTGTATTTGGCAGTTTTGTAAATGATAATTTCCGCTATGTGGCTCCTCTCTATATGGCATTTTTCTGTCTTTTATACGCAATTGGGAGGCTTACTTATTTTTATAATTACAAGCGAACAGGATATACCGCGCTAAGCGAAGCCGGAATTATATTTGTTCTTTTTGTTGGTACTTTTTTAGGGTTCTGGGACGAGCATCAATATCTATATCCTTCTATAAGTCTTTGCGTTACCTTTATTGCAGTCTTGGCAACTGCTATCTTTTTAACAACTCTAAATAGTAAATCTACTAAAGAAACCGATTGGATATTGTGGGCAGGCTTCGCATTCCCTGTGCTGTTTTTAATCTCGTATATAGACGAGGGCCTTGCTACAGTGTTGGGTAATCTTGTGGTTTTGGCACTGGGATGTATAATCATTAAAAAAGGTGTAGATGAATTAAATTTCCGGAGCCTCAACTTTGGACTGTTAATAGTTTCGGCACTTACCATTTGCCGCTTTTTCGATACTGATATGTCTTTCGCTATCCGTGGCTTACTGTTTTTAGCAGTAGGCATAGGCTTTTTTGCTGCAAACTACTTGGTAGCCCGTAAAAAAAGAATCAACTCTTAAATTTTAACCGTATGGAAACTAAATATATAATTATTGCTTTTATAGTAACTGTACTTGCCCAGGGCTTTGTACCCGCTAAAATGGTTTACGATAGCGAAATGACAGAGAAGCATGGCACTCTTTTTAAATTCCGTACCGAACCGGTAGATCCCAGCGATCCGTTTAGGGGCAAATATGTTGTGCTGAATTATAATGATGATACATTTTTTACTAAAGACAGTGCCTGGAACCGTGACGAGAAGGTATACATTGTTTTAAAAAATGATAAAGAGGGCTTTGCAGAAATAACCGACGCGCTGCACACCGCCCCAAAAAGCGGTAGCAATTACATAGCAACTACGGTAGTGTTTTATGATGGCGAACGTTTGCATGTAAAACTACCTTTTGACAGGTTTTATATGGAGGAAGGAAAGGCTCAGGAAGCAGAAACTGCATACCGGATACATAATAGCCAGGACAACGCAAAAGCTACCTATGGTTTAGTCGCGGTAATGAATGGTAACGCAGTGCTTAAAGATGTGATTATAGATGATATCCCTATAAAAGACTATGTGCTGAGGAACGTAAAGCAGATATAAAGTAGTTTCGCCATATTTAAAAACGCTCGGTATGTCATTTTGAGCGAAGCGCAGCGTAGTCAAAAAATCTTGGGGATTTTAAGGTAATGCTTCCTTATTTCTTTGTGTATCTCTGTGTGTCCTCTGTGAATCTTTGTGGTATTGTCTTTTTGGAACAACTGAAACAGCGACTAAACGTTCTCTTTAACCGGAAATGCGAACGAAGCAATTACAGACACGATTAAAATGCCGCCTACTACAATCAGCGAATGCGGACTCGAAATTTCGTAAAACGGACCAATAAGCATTTTAGCGCCAATAAAGGTAAGTATTACCGCCAGGCCGTAATGCAGTTTGCTGAACATGTGCATAAAATTAGCCAGCAAAAAGTATAACGCACGTAAGCCAAGTATGGCAAATATGTTTGAGGTGTACAATATAAGCGGATCGTTTGGTGCTATCGCGAAGATGGCCGGAATGGAATCTACAGCAAAAATAAGGTCGGTAAATTCTATAACAGCTACAACAACCAGCAGCGGAGTAGCCATACGGATGCCATTTTCTTTTACAAAAAAAGTACCGTGGCTAAAGCTTGGGCTTACTTTAAAAAAGCGGTGTACTATTTTAGCTCCAGGGCTTTTAGAAAAGTCTTTATTCTCATCGGTATCTTTATTAGATGTCCACGATTTAATACCTGCAATAATCAGGAATACTCCGAATATGGAAAGTATGACGTTGATGCGTACGCTTTCGCCAAAAATAACCATCGGCGGAAGATAGGTAAGGTTGATAAGCCCTACTCCCGTAAAAATAAAGATAGCCCTAAAAAACAGTGCGCCTATAATGCCCCAGAACAATACCTTATGATGCAGGTGTTTAGGTACATTAAAAAACCCGAATACCAATATAAATACAAAAAGGTTATCTACAGATAAGGCTTTTTCTATCCAGTACGCACTCTGAAATTTAGTAAAGGCATCGAGGCCCATTACATAATAAATCACACCGCTAAACACCATAGAAAGGGATATCCATACGGCAGTCCAGGCTATGGCCTCCTTGTTGCTTACAGCATGATTTTGCTTATTAAATACGCCCAGATCGAGCAGTAGCATAACCACTACAGTTACCGCAAATATGCCTAATACTGCAGGATGGTTTATCAGGTGGTCATGGTTCATAAGCAAATGCGGACTTTAATCCAGTTTATCGGTTAAGGCCTTAAATACTTCTTTAGCATCTTTACCTTCATAAAGTATGTTGTAAACGGCATTTATTATAGGTGTCTTAGCTTTGTATTCCCTGTTAAGCTTATATGCGCTTTTTGCAGCATAATATCCCTCGGCAACCATGCTCATTTCCATCATAGCGCTTTTAACGGTGTAGCCTTTGCCTATCATATTGCCAAACATCCGGTTACGCGAAAATACCGAATACCCTGTAACCAGCAAATCGCCCAGATAGGCCGAATCGTTTATGTTACGTTTCATTTTATGCACCTTGCGGATGAACTTTTTCATCTCACGTACCGCGTTACTCATAAGCAGTGCCTGGAAATTATCTCCGTAGCCAAGGCCATGTGCCATACCCGCTGCAATAGCATAAATATTTTTAAGCATTGCGGCATATTCGGTGCCAATAATATCGTCGCTTATTTTGGTCTTAATGTAATGGCTGTTAAGGTTGGTGGCCATATTGCGGGCTTTATCTTCGCTGCCACAGGCAATAGTAAGGTACGATAAACGCTCTAAAGCAACCTCTTCGGCGTGGCATGGTCCTGTAATAACACCAATATTATCATAATCGATATCATACTTTTGATGAAAATGCTCACCAACTATTAAGCTGGTCTCCGGCACAATGCCCTTTATGGCCGAAAATATCACTTTGCCATCAAGGCTTGCCGTAAGATTTTTAAGTTCATCACCTAAAAATGCCGACGGGATTGCAAATATTACATAATCGGCGAAGTTAACCGCCTCGTTAATATCGTTAGTAAGTAATAATTTATTAGTATCAAACTCAACCGAACTAAGATAATTAGGGTTGTGTTTTTGAAGTTTTATATGCTCTATAGCAGCGGTGTTGCGCATGTACCAGGCAATCTGATTTACATTAACGCATAGCATTTTAGCAATAGCAGTTGCCCAGCTTCCGCCACCTATTACCGCAAACTTAGGAGTAGTGTTCATTATTTAATATTTGTTTTACCTGCCAAAAGTACTCAATTTTAACAAATTTTTCTAACAGTGGCTATAACTGCGTACGTTTACTCTAATAAAAATTAACATTTTATTAAGATATTTAAATGCAATGAACTACTGTCAACCCCGTTATCCTTATAGAATTTTGTTTGTAAACCATAATGGACTGAAACAAGGTTAGTTTAAATTTTTGTTTTTGGTGTTTTAAAAGGCATTCGTGTTTTACATGGATGCCTTTTATATTACTCAATAAGCTTCAAAGGTATAAAAATACATATGGGGCAATTATAAAGTAATGTTAACTATTATCACACTCTAAACACGTCTGGTTATATATAAAAAATGGCTGCCTTTATGGGCAGCCATTTTGATTTTATTAATTAAATTTTATTGCTTAATAAGCTTTACTGTAGAGGTGTCATTACCAGACTGCACCTGTAAAATATAAGTTCCCGCAGCAAGCTGTTCTATATTTACCGTAGCAGCTGCGCTGTTACCAGGTATATTAAATACAGTTTGACCAAGTAAATTTGATATCCTCACATTAGTTATTACATTACTGTTAGTAATAGTAACCATGCTTAAAGCAGGGTTGGGGTATACCATCAAGTTTTTTAGCTGAAATGCATCTGTGTTTGCCACCCCGCTGTCTTTAACAGTAATCGCGAAATAGTCGCTTGGGCAGGTTGCGCTGTTTTGTTGTACATAGTAAGTTGTGCCATCTACTAGGGCTGTAGTTACAGGGATTTCTACATAATCTCCGGCATCATTTTTAATGTACCATTTTGCAGTGTAATTACCAGCTGTGGTAATATCAAGATTAGCAATTGTTTCGCCTTTATCAAAAGTCTGCTCCGCATCACCTTCAACAACAGGTGTAATATCAATAACTACCGTAAACGCCTTCTTTCTGCTTTCGCAACCGGCTATTGTTTGCGTTACATAGTAAATACCCGGAGTTAATGCCATAGTATTATCCAGGCTTGTGGTTGCACTAGCTGATGCGTACCATTTAAGTGTTGCGCCGGCAGCCGCCGTGGCTTGCAAACTGCCAACCGTAGCGCTGTTGCAAAACGCCTGACTAAGTACCGTGGGAGCATCTGTGTTATTTATGGTCGCTGTAACCGCGGTGCCCGGGCTTACGCAGCTACCCAGCGATTGCGTAATGGTATATGATGTTCCGGATACCAGCTCTTCGTAAAAACCAACCTCTTTTGTAAGGTCAGACGATTTGTAATAGTGATAAGTAACGCCATCGGCACCGGTTTTCACAATTTCAGATACCGTTGCATAAGTGCAAAAGGTTTGTTGCGCTTCGGCTGTTGGTGCGACAAGGTTTGTAACTACCACGCTAATGCCCCATCGGTTACTTTCGCAGGTTCCCGCTTTTTGAGCTACATAGTAAGTGCCCGTAGCTAACGCGTCGGTAGCGGCTAAGGGCGTTGTGCTTGTTAGGCTGTTGTACCAGTTTACGGTAGAACCTGTAGTTATATTCCTTGCAGTAAGGTCGGCCACGGTAGCTGCCTGGCAAAAACTACGCGAGTCGGCTTGTGGGGTAGGTGGTGCAACACATACGCCTAACGTTGCTGTTACGGCAAATACATTTAGGGTACCTTCTGCAATCGATGTTTTGGTAAACCTTATTTTGCTAACCGTTTTTGTTTGTTTGTCGGTATCGATATTTATAACAGACTGAAACATTTTTGGCGTACCGAATCCGATAGTAATAACGTCATCAAACCTGCTTACCCGGCCAAAGCCACTATAAGCAATGTTGCCTGTACCACCAACCCAATCGCCTGCAGATCCGGTTCCGGATTGTGTTGTGTTATCCGAAAAGGTAACTACGTAGCTAAAACTAACAGCTCCGCTACCGCCGGTTGAGATAATGTTTAACGCTTTAGTACTTTGTGCCGATGCCGGTATGCCTGTAAGCGTAAGTTCGCCGGTATCTGTAGTAGCTTGTAAACGCAGGGCGTTATTGCCGGTATAAGGGGCAAGCTGGTATTTAATAGATGAATTTAGTAACGATGTTAGCATACCGCTAACAGGTAGCGCAGTGCTTGGAGCAATCTTGGTTCCGTTAGCAAAATCGGTACTTAAAAATGCAATTCCGGCATTATCTACGCCAATGGTGGTTGAACCCGATGAAGGGCCTACACCGTTAGCAATAACATCATGGTTAAAACCGGCAACAGTTAATGGTACATAAGTAGTGGCCACTGTTTGAGCGTTTGCGGCCATACCGCTTAGCAGAAGCCCGAAGAATAAATTATGTAGTTTTAATTTCATAGATAAAAGTATTAAGTGATTAGATACTAACTAAATTGATCGTCTTTAAATTTACGGATAATTATTAAATGTTAACTAAAATAATACAATAAAATGTTAAATTGATTAATAATAGTTGTTATGCAATTTTTATTGTCTTAAATACATATGAATAGTATATCTGTTATTGAAGTATAGTCATTACATATACGAACAAAAAAAAGCGGCTGCCCATTGGGCAGCCGCTTTAGCATTATAATTTACAGAACTTATTTTTTGATGAATTTTACAGTAGTAAAATTATCATTTGAGTGTACTTGTAAAATGTATGGACCTGCCTGTAACGCAGCTGTGTTAATTTGAACTGAAGTATCATTAGCTTTTCTTTCTAAAACTGTCTGACCTATCAGGTTAATAACAACAACTTTTGTAATAGCAGCCGTATTGCTCACTGTAAGTACATCAACAACAGGGTTAGGGTATACCACTAAATTACTAAAAGTAAACCTGTCTGTGCTAAGTACTTTATTTACAGTTACCGCAAAGTTAACACTCTCGCATGTAAACAACATTTGTGTAGCATAGTAAGTAACGTCATCTACCAAAACTGTAGTTGAAGGTACCGCAGTAAAATCTCCTTCTGCGGATTTAGTGTACCACTGAATTGTAGCACCCGGAAGGGTAGTTAACTCAATATCTTCAAGAGTTTCACCATCCACAAAATCCTGTGTAGCTGCACCTGTTGGAGCATCCGGAGTTGGAGTAAGTGTTACTATAAATTTAGCAACAGCACTTGTACAACCATCTACAGTTTGAGAAACGCTATAAGTACCACTTGTTATAGATGTAGTGTCTGTTAAAGGTTCTCCTGCCGGGTTAAACCAGTTAACAGTAGCACCTGTAGCAACACCTGTAGCAACTAATTCGCTTGCAGTAGCAACATCACAAAATGCCTGGTTGCTAACAGTAGGAACCGGTACAGTGTTAATAACAACTGTAACGCTTGTAGGTGCACTAGTACAACCATTTAATGTTTGAGTAACAGAGTACGAACCTGCTGCTAAACCATCTGTAAGCTGTAGCGGAGTTCCAGAATTTGCAGCATACCAAGAGTATGTAGCATCTGTTGCGAATGCAGCAACAAGGTCTGAAACTTTACTACCTGCGCAGAATGTTTGAACTGCATCTGCAGTTGGAGCTAACGGTAACGCATTAACAGTTACCACAGTTTGAGCAACTGCACTTGTACATGCACCTACTGTTTGTGTAACATAATAAGTACCGGCAGCTAAAACATCAGATGATGTTAGCGGAGTCCCATTTTCTGTAGCGTACCATGTAAGGGTAGCGCCATTAGCACCTGTAGCATTTAAATCGGCTACGGTAGATCCCTGGCATACTGTTCTGGTAGCATCTACAACCGGAGCCGTAGGCAGTGCAGTAACAGTAACCGCAACCTCAACCCTGTTGCTTGCGCATGGGCCTTCGGTTTGAGCCACAAAGTAAGAACCTTGTACTAATACAGTTGAAGGATTTACAGTAGTTGTGCCTGTTGCACTTGTATACCATGTAAATGCAGGAGCAGTACCTGTGCCTGTAACTACAAGGTTAGCAATTGTGCTGCCTGCACATACTGTTTGAGCAGCAGTAACAGGAGTAGCAAGTGGCGTACATACAGTAGTAAATGTGCCTGTTAAAACAGCAGATGAACATACACTGTTTGTTGCTTTTACCTGATAGTAGTACGTAGTTGATGGCGTTAATCCTGTAACAGTATATGGCGAACCATTTGTTGCTGTAAATGGAGAACCTGTAACAGGAACCGTCATTGCAGCATCTGTATATACTGAAACAGTATACGATACAGCACCACCGTCTCCGGCAGATGACTGAGTCCAGCTAACTTCTGCTCCTGTAGCAGTAGCAGTAGCTGTAGTCTCGTCGAGCACAGGGCACACATTAATTAATTTACCACTTATAGCAAATATATGAGCCACAGGCTCTGTAGCGCCAGCAGATGTTTTAGTAAACTTAATGCTTCTAACAGTTTTTGCCTGATTAGCTTCTAAAATAGGTAATGAAAGTTGGAATACCTTAAAGTTGCCTGCATTTGGAGTTCCGTTGTTATCATTTCTGTTAACGCGGCCAATGTTAATTGCAACACCCGGAGAAGCCGGAGTTGAATTATCATCCCAGTTAATTACGCTAAAGCTTGTTGCAGCTTGTGTAGTGTTATCTGTAAACTGAACTTCGGCAGAAACAGTAGCAGTACCACTACCGGAAGTAACAGCAAAATACAGGTCGCTAACTTTTGCAGGTGTAGCCAGTGTTAACTCACCTTGCTGATTTTGCGCAGCCAGCCTTAACGAGTTGTTTAAGCTATAATCTTCAAACATAAACTTAAGTCCAAATTCGCTTCCCTGAACCGTTCTGTTTAAAGGAAGTCCGAATGTACCTGCGGCAGATGTTGCGTTAGCTCTGTAATCTAGAGACATGTATGCGTTATCAACAGCATCGATAGAATTAGTTGTAGATGTACTTGCAAGACCGGAGCCGTTAGCAATAACATCAGCATTAAATCCTGTCAGGCTAAATGGTGTAAAGTTATTTTGCGCAGTAAAGCTTGATGTTGCGCTCCATGAAGCGTCAGAACAACCTGCTGTAGATCCTTTAACACGGTAGTAATACATAGTACCGTTTGTTAAACCTGTTAAAGCATAGCTATTTGTAGCAGATGTGTACGAGCCTAGTAAAGCTGTTAAAGCAGCATCTGTATATACTTCTACCGTATACGTTGCAGCCTCACCGCTGGTACCTACTATAGATGACCAGTTAACTGTAGCTGTAGTATTGGTAACATTGCTGGCAGTTGCAGCAACAGTAGCAACGGCACAAGTAGTAGCATCTGCAGTAGCAGGAGTGCTGTATACAGGGCCTAAACATGTTGCGCCACCATCATTATAAGCGTATGCAAAATAGTAGTATTTTGTATTTGCTGGTAAAAACTGCGTAAATGTAGGAGCAGTTGTTCCTACAGCTACTACAGTACCTCCGCCTACGTTAGCACCTACAGCATATATTGCAGCAAGTGTAGGTTGCGCAGTAAGTGTAGCCGATGTGCTGCGTATAACAAGATATCCTGTTGGAGCCGTTGCCGGAGCCGTAACAGTACCTGTTATAGACGATGCTGTTACACCGCTTAAAGCAAATGTTGGAGCATCGGGAGCTACACATGGTGCAGGGGCAGGAACGATATTTAAAGTATAATCTTCAAATGTTCCGTAAGCGCCAGTGTAACATGGGGTGATAGTTCCACTATCAATACCACCAATCCTCATGCGGTAGTTACCTAATGCAATACCTGCAGGAACAGTAAATGTTCCCCTGAGTGTAGAAGGGTTTGGCTGACCAGATTCGCCCACGTAAACCTCTTCACCTGCATCGTTAAAGTCAAGGTCATTATTCCAGTCTACCCATATTTTTGTATTATAGGTAAAACCTGTAGAGAATGTAATACTAAACGGTACTACAGCACTTGCCCATGTAGATGTAGCCATAGCGCTATAGTCGAAATAGTTTCCTGCTTCTTCGCCTGTAGTGTTATTAATAGTACCAATTGTAACATTTGTAATACCATCACCATCTACAGATGTTGGAGCCGGTTTACAACCTGCAATAGTTAAACTGGTAGTAGCATAATCAGAAAAACAAATACCATTAGTAGCTTTTACTTTAAAGTAGTAAGTGCTTCCGGCAGTAAGGCCTGGTACTGTAAATGTAGTTGCAGTAGTTTGTGCAAATGGCGACCCTGTAACAGGTAGTGTCATTGCGGCATCAGTATATGCTTCTACTATATAGTTAATTGTAGATCCGCTTTCTCCGGCAGATGATACACTATAAGTTAATGTTGCAGATGTTGCAGAAGCAACCGCAGCAGTAACTGTACCTATTGTAGGGCAGGCGCCTACTACGCGGCCTGATACACCAAAGATATTGGCAATGTTTGCAGCAGCAGTTTTTGTAAAGGTTACACCAGTTACAAATTTACCTTGCTGTGCAGGATCTGTAATTGGAATAGATACTTGGAATATTTTAAAGTTTCCTGTATCTACAGGCTGTCCGGTATTATTTTTATTAACGCGGCCAATATCACCTGCAATTACAGTACCATTACCGGAAAACCAGTCTGGTATTGCTATATTAGGCACAACTAAAGGTGTACTTCCGTCCTGGAAATTAATAGTAGCACTAATAGTAGTGTTACCACCACCACCGGTAGCCGATATGTATACACTACTTAATTTAATTGGGGTCACAAAATTTAATGTGCCACTTTGAAGTGCCGTTAACCTTAATGCATTATTACCGGTATAATCTGGCAACAAGTAAGGTACCTGCGGATTTGCAGTAGCGTTAACCAAAGTTCTGTTTACAGGTAAGCCATATGTATATGATGCCGTAGGAGAATTTTTATAGTCTCTTGAGCTGTATACATAATTACCACCATCAATATCATTATTAGTAGATGATGATGCCAGGCCTATTCCGTTAGCAATAACATCTGCATTAAAATCTGCAGGGTTTATTGTTATTGGAGTAAAGTCGTTTTTAGCAGTAAAACTACCAACAGAGTATGTAGGGTCGTTTAAGCCTGTAGTTGTTGTAGCACTAACCCTAAAGTAATATACCGTAGCATTTGATAAGCCGGTAACACTTTGGCTGGTAGTAGTAAGGTTGCTAAATGTAGCAACAATATTTGTAAATGCTGCATCTGTAGCAACGTCTAAGCTGTAGTTAGGCGTGTTACCACCAGTTACCGCTATAGAGCTCCAGTTAATAGTTGCAGATGTACTTTTAATATCACTTGTGGCAGCCACTTGAGCAGCAGCAGCACGTGTAAAAATTGGAGTAGCAACTTGCGCGCTATATACCGGGCCAAGGCATGTCGCCCCACCATCGTTATAAGCATATACAAAATAGTAATGCTGTGTGTTTTGAGCAGCAACATCTGTAAACGTTGCCGGTGTAGTATTAAAAGCTACCACCGTTCCGCCACCTAATAAATCGCCTACTGCATAACGAGTATTTTGTGTTGGCTCTGCTATTAAGGTAGGGCTCGTAGAGCGTACTACTAAATAACCTGTAGGTGCAGGAGTAGAAACCGTAAATGTACCTGTAACCACACCGGCAGATGTACTGTTTAGCGTATAAACAGGAGCTGCTGGAGCTATACAAGGCGCAGGAGCGGGTACGATTGTTAAAGTGTAATCTTCAAGAGTTGCATAAGTACCAGTATAACAAGGTGTTATACCTGCTCCGTCCTTGCCGCCCATCCTTATGCGATAGTTACCTAAAGCTGTTCCTGCAGGTACAGTAAATGTACCGTTAAGGATTGAAGGATTTGGGGCAGCAGAGACACCTGCGTATACCTCTTCACCGGCATCATTAAAATCAAGGTCGTTATTCCAGTCTACCCATACTTTAGTAGTGTAAGCATAGCCTGTACTAAATGTAATTGAAAATGGTAACACTGCACCTGGCCATGATGTTGCTGCCATGGCGCTATAATCGCCATAGTTATTAGTTTCTTTGCCTGTAGTGTTATTGACTGAGCCAATTTTTACATTGGTTATACCATTACCGTCTACACTTGTTGGTGCAGGTTTACAGCCTGCTATCTGAAGGCTTGTAGTCGAGTAGGCAGATGAACAAGTACCATTGCTTGCTTTTACTTTAAAGTAATAGGTACTATTTGTGGTAAGACCTGTTACAGTATAGGTAGTCGCCGCAGCTGCATTAAAAGGAGAACCTGTAAAAGGTACCGTCATAGCAGCATCTGTATAAACCTCAACGGTATACGTTGCAGAAGTTGAGCCCTCTCCAAATGATGTTGCATTGTACGTTAACGTTGCAGACGTTGCCGAAGCAACAGCAGCAGTAACAGCACTAAGGCTTGGGCAGGTGCTTATCAATTTACCGGATACGGCAAATACGTTAACTATGTTTGCTGCACCTGTTCTGGTAACTTTTATTCCAGATACAAGTTTGCTCTGATTTGCAGCATCAATGTTTATAGTAACCTGAAAAAGTTTAAAGTTACCTGTTTCGGTATTACCGCTATTTCTGGATACACGGCCAATGTTTTGTATAATGGCAGGTGCGGCTGTAGTAGCTGCGCCATCCCAGTTTGTAACTGGTAAGCCGGTAACCGTTTGCGATGTGCCATCGCTAAACAATACCTCTGTTGTCATGGTAGTATTTCCACCACCCGATGCAACAGCAAGGTATAGGTTGCTAACCCTCATTGGTGTAACAAGCGTTAATGTAGCTGGCGCAGTAGTAACTCTTAATGAGTTATTGCTAAAACCAACAGAAGGCCCGTAATCGGCCATATGGAAAATTAATCCGGGAGTTGCTGCTACCGGAGAAGGTAAATTTCTGTTTATCGGTAAACCGAATGTAACAGCACCAGATGTAGGTAAACGCTTATAGTCTCTTGAAAGGTAAGCGTAATCGGCATTATCCACGGCCGCATCTGTAGATGTAGCTGCAACGTTAGTTGTTGTGCCTGTACCGCCGGTAACGCCTGTACCGCTTGCAATAACATCGTTAGTAAAACCTGTAACTTCAAGTGGCGTATAACCTTTTGAAGATGCAAAACTTCCGGTGCCATAGTCTGTACCGGTGCTTGTTTTTACACGGAAGTAGTAAGTTGTACCCTCGGTAAGTCCAGTAACAGTATAACTGGTACCTGTTACGCCCGATACCGGTGTGCCAACTATTGCACTAAACGCTGCATCAGTATACAGTTCTACCGTATAACCTGCTGCACCGGCTACTGCATTCCACTTAATCGTGGCGCTCGTGCCTGTAATGTTACTTACCCCAACAATTACCGGGGCAGTGGCCTGAAAAAAAGCTGTATTAGCATTTGCTGCTACATAACTTTCTTTAGACCATCCGTTTACAGAAATCAACACTGCAAGTAAAACCATAAAATGCCTGAGTGTAGGCATCACGTTTTTTTTACTTACCTGAGCGACTTCCATGAAATTTCTTTGCGTTCGCAACAGTGTACGTGAGCCGCTAAGAAATACGTTGTAGTTTTCTTTCATAGTATGTGTAAATTAATAAAACTAAAAGTAATATAATTAAGAATAAGTTAACATTGAAGCAATTATTTTATGAAAAAAATAAGTTAAATCGTTATTGATAAGGTTAAGAGCGGTATAATTATGATTTTAATTATGTACTATTTAATATTTTAAGAAAAATACTGAAATTAGATGCTTCTTTAAACAAAGAATAATACTACCATTATCTGAATTTTGTGTAGCTTTTTTGGATTTTATTCGAGTTTTAAATAATAATACCTTTAATACAGTTATAATTATATAACATTACAGCGTTAAATGGTGCGATTTCCTAACAATGGGTATTGGTGTATTTTTAGTATTCGAACCGAATAGTAACTTATCGCATAGTAAAAAAAGCCCCGCTATCGCGAGGCTTATAATTTGTTTTTTTCTATGTAAATAGTGCTTTTAACTCTGTAGCATCATGCGGCTTCATTTTTCCTGCAAGTACTAAGCTTAATTGTTTTCGCCTTAGTGCAGCATCAAATCTTATTTTTTCGAGCTCGGTTTGAGGCTCTATAGGCTGTACCTCAACCGGTAGGCCATTTTCATCAACTGCCACAAATGTGTAAATAGCTTCGTTAGCTTTTGTACGTTCGCCAGATATACGGTCTTCTAACCAAACATCTATATACGTTTCCATACTCGACTTAAACGCGCGCGATACCTTAGCCTCGATGGTAACCACACTCCCTAACGGAATACTTTTATTAAAAGCCACGTGGTTAACAGATGCCGTTACCACAATGTACCCACTGTGCCTGCGAGCGGCAATACTGGCGGCCCTATCCATACGGGCGAGCAGTTCGCCTCCAAAAAGGTTGTTAAGCGGATTAGTTTCTCCGGGTAAAACCATATCGGTCATAATACAAATCGAATCGGCGGGGTGTTTTACGGGCATAGCTTTTTTTTGCAAAGATACGCACTGGGCAAAAAAAATCTCCCATTAAGGGAGATTTGATTTTATTGCACGTTTTTTATTAAAAGCCAGGCATCTTTATCACTGGTTTTGTGCAATTCGCGCATTTTATCCTGAGCTTCTGCATAGGTGGCAAAACTACCATAGCCCACTAAATATAGTTTGTATTTACTTATACCCAGCCTGCGGGCATCAAAACCTTTCGATTTTAAAATGCGTACGGCTTTATCTGCGTTTGCATCGCTTTGGTAAGCGCCTGCAACTACATGGTAAGGGGTTTTAATTTCTTTAACCTCTTTAAGTGGAAGGGTTACCGCCGGTAAAGGGTTGTCTATAAAAAAGGTTGCCTGTTGTATGCGTTGCTCAACTTTTTCCTGCACCGCGTTTTGCACGGCGAGTGTTTGCTGTTCTGCACGTTGCTCATTATAAGCTTTAAAGCCAAATGCTCCGGCGCCAAGTAATACAGCAAATACTGCTGCATATTTAAGGTAGCTGTAGTTGCGCCTTCTTTCGGGTGTAAAGGTAATAGGTGCTCTTTCTTCTAAAGCTTCAACTTCTGCTATATATACCTCGCGTTTTACCGCAGGCGATACCAGGCTGCGAAGCCCAAAAGCATCAGTTAGGTAATTAACAGGTACATCTGGCGTAAATACAAGGCTGCCCTCGGTATTAAGGCCAAACTCACCAAGGTTTTTAAGCGCTACAACATCAAGGTTATTTAATTTTGTCAACCAGTTGTTTACCGCGGTGTTTATAGATGCTACAGCATCGGTATAAGAAATTTTTTCCTGTGCGGCGATGTGGTTGGCTAAAAGCCCGTCATTATTTTTTACATTCGCATTAAATGAAACCAGCTTTTTAGGAGGATAGAAGGTATGTGTGCCGGCATCGAGATGTGCCGAACGGATTTCTGTAAGGAACGCGCCAAAACCGGGAACGGTAACGCACTGGTAACGGTAAAGTAAAGCCGATATGTGTTTCTCTATCATCATAGCAACAAAATTAACATTTACGTGGCGATTGCAAAATTTTATCCACAAATGTTATTAACAATACTAAGTAACTAATTAACCGACTATTACATTTTTAATGACCGATACCGATTTATTTAATACTCTGGCACTGATGCGCGTAGATGGTGTGGGCGATATTGTGGCTAAAAAGCTTATAAACCATTTAGGCAGCGCGCAGGCAGTACTGCAAGCAAAAAAATCGCAGCTTTTAGGTATAGAAGGCGTAGGCGAAGTGCTATACAAAAGCCTGCAAAACCAGTCTATATATAAGGTGGCTGAAGCCGAGGTAAATTTTGTGCGCAATCAGGGCATTACGCCGCTTTACTTTTTAGATGATAATTATCCTGAAAGGCTAAAGCATTGTATTGATGGGCCTGTGGTGCTTTTTAGTTCGGGTACTATAAACCTGGCAGGTCGCAAGACAATTAGTATTGTTGGCACACGCCAGATGACCAATTACGGTTCTGACTTTTGCCGTAAGCTTATCGAAGATTTGCAACCGCTAAATCCGGTTATTATTAGTGGCTTTGCTTATGGCGTAGATATTTTTGCGCATCAGGTAGCGATGGATCTTAACCTGCAAACCATAGGTGTGGTGGCACACGGACTTAATCAGGTATACCCCAAAGTGCACAAACGTTATGTAGCTAAAATGGAAGAAAACGGTGGTTTTTTAACCGAGTTTTGGAGTACATCTAACCCCGATAAAGAAAATTTTGTAAAGCGGAACCGCATTGTTGCCGGTATTAGCGAGGCTACTATTATTATTGAGAGTGCCGACAAGGGCGGGTCGCTTATTACTGCCAACGTAGCTAACGATTATAACCGCGACGTTTTTGCAGTGCCCGGTCGCGTTACCGATAAGTACAGCATGGGCTGCAATAATTTAATAAAAAGTCAGCGGGCTAATGTACTTACCGATGCCGCCGACCTGATTTACATGCTAAACTGGGAATTGGAAGAAAAAAAGAAACAGCCAGTACAAAAGCAACTGTTTGTAACCCTCGACCAAGATGAGCAAAAGGTGTACGACTATCTGCAAAAGCACGGTAAAGAACTTATGGATATCATTGCGCTGCATTGCGAGTTTCCTATTTTCAGGCTATCATCATTACTGCTTACTATGGAACTTAAAGGTGTGATAAGGCCGCTGCCGGGTAAGTTGTTTGAGGCTATTTAATCTAGCCTCACCCTAGCCCTCTCCAAAGGAGAGGGAATCGCTACACTCATAATATATAACAAGTCCGCAATTGCTAAATGATTAAGCAGGCATAAGCTTCACTAGACTCTTTTGCTTTGTCATTCTGAGCGAAGTGCAACGTAGTCGAAGAATCTATGCTTAGCCCCGCTTATTAATATATACTGGGAGTGAAGTTAGAGCCATGTCCCGATAGTTATCGGGATTGTTTCTTTTGTTTCAAGACAAAAGAAAGACCTGGAAAAGATAAAATATATATCTTTATCCTTTAAACCTGTTATGCTTAAAAGCTTACTAAATCTTTTATTTCCGGTAACATGCCCCGGTTGCGATAACCCGCTGCAACATAACGAAGCTGTATTGTGTACCACATGCAGGCATGGTTTACCTTTTACCCATCATTATAAATATGCAAATAACGAAACCGCTAAAAAATTTTTGGGCAGGGTAGCGTTGCAGCATGCATCGGCATTATTGTATTTTCATAAAGAAGGTATTACGCAGCAGCTTATTCACAACTTAAAATACAGGGGGCAGCAGCAGGTAGGTAAAATAATGGGCGAGGTGTATGCGCCACTTTTACAACAGGTGGAAGAGTTGCAAGGTGTTACGCATATTATTCCGATTCCGCTTCATCCTAAAAAATTACGCGAGCGCGGTTATAATCAGGTGGCTAAATTTGGTAAGGCATTATCTGGCGGACTTGACATTCCTTATAATGATGAAATTTTAGTACGTGCTGCCTATAACAAAACGCAGACTAAAAAGAATCGCGAACTTAGGGGTAGTATCATTAACAGGTCGTTCGCTGTAAATTTTACCGAAGCCCATTATAATAAGCACTTTTTATTGGTAGACGACGTTATTACTACCGGTGCCACGCTCGAAGCCTGCGGTAAGCTACTGCTGGGCATACCGGGTGCAAAGGTTAGCATTGTAACCATTGCCTACGCGCACTCCTGATTTTTGAAAAAACATTTTATTTACACTAAATATAATTGTTATTTTGTACAGTTAAACAGACTATTATATGCTAAAAGGTAAACCTTTTTTATACATACTATTTATTACCCTCGCCCTTTTAAGCTGTGCCAAACGGGGCAGTATTACAGGCGGACTAAAAGATACCATACCCCCGGTTATTGTAGGCAGTTCGCCAAAAAATATGAGCACTAATTTTAATGGCAATAAAATACACATCGATTTTAACGAGTATATTAAAATTAAAGATGCCAATAAGCAGCTTATAATTTCGCCACCGCTGGATTATCCGCCTAATATTGTGCCTAGTGGCAGTGCAAGCAGGTTTATAGATATTACCATAAAAGACACCCTGAAACCCAATACTACTTACAGTTTTAATTTCGGGCAGAGTATTACCGATAATAACGAGGGTAACCCTTATTCGCAATTTAAGTTTGTGTTCTCTACCGGAGCATATATCGATTCGCTTGCGATGAGCGGAAGTATTAAAGATGCGCACGAAATTGGCGTAGACAATTTTGTAACGGTAATGCTTTATGAGGCTAACGAAACCTTTAACGACAGCACTATTTACAAAACAAAGCCGCGCTATGTAACCAATACGCTGGATAGCATGGTTAATTTTTCGCTGCAAAACTTAAAGGAAGGAAAGTACCACCTGTTTGCCCTTAAAGATGCGAATAACAACTACATGTACAACCCTAAGGTAGATAAAATTGCATTTTTAAACCGGCCTATTACTGTACCAAATGATAGCACGTACGAACTGAATCTGTTTAAAGAAAAAGGTGTATACAGGGCACTAAAGCCTACACTTGCTACAGCTAACAGGTTGTATGTTCCGTATGAGGGTAAAGATCCTCGCGGTATCACAGCAACTGTTAATAACGGGAGCGGTAGTGAAACCTATAAAACGCTTGTTACCAACGTGCCGGGAAAAGATTCGGTGCAAATATGGTTGCCACGTGCTATAAAAGCCGACTCCCTACAGGTTACTATGGCCAAAAATGATTCGCTTAAAAAGTTTATGGTTAAATACAAAGAACTTAAGGAGTCCGATTCGCTATCTGTAGAAGCAGTGCAAAAAGGCGGGTTGCATTTTAGGGAAACTTTTACCTTAAAGCCATCGACCCCGTTAACCGACATTGATAAAAGCCTGATGTTTTTAGTTGATAAAGATTCGGTGGGTGTGCCGTTTACCCATAAGTATGATGACTTTAACCAAAGCCTCGAACTCGATTTTGTAAAAGAAGAAAATCAAAAATACACCTTTACGCTTTTACCCGGAGCGCTGACTGATTTTTACGGTCAGGCTAACGATACGCTTTCGTACAAGCTAAACACCCGTAGTTATGACGTTTATGGTAATATGGTGGTTAAAATTCAGAATGTAAAGCGCTTTCCTGTTATAGTAGAGCTTACCGATGCCAAAGGCAAACTTTACACCAGTGCCTATAGCGAAGGCGAAACAGATATCGAATTTGCTAACATAGAACCAAACAATTATTTATTGCGCATTATTTACGACGACAATAAAAACCGCGAATGGGATACCGGCGATTACCGAACCCAAAGGCAACCCGAAGAGGTTATTTACTTTCCTAAAGAAATACCCGTACTCGAACAGTGGGATGTAGAAGAGACATTTCCCGTTACGAAAGGCTAGTAATTATGGATGATTTTAAACTAGATAATTTTCTTAAAGAAACGGGAAATGTTTTTGCTGAGATAGAAACGTTAACTGTCTCTGAAAGAAGTGAGGTTATGACCGATTTACTCAAGCAGGGAAAACTTCCCAATGAAAGCTCAAATTTATTTATTGCATTCAGGGAATCTCTACTGGAAGCCAACTTCACCTCAGATGAAACTTATAACCTCCAAAGAATTTTTGATAGCTTAGATTTTGAGGTGAAGGGAGATGTTTATCTTATCTGGGACGATAAAAGCATAGATAGGATTGCAATATCAGCTTTAGTTTCTAATTGGCAACACATTTGGTACGGGATTGCTGATGATGTAGTGATTTTATACCATTCGATTTCAAAGCAGATATTACTTATCACACATTACGGATCTGTATTTCATAACTAATTGCTCACCTTACTGAGGTGGTAAGCATATCTACTCAATCTTGAAACTATCCCTGTCGTTTAAAAAGCCAAACTTTTTACGGGCATCGATCAGTTCTTGTTTATCGAGTTCTACAGTAATTACGTTTTCCTGTTCAAATGGTTCAACCATATAGTTTCCTAGTGCATCTATAATCTGGCTGTGGCCGGCGTAAGTATGTTGGTTACCGTCTAAACCTATGCGGTTTACACCTATGGTGTAACTCATATTTTCTATAGCGCGGGCACGTAACAGCGTATCCCATGCCAGTATGCGCGTTTGCGGCCAGTTGGCTACGTAAATCAGTACATCATAATCTTCGGTATTTCGGGCAAAAACAGGAAAACGCAGGTCGTAACATACCAGCGGGCATATCCTGAAACCCTTGTAGTCGATAATTAGTTTTTCCTCGCCTGCTGTGTAAAACTTCTCTTCTCCTGCATAGCTAAACAGGTGGCGTTTATTGTAAGTTTTAATTTCGCCATCGGGCAAAACAAACAGCAGGCGGTTGTAATACTTACCATCTTCTTTACTTACCAAACTGCCTGTAATCGCACAGTTTTTTTCAACGGCGGTTTGCCGCATCCAGGTTACTGTAGCTCCATCCATAGTTTCGGCAACTCCCGATGGGTTCATGGTAAGTCCGCTGGCAAACATTTCGGGTAATACCACCAGGTCGGTTTCAGCAATACTGTTTATTTGTTGGGTAAAGTTTGCCCTGTTAGCGGCAGCGTCTTCCCAGGCAAGAGCCGTTTGTATAATGGAGATTTTCATGCTGAATTATTAGAAAGATACAAGTTAAGGTTTTTTGTGAAAAGCGTGTTGAAATTCCTCACTTGAATCAAACGAGTCCAACAGCAATTTTGTCATTCTGAGTGTAGCGCAGCGCAGTCGAAGAATCTGCTACCTCTTTCTTTTGTTTCAAGACAAAAGAAAAGATAGAACCACCCCGGCTTTCAGCCACCCCTCAAGAGGGGAATGCCACGATAGCTATTCTTGGACAGAATCTACACCTCAGCCTTTACCTTTTTAAAACTCGGAAAAAAGAACGTACCCGGTTTCTGCTTGAAGTGTTTCCAAATAGCTTTTGCAATAGGGCCAAGTTCTGATAAAGATATGTTTCGGGAGCGGAAAGCCAGTCCCATAGACAAGCCAAAGCTGACCAAAAAGTTAACTAGCCCTATAACGCCGATACCTATAATGCCCCAGATAAGCAGTTCGTTACTAATATTATAATTAGCGCCATAAAGGGCCAAAGCAAGGTTACCGCTGGCGAAGGTAATGTGCCTTACATCTATATTAATACCTAAAAAGAAGCCTATAGATGCCGTGGTACCCATAAACACACCAAACCAAAAGTTAGAGACAATGCCTGCGTATTTGTTTTCGTAAAGCTTGGCCAGTTTTTTAGTTCGGGTACGCCCGAAACTCTTTTTAAGCAGCGGATGCTCCTGTATGCGGTAATACACATGCCGGTATTTATCGCGGTTGGCTACACTGCCCGCAATAATACCCGAAAGAAACAAGAACACCCCCGCAATCGCAGCGTGAAATATTGCGGCAGAGTGCACGGGGCTTAAATCTTCAGTTAAGTGGTACCACTTGGTAAGCGCAAGGTTGTATTTAAAAACATTATCTATAACCCAAATGCCCAGCCATGCCACGGGGAATGCCACAATTACATTACCCACAAAGGCAATAAACTGCGAACGGAAAACGCGTGCAAAAAATATGGCAAACGTTTTATGTTTTTCTGCCTCGGCAATGTTTTGTTTTTTACGGTCAAGTTCAAGCGCACGTACTAAGGCCGCGGCAGTCATTGCCGGCTGTTTGGTTGCGAGTGTAAAACCCAGTACATAAATAGCAATAAAACCTAAAGCATAATTCATGCTATAGTAAAAAGCATGGCCAAAGGCACTGGTATCTATATTAGAAAGAAGCACTTTGGTAATACACAAAATGCCTACTATAATACCACCGCCGGAGGCATTCCAAAACATCCGGAAATAATCGTTGCGGTCTTTAGTAATATAATGCTCGCCGGTGTTAGCAGTGTGCTGCGTAACTTCGTAGGATAGTAGCTGCGTACTCTCGTTTATAAGCTTACGTACATTATTTTTATCGCAATTGTAGGTAATAATTTTAAGTCCGAGTTGTATAGTATCTTGTTTCGCCTCTTCCGGGTTATCGATAGCAAGCAGGGGCAGCAGCACGCCAAGCCGCTCTAACTGCTGGCGTATGCGCAACAGGCTTTGGTTAACACGAAGGGAGATACCATATTTCTCGCTGTTTTTAAAGGCAGCTTTTACATAATCAGTGCATTGGTGGTGCAGCACGAGCAATTGCCTGAACCCAATATCATCGGGCGAAATAAAGTTGGCCTCCTGCTCTTGCAGCCTTTCGGATATTAAGGCAAATTCTTTTTGTATGGCTAAAAACGGACTCTCCAAATTTTCATACTCGGGTACCATTTGTATCACTTCGGTTTCAAGCGCGCGGCCGGCAATGCGGTGAATCAGTACTTCGGTAGCAAAAATAAGTTCGGCGAGGGGGCTTCGTGCTTCTTTCGATGCATATAGCGTGCGGAACTTTAGCAGGTCAAAAAGTTGTTCGAGCTGTTCTGCCGGGATGGTGTTAAGCCATACAGGGTCGGACTTTTTAAAAAATACCTGGTTAAGTACATATTCCATCGTGTCTTTCTTGGGCTGGTCGGGCAAGAGCTTACTAAACAGCCTGCTGCGTACTTCTGATATAAATACAGCGTCGCCCAGTATACCGGCATCGGTAAGTATCTTACTGAACTTTTTATTTTTAAGGATTCCCTTTAAATAAAGTGATAAGGCCGTGCAGTAGTGGCTATTCTCTGAAAGCAGTTCGAGCAACTCAGAAAGATTGGTTTGGGGTGCATTTTTAATGTTGTTCGGGCGAATGATATCCACCAGATCGGCCAGCAGGTCTACCTCATCGGCTTTGTATTCCCACAATCCGTTTTCATCAAAATTAATTTTGAAAAAATCCGGTAATGTGGTAGCAGCATAGGTTTTCCTGAACTTCATAAGTTTTTCAACATATTAATTTGTAAAAATACAAATCAGAGTTTACAATGCGTTACAAAGAGGTAACTTTAATATTAGATTGGGAGTTGTTTTTAGGGGAATTCAGTCGCAGTTTGCAGTTCACGTGTTAACTAGCGGGTAACATGTCGCCTTGAAGATTTGGAACACACATATATATGCCGATGCTAGAGGCACCTCGATAAAATTAGCAGATTCTTCGACTACGTTGCACTTCGCTCAGAATGACATACTAGGCGTGATGTGTAAAGTTTTGCAGCAGGGTCAATTACAATTTATTTGTTTTTATAGATTTGTTAAATTGCTATGGTGTCAAGCTTAAATTATTTATTGATCTTATGTTTTAATACACCTGTATTAAAACATCTGTGGGGATATTTAGCCGATTATGTATTTGGCGGATCATCTCTAAAGATAATTTTAATTCCGTAGCTTAGTACAACTATAAACTAACCCGATGAACAAAATAGAACATATTGGAATAGCCGTAAACAGCCTCGAGATTAGCAACCTGTTGTTTGAAAAACTGTTGGGCGCACCTGCCTATAAAACCGAAGAGGTAGCCAGCGAGGGCGTTAAGACATCATTTTTTAAAAATGGCCCAAATAAAATTGAGCTGTTGGAAGCTACAACTCCGGACAGCCCTATTGCAAAATTTTTAGAGAAAAAAGGCGAGGGGATTCACCATATTGCCTTTGAAGTAACCGACATTGTTGCCGAAATTGCCCGCCTTAAAGCGGAGGGTTTTACCGTAATTAACGAAACCCCTAAGCACGGTGCCGATAATAAGCTTGTGGCTTTTTTACACCCTAAAGGCACTAACGGCGTTTTGGTTGAACTTTGCCAGGAGCGGGGAATTTCAGATTTATGATTTCAGATTTCAGATTGAACTTCACTGAGAATTTTAGATTTTATAAGGTAGATTTTAGACTAAGCTTCATTTCAAAAATAGCGCGAAGTTAATATAGATTTCAGATTGAGTATGAGTGTGCTTCAATCTGAGATCTACCTTCTAAAATCTGAAATACTTACTCTTTGTTTTCCTCCTCATTCAACGCATTCCAGCCCCTTGCTTTTAGCGGAATTTTGGTATTAGCGCGGGTAATAAGGTGTATGCCTTCACTTTCCTGGGTCATGTGCCCAATAATGGTAAAGTTAGGGTTGCCCTTTATTTTTTCGAAGTCTTCCATAGCAATGGTAAACAACAACTCATAATCTTCACCACCATTAATAGCTACGGTTGTAATATCAATAATAAACTCTTCGCATACGTTTATTAATTGCGGGTCAACCGGAATTTTCTCTTCGTATAAATTACAGCCCACTCCGCTATTTTTACACAGGTGGATAATTTCCGACGATAACCCGTCCGACACATCAATCATCGAGGTTGGTTTAACTTCAAGCGCTTTTAATATTCCATGAATATCCTGGCGTGCTTCGGGCTTTAACTGGCGTTCAATCAGGTAACTGTAGGCATCAAGGTCGGGTTGGTTTTGCGGATTTACCTCAAAAACCAGCTTTTCCCTTTCCAGTACTTTAAGACCCATGTATGCTGCGCCAACGTCGCCGGTAACCACCAACAGGTCGGTACTTCCGGCACCATTGCGGTAGGTGATATCTTCGGCATCGGCCTCGCCTATAGCGGTGATACTTATAATCATCCCTCTTTGAGATGATGTTGTGTCGCCACCCACAATATCTACTCCATACAGTTTTGCGGCATGCTTAATACCATCATACAACTCATCTAACGCCTCCAGCGGAAAACGGTTAGATACCGCTATAGATACCGTGATTTGTGTAGGCCTCGCGTTCATGGCATAAATATCGCTCACGTTAACCACCACGGCTTTGTAGCCTAAGTGTTTAAGCGGCATATACGCCAGGTCGAAATGTACGCCCTCTACCAATAAATCGGTACTAACTACTACTTTTTTATCTTTAAAATCAAGCACGGCAGCATCATCGCCAATACCTTTTAGGGTACCGGGCTGCGATGTTGTAATATCTTGTGTAAGGTGTTCTATCAATCCGAATTCGCCCAGGTTACTTAGGCTGGTGCGCTGTGGGTTTTTATCTTCTATCATTTATCTTGGTTGCAAAGTTTAAAGTTGTAAAGTTACAAAGTTTTTAGGTAGCGATGTCATTTCATTACCTTCGTTCCAGCACCCAATGTACCATGCCATCATGTTCGGATTCCGATGTAAAATGTAGTTTTTGCAACACCCGTGCCGAAGGTATATTATCTGTAAGGCTGCGGGCAGTAATAACTTTTACCTGCGGTTGGTTAAATGCCCAGTTTATTAAACCCGCGGTCGCCTCTAGTGCGTAACCCTTTCGGTGTTCGCTCTCTATAATGCCGTAGCCAATATCTACAGCACCTTTGTGGTCTGGCAGGTCCTTAAAACCAACATCCCCTATAATAGTGTTGCTGCTTTTTAATACCACCATCCACGATTCGAAACCAGATGGTTGTGGCACTTTGCCTAAGTTAATAAGTATGCGGGGCAGGGTAGCCAGTGTCTCGTCATCGGGGTAACCGTTGCCGGCATTTAAACCATAGTTAGTAAGCACGTTAAAATCATCATTCAAAATGGCATTGCAAATGCTTGTGGTAAAAGGTATTAGTAACAGCCTTTGGGTAGTAATAGTAAGTGTGCTCAAGTAGTTATTTTTGATGTGCGAAAGTACACTTTCGAAAATTTAAAATTGCATATAATTATTAATGTCAAAGCTAATTTATACGGAACAATAACCTATGCTGTAACTTTGAAAAAACAATATGCCGCCACAATCAAGGCATTCCCCTCTGGAGGGAAGGGCGGGGGTGGTTATTGGGGATATTAGAGATTCCTCAACTACGCTACGCTGCGTTCGGAATGACAAGTGGCTATTTATCAAGCATCCAATAACCAACAACCAACAACCATCAACCCTTAGCTATACGACCAACGATAATTTCCGCATGCACACGTGAATTTTCTATAAACCATTTGTGGGTTTCCATACCGCCGCATACCACGCCCGCAAGGTAAAGGCCGGGAATATTGGTTTCCATAGTATCGGGGTTGTATTGAGGTGCGCAGGTTAACCCTTCAGACACATTAATGCCTGCTGCCCTTAAAAAGTCAAGATCGGGACGATAACCTGTAAGGGCAAGTACAAAATCGTTCTCGATAATTACGTGGCCATTCGGAGTAAATATTTCGGTTTCACCCTCACGTATTTCGGTGATTTCGCTATAAAAATATGCCTTGATGCTGCCTTCGGCAATACGGTTTTCAATGTCGGGTTTTACCCAATACTTAACCCGGTCGTTAATAGCATCTTTTCTTATAACCATTGTAACCTCAGCACCTTTGCGCCAGCATTCGAGCGCCGCATCTACAGATGAATTGTTGGCACCCACCACCAGTACCTTTCGGAAAGCGTACTCATGAGCCTCCTTATAATAGTGGCGTACATGCGGCAGGTTTTCGCCAGGCACCTCCATAGCTACAGGAATATCGTAAAAGCCGGTAGCAATAACGGTATTTTTTGCAGTGTATCGCCCTTTGTCAGACTTAACCACAAACAACCCCGACTCTTCTTTTTCGATCGATATCACTTTTTCGAACAATTTAATGTTCAGGTTAAAGTGCTTGTGTACGTTGCGGTAATATTCCAGTGCCTCCTGCCTGCCGGGTTTAGGGGCAATGCACGTAAAAGGCACATCGCCAATTTCTAGCTTTTCGGCAGTTGAAAAAAACGTCATGTAAAGCGGATAGTTAAATATGCTGTTAACCAACGCCTCTTTTTCGATGATGAGGTACGAGAGGCCTTTTTTTTGTGCCTCGATAGCGCAGGCCAAGCCTATAGGGCCACCGCCAATAATTATAACATCGTATACCGGGTTTTCTATTGCCATGTGTTGTAGGGGTTGCGGCTTAGGTAAGCGTTATAATAGCGTTCGGTACCTGTTACTTCTTCGCCCAGCCAATCTGGCTTTTCGAAGGCCTCGTTTTCGTCATTAAGTTCAATTTCGGCAACGGTAAGCCCGGCATTATCGCCGAAGAACTCATCTACCTCATAAGTATGACTGCCTATTTTAACCTCGTGCCTTATTTTATCAATAGCGCCGGGTTCGCAAATAGCCAGCAGCATAACCGCATCGGCAATTTCAATTTCCTTTTCCCATTCCAGGCGGCTGGTTCCGCTATCATTGCTTTTACCTTTAATAGTCAGGGAGCCTTTATCACCTTTAGTGCGCACGCGAACGGTACGGTCCGGCACCGAACTTAAATAGCCCTGCGCGATTCGTGTCGACTTAAATGCGGCAGTTTTATAATCGTCGTTAAGCACTAAAAACTTGCGTTCTATCTCTATCATAATTGTAGTAAAAAGAAATGGCAAGTTACGGATTTATACCCTGAAAGCCCCACATTTTGAAGTGCCGTATCGCAATTTTCTTTAAGATTTAAGCAGCTTGGACTTAGCTTTAATTTTCTGCGGCCTTTTCTGTAACCGCATTAAAATCGAAGTCTTTTAAGTTTACCTTAAAGTCGAATGTTTTGCCTTTACCGTTATTTACAGCAGGGTCAAAATACGTTACTTTAGTGGCAGTCCAGTTGTTATGGGTATTATAGAAATCGGCTTCAATAGCCATTTTGCCGCTGATAAACGTTAACGGCACATAATCGCCTGTCTTATTTCGCAGCTCAACAAAACCTACCTCAAAGCAATGTTCGAGCAGTTGTTCGCCTGCTTTATTTTTAATGCTAAGGCAATTACTGTCTTCTACGTTTATGGTCAGGTTGTCACTATCAGCTATAATAGCGTCGTTTACTACATCGCCCACATCTTCTCCGGTAATACAATCATTTGCTCCACCTTTCACTTGCCTGATGTTTTTCGCATTTTCTGCGCTTACAACGTAGATTGTTTTAAGCGGGTCACCTTCCACCTGAATGTCCCACCGGGCAATACCTTTTGGCTCATCCTTCCAGCTGAATTTACACCACGATTTTTCAGATTTATCTATAAACAAAGTTGTTGCGTTACCTTCCGTTTTAACATGGTCTATTTTAACATCGCTGTCTTCCATCACATCTTTAAAAATAACAGAATCTGAAGATGCTTCAATACTAACACCATCGGTTCCGCAATCAACAATTACGTGTTCGCCGTTTTGTTCCTGTACGGCTGTCCAAGTACCAACATAATCGGTATTCGCTGCCTCTTTCTTGCAGGAAACAAACGTAATTATAACTAAAAATAGCGCGGTTACTTTTCTCATTTGTTACCTGTTTATGGTTAGGGTATCAATTACAGTTTTCTGCTCTTCGCCCTTGTTGTATACTGTTGTATGGCGTTCGAATTCATTCGGCCTTTCAGAATGTTTGTAGTAAGCCACTAGTGCTTTAAGGTCGTCATGGTGGCCGTCTATCGCTCCTGTTTCATTATCCCTGGCATATTCATACAAATGGCTATCATAATTTACAAACAGCCTTTTTCGGTAAAAGTAAATCAATACCATATCGCGGCGTGCAAGCCCTGCTACAGGATATTTTTCATTAGCAAATTCCTGCAAAAAAGTAATAAGCTGTTCGGGTGTTTTGCCGCCGGTGTTATCAATTTGGTAATACTGCATAATATTTTTGGTGCTAAACAGTCCGGGGGCCAAGTCTTTGCCGGTAATAAGGCTGGAGTTAAGTTCGGCATTAATGGGTTCTATAACGGGTGGCGAGGTGTTATTGCAGCTATAACAGCAGGCAATAAGTGTTAAACTAATTAGTTTTAAAAAGGATAATGGTACCCGCATGATTTACATTGTATTACTGTCATTATATCTCTTTTAAAATTATATATATCTGCCCAATATGCCGTAAAAGCCGCCCTATTTTTAACAAAATACTAAGATAGCACCTTACAAGCAATCCCCAAAAATTAGGGTGCTACTAAAATAGTTTATACCTTTAAGGTAATAACTACACATAATACTTTATGCAGAATAACAGAAACAAAATACTAATTACCGGAGCCACCGGGCAGGTAGGCTCTAAGACTATCGATTTATTAATTGGTAATGAAAATATAGAGGTTGTAGCCGCGGTGCGCAACTCGCAAAAAGCGAAACCTTTTAATGATAAAGGGATTTCGACCGTGATTCTTGACTTTGATAACGAAGCTACGTATGATAAGGCTTTTAAAGATATTCATACACTGTTTATTGTTACTGCTTATACCGTAGATATGTTGCGCCAAAGCAAAGCACTTGTAGATGCGGCTAAAAAAAGCGGCGTTCAGCATATTGTACACCTGGGAGCGTGCGGCCGGGACGATACCACCGTGGCACACTGGGCATGGCACCAGCTGGTAGAACGCTATATAGAGTGGAGCGGCTTTAGCTTTACTCACCTGCGCCCCGAAACATTTATGCAAAACCTGCTGTCTTACGGGGGCGATAAGGTAATTAAACACGGTATTATTCAGCATTATGTTAAAGGTGCCCGCAAAAGCTGGGTAGATGTTAACGATGTGGCCGCTGTAGCTGCCGAGGCGTTAGCCAAACCTGAAGTGCACAATGGCAAAACATACCGATTGGGGTACGACGCGAAAAGCTATTATGATATTGCCGATTTACTAACCGCCGCTATAGGCAAGCCGTTTAAATATGTGCCGCATCCGCCGGAAGAGTTTTTAAGGATAATGCAGGCTAACGGTGCCGATATGGCCTATATGGATTGCGTTTACAAACACTACATTCGCTATGCCGAAGGATCTATTCCCGGCGCAGATGATACCTTTGATAATTTTGAAACCATTACCGGTAAACAACCCACTCGCTGGGCAAATTTTATCGAAAAACATAAAGAAGAGTTTGCGTATTAATTCTTCCCAAACTAAAACAAAAACGCCCGCAATATTTGCGGGCGTTTTGCTTAACATAACTCAACTAATAACTCAAATTTATAAATCGAAACGCAGGCCAAGGCTCAGGTTGTGGTCTTTGTAAGTACTGTGCTCGAACACCGGATTTAGGTCGTATTTAGCGTATATTGAAACCGACTCGATACCCGCATAAATACTAAGGCCGTATACAAATTTGCTCGCATTAAAATCGGCCGATGTGCGTGATTTTACCCGCTCGCCATTTACATCATTATACTTTAGCATTTGGCGTTCGCCTATGTTTACGCCTGCAAAACCACCAATACCCACCCTAAACTGGTTAAGGCTGCTGTAACGGTAATAGTCTTTGTATTCTTTTTTAATTGATGGTCCAAATTCAAAATGAACCGGGATTACAAGGTTGCTTACCCTAAATTTACTACGCTTTAAATCTGCCGGAAACTGTTGCAATTGTGTTACGCCATTATTGTTTACAAACACCTGGTTATCTTTAGGCGACAACGAGTTTAACTGAAATGAAGCACCATACACCAGCCTTATAAAATTGCTGTTTTTTAATAGCCTTGTTCGCAGTGCGAGGCCCAGCTCTGTAAAACGGCTGTTGCCAAATTTATACGAGTCGCCAATGGTGCGCCCATCGCCTACGGTGTTATTAAACCCACCTGCAATTACTACATCAGAATAGGTGCGTTTATCAAATTTCATCTTTTTGCTGTCACTTGCATGGTAATTCATCCCTAATAAAAAGCTGCCCCTTTCGTCGTAGCCGTTACCCAGTCCTAACTCTAAAACAGTGCCTTTAACCTCGGGCGTTAGAAATCCTTCCTGACGTTTTGCGAGTGCAATCTGGTTATCTAAAACGGCTAATTTATTATCTATATTTAGCGCAGTATTTTTTGCGGCGGCTTCTTTATCAGTCTTTGCCTGTTCGGCAGTAATGGTACCCGCCTCAAGCTGTGCCGTAATAGCTTCAACATTTACTCTTAACCGGTATTTTTCGGCCGCTATAACTTCCAACTTTTCTTCTTCCAGCTTGTCAATGTACATCTTAAATTTATTCGCCTTTGCATCCTGTATTTTCTGTTCAGGGATAAGTTTGGGTTTAGCTGACTGCGCGTTAATACAAGGCATGTAAAATCCTGCCGCCAGTAAGGTGGTGTAAAAAATTTGTTTCATGATTGATGATTTTAGTGATTGATTATTTATCGCTAAGCGCAATTTTTATTGTCCGGAATTTATGCTTAAAAATGTTCAGCGTCTTTTCTCTAAACGTTTCTTCCACTTGGGTTTCCGCTTCCTTTAGCAGTGCGGTATCACTAGTAGGTACACTATTGCTTTTAAGGCGTTCCATAGCTAATTCTTTTTGAGCGTTAAGCAGTAGCGCATCTACCTCACTTTGAGTAACCACACCTTTTTTATCAGCCAAATCTGCAATGCTATGCGCAACCTCATCTGCTTTTTTAAGTTCTGATTGCTGTAGCGCACTACTTTTGTCTTGTTCGCTTATGCTATCTATAGGTTTCAATTCACTATTTTTTTGAACTACCGAATTGCGTTTCATATCTTTAAGTTCAATAAAAATTTGCTCCTCAACTGCAATAACTGTCTGTGGTTGCTCTTTAATATCCGGGGCAATGGTTTTGGTTTTGCCCTGAACCATTTTATTTTCTTTTGGTATAGTAGTGTCCGGACTGTTATTAACAAATAGACCTAACAATCCCAGACTTATAACAATAGCCGCTGCTATTTTATAGATAAGCAATTTACGTTTCTGCTGTTGTTGCATTTTGCGGTTATGAGCAATACGTTCCCACGCGTTAGCCGATGGCGCAATGGTGCGTTCGCTAAATTTGCGGTGTAAGTGCTCGTCTATATTATATTTTTCCATTTTCTTTTTTATTACGTGCCGCCAGTTGCTGCAGCAGCATTTTGCGGGCTTTAAACACCTGCGTTTTAGAGGTGCTTTCGGTTACGCCAAGCATTTCGGCAATTTCTTTGTGGCTGTAGCCCTCCACTGTAAACATCATCAGCACGGTTTTGTACCCGTTAGGCAAATTGTCAATCATCAACTGTAGCAAATCGGAATCATATTCAATTTCCGGTTCTGATGCAGATACAGTGTCTGCAATCTCAATGTCAGTAAAATACAACTGCCTCCGGCTTCTTAAAAAATCAATCGACTCCCGCACCATTATCTTGCGTAGCCAGCCTTCAAAACTTCCTTCAAACCTGTATTTGCCCAACTTTTCAAATGCCCTGGTAAATCCCTGTATCATACAATCCTCGGCATAATGCATATCTTTAATATAAGTACGGCATACGCTTAGCATTTTTGGCGCATACCGCGTGTACAGCGTCTCTTCGGACTTACTGTCGTTACGCAGCGCTTTTTTAATAAGCGTTTCGTCGGGTACGTGTAGCTGTATAATTTTCAATTAAGGTTGGTTTGTTATGCTAAAGACGGATAAAAAAATATAAAAGTTGCCTGAGGGATAAACTTTTTTAAACAATGCCATTTGTAGAAGCAATGTAGAAGCAATAATGTTTAAACCATTCCTCTTATGCGATACATCTTTCATTAACCTTATCTTTAAAACTTTGCAGCTTCCTTAACGATAATTTGAGTATTTTTGCAGCATGGAAACAAATAGGCAAAAAAAAATAGGCGGACTGCTGCAAAAAGACCTTGTGGATATTTTGCAGGGAGAGGTTCGTAAAAATGGCGTGAGCAACTTAGTACTCTCTATATCTAAAGTGGTGGTAACCACAGATCTTTCTATTGCAAAGGTATACCTGAGTGTGTTCCCTACAGATAAGGCCGCAGAGATTATGGCTGCTGTAAAAAGCAACGCACCGCTTATAAAACACGACCTTGCACAACGTGTAAAATTACAATTGCGCAAAGTGCCTAACCTTGTGTTTTATATAGATGACTCTCTTGATAAACTCGAAGTAATAGACCGCGAACTTAAAGGCGAAAATAACCCTATTGCAAACCCTGAGCTGTTAGACAGGCGCAGAAAAATGTAAACCTATTGAGCTTTCCGTTTTACATAGCCCGCCGCTACACCATAAGCCGTAGCAAAAGCACTGCCGTAAATATTATTACGCGCATTGCCTCGTTGGGTATATTGGTAAGTACGGCAGCACTGTTTGTTATACTTTCGGTTTTTAGCGGGTTGCGTGATTTTAGTTTGTCGTTTGCCAATAGTACAGATCCTGATATTAAGGTTTCGGCAGCTCATGGCAAATGGTTTACAATTACGCCACAGCAGGAAAAGCAGTTAAAGGCTTCAAAAAATATAAGCGTTTACAGCCATGTGGCCGAAGAGCGCGTTATGTTCTCGTTCGACCAAAAGGGGCAGGTGGCCTATTTAAAAGGAGTAGATAGCCTATACACAAAAGTTACCCCTTTCGAAAAATCATTGCTGGGCGGCACAAAATGGTTTATACCGGATACTCCGCAGGTTGTTGCCGGCGCGGGTATTTTTACTAAACTAGGGCTGGGGCTGTTCGACCTTAACCGCGCACTCGAAGTGTACGTGCCTACAACAGGTAAAAACACCGTGATTAATAAAGAAAGCGATGTTTTTAATATTGATGAGCTAATGGTGGTGGGCGTATATTCGGTTAACGAAGATGTAGATAATAAATACGTTTTTTGCAGTCTCGATTTGGCACAGCGCCTTTTAGAGTACAAACCCGATCAATACACAGCACTCGAAATTAAAATGTCCCCCAACGCTCGCGAAAGCGGCCTGCGCACCGAGCTCGAATCGATATTTAAAAATAAGGTTACCATACAAAACCGTGCGCAGCTTAACGAGTCGTTATACAAAATGCTTAATGCCGAAAACCTGGTTACCTACCTGTTTTGCTCATTAGTAGTGGTGCTTACATTGTTTTGCCTTGCCGGTGCCCTTATTATGCTCATACTCGATAAAAAAGAAAATATAAAAACCCTTTATAGCCTGGGTGCTGAGGTTAAAAGCCTGCGCCGCATCTTTTTTTATCAGGGTATTTTTATTACTGCGTTAGGTACCTTTTTTGGGTTGCTGATTGGTTTCATTATTATCATTTTACAACAACAGTTCGCCTTTATAATGGTAAGCGGTACTATGCCTTACCCGACATCTATAAACGCTTACGATATTTTTGTGGTGGTGGCTACTATATTTGTACTGGGCATTTTAGCCTCTTATATTGCCAGTACCCGCATTAATAAATCACTGCTGGAAATAGCATAGTTTTTCGGCAGTACCCGAAAATATTTTATCTTTAATCTTCAAAAAAACTTATTATATATGACACACGACGTTAAACCCGCCGGTGCCTTATCCCGCTTTTACAATTTGCTAAAGCAGTCGCTAAACGGCGAAAGTATCGATTTTACTACCGGTAGCATTCGCCGCGCCGTGTTGTTGCTTGCCATACCCATGATGCTCGAAATGATGATGGAATCGGTATTTGCCCTGGTAGATCTATATTTTGTAGGCCACCTCGAAAACAGCAGTTATGCAGTACAAACGGTAGGCTTAACAGAATCTGTTTTAACTGTATTATATTCTATTGCCATAGGTATGAGTATGGCCGCAACCGCAACCGTTGCCCGCCGTGTAGGCGAAAAAGACCCGGTTGCCGCGGCCAAAGCAGGTATGCAGGCCATAATTGTAGCACTTGCGGTAAATATAGTTTTAGCAGTGGTGGGGTACATTTACGCTACAGATATTTTAATACTAATGGGGTCTTCTGTGGAGTCGGCCGAGTTTGGTACGCCATTCATCCGCATTACCCTGGGCGGAAGTTTTGTAATCATACTATTGTTTTTATTTAACGGAATATTTCGTGGTGCGGGTAATGCTGCCATTGCCATGAAAAGCCTTTGGATAGCAAATATTGTAAATATAATTTTATGCCCGTTGCTTATAAACGGTTGGGGGCCTGTACCGGCATACGGCCTTACGGGTGCAGCGATTGCCACGACAATAGGGCGTAGTTGTGGCGTGCTGTACCAGGCTTATAATTTATTTAATGGTAAGGGTATGCTTAAAGTAGTAGCGGCTTATTTTATACCCGATATGCAGCAAATAAAAGCATTGGTAAAAATTGCGGCGCCTGCGGTGGTACAGTTTGTAATAGCCTCGTGCAGCTGGATATTTTTAGCACAGCTTGTAGCAACTACAGGTGGCGATGAAGGATCTGCCGGGTACCAGAGCGCGCTGCGTATTATGATGTTCTTCTTGCTTCCGGCATGGGGGTTAAGCAATGCGGCAGCAACACTTGTGGGTCAGAACCTGGGTGCTAAAAAAGAAGACCGTGCCGAGCGTGCGGTAATTGTAACCGCTAAATTCAACGTGATTTATATGGGTACGATTATGGTGGTAACCTTACTGGCCGCCGACCATTTAATGTGGTTTTTTACCAATAACGCGCATGTGCACGATATTGCTGTAAAAGCCATACGCATACTAAGTGCCGGCTATATTTTTTACGGAATAGGCATGGTGCTTATAAATGCCTTTAACGGTGCGGGCGATACCGCTACACCCACATGGGTTAACTTTTTTGGGTTCTGGCTATTCCAGATACCTATGGCGTATTTGCTTGCCAAATATTTTGACTTTGGCCCTACAGGCGTATTTATGGCGATTCCCATTGCAGAAACCTGTATGGCAATTGCCAGTGTTATTTTATTTAAACGTGGCAGGTGGAAAAGGGTGGTTGTATAGTTTGCAGTCGCAGTCTTTTTCAGTCTCAGTCTCAGTCTCAGTTTGCAGTCGCACTGGTCTGCGTCTGACTTATGATTTCGAATTGATACTACTGCAAGTACCTCCGAGTGAAGCTAAGGCATTGAACTTTGTTGCGTTAAGCAAAACAGCAGTTGAGGCGTCAGGAAAGATTTGCTGTCTGAGCGCAGCGAGTTCAAATCTTTTAGCCGAAGCTGCAGTTTTGTAGCATAAGAAGTTAGAGCCTTGTCCCGATAGCTATCGGGATTGTTTCTTTTGTTTCAAGACAAAAGAAAAGTACGTTGAACTTCGCTCAGACCCGAGGGCATGCCCCGAACGGACGAAGTAATGACAACAATATACTTACACTCCAAAAACTGCGACTGCGACTGCGACTGAAAACTGGAGCTATTCCACCCATTTATAATAACGGGCACCAATAAGGTTGGTAATTTCTGTTTCAATAGTATCTAAAACCCATTCGTTAACAGGGGCAAGTACACTGTAGTGCTGCTCTTTTTTGTGCAGTTTTTGGTAGGTATCAAAGTCTATTTCATGGCTTTGCGCTAAGGTTTCGAACAGGCGTGCATTTTGAGTGGCAGCCTTCCATCCGGGTTGTAACGTGCCTTCAAACACTTTCGATTTAGAACCACTGCCATAGGCCAGGAAGCCAATTTTCTTACCGGTAACATCGGTACCATCCGCATTAAATTTGGCTAAAGCCGATAAAAACCCCATAAATATAGAACCCGTATACAGGTTACCAATTAATGATGATGCTGGTTCGGCAGGTTGTAATTTTGCGGTAACAAAAGCCTTATAATCATCACTTTTGCCAATTTCGCGCAGGCGGGTTTGATAGTCGGCAAGTTCTTCGCTACCTGTAAGTAGTGGGGTATCCGCGTCAAGCGCAAAAATCTCTGCAAACATGCGGCGTCCCTGGTAGGCATACGGCAGGTGCATAATAATGCTCTCCCATGTATTGTATAAAGATCCTGTAGTGTTTGTTAGTTTTTTAAAGCTGTTGTAAGCCTCGCGGGTACGATCGGTATAGCAGGTGTTGCTGTACTGCCCGTCGAAAACCGGTTGGTCTTTATGGACCTCGATATGTGCTTCGAGGTTACCAAACCACGGCTCATTAGCGGCAATATTGGTAATATCGCTTTTGGCAATAGTGCGGTACGGTTTAAAAAAGTCGAACACCCCTTTAGTGCTCACCGCCCAGTTATTATCTATAGCAATAATGCGCGGGTTAGCAGTGACTAATAATGCCACGGCACCGGCACCCTGTGTATATTCTCCGGTCGAATCTAAATCATACTTAGCAATATCTGTAGCAATAACAACTGCTTTTTTAGTAGGGTTAAGCCGAACGTAATCAATGCAATTGTGCAGGGCATCTACCGCGCCTATGCACGCAAAAGTAAAATCTACCGTATCACATTCTGCAAACGTGTTATGCCCAAATTTCTGCTCCATTAACGACACTAAAAACGAACCGATAGGCTTAGAGTTATCAATGCCGCTTTCGGTACCCACATACACGCGGGCAATTTCGGTAGGGTCTATATTGTTATCGGTAATTAAACGGGTAAGCGCATTAGCACCAAAAACCACAGCATCCTGATGGGTATCGGGCAACGTCATTTTAAGCAGGCCAAGACCTTTTTCCAGTTTTTCAGGGTCAATATTTCTGGCATGCGCAAGCGATTGTATAGGCAGGTGTATTTTGGCAATATCGTAAGCAATAGCGTCTATTCCGGTAGTCATCAGTTTCAATTTTGTAAGCCGCAAATTTACGGATAATATGAATTATTTTACACAGATGCAGGGCAACTTCTGCCCATAAATAAAGCCGCTTACAGTAATTTCACACATTTCACAAATTCATTGCTTATTCGTGTTCATTAGTGTAATTAGTGTCTGCTTATCGAAGCTTTTACTATTTAATTCATACTTTAGCAGCTCTATTCATATTGATTATAAATAATACGCATGAAATTATATTCGCTACTGGCTTTCGTACTATTAGGTGCTTTCGCAAAGGCACAGGATAAGCAACCATATCGCCTATTTACTAAAGATGGCAAGGCCACTACTTATAAAAAACTGCTTAATGCAGCCATTGATACCGATGTTGTTTTATTTGGAGAATTTCACGACAACGCCGTTTGCCATTGGCTGGAACTGGAACTGGCTAAAGATATCTCCGATAAAAAAACTATAGTAATGGGTGCCGAAATGATAGAAGTCGACAACCAGCCACAGCTTAACCAGTACCTTGCCGGCACGATTAACCAAAAGGCTTTTGATACCGTTGCCCGTTTATGGCCTAACCATAAAACCGACTATAAACCACTGGTTGATTTTGCTAAACAAAAGCAGTTTGCATTTGTCGCTACTAACGTGCCGCGCCGTTATGCAAGCATGGTGTACAAAGGCGGATTTGAATCGCTTGATAAGCTAACTGTTGCAGATAAAGCATATATTGCCCCGCTACCTTTAGCGTATGACGCTACTTTACCAGGCTATGTAAAAATGCTGGAAATGAGTGGTGGCCACGGTGGCGATAACCTGCCTAAAGCCCAAGCTATTAAAGATGCTACCATGGCGCACTTTATTGCCGCGAACTTAAAGCCAAATACTGTGTTTATGCATTACAACGGCAGCTACCACAGTGATAACTTTGAAGGGATTAACTGGTATCTTAAAAAAGAAAAACCGGGTGTTAAGATAATTACCATTGCCACGGTATCGCAAAAAGATATTAGTAAACTGGATAAAGAGAGCCTTAAGCTGGCCGATTTTATTTTAGTTATTGATGAAGATATGACAAAGACGTATTAGTTTTTGGTAAATATTTATATTGTCAGATTCTTCGACTTCGCTGCGCTCAGAACCGAGGGCTATGCCCGAACGGACGAAGTAATGACAAATGATTTATTTAAACAACAATTCTTCGTTTTAAGAAATCAGCGTAAAAGTTAGGAATAGGGCTGGCCTCGATGGCTGCAATAACTTCATTAACGGGGTAGGGCAATTTTACAATTTCGGGCAGGATGCGCTCCTCATCAATATGTAAAATAAGGTACGATGCTAACGGCGACCCTTCTCTCGACCTCCCTACAGATCCCGCATTGATAACCAATCCGGCAGGCGTATTCTCAGTAGCATCAACATACTTGATGTACGAGCGGTGGGTATGGCCCATAATCAGTATATCGGCTTTTTCGTCGCGCAACATCCCCTGAATATCGGCCAGGTCATGGCCTTCATAAATATATTCGGCGTTGCTGCGGGTGCTTCCGTGTACCAGTAAAACATCTGTAGGCTTTCCGGCAACGGTAAACGTTAGCCGCATGGTTCCGGGCAGCGAGCGTAAAAAAGCTTTATTTTCTTCGGTAACCGTTTGCTTGCTATAATTAATGGCAGTATCACGGGCTTCAGTTTCTTGCGCCGGGTGTTTAGCAATAGGAATTATCGGCCGGTCGAACCCCACACGCTCATCATGGTTGCCCAGCAGGCAAGGTATGTTATGGCTTTTGATAGTTTCTATAACCTCGTTATTCCAGGGCGCGAAATCTACAAGGTCGCCCAGGCAGTAAATAGTGTCGATATTTTTGTTCTTAATATCTTTTAAAACTACATTTAGCGCCGGCAGGTTGCCGTGTATATCGCTAATAATGGCAATGTTTTTCATGCTTGTATTTAGGGCTTGGCATTTTTTCAAAGTGACGGCATAGGGCAATAGTATATAGTCAACTTCAGAAAATACTATATAGTTTTAACAATAATTGATATTTTTGTACCCATGACCAACCACCAAAATGATGTTTTCATGAGCACAATTAATCCATTATACATGGACACAATTTCTTTTATAATCCTCATATCTGTTATGTATATTGGTGTAAAGGAGTTGGTAAGAAGCAAAAAATTATCAAATACCACGTATTACAATATATATCAAAATTCCAGGTTCTACCGTTTACTGTTTCTGCTACTCGTCGCCTGTATCGTAATACTAGTCACTTTTTTAAAGTGGGCCTATAGTTTTTAATTATATGATAGTCAGTAATTCCAGATTCTTCGACTTCGCTTTGCTACGCTCAGAATGACAAGTAACCAAATAACCAAATCCACCTCTTACCGTTCATCTTTAATAATTAGTACCGGGATTTTTACTTTGTGCCTAACAGCATCAACAGTTGTGCCTAAAATTAAATCTTTAAACCAGTTATGGCCATGCGCGCCTAATATTAAAATATCAAATGTGCCATCATCATTCACAATTTTTGGAATTTGTTTTTTAGGGCTTCCAAAGCTTAACCTGGTTTCTACGGTAAAGCCTATTTCTTCCAGGCTTTTTTTGTAGGTGTTAAGGTATTCGTTATCGCTGTTGGTTTCAAAATCATGAGCCTGGTCGCCATAGAGCATAGCGCCCACGGTTTCTACGCTGTGTATTAAAGTATATTTGGCGTTAGGTCCGCCCAGTTGCATGGCGCTAGATAGTGTTTTACCGTCCGTCTTGCTAAAATCTAAGGCAATTGCAATGTTGCGGTACATTTTCTGTTGCGGTAATTCTTTAAGCGCGGTGGGGCTAAGGTGGGGTACGAGGTTTTTAACCGCCTTACCCTTCATAACAAACGGTTCGATAGTTATGTACAGCAGTACACCTACGGCAAGTATGGTAAACGGAATTACAAAAATCCAAATGTAAAACGGATCTTCAGAATTTTTTATCCATCCTGAAATTTCATCGTAAACAAGGTTGGCGTTTAAGGCTACAATTATAAGTGCGATAGTCCATGCGCCAATTTTTGTCCAGGTACCAATAGTAAAGTCCTGCATTTTACTTTTATCGCTCACAAAATGAATAAGCGGAATTACCGCAAACCCAAGTTGCAGGCTCAATACAACCTGACTTAAAACCAGTAGCTCACCAGTGCTGTCTTCGCCAAAATAAAGTATGGTAAAAAAGGCTGGTAAAATAGCTATAAGGCGGGTTACAATACGGCGCACCCACGGCTGTATGCGCAGGTTAAGGTAACCCTCCATAACAATTTGCCCGGCTAGCGTACCGGTAATGGTGCTGCTTTGCCCCGCGGCAATTAGTGCAAGGGCAAACAATACCGCTGCCCAGTTACCCAGCATAGGCTCGAGCAGTTTATGTGCATCCTGAATATCTGCAATTTCATGCAGCCCATTTGAGAAAAAGGTTGCGGCAGCGAGTATTAATATAGCAGCGTTTACAAAAAAGGCAAGGTTAAGCGCAATTACAGAGTCGATTAAATTATAACGGATAGCCTGTTTAATACCTTTAAACGACCGGTCGAATTTACGGGTTTGCACTAATGATGAGTGCAGGTACAGGTTGTGCGGCATAACCGTTGCACCAATAATACCAATGGCTATGTATAATGCAGCACCGCTTGGTATGTTTGGCACCAGGCCTTTAACCACCTCGGCAGCATCTGGTTTGGCAAAAAACATTTCGGCTAAAAAAGAAAGCCCTATAATAGCAATAAGTGCAATAATAAATGCTTCCATTTTTTTAATGCCCTTGTTCATTAAAAACAGCAGCAAAAACGTGTCGAGCATGGTAATGCTTACGCCCCAAAGCATAGGTAAATCAAACAAAAGCTTTAAACCAATGGCCATACCCAGCACTTCGGCGAGGTCGCAGGCAGCAATGGCTACTTCGGCCAGGGCATATAAAAATATGTTGATGTATTTAGGGTACGTTTCGCGCGATGCCTGTGCAAGGTCGCGACGGGTAACAATGCCCAGCCGCGCACTAAGACTTTGCAGCAGCAATGCCATAAGGTTACTCATAAGCAGCACCCACAACAGCGAATAGCCAAACTGGCTGCCCCCGGCAAGATCTGTAGCCCAGTTGCCCGGATCCATATAGCCTACGCTTATCATGTAAGCGGGGCCAAAAAAGGCCAGTATTTTTTTCCAGCCGGTGCCGTTTCCGCCCGCGGCTACAGATTCGTGTACGTCTTCCAGCGAATGGTTATTATTTGGCATACTTAAATATGTTTAACAAACAGGTTTGAGGCAATTTTATTAGAAACTGTCACTTCTTTACTATCTACTTTGATGGATAACGAATGGTCGAAATCTTCTCTGGCAAGTACCTCGAAGGTAGAGCCCAGAGCAATGTGTTGTTTGTCGAGATATTGTAAAAATGGTGGAGAGCTATCTTTAACCCCCACACAAATTACCCGTTTGCCGGCACTGATTTCCGACAGTAATTTTTTATCAATTTCAGCAACCTTGCCCTGTTTATCGGGTATGGGGTCACCGTGCGGATCTTCGGTTGGGAAGCCTAAAAACGCATCGAGTTTATCAATAAGTTTGTCTGATACTATGTGTTCCAGCTGTTCGGCAACGTCGTGCACTTCATCCCATGAAAAGTCGAGTTTTTCGAGTAAAAACACTTCCCAAAGGCGGTGTTTACGCACAATCATAAGGGCGGCATACATACCATCTTCGGTAAGCGATACCCCCTGGTATTTTATGTACGACACGAGGCCTTTATCGGCAAGCTTTTGCACCATATCGGTAACCGATGAAGGTTTGCTTTCTACCACTTTTGCAATAGCATTGGTAGAAATTCCGTTTGTGGCTGTAGCCGATAAATGGTAGATAACTTTTAGGTAATTCTCTTCAGAATGTGTCATTTATGTATTCAATAACAACAAATGTACTATTTATTTGATTGTTTTAAAAACATTTTTAGGCAAGGCTAAATATTTAGGACGGTTTTAAGATTTTCTATTGCTGTTGTGGTTTACAGAAACTCATTTGAGTAAACATTCCTTTCATGTAGGAAGCCTGTGTGGTTTTTGCTTTTCTTTTGTCTTGAAACAAAAGAAACAATTCCGATAGCTATCGGGACAAGGCTCGAACTTCTATGCTACAAATCAGCCGTTTCAGCTAAACGATTTGAACTCGCTACGCTCAAACAGCAAATCGTTCTTAACGCCTCAACGCCGAATTTGCCTGACGCAACGAAGTTTAAGGCCTTAGCTTCACTCAGCTGTTCTTATCTTATTGCCGTTTAGGCTTTGTCGCTCTTATAGATTTTACTCTATATCCTACTGATTGTATAACATTTAAATGATGGTAAATTAAGTCTTTTAATAGTTCTACTACCTTCTTTTTGAACTTGTGCAAAAAATGCACAAGTTTAAACGATTAATAAAAATTCTTTTTACTAATCGTTTTGTTTACATCAATTACATAAAACAATGCCTGAATATCGTTTAGGTGCAGTTTAAAATCAGTAAACTCCGGGCTATCGTTAAGCGAGTGGCAGGTAATATAACCTTCCTCTGTATTATGCTCAACAATTTGCTTTAGCAGCGGCATTTTGCTTTGTGTGGTGTAAATAACCCAGTACGGAAAATCTCGAAAACGCAGTTTACCTACCCAGTGGTGGCGTTGCAGTTCGCGCGTACTCACTACGCTATTGCGGGTTATGGCATTGCTGCTGCCATCATCCATACTATCGCCGTTTACCCTAAAGGCAACGTACCGGCCTTTAACAGGGGTATCTACCAAAATACCGTGCTGACTTAAATCCATCAAAAAATCAGCATCTTGGTAGGTGCTTAAAAAACCCGCCTGCACATTAAACTCGGCCAAAGGCATAAGCATATAAAACTGTCCGTTTGGTAATTCTACAAAGCGGTTGCCGTTTTTGTTCTCAAACTCATCGGTTACAGTAACAAGTTGTTCGCCGGTAACTTTTTTATTTAAAACAGCATCAGTAGATAATACTTTGTTTAATATTTCACTTTTACTTTTCGGGATTGGCTTCCCTTTTTCGTAATTAATGATGGTTTCGCGGCTTGCACCTATTAAATCACCCAATTCTTTTTGTGTCAAACCCAATTGTTCGCGTTTTTGACGTATCTCTAAACCTTCCATAATCAATACTTTATCTAATTATCATGTTAATATTCACATTGAGGTGAAAATTTAACCTGATTTAATTTTGTAAAGTGGAATATTCCACATAAATTTGCATCATACTTCAACAAAGATATAAAAAAATGCGTAATAAACAACATCTGGTTAAAGAAATAGTGCAATTATGTGCCATTAAAGGTTCATGTAAATACTTCTTAGCCTCTGAACGGTCGATGTTTGAAGTGGAAAATGCCACACAGGTACAACAAAACCTAAGTGTAATTAACCGCTCGTTAAGTGATTTGTATAAAGAGTTGAACGAAGTTGAAAACCGTAAGGCCGAAAGTCTAAAGTTGGTTGGAAGAAAAGATTATCAACTAAGCCTAAATGCGGTTATGCTCTTTAATGCAGACAGGCGGTTTACGCTAAGGGAGTAATTGAGTTTTCAGTCGCAGTCGCAGTTATCAGTTGTAACCGCGATTACCAAAATAATTATAAAATCAAGTTTTGACTTAAAAATATAACAAAATGACTATTACAGGAACAATTGAAAGCATTGAGTACCGCAACACCGCCGGACATGAAAAAAAAGTAGTAACACTGGTACCCGATAACAGGCAGAGGGCCTTTGTAGAATTTCGTGGCCGCCGTATGGACGACCTTGATGCCTTTAGAGAGAATGACGAAATTGAGGTTGCTGTTACTTTAGAGGGTAAGATATCTAAAAATAGCGGCATACAGTACAACAATTTAGTGGCGCAGTCGGTTAACGCCTGCTAATAAATTGTAGCAATACAGTTAACCATTTCACATGGTAGTTAAGCCGGCAGGATAAATGCGCCGCTAAATTTCGTTCATTGACATACTGAAAAACTTTTATAAGTATATTATTACAGCAGCTTGCCAAACAATGTTTTGTTAAGTTGCTGTAAATAATATGTTTATGTTAAATTAAAATATTTACATAGATAATTATTTAAAATATAACTATTTGAAAACGTTTTCGCTGATTTGTTAATAATATCTTAAAATATTTATTAACAACTGTTTAACTAACGTTGTAAGTAAATTCTCAGCTCAATATTAAATAACGTTATGGCTTTTCCATTGCTTGTAGCGGCCTCAAACACTTGTTTAATTATTTATAAAGTGTTTATTTTGCAGCAAAATCGCTCGAAACTAGCCCCCTAAATAACGCAATTTTTAATTTTTACAACCAATTTTATTTTCTATGCCATGAAAAAATTTGATGTTATTTATTTAAAATTTAATGCTTACCACAGCTTTAAAAAAACACTTTACATTGCAGTTTTTGCACTTTCAACCGCCGGAGCTTTCGCCCAGGGGTTTGAAGATGATGTTAACGATGAAGTTGCTACTCCTATAAGCGGTAACTATGTTGCGCTTAGCGCAGCAGTACTGCTGGGTAGTTATTTTTGTTTTAAAGGAAAATTTGCTGATAAAAAAGCGTAATCATTAACATGAGGGCAATTGCCTAATTATAACCATGAAAAAAAATTATATTTTATTTATATTGCTGTTTGTGGGCATGTTTGCCAACGCACAGGTACAAGTTACACAAATTTATACAGATTATAAAGGCTTCTGGACGTCGAGCTATACAAATGTAAGTAGCATAAAGCCAGATTTACAGCATAACCTGCTTGCATTTAAAACAAGCAACGGTACGGTATACTCAACAGGTGTTAATAATGCCAAGTTAATAGAAAATGGTATTAAGACGTTTAAAGACACAAGATTTCGCTCGTTGCCTATTTTGTCGGTGCCTCTTACAAGTTCGGGTAATTCTTATTTCAGGGCAACAGGATCGTTAACAGATGGTGCCCCTGATACTGCCATAGCGGGTACCTACGCAGCAATTACATCGGGCGAGCAAAAGGCAGCACCGCTTACAGATGGTGTACAGGGTCTTGGCCTTGGCAGCGGGCTTGCTAACATACCTACTACTACGCTTGAATTTAACCTGAGCAGTGCTGGTATTACCTTAGCTAATGTTGCAGATGGTGTGCCGGATATTTTGGTAAGCCAGATTGCTACACCAAGTACTACAGGGCTTGATGAACTATATTTTGTAGATGCTGCCGGAAATACAGTTGGTACATCTATAGTTATTAATATGGCCAGAGATGCTATAAACCCAATTTTAGGCAACTGGCAGGTGGACTTTTTTAACAATAACGGTACAGGTGCAGAAGGTTTTATAAATGTACCCAGAGAGATGAGGTTTTTTACTGCCGATCTTGCTGAGTTTGGTATTACTAAAGACAATGCCTCAATGGCACGTAAACTTATCTACAAACCGGGCGGAACGTCCGATCCTGCTTTTCTTGCCTTTAACGAGCCATCTGTTGGGGTAGCGGCTAAACTTGCCGTGGCAACGCAGCCCGCATCCACTAATTGTGATGGCAGCATGACAGGTAATTTTACAGTTAAGCTACAGGATACTTTTGGGTATGATGTTGCTCAGGCAGGATATACCGTAACGGCATCTATGTACAGTGGCCCGGGTCAGCTTTTGGGTACGCTTACCGCAGTTACAAATGCTCAGGGTATTGCTACTTTTACTACTCTGAACTTTGAAGTAGGTGGCGATCATAAAATACAATTCAATTCGAGCAGCCTTGCCTCGGCGATATCGACTAACATTGCCGGCCCAACTAATTGCGCTGCTAATACATGGACAGGTAATGTAAACACTGCCTGGAATAATACAGGCAACTGGCTAACAGCAGTTATACCTAATGCTAATAACAACGTTACAATACCAGCAGGTGCACCACGCTACCCGGTGCTTACGGCAAATGCCGGTGCTAAAGATCTTGTAATGGGTGCAGGCGCCACTATTAACCTTAACGGATATTTATTTACCGTTAAAGGTGCTATTACTAAAGATGTATCTGGTAGTACAAGCATAAGTGGCAGCACTACAGGATCTGAACTTTATATGTCAGGACTTACAGCTCAAACTATTCCGGCAGGGTTTATAAACGGATACCTTTATAACTTTACATCAGATAATGCTGCGGGTGTTACTACTAATGCATCAATGTTTGTAACAAATGTTGTAAAAGTAAACTCCGGTAACTTTGCTACAAACGGCAATTTAACGCTGGTATGTTCTTTCGCTCCGCACAAAACAGCACAAATAGGTGTTGTAAATGGCAGCATTACAGGTAACGTAACTACAGAGCAGTGCTACCCGGCACGCCGTGCTTTTAGGTTACTAACATCGGGTGTTACAACTGCAACAAGTATTCATGCCAACTGGCAGGAAAATGCTACAGCATGGAACAACAACCCAAATGCAGGTTTTGGTACACATATTACAGGTACAACTACAGATCAGGCAAACGGATTCGATTTTCAGCCGTCAGGGTCAGCCTCTATGTTTACATTTAATAATGCAACGCAGGCGTGGGCTGCTCTAAATAACACTAATGTTAACACACTAACAGCAGGTGCGCCGTACAGATTAATGATTCGAGGTTCAAGAAGCACCGATATTAGTAAAAATGCTACAGCACCAACAGATACTAAGCTACGTGCTACGGGTACTATTGCTCAGGGTACTATTACGGTGAACGGGCTATCTGCTAAGGCAGGCGATGTTAACTTTGTGGGTAACCCATACCAGTCTATTGTAGATATGGCTAAAGTTATGGGTGCGGCTGCTAACCTTGGCAACTTCTACACCGTTTGGGACCCAACACTTGGCGGATCTCCTACGGTAGGTAAGCCGGGCGGCCGTGGTGCTTATGTAACTGTTCAGGCAGCAAGCGGAGTATCTAACAATACAACATCTACAGTTACACGTTTTATTCAGCCCAACCAGGCGTTCTTTGTAAATTCTGTAGGAGGTACAGCACAGCTTACCTTTACAGAAGCTGATAAAGCACCGGAAGGTGGCCATACAGCAGCTTACAGAAGTGCTACACCATCTAATATTGATATTGCACTGTTTTCAAAAGATGCATACGATAACCATGCAACAGCTTCAGATGCTTTAAAAGTAATGTTTAGCAGCGGCAACAGCAACGATTTTGATGCTTATGATGCAACTAAATTTGATAACCTTGATGAGAATCTTGCCCGTATAAATAATGGAATTAAACTTTCTATCGAATCGAGAAATCAGCCGGTTGATGGCGAAGAGCTTCCGTTATCGCTTACGCAGTACCGTTACAATGACTATGTGTTTGTGGCACAAGTAGGCACATTTAATGGCGTAGATGTTTTCTTAAAAGATAACTACCTAAATACAACTACAAGGCTGGATCAGGGTACAGAAACTGTGGTAGAATTTACTAAAAACGATACCGATGCTGCAAGTACAGCTGCAACAAGGTTTGCAGTAGTGTTTAAAGAGTCGGCTCTGGATACAAACAATCCGGTAGCGGTAACAAAAGGTTTTACTGTATTCCCTAACCCTGCAAATGGTACAGAAGTTTACGTAAACGCTAATGCAGACTATGCTTCGGCAACAATAGCAGTATACAACACATTAGGTCAGCAGGTACTAAACACAAACAAAAACTTTAGCAGCAACAGGCAGCTTAAGCTTAATGTAAGCGCGCTACAGGCAGGTATGTATATAGTAAAACTTGTAACTGATAATGGTTCAGAGTTTACAGCTAAACTAATTAAAGAATAAGCAACGGCTTACATACAATACTTATAAAAGGCACCGCATAACGCGGTGCTTTTTTTATGGGGTTGTCTGGTTTTTGTCATTCTGAGCGAAGCGCAGCGTAGTCGAAGAATCTCTTGTGTGGAGATGCTTCCTTCGTCAGTATGACAGCCGTAAGAGTGAGGCTCCCAACAACCGACAACTAACAACCATCAAAAAAAAACTTAAGACTTGACGACTTTCAACTTTCAACTTAAAAAAGATGAACTACAAAATCAAAGGTATTATAACCGCCATAGGCGATGTAAAAACCACAAAATTAGGCACCGCAGTACAACAACTGCATTTTGAACAGGAAACCGGCAGGTTATTTTACCCATCGGCACTGGGTACTAAAATAGAGATATTGTCCGACTTCCTCCCCGGCGATGTAGCCGAGCTGGAGTTTCATATTTCGGGGTCGAAAGGCACGTACAACAACGTGATTATCGATAATTTAGTAAGGGTGTAATGAAAGATCCTGCGTTCCCTTTTTATGCCCAGGATTTCCTTACAGGCGTAATGCATTTTACCATGGCAGAAAGAGGGATGTTTATAACCCTTTTATCCTACCAATGGTCGCACGGTAAAATTCCGAAAGAAAGGCTTGGGTTAATTTTGGGTTCCGGTTGGGAATCGCATTGGGTTGCCGTTGGCGATAAGTTTTTAGAATTAGAAACCGGCTTTTTAGTAAACGAGCGTTTAGAAACAGAACGATTTAAAAGAGCCCAATTTAAACAAAAACAGGTAGAGAACGGTAAAAAGGGCGGTAGAAAACCAAAAGACACTTTAGTAATAAACCCAAATGAAAGCCAAACCTTAACCCAAATACAAACCCAAAAAAAGCCTTTAGAAAATGAATATGAAAATGAAAAAGACAATGTAATTGAATATGAAAAAGGAAAAGAGGGTCTGGGAGAAAAACCAAACGTAGCTGTCTCCCCTCTCCTTGGGAGAGGGGCCGGGGGTGAGGCCGTTTACCCCTTTGCTTCGGACACATTCGCAACCCAGTGGCAGGCCTGGAAACGCTACCGGACAACCGAACATAACTTTAGCTACCGCAGTGCCGAGAGCGAACAGGCCGCCCTTGTCGAACTGGGCTTACTGGCAAACGGTACCGAAACTACTGCCATAGCCATAATGCACCAAAGCATGGGCAAAGGCTGGAAAGGATTTTTTGAACTGAAACAAGATGCAACAAAACCAGCTGCCGGCAAAGGCAAAGTGCGCTATAGCGACGATTTCAAACGAAAAATTGCTAGCCGTTTACAGTCCCGCTAACTGCATGCGCCACGCCGGCAAACTCACCACCGTTAGCCTTGCCATGAACACCACCGCGCCTACCCTTGCCGCCCTGCATCGCGAAAAAGGCAAAGATTTTGCCATAGGCCTTACAATGGGTTGGCTCGTATACCTAAACGATATACTAAACCTTAACAAGCCCATGACCGAAGACCAGATAGACCTCTGCGCCACCGAAGTAATCGACCAGTACGGCTCTCTTAAAATGAGCGACCTCACGTTTCTGTTCCGCAAGATAATAGCGGGTCAGTATGGCGAGTTTTACGAAAGCTTAACCATACAAAAGGTACTCACGTTTTTCCGCCAGTACTTCGATGAGCGCTGCGCCACCGCCGAACTGGAATCGATTCGCTGCCACGCTGATTTTGCCAGTAACGACGAGTTTAACTATAGCAAAAACCTACGCGAATTTGGGATGGGAAGAGTAGGAGGGGTTGACTTGGTTGAATGTGATATGTAAATAAACAGAAATATCCATTGCCAATAAAAATTAATCATATATTTTTGCTAAAAAATAAACTTATAAGTTGATTTGATGAAGATAGTCCCGACATTTGGTACACAAAACAATAGGGAAGGACTATTTGCTATTCATTTGGATAATGAGGAAGAAGATGAATTGGCTAAATGTGTAGAAAATTGGCTTTTTGATACAGGATATCTATACAATTTTTTCTCCGAACATATTAACGATTTAAATAGTGGCTATTATGAAAAACCAATCAGTATTCAGCAGGCGATCAAATATACTCGGGAGGAAGCTGAAGCCCTATTTCAGGCATTAGGCGACTTAGCAGTTACTGGAATAAATGATGGTATTGAAAACTTATCTTCAGTATTTGCACCATTAAATAACTATGAATATAGGCTTAAAGAACTACAACAAGTAAAAGCTAAATCTAAAAATCAAATGAGATGGCTACGCATCTACGCAATCAAAATTAGTTCTAATACATTTATTGTTACTGGCGGAGCAATAAAATTAGTCGAAAAGATGCGGGAGAGCTCACATTTAATCAAAGAGAACCAAAAACTAGACGACATTAAAAACTTTTTGAAAGAAGAAGGAATTTTTGATCAGGAAGAATTTGAAGTTTACATATTATCATTATGACAACAGATGAAAGATTAGACAAATTTGAAAAATTAGTAAGTGGTAAGCCTTCTAATTTCCTTTCAAAATTTGAAGAATATAACAAGAACAAAAAATGGTTAGATAAGTCATCAGAAATTGCAGCTAATATTCTGGAAGCTCTTCGAGATAAAAATCTCTCACAAAAAGATTTAGCTGAAAGAATGCAGATTTCGGCTCAACAAGTAAATAAGATTATAAAAGGCCAGCAGAATTTAACCTTGGAAACTATTAGTAAACTTGAAGAAGCTTTGAATATATCTATAGTTAAAACAATAGATTATAAATCTGCAAATGAGATTGAAGTAAAATCTTTAACTATTAAAACAGGAATTCACACCGAAGAAACTATCGATACAGCAATATTAGATAAGCGTAACAATAATGCTCTACTATTCACAAATAAGCAAATATTTATGAAGGTAGTATATAGTGGCGCGCATAAAGAATATTTAAACGTAGGGTAATGATAAAAAACGATAACGCGATTAGTTTTAGTTTGTCAGAAATTAAAACTGACCAGTTCGCTATTTTTGAAGAAAATTATACTGAAAATGCTGAAATAAGCTTGGGAACAAATCTAACATTTGGTCTTAACAAAGAAGAAAATATTTTTTTAATTTCGGCTAAATACACTTTTGAAATTAGATCGAAGCCATTTTTAGCAATACAGGCTACTTGTTTTTTTACAATAGATGATTCTGCAATCAAGACTTTTAGAAATGAAGATAAGATAATTTTCCCCAAAAGCTTTGTTGCGCACATGGCAATGATTACTGTGGGTACATCAAGGGGGATTTTGCATACTAAAACTGAAGGGACTCCTTTTAATAAATATATTTTGCCAACAATTGATGTTGCCAAAATGATTCCCGACGATGTAATTTTCGATTAAAAAAACTAAAAGCCTCAAATTAATTGAGGCTTTTCTTTACCTCTTTGATTCCTTAATAATAAGGTAGATCATAACTAACATAATAAAATCTGTCATAATTATAAAATATTTCAGCGAAAGTAAACTAACCTCAAAGCTTGATTGGTAACGTTTGCTATCTGATTTCAATATTTCCTCACCCCCATCCCAATAAATGAAACAAGAAGCAGCACCTGCTTCCGTAGTCATAAAAAACAAGCGCGGGGCGCAGTATGCAGAGCGGTACCCGCTCGACGCCTTTAAGCTGTGCCTGCTGGGCGCAACCGATGCCGATTTAGCAGCGCACTTTGGCATATGCCGATCTACCCTAACCAACTGGAAAAAAACCTACCCTGATTTTGCCGAGGCATTATCACAGGGCAAAAAGCAGGCCGATATGGAGGTGGCGGCATCGTTGTACCAGGCCACGCTCGATAGGTTTATAACCACTAAGCAGGCCATAAAGTGCAAAGAAATTTATTATGACGAAAACGGAAAACGCGTTGAAAAAGAACGCATAGAAATTGTTGAGGTCGAGAAACACATTCCGGCCGACTTTAGGAGTCAGCAGTTTTGGCTGCGCAACCGCAACCCCAAACAGTGGAACGAAAAGTATGACGATGAGGGCGATGATAAACCCGGCGGCGTAACGCTAAATTTGGGCTTCGGCCAAAATCCTGACCAAGATGCAACTGCTGATTAAACAGGAACACGCCATTTTTTACCTTAAAGATACCGTAACCGAAGAGGTATTGTATGGCGGTGCGGCAGGCGGCGGAAAAAGTGCTTTGGGTTGCCTTTGGCTTATCGAAATGTGTCAGAAATATCCGGGTACGCGCTGGCTCATGGGGCGTAGCAAACTCAAAACCCTGAAGGAAACTACCCTTAACACCTTCTTCGAGCTCGCAACTTTGCTTCGGCTAAAAGGGCAGTTTACGTACCGGTCTACAGAGCATATAATTTTGTTTAAAAACGGTAGCGAAATTCTGCTAAAAGACCTTTTTCACTACCCGTCTGACCCTAATTTCGACAGCCTTGGTTCGCTCGAAATCAGTGGAGCGTTTATAGACGAATGTAACCAGGTAGCCTACCACGCCTGGCAAATTGTAAAGAGCCGGATAAGGTACAAACTTACCCAGTACAAGCTTACCCCAAAAATGCTGGGCAGTTGTAACCCCTCTAAAAACTGGACGTATAAAGAGTTTTACAAACCACACCGAGATAGCAGTTTACCGCCGTACCGGAAGTTTATCCAGAGCCTGCCTACTGATAATCCGCATTTGCACCCAACCTACTTACAGTCGCTGTTACGGCTTGATAAAAACAGTCGCGAACGCCTGTATTTCGGCAATTGGGAATATGATGACGACCCCGCAACGCTAATTGACAACGATAGCATTGCCGACTATTTCAACCCAACGCACCTCACGCCGCAAGGGCTTAAATTTATGACTATTGATGTTGCCCGTAAAGGCCGCGACAAAACGGTGTTTCGCATTTGGCACGGCTGGGTGTGTATTGCCCGCGAAAGCATTGCCAAAAGCGGACTCGATCATGTAGTCGGCAGGGCTAAAATACTGCAAACCCGCTACAACATTGCCCTCTCTAACATTGTGGCCGACGAAGATGGTGTGGGCGGCGGTGTGGTCGACTTTTTAAAATGCAAGGGCTTTGTAAACAACTCGTCTCCGCTCGAAATGCTGGAGGGCAACGTATATGTTAAGCCAAATTACGACAACCTTAAAAGTCAGTGCAGTATTAAAATGGCCGAGATGATAACCAATAAACTGGCAGGAGAACTGTGCGATAATGATGCCGTTAAGCAAACTACCGCCGAAGAAATGGAGCAGGTAAAACTTAAAGATATTGATAAAGATGGCCGCCAGGGCATTATTGCTAAAGATCGCATTAAGGAGCTTATTGGCCGCAGCCCCGATGAGTGGGATAGCATTATGATGCGCTATTGGTTCGCACTTCGCAAAAATTATAACGCCAGGGTTAGGGTAGGGGTTAGTTAGGCAGCATTTGTAAATTTGAACCGTCATAAATACCAATACCATTAGCTGCTGTAGAGAATAGCAGCCTTCCATCGGGTAGTTGTACTAAACTTTTTACTGCCATTCCTACTCCTATGGCAAGAGGCTCACGAACATAATTTAGCTTAGGCTGAAAAAGCTGTGTCGCATTACTTAATGAGTTGCTTTGTGTAACCTCGGCACTATAGAAGCCTTTAGATGATGAGAAGTATAATTTTTTATCTTTTATGCTAAATACTCCGGGCCCTATAAATAGAGCATCGTCTCCTCTTGGCTTTTCATTGTTAAAGCCGTTTTCGGAAGTAAAAAGTAGTGAGATATCCATTTCTGCCGAGACTTTATAGATGCTTCCAAAATTCATAAAATGCTGTAAGCCACAAGTTATATAAATATTACCTATAGCATCTTTGCTAAAAGATTGTATATGAGATAAATCGGGCGCCTCCGGAAGTTCCTTATCTAGTACTGTATCAAAAATATGTAATATAGTACCAAACTCACCAAAAGATTTCGACATCCAAATACGATCTTTATTGTCAATAAACGCAATTTCGGGAATATTAAAGTAAATATTGCTATCAATAAAATTTCCATCTTTATCAAATGACACCCTTTGCATTCCGCTTAGCGGCCTATTTACAAACTGGTTATAAACCTTTTTGCTCGATGCACTATAAACGCCATCTGCAACTATAACATACATTTTATCAGCATTGTTAAAAATGATAAATTCAACCTTTGGGTCTTTCTGCATTTTGTAAAAAAGCCTGGCTGAAAAATCATCATTATCCAGCTTGAAAACGCAGCCCTTTTTATTTCCTACATATATATTGTTACGATGGTCTTTAGCAATAGCTGTATAATGTTTAGTAGTGTCTGTACTCGTATAGGTTTTCTTTAAAGAGTGTGTGTCCCATATTGTTAGCTCCCCTTTTTTGGTAATGGCGTAAATATGGGTGTCATCGTTAATAACGGCACTATAGGATGAAAAGCTTTCAATCTTCTCCTGGGCGTAAATTACTGATGTAAATAAGACTAGAAGTAGAAACTTTTTCATACGTAGTAAATGAGAACGATAAATATAACAGATTTTGCCACATAAATCTTTAACAGGTAAATAATTTAAATGAAAAACATAACCCTGAAACAATACACTGCTTTAAAAGACACCTCGCAGTACGATGCTATATTAACTCACTTACAACCCAAAAATAACTTCGGCGGCAGCCAGATGAACATTGCTCAAATGCCTTATGCAAATGTAAAATACTGCATAAGATTATTGCCAAAGGTTAGCAGTTGGGACGGCATAAAACAGCTTTTCGAAATATGCTTTGATGTGCCCGAGAAGGCTTTTTGGAGTACCCGCATTGTGGATTATTTCGCTGCCCGAAAGTTCATGATTGCCGAATTCGAGCGCGTAATTGCTACCGAAAACAAACTGCTTGCCACCCAAAGCACCGATAACCATTTATGGGAAATGGCTGGTGCCGATAAACTAAAACCCTATAGCGACACGCTCCCGTTATTGCAATTGGGCAAGCTGTTAGGTCAGTACCCGTTCGATTTGGGCAGGAAACCTTACAGCGAAATCTTTAACCTGCTTGCCCAGACTAAAATGCAAAATGAGGTTGAGGCGCAGTACCAGAAACTGAGTAGAAGTTAGCGTTTTTAGTTTTCAGTTGCAGTTTTTAGTAGCCCGTCATTGCGAGAGAGGCACGACCGCGGCAATCTTGAAATTAAATAGATTGCTTCGTGCCTCGCAATTACAACGCACTGTCATTCTGAGCGAATTGCAACGGAGTCGAAGAATCTAAATTATCAGACATTTCTTCCTTCGTCAGAATGACAAAATACTGATAACCACCCCGGCTTTCAGCCACCCCTCAAGAGGGGAATGCTCACTCCACCAATCTCACTCAATTTTATAAAAATCGCGCTCCATCTTCAAATTACCAAATAATCAAATAATCAAATCCACAACAAAATGAAAGACATAGTACGCATTCTGCAAGACATTGCGGCCGGTAAAAACCTGGTATACCACTATGGTAAAAAGGCGGCCCTTAACCTGCTCGACGGTTCGCTGGAACCCCACAAAATATTTCTGTTACACGAGTTTACCAACCGTAAAAGCGAGTACAACAGCAGCGGCACAAAAATCACGTCGGCTAATTACGAGGGGAAATTCTTTTTGGTAAAGCATGCCGATTACGACCAACACTATTTCGCTGAAAGAGCCTCTGACGAAACCTCTAAATACACTACTAACATCGAGCCGCTGCTACAGGTATTCGATAGCATTGGCAACAGCCTTGCCTGCCTGGAGGCCGAAGTTACTCAATGGGATAATATAGATGTTACCGATGCGCTCGATGCTAATATGGATGGCCTGCTGTGCAGCTATAAAATCCGCATTGCTGGCAGCTATGAGTAACGTAACCGAACTATTGGCAGCCGAATTTGAACTGCTTAAGACAGAGGTTATTGCTAAGTATGAGGCATCCGGTATGGCGGCTTCCGGCAATTGGGCCGATAGCGTAGTAATTCAAAAATTGCCTAACGGTTTTAACCTTGTGGCAGACGGTTATATCAACGGGCGTGGCCCTGGCAAACCGCCGCCAAGCGAAGCTATAGAAGCCTGGATTAGGCAAAAGGGTATTGCCGCCAAACTCGAAAAAGGCATGATCATACAAACACTGGCGTATCTTATTGCCCGAAAAATTGCCCGTGAGGGCTGGAAACCGAAGCCTGAAAATCAGAATATAGTGGATAGCCTGGTAACTCCGCAACGCATTCAGCAAATACTTGATAAAGTGGGCGCGGTGTACATAACCGATTTTACGACCCAGATTATTAACCTTTTAAAACCCACCGCATGATAGTATTTACTAAAGATATTAATGCCAATAAGCTGCGCATGGCCTATAATAACGATGTTATTAGGTTTAGCAGCAATGTTGCCACACCCGCGCAGTTTTGCGATGTTACCATTGGCACCGCCACTACGGTACGTTTGTACCCCGACCCTAACGGAAAGTTCTTCTTCAACTTTAAGCCCTATGTTTCAGCTCTTATCAATACTAATTATTTTGAAGATACTTTGCAAACTGCAATCACCGTGGGCAACACAGGTAGCTTTGTTTATAACATGGCAAACAGCGTTTTTATGCAGCACAACGTTACGCTCAAGGTCACCCTTGCCGATTTAGCTACAGATTCCGGCACCTACACATTATCGTGGTTGGCGGGAGTGCAGCAATGGGATAATTCGGCTAACTATACCATTAACGATTTACTGGTTTTATCACCTCCGGATGCAGCGGCTGCCAACAGTTATTTTATAAAGTACTGGCAGGGCTATCCTTTCGATATTTCGGTTTTTACAAGCGAAACCTCGCTTACACTGCACAACAAAACTAACCTGCTATCGCAACAATTTGCGTTTACAGGCTACGGCGACCGACTGGTTTTTAGCGATGGCCGTACCGATGAAACCCTGGAAGATATTTTACCAATGGTGGAAGGTTTTAATAAACTGGAGCTCGTACAATCTAAACAAACCTATTACCCCCCGGTGCTACAGGATAGTATTGTGCCCTGGTTTGGCAGAGATCTTAACGCCGTTGCCAGGGCTAATGAAGCAAGTAGTAATACTGATAACACCTTAATAGCTACTGCAAGCAATCTCTTGCAGAGGGTACGACTACGAACTGTTGAAACATCTAAGTTTATAACGCTCGAAAAAGTGCCGTACCACTGCGGTGTGTATTTAAAATGGTTTAATGCCCTTGGCGGATACACTTACTGGCTGTTTGAAAATACCTATAGTGTAGACCGGAGCACCAGGCAACTTGGCGAACTCGCTAATGATAATGCCAATCTTGAAGACAGCTACGGGCGCACCTTGCAAGTAGGCAAAGAGAGTCAGGACTCGATTAAAATAATTGCCGAAATGCTTACCCCACAGGAGCGTGCGGTGGTAGAGGGTATATTAGACAGCCCAAAAATTTACCTGTTTACCGGCAAGCCCTTTTCCCGAAACAGCAACCGAGACTGGATAGAGATTACCCTTAAAACCACCGCGGCAAGGCTTAAAAACCCGAGGCAGCCACTTACTACTTTCGGTTTTGATATCGAGCTGCCGGTTAGGTTTACGCAAACGCTTTAATGAAGTCTTAAAGTTATCAGGTCTTAAAGTCGAAAGTCATAACTTCCAAAACGCTGAATACTTCGAATATCCATCTACCTACTTTATGACCTGAGGACTTTCGACTTTAAGACTTTCTCAATATTTCCTCCAAAACAAACCTCCTTTGGCACTTATATTATACATCAACAGTCAGCTGGCCGATTTAGATGCCGGGCAGGTTATTGCCCAAACCAAACAGGTTAACGACCTAAACAGCCTCGAAAACAGGCAGGCTAATTATACCAATAAATTCAACCTGCCCAAAACGGCAAACAACGTTCGCATCATGAACTTTTTAACGGTACCCGGCAACCAGTCAGATGTTCCGTACACACAAAACAGCTGCAGCCTGTACAGCGAAACCGGCGAATGCTTTGTATATAATGGCTGGGTTGTAGTAACCGATGGTGGCGATAGTTACGAAGCCGTGGTTTACGATGGTATTATCGATTTGTATAAAAGTATAGAAAACACCACACTGGCATCGCTTATCCCATCGGATATTACACACGACAAAAACCTTATGGCGGTCACCAACTCGTGGGACGAATCTAAAAACCTCCCATACCGCTACATATTAGCCGACTATAATGGTAATAATGGGCAGGTAAATACATCACTACCATCGGTAAACATCGATTATTTAGTGCCGTCGTTTAGTGTGTCGTGGCTCTGGAACAGGGTTTTTAACCAAAACGGATTTAAATGTTCGGGGCAAATTTTTAATACCGATGATTTTAAAAATTTATGGATGACCTATCCTAAAGGGGTGCCCACAGCTGATGAAGGTACCGATGTATTTGTATGCGATACGTTTACACCCTACAACAAATCGGTTAAAGATGGTAGAGATAATTACTGGAAAACCCTTATAGTAAAACATACTGCCCCAACTACCTTTAACACTAATGTGCTAACCAACAACCCGGATGGTAATTTTATAAAGGTAAAAGAGCCTGGCTTTTACAAGCTGTATGTTAGCGGTACGGTGAATGCTAAAGATCCGGTAACTATTTTTGTAAACCGAGATATGGCTGTAGCTACCGCTAACGATGCTAAAGCCCTTAACGCCCAGAAACCGCAGGAAATAATTGCGACAAAAATACCGCGTGGTACTAAAATTGAAGAGTCAACCGGGGTAATGCAGCTTACTGCTGATAGCACGCTGTGGCTCATGATGCGCCATCATGACCCTAACGATGCCATAAGGTTGGAACACAGCGAAAAGTGGGAGCTTGAAGTTTCGCTAAAAAAGATTGAACTTACCTCGATAGATTTTGGTGCTGCGTTTGCTGATTTTTCGGTACGTGATTTCATGCAGGAAATTGTACAGCGCTTTGGCCTTACCATGTATAAAAATAAGTACAGCCCGGAATATGAATTTCTCACGTTAAAAGAGCAGATTGAAACCCCGCAGGTGCAGGACTGGAGTACTAAATTTAGTAAAAAGCTTAACGAAAACTATATTTACGGCAGCTATGCCCAGCGCAACTGGTTTAGGTATGTCTATAATGATAAAGAAAGTTCGCATAACGACTTTTATATAGAGGTGCCCAATATAAATCTTCCGGATAGCAGGGATGTAATAAAAAGCAAAATTTATAGTCCGGATGGTCAGACCGTTAAGTACCTAAACCAAACCGGCAATGTTTACCGGCTATGGGAAAAAGAAGTTGTAGAAGAACCTGCAGAAGGTGAACCTCCGGTTAATTACAAGCCTCTCGATAAGCGGTATTACTTTTTAAGGGCGCAGCAAAAACAGCAAACAGTTAAGCTTACCTCTGCCCAGGTACAGCAAGGTAAAACCGTGAGCAATGTTTGGGTAGAAAGTTTTAACAGGCTATCGTTTAAAAATATTGTGCAAGATTTTTACCAGCCCCTACAGCAGCAAGTGCTTAAAAATGCAGTAATTGTAAACGCGGAGCTATGGCTAACCGACACTGATATTATTAATTTCGACTTCAGGAAATTATATCATATCGAGCAGCTTTCGGGTTATTTTATAATGAATAAAATAAATGGTTACGTGCCGGGTAAAGTCACAAAATGCGAATTTGTGCGGGTACAGTATGTTGCACCGTGGCTTGATGCGCCTCAAATAAACATCGATTCGGTTACAACCTACCCAAATAGCTATAACTATACGGTATATTTCACGGCAAAAAATGTAACGCTTCCGCCAGGAGAGAATATAACCTTTATGGCATCTGAAAACGGTACCGACTGGGATACTGTTATTCAAACACCCGTTATGCAAAGTCCGGCAAAAATAATAGTAAAGAACAGTCAATACCGCTATTGGCGCATAACATGTGCCGCGCTTAGGTTAACCAGCAATACATTTTCGTACTAAGCATTGATGATATTTAAATGTAATTGTAAAATGCATGAGAAGTGATAAAATAATACTGGCATCGCTGGATATCGATGTAAAAGCCCTTTTAGATAGTCAGGATAAATTGATAAAGCAGATTGATGCCTTAAAAGCAAAGCAAAATGAGCTTAAAGCTACCGGCAAAGAGCAAACAGCAGAATATAAAAACCAAGCAGCAGAAATAGCGCAACTTAGCGTTGCCGAAACTAATAGTGCAGCGATACTTAAGGTAAAAATTGAAGCTAACGATAAGCTTATTAAAAACCAACGTGAGTTAGATAACGTTCTTGCCAATACCGGCAAAACCGAAAGTGAATATCTAAATAATAATAAAGCGCTATTAGAACTGCGTAAAGAACTTAATAAAGATAGCGATAATTACGCACAAAATATTAACCTTATAAACGGTAAGCTACAGGAAAATAACAAGTGGCTTAACGAAAACGGATCGGCGAATGCCAAGCTTGTTACTACCATGAACGATTATAAGCAGCAGGTAAGCGATTCGTTCGATTCTATAAATATATTTAATGGTGGCCTAAGCGGTTTTATAAGCCGTGCCGAAGAAGCGGGGGGTACCGGCCCGTTGCTTAAGGGGGCTTTTGAGGGTATGGCTACCGGTATTATGGGCATGACACGATCTGCACTGGCCTTTATTGCCACACCCTTTGGTATGGTACTGGCAGCTGTCGCGCTGGTTATTGCCTTGGTGCAAAACAGTATGGATAGGGGTACAGAGTCGGCTGGTAAGATCACTAAAATATTTACTACTTTTTCGGTTATAACCGATAAACTTTTAGGGCTGCTCGAACCACTGGGCGACTTTTTAATAGATGGTATAGCCGCCGGGTTTGAAATGGCAGGCAAAGCGGCAGATGCTGCCATGGGGTTTATTGCCGACGGGCTTTCGTTTTTAGGATTTGATGATGCCTCGCAAGGTGTTAAAGACTTTACAGAAGATGTAAAGAATACCGCCGCGGAAACTACAAATTTAAAAAATGCACAAAAAGACCTTGCCGCGCAAATGGCCGTGCAAGCGGTGGCTAACGAAAAAGCAAAGCAGGATGCGCAGGAGTTTATAAAGATATCTGAAGATCAGACCAAATCTGAAAAAGAGCGTTTAAAGGCGTTGCAAGAAGCGGCTAATATAGAAACTAAAAATTTTAACGAGCGTAAACAAAAGGCAGACGAAGGGTATAACCAGGCAGTGCGCCAGGCTGCTTTAGGTAAAGGCCTCACCGCAGAAGAAATTGCGAATCTGCAAAAAACCGGCGCTGCCTATGCCGAAAAAATGAGGCGGGTAAAAGGCTTTACACAAGAAGAAATTGATGCCCTTAAAGATGCCCAGCTCAAAAAAATGCAGCTTAACGGGGAAGAAACTAAAATGGTGGAGGATCATGCAGCGAAACGACAAAAAGTAGCTGATGATGCTAAAGCCAAACGTGAAGCAGAGCAAAAAGCCCGTGAAGATGCCGAAAAAAAGAGACAGCAAAAAGCGCAGGATGCACTTGATGCCGAAGTGCAAAGGCAAACGCTGGAGCTTAAACTTTTTATAGCCAACCAGGGCACTAAAGCAAAAAGCCTTGAACAAGAACTGGATTTAGCTAAGCAAGTTGCTGATAAAAAGAAGGCCATTGCCGATGCTGAACTTAAGGCTTCCGGTAACACAGCCATGGCAAAAAAGCAGCATGAACTGGCATACGCAGAAATTCGGAATGATTTAGCCAAAACACAGGCCGATGTTGCTATTGCTAATGCCGATAGGGAGTTAAAAACCATTGTTGAAAACAACAAACGCAAAATTGCCGAAGGTACTTTTATGTCCGAGGAACTTTATAAGTCGGAACAGCAGCGGCTTACTAATATTGAAGTTGCCGAAAGGGCTTATCAAAAAAGGCGTTACGATGAACGTTTGATAAACGAGCAGGAATACCAAGATGCTATAAAAAGTATTGATGAAAAAAGCAGCGCGGATAGGGAAGCACTTAGAGTTGAGAGAAGGGACGCTGAAAAATCGGCAGATGCAACAAATCTCGCCGCCAAACGTGCGCTTGACACCGTAAATCATGATTATGATTTGCAATATCAGCTAAAGGCTTTCGATGATACTTATGAACAAGAGAAGGCGGCAGCTATTGCTAGTGGCATGGACATGGATCTTTTTGAAGAAGGACGTGCTGAGCGAAGGAAGAAGATAGAGCAAAGCGTAATGGATAATAAACTGTCGCTTGCTAACAGCACCTTTGGCAGCCTCGCTGCAATATTATGTAAAGAAAGTAAAGCGGGCAAGGCCATGGCGGTGGCCCAGGCTACTATAGATACGTATAAAAGTGCGGTATCGGCTTACAGTGCTATGGTTGGGATCCCGATTGTGGGGCCTGCACTGGCTCCAATTGCGGCTGGTGCAGCAGTAGCGGCAGGTATTGCTAACGTTAAAAAAATAACTGCGACTAAAGACCCAAAAACACCAAAGGCCGAGAAAGGCGCGCTGTTTAATATAGGCGGTAACCGCCACAGTGCGGGTGGTACTTTGTTTACCGGAGCTGATGGTACCCGCTTTGAAGCTGAGCAGGGCGAGCTTATCGGTGTTATGAACCGTAATGCAGCAGCGCATTTTATGGCGTTTAACAATGCTTTCCCGGCGGGAGGAAACAGTGCGCCTAACTATTTTGCCAGTGGCGGTATTGTATTGCGCGAAATGGCACAACCGGGCTTGAATATCGATGAGCTTGCAGCTAAAATTGCCGCAGCCAATGCTGCCATGCCCGCGCCGGTTGTTGCCGTTCAGGATATCATCTCGCAAGGAAATAGCTATGTTCGCGTACGCGATGCTGCTAATTTTTAAACAATAAAAATGCCCCCTTGTAAATGGGGGCACATATATATATTATTTTGAGTAATGCGGTTAATAGAAACTATTACTTTTTAGTAACCAGGCAGGCAAAAACATTTTTAGTTTTATTACCACCTTGTATTGGCGCAATTTTATCGCCTATTTTAACACCCAGTATTTTGTTGTTTTTAAGCAACTCAATTTCTTTTGCCGATGGTATTACCGAAAATTGGTATTTAAACAATTTTGCGCTGATGTGCTGTGCTATCATGCGGGCATTAAATACAACAGTTTTATTATTTTCTAATATAAGCGTTCCGGTTGTTTGTGGTTTTATGTTGTGCTCCATAAAAACAAAAATTGTAATACTACTTAAATCTGGTTTGCCCGGTGTAATTTCTCTACGCAGCATTACACCAAGAGCAGGGTTAGATTCATAAATAGTTGAATTGTCAAACGTACTTTGTGTAATTTCTTCGCAATAATATTCGGCAGGTATTGTAAGTCCGCCAATAACTTCAAACGGGTAATTAAATGCAAGCTTGGTATTGAGGTTATAATACATTGTTTCGCCATTTGCCGCTTTTAATTGTAATTTAGAGTGGCCCATTTCAACAGGCCCTGCGCTTACTACTGTAAATGTTTTATCTAACAAATCGGTATAATTAGTAGCTCTTTTTTGAGGATCTTCTATATAGGTTTTAAGCATGCTTTCATCCGTGTAAAAATTACCATAGCCGTATTTCTCTACCATATTGGTTATAACTTTTACCTGTTTGCCCACTAACAATTCCGGGTGTTTGCCCGGGTAACTTTCCTGCGCTTTAGCGGCAAAAGCAAACAGCATGGCAATAAGTAAAGTAATGTTTTTCATTGAATTTTGTTAATTGTGGTTATTTAAAAACAGTTATTTATCTTGATTTTTGGTGCCCAAATATATAAAAATTTCAATACAATATTTGACTTAAACCTTACTGATATAAATGCTTAATCATATACTATCCGGGTGGAAAAACTACCTCGATAATTCAGCAGTTACAGAGGCGGTGGCGCAGCAGCGTGCCACTGTTTGCGCCGCCTGCCCACACGCCCGGCAGGGCAAACTTCTCACCTTTATAAAAGATACTTTAAAGGAAGTTGAGGGCGCTTACTGCAATGTGTGCAAATGCCCGCTTAGCGCAAAGGTGCGCAGTACAGATATTTGTCCTAAACATAAATGGTAATCATGACACGTTATGAAACTATAGTAAACCTGGGTGATAATTTTATTAAGCTTATGGGTAAAAGCCTTATCCCTGTTCATGTTTTAGACTGGAAGGTGTATTATGAAGCCTACCTAAAACAAGCCGAAGCCGTTACGCGCCAGTATGGCAAACCCAAAAAAACACTGGCTGCCGCCCTTACTGCCGAAACGTATAGCATTAGCGAGCGCAGTATGTTTAACGTTATTGCGTTTATGGAAGGGTAATTTAAAATTTAAAATTTACAGGTAACTTATCTCGTTTTGCTTTAACCTGAAAACATCTGTAGTAGGGCCGTTAAAAACAAATTCTGTTTCATAGCCATTAATAACCCTGGCTTCCCAGCTTTTAGCTACGATGTTTGTTTTTACGGTTGCGCCTTCAAAAGTATCAAAGCTTACAAATACAAGCGATCTTGTAGATGCATTAGCATCATTTATCTGCTGTAAAAAAATGCCGTTAAAAGCTAAAAAATACCAGTTAGTAAATAGTTTATTGTTTAAAAAATCAGCCTCAGGATAGCTTTTAAAGTATAAATAATCGCCTTCGTTATCGGGCAAGGCACCTGCATACCTGTTGTAAATAAACAGGTTGCGTGACTGAAAAAGCACACTCCACTCATTTAGTGCAGCAATGGGCGGTGCGGGTTCAGGTTTTTGTTGGGGCTTTTTAAACAACGACAGTAACGACATGGCATTTTATAATATGCACAAAAATACTAATTACTGCACCAAACAGTTCAGTAAATAATGTTAAATCCAGCGTTAATTTTGCGAAGGAGCATAACCAATAAAAAATTTAAATATTTAAAATTTGAATGAGTTTGCTGCAACACCCACTTCAGTAACAAACGTTGTAAGCCGTCGTAACTTTGCAGAGGAAATTAGTTGATAGTTTAAGTAAAATTCTTCGACTTCGTTGCACTTCGCTCAGAATGACAAATATTCAGATTTCCAAATCATCGAATTGACCAGTATTTCAATCTTCACTTAAATGGATGACAGGAAACATTTATATCACCGGCCAAATAGGCACGTTTGATGGTACACCCGGCGTAGCCCTGGTAGATGTTGTGGGTCAGGTAAAAAAGCAGCCGCAGGCCACCGCCTTTAATGTGCACATAAACAGCGAGGGCGGCCTGGTAGATGTTGGCTTTGATATTTACCACTACCTAAAATCGCTTAAAAAGCCAATCACTACAATAGGTAGCGGCATTGTAGCCAGTATAGCCACCGTTATTTTTATGGCGGGTAATAAAAGGCTGGTGCGCGAAAACACCCCGTTCATGATTCACCTGCCGTGGGGCGGCTCTATGGGCACGGCAGACGAGCTGGAGCAATTTGCAGATCAGCTTCGGGGTATCGAAAAGCAAATGGTGGGTTTTTACAAAAAAACGCTCAACGTGCAGGAGCAGGCCATAATGCCGCTGCTAAAAAACGAAACCTGGTTAACGGACACGCAGCTCGCGGCACTTGGGTTTACCACCTCGCGGCAGGTTAAGGCCGCAGCAAAAGCTTTCATTAACACAAACTCTATGAGAGGAACATTTACCGACAAAGACAGGCACTGGATGGAAGGCTTGTTTACCAAAGTACTGGGCAAGTTTAAAAGCGCCCACATTTACAACAAAGTGGTGCAGGATGCTACCGGTGCCGAAATTGATTTTACCGATTTGCCCGATGATGGCGTGGTAGAAGTTGGCGCGACCGCTACTGTAGATGGTGCCCCCGCCGAAGGCGAATATTTACTGCCGGACGGTTTTACCTACGTGTTTGAGGCTGGTGCGCTAACCGAGATCATCGAGCCCGAAGTTGATGCCGAAGCTCCTGCAGCAGCATCGTTAAGAGTAGAGAATAAAAACCTGAAACGTCAGCTAAATGTAATTCGTAACGAAGTGTTGGCACTAAAAAAACAGGTAGGCAGCCGTTATAGTATAGATGGTAAAAAGGTAGCTGCCCGCAAGCCAGGATCTGCCGACAGAACTACCGGCATGAAACAATATTTGCAGAATAAAAACAGAAAATAATGGGAGTTATTAATGCAGATGCGCTAACACTAAACGCCCGCGAGGCCGAAACGGTAAGTGAGGTAATTTTTGAAAGGGTTTTTAATGAAAGCGACCTTGCCGAATACCACGAAATTGAAACGGGTATTGATGTTAAAACCCAGATAGCATTTGCCGAAAGGTTAGGCCTGCTTGGTAAATTATCGCAGGGCTGTACGCCAAACGAGGCGGGCGGTTTTGCCCTTACCGAGAAATTTTGGACTCCGGTTATGGAAGATTTCAGGCTTAGGCATTGCCAGACCGATATGCCTGCACTGCTTAAACTGTTCAGGAAATCGCAACGCATTAACCCGGACTTTTTTGATGTGGTAGGCACGCAGGAGTTTGGTGTGATCATCTCGGCTGTCGAAACTTCTATGCTGGAGAATATTCACCGTAAGGTATGGTTTAACGATACCCAGGCTAAAACTGTAGCTAATGGCGGTGTGTTTAAAGATGGAACAGACCTTGATTATTTTAACTCTTTCGACGGATTGTTTAAACAAATTTTCTTAGAAGTTCCTTCTAACGCGGCTAACCGTGTGGCTATTGCAGCTAATGCAGGAGCAAGCTATTCGGCACAAGCCTTACCGGAAGATGCTGCCCTTGCTATCTTCGAAAAAATGGTTATCGCTGCCGATGAGCGCCTGGTTTCTGCCGATGATGCTTTTATTTTAGCATCGCGTACCATGGCCGATAACTACCGTGCTACACTACGTAACCGAAACTTAGGATCGGGATTTTTAGAAGTGGTAGAAGAAGGCCGACCAAAACTGTACTTTGATGGTATTGAAGTTAAAATTCGTTACGACTGGGACCGTTACGTTAAAGCCTATCAGGATAACGGCACTAAGCACAACCTGCCTCACCGTGCCATGTTTACTACAAAAAGTAACATTCCCGTTGGTACATTAAGCGAAGACGATCTTACTAAACTTGATGTGTTTTACGATAAAACGCTTAAAACTAACATTATGGATGCCGCTTATACTATAGATGCCAAACATCTTGAAAGTTATATGACGGTGGCGGCGTATTAATTAGTTTAAAGTTTCAGGTTTAAAGTTTTTTTAAAGTTGTGTGTAGAGAAGCAACGTTTGCGTCTTCCGGAGAACAGCAATCGTGGCATTCCCCTCTTGAGGGGTGCCCGAAGGGCGGGGTGGTTTACTCAGGCGTTATAGCCGCACTACTTGTCATCCTGACGCAGGAAGGATCTCTCGTTACAATTTAGATTCTTCGGCTGCGCTGCGCTTCGCCCAGAATGACAAAAAACCAAGCTAGTTTGTACGCTCCCCTCTCCTTTGGTGAGGGGCTGGGGGTAAGGTTAACTCTGCAACTCTAATACTTCCCCAATAATTCAAATCCAAAACAAAAAACAAAATGGCAACAGATTGCACAGGAAATTTAACAGCAGATATAACTTTTGATTGTTTAAACGCGCCAATAGGCGGTATCGAACAAAATGTAGTACTTATTAATAAAGATGATATTGATATTACAGCCACTACTACCGATGCTACAAACAGGCTTCAGGTAACCAACCTTGCACTAAAGCCGGGCAAAAAAGGCTATAAGCTTACCGGTATTAAGCAGGCTAACGGCAAGGCATGGGAACTGGTTAAGAAGGAAAATGCGCCCGACAAATTTAAACACACTTTTAGCGGCGTAATTTTTAACCCGAGCTTAGAAAATAAAATTCAGGCCGATAGCCTTAGCAAAGGCGGTAAGTATGTAGTTGTGGTAGAGCAGGTTTGGAAGGGTGCCGCTAATAAAGATGCCTTCGAGGTGTTGGGTCTTTCTGCCGGGCTCGAGCTTACAACCATGACCAACAGCTCTAAAGAAAACGACAACATGATAATGTTCGAACTGGCAAGCAGCGATGGTTTTGAAGAAACTACAATGCCTAAAACCTACTTTAAAACAGAGGAGGCCTATGCTATAAGGAAAACGTTATTTGATAACAGTTTTACGGAAGTATAATCTCTTAATATGGATTTTACCACCATGGATATCAGCACCCTTACCCGTTCTGTAACGGGCGAGGGGGTGCGATACCTGGAACTGTTTTTAAAAGAATACAGTTCCGTTTTCCCGGGGCAGCTTAATCCCTCGTGCCCTAAATGTTTAACCCAATACTTAACAAAGTATAAAAACCATTACAACACTATGGCAAACACATCGCCCTATAGGCTACACCCCAAATACGAAAATATCCCGCTCGAGTTTGGCTCACATATACTGCTTAACAATAGTAATATTACCGCAGAATATGCTAAAAAACTATTAGAGCAACCAGGCGGCGAACGTTTTTTTGCACAACTGCCACAACTAAAAGTAAAGCGACCCAGAATTAAAAAAGTAGAGCCATCAGAAGCTCTAGCCGATGAGGTTGCACCTGAAGCAAATGATATTCCGGATAACAGCACAACGCAATGAAAACCCTTTTAATAGAGGTTTGGAAACGCTTAACGCCCTGGAACAAAAGCGCCGATGTGTATGCTAATGATATCGACAATGCCTACCCTGAGCGTATGGACAGGCTAATAAATAACAGTGTTACGGCTAAAAGTGCGGCATCTATAATGGTGCAGTATTTACTGGGTAAAGGTTATGGCGAAGATGCCGATACGATAATTGTAAATAAAGGCAGCAACCTAAAATTAATAGATTTTGCCGATGACGTAGCCGATGATTTAGTAAAGCAGCGCGGGGTATTTATTCACATTAATTGGAATGCCCTGTACCAGATAGCTGATTTTAGTGTACTGCCGTACGAGTGGTGCCGCATAGGCCGAAAAGACAGTAACGATTATGCCGGTAAAGTTGCCGTTTGTAAAGAGTGGCTAAAGCCAAAGCGGGTCGATATTCAGTTAATCGACATTTTTAATCCGCGCAAAAAGGTTATTGATGCACAGGTAGAAAAAGCGGGTGGGTGGGAACATTACAAAGGGCAGGTATTGTTTGTAAACATGGATACTAAACTTATTTACCCACTTTCGCGAATTGATTCGGTATCAGAAGATTGTGATAGCGAAGCCCAGGCATCTATTTACAAAAATAAACTGCTGCGCAAAGGCTTTTTTGGTAATACGCTGGTAGTTACACGTCCGCTTGTTGGCGATGGCCTCGAGCCCGGAAGCCTCGCCCTGCAGGATGCAGAGAGTGAAAGGGAGCGTTTTCAACAGGCTATAAAAGACAGCCTTGGTGCCCAAAATACGGGTGGTGTGTTGTGCCTTGAAATGGACTTTGCCGGAGAAAAGCTGGAAGATGCAATTCTAATCAAGCAAATTGAAAGCAAGATAGATGATAAGTTGTTTAATTATACCGAGACCAGCGTGCGTGAAAACATACTGGTGGCGTTTAACAACCTGCCAGCCGGCTTGGTAAAAACAAACGAGTCGTCGTTGTTTGGTAATTCGGGTGAGGCAATACGCGAAATGAAACGCACGTATTGGGAAAACACCACTAAAGAGCGAAGCCTGCTAACATCGGTAATCAACCAATTGCTGCTACGTTCTCAGGACTATGCAAGCCTTGTTGTTCAACCCCTAAAACTGATAGAAGATGCAACCCCTGATAACCCGTAGCGATATTGCGCGCTACAAGCAAATATCTAAGACTCCGCATGACGATAAACTTAATGAGCAAATATTAGACGCGCAACTACTCGATTTACAGCCTCTCATTGGCGAACGCCTTTACAATAAAATTGTTTTACAACCAGATAATTACAGTGATTTGCTCGACGGCTGTGTTTACGAACACGATGGGATTAGCTATACCAATTACGGCCTTACCATGGTGCTGACTTACTTTGCTTATGCCCGCTACATGATGTTTTCATCGGCGATAGACACCCCGTTTTCAATCGTTGAAAAACTGAATGAGAATAGCAGGCCGGTTGAGGTATCATCTAAAAAAACAATGTATACGCTTAACCGTGAGTCGGCACAGCAGGTGTGGGATAATGTGCGCAATTATCTTATCCGCACAAAAAATAAAGATTATGTACACTGCGCCAAACCCGCAGGCGGATTTCGATTTAAAAAAATAGGATAGCATATGAATACTATAAATATAGTGAATGACAAGCGTTTTTCGCTTAATGATACCGAGTACCTTAAAAATTACATTACCGAAGTGCGAGGCAATAACATTTCTATTTTTAACTGTTATGAAAGTAAAGATGTACTGGTAGAATTATCCCATTACAGTCAGTTTAAAGTAAAGGGATTAACCTATTCTTCAGCCAAAGCTTTACAAGTTGCCCTGCTCGATGTTTTGTACAGCAGAAATACGTTAGGTGGCGATAACCATGATTACGCTTTTGAGCAGAATAATGTCGGAAAAATTTACGAATTGGGGTTTTTTGAAAAGGTCGACAATTTGTACACAGCAATCGTAAATCTGGTTAATTCATATTATACATTAAACCTTACAGAAAAGGATACTCCCGCCATATTAACGATATTTAAAAGTGAACGACCGTATTGGGCACCGGCATCAGGACCATTTAACGGTACAATGAGGCCCGTGGCAAAACATGGATTCTTGTTTTTAGGAGGTAAAGGTACCTGGGGGTTAAATGGTGCAACTATAACCGCCGATATGCTGTATGCGCTACCCGCAGAAAATCTTACGGTTAACGATATTGAAAGCAACCCTTCCACCCAAGCTATAAACTTTGGTGCGCTTACAAATCAAACTGTTTTGCAATGGCTTAATACACGCGTGCCGGGTTTAGCTATACAATCGCAGGATGATGGGTATACTTTATTTAAAGGAACTATTGACGGGATGCTGAAATCATATTTATGGGTGGGGACGGCAGGCATTTATGGCGCAGGCAGCACTCAAAGTATCGCAAATGATTTTCAGGAACTAAGTGGTGAGTCGCTTCAGGTAGGTAGTGTACATAGACCCGTTAAGGTAATAAATGAAAATACAGCAGGCTTCGAAAACGGCACTTACACATTGCGCCTGGACGATAAAGATAAGTGGCTTACTTTTAATGTAGGATCCAACTTTACCGTTAGAATTCCGGCATTTATTTTCCCGGCAAATACACTTTTAGAGGGAGATTCAACCGGCAATGGTCAGGCTACTTTTGTTGCTGGTTCAGGAGCCACACTTACTCACCCGCCAAGCGAGATGCCCAAAACAGCCGAAAAAAACAGTGTATTTGCATTAAAATTTCGAACAGCTACCGATATTTCGTTGTACGGACGATTAGAATTGTTATAACTATGAGTGGAATAATAGCAGCAAACAGGTTGATTCAGCCAACATTCGAATTGGAGGCTGAAGGTATTGATGGATTTTACATTGCCAGTCAGTTTGAAGGTTCATTATCGGCCGATGTGGGAGATGGCGACCACGTTAGGCTTCTCAGCACAAACCCCAACGGTTATGTTGGCGAGATGTATATTCGTGATGACTTATACACCGGGCCGTTAAAAATTAGGGGAAATTTAAACACGTGCAAAAGTTTAAGCTTCAACGCTAATTCTAACACTAATAAGGGGCTTATAAAATTCGATATCTCAGAATTTGCAAAAATGCCCAATTTAGAACAGGCAGGGGTGAGTCATCCTACTGTATATCCTACCGGAGATATATCTTCACTGCCTAAGAAGTTAAAGAGTATTTTTTTTTCAAGAGGTCGTCTAGAAGGAAACATTAAAGATATCAGTAAAGATGTCAAAGCATTTGTAATTGCCACTGATAATAACTTAACCGGTGACATGTTGGATCTCCCATTATTGATAGAGGCTTTTAATGTTGGCGGGGATAATAGTATTACCGGTACCTTTTCTGTATTACCAAAGTCAATTAAAGAATTTAGCTTTGCTACAAACCATGGTTCATTTTCAAGTAATTTCTTAGAAATTAAGGAAGGTCTACAATCATTTTCATTAAATGGAAATGCTATAAATATAGTAGGAGATTTAGCTGAGTTACCCACAAGCGTTCATAAATTTACAATTGCAGGTAACGCTAAAGTTACCGGCGATATATCTTCTTTGAATAGCAAATATAGCGAGTTAGCAGTGTACTGTGAAAATTCAATAACTGGCGATATCGCGTACATACCTCCATTTTTATACTACTTTGTGGTCGAGGGTTCTAACACTCTTTTCGGAAATATAGAAATGTTAAGTAGTAATTTATCTACATTTCAAGTAAAAGGTTTTAACACCATAACGGGAAATATTGTGAATATAAGCAGTAGCATATATTATATTTTACTATATGGCAATAACACTGTTTATGGAGACGTACAAAACTTAAATCGTTTACTAAAAGTTCTCGATATACGAGGAGAAAATCAAATGTATGGGAATGTCACTTATTTGCCAGAGAACATAATCGAAATAACAATCACCGGCAATAACACTTTATATGGCGACTTAGGGAGTATTAAGCGTATGTCGGTTATAAGGATTGGGGGCTACGCCACTTGCCATTACATATCTACCGTTTGGCCAAGCCCAATGTATGAGATGTCGTATACTCCAAAAACGACCGGATTAACTGAGGCACAGATCGATCAGTTAATAATTGATCTAAGCGTACCTGATTGGGATGCATTCCGTAAAATTGATTTAAGGGGAGCAAATGCACCACGGACTTCAGCCTCAGATGCAGCAATTTTAGTACTACAGAGTAAATCAGTAACCGTTTTAACAAACTAACTATGCCTAAAGCAGAACACCCTTTGGTTATTTACAGAAAAGATATAAAGGCAATCGTAGCAGAACTCCAGGAAGCTGATTGCTATAACCTGGCTGCTACAGATTCGATATTTTATGGTTCGATTGAAGATTTCAAAATAATAAATCCGGATTTTAAAACACTGGAAGAAGTTTTAAAAGAAGACTTCACAAAGATTCCTCGAATGTGATGTTATGAAATTATTTATGCACAAAATGTATGTGTGGATGATACTGCTGTCTGAGAAACAAGTTACCGCTTGGGATAAAATAATTTACGGAATCAAACTCTTAGTAACTATTGGTCCTGTCATAGCGTTACTTGAAGCTCTAAGAATATGGTTTCAGGACAACCAGACATTTATAGGTGGTGTGCTTGTGGCTTTATTACTCAATATGGGTATTGGTATGTGGTATCATAAACGGGCCAGCACCTTTAGCTGGTCCGCTTTTTTTAAAGGCAATATTAAAATGTTTTGCGGTGTAATGCTGGTTTATATTTTATTAGAATTATTGCGCTCTGCGGCGGGTAACACCATCATTAGCGACGCATTTAAAATAATAGTCCAAACCACCACCATGCTATGGCCGGTTTCTAAAAGCCTGAAAAATATTTATATTATTTACGAAAAAAAATTTCCGCCGGCATTTATCATGGAGCGCCTTTACAACTTTGAGAAAACCGGTAACCTGAAACAATTATTCGATTCAGATTTGGATAACGCTAACGAATAATGGCACAATTCAGTACTTTAGGCATTGATGGCGATATAACCCTTTTAGCGCCGGTAGTAGCAAAATGGGAGGGTGGTTATGTAAATGACGCTATAGATAAAGGCGGGCCAACCAACATGGGCATTACCCTTGCAACATGGAAACACATTGGGTACGATAAAAATAACGACAGACTTGTAAACAGCGCCGATATAAAATTGCTAAACCAAGCCGACTTTAAAGTGGTTTTGAGAAAATACTGGGACAATTGGCAGGCTGATGATATCAAAAATCAAAGTATTGCTAATATATTGGTAGACTGGTATTGGGGTAGCGGAAAGTGGGGAATTGTTATCCCTCAGCGTATTTTGGGTGTAGTACAGGATGGCATTGCAGGGCGTAAAACCGTATCGGCTGTAAATGCTCAAAATCCCAGAATATTTCATAAGCAAGTGTTTGATGCCCGTGTAAAATTTCTAAACGATATTGTAAAGAATAACCCATCGCAAAAAAAATTTATTAAAGGGTGGCTAAACAGGCTTAACGATTTCAAATTTGCCGGATAGTATGAAAGCAAACCTTCTCCACCTTATAATCATGGCGTTGGTTGTTGCCTTGTTGCTAAGCGTTAGTAAATGCAGTTATGATAAAACTATTTATACTAATAATTTAGATGCTTTAACCGATACACTTATTACTTTCAAAAATAAAATAGGTACACAAACTGCAAGTATCAGAACCCTAAAGTATAGCAAGCAACAATTGCAGAACAACCTGCTTGAAAAAGATACCGAACTGGCTACACTGGCAAAACAGTTTGCGAGGATAAACAGTGTTATAAAATACAAGACTGTAGTTAAGTTAGATACGTTAAGGGTAGTTTATCGTGATACTATTCCCTCGGTTTTTACGAGGATTGGTACTGTAAAAAAGCCGTTTTATAATTTTACGTATACATCTACTCAAGATGGATTTTTGATTGATAGTCTATCCATCCTCAATACGGCTACCGTAATAACCGGAACAAAACGCAAATGGTTTTTAGGTGCCGAAACAGTAATTACCGATGTTACTAACAGCAACCCATATATTACTGTATCAAGGATTACAGCTGCTGAGGTTGTTGTTCCCAACCCATGGTATAAAAAATGGTATGTATGGTTTGCCGCAGGTATTGCAGGCGGATATCTTATTGCCAGATAGCTACTCAAATACTTCGCGTAGCACCTCGAGCGATTTCGGCCGCCTGAAACCCGTAAGGTGAAAGGCGTAATAATCAAGTAATACTTTTAATAGTGCCTGCCTTTCGCTAACGTGAAAGGCTTTGGTGCTGTTATCAAACCGTAAAGGCATGAGTCGGCGTAAAAGTGAAGTGTCTTCTGCCGAAAGGCAACTAATAGAATGATAGGGTACAAAAACCCCCTCGTTCATTTCGAAAAATGGATATTCCTGATCGGAATTGTCTGGGTAAAAGCCTAAAAATTTGGTTATTTCTAACAGTAATATCAGATGAAAGTTAACCACTTCATCGTGACCGTCGAGCCAAAGTAATGCCGCTTCTAAAAAATCATACAGCCCGTGGTTCTGCTCTTCTTCCTTAATGCAGTTATGCAGCATTTCGGCCACAAACATCGCAATGCTGGTTTTAGTAATGTTGTTGTGTAAAGACAGGTAGGGGTAGGCCATGCGCACCTCTTTAAAATACTCAAGGCAGCCTTTGTTTTTATGCGAAGCCTCAATTTCTAAAATATTAAGCGGCCTGAAATAAATAGTTTTCTGGCTGCTTTTTTTAGATGAAAACGCATCGCGCACGTAGTACGATTTTAAACCATCGCTTTCTGTAAAGCATTTAACCACCAGGCTTTTTTCCTGATAGCGCAACGCACTTATAACTATAGCTTTGGTTTTTATGTACATTTAATAGATTGAAATATTTAAAAATTTAAGATTGAAAGATAATATATATGATAGAGAATAGATGTAAGATATTCGTATTGAGAATTAAAATTCAAAATATCTTTAGTCTCTCATCTTTTCAAAACGGATTATCCCCATCTTTGACTCTTTGAATAAGCGCATCAATATATCCCGACAATGAATTCTTTACAGGATGAATCCAGTCAGGGGTTTCCTTGTAATAATTAGCCTCATACACAGCAGGGTTATCTCCTTCATCTAGGTAAACAAATAAAAATTGGTAGGTGGCATTATAAACATCAATTATATAAAATGGTCTTGTAATAACTTTACCATCAATATTTAATCTTTGTCTCATATATTCCTGCATATCTTGTTGTGTATTAAATGTGCCCATATCCAAAACATAACAGTAATTACCCGCAAGAAATAACAACTCTTTTAAAGCTACCGGAAAAGCGTTGTTATTATTAAATAATACCTCTAATTGGGTGATTTCCTCTAACGGAATCGGAACTATTGTTTTTTTGTATGTAAGGCTTGTAGGATTACCCGATGGGTTGTTCTTCAGCTGTGTTAAATATTTTATTTCCATAACATTTAGTCTCTCATCCATTATCTAACATCTCACAACTCACCTCCAAAAAATCTAAAATCTAAAATCTTAATTCTGAAATTATCGCACCACCATCACTTTATTAACGGTTTTAATAGTGCCATCATCCGACGCTACTAAAATTAAGTACACCCCGCTTCGCACTTTGTTACGGCCAAAAACCTTAGTGTCCCAAAGAATGGTACCCCCTACAGAGGTAGTTTCGTATACCAGATTGCCTTCAATATCAGTAATTTTTACATTGGCTCTATCAATAAGGCCACTTACTTTTACAGTGCCTTCAAAACCCGGGCGAACGGGGTTAGGATAAACAACTACGCTATTTAAATCTTCAGATGGCGCGGTAGATGAGCCTTTATATGAAACCATGCCACTCTGGGTAGCAAAATACACCTCGCCGGTAACATTGTCAATTGCAATATCGTTAATTATGTTACTTGGCAGCGGAGAATTTTCTTTTGTGAAATGAAAAAGTGTGTTTTGCCCATCCGGCGAAACTAAAAACGCCCCTGCTGTGGTACCAATCCATTTATTGTTAGAGCCGTCCACTTCTATATCAGTAATTACCTGTCGGTACAATAGTTCTTGTGCAATACCATCTTCAACAATAATTATAGGGTTGGCCTGAAGTGCATCGCCACTTGTAAAATTATCAATGCTCGATATTACACTTAACCCACTTACCGTGCCTATCCATAAGCGGTTATTTTTATCGATAACACTGCATTTTACATATGTATCTGCTAAACCTTCGTTAGTACCTACAATAATGCTTTTATTATTTAGCCCTTCGTTAAAAGCAATAATTCCGTGACTAATAGTTGCAATCCATTTGGTACCATTCCGGTCAATTGTCAGTCTTCCATATCTTTCGTCTATTGATGCCAAGTCTCCTAAAATATCTTTAAAGTCATAACTCATCCAGCTATTAGTAGTGCCTGCCCTTAAAACCTTTAATGGCTTTTTGGTCATAGAGTTCATAATCCAAAGGTTACTATCTTTATCAAAAACACCACCATTTACCCTGATGCTCGATGAATTTTCCTTCTGTTCGCTTTCGAGAGGAGGAATTTGATAGAATATAGTTGGCACATCATCTACTAATTTTAGTAAACCTGAGTCGGCCGAATTTAGATATACCTCTTTTTCATTTTTCGGATCGATGGTAATGTCAGATATCGACACAATTCTTCCCAGTTTAGATATTTCAGGATACGTGATCGACTTCCAGCCCATATTGCCCAATTTACTTACTCCTCTTTCGGCGCCGTCGGGCGTATAATAATAATCATATCCGCCAAAAACCGCCCATAAAAAGTTTGGTGTTTTTTCGAGCGAAAATATGCTGTTTTGCAATGGCCCATTAGGCGTAATGTTAGTAAAGTTAAGCGTGCTTAATGGGGTTGTAAATACGCCCTTTTCTTTAGTGCCAATGTATAATCTTTCGTTCACAATCGTTGCGCAGGTAAAGGTAACAGCCTCTGTTTGATCGGGTATTATATTAAATTCATATACCAGCTGGTTAGCATCATTATATATATTTACCTTGTTAGCACAGGTTACAACAAGCAGCCCGTTTACTGCCCGTATATCGAGCGCGCGCGACGGTACATTGCCTATTACCTTTGGTATACCATCTGTAATTTGATATACTATTTGTGTATCTGCTACAGAGTATACATTATTGTTTAAAGTGGTAACGCCATACCAGCCGCCGCCAAAATTCTCTGTCCACTGGTTAAAATCATTAAGGTTTGGGTTGCTAAGCGAGGCAGTACGAACCCCGTTTTGATTTGTAGAAGCGTATATCGTATTATCCTTAATTGTAGCTTGGTTAACGGCAATTTCTGCACCTGCTGGCCCCAGGTAGTACGTATCTTTAAACTCTAAAGTTGCAAGGTTAAAAACGCTTATACCATAATCTGTAGCTATGTAAGCCAGGCCATTATACTCATAAAAACTATTTATCTTTTTTTTGCTGCTTACAACCGTAGTTTCTTTAACAATATCATTTTTAGTAACAATGCTTCCATCGCCATTTACCACAACCATCAGGCCGGTAGCACTACCTACAAGCACACGGTTAAAGCTGGGACTGTAATATATGGCAGTTATGGTTTCGGCCTTAAGCCCATCTACAGATGTTGTTGTTCTTAGTTCTTCGGTAAGGGTGTTTTGCGAAAAGTAGGCACTCTCTGCCGATGCAAAAACCGTACTGTTACTTTGGGTAATATCTACAATATTATTGTACGAAAAATAACTGCCCCAATGCTGACTTTCCTGCGAAAAACCAATTAGTGAACATAAAAATATATAAAGGTATAAAAGCTTTTTCATTAACAATTATTTGGGCAAATATAGCTAAAACGCAGTTATTCTAAATTTTGTATGCGATACCTACTTAAAGCTGACATTTTTTTATGAATCGTAACGGTTAATGCAGACCAAGATATTAAAATTCAGGTAAGACATGTGGAAAATACAAAACAAAAAGACGCTGCATTGCAACGTCTTTAATAACTATAAAATTATTCGTAAGGTTCGTCCATCGAACACTGAATACTGAGACTGCCTACTGCTGAAATGCCTGCTCTATGTCTGCAATAAGATCATCAGCATCTTCAATACCCACGCTAAGACGCACCATATCGTCGCTAATGCCAATTTCTTTACGTTTAGGCTCCGGTATCGATGCGTGCGTCATCAACGCAGGATGATTTGCAAGCGATTCAACACCACCTAACGATTCGGCCAGGGTAAATACTTTAAGGTTCTCTAAAAACGTAATCGAATCTTGTTTTTCGCCACTTTTAAAAGTAAAAGTTACCATACCGCCAAAACCGCCTACCATTTGCTTTTTAGCAATATCGTATTGCGGGTGACTTTCTAACCCAGGGTAATATACTGCTTTAACCTTTGGGTGCTTGCTAAGGTATTCTGCCACCTTAGCCCCATTTTCGCAATGGCGCTGCATACGCAGGTGCAGGGTTTTAATTCCCCTCAACACTAAAAACGAATCGTGCGGGCCAAGTGTTCCGCCAGTAGCAAATTGTGCAAAGTGCAGTTTTTCGCCCAGGGCTTCATCTTTAACAATAAGGGCACCTGCAATAACATCGCTATGGCCGTTAAGGTATTTTGTAGCACTATGCATAACAATATCGGCACCTAAATCTAACGGGCGCTGCAAGTACGGTGTAGCAAACGTATTATCTACCGCGAACAATAAATTTTTAGCTTTTGTAATTTTACCAATAGCCTCAATATCGGCAAGTTTCATAAGGGGGTTAGTAGGAGTTTCTACCCAAACCAGTTTTGTTTTATCGTTTATAAGCGATTCAAACTTTGCCGTATCATTCATATCCACAAAGTGGAAAACAATACCATAATCCTGGTAAATACGTGTAAACATACGGTAGGTACCACCGTACAAATCATCCATTGCAATAACCTCGTCGCCCGGCTTAAGCAATTTTAAAACGGTATCTGTAGCTGCAAGGCCAGATGAAAACGCAAGTCCGCGCACGCCATTTTCAATACTCGCTAAAGCATTTTCGAGAGCGGTGCGTGTAGGGTTTGCGGCGCGGCTATATTCGTAACCCAGGTGTACGCCCGGGCTTTTTTGTGCAAAGGTAGATGTTAGGTAAACGGGCGGCATTACCGCGCCTGTACTGGGGTCGTGCTGCTGACCGCCATGTATGGTTTTTGTGTTAAATTTCATATAAAGAAAGTTCTATGACTTAATAATTTAGGCAAATTTACTGTAAATTGGTCAACCCATCCCAAGGGTAACTAACCTTTTGCAAAACAATAACACATACTATATGAAATTTTACGCAACCCTGCTGGTAGCACTGCTTGTGCTAACCGGCTGCAAAAAAGATACCGAAGAAAAAACTGAAGCCACTCCCGAAACTCCTTCGGCCTTAGCTTTCGGCCCTAAAGAATATGAAAAAAAAACTACGTTGCCGTGTAAAGATATTTGTACGTATGTAAGCATAAGTATACCTAATGCAACCGGACCTAAAGTAGCGGCCGATAGCATAAACAATAAAATTTTTAATACCGTTAGAAGCATTGTTTACTTTGGAGAAAAACCTACCAATGCTACAAACTATGACGATTTAATGACATCGTTTATACAGTCGTATGAAGAGCTTGCTAAAAAGTTTCCGGACGATGCTATGAGTTGGGAGGCTAAAATCAAAGCTACCGTTGATTATAAAACCGATAGTATTATTAATATAAAACTGCATAACTACATGTTTACCGGGGGTGCGCATGGTTACGAAGGCGATAGGTCGTTATTGTTCAGTCCGCAAACAGGTAAGTCGCTTAACTATGCCGATATCTTTAAAGATGAAGCAGCGTTTACTAAATATGCCGAACAAAAATTTCGTACCAAGTATAAAATTCCTGCAAACAGATCGATCAATGCAACAGGCCTGATGTTCGAAAACGAAAAGTTTGCCCTGCCGCAAAATATCTTTTTTAGAGAAAACGGAATTTTGCTATACTACAATGCCTACGAAGTTGCCGCTTATGCTGAACAACAAAAAGAAATACTTATATCATACAGCGAAGCCGATGCTTATTTAAGGTTGAAGTAATCGACTACCTAACAACCCTTAAAAAAATCGATTGTTTCTTTAAGTAGCGGTTCGCGGCTTTCAATATGGCTCATGTGGCCGTGTGGATAAGTAACCAGCTTAACAGCAGTGCCTTCAATCTGGTCGGCGTGCTCATCGTAAACAAGGCTTTGGTCTTTTTCGCCAAGCACTAATAAAATAGGGTAGGGAGCAAAGTGTAAAATCACTTCACGATCTTTACGTATTTTCATCCCCTCTAAAGCAGCAACAATTCCCTGAAGCGGCGTTTTTAAAGCTTCTGCTTTAAGGTGTTCAATTTCGGCAGCATATTTTTCACGGTTTTCTTCACTGAATAAATTAGCAATAGACATCCCTATAAAATTGCCGGCATTATGTTTTACTGCAATTACGGCACGGTCGCGGTTGGCTTTACGCTCATCGCTATCAGCACGCGACGACGAGTTTTGCAACACCAGTCCCTTAACCATATCGCCATACAATTCGGCAAATGCCAATGCGACATAACCACCCATTGAGTGCCCCATGAGTATTGCTTTACGAATGCGAAGCTCTGCCAAAACCGCCTGAACAGCATCGGCCATATCTTCCATAGTATGTACATAACCCAGGCAGCCTGTGTTGCCATGCCCAAGCAAATCGATGGTTATTACCCTGTACTTTTTACTGTATTCGGCCACAAAAAAATCCCACATGGTACTGTTTTCTAAAAAGCCGTGCAGCAGCACTAATGCGGTGCCTTTACCGGTTTCGGAATAAGAAATCTCGATGTTTTTGTAGCTAAGAATCAAGTCGTAAAGTTTTAATGTCGAAAGTTATAAAGTACCCATCAGGTCAGTCATTGCGAGGAGGTACGACGCGGCAATCTTTATATGGATAGATTGCTTCGTGCCTCGCAATGACGAGTTGCGTACAAAAATACAAATTTAACCAGAAGCCCTTTTTACAAACTCAAAAAGTTCACAAAGGTTTATGAACAACAAACGGCTCGCTGTGAACAGGAGCCGCTTGTAATGTTATCGGATAAAAGATAAGATGAAGCACACAAATGATATAATTGCGAACATTATTATAGAAATCCAGTTTTTATTAATACTCAATCTGTGATGGTATTCTAATTTGCCATATTTTTCCAATGTGTTTTTTTTCTCCATTTTTCGCATTTCGTTAAAAAATAATGACGCTATTGCACACGTTATACTAAATATTAAAGATTGCCAATTCATATCTTACTTTACATTCTTATTCACAATCGTGGCACTTGCTTGGGCCGTAGGTAAAACCATTAAATCGGCAATGTTTACGTGGTAGGGGCGGGTAATAACAAAGTGAATAATATCAGCAATATCTTCAGCTTTAAGGGGCTGGTAACCTACGTACACATTTTCCGCACGCTGGCGGTCGCCTTTAAAACGCACTTCGCTAAATTCGGTGTCGACCAGTCCCGGGTTAATTGCCCCTACACGAATGCCGTATTGGTTCAGATCCATGCGCATCCCTTGGTTGATGGCATCTACCGCGTGCTTAGTGGCGCAATATACATTACCGTTTGTGTACACCTCCTTACCGGCAATAGACCCTATATTAATAATGTGACCACTGCGGCGCTGCACCATTCCCGGTATCACCTCTTTACTAACGTATAATAGGCCTTTAATGTTAATGTCAATCATGGCATCCCAGTCTTCGTCGTCTCCATTTTCGATAGGGTCGAGGCCGTGGGCGTTGCCGGCATTGTTTATCAATACATCAATATGCGCAAATTCGGGCGGAAGCGAGGCAATCGACTTTTTAACGTCTTTCTTTTTCCTCACATCAAAGTTTAAGGTATGCACCTCGGTAAGCGCAGAAAACTCGTCCTGCAATTCGGCAAGGCGGTCTTCACGGCGGCCACAAATGATTAGCCTGAAATTATTTTTTGCAAGGTAGCGGGCCGTTGCCCTGCCTATACCGCTGGTTGCGCCGGTTATTAATGCTGTTTTCATTTTTTATATTTAAAAATTGAAGATTTAAAAATTTAACTGCGCTGCGACTGAAAACCGCGACTGCGACTAAATTTAAATGTAAAAATAACGAATTGCATTTAACTTTGTGACTTTGTAGCCTTATGACTTGGGTTAAATTTTCGTACGAATTTTAGCAATAAAATCGGCTTTAGTATACTTTATCCTGATTAAATTCGTTGTAAAAGCTGCCATTGCCGGTTTTGTCAGTTGCTTCGTTATGAGTTATTAATTGTAATACATTGTTATATAATTACTTGTAATTTGATGTAATGGCAATTAACAAGGCGTTAACAGCCTTATTAAAATTTTCGGCAATGAATTTGCAATGTAAAAAAAGCTTACTAAATTCACACTCCAAAACAATAATAGATTATGGAAGATACTTCTGCCGCTGTAGACATTAGGGCGATAAATGAAAAAATAGAGAGGGAAAGTGCCTTTGTAGACCTGCTTGTCATGGAAATGAACAAGGTTATTGTAGGCCAAAAATACATGATAGAGCGCCTTTTAATAGGCCTTTTAGGTCAGGGTCATATTTTGCTTGAAGGTGTACCAGGCCTTGCAAAAACACTTGCAATTAATACGCTTTCGCAGGCGGTTGCGGGCAGCTTTAGCCGTATACAGTTTACGCCCGATTTATTGCCTGCCGATGTTGTGGGTACCATGATTTACAATATTAAACAAAACGAATTTACGATAAAAAAGGGCCCCATCTTCGCCAATTTTGTACTGGCAGATGAGATCAACAGGGCTCCTGCAAAAGTGCAGTCGGCTTTACTTGAGGCCATGCAGGAAAAGCAGGTAACCATAGGCGAAGAAACATTTAAGTTACAAAAGCCTTTCTTGGTAATGGCAACCATGAACCCCGTGGAGCAGGAGGGTACTTACCCGTTACCGGAAGCACAGGTAGACCGTTTTATGCTTAAAGCGGTTATTGACTACCCTAAAATGGAAGACGAACGCCTTGTAGTTCGTGCTAACCTTAAAGGTGCTTTTGAAACGATAAACCAGGTAGTATCTGTCGACCAGATTTTAAGGGCACAGGCCGCGGTGCGTGAGGTATACATGGATGAAAAAATTGAGAAGTATATTCTTGATATTATTTTCGCAACCCGTTACCCGGAGAAATATAAATTAGAAAAACTAAAACCGCTTATCAGCTTTGGTTCATCGCCAAGGGGTAGTATTAACCTTGCAACCGCTGCTAAATGTTATGCATTTATTAAGCGCAGGGGTTATGTAATTCCGGAAGATGTTCGCGCGGTAGTACATGATGTACTGCGCCACCGTATAGGTATTACATACGAGGCTGAAGCAGAAAATGTGACATCGATAGATATCATCAACAAAATTGTAAACGAGATCGAGGTACCATAGTAGTCTTAAAGTCGAATGCCTTAATGTCATCAAGTCTAACGACGCGGACTTTAAGACTTTACAAACTTTAGACTTTAGACTTTTAATTTATGGATACAAAAGATATAATAAAGAAGGTTCGTAAAATAGAGATAAAAACCAAAAGGCTGAGCAATCATATCTTTTCGGGAGAATATCACTCGTCGTTTAAAGGTCGTGGTATGACCTTTAGCGAGGTGCGCCAGTACCAGTTTGGCGATGATGTGCGTGCTATCGACTGGAATGTTACCGCACGCTATAACGAACCCTATATTAAAGTGTTTGAAGAGGAGCGGGAGCTTACAATGATGCTGGTGGTAGACATTAGCGGATCTGAAAGTTTTGGTACCCAGAATGCCTTTAAAAAAGATATCGTTACAGAAATTGCTGCTACCATGGCTTTTTCTGCCACACAAAATAACGATAAGATAGGGCTGATACTATTTTCTGACCAAATAGAACTTTATATTCCGCCTAAAAAGGGTAAGTCGCACGTGCTGCGTATTATTCGCGAGTTGGTAGAATTTACCCCTAAAAGCAAAAAGACAGATGTTACTGTGGCGCTAAAGTTTTTAGCCGGTGTGCTTAAAAAACGCGCTATTGTATTTTTAATATCCGATTTTATGGCGGGCGACTTTGAGCATACCCTTAAAATAGCCAGTAAAAAACACGATATTACCGGTGTACGCGTGTATGATAAACGCGAAGAAACCATGCCCGACCTTGGTATTGTAAACATGGCCGATGCCGAAACGGGCGAAAGCCTGCTGGTTAATACCGGATCTAAATCGGTACGTGTGCAGTATGAAAAGTACTATCAGGAGCGTGTAAAATATTTTAGGGAAACCTTTAGCCGCTGCGGGGCGGGCAGCCTTAGCACCCGCACAGACGAATCGTATGTAACCAAACTGCTGGGTTATTTTAAAGCCCGTGCTTAAGTAGGTTAATAACATGAAAGCAATGACCATTAAACAATTATATGCTATACTGTTTATGTTTGCGGCATTTACAGCCTTTGGGCAGCAGGCGCAGGTAAAAACCAGTATAGACAGTACTAAAATAATGATAGGCAGCCAGGCTAAGCTAACGCTTAAAGCCACGGTAGATACCGCATCTAAAGTAAATTTTCCGGAAGGTAAAAACTTTGGGCAGCTTGAGGTGCTGGAGAGCTATCCTATAGATACTATTCGCAAAGGCGCTATTTACGAGCTGGTTAAAAAATACGGACTTACACAGTTCGACTCCGGGCGTTACGTAATTCCGCGTTTGCCGGTGGTTATCAATAACAAAACGTTTCAGACCGACTCTGTCGCGCTTGAGGTAAACAACATTAAAGTTGATACCCTTAAGCAAAAAATGTTTGATATTAAACCGTTAGCTAATACTAAAAGCAACTACGATGTCTGGATTTATTTCATCCTTACATTACTAATTTTAGGCGGTATAGGCTACGGCATTTGGTGGTACATTAAAAAAAGTAGCCAGCAGTCGGTTGATAGTACGCCAAAAGTAGTAATTACCCCGATTGAAAGGGCTACCAGCGAACTCCAGAACCTTGAAAAGAAAGAGTTGCTAAAACGCGGAGCGGTGAAAGAATACTATAGTGAACTATCGGACATTGCCCGAACCTATATTGAAGAAGCCATACACATTCCTGCAAAAGAAAGCACCACCAGCGAATTAATTGAGGCGATGCGAAATGCAGTGCTTCGTAAAAAGATGTTGCTTAAGCAGGAAACGTTTGAGCAGTTGGAAGAAGTGCTGCGTGCGGCCGACCTTGTTAAGTTTGCAAAATCACGTCCGCTTGATTTTGAGATCGCGCAGGACCGTACCCGTATCGAAAATACTATTGTAGTTATTGATAAATCCATCCCCGAAGAAAAACCGGAAGATGAAGACCATACCCAGCGCTGGATTGAAGAGCAGCGCAAAAAGAAAGAAAAGCGCAGGCGTACCATTATCATTATATCATCGGCGGCAGCGGTGCTGTTACTTTTAGTTGGCGTGAGTGTGTTTTATGTAAAAGATAAATTGTTTGGTACCCCCACTAAAGAGCTGCTTGAAGGCCAGTGGATTAAAAGTGAATACGGCAATCCCGGCATTACTGTAGAAACCCCCAAGGTGCTTAAACGCCTAAATGTAGCGGGTATGGTACCTAAAGATGCAGCTGCTCTTATTAGAGATATGAACCTGTTTGGCTACGGTGCTATGTTTGATGATTTTTATGTTGAGGTGAGTACCATAAGCTATAACCAGCAAACCGAGATCGACCTTAATGCTACCACAGAGGAAGTTATTAAAGTATGGGAGTCGCGTGGTGCATCTAACATCATTATAAAATCAGAAGATTTTAATACAGATAAAGGTATAACGGGGTTACGATCGTATGGAAACATGACGCTGCCTAACCCGCTTACTAAAAAACCGGTAAGGTCGTACTACGAACTGTTTTTCTTTAAGCAGCAGGGTGGCCTGCAGCAGGTGCTTGTTATTCACCGCGAAGGCGATCCGTATGGTATGCAGATACTGGACCGCATTAAAAAATCGATAGAACTAAGAAGCCTGAACCAATAAATTTTATGAAAGACGTAACTTTTTTACATCCGGCATTCTTTTGGCTCTTTGCCCTTATACCACTGGCTATTGGATGGTACTTCTGGAAACGGAAACAGCAAACGGCATCGCTTACGGTAAGTTCGCTTAACGGTTTTAAGGTTAAGCCATCGCCGCTTGCAAAGCTTAAACCGGTGCTGTTTGCCCTTAGGCTTTTAGCATTAAGTTTTATGATTGTAGCACTGGCACGACCCCGCAGTGTAGATGTTAACAACAAAACCCGCACTACCCGCGGTATAGATATTGTAATGGCTATGGACGTATCTGGCTCTATGCTGGCTAAAGACCTTAAGCCTAACCGCCTGGAAGCTCTTAAAAAGGTAGCGGCAGAGTTTGTAGATAACCGCCCTAACGACCGTATAGGCCTTGTGGTTTATGCCGGAGAAAGCTATACTAAAACCCCGGTAACCAGCGATAAAGAGTTGGTTAAAGAGTCGATAAAATCAGTTAGGTATGATGATGGTGTGCTGGAAGACGGTACAGGTATTGGCGTAGGCCTTGCAACTGCTATTAACCGGCTTAAAGACAGTAAAGCAAAAAGCCGCGTTGTTATTTTACTTACAGATGGGGTTAATAATTCGGGTGTTATCGATCCGCGTACGGCGGCAGATATTGCTAAAGAGTTTGGTATTAAAGTATATACCATAGGTATTGGTACTAACGGCAAAGCTATGTTTCCGTATACTAAAGATGCTACAGGTAAAATTTTGTACCAAATGATGGAGGTGCAGATCGACCAGGACCTGATGAAGGAAATTGCTAAAAAAACCGATGGTACGTACTTTCGTGCTACCAGCAACAGTAAGCTAAAGCAAATTTACGACCAGATAAACAAGCTGGAAACTACTGAAATAGAGGAACAAAAATTTTATAATTACGACGAAAAATTCCGTCCGTGGGTATGGGCAGCTTTAGGGCTGTTACTGGCCGAGGCGGTAGCGCGTAAAACACTTTACAGAAGCTTTATCTAATTATGGATTACGAGTTAGACGAATCAAAATATTTATACCTGCTGTGCATCATCCCGGTGCTGGTGCTGCTTTTTCTGTACAATCAGTATTGGAAACGCAAAAAGCAGCGCGAATTTGGTAACCCGGAACTGGTTAAAAAACTTAGCCCGGACAAATCGTTATTTAAGCCTGCGCTAAAGTTAGTGGTGCTGTCACTTGCCATTGCCGGTATTGTTATAGCATTGGTTAACCCTAAAATTGGCACTACTACCGAGACTGTTAAGCGCGAAGGTGTAGATATTGTATTTGCGGTAGACGTTTCTAAAAGTATGCTTGCCGAAGATGTTGCGCCAAACAGGCTCGACAAGAGTAAGCAAATGGTAGCGCAAATTATCAACAGTTTGGGAACCGACAGGATAGGTATCATTGGCTATGCCGGAAGCGCTTACCCCGTACTGCCGATTACTACCGATTATAGCGTGGCGAAAATGTTTCTGCAAAGCATGAATACCGATATGGTTTCGTCGCAGGGAACGGCCATTACCGATGCTTTAGAGCTGGCCTCATCGTATTTTGATAATCCGCAAACCAGTAAAATTATCATTTTACTATCTGATGGTGAAGATCATGGCGAGGGCAGCCAGGAAGCTGCAGATGAACTTTTAAAGAAGAACATCAGGCTGATTACCATAGGTGTAGGCACAGAGAAAGGCGGAAACATTCCTATAAAAGTAAATGGACGTATTGAAAGCTATAAAAAAGATAACCAGGGCGAAACGGTAATTACAAAACTATATCCGGACGCACTAAAATCGTTAGCCGAAACTACTAAAGGCGGTTATGTATATGGCAGCAGCAGCCGTGAGGTTACCGCTTACATTAAAAACGCGCTGCAAAATATTGAGAAAACCGAATTTGAATCGAAAGAAGTAGCCTTATATGAGTCGCAGTTTCAGTGGTTTTTAGGCGGTGCTTTTATATTGCTGTTCCTGGATATATTTTTACTGGAACGCAAAACCTACTGGATTAAAAAACTGAACCTGTTTAACGAAAAAGAATAATGAAAAGAATACTTACATTATGCCTTGTGCTTTGCACCATGCTGGCTTTTTCGCAGGAAAAACCAAAGCCGGTAAAGGATAAGAACCTGCCGCTGGGCAACAAGCAATTTGCCGATAAAAATTATGTTGAGGCAGAGGCTAACTATCGCATATCTAAAAGCAATAACCCTACTAATGCAGCATCGGCTTATAATTTAGGTAATGCTATTTACAGGCAAAATAAGCCCGGCGAAGCTATGTACGCCTACGGTAAGGCTGTAGAAATTGCTAAAGATAAACCTCAAAAGCATAAGGCGTGGCACAATATGGGTAATGCGCTTATGGCAGCTAAAGATTACCAGGGTGCTGTTGAAGCCTATAAAAATGCTTTGCGCAACAACCCTGCGGATGATGAAACGCGCTATAATTACGCGTTAGCTAAAGAGATGCTTAAGAAAAATCCGCAACAGCAACAACCTAAAGATAAAGATAAAGGCAATAAGGACGATAAGACCCAGAAGCCAAAAGACGAGGGAGATAAAAAAGATAAGGGCGGCGAGGGTGACCAGAAGGATAAAGGTGACAAAAAAGAGAAGCCGGACAACCAGAACAAGGGCGACGAAAAAGACAATAAGGATAAGGGCGACCAAAAGGATAAGAAAAACGGCGATGGCAAAGACAAAAAAGACAATGCCGACCCGCAGCCTAGCAATGCCAGCCCAAGTAAACAGCGTATGGAAAACATGCTGGATGCTATGAATAATGAAGAGAAAAAAGTACAGGATAAGCTTAATGCTAAACGAACCAAGTCGCAACCTAAAAAGGTAGAAAAAGACTGGTAGGTATTTGATTTGATGATTCGTCGATTTGGTAATTTGAAAATTCGTAATTAAACTTCATTCAGCTTACGAAACTGAGACAATGAGAAAGTATATTTTAATAATTTTTTTACTGCTATCACTGCACGGGCTGTATCCACAACAGGCTGCGGTAGAGTTTAAGGCAACACCAAGTAGAACAAAAATTGGCGTTAACGAAAAACTGCGTGTAGAATTTAGCATGAATCAGGATGGGGATAATTTTAGTCCGCCCACTTTTCAGGGTTTTTCGGTATCGGGTCCCGGCCAAATGATAAACAACTCTTGGGTAAACGGCGTGCGCAGTTATAGTAAAAGCTACACTTATGTGCTTCAGCCAAAGGCTAAAGGTACTTTTACCATTAGCCAGGCCACTATAGAGATTGAGGGTAAAACCTATAAAACGTCTCCATTTAAAATTGTAGTGGGCGATGCTGTGGCTAACCCTAACCCTCAACCGCCGGCATATAACCCTTACAATCCGTATAATCCATACGGCGGCCAGCAACAACAGCCGGAAGCAGTGGCTCAAAACCCCGGAGACGGTATTCACCTTGTTGCAGAAGTACCTAATATTAGCCCGTATGTTAACCAGCCCATTAACGTAGTATATAAATTATACGTTAGCCAGAATGCTGCGATAACTGATTTTTTCGAGAAGAAAAGTCCGCAATACAGCGACTTCTGGAGCCAGATAGAAGTTGTAAGGCAAATGAAGGTACAGATGGGGACTTACAAAGGGCAGAGCTACCGATACATAACATTACGTAAGGCAGTCCTGTATCCTCAAAAAAGTGGCAAGTTGGTATTAGAGCCTTTAGTGTTAGAGATAAACAGCGAAGTGATTACCGGCTTTGACATCTTTGGAAGACCCGAAACCAGGCCTGCTAAAATAGATGTTTCTTCCGGCAGAAAAAGCATTACCGTAAGGCCATTGCCGGAGGCAGGCAAACCCGAAAGTTTTACAGGTGCCGTGGGTACTTTTGATTTTACAATGGTGCCAAGCAAAACTACCATTACTAATGGCGAGTCGATACAACTTACAGTAAAGGCATCGGGTAAGGGTAACCTTAAGCTGTTCAGTTTACCAAAGCCGGAGGCACCCGCCGCGCTCGAAATGTATGAGCCTGAACATAAGGAAGAGGTTAAAACACCAATTACCGGAATGACGGGAAGCATTGCCGATGTGTATACCATAGTGCCTAATGCTAAAGGCAAGTTTGTTATAAAAGGTGTTGAGTTTGCGTATTTCGATTTGGCATCTAAAAGCTATAAAACCGTAAAAACAAATGATGTAAACATCGACGTGCTTAACATACCTGCAAGTGCTACTGCAGCGGCCAACCAGCCAAAGAGCAAAAGGCAGGCGCCGGGAGCAACGTTTAGAGATGTTGCTGAAAGCACATCGCTTAAAGCAGCAGATAGTGACGATTTTTATGGTTCGGCATTGTTTTACATACTGCTGTTTTTACCGTTTGCGTTAATTCCAATAGTAGTACTTCTTAAAAAGAAAAAAGAGGCTTACGACAGTGATGTTACAGGTAATAAAATTCGCCAGAACAATAGACTGGCGCGTAAATACCTTAGCCAGGCTAAAAAACAAATGGGTAATAAAGAGCAGTTTTACCTGGCGCTTGAAAAAGCGTTGCATAATTTTCTTAAAGCTAAGTTAGCTATAGAAACATCTGAATTAAGCCGTGAAAATATAAGGGAACTGTTGTTAGAGCGTAATGCAAAACCCGAAACCGTTGAAGAGTTTAGCGCAATTATGGATGCCTGCGAGTTCGCGCGTTACGCACCATCATCCGGCACTGCTATGCAGCAGGATTATGATAAGGCGGTTAATGTGATTACCAATTTGTCTAAGCAGGTGTAGAGAAAGTTGCTGAGGGTCTGAGGCTCTTAGCTTCCTGCAAGGTTTTAAAAACCTTGTAGGTGTAATGCAAAAAGTAAAGGTTTAAAAAAAATAAAAATCCCCGAAACCTGCAAGGTTTCAAAAACCTTGCAGGTTGGGTAACGTATTAAAAAAAAATGAAAAAGTTATTTTATATACTATCGCTATTGTTTTTAACGCAGGGCACTTTCGCGCAATCAGCGTTTGAAAAAGGCAATGGGCTATACCAAAAAGGCGACTTTAAGGGTGCGGCCGAAGCCTATAATAGCATAATACATAACAATGAGCAATCGGCTGAGGTGTATTTTAACCTTGGTAATGCTTACTATAAGCTTAACGAACTGGCGCCCTCTATATTTAATTATGAGAAGGCGTTACTGTTAGATCCGGGAAATAAAGATGTTGCTATAAACCTAAGTGTCGCCCGCAAGATGATTATTGACGATGTTAAACCCGCACCGCAAACCGGGTTCAAACAGGCGCTTTTTAATATTACAGGCAATTATCATTACAATACCTGGGCATGGATAGCAGTTTCTTTCGCCGGGTTGTGCTTTATACTGTTTTTGGGGTATTACCTATCGGGTACTACGCTGCTAAAACGCATATTTTTTACGGGTATGTTTGCATCGGTTTTGTGCGTTATTGCTAGTGTATTATCTGCAATGTTTGTTAAAACTGAAGTCAATAACCAGCATCCTGCAATTGTTTTTGCTGAAGTTGCATCGGTAAAACCTTCACCATCGCCTAAAGGAAAAGATGCTTTTGTACTTCATGAAGGAATTAAGGTAGATGTGCTTCAAACCAAAGATGGCTACAGAAAAATTAAGCTTGCCGATAATAGCGTAGGATGGATTGAGGCCGATGCTATTAAGGAGGTAAAGTAGCTTTGATAGTAGTTCCATTTCGACTGGAGGGAGAAATCTATAATGTGGGATTCTTCGATTACGTTGCACTTCGCTCAGAATGACAAAACACACAGTCATAATTTACGTTATCACTCAACCCACTCTGCATTATACATGTATCACTTCCTCTTCAATTAATAAATCTTCGCGGCGCATGCGCAGCAATACCTGCGCTACCGCTACCACATCTTTTTCACAGTAGGTAACAATACGGTCGATATCTTTTTCTACGTGAAAAACATGTCCTACCTGGCTGCCGTCTATATCTCCTTTAGGAGACGGGATACCCAATATTTTTGTCAGCAATTTTAAAGAGGTATAGCTTTTAAAATCGCCAAACTTCCATAATTCCATGGTATCAAGGTGCGGCACTTCCCATGGCTTTTTCCCGAACAGGTTTAATTTAGGCGGAATAGGCAGGCTGTTAATAATCATGCGCCTGGCTATGAACGGAAAATCAAATTCCTTTGCATTGTGGCCGCACATAATATGCTGTGGCTGGTTAAAATGATTGTTAAGCAGGTTACTAAAGTCTTTTAATATTTTAGTTTCTTCTCCACAAAAGGAGGTTACCCTAAAATGCCTTATGTCTCCCCTAAAAGTAAAATAGCCGGCAGAAAGGCACACTATTTTGCCAAACTCAGCCCAAATGCCGGCGCGGTCGTAAAACTCTTCTGGCGTAAAATCGTCCTTCCGCTGATATTGAGTCTTAAGGCTGTAAAGTTCGCGGGTTTCAGTATCAAGCAGGTCGAAACTCTCGTGTTCCGGCACGGTTTCTATATCTAAAAAAAGTATGTGTTCGAGCTTTATCTTTTCGATCATGTTGTTTTGTTTTGCAACAAATTACTTTACCATCTTTTTGCTGTTTCCCTCGCCTTCGTTGGGTTTCATGAGGCCAAGCATTTTATACGCTTCATCTACGTACACATAAAAATCGTTGCTGTGCGGATCTGTCTTTGTATCAACCTGCAATCCTTTTTTGTGGCCCAAACGGGTAATTATTAAATGATCTTGCGGAATAACAATCACAAACTGACCCAAATGCCCACGCATGTAGTACATTTTTTTACCTAAGTAGGTTTTTAACCACCAGCCGTATCCGTACTGCGGCGACTCTGCAAAACGGGGTGTAACCATTTTAGCAACGTGAATACTATCTAAAATTTTTGTGCCGTTCCAATTACCGGTATGTTCGAATAACTTACCGAACCTTGAAAAATCACGGGCATTGCTGCCTATACAGCAGTATGCTTTTTCGATACCGCCTTCATGATCAAGTTGCCAAAGCGCGTCGTTCTCAGCACCCATAGGTTTCCAGAATTTATCGCTAACATAATCTGCAAGATGTTGTCCTGTAGCTTTTACAATAATCATGGCAAGCAATTGCGTTGCGCCACTTTTATACTCAAACGCCTGGCCCGGCTGTTTTGCAATGCCGATGTTTAGCATGGTTTTTTCGAGTTCAGTACCAAAATACGCGCGGGTGGTTATAGAAAAGGCACTGCTGTACTCCTCATCCCAATCCATGCCGGTTGCCATGCTCGATAAGTCGCCCACTGTAAGCTGCGCCGCTAAGCCTTTATTAAATTCAGGGAAATAATCAGATACCCTTTGGTCGAGGCTTTTAATCTTACCCTCTTCGATGGCCTTAAACATCGCTGCCGAAACAACACTTTTTGCCACGCTAAACGAGTTGGATTTAGAGTTGACACCGTAACCGTCATAATAGCTTTCGTGCCAAAGGCTGTCGTTTTTAATGATGAGGTAGGCAACGGTGCCCAGTTGTTTATTTACTTCGTTAAGCCTTGCGGTGGTTTTTACTTTATTATAATCAGTAGCTTGGGGCCACGGTTGCGGTGTGCCTTTATGTATAATGCGGTTATCAAAGTGGGTATAATCATCAAGGTAAGCGGTGGTTTTACCATGCAGGTACACTACCCGTACGGCTTTAAGCAGGTAGTCTACATTAAAAATGTACAGTAATGCGACAATGCACACAACGATACCTACAAGCCAAAGCAGAAATTTTTTCATGGTGGGAACGGTTACAGAAACGAATTTACGTAAAATTTGCGTTTCTCCATTTCGCATGCGGAGAGAATCTTTTATAGTTTGTAATTGAGATTCTTCGACTTCGTTGCACTTCGCTCAGAATGACAAAATTGATTTAAGTGATACCTGGAAACTGCGACTGGAAACTGCGACTGGAAATTGAAAACTTATCAGGGTGCTATAAGCTTAAACCCAACCCGGGGTATATTCTCAATACGGATGCTATTATCATCACGGAAAATTTTACGCAATCGCGAAATAAAAACATCCATGCTGCGGCCCATAAAGTAATCATCGGTACCCCAAAGGGCAGTGAGTATTTTTTCGCGCTTAAGTATATTATTTTTATGGTCTATAAAAAGTTTGAGTAAGGCCGACTCCCTTTCGGTTAACTGCGTGGTTTCGCCATTTTTTATAAGCAAGTAGTTATCCGGGTCGAAGGTAAAAGTACCTATAGTGCAGGTGTTGTTTTTTACGGTAGGCTGTTTCTGGCTGCGTTGTAAAAACACTTCAATTTTAAGTATCAGCTCTTCAATACTGTAGGGCTTAACGAGGTAATCGTCGGCGCCTAGCTTAAGACCTTTTATGCGGTCTTCCTTTAATGTTTTGGCTGAAAGAAAGATAATAGGCACGGCTACATTGCGCTCGCGTATGGCGGCAGCAAGCTCAAAACCATCCATTTGCGGTAGCATAACATCGAGCACGCAAAGGTCAAACTCTTCGGTTTTAAAAGCCTCAAAGGCATCTTTGCCATTACTAAAATGCACCACATCATAATGCTGCTCCAGGTTATCGGCAGTTAAAAAAGCCAGTGTGGTATCATCCTCTACATACAGTAATTTTTTTTTCATGCCAGGCTTCGTTTGGGTATAAATATGCTAATGGTAATGCCGGTAACCTCTTCATTATTTTTTATAGCTATCTTCCAGCCGTGAAGTTCACAAATCTTTTTTACATAAAAAAGCCCGATGCCAAAACCTTCTATATCTTTCTTGTTTTCTCGTGGAACACGGTAAAAGCGGTCGAATACAAAATCGATATGTTCGGCTGCAATACCAGGGCCATCATCTGTAAAAGTTAGTTGCAGGCCTCTATCTGCCATGGTAACATAAATATTTACTTTAGGGTTTGTACCTCCGTATTTAATAGCATTCTCCACCACATTGTAAGCAATGTTATAAAAGTGGAATTCATCGCCCATTACATTGTAAGATGTAACGTCCGACTGCACTGATACTAAAGCATTTTCAAATTTAATCGAAGCATTTTCTTTAACCAGCTCAAGTGACTCTACTATATTAAAAGGTATTTTTTGCAGCGAGCCAAGGGTGTTATCTGTTTTAGCAACTGAAAGTATGCGCTCTATATGCTGGTTAAGCTTGTTGCTTTGCTCGATGATTAACTTAAGGTATTTGTGCAGTTTTGGGTCGGCTTCAATGGCCTGCTGCTTAACGGCATAGTTAGAGGCGATGAGTATAGACGATAGCGGCGTTTTAAACTCGTGCGTCATGTTATTAATAAAATCTTTTTGCAGCTCGGTATATTTTTTCTGCTTTAGCAGAAGCAAAACCGAGTACACGTAGATAACCAACACCAAGATAAGCACGCCGGTATATATCCAGTACTGCTGCAATGATGTTATATAGCTGTGCTGCAATTGCGGAAACCGAACCGCGAAGTAATACACCAGGCCGGGGCGTTTGGTAAAGCAGTTTTTACATTTCTGCTTTTCTATAGTGGTGGCCTTACCCGCCATGGTAACATATTCTCCATACACCATTTCGTCGCTGCCACAGTTGTAAATAGCATACTCATAATCCATGTCGAGTTTTACCTTTTGGAATTCGTTTTTAAGATAAATTTCGAGTATATCAGCTTCGAAAACATCATTAACGTTAACTATATAATAGTCTTCGGTGATTTTTTTAATGGGGCTTTCGGCGGGCTGCTCCTTTTTATTATCACGGTAAATTTTAGTTACAACATCCTGCAGTGCGAAGTGTATTTTCTCGGCAAGCTCTTTCTTTTCAAACGAATACGCTTGGTTTAGTGTAACCAGTTGCATTGCAATAACACCCACTATGGCAAGCAGGCCTATAAAAACAATGGTGTTTAATTTGTTGAATTTCAATTTTTGGAATATAATTTGCTAATGTGTAGTACAAGATGTAATTTGCCGCACCGATATTACTACAAAAAAGCCTACGCTGTAACCCGTTAACATGTTGTTAACAAGACTTTGAAAACGGTTAACATATTTATAGCAGTAAGTAAATATATTTGTAATGTGGTACAAAAGCAACTAAAACTGTATTAACTAAATAGTAATAAATTTAATTATGAAAACCCTTAAACTTTCTTTATTCGCTTTAGCAGCAACCCTGTTTCTTTCGGTATCTGCAAACGCGCAGGAAACAAGAAAAAAATCGACTGCTGTAAAAGCAACAACAACTACTACAACAGTAACTCCTGCGGCTGCAGCTCCTAAAGCTACAGGCCTTACGTTTAAAGAAGAAACTCACAGTTTTGGTGATATACCAAAAGGTACTCCTGCAACACACGAGTTTACTTTTAAAAACACATCAAAGCAAACTATTCTTATTACAGGTGTAAAAGCATCTTGTGGCTGTACAACTCCTACCTACACAAAAACACCTATTAAACCGGGCGAAAATGGTGTGGTAGCTGCAACTTATAATGCTGCTAACCCAGGTAGTTTTAATAAAACTATTACTGTTACTACTAACGATACTGAAACTCCAAAAATACTTACCATTAAAGGTAAAGTAGAAGCTCCTGCAGCAGATGCAACTCCGGCAGGTACTACTATGCAATAATAACTTTTTTTTGTAAAGGTTAGTTTGGCCATCGGGGTAACCCGGTGGCTTTTTTTTGTAGTATTTTTTTTAACAATTGTTAAGCCATTGCTTAGTTATCAATACTATACCTTTACAAAAACAAATACAATTATGTCTAAATCTGGTGTTATATTATTAATTGAAGATGATACAGACGACCAACTAATTTTTAAATTAACGCTGGCCGAAATGAACGTTAAAAACGAGGTGTTGTTGTTTAATACAACAGCCGCCGCGCTAGATTTTTTAGATAAAACAACACAATCGATATTTATTATTTTTTGCGACATTAACCTGCCTGGAGGCAGTGGTTTAGATTTTAAGCAGGATATAGACAGCAACCCTACCTTACGCCGTAAAAGCATACCATTTATTTTTCATTCAACAGCAGCAATGCCGGAGCAGGTAGATATGGCTTACACGCAAATGACGGTTCAGGGATTTTTCAAGAAAAGTTCATCGGTAGCCGATAACAAGCTACAGTTAAAAATGATTATTGATTATTGGATGTCATGCAAGCATCCAAATAATTAGCTGTTACTATATTCTTGAAATAGCTATCTTTATTGTATAATTAATTGTACTATGCCAACTGCTTTCATACAAACACCATTAGGTATAACCGCTATAACCGGCGATAGCTTTGGCGTAAGCCGTATAACGGTGTTGAAAGAAGAAGCGCGGCCGTCGGATATCATTCCGGACGAGTTGCAGGAAGCGGTAACTCAATTGCTCGAATATTTTAACGGCGACCGAAATAGTTTTACTTTTAAACTTAACCCGGAAGGCACCGATTTCCAGAAAAAGGTTTGGGGTGCTCTACTTAAAATCCCTTTTGGCACTACAACTTCTTACCAAAAATTATCTGTTGACTTAGGCGACATTAAAGCCATCCGTGCCGTGGCAAATGCCAACGGCAAAAACCCATTATGGATTGTTGTACCCTGCCACCGTGTAATAGGGTCGGACGGGTCGTTAACCGGGTATGCCGGCGGATTGTGGCGTAAAAAATGGCTATTAGAGCATGAAACGCCTCCTGTACAGCAAAGCCTGTTTTAAATCTATTATTCATTTAGCTTTTTGGTTTATATAATTGTGTGTCATAGCATCATAAAAATTATGTTATATTTGTTTATATAACAACAAACCACAAAAAAGTTACAAAATGGCAACACAAACCGATTCCTTCGGCATACAAAACGCCCTTAACCAATTGGGTATATCGTCAATAAATACCGGCACATCTACAGGAACCAACAGTTTTGCTAATGGCGAATTAATATCATCCTATTCTCCTGTAGATGGGTCATTAATAGGCCAGGTAAAAACATCTACGCCCGGCGATTATGAAACTGTAATGGCTAAGGCTGAAGAAGCATTTAAGGTTTGGCGTTTAGTGCCGGCACCAAAGCGTGGTGATGTAGTGCGACAGATAGGAGATGAGTTGCGTAAGTTTAAAGAGCCATTAGGTAAGTTGGTATCTTTCGAAATGGGCAAAAGCCTTCAGGAAGGACTTGGCGAAGTGCAGGAAATGATAGATATATGCGATTTTGCCGTAGGGCTGTCACGACAATTATATGGGCTTACCATGCACAGCGAGCGCCCGCAACACCGCATGTACGAGCAGTGGCACCCGCTTGGGGTTGTAGGTATTATATCGGCATTTAATTTTCCGGTTGCGGTATGGAGCTGGAATGCCATGCTTGCCTTGGTATGCGGCGATGTGTTTGTCTGGAAACCAAGTTCTAAAACACCGCTTTGTGGTATTGCCTGCCAAAATATTTTAAAAACAGTATTAGAGTGTAATGAGATTCCGGAAGGCGTTTGCAGCCTTGTAACCGGAGAAGCTTGTAACGAACTTATAAATAACGATAAGCGAATTCCGCTTATATCCTTTACGGGGTCTACCCGTGTGGGGCGCCATGTATCTAAAACCGTGGCGGAGCGTTTTGGTAAAACTATTCTTGAGCTTGGGGGTAATAACGCCATTATAGTATCTGAACATGCTGATTTGTCGATGGTATTAGTTGGCGCTGTTTTTGGTGCCGTGGGTACTGCGGGCCAGCGTTGTACAACCACACGCCGACTGATTATTCATGAAAGCATGTACGATAAAACGGTTGAGGTGCTTAAAAGTGCTTACAGCCAGTTAAAAATTGGTAATCCGCTTGACGGTAATAACCATGTGGGTCCGCTAATAGATACTACCGCAGTACAGAGCTTTTTAGATGCTATAGAAAAAGCCAAAGCTGAAGGCGGGAAGTTGATTACCGGTGGTGGTGTGGTGGAAGGGAAGGGTTACGAAAGTGGCTGCTACGTTAACCCCTGCATTATTGAAGCTGAGAACCATTACGAAATTGTGCAGCATGAAACTTTTGCGCCTATTTTATATGTAATGAAATATAAAACGCTGGAGGAGGCTATAGAATTGCAGAATGGCGTTCCTCAGGGACTCTCATCATCAATATTTACTAACAATATGCGCGAGAGTGAGTTATTCCTGTCTCAGGCGGGGTCAGACTGTGGTATTGCCAATGTGAACATCGGTACATCCGGTGCAGAAATTGGCGGTGCTTTTGGCGGAGAAAAAGAAACTGGTGGCGGCCGCGAGAGTGGTAGTGATGCCTGGAGGGCGTATATGCGCAGGCAAACAAACACAATTAATTACGGTAGCCAGTTGCCGTTAGCGCAGGGCATCAGGTTCGATTTGTAGATTTAACATATATAACATATAATAAGTTGCCCCAGTAATGGGGCATCTTGTTTTGTGGTAATTATTAACTAATTATAACAGATAATTAGTATTTTATATAGAGGTTAGGGTGTTACCTTGTAATCTGAAACCTAATATACCATACCATGAAAAAATTTACATTATTATTAACAGTATTATTTATATCGTTTTCGTGTTCAAATGACGACGATAATAAAGAAACTCCCTGCACCACAAATGTTGTTGACGGACTGGAAATAGTAGTAACCGACCCTCAGAATGTACCTGTTACCGAAGGTATTACGGTTACTGCCACTGATGGTGATTATAGCGAAGTGCTAAGGTTTTTACCGATTGAAAATATTTATAAGGGCGCCAGTGAAAGAGCAGGCACTTATGTTATTACCGTTACCGGTGATGGTTATCTATCAAATACATCAGAGCCTATTACTGTAGAAGCCGATCGTTGCCATGTTATAACAGAAGAGGCTACCATAAAATTGTCGGTTGCAGAGTAATAACAATTTTATGAATGGGAGTGGATTATCTTTTTAGTGCCATCTTACCACGCAAATAAATTAACAATTGTTGAACTCTGGAAGTGTGTAAATATTAGTAAATTTTAGGCATTAGTAGTTGTATAGCTACAAAAAAATTAAAATAACATTAAATTTTAGCATTTTTAAAACTAAAAAGCGTTATTTGCCGTTATATATATAATACTGCAACACATTGAGTCTTCTTTCAGAAATTACGGTTCCTCCGATAATATAGAATTCCCTTTAATCTGTTAATAAATACAGGAAATACTAATAGTTGCGGACATCCATTTTTATGAGTAAATTAAAATTTAATAATAAATCACAATCGCAATTTTTGGCTACAACCAGGTTGCGCGTAGACCAATATTTTAAAGAAAACAATATGTCACGCCATGCTAATAAAAGCATGCTAATAAAAGCAGTTTTCTTTTTAACCGGCTTTTTTGGGTTGTATGGTCTTATAATATCTAATGCATTTACCCCGCTTGCCATGCTGCCTATGGTTATACTGTTTGGTATGTTTAGCGCCTTTGTAGGGTTTAATGTATGCCATGATGCTATACACGGTGCGTTTTCAGAAAATAAAACAGTAAATAAAGCTTTTGGCCAACTGTTCAACTTTTTAGGCGCAAGCCCGTATGTTTGGAGTATTACACACAATGTGGTACACCATACGTATACTAATATTCCGGGTCATGACGAAGATATCGAGGTCGCAAAGGGCCTTATCAGAATTTCTGAAGAAGAGCCTGTAAATCGCGTACAGCGTTACCAGCATTGGTATGCTTTTCCGCTTTACAGCCTTGCCTCATTATCATGGGCATTGCGAAAAGATTACAAAAAATTCTTTCAGGCAAAAGTGGGCGAGACTGAATTAAAGCATCCCAAAATAGAATACTTCAACCTGTTTTTTTACAAGGCTATTTATTATTTTACGTTTATTGTGTTGCCGTTATTAGTGCTAGACATTACCTGGTGGCAATTTATTATAGGCTTTATAGTAATGCACATGGCACAGGGCCTTACAATGGGATTGGTATTTCAGTTAGCACACGTGGTTGAAGGAACTGATTTCCCAATGCCGGATAGTACAGGTAATATGGAAGAGGCCTGGGCTGAACACCAAATGCGTACCACGGCAAACTTTGCTACGGGTAGTCCGTTAGCAGCCTTCTTTTTAGGCGGACTTAACCAACAAATAGAGCATCATTTATTTCCTAAAATGTGCCATATACATTATGTGCAGGTGGGTAAAATTGTAAAGCAAACTGCCTTAGAATTTGATATTCCGTATATAGAAAGCCCAACAGTTTTAGCTGCTATGAAATCGCATTATCGCATGCTGCGCAAGTTTGGTAAGGAAGCTTACCAGTTGGCTAACCGGACAGAAAATTCATTGGCAAAAGCCAACTAGCTACTACCAAAATTTTTATTTTATAGTTGACAGGAACTATTTTATTGCATATATTTGCACCCTTAATAAAATGGCTTCGTAGTTCAACGGATAGAATGGGACCCCGATAGCTATCGGGGCTAAATTTTGATCCAAATTCGATTATAGGAGCCGGCAAAATAAAACATAATTTAAGCCATATCTACACGGGCTGAAAAATAATGGCTTCGTAGTTCAACGGATAGAATGGGAGTTTCCTAAACTTTTGATCCAAGTTCGATTCTTGGCGAGGCTACAAGGGCTGTACGAAAGTACAGCCCTTTTTATTTATATGACATGGAACATTTTGTTTATATACTTTATTCAGCAAAGCTTAATCGGTTTTATACCGGTTATACCGCAGATATAGATAGAAGGCTTGTATATCATAAAGATGCTGTTGCAGATAATTTCACTTACAGAGCAAATGATTGGGTATTAGAGTTTACTATACATTGTGTTTCCAAATCACAGGCTTTAGCTATCGAAAGACATATCAAGAAGATGAAGAGTAAGGGTTACATACAAAACATTATGAAATATCCTGAAATAGTTTTAAAGCTCAAAGAGAGGTATAGCTAAAAAAGCAGTACAGCAATGTGCTGCTTTTTTGTTTTCAGCTATTTTAGAACTCTAAACCACTTGAGCCACCCACGCAATTAAATTGAGCTTCACAGGAAAGTCATTGCCTCCAAAAATACCCACCTTTGTATAGATAATTTGTAAAAACAAAAACTATGGCAACTGTGAACAAAATGGCTTTGGGTAAAGACGGGCCAAAGGTATCTAAACTTGGGTTAGGGTGTATGCGAATGTCTTCTATCTGGGGAGGGCCTACGCCAAATGAAGCAGAAAGTATTGCTACAATTCATGAAGCATTAGATAACGGTATTAACTTTTTAAACACAGGCGATTTTTATGGCGCAGGCCATAATGAGATGCTTATAGGTAAAGCTATTAAAAACCGTCGTGACGATGCTTTCATCAGCGTAAAATTTGGTGCTATTTTTCATGACGGGCAGTGGCTAGGGTTAGATTTGCGCCCTATGGCCATTAAAAACTTTATAAACTATTCGTTAACCCGTTTGGGGATTGAAACCATCGACCTTTACCAACCCAGCCGTATGGATAACAGTGTGCCGGTAGAAGATATTATAGGTACGGTTGCCGACTTGGTTAAGGAAGGTAAAGTGCGCCACATTGGCGTATCTGAGATTACTGCTGACCAACTTCGTAAAGCTAACAGCATCCACCCTATAAGTGCTCTTGAAATTGGATATTCGCTTGCCGACCGACAAATTGAGGCTGATTTATTACCTACAGCGAAAGAATTAGGTATTAGTGTAGTGGCCTTTGCTAATACGGCAGAAGGGCTACTAACGGGTGAGTTAAAGGCGCCGCTAGCTAAAGATGATTACCGTAATCATTTTTCACGTTTTCAGGGAGATAATCTAATCAAAAATTTAGAAAAAGTAGCGGTGTTAAAGCAGCTGGCAAGTGATAAAGGATGTTCGCCAACACAACTTGCTATTGCCTGGGTTAAAGAGCAGGGCGACTATATTATGCCTTTAGTTAGCATGAGCCGCAGGTCGCGCCTGCCCGAAAATATTGCAGCGATGAATATTGAATTTACACCGGATGAGTTAAATATTTTAAACACTACATTTGCAATAGGCGCCATACACGGCGGCACTTATTTACAACGCTAAATGGAAAGTCCTGCAGAAATTTTACCGGGAGTAATTTTTTATTCGTACCTCTCCGCCGAGCGGAAAGAGAAGGTATGTTTTTGGAAACACCCTACGTTAATATTACAGGTTTCGGGGCAGCTTGTTTTAGAAACCTCGGTACAAACTATATCAATGACCGGGGGAGAAATGCTGCTAATTGGTAAAAACCAGGTAGGTACGCTTACCAAAACACCGCTGCCCGGTGCAAATTATGAAACCGTTGTAATATCGTTACAGGAAGACTTGCTGCGTAAAATAGTACTGGAAGAAAAGCTGGAATCAAATAAAAAATATATTGGTCCACCGAATTTTTTAATTCCATCCAACGAATTTCTTAGGGGGTATTTTCAGTCGATTGTTCCGTATGCCCGAAGCTCCGGGGCTACCATGACCGACGAGATGGGTATCCTGAAAGTGAAAGAGGGTGTTAAGCTACTGCTGCTTGCCCTGCCTGAACTTCGTAACTTTTTATTCGATTTTTCAGAACCTTATAAAATAGATCTGGAGCAATTTATGGTTAGCAATTTTCGGTTTAATATTCCTGTTGAACGATTTGCGCAACTTACCGGCCGTAGCTTAGCAAGTTTTAAACGAGACTTCCAAAAAACTTTTGATAAATCTCCCCGACAGTGGCTACAGGAAAAGCGCCTTACCGAAGCCCGACATTTAATTGAAAAGAAACATTTAAAGCCATCAGAAATTTACTTCGACATGGGTTTTGAAACACTATCGCATTTTTCGACTTCGTTTAAAAAGAGGTTTGGTAAATCGCCTTCGGTGTGGGTAGATAAATAAAAGCTTTTTGGAGGAGGGTCATAAAGCTAATGGTCTATAGTCTATTCTGCCGTAGCAAAAACATCTTCAGCAGGCGGAAAGACCATTTCATTTTCAGAAAAATCTAAAGTTTCAGATCGCTGAACATACTTTAAAATTTCGGTAACACCTTTTTGGATGCTCAGCTCAGTAGAATATTTACGGCTGGTAGCAAGTACAAGCCCGTCTTTAGAAAGCCTGAAGAAATATTTACCGCTGCCCGACCTGTTTTTTGTAAATGCGAAAAATGAAATATTATTGCGGATGGCTTCGATCATTACTTCGCAATCTGACTTTTGCTTACAGCTAATGCTGGTAAAAATAGTTTTACCCTTGCGCGAGGTAAACACAAATTTATAGTCGCCATTAATACGTTTGCTGATTACAAACATTCCCATACCCTAAAATTTAACCCTTGTATTTAGTATTTCAAGACCTCAAAACTACACAAAATAACATGAAGTTTTAAGCCGTTAACCAGCGGGCAAATAATAGTTATTAACTAAAACACATTTTGTTTTTTAGTTAATGGGTAAGAATATTGTAATCAGCAAACTATAGTATTATTACAAAACGCGATGTAAAATATAATTACGCGCTAAGTGCAATTTGCGGATAAACTTCTCTTAAATGCTTTTTAAAAATAGCTAAAGAATCTTCTTTTTCGGCTACAATTTTGTAACGTGCACCAGCATCATAACTAGTACGTTCAAATGCAATATTGTTTCTTTTAAGCAAGCGCTCAATTACGTCGTGATCGATAACATGTTTGTACAATGTTCTAAAAATAGAGATGTGCATAATGGTAATGTTTAAGGTTATTTAATACTTAGTGCCAATAATGCCAATGCTTTTCACGGCATGCCCTTATGGCCTACATAAAAGTAAAAAGAAACTCTTTTAACATTACAACCCTTAATAAAACTTTAGCACAAATGCCCGTTTCTTGATATGCCCTTAACACACCGCGCACTTTAATTTAATTTTGAAGGATTTCGGGCCAGGTTTGGACTCTATGCCAATCGCTCCCTAACCACTTCAACCCAATCGTTAACGGTGCCAAAATTAGTATCTATAGCAACGCTATTGTCGTTGTAGGGTTCGTATATTTTGGTGTTAGTATAGTGGAATAGGCCCACGGTAGTAGCTCCTGCGGCGCTGGCAAGGTGCATAATACCGCTATCGGCACCAATAAAAATGGCGGTGTTTTTTATTACAGCGCCTATATGACGCACGTTACCACTATCAAAAGCTGGCTCAACAAAATTAATTTGAGATACATTTTCTTTAGGCAGTACTTCGAGAAAATTATAATCGGGGAATTCTGTTTTTAGTTTGCCATAAAACGCCGCCCACCATTCGGTTGAATAACATTTGCGGCCGGTGGCGTAGGTAAACAGGCAGATGGTTTTTTTCGTGGTGTCGTGCACCAAACCATCAACTATAGTTTTACCATGCGCAAGCTCTTCTTCGGTAAGTTTCAAATTCAGTGGCGGAACCGGAGCATTACTTTTCGCGAAGCCCAGTTTGGTTACATAGTTCCTAAAGCTGTAAACAGGTTGTTTCGCAATGTGCTGGTAATCGGCTCCCACTGTTTGGGTATCCATATCGTCATCATCACCAAAAAACTTAAAGCGCGATGTTGCTACCTGGCATGATAACCTGCCCGATGATGAATATTTAACCACATTAATGGCAATATCGTATCGGTGTTTTTTTACGTTTACCCACACCAGCATGTACTTAAGCAATTCTTTAAAAGGCTTGCGGGGCAGGTTAATAATCTGGTCTACGTTTTGGTAATTTTTAAACAGGGCGGGGGCAAGGCCGCCACGCACAAACATATCTATTTTACAATCCGGAAAAGTAGCTATAACCTCCTGCAATAGCGGAGTAATAAGTAAAAGGTTACCAAGCCTGTCGTTAGGGCGGCTTATAAGTACTCTTTTAATCTCTATTTTTTTACCATCGAGTTTAATAGGTTTATTTACTTGCGATGTGCCAATGTTTTTGGCGAGCCTGCGCATTACCTTTCGCCTTGTATTATCTATTTTTTTAAAAATGCCCATAAGTAATTATCCGTACAGATAGTATTAGTTAAATCAGGCTGTATAGATAGGCGTAAAACACACCGCTAAACAAATAGGCCTCAGGCAAAAATAATGCAATTACTTGTATCCTACAACAGCAGCATTTGTACCGAAGTTATACCGCATTTTTTTGCATACAAACGCTATTTTCTATGCCGGCATACTGGCCATAATTAGGTATGATGGAATACCCCAGTTTTTGGTATAAGGCTATGGCCTCAGGCTGTTTGGTGCCGGTTTCTAACACACATCGCTCAAAGCCCAGTTCGGCTGCCCATTGCTCCAGTTCGGCAAGTATCTCCTGTGCTACCCCTTTGCGGCGTTGAAGGTTAGATACATACATGCGCTTAATTTCGACCGACTCGTCATCAAAAGCTTTAATGCTGCCACAACCCACAGGTTCGTTTTTAATGTATGCCACCACTACGTGCTTAATAGCATCTACTGTATTAAATTGTGCGTAAAAACTGTGCTCGTCGCCATCGCGTTCACTCAGCTCTCTGTCTAAAAAAGTTATAAGGTATCTAAAATCTTCATGGTCAGAATCAGTGCGTATAAGTGTAGTCATAATCAGGTTAGGATAGGTATGCCTAAATTATAAAATTTAGCGCAGTAACTTAGCGTAACTAGCGGTTGTTTTTTGCATAATTTTACCGTCTTGATACATCTTGCAACATAATATATGAAATTTTCAATAAGGCCAGCCGCACCGCATGAGTTCGCGCTTATCCTATCGCTCTTAAAAGAAGCCGCCCAAAAGTTAGCAGATAAAGGCTTAGACCAATGGAGTATGTGGCTTAAGCCTACCGCAGATAAAATAGATTGGATAAAAGAAGGTTTCGATAACAATGAATTCAACATTGTTGAAGATGAGAAGGGTGCTGTCGCCGGAATGTTTCGCCTGTCGTATAGCGATGTTTTGTACTGGGATGAAAACAACGATGTTGCCGCTTACGTGCATTCGCTAACCGTAAAAAAGGAATTTGCCGGACATAAACTTGGAGAGTTTATATTAAGCTATATCGAGCAGAACCTGAAAAGCAACAACATTTACACCTTTAGGTTAGATTGTAATGCCGGCAATAAATGGCTGTGCAACTACTATGAAAGCCAGGGATTTGTAAAAGTAGGCGAAAAGCAAATGTCGCATGCGCTAAATAACTTATACCAAAAGCAACTGGTCTAATTACTCCTTTACAAACTTTAGCTGCTTGCTGCCATGATTGGTTACCAGCGTTATAAAATGCACACCTGCCGATAACCTGCCAACATCCCAACTGGTTTGGTTAGTGGTTTCTATCACTTTTTGACCCAGGGCGTTATAAAAAATAGATTTTTGAATCTGTAGGCCTTCCGGCAGATGTAGATTTAGCTGGTTGCTTGCAGGATTTGGATACAACGTTACAGCATCGACTAAATTAAAAGCATAGGTACTTAGGGTGGTGGTATTTTCTCCTGTTATTAAATCAGAATCATCATTAACAGCAGCTCTTGCAATAGCAAAAGGCACGGCAACAGTAAACTGCTGATTGTTCTTGGTGTTTTGTACAACAGTGTCATACACCTCGCCGGTAGCACTCCAGAACCGGATAGGCAAGGGCATTTCGAAATAAGATACCGATGAGTGCGATTGCGACTGATTAATCGTAAGCACTACCTGACCGTTTACAGGCGCACTCACATTTAGCTGATACGACGGATAACCCTGATTATACACCCAATCGTTAAAAAATTCGGTAAGGCTAAAGTCAGACGCCCTTTCTAAATGCGCCTGCAAGTCGGGAGTTTTTGCATAGCCGTAAGCTAGGTCGTTATCGGCAAGATAGCTTTTTACACCGCTATAAAAAGCATCATTACCCAGCTTAAACCTAAGCATGTTTAATACCATACTGCCTTTGTTGTAGGTAAGCCGGCTGCTAAATATACGGCCTACGTTTACGGTGTCGCTGTCGGTAAGGTAAACGCTGCCGTTAGGTTGAGACGTTATATTGGCTACCTGGCCTTTTTTCCAGTCCTTAAAGCGCTCTTCACCATCAAGATGCTGAATGCTCAAGCCGGTAAGAAAGGTTGCAAACCCCTCATTAAGCCAGATGTCTTTCCATGATCCGCAGGTAATTTTATCGCCAAACCATTGGTGCGCTAACTCGTGGGCAATCAGGTCACGGCCAAACGACCCCATGAATGATACCGTGGTATGTTCCATCCCCCCGCCAAAACCACATTGGGCATGGCCATATTTTTCGGAAGCAAACGGATACTTTTCAAAGCGCTGCTCAAAAAAGCTCATAATATGTAAAGTTTGCGCCAGGTTGGGCTTCACCACTTCTAAAAATTCGGGATAAATATAATTTACGATAGGGAAGGTATCGGGCGCAATGCCCGCCGTTTGCGTAAAAATGCTATAATTACTTACCGCAATAGCCACAAGGTAAGCGGGTATTGGGTAGTTATGCTTAAAGTGCGTGGTTTTAGTGCCATTTTTGTTGGAGGTCTGAGCCTGTTCTAACCCGTTACTTACAGCTACGTATTGCGATGGTGCCGTTACAAAAACATCTATACCATCTATTTTATCATTAAGGTCCTGCTTGCACGGCCACCAGTCTTTTGCGCCATAGGGTTCAGAGAGCGTCCATAAAACCGGGGTGGTACCATGAGTAGCAGTTACAAAGGCATCGCTGTTTTGATCGGGAACTCCACTATAGGTTACCGCCAGAATAGTGCTTGTACCAGTGGTTAGAGTCTGAGGCAGTATCACTACCAGCTCATTACTATTGTTTTGTGAAAAGCTAAGACTGTTACCATTTTGTGTAACACTGGTTACAGTAAGGCTGTTGTTAAGATCGAATGTAACAGAGGTAAGGTTTTCTGTAGCAGTAATACTACTGGTAATTTTACCCGATATAAATTGTACAGCAGGGTCAACAGTAAGTTCTAATGTCTGATGGCCTATATCATAACTTCCGGTATGTGGGTTGGCCTTAAAGCTTTTGGTTTTATAGGCAGTTTTCATTTCAGCTTCGGCTATAGCATCCTGCGCTGTAGTATGTTTTGTTTGCTGTGCGATGGCGGTTATGCAAAGCAGGTATATAAGTATAAGGGTAGTGTTTTTTATCATAGCATTGATTTTTAAACTATATAAAGGTAGAGCATTTTGATTTACGCTTAACAGCATGTACATGTTATAATTGGCAAGGGAAGAGGTTTAAAGCATTTAAATTTAAAATCCATTAATTAAAACAAATCATTAAATTTGCTCCACTTATAAAAAACATAACCATGTTACAGACAGCATTTATTAGGGAAAACAGAGAAAAAGTAATCCAGGCACTGGCTAAGCGTAATTTTGACGCTGCACCACTGGTAGACGAAGTGATAGCACTTGATGAAAAAAGAAGGCACACACAAGTAGAGCTTGACACTGTTTTATCTGAATCCAACAGGCTGTCTAAAGATATTGGTGAATTAATGAAGGCAGGCGAAAAAGCCAAAGCAGCTATCATTAAAGAAAAAACAGTACAGTATAAAGAGCGCAGTAAAGAGCTGGGTGAAACCCTTGCTACGGTTAGCGAAGAGTTACTTCAGGCGCTTTACAAACTGCCTAATACCCCGGCAGATATTGTACCCGTAGGTAAAACCCCGGAAGAAAACCTTGAGGTGTTTGCTGCGGGCGAAGTGCCAACCTTACACGAAGGCGCACTGCCTCACTGGGATCTTGCCAAAAAATATGATATTATTGATTTTGAGCTTGGCAATAAAATTACCGGTGCAGGTTTCCCTGTTTATAAAGGGAAAGGTGCAAGACTGCAACGCGCCCTTATTGCTTACTTTTTAGATAAAAATACCGATGCCGGCTATAAAGAATACCAGGTGCCGCATTTTGTAAACGAGGCGTCGGCGTATGGTACAGGCCAGCTGCCTGATAAAGAGGGGCAAATGTACCACGATGCTACCGATGATTTATACCTTATCCCAACGGCTGAGGTACCTGTAACCAATATGTTTCGCGATGTAATTTTGGCAGAGAATGAGCTGCCGGTACTGTGTACTGCTTACACGCCGTGTTTCCGTAGGGAGGCAGGTTCATATGGTGCGCACGTGCGTGGCCTTAACCGACTGCACCAGTTTGATAAAGTAGAAATTGTACGCGTAGAGCACCCCGAAAAATCGCACGAAGCGCTAGATGGTATGGTCGAGCACGTTAAAACCATACTTGATGAACTTAAATTACCCTACCGTGTACTGCGCCTTTGTGGTGGCGATATGGGTTTTGCATCGGCGTTGACGTACGATTTTGAAGTGTATTCAACCGCGCAGGACCGTTGGTTAGAAATCAGTTCGGTATCTAACTTCGAAACCTTCCAGGCAAACCGTTTAAAACTGCGTTTTCGTGATAAAGAGGGTAAAAACCTGCTGGCGCACACGCTTAACGGCAGCTCGCTTGCCCTGCCACGTGTACTGGCCGGACTACTTGAAAATTACCAGACTCCGGAGGGTATTGTAATCCCTGAAGTTTTACGCCCTTACACCGGTTTTGATATAATAAATTAGTAAATTTGTTTGTCACGGGTTTATAACAACAACACTGATGACACGGATTTAGCAAATGTGCAGATTAGTAATTATCTGAGCATATGCTAAATCGGTGTCATTTTCGTTTGTAGATAGATATAGTATCTCATAAAATGAAACATTTATTCCTTTACATACTTTTTCTATCCTTCGCGGGTTTTGCACAACAGCAGCCCACAAAGGCTAAGTATGCTAAAAGCATAAATAGTTTCGTGCCTAAAGGCTGGAAAATAATTACCACCGCAAAAGGCGATTTAAATAAAGATGGTACCGAAGATATTGCCATAGTGATAGAAGATACCAAAAAGGAAAATTTTATAGCTAACACGAGTATGGGTTCGTCAAAGTTAAACGTTAACCCACGTACGCTGATTATTTTGTTTAAGCACAAACCCGATGGGTCATTCTATTTAGGTGCTATGCAGGATACATTTATACCCGAGGAGAATGATCCTGAAAATTCATGCCTTGCTGACCCTTTATTGCAGGATGGCGGTATTGATATAATAAAGGGCAATCTTATTGTTGATTTTAATTACTGGTTAAGCTGCGGCAGTTATGGGGTAAGTAATAAGCAGTACACCTTCCGATATCAGGATAATAACTTCGCGCTTATTGGTTATGATACATCCGAATACAGCAGGTCAAGTGGCGAAATGAGCCATACTAGCGTCAACTTTCTTACTAAGAAAAAAAGTAGCACCACTGGTGAAAATATGTTTGAAGACGATAAATCGAAACATAAAACTACATGGAAACCCATAAAGATAGATAGGCTGCTAACGCTAACTGATTTGAACCGCACATCAGAAATTGATTTTTAATATGAAGCAACTATTTCTCTATATAACCTTTATGTTCTCGCTTGCGGCATTTGCCCAAAACGAGCAGCTCGCCCATAATTATTTTGAGAAAGGAGAATTCGAAAAAGCCCTGAGTATTTATCAGGACTTAGAAAAAGTACAGACAAATAACACCTTTTTTACTCAAAAAATAGTAGCCTGCTACCAGCAGCTTAGCCAGTACGACAAAGCGGGTAAACTGCTTTCCGATAAATATGAGCGTACCCACAACCCCATGTTGCTCGTAGAAATGGGATATAACTATCAGCTACTAAAAGACAACGCCAAAGCCGAGAAGTTTTACAACCAGGCCATTGCTGCCGTTAAAGACAACCCTAATGTCGTATATATGGTTGCCAATACGTTTGAGCAAAAAGTACTGGTACCACAGGCTATAAAAACGTATGAAACGGCAACATTGGTTAATAAAAGCCTCAATTTTGATTATCAAATGGCGCTTTTACAGGGCCAATTGGGAAACACGGATTTGATGATTGAAAAATTGTTGAGTTATGCCTATGCTAATCAGCAAAATTTAATCATGGTGCAAAACCAGTTGTCGCGCTTTATGGAGGACGAGGGGGGAGAAACCTTTAATACATCGCTTCGCAAAGCCTTGCTTGTTAACACGCAAAAAGCACAGGATATTTTTTGGAACGAATTTTTAAGTTGGTTTTTTGTGCAGCAAAAAGATTACGGCAAGGCATTTATTCAGGAAAAGGCAATTTTTAAACGCCAGCCCGAACTGTTTTTAAACATTGTGAACCTGGCTAAAATTGCAGCTGAAGAAGATGAAGATGCTACTGCTCGGGAAATATTTGAATTCATTTTAAAAAACACCACCGACCCTGATATTTTAATGGAAGCGCAATCGTACCTGCTTACTATGGATATCGAGGTGGCTCAGGAAAAAGACTTACCTGCTATTAAGCAACGGATTGACGGACTAATCACAGAGTATGGTGTTACTCCGTATTCAATTGACCTGCAAATTTTAAAAGCCGACTTTGAGGCCTTCCATTTAAAAAATAGCAAAGCTGCAATTACTACACTTGATAAGGCGTTAACGCTACAGCTTAGTAAGTACGAACAGGCAGATGTAAAGATGAAACTCTCTGATGTTTTATTGCTCGACGAAAAATTTAACCAGGCCATTATTTACTACGCACAAATTGAAGAAGATTTAAAAAACGATGCTGTAGGCCACCAGGCAAGCTTAAAAATGGCCAAAGCTAGTTACTTTAAAGGCGATTTTGATTGGGCGCAGAAGCAGCTTAAAGTTTTAAAATCGAATGCATCGCAACTTATTGCAAACGATGCGCTCGAATTGTATTTGCTTATAATAGATAATACCGTAGAAGACAGTACCCAAACCGCACTAAAAAAATTCGCCCGTGCTGATTTTAAATTGTATCAAAACAAAAAGGAAGACGCACTTACTGGTTTCAAAGAACTTTTAGCGGGAGATAAAACCGCCAGCGTACAAGATGTTACGTTGCTACGATTAGGTGAAATTTACGAAAGTCAGGGTCAGAACGAGTTGGCGATACAGAGCTTTCAGCAAATAATAGCTAATTATAAAGACGGAATTTATGTAGATGAAGCCCTGTTTTTTTCGGCAGAGATCTATAAAAAACTAAACCAGCCCGAGAAAGCAAAACCGCTATATGAAAAAGTATTGTTCGATAATCAGGATAGTATTTACTTTATCGAGGCGCGTAAACAGTTCAGGCTGTTAAGGGGCGATGCGAATAGTTAGCGTTTTGCTGTAAAACCACTACATCATAAAAAATTACCAAAAAATTATAATCCAAAAATGGCTGTCTAAACTATCTTTGTTAATGGGTGCTATTTTTTGAGAAATCACTAAATTTGGCATAACAAAATACACAAACAACCAAAACACTTAGCTGCCATGATAATTTATAACGTAACCAGTAATGTTGATGAAAGCATACACGACAAATGGATGGCGTGGATGATGGAAAAACATATACCGCAGATAATGGAAACCGGAAAATTTTACAAAATTAAAATTGTAAAAGTATTGGTAGATGAAGATAATGGCGGTACAACCTATTCGGTACAATACTTTGCGGAGAGCCGTGAAAAACTTGCTGAATATTACAACCAGCATTCGCCACAATTTCGTGGTGAGTTGCAACAGCTTTTTGGCGACAAAGTATTACAGTTTCGCACAGAGCTGGAAATCATAAAAGAATTTAAATCAGTTTAATACATACGCTGCCCGGCGCCCTTGTGGTTTTTTGGGTTGCCACATACACACATGGATAAAGTAAAAGCCAAAAAACACCTCGGTCAGCATTTTTTAAAAGACGAGGGCATTGCAAAAGCAATTGCCGACACCTTAACACTAGAGGGGTATAACAAGGTACTCGAAATAGGACCCGGTATGGGCGTACTTACAAAATACCTGTTGGATAAACCGGTAGAAACGTTTGTTATCGAAATTGATACCGAATCGGTTGATTACTTAAACCAGCATTACCCAAAACTCGAAGGGCATATCATCTCTAAAGATGTACTGCGTTATAACATGTCGGAAGATTTTGGCGACGATCAGTTTGCTATAATTGGCAATTTCCCTTATAATATATCTACACAAATTGTTTTCAGGGCATTGGAACTTAGGGAGCGCATCCCGGAGTTTGCCGGCATGTTCCAGAAAGAAGTAGCCGAACGTATCTGCGAGAAAAAAGGCACTAAGGCATACGGTATACTGTCGGTTTTAGTTCAGGCCTTTTTTGATGCCGAATACCTTTTTACGGTAGATGAGCACGTATTCATTCCACCGCCTAAAGTAAAGTCGGGTGTATTGCGTTTAAGGCGTAAAGAAAACTACCATCTTCCGGTAGATGAGCGCCTGTTTTTCTCGGTAGTAAAAATGGCGTTTAACCAGCGCAGAAAGACACTTCGTAACAGTTTAAAAACGTATAACCTATCGGATAGTTTAAAGGAAGACACTATCTTTGACCTGCGTCCGGAGCAACTTTCGGTGGAACAATTTATAGACCTTACCCAAAAAATAGCGGCCAATGGAGTTTAAAATCAGTAGGGATTTCATCACCCAAATAGAGCAGTACGTTAGTGAAAATCGTGAGAACGAGCTACAGGCACTTCTTGAAGACATTCACTACGCAGATATTGCCGAAATTATGGGCGAACTGGATGACGCTGATGCCATTTATATCTTCCATATACTTGATAGTGAAAAAACGGCAGAAATACTGTTGGAGCTTGATGAAGAGGTAAGGGAAAAAATTCTGAAAGGCTTATCGCCAAAAGAAATTGCTGAAGAGCTGGATGAACTTAGTACTGATGATGCTGCCGATATTATATCGGAACTGCCGGAGAGCCGCCAGGAAGAGGTAATATCTGAACTTTTAGATGTTGAGCACGCAAAAGATATTGTTGACCTGCTTAGGTATGATGAAGATACCGCGGGTGGACTTATGGGTAAAGAGCTTGTAAAGGTTAATGAAAACTGGAATGTGCTTACCTGTGTTAAAGAGATGCGCCTGCAGGCCGAAAACGTGCAGCGTGTGCACTCAATTTATGTAATTGATGATGAAAATCGACTTAAGGGCAGGCTGTCGCTTAAGGATTTACTTACTACATCTACTAAAACGCCTATTAGCGAAATTTATATACCTAAAGTTGATTTTGTAAAAGTAAATACACCCGATGTTGAGGTTGCCCGTATAATGCAAAAGTATGACCTTGAAGCCATACCGGTAGTTGATGAGCTGGGCAGGCTTGTGGGCCGTATTACTATCGATGATATTGTTGACGTTATTAAAGATGAAGCCGATAAGGATTACCAGCTTGCGGCGGGTATCTCTCAGGATGTTGAGGCCGATGATAGCATACTCGACCTTACCAAGGCCCGTTTGCCGTGGCTGGTGCTAGCCCTTATGGGAGGCTTTGTAAGCGTTAGTTTGCTTGAAGGTTTTAGCGGCGCCATGACGCATCATGGTAACCTGTTTTACTTTACTCCGCTAATTGCGGCTATGGCTGGTAATGTGGGTGTGCAAAGTAGTGCAATTATAGTACAGGGTTTAGCAAATAACACCCTTAGTGGGTCGTTATTTAACCGGCTTATTAAAGAGGTGTTGCTTAGTTTATTAAATGGTGCTATACTTGCCACGATACTAATATTAGGGAGCCATTTTATATTGGGCGTTAGCTTCGAATTGGGCTTAACGGTTTGTGTTTCGCTGGTATCGGTAATTATTATCGCATCGCTTATAGGTACGTTTGTGCCCATACTGCTTAACAAATTTGGCATCGACCCGGCACTTGCCACAGGCCCGTTTATTACTACCAGTAACGATATTTGCGGTATCCTTATTTACTTTTCTATTGCTAAACTGATACTTGGCTTTTAGGTTTTTGTCCGACACTAATTACACTAATTTTCACGAATCGTCATTGCGAGGCACGAAGCAATTTTTATTCATTGAGATTCTTCGACTATGTTTCACTTCGCTCAGAATAACCAAGATAGTCTTCATCATTAGTAATCCCAGTCAAAATCAATTGTAATTTTTGTAATTATCTTATTCTCTATTTTAAAAAATATCCTGCCTTTCTCGCCAGCTAAACAAACAATGTATTCATAATTATGTTTTATTTCGTCGTATGTTATTCCATTGGGGTAAGGAACCTTGGCAGATAATGGATACTTTGATATAATTACCTCTTCACTGTCTCCTACCGTCACACCATCAATTGTTAGTGCTGTGTTATATGCAGCGATCGACTTGACCAATCTGTTGGCGTCAAATTTTATAGTATCATTATCAGCGCTATATTTTTCAGAATTTCGTGTGCTGATACTGTCAATATCAATTAATTTAAAATCGTTCGCCTTTGATTTAATATCTTCAAGATATAAATTTTTAGCAATTTTACCATGGTAAAGAATCTTTTCTACATTTACAGAATCCAGATCTCTCCGGGATATAAAACCTAATTCCTTGCCAAAATCCCGCTCATAAAATGTTTTCATATCGCCGGTTAATGCTTTATTTACAAGCATATCATCATCCGTATAAGCAATATATTTATGAGGAAGAACAATCAGGTTTTCTGGATATGTTGTAAAGAGTGTATCATTTTTTTTGCCATGGAATACAAACATGTTATAAATCATATCACCGCCAATCATTCCTTCGCGGCAGTAAAATTTTCTTTTTTTTCCGTGATTTTTTGCGTTCTTCTTTACCATTAGTAAATTTTGAATCATGGTTTGGTCTGTCGATTGAGCGCTAAAAACACCTCCAAACTCGGATGCGTGTTTAACATATGTAGCTATAGAGCATGGCCCATCATCAGGCTCGCTAACTATCTTATAAGCGGTAACCTTGTTATATGTCTGTGCCTGGCACAGCGAAAAGCACAGTAGTAAAAAGCAAAAATATTTCATAAGATGGTTTATTGGCCGTAATATAACTCATAAAAATGTAAGGTTAGTATTTGCTAAGGCGCTTTAATCTTTCCGTAACTTTGCGGCCTAACTATAATTTATGGCAACTCGCAATATAAACATACTACATATAGACAGCAACCACCCTATTTTATGGGACGGACTCGAAGCAGCAGGCTATACCAATCATGCCGATTATACATCAACCAAACAGGAAATTGAAGCTAAAATACATGAGTATAACGGTATTGTTATTCGTAGCCGGTTTAAAATCGATAAAGCTTTTATAGATGCTGCTACCAACTTGCAATTTATAGGCCGTGTTGGTGCTGGGTTAGAAAGCATTGATACGGCCTATGCTGAAAGTAAAGGTATTGCCCTTATTGCCGCGCCCGAAGGTAACCGTAACGCGGTGGGCGAACAGGCATTAGGCATGCTGCTGGCGTTATTCAACAACCTGAATAAGGCTGATAGGGAAATTCGACAGGGGCATTGGATTCGCGAAGGCAACCGCGGGCATGAACTCGACGGTAAAACAGTTGGCCTTATTGGGTACGGCAACATGGGTAAATCGTTCGCTAAAAAGCTTAAGGGTTTTGATGTTGAGGTGCTGTGCTATGACATTAAGCCGAATGTAGGCGATGCTAATGCAAAGCAGGTTACGTTAGCAGATTTACAGGCTAAAGCCGATGTACTGAGTATTCATACGCCATCTACCTCCGAGACTGATGGAATGATTAACCAAGCGTTTTTGAATGCTTTTGCAAAACCTATCTGGCTTATAAATACTGCGAGGGGAAAAGCAGTAGTAACGGCTGATTTAGTAACCGCCCTGCAAAAGGGTAAAGTTTTAGGGGCGGGACTTGATGTGCTTGAATATGAGCAGCTATCGTTCGAAAATTTATTTACTGATCTTATGCCCGATGCTTTGAAGTATCTGCTTAACGCTAACAATGTTTTACTTACCCCACACATAGCAGGTTGGACGTTTGAAAGCCATCAACGCTTGGCTGAGGTTATCGTTAATAAGATAGTTGATCTGTATCAACTTAAATAAAGGAAAGTATTACTATATTGTTAAGTGTTTTGTAAGTATACATAGTAATTTAATATATATTTGGGAATTAGGTATAATTGTCAGTAAATATTTATTATTACTTTTAATCCGTAGCAATACCGGTGTATCTGAAAATCCGTTAAAGAGTAAGACTAACCAACAATTTACAATTATGTTAGAATGGTACTTAAAAGTAGTTAGAGATAACTATGCAAATTTTGAAGGTCGTGCGCGCCGAAGTGAATTCTGGTATTTTGTGCTCGTTAATGTTATTGTGGGCGTAGTATTTGGAATTCTATCCTCAATAGTAGGCTTTTTCATCTATTTTTATTACATCTATTCGTTAGCAGTGCTTGTTCCGAATATTGCGGTGGGTGTAAGAAGGCTGCATGATGTAGGCAAAAGCGGATGGTTTTACTTACTGGCTTTTGTGCCGTTAGTAAACATTTATTTAATAGTACTGTTTTGCACTGAAGGAGATAAAGGACCAAACGAATTTGGACCAGATCCTAAAGGGTTATTACACGACGAATTTAACGATATTGGTAAGCCAGACGTTTACTAAACAAAAAAAGCCCTTTATAGGGCATTTTTTAGTTTAATATTATATTGTTTATAAAAGCTCTTCGCCTTTTTCTAAAACTTTGCGTTCCAGTTCGGCCTGAAATTCTTCCATTACAGGGCGCACGGTGCTCTCGGGTAAATCTTCAATGCGAATGTACATCAAGCCATCTACCGAGTTGTTAAATAGCGGGTCGACATTAAAGGCTATAACCCTTGCGTTTTGTTTTATGTACTTTTTAATAAGTACCGGCAGGCGCAGGTTACCCGGCTCTACCTCTTCTATAATCTTATCAAATTTATTAAGGTCGGCTTCGGCTTCGTTAAATACAAAATCTTTATCGCCATCCTTAAGTTTAACCTTATACTCCTTTTTAGGGTGAACGTACTGCGCTATGTACGGGTCGTAATAGTGCGATTTCATAAACTCAATCATTAGCGATTTAGAAAAATCACTAAACTGGTTGCTTATGCTTACCCCGCCTATAAGGTATTTATGTTCCGGGTAATGCAGTGTTAAATGCACAACACCTTTCCATAATAAAAATAAGGGCATTGGTTTTTGCTGGTAATCCTTAATAATAAAGGCGCGCCCCATTTCTATCGATTTGCTCATCATATCATACAGCTCGGGCTCAAACCTAAACAGGTCGTGAAGGTAAAAACCGTCTATACCATATTTTTTATAAATCTGTGCGCCAAGCCCCATACGGTATGCACCGGCAATTTGCTTGGTAGTATCATCCCACAAAAACATGTGGTGATAATATTTATCGTATTGGTCAAGATCCAGCGACTCATTAGTGCCTTCGCCCACCGCACGAAATGTTATTTCGCGCAGACGACCTAATTCATGCAATATCTCAGGTATTTTTTCAGCAGATGTAAAAAATACCTCATAGTTTTTGCTTTGCAGCAACCTGGCATCGTTTTTACGCAGCTTTTCTATCTCGGCAACAATTTTAGCATGATTAGCAGGGCCTGCAATTTGCTTAGGGCCCTTGTTCAGCTTTAAATTTAGGTTAGAAGTATCTATAAACTTAACTTCTTTTTCAAACGCGTTAGAGAGCATGTACGTTTTTTTGCGCAAAAACTCAGAGAAAGCCTCTGTAGTTTCGTGCTCTGCCTGCTCAGCTACTGATATAGGTTTGCCTATACGTACCTTAATAACACGATTTTTTTGAGTAAGAAGTTCTGATGGTAATTTTGCTGTACGCAGTGTATCACTAATTTGTGATAAAAAGTAAAACAATCGGCTGTTCTTAGCGTGAAAGTAAATAGGTACTACAGGCACTTTAGCTTTTTTAATAAGCTTAATAGCACCCTCTTCCCAAGGCTTATCAACCATTAGCTTACCATCTTTATAAGTAGATACCTCGCCCGCCGGGAAAATACCCAGTGGCTTACCATCGCTTAAATGGCGCAAAGCATCTTTAAGCCCTGTCATACTGCTCTTAGCATCCTTATGGCTTTCAAACGGGTTAACCGCCATTACATAAGGCTTTAGGGGGAGTATGCGGTGCAGTAAAAAGTTAGCGATTATTTTAAAATCGGGCTCTCTTTCTACCATTAATTTAAGCAGCAAAATACCATCTATACCCCCCAAAGGGTGGTTAGATATAGTTATATACGACCCGTTTTTAGGCAGGCGCTTAAGGTCTTCTTCAGGAATTTCAAATTTTATCTGGAACTCGTCAAGTATGGCATTCAGGAACTCCAGGTCACTAAGGTGTTTATTCCTGTCGTATATTTTGTTCATGGTCGATATCTTCAGGATCTTCATCAGCAGCCAGCCTGAAAAAGTACCTAAAAACCCATATTTGTCTGTCTTTATTGCTTTTGCAACCTCTTTAGGGGTAACTAAACTCATCTACATTTTTTATTTCGGGCGAAAAACAAAGATAGCAATTATAACGAAACGTTAAACCCTATTGGGTTTTTTAATTAATTCGTTAAAAAACTGTACGTTAAGTGGTTAAGTGTGCTGTAAATTTGTTTTTTTAGAAGTGCTGTTATAGATAAGGCAATGCTACATCTGCACGGCTAATTATTCTGGAATTATAGAAAATTAAACCTGCGCTTACTGCCTAACTAATAATGACGCCCCAACACCTATTCATTTGCATTCAAATTTAAAAACTGTTTTGGTTAAATAACGGTTACTAATATTGTTAAATATCATAACAGTAGCCAAACATTCAACGAGTGGTGTTAAGGCAAGGTATGGGTAATAATAACCTTCTGTAAATTAAGAAAGCCTTATTGTTTATTTAACAAAACACTGTGATTTTTTGATAATTTTTGCGCCGACTACTAAATCAAATATCTCAAATGAAGAAGTTTTTAAACAATTTAACTTTTACAATAATGCTGTTAATCAGTACTATTGCCTTCTCGCAGGAAACCATTACCGGTACCGTTACCGATGATGCAAACCTGCCATTGCCCGGAGCCACAATTTTAGTAAAAGGCACGCAGGAAAGTACAACTACAGATGTTGACGGTAATTTTACACTTACTACAACAAGCACTACCGGCGAAATTATGGTATCGTTTTTAGGTTTTGGCAGGCAGACCATTCCGTTTACAATTACACCGGGTGAACCTTTAAACATTAGCACTATTACCCTTGTAAGTAATGCTGAAGAATTAGACTCGGTTATTATTGTGGGTAGCGGTGTGGTAGACCTTGTAGAAAACAGGCGTACACCTGTAGCGGCAAGTACTATTAACAGGCGCGAAATTCAGGAAAAATCGGGTAACCAGGAGTTTCCGGAGATTATGAAAAATACGCCGTCGGTTTATGTTGCCAGCCAGGCAGGAGGGTACGGCGATTCGCAGATGTTTGTACGTGGTTTTGACCAGACCAATACTGCATTTTTGCTTAATGGGCAGCCTATTAACGGTATGGAAGATGGTAATATGTACTGGTCTAACTGGAGCGGGATGACAGATGTAGCCAATACTATACAGGTGCAAAGAGGTTTGGGTTCATCTAAGCTGGCAATATCATCTGTAGGGGGTACTGTAAATATTGTTACCAAGGCTACCGATTTAAGAAAAGGTGGTTTTGCACAATCGCTTATTGGTAATGATGATTATATTAAAACCACGCTTGGCTACAACACCGGCCTTATGGAAAACGGCTGGGGAGCAAGTGTAATGCTTACAAAGTGGAGTGGCGATGGTTACAACCGCGGTACACGCGGCGAGGGTTATAACTATTTTGTATCGGTGGGTTTTAAGCCTAACGAAAAACACAAATTCAACTTTTTACTATTTGGCGCGCCGCAGGAGCACGACCAAAACTTTACTAAACCTATCGCGAGTTATCTAACTTATGGGCGCAAGTATAATAACAACTACGGTTTTATAGATGGCGATTATTTAAGCGAGCGTACCAATTACTACCACAAACCGGTAGCTAACTTTAACTGGGATTACGAAATTAACAGCGACATGAACCTGTCTACAGTATTGTATGCATCATGGGGCCGTGGTGGTGGTACAGGTAACTGGGGTAGTGGTAAAAAGTTAACGCCAGACAGGCATATCGATTTTGAAGCGATACGCGACAATAACAGAAGCTTGCCCGGTGGCATAGGATCTCTTTCTAACGGTGGATATGCAATACGTAACTCAGTTAATAACCATGCATGGTATGGTGTAGTATCTAACTTCAATCATAACTTAACTGAAAATCTTAGCTATAACGCCGGTGTCGATTTACGTACTTACAAGGGTAATCACTACCGTGAAATTTCTAACTATGTAGGCCTTAATGGTTTTGAAGTTACCGATAATAAACAGTATCCTGAAGGTTATATCGTAACCGAACAATACAGCGCGAACCCATGGAGTGCTTTTGGTAACAGCCCGGCTGATAACCAAAAAGTGAATTACGATTATGATGAAAGGATAAACTACGGTGGTGTTTTTGGCCAGTTAGAATATGCTACTACCGATTTTTCTGCTTACGTGCAGGGAGCAGTATCATCGCAAAGCCATGTGCGTTGGGACCGTTTTGGCTACGTTGAGGCCGATGAGAAATCAGAAAAAGTGAACAATATAGGTTATAACATTAAGGGTGGTGCCAGTTATAATATTTCAGATCAGCATAGCGTATTTGTAAATGCAGGCATTTACAGCAAGCAACCGTACCATGATAACATTTACCTAAACTTTGGTAATGATGTTAACCCACTTACTAAAGATGAAAGGATAACAGGCCTTGAAGCAGGCTACCGTTTTAGGAGCCAATTTTTTGATGCGAATGTAAATGCTTACCGTACTACATGGCAAGACAGAGTTACAACAACATCTAATACTGATGCTACGACTCAGGCATTAGTGTATACTAACAACAGCGGACTTAGCCAGTTGCATACAGGTTTAGAGCTCGATTTTGTAGCACGACCTGTTGAAGGTGTAAGTGTAAGAGGTTTTGCGTCATTAGGCGATTGGAAATACGATAAGGATGTCTATGTTAGAAAATTTGATGAAGACCAGAATCTTCTGTCGGAATCTATACAGGATGTGGAAGGTAGTAAAGTGGGTGCCGCGGCACAAACTACCTTTGGTTTAGGCGCAGCCTATAAAATAACAAAAGGTTTATCTATTGATGCTGACTGGAGAAGTTACAGCGACCTATATGCCGATGTGGTTATAAAAGACAATATTGAGTTGCCTGCCTACGACTTATTTGATGCGGGTGTTACATACAATTTAAAGTTTACTGAAACATCGCTTACATTCAGGGCAAACGTTAATAATGTTTTTGATGAGGTGTTTATATCTGAAATGACATCTGGTACAAGAGCGACTGATAATGTAAGTGCTACAGATGCGTCATTAGGGACATACCTTTCAAATGGCCGTACTTACCGGGGGCTTGCTACCAATAACAACGTGTTTTTTGGTAATGGCAGAACTTGGAATTTTAGTATGCGTTTTAACTTCTAATAAAATTCGGTTTTTTTAAAAATAGGTTAGTTAGTTGTAAGCCCCCGCGATTGCGGGGGCTTTGCGTTATACCGTGGGTTCCAGCTGTTGCGAAATATGAAAAATAGCATCACCCTGATATACTATAGGGGCATCGTTTGCATTTATAACATAGCCGTCATTAGGGGCTTTAACCTTTTGCTCAAATTTGCCAAACGGGTCGGTAATTATGGCTACCACATCACCTTTGTTTACGTGGTCACCAGGCGCAACCCACATTTGAAACATGCCGGAATGCCTTGCCCGCACCCACGTTGAACTTTTAATGTGTATAGAGGCAACATCAGATACCTTCGCGTTTTTACGAATATTCAACATATCAAGATGCTCTAAAACACGCTTTGCGCCCTGCACCCCATCATGGGTAACTTTTTGGTTTATATCTAACGATTTACCACCTTCAAACAATAGCAATTTTACGCCCAGCTTAGTAGCTGCCCCCCTAAAAGACCCTGATATATTTTTAGAATACAGCGTAAATGGCGCATTAAAAACATTCGCCAAATCTTTAAGATCTCTGTTTTGAGGTTCTATCCTTATCTGGGAGGCGTTAAAACGGCTTGCTCCTCCGGCATGAAAATCGATAGCATAATCTACAACGGGAATAATCTCGTTTAAAATGTGCCATGCAAAACGGCTGGCCAGCGAGCCATTTCTACTGCCCGGAAACACACGGTTAAGGTCGCGCCCATCGGGAAACTCACGCGTTTTATTCACAAACCCAAAAATGTTTACTACCGGTATGCATATAATGGTGCCTTTTTTAGGCTTATTTATCTTACGAACAATAATTTGCCTTACAATTTCGACCCCATTAATTTCGTCGCCATGTATGCCTGCTGTAAATAATACTACCGGACCTTCTATTTTAGACCGTTCTATAATTACCGGAATTTTAAGTTTGGTCATGGTATGCAGGCGGGCAATTTCCATATTAATAGTTTTACTGTCGCCGGGCAGTATGGTTTCGCCATGAATAGTTATATCTTTATAATGCATATAGTAGTACTTTACAGGATATCCTGAAGATTTTAAGGTTAAATTACAGACAGGCTTTTTAATGCCCGTCATAAAATTACAAGCACATAATATGCAATGTGCTGTTAATGTATAAAAATAGTAAATACTACTAAAAGGGCGTAACAATACCTGCTTATTATCGTTTATAAGTATCGATTTGTTTTTTAACTTTGTTATATGCAAACTCCGCTGGAATTACAAATACAAACATTGCCCGACAGCCCGGGCGTTTACCAATACTTTGATAAGGACGAAAAGCTGCTGTATGTTGGCAAAGCTAAAAACCTTAAAAAAAGGGTAATGTCATACTTTAATAAGGTGCACGTTGTAGGTCGCACCCGTGTAATGGTACGCAAAATTGTAACCGTTAAACATATTGTGGTACCTACCGAAAGCGAGGCTTTACTGCTGGAAAACAACCTGATAAAAAAATTGCAGCCGCGCTACAACGTACTGCTTAAAGATGATAAAACCTACCCGTGGATATGTATTAAAAAAGAGCCATTCGCAAGGATATTTTCTACACGATCTGTAATTAAAGATGGGAGCGAATATTTTGGTCCATATACCAGTTTCCGTACGGTACACACGCTTTTAGATTTAATTAAAGAGCTATACCCCCTGCGCACCTGCAATTATGACCTTGCTCCATCTAACATACAATCGGGTAAATATAAGGTTTGCCTGGAGTACCATTTAGGCAACTGCAAAGGCCCGTGCGAAGGCCATGAATCACTCGATGTGTACCAGCATCATGTAAATGCCATTCGCGAAATACTTAAAGGCAATTTTAAAGAAAGCCTTAAAGATTTTAAAAAGCTAATGCATGAACTGGCAGGCGAAATGCGTTTTGAAGAGGCACAGCGCATCAAACAAAAAATTGATGTGCTCGAAAATTACCAGGCGCGCTCTACCGTATTTAATCCGCGTATATCAAACGTAGATGTGTTTACAATTATAAGCGATGAGTCTACAGCCTATGTAAACTTTATCCAGGTATCGCATGGGGCAATTATCCGCTCGCATACGATGGAGATTAAGAAGAAACTGGAAGAGCCGGATGAAGAACTTTTAGAGCTTGCGGTTGTAGAACTCCGGGAGCGTTTTAACCTGCAAAGCAAGGAGGTATTACTTCCGTACCCTATCGATTTGGGTGAAAAAGTAACGGTTACCGTACCCCGTATGGGCGATAAAAAGCTGATACTCGACCTTAGCGAACGCAATGCCCGCTTTTTCAGGATGGATCAGCTTAAGCAAGAAAAAATTGTAGACCCCGACAGGCATACCAACAGGATAATGGCGCAAATGAAAAAAGATCTGCGCATGCCTGAAGAGCCCCGCCATATTGAATGTTTTGATAACAGTAATATTCAGGGTACTAATCCCGTAAGTGCCTGCGTGGTGTTTAAAGATGCTAAGCCGAGCAAAAAAGACTATCGGCATTTTAATATAAAAACTGTTGAAGGCCCTAATGATTTCGCCTCGATGGAAGAGGTTGTGTACAGGCGCTACAAACGGTTGCTTGACGAAAACCAGCCGCTGCCACAGCTAATTATTATAGATGGTGGCAAGGGGCAGTTATCATCGGCATTAAAGAGTTTAGACGATTTAGGCCTTCGCGGCAAAATTACCATTATAGGTATCGCAAAAAGGCTGGAAGAATTGTTCTATCCCGGCGACTCGGTGCCTATGTACTTAGATAAAAAGAGCGAAACGCTTAGAATAATACAGCATTTGCGCAACGAGGCACACCGTTTTGGTATTACACATCACCGCGACAAACGCAGTAAAGGCGCGTTGCAAACATCGGTAGAAAGTATACCCGGCATTGGCGAAAAAACTATGGTAACGCTGATTACCCATTTTAAATCGGTCAAGCGGATGGCTGCCGCACCCGAAGCTGAAATTGCTAAAGTGGTTGGGCCTTCTAAAGCCAAAAAAATTACAGAGTATTATCTGGCCAAGAATAAACAATAAACATGAAAAAACTGCTCCTTCTGTTAGTGTTTTTATCACTTGCCGGTACTGTTACCGGGCAGGAGGCGCAGCCTAAGCGTAAGCTAAAGGTAGGCGTTGTGCTTAGTGGCGGTGGAGCCAAAGGCCTTGCGCACATTGGGGTGCTAAAAGTGCTGGAAGAAGCGGGCGTTGAGGTGTCTTTTATAGGTGGAACCAGCATGGGTGCCATAGTTGGTGGCTTATATGCATCGGGATATTCGGCTAACGAGTTGGATTCTATTTTCAGGGGGTTGGATTCCGATGCGTTGCTGCGGGACTATACCCCTCGTGGCTCTAAAAACTTTTTCGAGAAACGTAATGACGAAATGTATGCGCTGCAGTTACCTTTTAAAAATTTTAAATTGGGTTTCCCAAGCGCGCTTTCTAAAGGATTATACAATTATACTACTGTTAACAGGCTGACCGATCACGTTAGGCACATTCGCGACTTTGATAAACTCCCTATACCTTTTGTGTGTATTGCTACCGATATTGAAACCGGCGAAGAGGTAGTGCTGCGCAAGGGCGTATTGCCCGATGCTATACTGGCTAGCGGTGCATTTCCGTCGCTTTATGCCCCTGTTGAAATTAACGGGCGTGTATTAATTGATGGCGGTATCGCCAATAATTACCCTATTGAAGAGGTTAAAAAAATGGGTGCCGATTTTATTATTGGGGTAGATGTGCAGGATCCGCTGCGCAACCGCGACCAGATAAAGGGTGCCACTGGTGTGCTGGTGCAAATAAACAACTACCAGATGATAAAAAAGATGAAAGCTAAGAGCGAGGCCACCGATATTTATATCAGGCCCGATATTGAAGGCTTCTCGGTAGTATCATTTGCAGATGGCGAAGCAATCATTAAAAAAGGAGAGGAAGCTGCCCGTAAAATTATAGATTCTCTTAGAGCCGTAGGAAGTAGCAGCCCTATAGTTAAGCCTCGTGTGGTACTAAAAGATTCTGTTTATGTGGAAGAAATACGCATAAACGGGCTTAACAACTACACCAGGTCTTACGTAATTGGTAAGCTTAGTTTTAAGCCTGGCACTACGTTAAGCTATAATAAGTTTAACGATGGTATTACCAGCCTAAATGCCACGCAAAACTTTAATTCGTTATCTTATTCGTTTGATGAAGGGGCAAAGGGTGGCGAGATACTTAAGCTTAATGTTCGCGAAAACCCTACTGATCGTTATATAAAATTCGGCCTGCATTATGATGGTCTTATGAAGAGCGCCCTATTGGTAAACCTTACGCAAAAAAACCTGCTTAAGCGTAACGACGTCGCTTCGGTCGACTTAATATTAGGCGATAACTTTAGGTACAACTTTGATTATTATATAGACAATGGTTTTTATATAAGCTACGGTCTGCACTCGCATTTATACAGTTTTAACCGTAACATATCGAGCGATTTTGTTTCCGGAAAGGATAGTAAACTTATCGATGCTAACTCTATTAATGTAGATTATACCGATTTTACAAACCGGGCTTATATACAAACCATCTTTGCCCAGCGGTTTTTACTGGGAGGGGGCGCGGAATTTAAGCATGTAAAAGTACGGTCGGCTACGGTACGGAATATAAATCCGGTTTTTGATGATAGCGATTACGCCTCTTTATACACCTACTTAAAATTTGACTCTTACGATAATAAGTATTTCCCATCAGAAGGGTATTATTTTACAGCCGAGGCAAAAGCTTATTTGTACTCGTCTGACTATAATAACCTGTATCAGAACTTTACAATAGTAAAAGGCGAATTAGGTACAGCTAAAACATTAGCAAAAAACCTTACTGTAGAATTGCAGACCGAAGCAGGTATTTCGTTAGGGGAAAATGAGGTAAAAACCTTCGATTTTATTTTAGGGGGTTACGGCTATAATATGTTTAACAGCTTCAGGCACTTTTACGGTTACGATTTTTTAAGTATATCCGGTAATAGCTACATAAAAGGACTGGCTACTATTGATTATGAGTTTCTACGCAAAAACCACCTAAACCTAACCGCTAATTATGCTAACGTAGGCAATAACTTATATGAGGAAGGCAAGCTTTTTTCATTACCCGAGTACAGTGGCTATGCATTAGGGTATGGGATGGAAACCATTGTGGGTCCGCTAGAAATAAAACATAGCTGGTCGCCAGAAAACAACAAACACTTTACCTGGATTAGTTTTGGTTTCTGGTTTTAATAAATAAAGACAGGCGGATATAAAAATGTATATCCACCTGTCTTTATTATCATGATCCACATTAAACCGCTTCTTCAAAACTCTTTTCAAGAGTTTGTAAAAACACTGCAGGGTCCTGCGCTCCGGAAACCGCATATTTTCTATCAAACACAAAAAACGGAACTCCGCGTACGCCCAGTTGTTGTGCTTCATCAATATCAGCTAAAACTTCATCGGCAAAAGCCCCACTACCCATTGCAGCTGCAAACGCCTGTGCATCTAAACCTAGTGTTGTGGCAATGCCCATTAATGTATCCGCGCTATCAATGTTTTCTCCATTAGTAAAATACGCCTGAAAAACCAACTCCTCTGCTTCCAGTTGTTTGCCATGTTGCTTTGCAAAATGTAAAAAGCGGTGTGCGTTAAAGCTGTTGGCAACGACAGTTTTATCAAAGTTATAGGTAAGGCCTGCCTGCGCTGCCATGTGGGCAACATTATCGTTAAGTCCGGTAGCCTCGTCAAGGCTCATGCCTTTATGATCGGCTAAAAACTGATGAATATTCTTGGTTGGGTCGGTTTGAAGTTCCGGCGCCAGCATAAAACTTTTCCACTCAATCTCTACCGCCTCTTTATTATCAAATTCTGCCAGTGCTGCTTCAAACTTGCGCTTGCCAATGTAGCAGAACGGGCACATTATATCACTCCAAATTTCTATTTTCATAATCTTAATTTTTAGGCTTGCTGTAAACCAAGCATATGCAAAAATACTAAAATTAATGCTGTGCTGTTCTATTGCTTTACTAACAGATAGTGCTCGTTATTACCCGACAGCAACAACGTATTACCCGTGATTTTAAAAGTATACGAAGTGCTCTCACTGATACCACCATTTTTAAAATAAATATAATCTGCAGGGGGTAACTCATCAGGATCGTTTGATGCGAAATCAGTGCCTACTACATAGCTTTCCAGCCCATCAAAACCCTTCACTTTTCCATCTACTGTAAAGGTAACATTTACGGCTGGCTTGGTACCTTCAATTATGTAGCTGCCTGCAATAAGCGTTTTGTTAACCACATGCTCTATACCCCAACCCGTATTTTGAGGTTTAGTAGTAGCACTAATACGGCTGAAATTTTTAAACGATATTAGTTTTCCGTTTTTATCGTAATGATTAATAACCAACAGCGTATCGGTAGCGATTAGAGTATATCCTAGTTCATAGGTATGAGAGGGGTCATCAAAATATTTATATCCGGTAGTAAGGGTATTACTGGCTTTGCCCGGTTTAAAATAAATAGGCAAGGTTCCATCTTCATGGTTATTAAAATTTACATGCGCAACTAAGCTGTCGGCAGCCGCGGCATTATCATCAATAACCAGAGATGCGATTCCTAATAAATTTTCGTATGCTTTATAAGGCGACCTTGTTCTTTTAAGTTCAGCAATATAATCGGTCGGAATCCAATTGCCTTTAATAATAGGTAAAAATTGTTTTTTAAGTGTTACTACTTCTATCGTAACATCAGATGGTTGCCCATCCCCGGGTGTATTTTGACAACCAAAAAGCATTAGTAAACAAGTCGTTAGTAAAAAATATCTCATTATTTTAAGAACTTATAATGTTAATTGGGTAATAGTATTTTGTAGGTAAACTCCTGTATGTACCGTGTTTGTTGCGCTTTTGCCCACATTGTTATCGTGTAGGTTTTAATAGAGCATTTTATTTCTTAAAATTTAGTTGATTATTTAAAATGTAATTATTTTAATTATAACTTTATCTCGCCATCCCTTAAATATCCATCGTATGGAAACATCGATAATCTGGTTTAAAACCGATCTCCGTTTATATGATAATGATACACTTGCTGAGGCAATTGCAAATAGCGATGCCATTGTGCCTGTATACTGTTTTGATGAGAATTATTATAAAGATACTAATTATGGATTTAAAAAAATTGGCTCTTATCGAGCGCAATTCATATTAGAGTCGGTTGCAAACCTCGACGAGCGTTTGCGTGCTGCGGGATCGGGATTGGTAGTTGTTAAGGGTAAAACGGAAGACCAGCTTGTACAGCTGGCACAAAAGTATAATGCTACTACTGTGTACGCTAAAAAAGAGGCAGCTCCGGAGGAATCGAAGTTAGAAAAGAAGGTTTCGAAGGCACTGGCAAAAATAGGGTGTAAGTTAAAAACGGTTCAGTTAGGCACTTTATATGAAGAGGAAGACTTGCCTTTTAACATTAAGAATCTACCCGAAGTTTTTACGAATTTCAGGTTAAAGGTAGAAAATATATGTAAAGTACGACCAACAACACCACACCCATGCACCATTCAGTCGCCACAAATTACTCCTGCCGTTTTACCTACTTTAAAAGAGCTTGGCCTAAAATATGAAGAGCAGGACAGCAGGGCATCGTATCACTTTAAGGGTGGAGAGAAAGAAGGGTTAAATAGGGTAAACACCTTTTTTTACGATACACACGCAGTTGCGACATACAAAGTAACACGTAACGATCTTATGGGTCAAAACTATTCGTCGAAATTTGGGCCATGGCTGGCGCAGGGCTGTCTTTCTGCACGTGCGGTTTACCACGAGATAAAAGAGTATGAGACCGAATTTGGTGAAAATGAAAGTACCTATTGGCTAGTATTTGAATTGCTGTGGCGTGACTATTTTGCTTTTATAATGTGCAAGCATTACACAAAAATTTTTACCGCTGGCGGAATAAAAAACAAGCCGCCCGTAAGGCCCGATCATAACGAACGCATATTTATGCAATGGGTAAATGGCGAAACCGGTCAGGATTTTATCGACGCTAATATGCGCGAGCTAAAGCATACGGGTTATATGAGTAACAGGGGCAGGCAAAATGTAGCCAGTTACCTTTGCCACGATTTAAACATCGACTGGCGCTACGGTGCCGCCTATTTTGAACAGCAACTTATTGATTTTGATGTTTGTAATAACTACGGCAACTGGGCCTACATTGCCGGTGTTGGTAACGACCCGCGTGAATACCGCTACTTTAATATACAAAAACAGGCAGCAGATTACGATGCTGACGGAAGCTACCGTAATTTGTGGTTAAACAATTAGGCTTACTCGCAAAAGTTATAATCGCCCTTAGCGCATACTTTACCCGTTGTTATAATGGTATGCGATTGCTCTTTTTCGCCTTTAAGCGTGCGGTTCATAAAATCGACAACAGCTTGGGGGTTTTTGCTAAAAAGCTCATCGCTGTATTCGTGGCCGCCGCCGCAAAAAGTGTACAAGTGCGTGCTGCCGTTTAACCCCATGATATGGTTGTAAATAGAGTAGGACCCAAACAGCATTATCCAGCCGGTAGATCCCGGAGGGCAATAATGGTGCGATGCAGCAGCATAAGGCACAGTAGTATCGCAACTACCGTGAAAAAACAATGCCGGAATTACATTTTTTTTAGTGATGAGGTTCAAATCCATTATGGCACCAGAGCCTGATATTAACCCCGCATATTTAAAAGTATCAGGTAATTTTTCAGGATAAAGGCTCATGGCATTCCTGTCCCAAAAGGCAGCGTGCAATACCGTTTCGGCACCGGCGCTACTGCCCGAAATAAATATCTTATTAGTATCAATATTATATTTTTCGCTATTTTTTATAAAATACAGAGTTGCCTGCCATAACTGGTTGGCAGCGATTTGGAATGCCTTTACTTTTTCTGTTAACTGCCCGTCGCAGCTAAACTTTTTACCCTTCATATAAAGCGTATAACTTATCGACGCCGATGCATAACCGTTACCCGCTGCCTTCTTTGCAATGGTATGGCCCCACTCTCGCGTGCCTACAGCAAAACCACCGCCGTGTACATGTATAAGCAATGGCAGTTTCTCTTTACTCTTGGTTTTAGGTAAAAACAGGTCGAGTTCCAGTTTGGTGCTGTCGTTTACAAAATAGGTAAGGGTTTTAAGTTCCTGAGCCTGTATTGTAGCTATGGTTAAAAAAGAGAGTAGGATGTATAGGTGTTTTTTCATTGTATTGGGTTTAATACACAAATTTAAGCATTTTATAAAAAACAAAACTGCCCGCTTTTGGGCGGGCAGAGCAGCTATTTTAATTTGAACAATTTTTCAAAATTCAGAAGAGATGTTTCGTAGTATGCTTTCTCGAAATTATTAGATATATACTGTTCATAATTCTGAATCGTAAATCGTACCTTGCCTTTATAAACTTTTAAATGGACTTCCAATTCATCCATGCCAAATTTGTCCTCCGGTATTCTTTTATAGAGATCTTTGGCAACCGTATTTATAGATGCTTTAGTATCTACATATGGAATCCTGTTACTATAAACAGTATTTATTCTTATAACATGAGATTTGTCAGCTTCTAAATTCTTGAGTTTTTCAAGTTCAGATGTTTTAAATACGTAATAAATTATGCTGGTTTGAGGCGTCCAACCTCTCTGTATTGATTCGTATTGGTAATATCCGTCTTTGTGCTTTTTGATAAGTATAGAGTATGTAGAATCGTTTATTGTTACATCGCGTAATTCCATATAAATAAAATTTTCACGACTTTCGCCCAAGCCATAATTATCACTGTCTATAAGTATTTTAAATTCACCACTTAGGTTTGCGGGTATTTTATTTTTTCTTGATAGCCATTCACCAGCGTCATTTTGCAGCCATCCGGTAGCTTCGGTTAATTTTCCATTCGCTATCGGATTAATTTTTGGCAAGGTAGCATTTACTCTGTCTTGTGCATACGCAAAAAACGTAAGCAGTGTCAGCGTAATAATTAGTAATAATTTTTTCATGGTATTATGTTGGTTAAATTTCGGCAAATATATATTTATTTTACTTTGATTTACCAACATTCCACCCCATCATCTACCCTCATTTTTACCATAACATAAAAAAAATCATTACTTTCGCAAATCGATTTTTACAAGCTATAAAAATGAGTAATAAGTTTACTGAATACAAGGGGCTTGACCTGCCAACCGTGGCAAGCGAAGTGCTGGATTTTTGGAAGAAGGAAAATGTATTTGAAAAAAGCGTAACCACCCGCGAGGGCAAGCCGCAATATGTGTTTTACGAGGGGCCGCCAAGTGCAAACGGGCTGCCGGGTATACACCACGTAATGGCACGAAGTATTAAAGATATTTTTTGCCGCTACAAAACCCAAAAAGGTTTTCAGGTAAAGCGTAAGGCAGGGTGGGATACCCACGGCCTTCCGGTAGAACTTGGTACCGAGAAAGAGCTTGGCATTACTAAAGAAGATATAGGTAAAACCATAACTGTAGAAGAGTATAATGAGGCGTGTAAACGCACGGTAATGCGCTATACTGATGTGTGGAACGACCTTACCGAAAAAATGGGCTACTGGGTAGATATGGAAGACCCATATGTTACCTACAAACCTAAATATATGGAAACGGTTTGGTGGCTGCTTAAACAAATTTACGATAAAGGTCTTTTATATAAAGGCTACACCATACAGCCTTATTCGCCTAAAGCGGGTACAGGTTTAAGTTCGCACGAGGTAAACCAGCCGGGTGCCTACCGCGATGTGACCGATACTACTATCGTGGCACAATTCCAAGCACTTTCAACAGGTGAGAATACTTTGGCGAAAGCGTTCAACTACTCTCCCCCTTCGGGGGAGTTGGAGGGGGCCTTAATGGCATGGACCACTACTCCGTGGACACTTCCAAGCAATACAGCTTTAACGGTTGGCCCAAACATCGACTATGTTTTGGTGCGTACGTTTAACCAGTACACGTTTGAGCCTATTAATGTTGTGCTTGCTAAAAACTTAGTAGGCAAACAATTTGGAAAAAGCTATTTTGAAGCTATAGAAGACGCCGACTTTACCAACTTTAAAGAAGGCGATAAAAAAATACCTTACCTACCTTTGGCTGAAGCCAAAGGTAAAGATTTAGTAGGTATACGTTACGAGCAATTATTGCCGTATGTATTGCCACATCAAAACGCGCAGGATGCCTTTAGGGTAATCTCGGGCGATTTTGTTACTACAGAGGATGGTACCGGTATAGTACACACCGCTCCTACTTTTGGTGCAGATGATGCTAAGGTAGCTAAAGAAGCCAAACCGGAAATCCCGCCAATGTTGGTGCTGGATGAGTATGGCAACCCGGTGCCGCTGGTAGATTTACAAGGTAAATTCACAAGCCATTTGGGCAGCCTTGATAATCCTAATGGCAAACCGTTAGAGCTTGCGGGCAAGTACGTTAAAAATGAATATTACGATGCTGGTACAGCTCCGGAGCGTTCGGCAGATGTAGAGATTTCTATTTATCTAAAAGAAAACAACAAGGCTTTTAAAGTCGAAAAATACGTACACAGTTACCCACACTCGTGGCGAACTGATGAGCCACTTTTATATTACCCGCTAGATAGCTGGTTTATTAAGGTGACTGATGTTAAAGAACGCATGTTTAACCTTAACGATACCATTAACTGGAAGCCTAAAGCTACCGGTGAAGGGCGTTTTGGCAACTGGCTTAAAAATGCAAACGACTGGAACCTTAGCCGCTCACGCTACTGGGGTATTCCGCTACCTATTTGGAGAACTGAGGATAAAACCGAAGAGGTAATTATAGGGAGTGCTGAAGAGTTGTACAACGCGATTGAAAAATCGGTTGCAGCGGGTGTAATGAGCGAGAATCTGTTTAAAGGATTTGAGCCGGGCAACATGAGCGATGCCAATTATGATCTTATCGACCTGCATAAAAATGTAGTAGATAAAATTGTACTGCTTTCATCATCGGGCAAACCGATGAACCGTGAGACTGACCTTATTGACGTTTGGTTTGATAGTGGTGCCATGCCGTATGCGCAGTGGCATTACCCTTTCGAAAATAAAGAACTAATTGATAACCACGAAGCCTTCCCTGCTGATTTTATTGCCGAAGGGGTAGACCAAACCCGTGGATGGTTCTATACACTGCATGCTATAGGTACTTTGGTGTTCGACCAGGTGGCGTATAAAAACGTGGTAAGTAACGGACTTGTACTTGACAAGAACGGACAAAAAATGAGTAAGCGTCTGGGCAATGCCGTAGACCCGTTTACAACCCTGGCCGAATATGGCCCCGATGCTACGCGCTGGTACATGATTAGCAACGCAAACCCTTGGGATAACCTTAAATTCGACCTTGAAGGTGTGGCTGAGGTGCGTCGTAAATTCTTCGGTACATTATACAACACCTATTCGTTCTTTGCGCTGTATGCCAACATCGATAACTTTACGTATGCAGAGCCGGAAGTTCCGTTGGCAGACCGCCCTGAGATCGACCGTTGGATTTTATCAGAATTAAATACTTTAATAAAAGAGGTAGACGCGTTTTATGCCGATTACGAGCCTACACGTGCTGCCCGCGCTATATCTGATTTTGTTCAGGAAAACCTTAGCAACTGGTATGTGCGTTTGTGCCGCCGCCGTTTCTGGAAGGGCGAGTACGCGCAAGATAAAATTGCAGCTTACCAAACCCTGTATACCTGCCTGTTAACGGTAGCAAAACTGGGTGCGCCTATAGCGCCATTTTTCATGGATAAGCTATACAAAGATTTAACACAGGCTTCACAGTCAGAAAAGTATGATAGTGTACATTTGGCCGAGTTCCCAAAGTATGCTGATAACTTTGTTGATAAATCACTTGAAAGCCGTATGCAGAAGGCACAGACGATATCATCGTTAGTACTTTCGCTGAGAAAGAAGGAAATGATTAAGGTGCGCCAACCGCTGCAAAGGGTAATGATTCCGGTACTTGACGCTAAACAAAAGGCTGAAATTGAATTGGTTGCAGAGCTTATAAAAGCAGAGGTTAACGTTAAAGAAATTGAGCTGTTAGATGATGCCAGTGGGGTGCTTGTTAAGCAGGTTAAGCCTAACTTTAAAGCACTTGGCCCAAAGTTTGGTAAGGATATGAATCTGATTTCTAAAGAGATACAAAATTTCTCTCAGGAGCAGATTGCCGAGATCGATACTAACGGAAGCCTTGATATTGTAGTTTCGGGAAATAATATTACTTTAACCACGGCAGACGTAGAGATATCAAGCCAGGATATACCGGGATGGTTAGTAGCAAACGCAGGCGGAATAACGGTTGCTTTAGATATTACCCTGACCGATGAATTAAGAAAAGAAGGTATAGCGCGCGAGCTGGTTAACAGGATACAAAACATACGTAAAGACAGTGGTTTTGAGGTAACCGACAGGATTACTGTGATGCTGAAAGATAATAATGTACTAAGAGAAGCCGTTATGGCAAACAGTACGTATATAAAGAGTGAAACCTTAACCGATGAACTGATTTTTAGCGACGATGTTGAAAACGGGACTGAAGTTGAATTTGATGATATAACAACACTAATAGTAATTTCAAAATAGATAATTGAAATGGTAGACGAGCAAGTAAGATACTCTGACGCAGATTTGGCAGAGTTTAGAGAATTAATCTCAAAAAAAATAGAAAAAGCAAAAGCTGATTTAGATTTAATACGCAGCGCTTATATGAACGACCTTAATAATGGTACCGACGATACGTCGCCTACATTTAAAGCGTTTGAAGAAGGCAGCGAAACCATGAGTAAGGAAGCTAACTCTCAGTTAGCTATTCGTCAGGAAAAATTTATCCGCGACCTTAAAAATGCTTTAGTGCGTATTGAAAATAAAACGTACGGTGTTTGCAAAGTAACCGGCAAGCTAATTGGTAAAGAAAGGCTTAAATTGGTTCCGCATGCTACAATGAGCATCGAAGCTAAAAACCTTCAACGATAATACTTAAAGCTGCCCAACACGGGCAGCTTTTTTATTTCATATCAAACACTTCGCATAGTTCGAAGTGTTTGACATGTGCATAGATTAGTATTTACTTTCTGCACTAATTTTAGAAGATATAAAATATTCTTTTAGCAGGAAAAGCTTCTAATAATTTCACTTCTCATTTATTATCTATTCCAGTGGCAGGTGTTTGGCTATATAAAGTAGTTAATATTATTATAATATTATCAAAACTGTTATATTTGGAACTTCAAACACAAAAAACAACTAAAAAGATATTTATGTCAATCTGGAGAAGGAAATCGCTGGCACTCTTAATGTCAGAAGCATCGGAATCTGAAAAAGGATTAAAACGAACGTTGTCGTCGAGGGCATTAGTTGCTTTAGGAATAGGTGCAATTATAGGTGCAGGTTTGTTTTCGTTAACCGGAATTGCCGCTGCAGATCATGCGGGGCCTGCTGTAACACTATCGTTTATACTTGCTGCGGTAGGCTGTGCATTTGCAGGTTTGTGCTACGCAGAGTTTGCATCGATGATACCTGTTGCTGGTAGTGCTTATACGTATTCATATGCAACAATGGGCGAATTTATGGCCTGGATTATAGGCTGGGACCTTGTATTGGAGTATGCGCTTGGTGCGGCTACGGTAGGCGTAAGCTGGTCGAGGTATTTACTAGAATTGCTAAGCAAATACAATATACATATACCCGCAGAGTTGAGTTGCTCGCCGTGGGAAACCTTAACAGTTAATGGCGAAGTAATAAACGGGGGGCTTATAAACCTACCTGCAATTTTTATAGTTGTAATGCTTTCTTTGCTGCTAATACGTGGTACGAAAGAGTCAGCATCTATGAATAATGTACTTGTGGTTTTAAAAATTGCAGTAGTTATATTGTTCATTGTTATAGGTTGGAGTTTTATAGATGAAGCTAATTATACGCCTTACATTCCTGAAAACACAGGTGTTAAAGGTCAGTTTGGCTGGTCGGGTATTGCGGCCGGTGCCGGTACCGTTTTCTTTGCCTTTATTGGTTTTGATGCCGTAAGTACTGCGGCACAAGAGGCAAAAGATCCGCAAAGAGGTATGCCTATCGGTATATTAGGTTCGTTGGTTATATGTACCATATTATATGTTCTTTTCGCACACGTAATGACGGGTCTTGTACCTTACTATGAGTTTGCAGGAGATGCTAAACCGGCAGCTACAGCATTTGCTGTTACCGGGTATGACTTTTTACAAACCGGACTTATTATAGCTATACTTGCAGGTTACACATCTGTAATACTTGTTATGCTAATGGGGCAAAGCCGTGTGTTTTACTCTATGAGTAATGATGGTTTACTACCAAGATTCTTTGGTGATATCCACAGCAAATTCCGCACTCCGTGGAAAACAAATCTATTCTTTATGGTATTTGTAAGTTTGTTTGCAGGCTTTGTACCGGTAAGCGATTTAGGCCACATGGTAAGTATAGGTACACTACTTGCATTTGCGCTTGTATGTATTGGGGTTATGATTATGCGTAAAAAAATGCCCGATGCACCACGTGCCTTCAGAACACCGTTAGTACCATTTGTACCGGTTGCGGGTATTGTAGTATGTTTTTACCTAATGTATTCGTTGCCATCAGAAAGCTGGTTAAGGTTAATCATCTGGATGTTATTAGGGGTAGTAGTATACTTCTTCTATGGCAAGAACAAAAGCAAGCTTAATAAAAAAAATATTATGTAACAACACAAATAGTTTTCAAAATCCCAATGGTGCAAGCCGTTGGGATTTTTTTATGCGTATACCTTACGCAATGCCTATATTTGTGTACCATACTTTACAAAATGACAAAACAAGAAATTCGTCTAAAGTACAAAGCGCTGCGGCAGGCCATGACGATTGACGAAACGCAGGACAAAAGCCTGGATATAGCTAATATGCTGCTTACGCTGGCTATTTGGGATAAGACGTATTTTCATATTTTCCTGACTATGGAAAATCAGAAGGAAGTTCATACCGAGTACATACTAAATATACTGGCAGGTAAAGATAAAGAGGTTATTGTGTCTCGGTCTGATTTTGAAAGTTGCAGCATGGTACACTACCTGCTTACAGATAATACCAAATTAATGCTAAGCACTTATGGTATTCCGGAACCTGTAGATGGGATACAAGTACCATCTAACAGAATGGACGTGGTATTCGTTCCGCTATTAGGGTACGATAGTAAAGGGCACCGTGTAGGCTATGGCAAGGGTTTTTACGACAGATTTTTATCTGAATGCAAACTTGATGTTGTAAAAATAGGGTTGTCTTTTTTTGAACCCGAAGAAAACGAAATCCCGTATTACCCTACCGATGTAGCGCTGGATTATTGTATAACGCCGGAGAGGGTCTTTGTGTTTTGATTTGATTTCCTACAAGGTTTTGGAAACCTTGCAGGTTGCCATGCCTCACAACCGACAACCGGCAACTGATTAGTCCTTTTTAGGAAATGCTTTTTTGTTGAATACGATTAGTATTCCCACACCTACAGAAATGGCAGCATCGGCAACGTTGAATATCGCGTTGAAGAACGAAAATTCTTTTCCACCTATAAGCGGAATCCATGATGGGAAGTGTGCATCTTTTATAATCGGGAAATATAACATATCTACTACCTTACCATAAAATGCGGTTCCGTAATTATTAACGGTATCAAAAGTAGCTACTTTGCTTATAAGGCTATGATCGAATATCAGTCCGTAAAAAACCGAATCTATAATATTACCAAAAGCGCCCGCTAATATTAGTGCTATAGATACGATAAGATAATCTGATTCTTTTTTCTTGACAGAATCCCACAGCCACCAACCAATGCCGCCTACGGCCACTATCCTAAAAAGGGTAAGGGTAAGCTTGCCACCCAGCCATGACGGAATTTCTGTGCCCCACGCCATACCATCATTCTCGATAAATTGTATGTAAAACCAGCTGAATACTTCTTTAGCTTCGCCCAGTCTAAAATGTGTCTTTAGGTATATTTTAGAGATCTGGTCTATCAGCAATACAAGAATTACAATGATGTAGGCTTTCTTTAGCGACATTTTTTAAAATTTAACTGCAAAAATAAATTAATTTATCAAACTACCATCTACTTATTAGTGTTAATGAAATGTTTATCTGCGATAGCCTCTCAAACATAATCGATAATTTTACTTTGCTACACGCCAGAACTTCATTGCTTGATTATGAGCCATTTAAAATTACCTTGTGGATCGTTGAAATTTTTGGAAAATTATTCTTAACAAAAGCTTAACGAAATAATGGTTCGTTTAGTTCGGCTACAGCCGAACTAATATATATCTTTGCATCAAATTAGAAAATTTAATGTTAGATAATAACAAAGAGCGTGAAGAACTGATAGAGATGTTTGGGGTGCATTTTGAAAATGTGCACCACCTGCCGCCGCTTGGTTCGCGCATTTTTGGAATCCTTATACTCGATGCGTGTGCTAAAAAAACCTCATTCGAAGATCTTATTGAACTAACAGGCGCCAGTAAAAGTTCGGTTTCAACCAACCTTAGTTTGTTGCTTAAGCTGGGTAAGATAAATTACTTTACTTTACCGGGTGACCGTAAAAAATACTATCGTCCCTCAGCTTTTAGCGAACGGTTTGATAATTACCTGCGCATGATAGCCTTCGAAAAAGAGATTATGGAGCGCATGCTGTCCTACCGTAAAAATAACAACACCTGCCCCGAAGCAAATTTTGAACTCGAAAAAACAGAGGCATATAAAGAACATATATTGCAAATGGAGGAATTGATTATGAATACAATACAAAAGTTTAAAAAATTAGAAAAAGGAGCTCACGGTGAAAATCAATAGCCGGATATATAAAAATTAAATAGGTAAGTTACATGAAAAAGAAAGTCTATGCGGGAGCCATCGCGGCCCTAATGCTAATTATAACGGGTTGTGGTAAAAAAGACGACCAGGCGGCAGCTGCAGCTGCGGCAGCAGGACAACCTAAAGCTTATAAGGTAGTAACATTAAGCCCGCAATCGGCTACAATAAATATCGACTATCCTGCCAGTATACAAGGTCAGCAGAATATCGAGATACGTCCGAGGGTAGATGGTTATATCGAAAAAATATTTGTAGATGAAGGTGCTGTTGTAAAAGCAGGGCAGCCGCTGTTTAAAATCAGCGCGCCACAGTATGAGCAGGAAGTACGTACCGCGCAGGCAAGCATTAAAAGTGCGCAGGCAAGTGTTAGCGCAGCTAAACTTGCCGTAACAAAAGTTACACCGCTGGTAAATCAACAAATTATTAGTAAATACGAGTTAGAGTCGGCGCAGTTTAATTACGAGTCGGCTATGGCAACACTAGCACAGGCAAGAGCAGCATTGGTAAACGCGCAAACAAATGTTGGCTTTACAACGGTAAAAAGCCCTGTAAACGGCGTGGTTGGTTCTATACCTTTCCGTTTAGGAAGCCTTGTTGGGCCAAGCATTGCCGATCCGTTAACTACGGTATCAAGCATTGGTAATGTGTACGCTTACTTTGCATTTAATGAAAAGCAGTTGCTTTCTATAGCTAAAGACAGCAGCAGTACATCTCTTGCTAAAAAAATTGAAAAGATACCCGCCGTGTCATTGTTATTATCTGACGGGACTGTGTATGGCGAAAAAGGTAAGATTGAAACGATTAATGGATTGATAAATACACAAACAGGATCTGTTAACGTGCGTGCACGTTTCCCTAATTCAAGAGGAATTATACGTAGCGGAAGCAGCACAAAGGTAAGAATACCGGAGGAGGTTAAAAATGCGATTATAATACCGCAAAGCGCAACGTTCGAACTTCAGGATAAGCGATTTGCAGTAGTAGTAGGTAAAGATGGCAAAACAAAAAATACGGTAATAACAGTTAACGATGCCACAATAGGAACTTATTATGTGGTAGAAAGTGGCCTTAAAGCGGGCGATCAGATTGTGCTGGAAGGTGTTGCAAACCTTAAAGACGGATCACAGATTAAAGCTACCCCGGAGGCTTCTGAAACTGTTTACGCAAATTTAAAATAACAACACATGTTTAAAAAATTTATCCAGAGGCCGGTACTTAGTACGGTTATCTCTATTATAATTGTAATACTTGGTATACTGGGGCTTACCTCATTACCAATATCACAGTATCCGGATATTGCTCCCCCTACCGTTGTGGTATCTGCCAGTTATGCGGGTGCTAATGCCGATGTTGTACTTAAAAGTATTAATATCCCGCTCGAAGAACAGATTAATGGTGTAGAGAACATGACTTACATGACATCTACAGCTACAAATGATGGTTCAGCTACAATAACTATATTTTTTAAGGTAGGTACTAACCCGGATCTTGCAGCGGTAAACGTTCAAAACAGGGTGTCGCGTGCAACCAGCCTTTTGCCGCAGGAAGCTGTTAGAGCCGGTGTAACGGTAACAAAAAGCCAGAGTAGTAACCTTCTTATAACATCGATTTATAGTGAAACAGACCAGTACGATGAAGCCTTTATTCAAAACTACCTTAAAATAAACCTGCTTCCTCAAATACAGCGTGTTTCGGGCGTAGGTGAGGTAAGGGTGTTTAGCCAAAGGGATTATTCTATGCGAATTTGGCTAAAGCCGGATATTATGCAGCAGTACGGACTTATACCTGCTGATGTAACTGCGGCCCTTGCCGAACAGAACATTGAAGCTGCACCCGGTAAATTTGGTGAAAACGGCGATCAGGCGTTTCAATATGTAATTAAATACAAGGGTAGGCTTGTTACAGAAAATGAATTTAGCAATATTATAATAAAATCTGCCGGTAACGGACAGTTTTTAAGATTAAAAGATATAGCCACTATTGAGCTTGGCTCGTTAAGCTATACTACTACCAGTGCTACAAATGGCAAGCTGAGTGTTGCATTCGCCGTAAGCCAGACGCCGGGCTCTAACGCCAGTGAGGTTATTATACAAACCCAGAAAATTATTGACGAAGCTGCAAAAACGTTTCCTAAAGGAATTAAGTTTGTCTCGCTTATTAATGTTAACGATTATCTTGATGCGTCGATAGAAAAGGTAGTACATACGCTTATTGAAGCATTCGTACTGGTATTTATAGTGGTATTCCTTTTTCTACAGGATTTTAGGTCTACCTTAATTCCGGCAATAGCTGTTCCGGTTGCAATTGTAGGTACTTTTTTCTTTTTAGGGATTTTTGGTTTTACGATAAACCTTTTAACGCTATTTGCATTAGTGCTGGCCATTGGTATTGTGGTTGATGATGCCATTGTTGTGGTCGAGGCGGTTCACGCCAAACTTGATGAGGGCTACACATCTGCCAAAAAAGCTACTCTGGATGCTATGGATGAGATATCTGGTGCAATTATATCTATTACACTGGTTATGGCGGCTGTATTTATCCCTGTAACCTTTATTGGGGGCTCTACCGGAGTATTTTATAAGCAGTTTGGCATTACACTTGCCATTGCCATATTAATATCTGCAGTAAATGCATTAACATTAAGCCCGGCCTTATGCGCCTTATTATTAAAACCGCATAAAGACGACCATAAAAACAAAACGTATTTACAGCGCTTTTACACAGCCTTTAATGCAAGTTTTGATAAAATTACAGGTAAGTACAAAAAATCGGTATCATTTTTATCTTCTAAAAAATGGATAATCGGTGTATCTGTGCTTGCCGGTATGGGAATCTTGTTTTATCTTATGAAAACCACACCATCTTCTTTCGTGCCGGCAGAAGATCAGGGATCTATATTTGCTAACATCAGCCTTCCACCGTCATCTTCGCTCGAACGCTCTAACGAAGTGACAAAAGAGGTAGATAAAATTGCACAGACAATACCAGAAGTGCAAACTACACTTCGTGTTGTGGGACGTAACTTTACCGCAGGGTCAGGTAGTGCCTACAGTATGGTAATTGTAAGGCTAAAACCATGGGCAGACAGGGATAGAAAGGTAGAAGATATTATACAGGAACTGTTTGTTAAAACAGCAGGAATACGTGGGGCAACTATATATTTTATTTCGCCACCCACATTACAGGGCTTTGGCCAGAGTGGTGGTTATGAGTTTCAGTTACAGGATAAAGGAGGCCACTCGATAGACGAATTTTTTGCGGTAAGCAACAAGTTTCTGGCAGCATTATCTAAACGCCCTGAAATACAGTATGCAACTACACCTTTTAACCCAAACTTTCCGCAATACATGATGGAGGTTAATATAGAAAAGTGTAAAGAGGCAGGTATTACCGTTAATAGTCTTTTACAAACCATGCAGGGCTACTATGGAGGTCTTTACGCGTCAGATTTTAACCGTTTTGGTAAACAATTCAGGGTAATGGTACAGGCACTGCCTGATTATAGAAAAAACCCGGAAGACCTTAATAATATATTTGTGCGTAATGCGAGTGGAGGCATGGCGCCAATTACCGAATTTATTACTATGAAAAGGGTTTTTGGCCCCGAAACTATTTCCAGGTTTAACCTCTTCACTTCTATATCTGTAACAGGGGCTCCAAATGCGGGGTACAGCTCTGGTGATGCAATTAAAGCAATCCAGGAAGTTGCCGCAGATACGCTGCCATTTGGTTACGGATATGAATTTTCGGGCTTAACACGTGAGGAGCTTGCTTCGGGCAGTGAAACATCGTTTATTTTTATATTGTGCCTTGTATTTGTTTACTTTTTATTAAGTGCGCAGTACGAGAGCTATATATTGCCTTTTGCAGTATTGTTATCATTACCATTTGGTCTTGCAGGAGCGTATTTTTCATCGATACTATTTGGTTTAAATAGTAATATTTACCTCCAGATATCGCTCATTATGCTTATAGGGCTACTCGCTAAAAATGCTATCTTAATTGTAGAGTTCGCACTCGACAGGCGCCGCCGCGGTATGCCAATAGTTCAGGCAGCGTTAGAAGGGGCCGTAGCTCGTTTTAGACCTATTTTGATGACCTCTTTTGCCTTTATACTTGGCCTTGTGCCTTTAATGTTTGCAAGCGGCGCGGGTGCTATTGGTAACAGGTCTATTGGTGCAGGTGCGGTAGGGGGTATGCTTATAGGAACTATTATTGGGGTGTTCATCATCCCTGTATTGTTTGTAATATTCCAGACATTGCAGGAAAAAATTAGCGGGCCTGCAAAAGCCAGCTACGACGACGATGATGATGAACCGAAAGAGCCTGTTTTAGCATTACCAGAACATACTCCTGTTGTATAATTTAAGCACTTAAAAAAATGATTAGTAAATATAAAATTTCGGTTATTGCGGGCTTTGCGGCTGCATTACTATTAAGTGCCTGCGTTTCGAAAAAGTATGAGAGGCCAAGCCTTGAAACTCAAAATGTATTCAGGGGTCTTGAAAGTACCGATACTGTTAGTATGGCGACTATGCCTTGGCAAACGCTTTTTGCCGACCAAAAGCTTAAAACTTTAATTTCGAAAGGGCTTGTACAAAATGCAAACCTTAAAAATGCCGTTGAAAATATGGTTCAGGCTCAGGCTACTTTAAAGCAGGCGAGGTTAGGATACTATCCTACGCTTAGTGCTAATGCCGATATTACCCACGCAAAACAATCGAGGGCGGCGTTAAACTTTCCACCTGGTATTAATATTAATACGCTTACCACTGTATACCGTGCTTATTTAAGCACATCGTGGGAAGCAGATATCTGGGGCAGGATTAGCAGTACGAAACGCGCTGCACTCGCAACATTTTTGCAAAATGATGCTGCCAAACGCGCCGTACAAACTCAGCTTATTGCAGATATTGCTAATACCTATTATAATTTGATCGCGCTGGATGAGCAATTGCGAATTACTGAAGAAACGCTTGAAACCAGGATAAAAAACATCGAGATTGTTAATGCACTTAAAGAGGCAGCAATTGTAAATGGCGCGGCAGTTGTACAGGCAGAAGCTAACCGCTATGCAGCCGAGGTTACCATACCTGATTTAAAGCAGAACATTCGCGAGGCAGAAAATGCACTTAATATATTATTGTCGCAGCCTCCCGGACCTATTGATAGAAGTAGGCTGGAAGGGCAATCGGTTCCCGCAACATTAAACTTAGGTATATCGGCTCAATTGTTAGAAAACAGGCCGGATGTGCAACAAGCAGAGTTTGCTTTTAGAAATGCCTTCGAGAATGTAAACATCGCTAAAACCTATTTTTATCCTAACCTTGCATTAACAGCAAACGGCGGAGCCTCTACCCTTAAATTAGAGAACTTTTTTAGGCAGTCTATATTTTATAGTATAATAGGTTCGCTAACGCAGCCTATATTTAACCGCGGCCTAAACAAGCAGCGCCTTACAACGGCACAGTCGGTACAAGTGCAGGCGCTAAACACGTTTCAGCAAACGGTTTACGTAGCCGGGCAGGAAGTAAGCAACGCTCTATACTCTTACGATATGGCGGTGCAGAAAAAAGAGTCGAGGGCCAAGCAAATTGAGGCGCTGTCTAAAGCAGTGAATTTTACTGAGCAGTTACTTCAATACACATCAACAACAAATTACACCGATGTTTTAACATCGCAGCAACAGTTACTATCGGCACAGTTAAGCGGCGTAAACGACCAGTTGCAACAGTTACAGTCGGTTGTAGAATTATACCGTGCACTTGGCGGCGGATGGCAATAGCATAATCAGCAGGTTAATGCAGATTATTTGAGATTAATTGTTTGTTTTATATAAGCCGCCCGGTAGTGATTTTTAATCCGCCCGGGCGGTTTTATCGTATATAAAGTTTTCTTAAATACGTGTAAACTAACATTTACGGTAAAATACTATAATCTTTTGCCTGCCACAAACCATAGCTTTGCTGTCGGCACCAAAATGTATTACGATGAATAAGGAAGGCAAAATAATATTATTGGATATTGATGAGGAGCATCGCGAGTTTTTGTGCGGTTACTTAAAGTCTATAGGTCATAAAAATGAAATGTTATGCTTTAGCGATGCTCAGGAAGCAGCCAGTTATGTAAACGACAATATATTAGATATATTTATGTTTTTGCAGAGTTCAAATTCTGCCGGAGTGCAAATACCCAATACCCGTAATATGATGTATATGCATGAAAAATTTAAGGTAGAAATACTACCTTATATGTTTTTAGTGCTAAGTAC